>Ga0268299_1000031_pt1 | contig 565836 bp, 500 predicted proteins | sample NOBtaG_FD_193484 | JGI IMG/M metagenome (GOLD analysis project Ga0268299, IMG submission 193484) | Activated sludge microbial communities from bioreactor in Nijmegen, Gelderland, Netherland - NOB reactor | ecosystem: Engineered > Bioreactor > Aerobic > Activated sludge | place: Netherlands... | reverse complement strand
CCGCCTGGCTCGCGCAGGCCGGCATGTCCCGCACCTACTGGCCCGAGCGCCTGGAAATCGTGCCCGAACTGCCGCGCACCGCCAGCGGCAAGATTCAGAAATTCGAACTGCGGGAACGGGCGAAGGGGTTGGGCCGGTAAGGTTCTGTCCTGGCCGTTTACTCGGTTCTCAAAGGAACCGGGCTGTTTGGCGGCGAGCAAGCGTAGGCTGGATGCCGCTCAGCGGAATCCGGGGTGATGAGGCAATCGGTTTCCCCGTATTGCGCTGCGCTGCATACGGGCTACCACGACCATGCTCAGCCATTCGGTCCGAGGGCGGGCCTCCCACGAGCCGGAGGCTCTGGCCGATCAATTCTTGGGTTCGTCCCCACCAGATTGGAGATAGGCAATGAAAGGTTTTATCGGCAACATCGAACAGCTGACCGAGCAGAACAACCTGTTCCGCGAGGTCCTCTACACCGGTCACAACCTTCAGTTGGTCCTGATGGCGATTCAGCCGGGGGAGCAGATCGGCGAGGAAGTCCACGAGGACCGCGACCAGTTTTTCCGCATCGAGGCCGGTTCCGGCACGATCTCGATCGACGGCGTCAGCCACCACGTCAAGGCCGACGACGGCATCATCGTGCCGCAGGGCGCGCGGCACAATGTCATTGCCAGTGGTGGCGAGGTGCTCAAGCTGTACACGATCTACGGTCCACCGGAGCACGCCGACGGCACGGTGCACCGGAGCTGCGCCGAGGCGCAGGCCGCGCACGAGCATTTCGACGGCAAGACAACGGAGTAACGTTTGCCGGTGGCATGTGGGCGATGGCGCAGGCCGCCGCCGCAGCTTGGCGGTCCGGCTGCCGCGATAAGTCCGACAGTGCGTCGCCGCCCTGCGGCGAAGTACCACCGCTGCGCCTAACCGCCCGGGCCATCGCCAACATTCGATATAGCGGGGACGCCGACGCGTACCGGTTTGGCTGGGTCCGTTACCAGCATGCCGCGGGAGCCTTCACTCCCGTGTGTGTCAGGGTCATGGTAGCGCAGGCGGTATCGTCGACCTGAGTGCCGGTGGCCGTCGCACGCAGGGTGTAGGTATTGGCCGTCAACGTCGGCAAGGCGATGGTGTAAAAGCCCTGCGGGCTGGTGGTACTGCCCCACACGTCGGTACTGGCCCCGGCGCCGATGGTTGCCCCAAGATAACTGTTGGTTTCGGTGAAGCGCCGCTCCAGAGTCTGCGCCGCCCGCATCAAAACCGTCTTGGCATCCGAGCGGTTGCCACGCCGCACGAAGTCCCGGTAGGACGGGTAGGCGATGGCGGCCAGGATGCCGATCACCGCCACCACGATCATCAGTTCGACCAAGGTGAACCCGGCGGCCCGCTGTCTGCGCTCCACGGGCGGCCTCATTGGAGCTGCCGCCAGGATTGGCGGCCCTGACCCTCACTGCCCGGCTCGACGGTGATCTCCACGTTGCCGCTGGTGCCGCTGGCGTATTTGTATTCTTTTTCACCAGCGCCGATGATCGCCGGCGTCTTGATGATGCCTTCTTTGGACTTTTTGCCGCTGACCGGAACCTTGATGGTCTCCGGCGTGCCGTCTCCGTCGAAATCGCCCGTACCGAACACCCAGTCGGCCGAGTTGAATTTGCCATCGCCATTCAGGTCGAACGGCGTTTCATCGAGCCGGCTGCCGGTAATGGCATCGACTTCCATCAGCCAGCTCGTTCCGCCGTTGCCGCACATCTCGGTGTTGGGTATCAGCGTGGTGAAAATGATGCGCCCGCCGCGCAGCACGGGCCGACTGATCTGACGCTCGCCGAGCGTCGGCAGGTCCATGAACCAGCCGCGGTCGGACGGCCCTGGCTCGTAGTCGGTGGTCAGGCGCAGATCGAATCCAAAGGCGGACACTTCGGCCACCACTTTCTGCTCCTTGAGGGCGCTGCGACCGCCGGTAATTCGGGTGCCATCGTCGTGCAGACCGTAGAAGGTCTGCACCTGCGCCGGCGAGGGCACGATGCGGTCCGACGGCTCCATGTACTTGCCGGTGCCGAACAACACCACCACGCCGCCGCCCGGGTGACGCCCGACCGCCGGCTTGGCAGTGATCGCCTGCATCGTGCCGTCGGGTGCCTCGGTCACGAACAGCGGCCGGTTGGTAACGCCGGTCTTGTAGGCCACATCCCAGCTTGCGACGGTGGCACCGCTCAGGTCGAACTTCCACATGTTGCCCATCAGATCGCCGGCGTAGGCGGCGTCGGCAATGCGGTCGTTGTTGGTATCCACCACCGTCGGGGCGGCCAGGCCGTTCTGACTCGAAGCATCGCCCGCGCCCGTGTCGATCTTGCGGATCAGCGCGCCGGTTTCGATGTTCACCACGTACAGCACGGCGCGGTCGTTGTCGCTCAGGTAACCGTTGCCGAACACGGCGGCCCATTCGCCGTTCGCCATGCGCACGATGCTGGCTTCCCCAAGCGGATAGCCCAGGTCCGTATCGGTGTACTCCCACAGCACCTTGCTGGGCGCGTGGGCAGTCGGGTCGGTGATATCCAGCGCGAACACCGCCCGGCCACCGCCCGCCAGCGGCTCCACGAGCACGGTATGCCAGGCGCCCGCGAAATAGGCGTCGGCGGCCTTGGGCGAGCCGTCCACGAAATAACGGTGGGTATACAACGGATCGGTCAGTGTGTTCAGGTTAGGGAAAACCGCGTTCGGCACATGGGCAAGCCGTTCGACGCCCGTCTCAGCGTCGAAACCGTGCAGCATGCCGTCGTTGGCGCCGACATAAACCATCTCCGGCTTGCTTGCCTTGACGCTCAGATGCGCGGCATAGGTGCTACCTTCGGTGCCGGGCAGTTTCTGGTTCCCGAAGCTCTCGCTGCCGACAAAGAACGGATCGGAGTTGATGATGTCGCCCAGTGGCCGGCTGCGGTTGCGGAAGGTGCCGCTTTTTTTCACCTCCAGTGCATCACTGCCCCGCAGGTAATCGACCCGCTCGTCGCCCAGAGTATCCACGGTGGCGACGGGGAAGGGGTCGACATTGAGCAGCGCTTGCTGCGTTGAATCCAGACTGGCCCACAGAAACGGAATGCCGCCCGTACCCGGCTTATAGCTGGTGACCGTTCGGGAAGCGTGGGCAGGAATCAGCAGCCCGGCATCCCAGGCGAGCGTGCCCAGCTTACCCGCATCTGCGGGAGGGGCGGGAGGCGATGTGAGGATCGGATAAGCCAGAAACTCGCCGCTCCAGTCGCGGCTGTCGAAGCGCGCTTGATAGATCTTGGTGTCGGTTTCGAGCTGGGTCGAGTTGGTGGCTACCGACGAGGCGGACGAAATCCCTTCGAGAAAGCTCGTCAAGATGGATTTCAGCTGTTCGCCCACCTCGGCCGGCTTTTTGGCATTCAACAGGGTGCCCCGGCCGTTGACGGTCGCATGCCAAAGATCATCGACTGCCGAGGGATGCCGGGTGGGAAAGACCGTCGGCCAAGCCGGCGGCGAGATGTACGGATCCACTGGCACGTCTGGATCGAACAAGACGCCCCGCGTGCCGAGCGTGACCCCATAGGTGTTCATGTGGAGGTTTCTGTTGCAATCCAGCCGCGGATCCGGCGAGGCCTCGGTACAGCCGCTCTTTACAGGAACCTTGCCGGTCGTAAAGGTCGGTCGCAGATTGTTCTTGTAATAATTCATCGCGATATCGGCAATTGTGTCGGACACAGCATCTTCATAGGGAGAACCCATGCCATCGTCAGAATTGCCAACACCGGCACCCGTCCAAACAGTCGAAAAACCATCCGTGAACAGAATCGTGGCATTGCGCTGACAGGCGTATAGAATCGGCGCAGCAGCATCGGTTCGCTCGTACTGCTCACCGGCGTGCTTTAGCGCCTGCTTGTTGGGCGTTCCGCCGCTCCCGACATAAGTGTCGTAAATGTTCGTAAAGAACGCGTCGCGGTCCGCGCCGATCGTAAAGTCCTTCATCGTAACGGTGGCGGGCAGACTATTTATCTTAAAGCTGCCCGCCCTGACGGCAGTGATGTCCTTGAAAGCGGCACCGATGCCGCCGCGCGTGGCCGCATGACGTTTGCGATAATAAGTAAACCAGTTGGCAAAATTGCCTATGGCGGCATCATATGCGCTCGCCGATGCAAAATTGGCAGGCTTGATTTCGTAGCCGTCCAGGGGCGAGCCGTCCGGAGCGTTGCCCACCAAAGGTGTACCGGTATAACCATAACCGGATGGGAGCGCAGTGCCCGAGGGCAAATAAAAAGTTGCCGGAAAGTAATTGATCCCGTAGTCGGCGGTTGCGGTTATCGATATCGGGCTTGCTGCTTTTACCCACGCACTGCCATTCCAATACTCCGTACCCGCCGGAATACTCATACCGGAATGCACCTTGAACGTACGATTGGCGGCGCTGCTTTTTATATCGCTCGTCAGATCGAAGGTCGCGGTACCCCGCGCTGGGCTCGGGTCGCTTTTGGCAGCCGTCGGAGTTGCGTCGGGAAAAGTCGTTCCATAGGCGACCCAAGGGTCATACTTCGTCGCCGGATCGAAATACGCGGGGTTATAGGCGGGCGAGCGCGTGAAAGCAAATTTCGGCAATGGCGGCACAGCGAAGTGGTCATCCGTAGCGTCACCGTAAACACGTGAGCCGGTAGCAACTCCGTTCGGGAAAAGATAGACATATTTTTTCCACGTGGCGTTTGCTGTGCCGGCGCTGTTGTAATTGATTCTCCCCGCCTCAAGCGCGTCGGCCTGATTCCTCCCGACGAAGCTCTGGTCCCCCGTATGCCACCAGAGGGCGCCGTCGTTGGTCGGCATCAAGACCTCGGAATCCATGCTGCCGGAGTCGTCGACCATAAGCAGGATGTTCGGTGGCGCCGGGCTGGTCAGAAACAGGGGGCTGTCCGCCAGCGTCAGCCCATGCGCGCACTGTGCGGCAAGAAAAAGCAGCACCGTAATGAATAGATGCGCCGGTCCGGCATGCCCAAGGATTGCTTTAAGGTTGTTCATGGCGATTTCCCTGCGACACAGTCAGAATCAAAATGATTGCAAGGCCGTCCGTTCAGCGACGCCGGTAGGTGGTCTGCAACACCACCACGGTGTTGCCTTCGCCGCCGACCGCCCGTCCGGTGACGCGGTAATAGGCATTGGTGGACTCGGGCTCGGCGGCGTCCAGCGATTCACCGGCGCCGGGCAGGGTGACGATCTCTTCCACGATGTAACGCGGCGGGGCACTGACGCCGGTGATGGTGCCGCCGTAGCTGACGCTCGAAGTGGCCCAGTCGATGGTCTTCCAGCGCGGCGTGGTGCCGGGCGCGAGGATGGGGTACAGACCGGCAGTGCCGTCGAAGGCCGGCAATACAGCCAGTTGCAAGACCCGCTCGCCTTCGCGCAGGGCCGCCTCGGCGGCCTGGAAGGCGACGTCCCGGTCGCGGGCGAAACCGACCATGCGCTCGTTCAAACCGGTTACCTGCGCGGCGCTCAGGGCCATCAAGGTCATCATCACCAGCATGACGAGGGCGATCACCAGCACGACACCGCGCTGCGCCACGGCGGGCCGGGCGGCGGAATACCTTTTATGCGGACTGTTCATGGCACCCGATTGCGCAGCGTGATGGTCCAGCTCGCTACCCGCCGACGCAGGTTGCGGCTGTCGATCGGATTGAACGTCACGCCGCCCAGCACGTAATTGGCCGTATCCGGTTCGCCACGCCCTTCGTCGCGGCCGCGCAGCAGTAGACTGATGCGCACCGAGACAATGCGACCCCAATCGGCCACCGTGTCGGCAGTGCGGTAGACATCGGCGATGCGATTGGTGTCGGTATCCTCGCCATACAGCACCTGCATGGTCTCGACGCCGTCGACGAGCTCCTCGGTCAGGCCGGCACCGCCCAGCGGGTAGCGACGGCGAAACAGCGCCGGCTCACCGCTAGCGCCCCGCCCCACGTAATACGCCGCGACCGAAAAGGTGTAGATCTCCATATCGGCGTCGTAGGCATGGCTGAATTCGTTGGTAGCCGGATTCAGGTTGCCGGGCGATCCGGTGGCGCCCCGGGTGAGGTTGTGTGCCGTCGCGGTCGAGCGGTTCTGAAACAGGTCCGAGCCACGGCAGTCGGACACCAGCACGATGGTGTCCTGAGCCACGCCGCTGGCGCCGGTCAATACGATGGTGTTGGCGTTGACCGGGGTGACGCCCGCAGCGGTCACGTTGAGCGGCTGGTCGGCGCGGCGGATGACCAGCACATCACTGCCCGGCACGACCAGATTCTGGAGCTGCGCGTCAAGGTCCGCGCCGGCTGCGTCGTTCCAGTTACTGACCGCCACGCCGGTGGGTACCAGGCTGACGGAATTGAACGTGCTCGCCGGCGCGGTGCCGGTGTATTCCCAGCCGGAAACCGCCCGGCTCAGGTCGTACAGGGCTGCGCTGTAGCCGACACCGGCCGGGTTCAGGAGAACGTTGACGTCCTTCACGCAGCCCATGAAGCCTGCCTGACGCACGTCGACACTGAGCTTTTCCACGCCAAAGCGGGCGTTTTCCTGCACCCTGGACAGGGCATCCTCGGTGCGCACGCTCTGCCCCATGCCGACGAAAACGCTCAGCACCGCCGCCATGATCACCAGCCCGAGGACCAGCGACACCATCAGTTCCACCAGCGAGTAGCCGGCGTTGCGTTGCCGGGTCACAGCTCGGATACCGCTGAGAATTGTTGCGGTGGCAGCACGCCGCGGGAGTCGTCCCATTGCACGGTTACCGTGAACAGGGTGCGCCCCCCCGCCACCGCGCTGGAGATGGCGCCGGCACCGCTGGGCAGCGTGGCCAACATGCCCTTCCACTCCTGAAGATCGAGCGCCTCGATCGTCGTCCCGGCCGGCGGCAGATCGCCGACAGCGGTGGCGTAGTTGCCGATGAACGCGGCGTCGCGATTGGCGCGCATGCGATCGAGGGCGTCGTAGGCCAGCACCACGGCCTGACCACGCAAGGCCGCGCTGTGGTTGTTTTGCAGGCTGACCAATTGCATGCCGGCGATGCCAAGCAGGCCGACCGCCAGCACCAGGATGGCCACCATGACCTCGATCAGCCCCGCGCCACGCTGGCGCAGGGCCTTACGAGCAAACGAGTGCGCCCGCATCATGCTCCTCCACGCCATCGCCGTTGGTATCGCGGGACAACCGCGTTCGGCCCACCGGGCTGACCACGACCGCTCGCGCGCGCCTCGCGCCGCGCGCATCGCAATAGGTGAACGCGCCAGCGCTCGCGACGCTGCCGTCGGCGTCGAAAGTGATGAAGTTGGTCACGCCGGCGCTTGGCTGGATCGTATAGCCAGCGTTTGCCTCGGTACGTATCCGCAGATCGGTTTCGCCCGCGTCGAACACGGGCGGATTGTCAGCATCGCTGTTGACGAAAATCAGCCAGCCGGCGGCCCAGGTGTCGCCCGCCCCCGACACGCAGGCAGTGCCATCGATGGTCTTGCACACGCTGACCGGGACGCCCCGGCGGATGGCTTCCGTACGGGCGAGCGTCAGGGAGCCCACCAGCTCGTTCAACACCGCGGTGCGCCGGCTGTTGCGCAGAAAATCCGTAAATTGCGGCACTGCCAGGCCGAGCAGAATGCCCAGCACGGTCACCGAGACAATCAGCTCGACCAGGGTAAATCCGGCGCTGCGCCGACGTTGCGATGTTTCAGCGGGCCATCCCTGTGGGCGATGTTCCATCTGGTAGCTCTTACACGGATTCGGGGTTTCGATCCATTATCGACTACTTCGGCGTCAACTTTAGGAAAGCACTGAACAAATCCATCTCCCGTTTCCGCGAGGAGCAGCCCTGAATTCCCAATGCCAGCCGTCCCTACCCTGCGTGAAGCGCCAGCGGCCGTAGGAGCGGCTTCAGCCGCGAATGAAGCGCGTCCCTGTGCTGCGGGAAGCCCTGAACAACGTTTCGCCTCTATCGGGTCCAGGCACCCGGAATCGGCCGCCCGCCAACGCCACCAGAACCCATCCGGCGCCCCGCGGGAGGGGGCAGCACCGCCCTCAGCAGATGCGGGGCAGCAGCTCTCCGGCGGCAACATCGAGCGGTCGGTCGATGCCGTACGGGCTGCGCAGCGTGACGCGCCCGCCGCTGCCCCCCGCCTCGACGACGCCGCCGATCAGCGCCGCCTGTCCGCCGCCCGCCGCGCTGCGCAGCACGGCGAGCGCGGCCTGCGCCTGCGGCGCCGGCACGAAGGCCAGCAGCCGGCCCTCGCAGGCCACGTGCAGCGGGTCGAGGCCGAGCAGCTCGCAGGCCGCCGCTACCGGCGGCGCCACCGGTAGTGCCACCTCGTCGAGCAGCACCTCGACCTCGGCCTGGCGCGCAATTTCGACCAGGGCGCTGGCCAGACCGCCGCGGGTGGGATCGCGCAGGCAGTGCAGGTCCAGGCCGGCATCGAGCAGAGCAGCCACCGTGGGCCACAGCGGCTGGCAGTCGCTTTCGATGGTGGTCTCGAACTGCAAACCTTCGCGCTGGGCCATGACCGCGATGCCGTGGCGGCCGATGTCGCCGCTGACCAGCACGGCGTCGCCCGCGCGTACCCGGCCCGGATGAATTTGCACCCCGGCCGGCACCGCGCCGATGCCGGCGGTGTTGATGTACACGCCGTCCGCCCGGCCGCGCTCCACGACCTTGGTGTCGCCGGTGACGATGCGCACGCCCGCCGCATCGGCAGCGCGCCGCAGCGAGCGCAGCACCTGCCACAGGGTGGCCATCGGCAGACCCTCTTCGAGGATCAGCGACACCGACAACGCCCGCGCGCACGCCCCGGCCATCGCCAGGTCGTTGACCGTGCCGCACACGGCCAGGCTGCCGATGTCGCCGCCGGGGAAAAACAGCGGCTGCACGACGTAGCTGTCGGTGGTGAAGGCCAGCCGACCGGCAGCGCCCGTCAACACCTCGTCCAGACGCGCGGCATCGTGCAAGGCCCTTGCGTCGCCGACGCCCAGCGTCGGCAGGATCAGCTCATCCAAAAGGCGCTGCATCAGCCGACCGCCGCCGCCATGCGCGAGCAGCACGACCGGATAGTCGTCCAGCGGCAGCGGGCAGGCGTCGTCCATGCTCATGGTTTGTGAAGCGCACTTTTATAAATCGTCATTCCGGGCTCGACCCGGAATCCAGATGCCTGATGTGACTGGATTCCGGCTTTCGCCGGAATGACGAAATCAGAATTTGGAGTGCCCGCAAGAAATGCACGTCCTGTGCATTTCTTGCCTCGCCATCCCTGGCAGGCCTGAGAACTTGAAACATTCACAAGCGCTCCGGGGCGGCCTGGCCGCGGTAGCGGTAATACGCCGCGCAGGCGCCTTCGGACGACACCATCGGCGCGCCGAGCGGCCTTTGCGGCGTGCAGCGGCTGCCAAAGGCCGGACAGTGGTCGGGACGCAGGCGACCCTGCAATACCTCGCCGGCACGGCACTCGGCGCTTTCCTGCAGCGCGGCGTCGACCAGGCCGAAGCGCCGGGCCGCGTCGAAGCCGGCGTAGGCGGCGCGCAGGCCGAGCCCCCCGCCCGGCAACGGGCCGAGGCCCCGCCAGTGGCGCGCGACCGGCTCGAACACCTCGCCCACCAGCGCCTGCGCGGCGGGATTGCCGTCCGCCCGCGCGGCGCGCGCGTAGGCGTTTTCGAGCTGCGCCTGGCCGGCCTCCAACTGGCGCACGCAGTGCAGCACGCCGCTCAGGATGTCCACCGGCTCGAAGCCGGTGACCACGATCGGCACCGCGAAGCGCTGCACCAGCGGGGCGTACTCGGCCAGCCCCATCACCGTGCAGACGTGACCTGCGGCCAGAAAGCCCTGGATGCGGCAGTCCGGCGCCGCCAGGATCGCCTCGATGGCCGGCGGCACCCGCACCTGCGCGCACAGCAGGCTGAAGTTGCTTAGACCCAGCGCCTGCGCCTGGCGCACCGCAGCGGCGGCGGCCGGGGCGGTGGTCTCGAAGCCGACAGCGAAGAACACCACCTGCCGGCCGGGCTCGCGTCCGGCCAGGGCGACCGCATCCAGGGGCGAGTAGACCGCCCGCACGTCGCCGCCAGCGGCGCGCGCCGCCAGCAGATCGGTCCGGCTGCCCGGCACGCGCAGCATGTCGCCGAAGGAACACAGCGTCACGTCCGGCCGGCCGGCCAGCGCAATGGCCTGGTCGATGACGCCGACCGGCGTCACGCACACCGGGCAGCCGGGCCCATGCACCAGCGTGACCGCGGGCGGCAGCAGTCGGTCCAGGCCGGCGCGCAGGATGGCGTGCGTCTGCCCGCCACAGATTTCCATCAGCGTCCACGGCCGCGTGACGGTGCTGGCGATGGCGTCGATCAGCCGCCGCACGCTGGCCGGATCGCGGTAGTCGGCGCCGCTCATGCGCCCTGCCCGCCCAGGCGCGCCAGTTCGGCCAGCGTCCGCTCGGCAGCCGCGGGATCGATCACGGCGATGGCCAATCCGGCATGCACCAGCACCCAGTCGCCGACCGCCGCCTCGGGCGTACAGATCAGCGACACCTCGCGCACCGCGCCGCCGAAATCGACCCGCCCGCGGGCGAACAGCCCGCCGCCATCGTGCAGGTCGAGCAGCCGTCCCGGTATCGCCAGACACATGTCAGCTCACCCCCATTGCTGCAAATCGTGCGCCCTGACCGGCCGCGCCATGGCCACCGCCGCCTGCCCGGCGGCGAGCGCGCCGTCGCCGGGCGGCAGGCGCCGCGGCCACCATACGGCAAGGCCGGCCTGTTCGAGCCGGGCGCGGGTTTCTTCGAGCAGGCGGCGATTCTGGAAACAGCCGCCCGCCAGCACCACGCGGCAGACGCCCAGTTGCCGCGCCACATCGGCGATCAGCGCCGCCAGGGTGGCGTGAAAGCGCCCGGCGATCTGCGGCACCGGCACGCCGGCGGCCCGATCGGCGAGCAGCGCCGCCAGCGCCGGCGCCCAGTCGGCCAGCAGTCCCGAATCCTCCTGCACCAGCGCCACGGGGTACGGCGCCTGCGCCGGCACCCGCTCGGCGGCGGCCTGCAGCGCCTGCGCCGCCTGGCCTTCGAAGCTCGTTTCCTGGCACAGCCCCAGCAGCGCGGCGAGCGCATCGAACAGCCGCCCGGCGCTGCTGGTCAGCGGCGCATTCACGCCCCGTTCGAGCGCCTGCAGCAGCGTGCGCCGCTCCTGCACAGTGAAATCCGGCGTCTGGCCGCCCAGATCCGGCCCGTAGGCGCCGTACAGCAAGCCGAGCGCGCTGCGCCGGGGCTCGCGCGCCGCCTGCTCGCCGCCCGGCAGCTGGAACGGCCGCAGCCGGGCCACCCGACGCATCTGCCGGCAATCGCCGATCAGGAATTCGCCGCCCCACAGCGTGCCGTCGTCGCCCAGCCCGGCTCCGTCGAAGGCCACGCCCAGCACGTCGCCTTGCAGGCCATGCTCGGCCAGCACCGCCGCCAGGTGCGCGTGGTGGTGCTGCACCGTTTGCCGCGGCCGCCGATCGGCCGCTGCCCACAGGCTGCTGGCGTAATCGGGATGACGGTCGCAGGCCAGCAGCGTCGGCCGGCTGCCGGCCAACGCCGGCAATTGCCCGGCGGCGGCTTCGAACCGCTGCCGCGCCAGGCTGGTGTCCAGATCGCCGATGTGCGGCCCGACCACGATGCGCCCGCCCCCGCCCACCGCCAGCGCGCTTTTCAGATGCCCGCCGAGCGCCAGTACGGCGGCGTCGCCGGCATGCTCGAGCGCCAGCGGCGCCAGTCCCCGCGCCAGGCGCAGGGTCTGCGCGCGCCCGGCCGCCACCTGCATGACCGAATCGTCCAGCGGCTGCACGATGGCGCGGTCGTGCAGCAGGAAGGCGTCGGCGATGCCGCACAGGCGCGCCAGCGCTTCGTCGTTGTCGGCGCACAGCGGCTCGCCGCCGGCGTTGCCGCTGGTGGCGACCACCGGAAAGCCGAGGTCTTGCAGCAACAACACGTGCAGCGGCGTGCTCGGCAGCATGGCGCCCAGGCGCGGGTTGTCCGGCGCCACGTTCGGGGCGAGCGCGCCGGCGCCGGCGTCGACATCAATCAGCACGATGGGCGCCGCCGGCGATGCGAGCAGCGCCCGTTCCGCCGCGCCAGGCCGGCAGGCGGCGCGCACGGCCGCGAGGTCCGCAAACATCACCGCCAGCGGCTTGTGCGGGCGGTGCTTGCGGGCCCGCAGCCGCGCCACGGCCGCGCCGTCGCGGGCATCGGTGAGCAGCTGAAAACCGCCCAGGCCCTTCAGCGCCAGGATGCCGCCGTCGCGCAGCAGGTCCGCGGCACCTTCGAGCGCGCCATCGCCGGCAGCCAGTAGCCGGCCCTGCCGGTCATGCAAGGCAAGCCGCGGGCCGCAGGCCGGACAGGCGTTGGCCTGGTGATGAAAGCGCCGGCTGGCCGGGTCGGCATACTCGGCGGCGCAGGGCGGGCACGGCGCGAAGGCCGCCATGGCGGTGCCCGCGCGGTCGTAGGGCATGGCGCGGACGATGCTGTAGCGCGGCCCGCAGGCGGTGCAACTCAGAAACGGATAGCGGTAGCGCCGGTCGGCCGGATCGCCCAGTTCCGCCAGGCAGTCGGCACAGGTCGCCAGATCGGGCAGCGGCAGCGCGCTGCCCGGCCCGGCCACGCTGGCGGCGATGGCGAAGCCCGTCGTCCCGGCAGGCGCCAGCGGCTCGACCTGCAGCCGGTCGATGCGCACCGGCGGCGGCAGCGTGCGCAGACCAGCCAGCAGCGCCTCGGCGGCGTTCGCGGCGCCTTCGATATCGATTTCGACGCCCTGCGGATCGTTGCGCACGCGGCCGGCAAGGCCCAGCCCGTGCGCCAGGCGATAGACCGCGGGGCGAAAGCCCACGCCCTGGACCGCGCCCTGCACGCGGATGCGCAGCCGGCGCCGGGCGGCGGCCACCGGCCGGCCCATCAACCGACCTCGATGCTGCGCAGCCGGATGTCCTGCGCCTGCGGGTGGTCGACATCGGCCGACAGTTCGATGTCGAGGCGTGCGCCCTCGGCCAGGCTGCCGCGGCTGCCGGCCTCGAAATGCTCGCGAAAATGCCCGACCGAGATGTGCGCCAGGGCGCCGATCCACACCGAAACGCCGACCACGCGCGCGGCGTTCTGCTCGCGCGCGATGGTTTCGACCCGGGACAGCAGGTTGGCGATCAGGGAGTGTTCGTGCATGGCGCGTGTCGATGTTTGTCGGGCGCCGGGAACGGTGCCGGCCGTAAGGCCATAACCGGTCATCAACGCCGGGCGAACGGCGAGTTTCGCAGTGCTGTGTCCATCTTACTCAACCGTCCAAGCTCACGGGCGGCAATGGAGCGCAGCGGAATTGCGCCCGGTGCAGCGCCTTGTTATGCGGTCGCATCGAATTGCTCTGATACTCACGGCAAAGCTGGCAAGTCCAGTTCTTTGAGAAAGGTATTGTGCTTATCCCTTGCCCTCTCGATGTTCTGCGCCAGGGTGAGCAACTCGGAATTGACCGCCTGCAAATCGATTTCCGCTTCTGTTTGCGCCGTGCTGATGTAGCGCGAGATGTTCAGGTTGTAGCCATTGGCCTCAATCTCATCCATCGGCACGCGGCGGGCGTAGCGCACCTCTTCCTTACGCAACTGGTAGGTGTCGATGATCTTGTCGATGTGCTCCGGCAGCAGGCGGTTTTGCCGCTTGCCTTTCTCGAAATGTTCGGCCGCATTGATGAACAGCACGTCGTCGGGCTTCTTGCACTTCTTCAGCACCAGGATGCACACCGGAATACCGGTGGAGAAGAACAAGTTGGCAGGCAGGCCGATCACCGTGTCGATATGGCCATCTTTTAGCAATTTTGTACGGATGCGCTCCTCCGCCCCACCGCGGAACAGCACGCCATGCGGCAGGATGATCGCCATCACGCCTTCGGGCTTCAGGTAATGAAAGCCGTGCAGCAAAAAGGCGAAGTCGGCGGCGGACTTGGGGGCAAGACCATAGTTCTTGAACCGCATATCCTCGCCCAGCGCGTCGGTCGGTTCCCAGCGGTAGCTGAATGGCGGATTGGCCACCACAGCGTCGAACTTGGGGCTTTTGGCCGGGTTCATCTCGCGCAGCCAGTCCCAATCGTTGGTCAGCGTATCGCCGTGGTAAATCTCGAACTCGGAATCCTTCACCCCGTGCAGCAGCATGTTCATGCGCGCCAGGTTGTAGGTGGTGATGTTCTTTTCCTGCCCGAAAATCTTGCCGATGCCGTGCGGCCCCATGCGGTGGCGCACGTTGAGCAGCAGCGAGCCGGAGCCGCAGGCAAAGTCGAACAAGCTTTCCAGTTGCTTCTTTTTGCCGGTGGCGGGTTCCTGACTGTCCAGCGTGACAATGCCTGACAAGATGCTGGAAATTTGTTGCGGCGTGTAAAACTCTCCCGCCTTCTTGCCAGAACCGGCGGCAAACTGGCCGATCAGGTATTCATAGGCATCGCCCAGCGTATCCTTGTCAGTGGAAAACTGCGCCAGCCCCTCGGCAATGGCCTTGATGACGGTGCAGAGCTTGGCATTGCGGGCTTCGTAGCCCTTGCCCAGTTTTTCGGAATTCAGGTTGATCTCGGAGAACAAACCGCCGAAGGTGCTGGAGAAGGATTCGTTCTCGATGTAGCTAAAGCCCTTCTGCAGGGTGTGCAGCAATTCCCCGTTCTGCGTGCGCGCCATCTCCGCGATGCTGCCCCACAGGTAAGCTGGCTGGATCACGTAATGCGTCTTACGGCGCATCTGCTTTTCAAACTCGGCGGTATCGTCCGGGTTCTGGGCATACCACACCGCCAGCGGGGTACGGCGGTCGCCGGCGTCCAGTTTAGGATAATCCTGTCCAAGCTCCTTTTGCGCCGCCGTTTCGTAGTTGTCCGACAGATAGCGCAGGAACAGGAAGGACAGCATGTAATCGCGGAAGTCGTCCGCGTTCATCGCCCCGCGCAGTTGGTCGGCAATGCCCCACAGCGTGTTGCCAAGTTGCTTTTGGTCTTGTTCGGTCATGGTGCTGCTTCCTCGGGCACTGTCAGAAATAAGTCGGGGTTAAAGCGGTATCGGTTCAGGAAATCGTAGAGAATCTTTTTGAAGTAAGCCTTGTTCTCCTCCAGCATTTCCTGCGGCTCAAACAGCGAATAATTGCCGTGGCTCAGGATATTGATCAGCCGGGCATGGAGAATGCCATCATGGTCGTCCTCGTCTTTTTCAATACAGGCGGAAAAATTGGGGAAGCCGTGGAAGCTGGCCGACTTTTCCAGCAGGCCGCGCAGCATGTTGAAGTGATAGGTGTAGAGCTGGCCGGACTGCTCTGCCTGATACAGTTCGGCCAACATGGCAACATGATGGAAAAACGGCGTGGCGTTGGTATGGCGAAGTCGGTAGCCTGCGGCGCTCTTCGGCTGAGACAGGAAAAGCGCTACTGTCTTTTTGGACTTTCGCGCGTCCAGCTCATTGTGCATCACGTTGAAAAACAGGGCGTGATGCGACGAGATCACCGAGCGGATCGGGCTTTCCTTACTTTTCAGCAATTGCGCAAGATCGCTGCCCACGGCAATGGCGTTGTTGTCGTCCAGCGACGAGATGGGGTCGTCGATATAGACGAATTTCACCCAGTCATACGCTTCCGCGCCATCCATGGCGAGCTGCACAATGGCAAGGAAGAAGCACCAGATGAACAAGTTCTCTTCGCCGCGCGACACCTTGATATGGTCAACCGTTTCGCCTTGCACTTCGCGGGAGAAGCTGACCGTCCATTCTTTATAGTCGATGCTGAAATCGAAATCGACATAGCGGTGGAGAAAGGGGCGAATGCGGGTGTCCATCTCCAATTCCGCCAATCCGTCAAAAAAATGTGAATCACGGTTGATTGTTAGCGTGCGGTCGCTGTCGCCGTCCAGATCGTTGTCCCAGGTAAATAGGTCTTCGGTGAAGGCGTTGAAGTAGAGCGTATCCCTTGTGTCGCCTTGCTTGCCAATGTTCTTGAAGTCCATGGACAAGCGCGTCTTGCCCGTGCCGTTGTAGGCATAAAGCAGGATGAATTTCTTTTCAGCCAGTTCGCGGCGCAGGTGCCGGGCCAGCGTGGGTAGATCAGTAAAGGTTTGGGGGGCGGTCATGACGCCCGCCCCTTACGGTCCTTGATCCTGCTTTCGAGCGCCTTCAGCTCGGCATCGTCCTGTTCATCCGCCGCTTGCGCCTCTTGGGCTTTGCGGCGCTGGTCGTAGTCCAGAAACAGCGGGGCGATCTGCTGCTCCATGCGGGCATGGCTGACCGATCCCGCGCCCGCCAGCAAGGGGAAACCGTTAGCGGCGATGATCTGGCCGACGTTCTCGCGCCAGTACGCCATGCTGGTGATGGTTTGCCGTTTAGCCCGCAGCTCGGCGGTTTCCAGAAAGATGACCACCAGGCGGTTGAGGGTGTCGATCTCGTCCTCAGTCAGGTAGTTCTTGGCGACCACGATGTCCTGCTTGCGCACCCGCTCGCCCTTCCAGGCCAGCAAGCCAAAATGGGCATCGGTCGGGTTGGCGCGGGCGAGGATGATTTCGGCGGCGGTCTGTCGCGTCACCGCATACAGCAGCAAGTTTTGCACCCTGGCAAAAAATTGCTGGGTGGCCTGATCGGTCTTGTCGTAATCGGCCGCCAGCGCGAACAGGTCGCGCACTTTTTGATAGAAGCGCTTTTCCGAGGCGCGAATATCGCGGATGCGCGCCAGCATCTCGTCGAAATAGTCCGGGCGGCCATCCGGGTTCTTGAGCCGCTCGTCATCCATGACGAAACCCTTGCGCAGGTATTCCGCCAGCACGGTGCTGGCCCAGCGGCGAAACTGCACCCCGCGCGGCGAGCGTACCCGGTAGCCGACGGCCAGAATGGCATCCAGGTTGTAGAGCTTGGTTCGGTACGTCTTGCCGTCCGCCGCAGTTGTCAAGGATTCCTTGACAACTGAATCGTCTTGCAACTCCCCGTCCTGAAAAAGGTTTTTCAGGTGCAGCGAAACGTTCTGCTTGCTGGCGTTGAACAGCTCCGCCATTTCCAGCTGCGTGAGCCAGACCGTGCCCCGGTCGGCCCGCAGTTGCACCTGGGCTTGCCCGTCTTCGCTGGTGTAGAGAATGAGCTGCGTCATGCGGCGACCTCGTCCAGTGCGGGAAAAAGCTGCTGCATCAGGCCTTTCTTGTGAGTTTTGAGCGCGGCGAGTTTTTGGGTTTGGGCGGTGATGAGGTCGTCGAGGGATGCGAGGCAGTCGCCGATTTTTTTTTGTTCGGCTAATGCAGGAAGTGGCTCGTGAATTCTTTCAACATCCGAGTGAGAAAGATGCTTAACGGTAGTGCGGGCTGTCGCTTCCTCTATAGCCCTTAGATGCACCGTCAAAAAATAGAACAGAAATCTCTGGCTGCTATTGCTGTTTGGCAACATTCTTCCTACCCGCTGATTCAGTAGTGCCTTTCCTTTATTCCATACGCAAGGGGTGAAGTCGCCATCCATTCCTACAAGAACATCGCCATTATTAACAACAAATTTTTCATCGAACGATTTTGAATAGAAAATTATTTTGTCGTCCGATTTAAGGTCTCGGTTTCTGATCAGACGGAGCCCGCTGCAATCTTCGGTAAAGCTTGCTGAGTCAAATGGGAATCCGGCTTGAAATGTAAGAGCCTCACCAAGTCTCTTCTTTTCCCACTCCCCCGCATCCCGAAACTCGGGGAAACGCAGTTTGGGAAGGGTTCCGCCTTCGGCGGGGAATAGCTGCTGCATCAGCCCTTTTTTATGGGTCTTGAGCGTGTGGAGCTTTTGCGCCTCCAGGGTGAGCAGTTCGTCGAGGGAAGCGAGGCAGTCGGCGATTTTTTGTTGTTCTATTAGTGAGTGATCGCCTTGTGGGAACGGAACAGGCAAGGCCAACAAATCGTTGTCGTCAATATTGAGTGAACCATGTGCGCGCGCGCCCACGGTGAGGAACTTTTTAAGCCATTTTCCGTGCAAATTTCCAATGAAGAGGTAGTCGAGATATTTTGGCGAAACGGAATTTGCATCAACTCGAAAACAAGTGAATATGCTGTTGGGGACTGCTCCAGATTCATTCCCCGAATACATCCCAATGAAACCCTCTGGATATTCTTTGGTTGCGCTCTTGTTATACGCAAAGTCGTTCTTTTCAATAACCAAATAATTTTTGTACTGTGCCCCCGCAATCTCGCGGCCAAATTTCTCCAACTGGGAAACCAATCCCACGCCAGTGGTAATGCTCATAAGCCTGTATTTATTGTTGCCCGCCTTCTTTTTAAGAATCGCTGCGACCTCGCGTAGCACTTTCTTCTCCCAATCTCCCGCCTCCCGAAACTCAGGAAAGCGCAGCTTGGGCACCAATCCGCGTTTCCCCGCCTTATTGCTCATACGCGCCCAGTCCTGAAATCTCCCGCCCCTGGGCGAGTTTGTGCAGCAGCGGGATCAGGTCTTCCATAAGCGCCAGTTCGGCCTTGGTGCGGGCCTTCCAACCCAGTTTCAGCGGGGCCATGAGGTCGCTCAGTTGTTCGCCGTCGAAGATCATGCGGCGCAGGATGCCGTCCACAAAGACTTGCAGGTCGGCGCTGGCGAGACGGTGCTTGTCGGCGATGGCTGTAATCTGGCGGGCGTGTTTGTCGGCCTTGAAGCGCTCGAAGCCGGCGCGGATCGCTTTCTCATCCAGCCCCTTGCCCGCTTCCAGGGTGTCGATGTAGTCGGTGATATCGTCGCGGGCATCCATGAACTTCGCGTCGGACTGGATGAGGCCGATGAGCTGTTCGCGGGTCATCTTCTGCTTGCCCGGCGTCTGGCTGGCGTAGCGGGTAATGAGCGCCATGATGTAGTCGTAATCGATAAGGGCGGAGGCGAACAGCACGAATTCGAAATCGATCTGTTGGACTTGCGGATCGGCCTTGTCGTCGCCCTTGTCCTGTTGCGCTTTGAGGCGCTGGGCAGTTTCCAGGTAGGTACCCCTGAAGCTCAGTAGCTGTTCGCGCGGCAGGATGGCATCTATGCGGGCCTTTTGTGTGTTGTCCAGGTCGGTGTACTGGTCGAGTTGCGTTTTGAGGCGCTGGACTTCCTTGAACCGATTGACGAATTCGATGCGAGCGGTATCGCCTTTCAGGTTGTAAACCTGGTCGGGCTCGCACAGCAGATCTTTTTTCTGCATGAAGCCCGCCATGCCGGCGACGGCGGCCTCGTATTTGCGGATGACTTCGGCGGCGGGCTCTACCAGCCAGATTTCCTTGGCAGGCTTGGCGGCCTGGCCGCAGAAGAGGCCGATGGCGGTATCCACGGCGTCTTGCTGTTGGCGGAAGTCGAGGATGTTGCCGTAGGGCTTGGTGTCGTTGAGCACGCGGTTGGTGCGCGAAAACGCCTGAATCAGGCCGTGGAACTTGAGGTTCTTGTCGACGTAGAGGGTGTTTAGGTATTTGGAATCGAAGCCGGTGAGCAGCATGTCCACCACCAGGGTGATGTCGATCTTCTGGCGGTGGGGCAGGTCGGCATTGGGGTATTGCTGATCCTTGATGCGCTTTTGCACGTCCTGATAGTAGAGGTCGAATTCGCCGATGCCGTGGTTGCTGCCGTACCGGGCGTTGTAGTCGGCAATGATGGCCTTGAGGGCTTCCTTCTTCTTGTCGGGTTCCTGTTCGTTGTCGGCCTTTTCCTGCGGCAGGTCTTCCTGAATCTGCTGCACGTCCTTGTTGCCTTCGGCGGGCGGCGAGAAGACGCAGGCGATGTTGAGCGGCTGAAATTCAGGATCGCTCGCCAGCTTCTCGGCCTGCACGGTTTTGAACAGGGCGTGGTATTCGATGGCGTCGTTGATGCTGGCGGTGGCCATTACGGCGTTGAACTTGCGTCCATTGGTCGCGGCGTCGTGCTTGGCGAGAATGGCTTCGACGATGGCCTTCTTTGCGAGTACCTCGCCCGGCTTGGGTTGTTGCTTGCCTTCCGGCTTGTAGTAGTCCACATGGAAGCGCAGCACGTTGCGGTCTTCGATGGCGTGGGTGATGGTGTAGGCGTGCAGTTGCTGCTGGAAGATGTCGGCCGTGGTCTTGTAGGAGGCCTGCTGGCCTTCGATCTGCTGATAGCTGGCGTTCTGCTCGAAGATGGGCGTGCCGGTAAAGCCGAACAACTGGGCGTTGGGGAAGAATTCCTTGATGGCCTGGTGGTTGTCGCCGAATTGCGAGCGGTGGCACTCGTCGAAGATGAAGACCATGCGCTGGTGGCGCAGCGGCTCCAGGCGTTCCTTGTAGTTACGTTTATTCGTGCCATCCAGCGCGAGGCCCAGCTTCTGGATGGTAGTGACGATGACCTTGTCGGCGTAGTCGTCGGAGAGCAGGCGACGCACCAGGGTTTCAGTGTTGGTGTTCTCCTCGACGCAGCCTTCCTGGAATTTGTTGAATTCCTCCCGCGTCTGCCGGTCGAGGTCTTTGCGATCCACCACGAACAGGCATTTGTCGATGTCCGGGTTGTCCTTGAGCAGCGTGGAGGCCTTGAAGGAGGTAAGCGTCTTGCCGCTGCCGGTGGTGTGCCAGATGTAACCGTTGCCGCAGTGCTGGTGGATGCAATCGACGATGGCCTTGACGGCATAGATTTGATACGGCCGCATCATCAGCAGCTTCTGCTCGCTGGCCACCAACACCATGTAGCGGCTGATCATTTCGCCCAGCGTGCACTTGGCAAGGAAGGCGTCGGCGAAGCTGTCCAGATGGGTGATCTTGCTGTTGTCCACGTCCGCGAACTGGTAGAGCGGCAAGAAGCGTTCGTCGGCGTTGAAACTGAAGTGGCGGCTGTTGTTGTTGGCGAAGTACCAGGTATCGCTGCGGTTGCTGACAATGAACAGTTGCAGGAAGCACAGCAGGGTTTTGCTGTAGCCGTTGCCGGGGTCGTTCTTGTAGTCGACGATCTGCTGCATGGCCCGGCGCGGGCTGATGGCGAGAGTCTTCAGCTCGATCTGCACCACCGGCACGCCGTTGATGAGCAGGATCACATCGTAGCGATGGTGGCTGTAGTCGGTGTTGATGCGCAGTTGGTTGACTACCTCGAAGTTGTTCTTGCACCAGTCCTTGATGTTGACCAGGGTGTAGTAGAGCGGCGTGCCGTCGTCGCGCTCGAAGCTGTTGCGCTCGCGCAGGTGTTTGGCGGCGGCGAACACGTCGGGGGTGACGATGCTCTCCAGCAGGCGGGCGAATTCAGTATCGGTGAGGTGGACGCGGTTGAGTGCTTCGAAGTGCTGGCGGAAGTTCTGCTCCAGCGCGGCGCGGTCGCGGATGTCCTGGCGGTAGGTGTATTTGAGGTCGCCCAGTTTCTCGATCAGAGCGTGTTCGAGTTCTTGTTCAGTCATTGACGATTGTCTGGATTATTGGCCAGCCCTTATTACTGCCGGGCTGGATTTGCCGGTCAAAATCCACCGGCAGCAGCTTCATGCTTGTGTGGATCGGTTTGTAGCGCGCCATCGACCTCTCGCTGCGTCCTCTTGCGTGAGTCGATTATGCCTGCTTGATCGGCTGTCTTTGGGAGTTTTTCCACAGCGTCAACCTGCCGCTGAGGGCGCTCTAACAGCGTGGCCAGCTCATCGACTAGCTCGGCCGCTGCCGCCGCCACGGCCGGGCTCAGACCCTCGCCGGTCGAAAAATCCGCGCCCTCGATGCCGTAGACCGTCAGTTGCCGCGGCAGGTCGCCGAGCGCGCGCGCCAGCTCCAGCGCCTCGGCCACGCCCAGCAGGTGGGTCGAACAGCGCAGCACGGCGGCCGGCAGCGGCCCGGCGGCGGCATCGAAGTGGCGCACGGTGCCGGGCGCGGCGCCGGACTGCACGGCGTCGATCACCAGCGCGGCGTCGGTGCCGGCCAGCGCCTCCAGCAGCGCGAAGCCGTCGTCGCCCAGCACGCGCAGGTCGGCCTGCGGCAGGCGCCCGCGCAGCGCCTCGGCCACCCACGGCCCGACGCCGTCGTCCCGGCGCAGGCGGTTGCCGATGCCGAGCACTCGCACTCAGCGCCGCTCCACGGTCAGTTTCAAAAAATGCGCCGAGCAGGAGATGCACGGGTCGTAGTTGCGGATGGCGGTCTCGCACACGGCGCGCAGCGCCTCGTCCGGCTCGTGCAGGCGCGGCTCGACGTAATGGCGCAGGTCCGCCTCGATCACGGCCTGGTTGACCGAAGTCGGGGCGACGATCTTGGCGTCCGTGATCAGGCCCGCCGCGTCCACGGTGTAGCGGTGATAGAGCACGCCGCGCGGCGCCTCGGTGGCGCCGTAGCCGGTGCCGGCGCGTGGCTCGAAGGCCGCCGCTGGCGTGTCGCCGGGCCGATAGCCGTCGATCAGGCGCAGCGCTTCTTCCAGCGCCAGGATCACCTCCACGCCGCGCACCAGGATGCTGCGAAACGGGTTGCGCACCCACTCGCCCAGCCCGGCCGCCTGCGCCGCCGCCCGCGCGCGGGGCGTCAGGCGGTCGTGGTTCAGGGCGTAGCGCGCCAGCGGCCCCAGGTGCACCACGCCGCCGTCGGCGGTGCGGCTGTGCAGCGAGGTGGAGTGGCGCACGTGGTGTTCGGTGAGGTAGTCGTCGTAGCCGGCGACCGGCAGGTCGAAGCCGTCGCTCGACACCAGCCGACCGCGGCCCATCGGGTATTCGTGCTCGTGACGCAGGGCGACGAAGGTGTAATCGCGCTCGAAGTCCGGGAAATCGAGCCCCGCCAGCGGCACCAGCGCCTGCTCGGCGGCGTCGAGCGCAAGGGCGAGTTCTTCGCGCAGCGGCGCCAGTTCCGAGCGCGTCGGCAGGCGGTAGAAGCCCCCGATGCGCACGTTGATGGGGTGGATCTCGCGCCCGCCGAGCAGCGCCACGATGCCGTTGCCGGCCTTTTTGATGCGCAGGGCCGTGCGCACCAGATCGCCGTGCTCGCGCGCCATGCCGACCGCGTCCGGGTAGCCCAGAAAATCCGGCAGGTGCAGCATGAACATGTGCAGCACGTGGCTTTCGATCCACTCGCCGCAGTACAGCAGGCGGCGCAGGTCGCCGATCGGCGCCGGCACCTCGACGCCGCACAGGTCCTCGATGGCGGCACACGAACTCATCAGATAGGCCACCGGACAGATGCCGCAGATGCGGGCGGTGATGTCCGGCGCCTCGCGGCAGTCGCGCCCACGCAGCAGGGCCTCGAAATAGCGCGGCGGCTCGAAGATGCGCAGCTGGGCGGCGGTCAGGCGCCCGCCGTCGATGGCCAGGTGCAGCGCCCCCTCGCCCTCCACGCGGGCCAGGTAGTTGACCTCGATGGTGCGGGTGCTGTCAGTCATGGCTGTGGGTCGTGACGGGCCGCTTCCTCGGCGAAGGCCGGCGCGGCGGCGTTGAACGTGCGGTAGAAACGTCCAAGCGTCGCGCGGTCCATGCCGAGCGCCAGCAGCTGGTCGCTCAGCGCCGGGGCGTTCGCCGTTTCCTTCGGCCCGAAGCAGCCGTAGCAGCCGCGGTTGTAGGCCGGGCAGATGGCGCCGCAACCGGCCTGCGTCACCGGCCCCAGGCACGGCGTGCCGTGGGCCACCAGCACGCAGGGGGTGCCGCGCGCCTTGCACTCCTCGCACACGCTCGTCGTCGGCAGGTTCGGCCGCCGGCCGGCCAGCAGCGCGGCCAGCAGTTCCAGCAGTTGGCGCTTGTTCACCGGGCAGCCGCGCAGTTCGTAGTCGACCTTGACGTGGGCGGCGATCGGCGTCGAGGTGGCCAGGCTGTCGATCCACTCCGGCCGGGCGTAGACGATGCGCTTCCACTCCTCCACGTCGCGCAGGTTGCGCAGGGCCTGGATGCCGCCGGCGGTGGCGCAGGCGCCGATGGTCACCAGCAGGCCGGACTGCGCGCGCACGGCCGCGATGCGCTCGCGGTCATGCGCGGTGGTGATCGAGCCCTCCACCAGCGACACATCGTAGGGTCCCGGCAGCATGCGGCTGGAGGCTTCCGGAAACAGCGCAATCTCGACCCCGTCGGCGACCGCCAGCAGCTCGTCCTCGCAGTCCAGCAGGCTCAGCTGGCAGCCGTCGCAGGAGGCGAACTTCCAGACCGCCAGACGCGGCTTGCCCGATGTGTGCGGCTTCACAGCTCCGGCACCTCCAGCAGGCCGGCCAGGCGCGGCCAGGGCAGTACCGGGCCGTCGCGGCAGATGAAATGCGGCCCCAGCTGGCAGTGCCCGCAGTAGCCGACGGCGCATTTCATGTTGCGTTCGAGGGACAGATGGATCGAGGCTTGCGGCACGCCGCGCTTGAGTAACGCCTCGGCCGTGAAGCGCATCATGATCTCGGGGCCGCACACCAGCGCCGTGGTGCGCTCCGGATCGAAGCTGGCGCGCGCCACCAGGCGTGTCACCACCCCCACCTCGCCGCCCCAGCCGGCGCTGGCGCGATCGACGGTGATGGCGAACTCGACGTCCCGCCGCGCCGCCCAGGCGGCCAGCTCGCCGCCGTAGAGCACGTCGGCCGGGGTGCGCGTGCCGTAGAGGATGCACACACGCCCGTAGCGCTCGCGCTGCGCCAGCGCCTGCACGATGGCCTGGCGCAGCGGCGCCAGGCCCAGGCCGCCGGCGACGATGACCAAATCGCCCCCTTGCGCCGCTTCGAGCGGCCAGGCGCTGCCGTACGGACCGCGCAGGCCGATGACCTCGCCCGCCTCGAGCCTGGCCAGGGCGCGCGTCACGCCGCCGACGGCGCGCAGGGTGTGCCGCAGCGCGCCCGGCTCGACGCCGGCGATCGAGATCGGCACCTCGCCCAGGCCGTAGGCGTACAGCATGTTGAACTGGCCGGGCCGAAACGCCGCGCCGCCCGCCTCGCCGCACGGTTCCAGCGTCCAGCTGAACACGTCGCCGGTGGCGTTTTCGATCTGCCGCGCGACGATGCGCCAGGGCGCCGGCAGCTGCACTTCGGCGGCGACGCTCATGGCACCCCGGCCGGCGGGGCGTAGACGTCCAGCACCTGCAGGCGGCAGGACTGCACGCGCTCGCTGAGCGTCGCCACCAGGGTCTTGAGCACCGCGTAGCCGATCGCCGGCTCGCGCTCCATCAGCTCGCGCAGCGGCGCGGCGGCAAAGGCCAGCGTGCGGGTCGGCGTCACCGCCCGGGCATCGAACTGGCAGCGGTGCGGCGGCAGAAACCACGACCAGCCCACCGCCTCGCCCGGGCCGACAGTCTCCAGCGTGACGATGCCCTGCCCCGGCAGCGCCAGCTTGATCTGAACCTGCCCGTCCAGCACCAGGTGGAAGGTGTCGGCCGGCGCGTGCTGGCGCAGCAGGTACTCGCCGGGTGCGAACGTGCGCTCGCTGACGCAGGCGGCCAGTCCCTCGCACTGCCCAGGCTCCAGACCCTGACAAAAGCGCTGGCTTTCCACCAGCTCGCGCAGTGTCATGACGCCTCCTGCGATCCGCTCGCGGCGATGGCGGCGACCTCTTCGGTCAGGTCGATGCCGACCGGGCACCAGGTGATGCAGCGCCCGCAGCCGACGCAGCCGCTTTGGCCGAACTGATCGTGCCAGGTGGCCAGCTTGTGGGTGAGCCACTGCCGGTAGCGCGACTTGACCGAGCCGCGCACGCTCCCGTGGCCGAGGTGGCTGAACTCGACGTTGAAACAGGAGTCCCACAGCCGCTCGCGCGAAGCGGCGCCGGCCAGGTCCGTGACATCCTGGTTGCTCGAACAAAAGCAGGTCGGGCAGGCCAGCGTGCAGTTGGCGCAGGAAAGACAGCGCTCGGCCACCGCATCCCAGCGCGGGTGTTCCAGGTTTTCCATCAGCAGTGCCGGCACCGTGGCGGCGTCGATGCTGCGCGTCTGCGCGGCGGCGGTGCGTTCCGTCTGCGCGCGGGCGGCGGCGAGGTCGGCCTCGCCCGCCGGACTGCCGGGCAGCGCTGCCAGCAGCTCGGCGCCGACATCGCTGCCCGCTTCCACCACAAAGCGGTGTCCGGCCGCATCGATCAGCTCCGTGAGCGCCAGGTCATGCCCGCCGCGCACGGCCGGCCCGGTGTTCATCGCACTGCAAAAGCAGGTGTCGGCCGCCACGGCGCAGTTGACCGCCACCAGCAGGACCGACTCGCGCCGGGCGGCGTAGGCGGCATCCACGTGCTCGCCGCCGGCGAACACCCGGTCCTGCACGCCGATGGCCGCCAGCTCGCAGGCGCGCACGCCGATGAAGGCGCGCCTGGGCGCGTCGATCGGCTCCGGCAGGAAATTCAGCCCGCCGTTCGTGCGCTGCACCGAAAACAGGGTCTGCCGGGGCGGGAACAGGTAGCGTTTCCAGGCGTGCGGGCCGACGGCGTAGCCGAACACGGCCTTGTCATCGCGCCGCTCCAGGCGATAGCGGCCCGGCGCCTGGCGGTCGGTCCAGCCGGCCGGCAGCTCGGCCGCCGTATCGATGCGCTCGTAGACGATGGCGCCCTCGCGCCGCACCGGGCCGATGGTCTCGTAGCCGCGAGCATGCAGCGCGTCCAGCAGCGCCTGCAGCCCGTCAAGGTCGATCAGCTTCACCGGATGCACGCCTCCTGACAGGGTGCCATTGTGGATCAGTGCCCCGCCGCCGCGCCTGACTGAACGCAAGCCAGCACGGTCCGGCGGCTTCCAACCCGGCAGGGGGAGGTGTTAAATGAAACGCCATCGGCCACCTGCGAGGCGCCTTCATGCACCCTCTGGCCCAACGCCTGCGTGACGATCACCGGCACCTGACGCGGGTGCTGGATTTCCTGGAAGGCCGCATCGAGGCCCTGGCCCGCGCGCACGAGGTCGATCTGGATCTCGTGCGCGACGCCATGACCTACATCACCGAGTTTCCCAACCGCCTGCACCACCCGGTCGAGGATGTGCTGTTCGCCAGCCTGGCCGCGACGGATGCCGGCATCGCCGCGGCCTGCCGGGAGCAGATTGCCGAGCACGAGCGGCTGTTTCATGACAGCAGCGCGTTCTACGGCCTGATCGAGGCGATCGAGGTGGACGACGCCACCCTGCCAAGAGATGTACTGGTGGCACGGGGACGCGATTTCATCGCCGCCCAGCGCGCACATCTGAAGCGTGAGGACGACCATCTGTTGCCGCAGGCCGAGCAGCGGCTCGATGCCGCCGCCTGGGACCGCGTCGCGCAGACCGCCGCCCAGGTCGATGACCCGCTTGACGCCACCACCCGGCCGGCGCGTTACGAGGCGCTGTACCGGGCGCTGAGCCGGCTGCCGGCCTGAGCTACCGGCTCGGCGGCGGCCTCAGCCGCCGTAGGGAATGTGCGCCGGGCGCTTCCAGTCGCGCCCGCGCAGGATGATGTGCCAGTACATCCACGGGAACAGCGCGGTCTTCATCCACCAGTACAGGCGACGCGGCCGGGTCGGGTCCAGCGGCAGCGTGGATACCACCTTGCCGTCGTAGCAGAACTCAGCCAGCAGCACCTTGCCGCGTTCGACCGTCAGCGGGCAGCCGCCGTAACCGTCGTAACCGCCGTTCACCGGCCGCCCGTCGCGGGCCGCCAGCAGATTGGCCACCAGCACCGGGAACTGCTTGCGTATGGCGGCGGCGGTCTTGGCGTTGGGTGTGCCGGCGCAGTCGCCGATGGCAAACACGTTGTCGTAGCGCACATGCCGCAGGCTGTTGCGGTCCACTTCAACCCAACCGGCGGCATCCGCGAGCGGGCTCGACTTGATGAAATCGGGCGCGCTCTGCGGCGGCGTCACGTGCAGAAAGTCGTAGCGCTCGGTGACCCGGCCGCTGCCGTCGGTGCGCTCGAAGGTGGCCTCGCGCCGGGCGCCGTCCACCGCCACCAGGTTGTGGCCGAAATGCGGCGTGGCGCCGTAGCCGGCCATTACCCGGTCGAGCGCCTTGGCATACAGCGGCACGCCGAACATGGCGCCGCCGTGGTTGAAGAAATGCAAATCCGCCGCCACGCCGCGCCGGCGCCAAGCATCGGCGGCCAGGTACAGCACCTTCTGCGGCGCGCCAGCGCACTTGATGGGCATCGCCGGCTGGGTGAACAGCGCCCGCCCGCCGCTGAAATTCTGCACGCATTGCCAGGTGTAGGGCGCCAGGTCGCCGCGGTAGTTGCTGGTGACGCCGTCATGACCGAGCGCGTCCTGCAGCCCCTCGATGCGCTGCCAGTCCAGTTGCAGGCCCGCCGCCACCACCAGCTGGTCGTAGCTGAGCCGTGCGCCGGAGGTCAGCAGTACCTCGCTGCTGTCCGGCTGGAACTCGGCCACGGCATCCTGCACCCAGGTGGTCGGCATGAAGTCGGCCATCGGCCGGCGGGTTTTTTCGATGGGCATGACGCCCCCGCCGACCAGCGTCCAGCCGGGCTGGTAGTCGTGCGTGGTCTTGGGCTCGACCACCGCGGTGCGCAACTGCGGGCGGGCCTGCTTCAGTGCCGATGCCACCGCCAGGCCGCCGGCACCGCCGCCGATGATGAGAACGTCGTAGTGCGCAACGCCTGCCATGACCGACCCTCCTGCAGTGCCCAGTGTCGGATTGGAATACAGAAATAACCAATAAGCATTTACCGCGCGAATATACACAACCGGGCTCGCGCAAATCCCGCGCAAGGCAGCGATTGCCGCCGACGTTAAAATGATGTCCCGCTGCCGCCGACTTCAACCTTCGCCAGTACCGCCATGCCCTACCCCAAGTTCCCGCCCGTGACGCTCGAGCAGTGGCAGGCCTCGGCCGAAAAGACGCTGCGCGGCAAGCCGCTGGAGTCCCTCACCTGGCACACGCCGGACGGCCTGGCGGTCAAGCCGCTGTACACGGCGGCGGATTTGGCCGGGCTGGAATTCGCCGACACGCTGCCGGGCTTCGAGCCGTTCGTGCGCGGGCCGCAGCCGACCATGTACGCCGGGCGGCCGTGGACCATCCGCCAGTACGCCGGCTTCTCGACCGCCGAGGAATCGAACGCCTTCTACCGCAAGGCACTCGCCGCCGGCGGCCAGGGCGTGTCGGTGGCCTTCGATCTGGCCACCCACCGCGGCTACGACTCCGACCACCCGCGCGTGGTCGGCGACGTCGGCAAGGCCGGCGTGGCCATCGACTCGGTGGAGGACATGAAAGTCCTGTTCGACGGCATCCCGCTGGATCAGGTTTCGGTGTCGATGACCATGAACGGCGCCGTGCTGCCAGTGCTGGCCGGCTACATCGTGGCCGCCGAGGAACAGGGCGTCGCTCAGGAGCAGCTTTCCGGGACCATCCAGAACGACATCCTCAAGGAGTTCATGGTCCGCAACACCTATATCTATCCACCGGAACCGTCGATGCGCATCGTCGGCGACATCATCGCCTACACCGCCCGGCACATGCCGCGTTTCAACTCGATCTCCATTTCCGGCTACCACATCCAGGAAGCCGGCGCCACGCAGGCGCTGGAGCTGGCCTTCACGCTGGCCGACGGCATGGAGTACGTGCGCGCCGCCCGCGCCGGGGGGCTGGACATCGATGCCTTCGCGCCGCGGCTGTCGTTCTTCTTTGCCATCGGCATGAACTTCTACCTGGAGATCGCCAAGCTGCGCGCGGCCCGCCTGCTGTGGTGGCGGATCATGAAGGACTTCGGCGCCGCGGACCCGCGCTCGCTGATGCTGCGCACGCATTGCCAGACCTCCGGCTGGTCGCTGACCGAGCAGGACCCCTACAACAACGTCATCCGCACCACCATCGAGGCCATGGCGGCGGTGTTCGGCGGCACCCAGAGCCTGCACACCAACGCGCTGGACGAGGCCATCGCCCTGCCGACCGAGTTCTCGGCGCGCATCGCCCGCAACACCCAGCTGGTGATCCAGGAAGAAACCCACATCACCAACGTCATCGACCCCTGGGGCGGCTCCTACCTGATGGAGAAGCTGACCCAGGACATGGCCGACGAGGCCTGGCGGATCATCGAGGAGGTCGAGGCCCTCGGCGGCATGACCAAGGCCATCGAAACCGGCATGCCCAAGCTGCGCATCGAGGAATGCTCCGCTGCCCAGCAGGCGCGCATCGACCGCGGCGAGGACACCATCGTCGGCGTCAACAAATACCGCCTGGCGACGCAGGACGCCGTCGACACGCTGGAAGTGGACAACGCCCGGGTGCGCGACGGGCAGATCGCCCGCCTGCTGGCGCTGCGCGCCGCGCGCAACGAGAACGCCGTGCAGCAGGCGCTGGCGGCGCTGACCGAGGCCGCCCGCAGCGGCAGTGGCAACCTGCTCGAACTGGCCGTCAACGCCACGCGCGCCCGCGCCACGGTCGGCGAGATCAGCGACGCGCTCGAAGCCGTCTACGGCCGCCACCGCGCGCAGGCGCAGTCCGTATCCGGCGTGTACGGCGCAGCCTACGCCGGCGACAGCGGCTGGGACGAACTGCGCGGCGACATCGAGGCCTTCCAGCGCGACTACGGCCGCCGGCCACGCATCATGGTCGCCAAGCTCGGCCAGGACGGCCACGACCGCGGCGCCAAGGTGATCGCCACCGCGTTCGCCGATCTGGGGTTCGACGTCGACATCGGCCCGCTGTTCCAGACGCCGCAGGAAGCCGCCCGCCAGGCGGTGGAAAACGACGTGCACGTGGTCGGCATATCCAGCCTGGCGGCCGGCCACAAGACCCTGGTGCCGCAGATCATCGAGGCACTGAAAGCCGAGGGCGCCGACGACATCCTGGTAGTGGTCGGCGGCGTCATCCCGCCGCAGGACTACGACTTCCTGCGCGCCGCCGGCGTGGCCGGCATCTTCGGCCCCGGCACGGTGATCCCGAAGGCCGCGCGCGAGGTGCTGAACGCCATCCGCGCCGCGCGTCCGGCGCACGCCGGCCCTTGAGCCGCCTCGACCCGGCCGCGCTGGCACAGGCGCTGCGCGCGGGTGAGCGGCGCGCCCTGGCGCAGGCCATCACGCTGGTCGAATCGACCCGCCCGCAGGACCGCCCGCTCGCCGAGGCGCTGCTCACGACGCTGGCGCCGCATACCGGCAAGGCGGTGCGGCTTGGCATCAGCGGCGTGCCGGGCGTCGGCAAGTCCACCTTCATCGAGGCGCTCGGCCTGCACCTGACCGGCCGCGGCCATCGCCTCGCCGTGCTGGCGGTGGACCCGTCCAGCCAGCGCACCGGCGGCTCGATCCTGGGCGACAAGACGCGCATGGAGCTGCTGTCGCGCGAGCCGGCGGCCTTCATCCGCCCCTCGCCCGCCGGCGGCAATCTGGGCGGCGTCGCCAGCCGCACCCGCGAGAGCCTGCTGCTGTGCGAGGCGGCCGGCCATGACGTGGTGATCGTGGAGACCGTCGGGGTCGGCCAGTCCGAGACCGCCGTCGCCGGCATGGTCGATTGCTTCCTGCTGCTGCAACTGCCCAACGCCGGCGACGAGCTGCAGGCGCTCAAGAAAGGCGTGGTCGAGCTGGCCGACCTGGTCGTCATCAACAAGGCCGACAGCAACCCGCAGGCCGCCGCGCTGGCCAAGAGCCAGTTCGAGGTGGCGCTGCACCTGCTCAGGTCCGCCTCGCCCAACTGGTCGGTGCCGGTGCTCACCTGCAGCGCCCTGCGCCAGGAAGGCATTGCCCAGATCTGGGAGACCGTGATGCGCTTTCACGCCGCGCTGGGCGGCAGCGGCGAGCTGGCCGACAAGCGCGCCCGGCAGGCCGTGAGCTGGCTGTGGACTTTGATCGGTGAAGGGCTGCAACAGGGCTTTCGCACCCACCCGGCGGTCGCCGCGGCCATGGACGAGGTGACGCAGGCCGTCATCGCCGGCCGCCTGACGCCCGCCGTCGCCTGCCGCCGGCTGATGGAGCTGTACCGCAGCGCGGGCTGAGCCGGGCCGTGGCGCCCGGATGAGCGGCGATGACGCGACCCACGCCGGCGACGTTGACGGCGGTCAATTCCTGTTCCGTGAGCCGTGGGCATAGTCGCGGGCGACATTCCCCACCGCTGCGCGAGGTTCCCGGATGAGCGACACGATGTACGACTGGCTCGGCGGCGAGGCCACCGTCCGCCAACTGGTCAACCGCTTCTACGACTTGATGGATTCGGACCCGGCCGTCGCCACCCTTCGCGCCATGCACAAGGACGACCTCGGCCCGATGCGCGAGTCTCTGTTCGAGTACCTGTCCGGCTGGCTGGGCGGGCCACCGCTGTTCATTCAAAAGCGCGGCGGGCCGTGCATCGCCAAGGCCCACAAACCGTTTCACATCGACGAAGCAGCCGTGGCGCAGTGGATGAAGTGCATGCGCCAGGCCATGGTCGACGTCGGCATCGACGAGAAATACCGGCAGATGCTGGACCCGGCCTTCGTGCGGGTGGCCGAGGCGCTGCGCAACGCCTGACCGGGCCCGACGTGGTGACGGGCGGTTCCCGGTCGGGCCGCCGGATACCAAAGGCCCGCCTCCAAGTGGCATCATGAGGCCGGCCCAGGCGGCCCATCAAAAAAACCACGAGGAGAAACCATGACCGACGCCGAACTCGAGCGCGCGCTCGCAGCCGTCAGCCTGCCGCGACCGGCCTACTGGCACGCGCAGTACCTGAAAAACGTCGAGCAGCTGTCGAAGCCGCAGTACCGCATGGTGGTCGAGCGCGACGTGGCGGTGCCGATGCGCGACGGCGTGGTGCTGCGCGCCGACGTGTTCCGGCCGGATGCGCCCGGCACGTTCCCGGGGCTACTCGCGCTGTCCGCCTACGGCAAGGACAGCCAGAGCGTGCCGATCCCGGCGCAGCCGATTCACTCGTGGGTGTTCGACCACAACGTCGAGGCCGGCGACATCGAGTTTTTCGTGCAGCGCGGCTACGCCTACGTGATCCCGGACGAGCGCGGTCTTGGCAAGTCCGAGGGCGCCTGGAACGGCCCGTTCAGCGTGCAGGAACAGGAAGACGGGCACGACATCGTCGAGTGGATTGCCGCCCAGCCGTGGTGCAGCGGCAAGGTCGGCATGATGGGCATTTCCTGGTTCGGCATGATCCAGCGCTTCATCGCCGCCCAGGCACCGCCGCACCTGGCCGCCATCTTTCCGTATGAGGCGGCCAACGATCTTTATGGCGTCGCCTACGAGGGCGGCGTGATTCAGCCGTTCTGGTGGGAGCTCGAACGCGAGATCCCGGCCCACACCACACAGTCCGAGTCCGAGAAGCTGTACTCGCCGGAGGAACTCGAGGCGCGCTTCGACGCCATCGGCGCCAACCGCGACATCGCGCTCAACAGCAACTACGTGCGCCTGCTGGCGCGGCGCAAGACGGCATTTTTCGACCAGCTGCTGCACCCCGAGAACGACGAGTTCTGGGCGCGCCGCCGCTCACGCGACAAGGTGCACAAGATCAAGGTGCCGGTGTACACGGCCAGCTGCTGGATTCCGTTCTTCAGGCCCTTCATGCAGGCGGTGTGGGACGACCTTAACGACCCCACACTGGCCGTGCCCAAGAAGGCCGCCATCTTCGGCCACCACATCCACACCGCCCTGCCCGGCCCGCCGGAGCTCAAGTACGAGGCGCTGCGCTGGTACGACCACTGGATGAAGGGCGTCGACACCGGAATCATGGACGAGCCGCCCATCCGTCTGTACGTGATGGGTATCAATCAGTACCGCTACGAGAACGAGTGGCCGCTGGCGCGCACGCAGTGGACCAAGCTGTACCTGCGGCCCTTCGGCGCGCTGGCGCCGCTGCCCGAGCCCACCGACGCCGATCCGGACCCGCTGGTGCACCGCCCGCCCATCATCTCCACCGAGCGCAACTCGGTGCGGTACGCGACGCCGCCGATGAGCGCGCCGACCGAAATCACCGGCCCGCTGGCGCTGCACCTGCACGCCGCGCTCGACCAGCCGGATGCGACCTTCATCGCCAAGCTGTGGGCGGTCGGCCCGGGCGGCGAGCGCTTTCCGCTGTGTCGGGGCGTGCTGAAGGCCTCGCACCGGGCGCTCGACGAGGCGCAGTCCACCGCCTGGAACCCGGTGCACCCGCACGTGAACCCGCAGCCGGTGGTGCCCGGCGAGGTAAACACCTACGCCATCGGCTTTCCGGCCATCTCGTACGTGTTCCGGCCCGGCGAGCGGCTGGAGCTCGAAATCTCCACCTGCGACCCCATCGACATTCCCTGGCACCACCGCCTGAACGTGATGGGCCCGCTGCCGTCCATGACGCTGACCTACTACAAGCTGTACCGCGACCGGGACCACCCCTCGCACCTGCTGCTGCCGATCATTCCCGGCGGCGCACCGCAGCACTGATTGTTCCGCGCAGGGCCCGGTCGCACGCCCAGGGGCGCCCGGGCCCGCTCAAACCCGCGCGGGCACCGTGCCGCGGCGGGCCAGGTTGGCGAGCAGGCGCGCATGGAAGCGCAGCGGCGTCGCGTCCCAGGGTGTGAAGCGGGGAATCTGGAACAGGTCGTCGCCCGGTCGGGCCGCGCCCCAGGCGGTGCACACCGCGCCCTCGAAGCCCAGATCGCGGGCCATGGCCACATGCCGGGCGTCGTAATCGTCGCCGGGCTTGCCGTTGGGGTAGGCGAACAGGCGCGGCCGGCTGCCGGTCAGTTCAGCCAGCCGATCGCGGCCGTCTGCCAGTTCGCGCCGGGCGCTGGCGTCGTCCTGCCGGGTCAGGATGGGGTGCGAACAGGTGTGGCCGCCGATGTCCATGCCGGCCGCGTGCAGGGCCTTCAGCTCCGGCGTGCTCAGCATCGGCTGCGGCGGTGCGCGCAAACGGCAGCGTTCGGCCACAACGGCAACCACGTGCGCGCGCCGGCCGGGCTCCAGATGCTTGGCGGCCGGCAGCAGCGTGCGCAGGCAGGCGCGGCGGGAGGCGACGTCGCTCAGGTCGTGACGCGGCAGGCCAAGATCGCTCAGGTCCAGCGTGCCGGCGTCGGCGCCGGCGACCGCTTCGATGAGGCAGTCGTTCCACATGGCGCCGCCGTCCAGAAAGTCCGTCGCCACGAAAAAGGTCGCCGGCAAGCCGAAATGCCGCAGCACCGGCACCGCCACGGTGAGGTTGTCACGGTAGCCATCGTCGAAGGTGACGCAGGCGGCGCGCGCCGGCAGCGTGCCGGCAGTCAGCCGGGTCAGCGCCTCGGCCAGCGGCAGCACGTTGAACTGCCGCGCCAGTACGGCCATCTGCCATTCGAATTCGGCCAGCGTCGGGTCGCCGCTGCGGTACGGGTCCGGCCGCTCCAGCACGCGGTGATAGATCAGCACCGACAGGCGCGCCCGCCGGCCGGCCGGCGACAGCAGGCGGGTCAGGGCATGTGCGGGCAGTTGCAGAAGGTTCACGCGCCGGCTCAGCGGTAGGTCCAGCGGCTGTGGGCCAGGTAGGACAGCAGCGGCACGCCACTCACCACCAGCGCGATGCCGACCAGATAATGCAGCCCGGCCCGTTCGGCGCCGTCGGAAATTGCCATCGACAACGCAAGACCGGCCGTAGCCACGGTCAGGAACCGCTGCAGCGTACGGCCTGACAAGGGCTGCTGAAACGTGACTCGGGAGTTGAGCGAGTAGGACGCGAGCGTTGCGACGCAAAACGCCACGCCGTTGGCGAATGCCGCCCGCCAACCGGCGGCGTCAATGAGCGCGCCGGCGACCGCCACGTGAATGGCCGTGGCCAGCACACCCACCAGCAGGAAGGAAAACAGTCGGCGCACGGATGTCGGATCGGCGGGCGGGTCCAGGCGAGGGGCCGTATCAGTCGGCAAGCGCCGCCGCCAGCAGATCGAGGTCGACCTGCACGCCGTCCGGAATCGTCGGACCGAGACTGCCGGCGAACTCCTGCACGTGCGGCTTGCCGTAGGCGCCGTCCAGCAGGCGGTAGACAGTGATCAGCCGGTCGCCCGGGTGCACCAGCCAGTACTCGGCCACGCCGTGGCGTTCGTACAGGTCGCGCTTGAGCAGCTGATCGTGGCTGGCGGTCCCCGGCGACAGCACCTCGATGATCCAGTCCGGAGCGCCGCGGGCGCCACGCTCGTCCAGGCGGCTGCGGTCGCAGAACACGACGATGTCCGGCTGCACCACGGTGTCGATGTCATCATCGGCCTCGCCGCCGCGCGGCAGGCGCACGTCGAAGGGCGCGACGTAGACCCGGCTCGGATGGCTGTGCAGCGCATTTGCGACCTGACTGAACAGTTCGCCGACGATCTCCTGGTGCTGCCGCGTGGGCGCCGGTGACATGGCGTAGGCGCGCCCGTCGATCAGCTCGTAACGCAGATCGTCCGGCCAGGTCAGGTACTCGCCGTAGGTATGCAGGTGTTGATCGCGCAGGGGCAACCCCATGACCGGTCTCCGGAACGACAGCCGGCCGCATGGTAGCAGCCGCACCGGCCGACGATCGGGACATCCGGCCAGCCCGACGCGCGCCGCCGGACCAGCGCGGCAGATTGGCATAATGCCGGCCAGCCACGCCACGCACGCCGGGAGCCGATTGATCCGTAGGAGCGGCTTCAGCCGCGAATGTCAGCCACGCTACGCACGCAGGGAGTCGATTCATGAAAGCACGCGCCGCCATCGCCTGGGCCGCCGGCCAGCCTCTGGAAATAGAGGACGTCGACGTTGCCGCGCCGCGCCAGGGCGAGGTACTGGTGCGCCTGGTGGCCACCGGCGTGTGCCACACCGACGCCTACACCCTGTCCGGCCGCGACCCGGAAGGCGTGTTCCCGGCCATCCTGGGCCATGAGGGCGGCGGCATCGTCGAGGACGTCGGCCCCGGCGTCACCACGCTCAAGCCCGGCGATCACGTGATTCCGCTGTACACGCCCGAGTGCGGGCAGTGCAAGTTCTGCGCCTCCGGCAAGACCAACCTGTGCCAGGCCATCCGCAGCACGCAGGGCAAGGGCCTGATGCCGGACGGCAGTTCGCGCTTCACTGCCCGCGGCCGTACCGTCTACCACTACATGGGCACCTCGACCTTCAGCGAGTACACGGTGCTGCCGGAAATCGCCGTGGCCAGGATCAACCCCGCCGCGCCGCTGGACAAGGTGTGCCTGCTCGGTTGCGGCATCACCACCGGCGTGGGCGCGGTGCTGAACAGCGCCAAGGTGCAGCCCGGATCGACGGTAGCGGTGTTCGGCCTCGGCGCCATTGGCCTTTCCGTGGTGCAGGGTGCGGTAATGGCCAGGGCCGCGCGCATCATCGGCATCGATCTGAACCCGGCCAAGTTCGAGCTGGCCCGCCAGCTGGGCGCCACCGACTGCGTGAACCCGGCCGACCACGCCGCGCCCATCCAGGAGGTCATCGTCGAACTGACCGACGGCGGCGTCGACTATTCCTTCGAGTGCATCGGTAACGTCGAGGTGATGCGCGCGGCGCTGGAGTGCTGCCACAAGGGCTGGGGCGAGTCGACCATCATCGGCGTGGCCGGCGGCGGCGAGGAGATCCGCACCCGTCCGTTCCAGCTGGTGACCGGGCGGGTGTGGCGCGGCAGCGCGTTCGGCGGCGTCAAGGGCCGCTCGCAGCTGCCCGGCTACGTGGACCGCTACCTGAGCGGCGAGATCAAGGTCGACGAGTTCGTCACCCACACCCTGCCGCTGGAGCGCATCAACGAGGCATTCGACCTGATGCACGCAGGTCGCAGCATCCGCAGCGTGATCTGCTTCTAGCCGCCGCGCATGAGCCCACAACTGGCGGCTACCCTGGGCTGGCTGGCGCTGGCCCTGCAGCTTGCGCTTGGTCTGCTGTGCGCCTGGCACGCCCTGCTGACCAAACGCGAACCACGCTCCGCGCTGGCGTGGATCGGCATCAGCCTGCTGCTGCCGCTGGGCGGGCCGCTGCTGTATTTCATCTTCGGTGTGAACCGCATCCGCACCCGCGGCCGCCATCTTCAAGGGCGTTACGCGCTACCGCTCGAGTTCGGTTACGAACAACCGGACGACCCCGGCCAGGCACCGGCCAGCCCACCGGCGCCCGCGCCCTCGCCTGGCGGCCAGATCGCCCACGCCTCGGGCCGGGTCAGCCGACGTTACTGCCTGCCGGGCAACGCCCTGGACCTGCTGCGCAACGGCGAGCAGGCCTACCCGGCCATGATCGAGGCCATCCGCTCGGCCGAGCGCTACGTCTACCTGTCGACCTACATCTTCGGCGCGAGCGGCGCGGCGCGCGACGTGATCGAGGCGCTCAAGGCGGCCCAGCGTCGCGGGGTCACGGTGTGCGTGCTGATCGACGGTCTTGGCCAGTGGTACACGCTGGCGCGGGCCCGGCCGCTGCTCAAGGAGGCCGGCGTGCGCGTGGCCGAGTTCCTGCCGCTGCGCCTGTGGCCGCCCAGCCTGCACGTGAACCTGCGCAATCACCGAAAGGTGCTGGTGGTCGATGGCGAAGTCGCCTTCACCGGCGGCATGAACATCGCGGACTACCACTGCGTGGCCGGCGGTGGCCGCAACCGGGTGATCGACCTGCACCTGCGCCTGCGCGGACCGGTGGTCGGCCAGATCGAGGCCGTGTTCGCCGAGGACTGGCACTTCGCCACCGGCCAGGCGCTGCCGGAACCGGCGCCGGGCGGCGTCAGCCGCGGCAGCGCCTCATGCCGGGTCATCACCGACGGCCCCAACGAGGACCTGGACCGTCTGGCACTGGTGCTGCTGGCCGCGGTGTCGGCCGCGCAGCGGCGCGTCATCATCATGACGCCCTACTTCCTGCCGTCACGCGAGTTGCTCGGAGTCCTGCAAGCGGCGGCCCTGCGCGGCGTGCCGGTGTCGGTGCTCCTGCCGGGCAAGAACAACCTGCCCTACGTGCACTGGGCCACGCGCAACATGCTGTGGGAGCTGCTCCAGCACGGCGTCGAGGTGCGCTACCAGCCGCCACCGTTCGTGCACAGCAAAGTGCTGTTGATCGACGATGGCTATGCGCAGGTCGGCTCGGCGAACCTGGACCCGCGCAGCCTGCGCCTGAACTTCGAGCTCAACGTCGAAGTGTTCGATGCCGATTTCAACGCCGCCCTGGCGGCCGACTTCGCGGCTGCGTGGCAGGTGTCCAGACCGGTGACGCTGGACGAAATCAGCCGCCGGGGCCTCGGCGAACGCACGCGCGACGCGCTGTGCTGGCTGTTCTCGCCGTATTTGTGAGGTGCGGGCGGGGGATACGCCAGCTGCGCCGGCTGACGCCACCCGCCGGGAGGCTGCCAGCGCAGTGACACCGAATCCTTTCGGCAGGCGGCGCAGCACGATGTCCCACCGCCGTTATCAAGAGCCAACGCGTATGGCGCCTGCACCCTGCAGCGGCCACAATCGGCGCCTGGAGCAAGCAACCTTGTCGCCGCAGCGTCCGCCGCGGATCTTCCGGCCAGTAACCTGCCTAAATTCCAACCGCATATGCCGGACCGCCGATGACTCTGGGTCATGCACGCGATACCGCCGCACCGCGCGTTCGGCTGTTGTTCGTCGAGGACAATGCCGCCCTGCTGCAGAACCTCTACGACTATTTCGAGGACCAGGGCTACGAGCTCGATTCTGCCCGCGACGGACTCGCCGGGCTGACCCTGGCCAGTAGCGGCGCCTACGACCTGATCGTGCTGGACCTGAGCCTGCCGCGCCTGGACGGCCTGGAACTGTGCCGCCGGTTGCGGGCAGACCAGGGCTGGCGCACGCCGATCCTGGTGCTGACGGCCCGCGATGCGGTAGACCAGCGCGTGGCGGGCCTGCGCGCCGGCGCCGACGACTACCTGGTCAAACCGTTTGCCCTTGCGGAGCTCGAAGCCCGTATCGAGGCCCTGTTGCGGCGCAGCCAACCGGTCGCAGAGTCGCTGCTGCGCTTCGCGGATCTGGTACTGGACGTCGCCAATGCCCGCGCCGTGCGCGCCGGGCAGCCGCTCGCGCTGACGCCGACTGAACTCAAATTGCTGGAGACCCTGCTGCGCGCCGCGCCGCGCCTGGTGCGGCGCGCCGAACTGGAACGCGTGCTGTGGCCAGACCTGCCGCCCGACAGCGACGCCCTGCGCACGCACACCCATGGTCTGCGCCAGGCGGTCGATCGGCCGTTTGCGCACCCGCTGATCGAGACGGTGCGTGGCTTGGGCTATCGTTTGTGCATGCCTGATGTCGATTAAACGCGCACCGCTGCGCCAGCGCCTGGTGGTGGCCTTTGTGCTGCTAACCGCCACGGTGTCGGGCTTGTTCTCGCTGGCCACGTTCGTCGCCATGGACCAGTTCGAGGAGGACCTGTTCGTGCGCCAAATCGAGGGCGAGTTGCGCTGGTGGATCGCCCGCTTGGGCGAAGCGCCGCAGTCGCAGCCGGTCGTCCTGGCCAATAACGCGCGCTTGTACATAACGCCCGATATGTCAGCAACACAGTTGCCGTCCTTCCTCGCGAAGCAGGACATCGGCTGGCGCGAAGTGTTCGATGGTGGTGAAACCTATCAGGTGGTGCGCCAGGACCGCGGCTCGCGACGTTACTACCTGGTGCAACCCGCCTCAGAGCTGGAGCATCGAGAGCGCAGTTGGTTGTTGGTTCTCGCAGCCGGCACGTTGATTGCGGTGCTGGTGGCGTTTTTCCTCGCCCGGCTGATCGCCAGCAGCGTGCTGGAACCGGTGCTGCGCCTCGCGCAACGTGTGCGTGCGGTCGACCCGGCGTGCGCACCGCGGCGACTGGCGGCCGGTTTTGCCGACGACGAGGTCGGCGAACTGGCACGCGTGTTCGAGCAGCGGCTGGGGCAACTGCACGAGTTCACTGCCAGCGAGCGGCTATTCACTAGCGACGTCAGCCACGAATTGCGCACACCGGTAGCCATCATCGCCGGCGCTGCCGAAACGCTGTTGATGCGCTCACAGATGCATGCGTGGGCGCGCGCCGCCGTTGTGCGCATCCGCGTGGCGGCGCAGGAAATGCAGGACCTGATCGACGCCTTCCTGGCGCTTGGCCGCGCGCCGAGCACGTCGGCCGCGCGGCACCCCCCTTGTCGCGTCAACACCGTGCTGCATGCGGAAATAGAGCGCCTGCGCGCACAGGTCGACGCCCCCACCGTGGTGCTGGACGAACAGACCGTGCTCACCCTGCCCTGCCCCGCCCCTTTGGTCACCGTTGCCGTGCGCAATCTGCTCGACAACGCCGCGCGTTACGCACCCGATGGCCCGGTGCGCATTACCCTGCAACCGGATGCACTGACCGTGGATGACAGCGGCAAGGGTCTGGCCGATGCAGACATCGCCCGGGCGTTCGACCGCCACCAGCGCCTCGCCGTTGAAGTGCCAAACGGGGAAGGCCTGGGGCTCGCCATCGTGCAGCGCATCTGCGAGCGCCTCGGCTGGCAGATCGAGGCGCAGCCCCTGGCGCCGGGCATGCGTTTTGTGCTGCGGTTCAATACGGAAACGGCATCTGGCAATGCCGCGGACCTGGCGCCTCCACCGACCGCCTCTGCAGGGCCATCGCCCTAACGTTTTTCTGACAGTTCCCTAACGGGGCCTTGACGGTGCGCCGAATAGCATGCGCGCCTCTTTGGCCAGACCTGGGAACCGCGCCGATGCCGGATGCTCCGATTCAGCGGCTCGATCTACGCCGTCGATGCGTGCCACAGCGCAGGCATTTGCCGGCCGGCCGGGCGGGGCGGTGCCTCGCGCGCCTGGTAGTGGGGCGCTTTCATGTCTGAAGCGCCAGCGTTATCAGTGGTAATCCCGGCCTTCAACGAACAGGACAATCTCGAACCGCTGGTGGCCGAACTGGCACCGATCCTGGACCAGATCGGTCTTGCCTGGGAGCTGCTGTTCGTGAACGATGCCAGCACTGACGCCAGCGCCGACGTCCTGGCCCGTCTGATGGCCGCAGAACCGCGCATCCGCGTGATCGCCCACCGCGTCAACAGCGGCCAGAGTGCCGCCCTTGCCAGCGGCTTTCGCCTCGCCCGCGGGCGACTGGTGCTAACCCTGGACGCAGACCTGCAGAACGATCCGGTCGATATCCCACGCTATTTGGCCGCACTCGAAGATGGCGTGCACTGCGTATGCGGATACCGGGCGTGGCGCAAGCAGGGCTGGCTGCGGCGTTTTGCGTCCCGCACTGCAAACCGCTTTCGTGCCACAGTCACCGGCGACTGGCTGAACGACGCCGGCTGCAATTTTCGCCTGCTGCGCCGCGAGGCACTGGCCGAGATTCCGGTGTTCAACGGCATGCACCGCTTCTTGCCGACCCTGCTCAAGGCCCAGGGTGGCGTGGTGCGGGAAATCCGCATCAACGACCGGCCACGCCAGGCCGGGGTTTCCCACTACGGCATCAACGACCGCCTTTGGCGGGGCCTGGCCGACTGCTTCGCCGTGCGCTGGTACCAGCGGCGCACCCTGCGCTTTGACCGGGCCGTTGATCTGACCGCGCGGAGATTGTCCTGAAAGCGCACCGTTACCAGCCGCTGCTATTGATAGGCATCGTGCTGGTCAGCATTGCCGCATTGCATAGCCCCCCGCTCAACGGAATCCTGCACGACTACCTGCGCCTGAAGTCCTGGCTGGGCGCCCAGGGTATGGCCGCGCCGCTGTGGTTCATATTCGGGGGCGGGCTGCTGGTATCGATCGGCGCGCCACGCCTGGCGTTGTATTTCCTTGGCGGCATGGCGTTCGGGTCTGCTGCCGGACTGTTATATGCCCAGCTTGGCAGCACACTCGGCGCAGCGCTGACGTTCGTCGGCGCGCGCTGGGCCGGTCGTACCTGGGTGGAGGCACGCCTCGCGCGCCATTCGGCACTGCGCCGATTGCTGGACCAGCGCACGGTACTGTCGGTGTTGGTGCTGCGCCAACTGCCGATTGCCAGCGTGGCGATCAGCCTCGCACTGGGGGTACGACATACCCCGATCGGCGTGTTTCTCCTGGGCAGTTTTCTGGGCTTTTTGCCGGAAGGTGTGCCGCTCGCGTTGCTCGGCAGCGGGCTTGGCAAGAGCTCGCCCTGGCTGTCCCTGATACAGGTGGCCGCCGCGGCGCTGATGCTGCTGGCCCTGGGCGGCAGTGGGCTGTATCTGTACCGCTGTTGGCGGGAGATCGAACCGGGAGAAACGCATCAACCCTGAACCGAGCGCGGGAACGTGGCAGACGCCGGGTCGCAATCGGCGCGCCCTGGTCCTGTTGGCTCTCGCCGCCCTGCTTGGCGCCTGCGGCTACGGCGCGCTGTGGCCCTTACGGCTTGCCGGTGACTGGAAACTTGTCGACACGATCGACGTGCCGCAGCCGGACAGCCTGGCCGTCGATGCAGGCGGCCAGCTGCGCTACGTCACCACGCAAACCCGGCCCGGCCGCCTGCTCGAACTGACCGCAACCGCGGCCAGGAACGTCGTTGGTGACCTTGGCGAGCCCGATGGGCTGCTGGCCGGCACGGGAGAACTGATCGTCACCGAAGAAGAACCGGCCGGCCGGGTTATGGCTTATGACCCTGCAAGCGCCACACTGCGCGTGCTGGCACGCATGGACAGTCCCGAGGGCCTGCTGCGCCGGCCGGACGGCAGCCTGGTGGTGGCGCAGGACCTGCCGGAGGGCAAGCTGTGGCTGCTGCGCGATGCGGCCGCGCCGGAAGTGCTGGTGGATGGCCTCGACCAACCGGAGGGGCTGTGCATTCTGCCGGATGGTCGCATCGGCATCGCCGAGTCGGGCCGTGGCCGCATCCTGGCCTGGGGGTCTGCGGGCATCGAGGTGCTGGCCGATCACCTGGAGGGTATCGATCAGCTCGCGTGCGGCGTCGACGGAAGCCTGTGGGCGGTGCTGAGCCACACGCGCAGCGGCCGGCTGGTTCTTGTCCGCGATGGCCGGCGCCACACCATCGCCCGTCATCTGCGCGAGCCGCAGGGCATCGCGCTCGCGGCCGACGGCAGCGTGTACCTGGCCGAGACGCGCGCCGACCGCGTGCTGCACCTGGCACCCCGATGAGCCAACCCAAACCAGGTTTGCCGAGCTGGCTGACCGGCACCTGGCCGGCGCTGTTGCTGGCTGCCGGCCTGGGGCTGTTCATACTGACCAGTCGGCCGCTGCTGCCGGTCGACGAGACGCGTTACCTGTCGGTGGCCTGGGAGATGTGGCTGCGGCGCGATTTCATCGTGCCGCACAAAAACTTCGCCGTGTACGTGGATAAGCCACCGCTGCTGTTCTGGCTCATGCACGCCGGCTGGGCGGTGCTGGGCGTCAATGAATGGTGGCCGCGCCTGATACCGACGTTGGCGGCGCTGGCCTCGCTGCTGCTGACCGCCCGTCTGGCCACCGCCCTGTGGCCGACCGCACCCCGCACCGCACGCCTCGCCCCCTGGCTGCTCGCCTCGATGCTGCTTTGGCAGGCGTTCACCGGCGCGGTGATGTTCGACATGCTGCTGGCCATGTTCGCGCTGCTGGCCCTGAACGCGCTGGTCGCCCCGCCGCTCGGCCGTGCCCGTTGGGCCTGGTTTGCGCTGGGCATCGGCGGCGGTCTGCTGACCAAGGGACCGGTGATCCTGCTGCATACCCTGCCGGCAGCACTGGCGGCGCCATGGTGGCGCCCACCCTCGGCCGAGCGCCAGCAGTCCGACTGGTGGCGCTGGTACGGCGGCCTGCTGCTGGGCGTGCTGGGTGGTGCGGCCATCCTTGCCGTTTGGTTGTGGCCGGCAATCGCGCGCGCCGGCGCCAGCTATGGAGCCGGCATCGGTTATCACCAGACCGCCAACCGCCTGCTGCACAGCTATGCGCACCGCCGGCCGTGGTGGTGGTACCTGCAGCTGGCACCGGCGCTGGTGTTGCCGTGGACCCTGTGGCCGCCGCTGTACCGGGGGCTCGGCCGCCTGCGCACCGCCCATGACGCCGGCCTGCGCTTTTGCCTGTGCGCATCGCTGCCGACCTTTCTGATGTTCTGTCTGATCAGTGGCAAACAGGCCCATTACCTGCTGCCGCTGCTGCCGCCACTGGCGCTGCTCGGCGCGCGGGCGATCGACGGCGCGAGCGACGCGGCACGACCGCACGACGGCTGGCCGCTCGCGCTGCTGCTGGGCGCCAGCGCACTGGCCATGCTGCTGCTGCCGCAGGCACTGCCGCAACGGGCGTGGCTGGCACAGATTCCGCCGTACGTGCCGGTAACGCTCACGGCAGCGGCGCTGTTGCTGGTTGCCATTGGGCGCCGAGCGGTGCTGCCGGCCACCTGCGCCGCGGGGCTGGTGTTCGTGCTGGCCTTCGCCGCCTTCTACGGCGGCGTCATGCAGGCGCTTGGGCCGCGCTACGACCTCACTGCTACCGCCGCCCGCGTCGCACAGGCGCAGGCGGCGGGTGCATCGGTCGGTTACGTCGGCCGCTATCACGCGCAATTCTCCTTCCTCGGCCGGCTGCGCCAGCCGCTGGTCGAGCTGCATACCAACCAGCTCGCCGGCTGGATCGGCGCGCATCCGGACGCTTATCTGGCGGTGGAATGCGACGGCGAACCGGCCGCGCCCGCCGGCGTCTACCAGCAGCCCTACCGTGGCGGCAGCCTGCGCCTGTGGCCGGTAGACCGTCTGGGCGCGGCGCCCGACCAGCAGGCGCTGTGCAGTGACTGAAACCGGCGACCGGCGCCTGTGGCTGGCCGCGCTCGCACTGGCGGTGCTGACCTGCCTGTGGCGGCTGGACGCACTGCCGGTCAGCCGCAGTCAGGAAGTGCGGGTGGTGGAGACGGCGCGCGAGATGCTGGCCAGCGGCGATTACCTGCTGCCGCGCCTCAATGGCGAGCTGCGCTTTCAAAAACCTCCGCTGGCCTACTGGCTTACGGCGGCCAGTTATCGTGCATTCGGCCGCGTCGACGAGTTCTCGGCGCGCCTGCCGGCGGCGCTCGCCGCCGGCGCGGTGATGCTCGGCGTGTTCGCCTGGACGCGGCGCATGTTCGGCCCGGCGGCGGCGCTCGGTTCATTGGCGGTGCTCGGTGCCAGCGTCATCACGCTGCGGTTTTTTCACAGCGCCGAAACCGACCCGCTGTTGCTGTTGTGGGTGTGCCTGGGCAGCCTCGGCGCCTGGGGCGTGGTCGGCGGCGAACGGCCGGCACGCGGCAGCCGGCTGCTGCTGTGGGTCGGCATTACCGGCGGCAGTCTTGCCAAGGGCCTGCCGCCGGCCCTGCTGCCTCTGTTGACGGCCGGCGCCTGGTGCCTGCTGCGGCGTGACTTTCGCCGACTGGGCGCGCTGCTGTGGCCGCCGGGTCTGCTGCTGCTGTCGATTGTCGGGGCCTGGTACGTCTACCTTTGGCAACACGCCCCCGGAGCGTTTTCGGCGCTGCTCGGGCGCGAGATCGGCAACACCTACTTGCATGGCAATCACGCCGGTCCGCCCTGGTACTACCTGCCGCGGGTGTTCCTGTACTTCGCGCCCTGGTCGGCGCTGCTGCCGCTGCTGTGGCGCTACCGGCGCGGCAGCGGCCAGCCGGCGCTCGATTTCGTACTGCTGTGGCTGGCGACCACGTTGGTGGTGCTCAGCCTGAACGTCAACAAGCAGATTCAGTACGCGCTGCTGCTGGCGCCGCCGGTGGCCATCCTGCTCGGCGTGCGCCTGGCGGCGGGACTGCCGCGCCCGCCGTGGTGGCGACGCGCGGCGCTTGGATTGGGCGCACTGTTGCTCGGCGCGAGCGTATGGTTCGCGACCGGTGTCGGGGCGGCTGCACTGCTGGTGCCGGTTGGCAGCGCCGTATTGATTGGCCTTGCGCTGCGCCGGCAGCCGGGCGCCGGCGCGGTGCTGCTGGCCGTGGCGATGGTGTCGGCGTTCCGGCTCGGGGAGGCCTACGGCCTGGCCCGCCATCACGACGAAGCCGCCCAGCAGCGCGCGGCCGGGCTGGCAGCGCGCGGTCTTGCGCCGCTGGCCATGCTAGACCTTGACGAACCGGTGCTCGCCTTTTATGCGCAGGCCGTGCTGCCGCGTCTGGATCGCGCGGCGCTGCCGGCCGCCACCGGGCAGGGGGACGCGCTGTACCTCATCGCGCCGGGCGCGCGGCTCGATCTGCCGGCGGGGTTGACCGCCGAACCGCTGCTGACCCAGTCACGCATCAGCCTGTGGCGGGTGACCACGCCGTGAGCGGCTGGCTCGATTCCCGCCGCTGCGCCGCGCTGCTGGCCGTGCTGGCCGTGTTGCTGCTCACGCTGCGCCTGGGCGCGGTGCCGCTGCTGTCCGAAAACGAAGGCCGCCGCGCGGCGGTGGTCCAGACCATGCTCGACAGCGGCGACCTGCTGGTGCCGCGCCTGAACGGCGAGGTCTACATCGACAAGCCGCCGCTGCACTACTGGCTCGGCACGGCGGTAGCAACGCTGCGCGGCCGGGCCGACGAATGGGCGGTGCGGCTGCCGTCGGCCCTCGCTGGACTGGCGCTGCTGGCCGGCCTTTACGCCGCGCTCGCGCGTCAGGACGGCGCGCCCGGCGCGGCTGCGTTCGCGGTACTGGCGCTGCTCGGCAACGTCGGTTTCAGCATGTTCGCGCGGCGGGCGGAAATCGACCTGCTGTTCACGGCGTTGGCCGGCGGCGCCTGGCTAGCGGGCAGTCACTTTCTGCTGACCGACCGGCGCCGGCGCTGGCTCGACCTCGCCTATGGCCTGCTCGGGCTCGCCCTGCTGACCAAGGGGCCAGTGGCGCTGCTGTTCTTCCCGGCGCCGCTGCTGGGCTACGGCGCGATCGCGCGCGACCGGCGGGCGCTTGGCATGCTCGGCCACGCCCGCGGCTGGCTGCTGGCGCTGGCCATCGCGCTGCCCTGGTACGGCGCCGTCACGGCGCGCCTGGGCTGGCAGGTATGGGCACCGGTGGCCGCCACCGATCTGGCGGGCAAGGCATACGGCATGTCCTTCGATCCGGTTTACGACTACCTGCTGTGGTTGCTCGGCGACTTCGCACCGTTCAGCCTGCTGCTGCTGGTCACGCCGCGGGCCAGCTGGCGCACCTGGCGCGCCGCGCCGGCCGGCCGGCTGCACCTGCACGGCGTGCTGTGGCCGCTGCTGGTGCTGTCACTGCTCGCCAACAAGCACGCCAAGTACCTGCTGCCGGCCTACCCGGCCGCCGCGGCGCTGCTCGGACTGCGCCTGGGCGATTTCGCCCGGGCCACGCAGCGGCGCCGGCAGGCGCTCACTGCGGGCGGCCTGCTGCTGCTGATCGGCTGGATCGGCTATTACGCGGTCGGCGAGGCACGGCTGTTTCGCTACCGCTACGTGGGCCTGGGCGAATTCGCCACTGCACTGCGCGCAGCGCCCACACCGGTCTTCACCCTGCAGCCGGTGGACGCGCGCCTACTCTATTACTACGGTGCGCCCATCCGGCAGATCGACGCGGCTACCTTACAGGCCAATGTGGCACAAGCGCCGCTGCATCTGGTGATAGAGAATTACGCGAAAATTACCCTGCCGGAGGGCAGCGAACGCTGCGGCGTGCAGCGCTTTACGCCCTACCTGAAGCGTGGGCGCACGGCTCTGTTGTTGACGGTGGCCACCGACTGCGCCCGCGTGAGGCACTGAACGCCCAAACGCCCGTGCAGGCACTTCAGGATTGGTACGTTTCAAAGCCCGAGTTGTTTCTTCGAAAACCGAGTAATCGGCCGGGACGTGACACGTAGCCGGCGTGTGGGTGTCGAGGCGCCCGTCCCCGGCACGCGCTTCATGCTGTATTGCCCGCCGCCTTCACACAATCCTGACGCAAAACTCACGCGACGCTGACGCGCGCTTGCCGACACTGCGCGCTCCGTTCTCGCGCAGAGTGTTTCGCATGACCGTTACCGACAGGCGTTATGACCAGCCCGGCGCCGCGCGCTACGCACGCGGAGTGCGCAAGCGTCGCTGGAGCAGATGGCTAGAGCTGAGTGCGCTGCGGCGCGCCCTGCGCGGGGCGGGCGGCTCGGTGCTCGACGCGCCGTGCGGCACCGGCCGGGTGGATGGTGCGTTGCGCCAACGCTTCGCGGTGGTCACGGGGCTCGACCTGTCGGCGGCCATGCTCGGTCACTATCTCGCGGCGGACCCGGGGCGGCGCGCGATCCACGCGGACCTGTTCGATCCACCGCTGCCGGCCGGCAGCTTCGACTGGGTGGTGTGCCACCGCCTGTTCCACCACTTGCAGGACGACGGCGCCCGGCTCGCGCTGCTCGGCTCGCTGCGGCGCTTGGCGCGCCGCGGCATTGCGCTGTACCTGTGGCTGGACGGACCCCTCAATCGCCACCGTCGCTCCTGGCGGCGCAGCATAACGATCGAGCATTTCCGCGCGCTGTTGTCGCAGGCCGACCTTCAGCTCGACCACTTGTACCACTGTGCCGGGCCATTCACGCCGAAGGCCATCGCCGTCCTACGAGCGCCGCACCGCGCTGCGCCCTGACGAGCATGACGCAATGGTTGCTGGAACAGGTGCTGCGCCGCCTAGTTGTGAAGGTTCGATAGGTTGTTCATCCGGCTATGGTGGTGGGAATCTGAGGTGGTCGAGACTTCAGCCCACCACCTGGGAGCCGGATGAACAGTCATCAGAATGCCCGATTGACCGCCCAAGGACGAGCGCGGCTGATCAAGCGGATCGGTGAGATCGGGATCGTGGCCGCGGCCGCGGAAAGCGGCGTGTTGGTGCGCACGGCGTACAAGTGGCGCGCCCGATTCGAGCGGGAAGGCCCAGCGGGGCTGCGGGACCGCTCCAGCCGGCCGCGGCGGACGCGCAGCGCGCTGTCGGCGCAGGCGCGGGCTCGGGTCTTGGCGCTGCGCGCGCGGCGCGACCCGATCCGCGCGATCGCCGCGTCGCTGGGCCACCCTTATGCGACGGTGCAACCGCTGGCCATCGCCATCGAGGCCGGCCTGGCGGTGCAGTTGCCGCTGGTGTTGCTGGTGTTGCCGGTCCTGCTGGCGGTCACGCAGCGGACGGTTCCCGCCGCTCCCTTTCGAGCAAACCGCGATGTCTGACGTTCACCACACGGCACTGGGTCCGCGCGCGTTTGGACTGTTGGCGCGGCGCATCCGGTTCATCCGGCGCTATCCGCCGGTGCCGGCGGCCCACGTTGCGCCCCCCGGGCACCTGCCTGAAAACGCAATTGGAGTTTGGACACATGAATCTTCGGCGACCGACGTCGAGTGTTTTGACTTGGCTTTCATTTTGTGCGATCGCGGTGATCTCCCCGCTGGAAAATACCCATGCTTGGCATTGATCGACGCGGCCGCTTCCGCCTGCTGCTGCCGCTTGGCCTGACCGCGCTGATCGGCTTTGCGCTGCTGCGCACCGCACTGCTGGCGCGCTGCTGGGGCAGTGTTGATCTGGACGCTGGCACGCTGCTGCGCCTGTACGGCATCGGCGCGCTGTACGACCTGGCCTTTCTCAGCTATGCGGCGGTGCCGCTGGTGCTGTACCTGATGGCCCTGCCGCAGCGGCTGTACCGCAACCGCGGGCAACGGATGCTGACGTATGGGCTGTGCTGCGCCCTGGTGTATGGCCTGCTGTTCGTGCTGGCGGCCGAGTGGGTGTTCTGGGGCGAGTTCGGCGCCCGCTTCAACTTCATCGCCGTCGACTACCTGGTCTACAGCGACGAGGTGCTGGGCAACATTCGCGAGTCGTACCCGGTCGGCTGGCTGCTCGGCGGCCTGGGCGTGCTGGCCGTTGCCCTGCTGTGGGCGCTGCGGCGGCCACTGACACGGGCACTCGACGGCGACGGTGCTTTCAAACTGCGCCTGCTGGCCGGCTGCGGCCTGCTGCTGCTGCCCGTGCTGGCCTACCTGCTGCTGGACCAACGGCCGGGGCAGAGTTTCGACAATCAATACCTGAACGAGCTGGCCGAGAACGGGCCGTATCAGTTCTTCCATGCCTTTCGCGACGCCGAGCTCGACTACGCGCAGTTCTACATCCAGCACGAGGATGCAGCCGTCGCCGCGCAGTTGCGCCAGCAGGTGCGGCAGCCGAACCAGACCTTTCTGACCCTGGCCGGCTTCGACCTGGCCCGCCACGTCGACAACACCGACCGCGGCCCCGAACAGCGCCTGAACGTGATGCTGATCGTGGTCGAGAGCCTGTCGGCCAAGTACCTGGGCGTCTACGGCACGACCGGCGCCGACACCGCGGGCCTGACGCCGAACCTGGACCGCCTGGCCGGGCAGAGCCTGTGGCTGAGTAATCTGTACGCAACCGGCACGCGCACCGTGCGCGGCCTCGAATCGATCACGCTGTCGGTGCCGCCGACGCCCGGCGAGTCGATCGTCAAGCGCCCGGACAACGGCGGCCTGTTCTCGCTCGGCCGGCTGTTCGCCGCCCGCGGCTACGACAGCACGTTCCTGTACGGCGGCTTTGGCTACTTCGACAACATGAACGATTTCTTCGGCAAGAACGGCTTTCGCATCGTCGACCGCGCCGCCATGACGGATTCGGAAATCGCCTTCGCGAACATCTGGGGCGTGGCCGACGAGAGCCTGTACGGCCGGGCGATGCGCGAGGCAGACGGCGACTTCGCCCGCGGCCGGCCGTTCTTTCAACTGGTGATGACCACCTCCAACCACCGGCCGTACAGCTACCCGGACGGACGTATCGACATCCCGTCCAAAAGCGGCCGCGAAGGGGCGGTCAAATACACCGACTGGGCCATTGGCGATTTGCTCGAAAAAGCCCGCCACAAGCCCTGGTTCAAAGACACGCTGTTCGTGATCGTCGCCGACCACTGCGCCGGCAGCGACGGGCGCACGGCCTTGCCGATCGACCGCTACCACATCCCGCTGTTCGTCTATTCACCGGCGCACGTGCGGCCGCAGCGCATCGAGCGGCTGGTCGGGCAGATCGACATCGCCCCGACCCTGCTCGGCCTGCTGCACTGGAGCTACGACAGCCGCTTTTTCGGCAAGGACATTCTGCGTATGAGCGATGCCGACGAACGGGCCCTGCTGAGCAACTACCAGCACCTCGGCCTGCTGGACCGTCGGCGGCTGGTGGTGCTGTCGCCAGGCAACAAGGCCAGCGTCCTGGAACCGGCTGACGCCCGCACGGCCCGCCCGCTGGCACCCGACAGCCGGCTGCTCGACCCGGCCCTGGCGCTCTACCAGGGCGCCGCGCGGACATATCACCGGCACCTTGGCCTGTGGGCCGCAATGCCCGGCCATCCGGCACTCCCGCTTGCCGGCCGCCAGTAGAGGGGTGCCCGCGATGCGCCGTGCCCCTACTATCCGCACTCCATACAGCAGGATATGCCGGACTCATGGTTTCGAAAGGTATCAATCGACGTTCGACTGCGGACCGACGACGCCCTAACCGAGCGCGGCTCATCCGCCGGCTCGCCGCCCTGACGCTGATCCTGGCGCTGGCGGGCGGCATGTATTACGGTGCCCGCTGGCCGCTGCAGGTGCGTGACGGCTGGAAAATCACCGAGAAAGTTCGCCTGTCGCGACCCGCCAGCCTGAGCCTTGGCAAGGACGGACGACTGCAATACGTGGCCCTCGAAACCATCCCCGGCCTACTGGTGGAACTGACCCCCGACGGCCCGAGAACCGTGTTCGGCGACTTCGGCGAACCGGATGGGCTGCTGGCACAGGACAACGCCGTGCTGGTCAGCGAAGCCGACCCGGACGGGCGCGTGATGGCCTACAACGTCGATACCGCGCGGCTGCGCGTGCTGGCGCGCATGGACAAGCTGGAAGGGCTGCTTCGGCGTGCGGATGGCAGTGTGGTGGTGGCGCAAAGCGTATCCGAGGGCCGGCTGTGGCTTCTGCGCGAGGGCGCTGAACCAGCGGTGCTGGTGGAGGGCCTCAGCAGCCCGAAGGGGCTGTGCACCCTGCCCGACGGGCGCATCGGCATCGCCGACAGCGGCACCGGGCGCATCCTGGCCCATGGCCCGGCCGGCCTGGAAGTGCTGGCCGAGGATCTGGACGGCATCGATCAACTCGCCTGCGGCGCCGACGGCAGCCTGTGGGCGGTCATCAGCCGCATCCGCAGCGGCAAGCTGATCCGCATCGCGAACGGCAAGCAGCGCACCATCGCCCGGCGCCTGCGCCAGCCGCAGGGTATCGCCCTGACGCCGGACGGCAGCGTCTACCTGGCCGAATCGCGCGCCAACCGGGTGCTGCGGATTACGCCGCAATAGATCGCCCCGTTCGCCGGCAGCGGATGGACTCACAACAACGCGGCCGCCTTCGCTGCCTGGACGGCCCCAGCTGTCGGCAAACCTTAACCGGCAGACACTTTATGAAGCCCGTCGCCGGGCGATCGGTTTTCGAGGCGGCACCCCGTCGCGTCGCGCCCGCTGGAGTTATGGCGCTTGCGTCACGCTGTCGATCGCCCGCTGCACCTGCGCCCGCATCGGGGAATCGGCCGGCAGCAGCCCGAGCAGGCGCTGCCAGTAATCGCGCGCCTGGGCCGACCGGCCGGCCAGTTGCGCCGCCTGGCCGAGCACCCACAGCGCGGAGCCGTTGTCGGGACTGATTTTCAGCAGGCGTGTGTACAGTTCCACCGCCCGTGCGCTCGGCTGCTGCGGGTTCAGGGCGTACTCGCTGGCGGCGTAGGCGGCCAGCACTTCCGGGCGCTGCGGGTCCAGTTCGTGAGCGCGCGAGTAGGCGTCGCGGGCGCCGCTGCGGTCGCCCTGCATGCTGCGGGCGAAGCCGGCGCGGACCCAGGCGCGCGGATCGTCCGGCGTAGCCAGGATGCCCTGCTCGACGGTCGCGATCATGGCCGCGATGCCGGACGGCGGGGCCACGCCCGGCTCGGCGGCGTCCGCGTAGCCTTCGAGCAGCGTCAGGTCTCCCGGCGCCAGCTTCGCGGCGCGGTCGTAGGCGCGCCGCGCGTCGGCCGGGCGACCGAGCACGACGTACGAGCGACCCAGGCGCCGCCAGCCTTCCGGATCGCTGCCATCCTTGGCCAGGCGCGCTTCGAGCCGCGCCACCATGGCCGCCGGATCCACCGGCGGCGCGGCGGCATCCGGCGCCTGCTGCGCGGCATCGAGCTGTTGCCAGAACGGGCCCTGCAGATAGCCGTACAACCCCACGGTCGCGGCCGGCAGCAGGACCAGCACTGCCAGCGCGAACGGCCAGCCGCTGCGTGCCGGCCGTGAGGAAGCCGGCGCCGCCACCGGGCCGGCCGGCGCCAGGGCCGCCAAATCCGCATGCAGGCGACGCTGTTCGTCGGCGAAGCTCGCCTCGTCGAGCATGCCTTCGGCGCGGGCACGGGCCAGCTCGTCCAGGCTCGCCTGCAACTGCGCGCGCCGGGTTGCCAGGGTGTCGGTGACCCCTGCCGGCGCCGGCAGGCGCAGCACCAACCAGGCCGCCGCGGCCAGCATCGCCAGGCCGCTCAGCACCAGAGCGGTCATGAATCCCCCTGATCGCGCAGGCGTTTGCGCAGGTAGATGAAGGCCCCGCCGCCGGCCACCGCCAGGATCGCCCACGGCGCCCACCACAGCGGCGCGCCGGAACCCTGCCGCGGCGGGCGCATGAGCACGAAATCGCCGTAGCGGGCGCGGAAGTAATCGATGACCTGCGCCTCGCTTTTGCCGGCGGCAAGCTGCTCGGCGATGATCCGGCGCATGTCCTGCGCCAGCTCGGCGTTCGATTCGGCCACCGACTGGTTCTGACATACCGCGCAGCGCAGCTTCTCGGCGATTTCGAGCATCTGCCGCTGCTGCGGGTCTTCGGCGACGACGTCGGCCCGCACCAGCGGCACCAGCGGCACCAGCAGCAGCAGCGCCATCAGAAGTCCGCGCATCAACTCACCCCGAACAGCGTCTTGAGGTAGCCGCGCAGGCTGTCCGCATCGAGCGGCCCCACGTGCTTGGCCAGCAGCGTGCCGTCGGCGGCCACGAAAAAGGTCTCCGGCACGCCATACACGCCTAGCTCGATGCCGGCCCGGCCCTCGGGATCGAAGAACGACCACCGATAGGCGTTGCCGCGCTGCGCCAGCCAGGCCTCGCCCAGCTCGCGCTTGTCCCGGTAATTGAGGCCGATGAAGGCCACCCGGTCGCCGAACTGCCGCGCCGCCGCCACCACCACCGGGTGCTCCACCGCGCAGGACTCGCACCACGACGCCCAGACGTTGATCAGCATGGGCCCGCCCTGCCCGGCCTTGGCCAGATCGACCGGCGCGCCGTCCAGCGTCTGGCCCGCAATGGCCGGCAGCGGCTTGCCGACCAGCGGCGAGGGAATCTGCTTCGGATCGTGCCGCAGGCCGAGCGCCAGCGCGCCCAGCAGCAGCGCCAGGGCGGGTATCAGGAGCAATCGCCAGAGTGTCATGGAGCGGTGTTTCGAAGCTGTCGACGGCGGCCGGAACACGATCCGACCGGACGCGATTATGCCGGGCGGCCCGGGATTGCCGCGACCGCTGGCGGCGGCACCCGTGCTTTCAGGCCGGGCTTGATGCCCGTCAAGCGCCAAACATTGCGAATCATTCGCATCGAGGGCAGCATAGCCGCCATGTCCCGCCCCCTGCCCTCCCCGTGGCTTGCCGTCCCGCTGCTGGTCACGCCACTGGCGGCGCAGGCCACGCAGTACCTGAGCATCGAGCAGGCGCAGCGGCTGTTTTTCCCGTCCGCCACCGGGCATACCCCGCAGCCGCTGGCGCTGACCGCCGAACAGGCCCGGAACATCGAGAAAACGACCGGCGTGCGGGTGGTGAACCCCAGGCCCAAGGTGTGGCGCGCCACGGCCGGTGACACCCTGCTCGGGCATGTGTTCGTGGATCAGGTCTACGGTAAGCACGAGTTCATCACCTACGCGCTGGCGGTCACGGCCGGCGGGCAGGTGGCGGGCGTGGAAATCCTCGACTACCGCGAGACTCACGGCGACCAGGTGCGCCAGCCGCGCTGGCGGGCGCAGTTCCTGGGCAAGGACGCCAATGATGCGGTCAAGCTCGGGCGGGACATCCAGAACATCAGCGGCGCCACGCTGTCGTGCCGCCACCTGACCGACGGCGTGCGCCGCCTGCTGGCCACCCACCGCGCGCTGCTCGCCGCCCAGCCATGAACGCCCCGCTCGCCCTGCCGCTGACCGGCGCCCTGCACCGGGCCCAACCGTGGCTGGGCACGCTGGTCGGCATCGAGGCGTCCGGCCTGCCTCCGGCGCAGCTTGCGCGGGCGGTGGATCGCGCCTTCGCGGCTGTGGCGCGGGTACACGACCTGATGAGCTTTCACGAACCGGCCAGCGAGCTGTCGCACCTTAACCGCGCCGCGCACGCTGGCCCGGTGCCGATCGGCGGCCATCTGCGGCGTGTGCTGCGCGCGGCCTGCCGGCTGAGCGCCCTCACCGACGGTCGCTTCGACGTGACCGTCGCGCCGACCCTGGTGCACTGGGGCTATCTGCCTGGATCACCCGACAACACGGAACCGTCCGGCGACTGGCGCGACATTCGCCTTGGCAACGACGGCACGGTGCGCTTCGCCCGCCCGCTGCTGATTGATCTGGGCGGCATCGCCAAGGGCTACGCCGTGGATCTGGCAATTGCCAGCCTGCGCCGGGCCGGCGTGCCGCAGGCCTGCGTCAACGCCGGCGGCGATCTGCGTTTCTATGGCCGCGAGCCGCGCCGGATCGGCGTGCGCGATCCGGTCGATCCCCGCCAGATTCGCCTGTTGCCGCCGCTGTTGCAGGGCGCGGTAGCGACCAGCTGCGTGGCGGACACGCGCCGCCGGCATGGGCGCGGCTGGCGCTCGCCGCTGGTCGACCCGCACCGCGGGCGGGCGTGGGCTGCGGCCGGCAGCGTGACCGTGGTGGCGCGCTCGTGCCTGTACGCGGACGCGCTGACCAAGCCGGTGGCCATGGATCCCGCGGCTTGCGAACCTGTCCTGCGGCGCCTGCACGCGCAGGCGCTGCTGCTGCCCGCCGCATGAAACCCGGCTCGCGCTACACGCTGCTCGGTCCGCGCCTCGGGCCGCTGAGCCGGCGCGCGGTGTACGCGCTTTGCCTGCTGCTGCTGCTCAGCGGCGCCGCCTGGCTGGTGCTGCACACCTGGCTGCGCGTGGAAGGCCCGTTCGGCCCCGAGCACCATCCGCTCGAACCTTGGCTAATGCGCCTGCACGGCCTGCTGGCCCTGCCGGCGCTGCTCGGTCTTGGCGCGCTGCTGCCGATTCACGTGTGGCCGGCCTGGCGCCCTCGCGGCCGCCGGACCAGCGGGCTCGTGCTGATTGGCGCCTGCGGGCTGCTGGCCCTCGGCGGCTGGGCGCTGTACTACGTGGCCGGCGACGCAACGCGGCAGTGGGTGTCGATCAGCCACTGGGTGCTGGGCCTGGCGCTGCCGGCTCTGTTGCTGGCGCATATCGTCGGCGCACGCCGCGAGCGGCTTGCCGATGAGCACGCCGCCCATCGCCCGCCGGGCGTGTAGGCAGGCGCCCGGGCCGCGTGCTGCGCGCCCCCCCAACTCCGTGACGATTCGTCGGCGGTGCTCCTGCCTCGCCACCGTCACGCTCACGCTCCTTTCTGCTTGCAACTTCCCGGCAGCGGCCGCACCAGGCGGACCGGCCCCAAGGGGCCCGTGAACCGGAGCGCAGGAAACGCCTCTAAAAAGGCGCTTGTCCCATTCGCCCCATGACCGTAGCGGGCCCGCGCCCCCTCGAAGTGCGCAAACCAGAGGATCGACATGCTGAACACTCGCCTTCACGCAACAGCGGCCATGGGCCTCACCGTATTGCTGGCCGCAGGCTGCGCCACCAACCCCGAAACCGGTCAGCGCGAGGCGACCAAGACCGGCAGGGGTGCCGCCATCGGCGCGGCGGCTGGCGCCGTGCTGGGCGGGGTCAGTGGTGGCGATCGCGGCCAACGGGCCGCCATTGGCGCGGCAGCGGGCGCCGCCATCGGTGCCGGCGTCGGCAAGTACATGCAAAACCAGGAAGAAAAGCTGCGCCAGCAAACCGCCGGCAGCGGCGTGGAGGTGTCGCGCCAAGGCAACGACGTGATCCTGCACATGCCCAGCCATGTGACCTTCGCCACCGACAGCGCGCAGATCTCACCCGCCTTTCAGGGCACCCTGGATCAAGTCGCCTCCACCATCACCGAGTACACCGACACGCGCGTGCAGATTGCCGGCCACACCGATGACACCGGCTCTGAGGCCTACAACCAGCAACTTTCGGAGCGCCGCGCCCGGGCGGTCGCCGACTACCTGACCGGGCGCGGCGTCGCCAGCACGCGCATCAGCACCGTCGGCTACGGCGAGACCCGGCCGGTCGTGTCCAACACCACAGCCGACGGTCGCCAGCAAAATCGCCGCGTGGAGATCATCCTGAGCCCCAGCGGCGCTTGAATGGCGGACCGCAGTCGCAAACGGGCAGCTTCAACCATGCGTCAGCACGCCCGCTGCGGTCAGCAGCTCGGCGGTCTCGAACAGCGGCAGTCCCATCACGCCCGAATAGCTGCCCTCAAGATGCCGGATGAACGCGGCCGCCCGCCCCTGGATGGCGTAGGCGCCCGCCTTGTCGAGCGGCTCGCCGGTGGCGCAGTAAGCCGCAATCTCGGCCGGCGACAGCGTGCGAAAGGTCACGTGGCTTTCACTGAGGTGCACGACGTGAGCGCCGCCGTGCACCCGCGCCACAGCGGTGAGAACCGTATGGGTGCGCCCGGACAGGCGGCGCAGCATGGCGGCCGCATCGTCCCGATGGATCGGCTTGCCAAGAATGTGCCCGTCCACCGTCACCACCGTGTCGGCCCCCAGTACGCAGGCCTGCGGGCCAACTTGCTCGGCGGCCACGCGTGCCTTGGCCAGAGCCAGCCGGCACACATGGTCGGTCGCGGCTTCTGCCGGCAGGGGCTGTTCGTCGACAGCAGGCGCCAGCACATCGAAATGCACGCCGAGCTGGGCCAGCAATTCGCGCCGGCGGGGCGAGGTCGAGGCAAGAACGAGCTGCGGCATGAACCTTGCTGCCCGAAGACTGATCAGGGGTCATCAAAGTTTAACCGGCGCCCTTGAGGATGCCGCCTGTACATTTTTACCGAACGAGGATACCGATCATGCGCGATTGGACCCGCGCCCTGTTGAGCCACCATGAGCGCAGCCTGCAGCGCTTTCCGAACCAGCGCGCGCTGGTACTGTTCGATGTTGACGACACATTCCTGGACATGCGCCTGGCGCTAAGCGCCCTGCTGCGCGCGTACGACGCCGCCCACGCCAGCGCGCACTTCGCTGCGCTTGATCCGGGCACGCTCGATCCGTTCGGACGCGGCATCGAATCGATTCTCGAACACTGCCGCGTGCCGGCAGACGAACAGCCGCAAGTGCTCGCCTGGTTCCAGCACAAGCGCCGCTGCGGTGAAATCGCCCGCCTTGCCCACGCGCCCTATCGCGGCCTGCTGGGCCTGGCCACCTGGCTGCACGAGCAGCCGCGCACGGCGGTCGGCATCAACTCCGCGCGTCCGGAGTTCCTTCGGCAGGACACGTTGCGCTGCCTGAACGACCTGGCCTCGGACAGCGGCCTGCGGTTTGTCGACGAACTGGCCTGGTTCACGCCGCACGGCTGGCGGGATGACGTCGGAGCAAGCAAGCTGGCGGCGATCGCCCGCGCCGAGCGGCGCGGCGATCGGGTCATCGCCATGATCGACAGCAATCCGGCAGTGCTGGCAAGCCTTGCCGCCGCGGATCTTGGCGAAGACCGCCTGCTGCTGCACAGCGCCGACCTGCTGCACCTGTCCGACATGCCGCCCTGGAAACAGCGGGCCACCCACGCCGCCTGAGGCGGCGATTGGGCCCGGCCGCGGGGCCGGCAACGCGGCTTACACTGTTCGTCCTGCCCGGCAGCGCCGGCATCGGAGGACAGCAGCATGAATGCGCCCGTCAACATCGATTACGCCGCCCTGATCCGCGAGGACACGCCGGACGGTTTCCTGGTCAACAGTCGCCTGTATCAGGATGAGGGCGTCTTTCGGGACGAGCTGGACCGCATCTTTCACCGCGGCTGGGTCTACGTCGGCCACGAAACCGAGGTACCGCAGGCCGGCGATTACCGCGTGCGCCTGATCGGCCAGCAACCGGTCATCCTGGTGCGCGGCCACGATCGGCAGGTGCGGGTGCTGCTGAACCGCTGCACGCACCGCGGCAACACCATCTGCCAGCGCGAGCGCGGCACCGCCAAGTTCTTTCGCTGCGCCTACCACGGCTGGGTGTTCGACAACACCGGCGCCCTGCGCGAGGCGACGCACCCGTCCGGCTGGGGCGAGCGCCCGCCGGGACCGGAGCGGCACCTGATCGAGGTGCCGCGCCTGGGCACGCACCGCGGCTTCATCTTCGCCAGTCTGGCCCGGGACGGCGTGAGCTTCGAGGATTACCTGGGCAACGCCGCGGCCTATCTGTCGCGCTACTGCGACCTGGCGCCGGACGGTGAAATCGACCTTTCCGCCGGTCGCCACGGCGTGACGGTGGACGCCAACTGGAAGATGCAGCTGGAGAACCTCACCGACGCCTACCACGCCGAGTACGTGCACGCCTCGGCGCTGGCGCAGTTTGCGAGTCTCTCGTCGACCGACAAGAAAGCGGCCTTCACCGAGCGCGGCGACCTGGAAAACCCCCTCGCCATGCAGCGGGACCTGGGCGGCGGCCACTCCGTTCTGGACAGCTTCACGTCCAACCGCGCGCAGGGCGACGCGCTGCGCTTCACCGGCTCCACCGGCACGCTGCTGCCGGAGGTGGTCGAGGGCGTCGCCCGGCGCGTCGGCTCGCTCGAAAAAGCCCAGTGGCTGGCCCGCGGCGGCCCGTGCCACATCATGGTGTTCCCGAACCTGATGCTGCTGTGGGACGCGGTGCGCGTCATTCAGCCGGTCAGCCTCACGCGCACCCACATCTACTACCACCCGGCCCTGCTCAAGGGCGCGCCGGCGGCGGTCAATGTGGCGCGCATCCGCGCCCAGGAGGGCGGCTTCGGGCCAGCCGGCTTTCTGGCCCCGGACGACATGGAGATGTTCGAGCGCAGCCAGGCCGGCATGGCCGCCGCGCCGGACAGCTGGCTGGAACTGAACCGCGGCCGGCACGTGGAGCGCATCGAAGCGGACGACTTCGGCCAGCCGGTGCGCACCTGCCAGAACCTGGACGAGGTTGCCCAGCGCGGCATCTGGCGCCATTACAAAGCCGTCATGAGCGGCGCAGCGTGACCGCCATGAGCCTGCGCCAGGACATCGAACAGTTCCTGTACCGCGAAGCCCGCCTGATGGACGAGCACCGCTTCGAGGACTGGGAAGCCCTGTGGACCGACGATGGCGTGTACTGGGTGCCGTGCGCGCACGATGGCGCGCCGGACACCGACGTCGCCATCATCTATGCCGACCGCGCCGCCATCACGCGCCGCCTGCTGCGCATGAAAAGCGGCGCCATGTACATCCAGGATCCGCGCGCCGAGCTGGCGCGCCTGGTCGGCAACGTGGAGATCCATCCCGACGGCGACGCCGCGGCGCGTGTGCATTCCACGTTCAACATCACCGAGTTTCGCCGCCGCGGCCACCAGAGCTGGCTGCGGACCTGGGCCGGGCGCAGCGAGCACCACCTGCGCCAGGAGGACGGCGTCTGGAAAATGGCCTTCAAGAAGGTGCTGCTGGTCAACAGCGACGGCGAGCTGCCGGCGCTGGGCTTCCTGGTTTAGAAAACGCCTGCGTCGCTGCATCGGCTGCAGCGGCAACGCGTAGACCTGCGCCCGGCGCGTGGCAGCGAGGTCTGGGCGGGCCTCCAGTAGAATCGACCGCCCATCGCCGCCAGCCCACGCCGCATGTCCTCAAGCGCCCCGTCCATTCTGCTCGCCGTGGCCTATCTGGGCCTTGGCGCCGGCTACGCCCGGCAGCTGCGTCAGCCGACAAGCGGCACGCGCCTCGCGTTGCGAGCCGCAGCAGCGCTGCTGGGTGTGCTGCACTTTGGCCTGCTGCGAACCGCGATCGCCGATGGGCCGGCGCTGGCGCTGGGCTTCGGCAATGCGGTCTCGCTGCTGGCGGCGTCGGTAATGCTGCTGTTCGTCGGCATCTCGATCCTGCGTTCGATGGACAACCTGGGCGTCGTGCTGGCGCCGCTGGCGGGCGCATCGGTGCTGCTGATGCTGCTGCCCGACCGTTCGGCGCCGTTGCCGGTGATCGACATGCTGCCGCTGGCGCTGCACGTCACCCTGTCGCTGGGCGCCTACGCCCTGCTGGCGCTGGCGGCGTTGCAGGCACTGGTCATGGCCTACCAGGACTCGCGCCTGCGCCAGCACACGCCCGGCGGCGTGCTGCGCGCGCTGCCGCCGCTGGGCGACATGGAGCGGCTGCTGTTCCAGCTGCTCGGGCTCGGCTTTGCCGCGCTGACGCTGGCGCTGCTGTCCGGGGTGCTGTTCCTTGGCGACATCTTCGCGCCCCATCTGCTTGAAAAAACGGCCCTCTCGATCGGCGCCTGGCTGGTGATCGGCACGCTGCTGATCGGCCGCCGCCGCGCCGGCTGGCGCGGTCGCACCGCCGTGCGCTGGACCCTGGCCGGCTTTGCCCTGCTGGCGCTGGCGTACCTTGGCAGCAAGTTCGCGCTGGAATTCGTCCGGCGCGGCTGAGCGCTTGTAAATTTTTCAAGCTCTCACGCCGGCCAGGGATGGGCGGGAGCGAGTCCGGGCGTGTACCGCACTCGCGACGTAAGAAATGCACAGGACGTGCATTTCTTACTCTAACAGCGGTCAGGACACGCTCTCGGCGCTGTAGCGGGCCAGCAGACCGGTGCGTCGGGCGTAATTGAACACCCGTCGCAGCAGCCATCCGGCGAGCAGCAGATGCAGGCCGGTCAGCACCAGCGCCACGGCCAGTTCGCCGGCCGCGAAGGTGCCGCCCGCCAGCAGCGTGCGCAAGCCTTCGAACACGTGCGACGGTGGCAGGCACCAACCCACGGCCTGCATCCAGGCCGGCAGCGTCGAGAGCGGGTAGAACACCCCGACGAACGGCGACAGCAGCGCCGGAATCGGCCAGATCAGCCATTCGGCGGCTGGACCATAGCGCAGCACCAGCGCGCAGCCGGCAAGCCCGAGCGCCACGCCGAAGCCGAACAGCAGCAGCAGAAACGGCACCATCAGCACACCGACCGCGGCGAACGACAGCCCGAACAGCGCCGTCGCCAACACCAGCATGACCAGCAGCCCGATGGAGCTGGTCGCAATCGAGGCCGCCACCAGGCCCGCGGCGTATTCGGTCAAGCTCAGCGGGCTGCCGAACAGGTTCAGGAAATTGCGCGACCACACGTCCTCGAAAAACGTGGTGGTGACACCCTGCATCACGCGCGCGAAGAAATCCCACAGCAGCACCGCCCCCAGCAGACCGGGCAACACCGGGTGCGTGGCACGGGCGATCGACTCCACATAGCGGGCGATGAAGCCCCACAGCACCATGTCGACCGCCACCCAGGCGAACAGCGGCAGCACCCGCGCCGGCGAGGACCGCATCAGGTCAAACTGCCGGCGCAGCAGGGCCAGCACGCGGCGGGCGTTCATGCCGTCTCGGTAGCCTGATCGCCCGCCAGGCGCAGGAACAGTGCCTCGAGCGAGGTCTCGCCCTGCGCACGCACCAGCGCCCGCGGCTCGCCCTGCAGCAGGATGCGGCCTTTCCACAGCAGCAGCACCCGGTCGCACACCGCCTCCACCTCGGCCATGTTGTGGGAGGTCCACAGCGCGCCGCGGCCCTGCCCGCGGGTCAACCCGACGATGCGCGCGCGCAGCGCCTGCGCCGCGGCCGGGTCCAGGGAAGCGGTCGGTTCGTCCAGCAACAGCAGCGCCGGCGTGTTCAGCATCGCCTTGGCCAGGCCCACGCGCGCCTGCTCGCCGGACGACAGCAGACCGCAGCGCCGGTCGGCCAGCGCTTCGAGTTCGAACTGCTCCAGCAAGGTATCGACACGCACAGCCGCCCGCGACAGACCATACACGCCGGCAAAAAAGCGCAGGTTCTGGCGCACCGTGAGGTTGCCCGGCAAGGGCGCATAGACGGCGGCGAAGTTGGCCCGCGACAGCGCCGCCGGGCGGCGCCGGGCAAGGTCGATGCCGTCGATGGTGACGCGGCCCGCGTCCGGCTCGAGCAGGCCCAGAACCATGCTGATGATGGTGGTCTTGCCGGCACCGTTGGGCCCCAGCAGGCCGACGATCTCGTCCCGCGCCACGCTGAACGACACACCGTCCACCGCCGGCCGGCCGCCGTAGGACTTGGCCAGGCCGCCGACGGTCAGCACGGGCGGGGCCGGATCAGCCATGCCGGGTGGTGAGTGAGTCCTGCAAGAATGCCCGCAGCGCCTGCGCCGCCTGGGCCCGATGGCTCAGGCGCGCCTTGTCGGAAGGCTCCAGTTGCGCCGCCGTGCAGCCGTGCTCGGGCAGCCAGAACAGCGGGTCGTAACCGAAGCCGTGCTGGCCAGCCTCGACCGCGGCGATCCGGCCCTCCCAGGTGCCGCTGAAAATCTGCGGCCACGGATCCGTGGCGTGGCGCAGGTAGACCAGCACGCAGCGAAACCGCGCCGCGCGCCGATCCGTTGGCACGTCGACGAGCTGCTGCAACAGCTTGGCGCGGTTGGCCGCATCGTGCGCCGCCGGCCCGGCGTAGCGGGCCGAGTGCACGCCCGGCGCGCCGGCCAGCGCATCCACCTCCAGCCCGGAATCGTCGGCCAGCGCCGGCAGACCGGACGCGGCAGCGGCAAAGCGGGCCTTCAGGATGGCGTTCTCGACGAAGCTGGGCGCGGTTTCCTCGGCCGCCTGGGCGGTGAAATCGCTCAGCGCCTGCAAGTCCAGCGGCAGGTCGCCAAGCAGGCCGCGCAGCTCGGCCAGCTTGCCGCGGTTGCCGCTGGCCAGCACCAGGCGCATCAGCCGGCCAGCGCCGCCCGCTGCAGCGCAATCAGCTCGGCCACGCCCTGCTGGCCGAGCGCGATCAGCTGCGCCAGTTCCTCTGCGCGAAAGGCATGGCCCTCGGCCGTGCCCTGGATTTCGACGAAGGCGCCGGCGTCGTTGATGACCAGGTTCATGTCGGTCTCGGCCGTGGAATCCTCGGCATAGTCCAGATCCAGCACCGTCTGCCCGGCGAAGATGCCCACCGACACAGCCGCCACCGCGCCGTGGATCGGCTCGCGCGTGATGGCGCGCCGCTTGCGCAGGCTGGCCACCGCGTCAACCAGCGCCACGTAGGCGCCGGTGATGGCGGCCGTGCGCGTACCGCCGTCGGCCTGGATCACGTCGCAGTCCAGCGTGATGGTGCGCTCGCCGAGCGCCGACAGGTCCACCACCGCCCGCAGCGCGCGGCCGATCAGACGCTGGATTTCGAGCGTGCGACCGCCCTGGCGGCCGTTGGCTGCCTCGCGCTGATTACGCGAATGGGTGGCGCGCGGCAGCATGCCGTACTCGGCCGTCACCCAGCCGCTGCCGCTGCCGCGCTTGAAGCCCGGCACGCGCTCATCGACGCTTGCGGTGCAGATGACCCGCGTGTCGCCGAAACTGACCAGCACCGAACCCTCGGCGTACTTGCTGAACTGACGGGTGATGGTGACCGGACGCAACTGGTCCGGCCGACGGCCGCTCGGGCGCATGGCGTGTCCTTGAAAAGAGGTGGGAAGGCGCAAGATCGACTGACCGCCCGCGATTACCGCAGGTTGCGGCCTGGACAGCCAAGTGGGCGGGCATTGTAGCCCGGCGGCCCGGGAGCGAGCCGCGGAGCCAGTCGGCCGGTCCGCTACACTTGGCCACCCAGCCCGCACCAACCCGGAACCGACAATGATTTCCAGCATGACCGCCTTTGCCCGCAGTGGCCGCAGCGGGCCGCTGGGCGAGTTCACCTGGGAACTGCGCAGCGTCAACCACCGCTACCTGGAGCTGTCGCTGCGCCTGCCGGACAGCCTGCGCGGCCTGGAATCTCGCGTGCGGGATCTGGCCAGCCGGGAACTTGGCCGCGGCAAGGTGGACATCGGCCTGCGTTATGTGCCGCCGGTCGAGGCTGCCAGCCTGGAGCTGAACGAGCCGGCTCTGCGGGCCGTGATCGGCGCCGCCATGCGCGTGCGCGACCACCTGGGTGCGCACACGGAGTCGTTGAACCCGCTCGACCTGCTGCGCTGGCCGGGCGTGGTCAAGTCGGCCGAGGGCGCCGACCAGGAGGCGCTGGAAAACGAAGCCATGCATGCCCTGCAAACCGCATTCGGCGAACTGAAGGCCACCCGCCGCCGCGAAGGCGAGCGTCTGGCCGAGCTGATCGAGGAACGCGCCGCCGGCGTGCTGGAACTGGCCACGAAGATCGGCGAGCGCATCCCCGCCATCCGCGAAGCCTGGCGCGACAAGCTGCGCGAGCGCATCGCCGCGCTGGGCGTGCCCGTCGAACCGGCCCGCCTGGAACAGGAGCTGGTGCTGGCTGCCCAGAAAGGCGACATCGCGGAAGAACTGGACCGCATCGGCATCCACGTCCGGGAAATCCGCGGCAGCCTGCACAAGGGCGGCGCCGTCGGCCGGCGGCTGGACTTCCTGATGCAGGAGCTCGGCCGCGAAGCCAACACCGTCGGCTCCAAGGCCTTCGACATGGAAATCACCCAGGCCGCCGTGGGCCTGAAAGTGCTGATCGAGCAGATGCGCGAGCAGATTCAGAACCTGGAGTAGGGTTCGGGGTCCGTCGCCGTCCCGCGCATGACACCAGCGTGAACCCTGCCGTTGTCGCTGGTAGCCGTCAACGCCCTTGCTGACCGGTTGGCCCGCCGGCAAGACTGCACCGGCAGAACACGCCCGCGCACGCCTCACGCGTCGCGGCGCTGCTGCGCCGGTCGGGCGCCGCGCATCAGATTGAAGGCGGTGTTGATCAGGGCGATGTGCGAGAACGCCTGGGGGAAATTTCCGACCAGGCGCCGCGCCACCGGGTCGTATTCCTCGGCCAGCAGGCCTACATCGTTGGCCAAGCCGCAGAGGCGCTCGAACAGGGCGCGCGCTTCAGCCTGCCGACCGGTCAGCGCCCAGGCATCGGCGAGCCAGAAAGAACAGGCAAGAAACGCCCCCTCGCCGGGGGGCATGCCGTCATCGATGTCAGCGGTGCGGTAGCGAAGCACGAAACCGTCGACCAGAAGCTCGCGCTCGACCGCGGCAATGGTTCCGAGCACGCGCGGATCGTCTGCTTCCAGGAATCCCAATTGCGGCAGCAGCAGCAAGCTGGCGTCCAGGTGGCGGCTGCCGTAGGCGCGAACGAAGGTATTGCGGGCGGCGTCGTATCCGTTCGCACAGATGTCGGCATGCATATGCCGACGCAAGCGCTTCCAGTCGTCCAAGGGTCCCTGCAGTCCGAACTCCTCGATGCTCTTGACCGCGCGGTCGACCGCCACCCACGCCATCAGCTTCGAATAGGTGAACTGCTCGGGCGGGCTGCGCACTTCCCAGATCCCGGCGTCCGGCTGTGTCCAGATCTGTTCCAGATGGGCAAGCAGCGAGCGCTGCAACCACCACATCGAGGGGCTTCCTCCCAGCCCGCCGCGGCGCGAGACATGCAGCGCGTCCATCAGCTCGCCGTAGACATCCAGCTGTACCTGGCCGTGGGCGGCGTTGCCGATTCGCACGGGCCGAGAGTTCTCATATCCGGGCAACCAGTCGGCGATCCATTCGTGCAGCCGCGCCTCGCCGCCAACGCCGTACATGATCTGCATCCGCTTCGGGCTGCCACCGGCGGCGCGCAGCAGCCAGTCGCGCCAGGCGCGTGCCTCGTCGAAGTAGCCGGCGTTCATCAGCGCCAGCAAGGTCAGGGTCGCATCGCGCACCCAGCAAAAGCGGTAGTCCCAGTTGCGCGATCCGCCGAGCTGCTCGGGCAACGACGTGGTGGGCGCGGCGACGATTCCTCCTGACGGGGCGTAAGTGAGCGCCTTGAGCGTCAGCAGGGAGCGGCGCGCGATCGGCGGCGTGTGCGGATCGCAGCCGCCGATCCACTCGCTCCAGAAGGTCTGTGTCGACCTCAAGGCGGCGTTCGGATCGATCGGTGCCGGGACCGGAGTCCACGAACGGCCGTAGGTCATCACGAAGGGCATCGCCTGCCCTTCGCCGACGTGGAACTCGCCGACCGACAGCAAGCCTTCACCGCGCATCTGGACCGGCGTGCGCAATACCACCCGGTCCGGCCCCGCCACCGCGTGCAGTGCGCCATCATCAGCCCGCGTCACCCACGGCACCTGCGCGCCGTAGCCGAACCGCACGCACCATTCCACGCGCATCGTTACCGCGCCGCGCTCGCCACGAACCAGGCGCACGACGTCCGAGGCGGCACCCCGCGGCGGCATGAAATCGACCACCGTCACCGCTCCCGTGGGCGTCTCGTGCCGCGTCTCGAGGATCAGGGTGTCGCCCAGGTATCGCCGCGTCGTGCGGACATCGCCGCCGACCGGTGCAATCGACCAGTAGCCGTGCTCGGCCGTACCGATCAACGCGGCAAAGCACGCGTCGGAATCGAACCGTGGCCAGCACAGCCAGTCGATAGAGCCGTTGCGCCCGACCAGCGCGGCCGTTTCGCAGTCGCCGATGAGCGCGTAGTCCTCAAGCGGCAAAGCCATGTCAGGCCTCCATGTCGAGCACGACCTTCACGTCGTCGGGGCGACGCTCGAACGCCTCGGTCCAGCGCGACAGCGGCGGGCGGCGGCAGATCAAGCCGGCGAGCCAGCTGATATCGGCCTGCGCCAGCGCCTGCGCGGCCAGCTCATAGTGGAAGCGGTTGGCATTGACGGAGCCGAAGACCACGTCGTTCTCGAGCACCATGCGGCGGTTGATCAGGCCAAGATCGAGCTCCAGGGAATGCCCGCCGGAGGACATGCCGGCCAGACACACGATGCCACCGGCGGCGCTGTACTCCAGCACCTCCAGCATCACCGAGGCCGCACCCGTGCACTCGATGACCACGTCCGGTCGAAGGGCCCGAAGATCTTCCAGAGGTTCGGCGTGGTATTGCGCGCCCAGTGCGCGCACCAGCTCCGGTTTGCGGCCCGACGTGGCGCGGTCGAACACGTGCATCTCCAGGCCGCGCTGCTGCCCCAGCAGGGCCGCCAGCAGCCCGACGGGTCCGGCGCCGGTCACCAGCGCGCGACGCGGCTTCCAGCTGCGAGACCGCTGGCTGATCCGGTGCACGTGATCCCACGCCTTGGCCACCACGCTGGCCGGTTCGAGCAGCACCCCGACCTCGGCCAGACGCGGGTCGAGCTTCACCGCGAAAGCCGGCTCCAGACGAATCCATTCCGCGGCGAATCCGTCGAGCGCCTTGATCCCGCGCTCGGTGTAGCCGCCGTTGCGGCACATGTCCCACTCGCCGGCGGCACAACAGGCGCACGGCAGCGGGTCGGGTCTGCGCACGATGCCAACGACCAGATCGCCAACGGCCCAGTCGTGAGCACCTGCGACATCGACCACGCGAGCCAGCGACTCGTGACCGATGACGATCCGTTCGCAATCGGGCGGCGGCCATCCGTAACGGCCCTCCATGATCTCGACATCGGTGCCGCAGATACCAACTGCCAGCGTGCGCGCGAGCAGCGCGCCCCCGCCGGCGGGTTCGGCGCGCACATCCAGTCGCATCGACCCAGGCACGCCGGGGGCAACGGTCAGCGCCCGGATCGACGTTGGCAGCGGCGGGATTGCGGGGGCGCTCGGCATGCAGCGTCAGACCGCACTGCGCAAGGGCAGTTCGACCCGTCGACACGCGGGTCGCCGCTGGATGGCAGGGAATGCATGCGGCGGCACGCCAGGCCAGACCGGCGGCCACCGGACGGTCGCTCCCCTTGCGTCACGAGCCGGCCGCGGCCAGCAGGCGCGCGTACGCCTCCTGCAACTCATCGATCGACAGGGGCTTGGAAAGATGGGCATCGAATCCGGCGGCCCTGGCCCTGGCGGCGTCATCCGCCCGCCCGAACCCTGACACGGCGATGGCGGGCCAGCCGGCGCTGCGCGGTCGGCGCCGCAGTTCGGCAATCAGCTGGAAGCCGTCCATGTCCGGCATGGCAAGGTCCGAAAGGACCAGATCAAAGGTGCCGGATTCGGCCAACTCCAGCGCCTGTTGTGCGTTGGACGCCACAGTGAGGATCGACCCCTCCATCGCCAGCACGTCGCGAACCGCCTAGAGCGTTTCAGGGTCGTCCTCAACGATCAATACGCGTCGACCGTAGAGCGTGGTACCGCTTGATTGACCGCGCCCGCCGAGGCGACCTTCGGACAGCGGCAGCCACACGGTGAAACAAGCGCCCTTGCCCGCCCCTTCCGACTGGGCCTCGACCCGGCCGTCATGCAACTCGGCGAGCTGCTTGACCAGGGCCAGCCCGATGCCGAGCCCGTCATCGCGGCGCGTGGTGGTGGAACCCAGCCCCTGGGAGAACATGCCGAACAAGGTATCGATCATGCTCCGTTCGATGCCTATGCCGGTGTCCTGCACCTCCAGCCGGGCGTAAGAGCCATCGCGTCCCAGCCGCACGACGATGCGCCCAGGGCCTGGCGTGAACTTGAGCGCGTTCGCCACCAGATTCCAGACAATCTGCTCCAGGCGCACGCCATCGGCATACACGACCAGATCATCGACCTGGGACGCCAGCTCGATTTGCTTGGAAGCGGCTTCCTGGCGCACCCCATCCAGAATGCGCTCGACGACCGGCTTGGCCGGCAGCGCCGTGCGGGTCAGCGCCAGCTTGCCGGTATGCAGTCGCGACAGATCGAGCAGGTCATCGATTATCTGGGACTGCGATCGGACCGTGCGTCGGATGACATCGACCGCGCGGATCACTTTGGGCGACTGCGCGCCCTCCTGCGTGCGCGCGATCAGCTCCGCATTCATGAGGATCAGGTTGAGCGGGTTCTTCAACTCATGCGACAAAATGGCCAAGAACTCGCTGCGCAGCGCATGGGCCGCCTCGAGCTGTTCGCGCACCCGCTTCTCGCCAAGGAGCAGATCGTCACGCTGCTTGTCGAGCCGCTGATGCTCGGTAAGGTCGTGGACGATGATGGCAACACCGTCCGCCGCACCATCGTCGATAGGCGTGGTGGAGCCGCCGCAGAAGAATCGGCTGCCGTCCTTGCGCAGGCACCACCGCTCCGCGACCACCCGGCCGGTCTGCAGGGCGGTTTGCAGTTCGCGTTCGGGTACGCCGTTCACCCGCTCCTCCGGCGTGAACAGGCACCGGAAGTGTTCGCCGAGGATCTCCGCTTCCGCGTAGCCGAACATCAGTTCCGCCCCCACGTTCCAGGTGGTGATGCAACCGCTCGGGTCCAGCGTGATGATGGCGAATTCCTTGGTTTTGCCGGCAACGGCCCGCAGACGCTCGTCGTGGGCACGCAGTTGCTGCTGCGCCCGGCGCCGCTCGGTTTCATCGATGAGGCTCAGAACCACGCCGTCGATCCGGTGCCCGGCCGTGCGGTAGGGCGAAATGCGCATCAGGTAGCAACGTCCGCTGCTGTCTTCGACATCCTGCTCAAGCGTTTGCAGGTTGCTGATGACTTTTCCGATGTCCGCCGCGAGGCCGTCGTAGCGCAGGCGGTGCGTCAGGTCCGGCAAGGGGCGCCCGATGTCGGCGGCCCGAATGTTGAAAACATCCATCGCGCGCGGCGTGAACCGCTTGATGCGCATGCCGCGGTCCACGAACACGGTGGCAATGTCGAGCGAAACGATCAGGTTGGTCAGGTCGTCGTTCGCCTTGGCGGTCTCTTCCACCTGGCTGCGCAGCTCGTAGTTGACGGTGGTGAGCTCCTCGTTCAGCGAGTGGAGCTCTTCCTTGCCGGCCTCGAGCTCCTCGGTCGCACAGCGCAGTTCCTCGTTCATGGACTGCAACTCTTCGTTCGACGCCCGCAGCCCTTCAGTGGATGACGCCGATTCGCCAAGCGCGCCGTCCAGCTGGCCCCGCAGGCGCGCCGCTTCCGCCTTGAGGACGGTCAGCGCCGGGTCGGGCTCACCCAAGGGCGGCGCCAGGTCCTCATCGACAACGTCGATCAGCACGTTGAACGTCGCGGGCAGGTCGGCCGAACCGCCCGGCTGCACGCTCATGCGCACGATGGGGCCCTGCGCCCCATTGATGCGCACTGGCCGCGCCGCCACGCGAGTGCCGCTGGCGATGCAGCGCAGCAGCGCCGGGCGCAGCGCGTCAGCCAGATCCGGGTGGATCATCTCCAGCACGTCCCGTGAGGGGATGCCCTCCGCGGCGCGCAGATATTCCGAAGCGCCCCCGCTCACGTACACGATGTGCTGCTCGCGATCCACCACCAGGCAGGCGGCCGGCTGCAGTTCGTATTGCCGGGCAGGCAGCGGCGCAGGTGCGGCCGCGGAGCGGCGCGCCGGCGGAGATGACGGCAGCACGAGGGTCGGCCTGGCTTCGAGCCGCAGAGCCAGCGATTCGGCCCCGATCCGTTCCACCGGGTTCGCGCGGTAGACCCGCGCCCGCTTGTCCACCGTGCTGAACAGGCCGGGCCGCGCGTCCGCCGTCTCGGCGCTGCCCAGAAACAGCAAGCCGCCGGGATTGAGTGCGAAATGGAAGATCTCGAGCAGCCGCGCCTGCACCTCGCGCTCGAGGTAGATCAGCAGATTGCGGCAGCAAATCAGGTCCATGCGCGAGAACGGTGGATCGCGCAGCACGTTGTGGCGCGAGAAAGTGATCTGCTCGCGCACCGCGCGCTTGATCCGAAAGCTATCCAGCTCGGCCTGGAAATACTCGCGCAGGCGGATCGGCGACAGGTCGGTCACGATGCCGTCCGGGTACGTGCCCTGACGCGCCCGGGCCAGCGCCCGTTCGTCGATATCCGTCGCGAAAATCTGCACCGGAACCGGCGCGCCGCGCGGCAGGTGGTCATCGATCAGCATCGCCAGCGAGTACGCCTCCTCACCGGTGGCGCATCCGGCCACCCAGCAGCGCCATACGCCGGCGGGGGGTCGGCGTTGCAGCACGGTCATGAGCTCGCGTTCGAGCGCCTCGAACGCCTGGCGGTCGCGAAAAAAGCTGGTCACGCTGATCAGCAGGTCGTGCAGCAGCGGCTCGGTCTCTTCGGGGTGCCGCTCCAGATAGTCGCGATACGCCATCAGGTCCGGCTGGGCCGTGACCTGCATGCGCCGTTCGATGCGCCGCAGAATGGTCGCCCGCTTGTAGTGCTGAAAGTCGTTCCCGGTTCGCGAGCGGACCAGGGTCAGCACGTCGCGTACCGCGGCCTCGGCCTGCGCGAACTCGGCCGCGTCGCGCGGCTCGTGCGCCACCGCCGCCACGTCCTTGCCGCCCGGCAGGCGAATGCGGCAGGCGTTGCGCCACAGGTCGATCAGCTTGGCCGGAATTTCGGCCGCCGGCAGGACAAAGTCCACCAGTTGCGTAGCGATCGCCGCCGCCGGCATGCCATCGTGCTCGGCATCGTCCGGCGACTGGGCAAACGTCACCCCGCCCTCGCGCTTGACGTCGGCGAGCCCCACCGCGCCGTCGCTGCCGGCGCCCGACAGCACCACGGCAAACGCGCGTTCGCCGTGCGCCAGCGCCAGGGTGCGGAAGAACACATCCACCGCCGCCCGCGAGGCCGATGTCCGGTGCAGGGCACTGACCTGCAAGTGTCCGTCGTCCATGGCCAATTGCAGGCCCGGCGCGATTACGTAGACGTGGTTGGGCTCGATGCTGACGGTTTGAGCGACCTGCATCACCGGCATGCGCGTCGCCCGTTGCAGGATTTGCGCGGCGACGCTCTCGTGCTCCGGGGCGAGGTGGAACACCACGACGAAGGCCATGCCCGAGTCGGACGGCAGCTGCTCGAAGAAGCGCAGCGCCGCTTCCAAGCCACCGGCTGATGCGCCGAGGCCTACAACGGGAAACGGCAGCTTCGATCGACGGGGGCTGTCCACCACGTCGTCTGGTGCAGCGTCATCGGGCAGTGCTGGCTCGCTCATCAGGTCTCCATAACACCTGGCATTACCCGGTGGACGTGAGGCTTTGGGCGCTCCCGGGAATTTTTGACCACAGCATATCCGCTGTGGCAACGCTGACCCGCCGAATGAAACCGCGGGCTGCGGGCACACCGCTTGCCTGTCGGGTGGGCTCCCCTGGGCGCACCCGCCCGGTCCGATGCCATCTGCGAGGCCTTATGAAAACAACTTTGATCCCATCCTTGCTTGCCCTTGGCCTGCTCGTCGGCGCCGCCGGTTGTGCGGTCACCAGCGGACAGAGCTCCACCGGGCAGTACGTCGACGACGCAACCATCTCCACGCGCGTCAAGGCCCGGCTTGCCCAGGATGCCGAAGTCAGCGCGATGCGCATCCAGGTCGAGACGCTCAACGGCATCGTGCAGCTGGCGGGCTTTGCCGAGAGTGACACGGAGAAGGCCAAGGCCGAGCGCATTGCGCGCGGCGTGCCGGACGTCAAGGACGTCCGCAACAGCATCATCGTCAGGCCCCCAACCCCGTGAGCGGACCGAAATTTTACTGCCGGCAAGAAATTGGCCGGGTCAGCCAACAGGTCGTCGGGCAGCTGCTTGCTCGGGGCAGGACCCGTGCCGCGGAGGCCTGCTGATGCGTATCTGTTACGTCACGGAGACGTTCCCGCCCGAGGTCAACGGTGTCGCCACGACCGGCGAGCGGGTCGTGCGCGGCTTGCGCGAGCGCGGCCACGATGTGCATCTGGTACGGCCGCAGCAACCCGGCGAGGCCAGCCGCAACGACGCGGATGAATGGCGTACCGCCGGTGCACCGATCCCGCTGTACCCGCAGCTGCGCTACGGCGTGGTGCGCAAGCGCGCCATGCAGGCCCAGCTGGCGCGGATCGAGCCGGACGTGGTGCATGTGGCCACCCCCGGGCCGCTGGGCCGAAGCGGCGTGTTTGCCGCAGCGGCGATGGGCGTGCCCGCGACAACCGACTTTCGGACCAATTTCGACTGGTATTCCCGCTACTACCGGCTGGGCTTCCTGGAGCCGGCCATACGCCATGTGCTGCGCAGCATGCATAACCGCGCGGAGTGCACCTTCGTGCCGACGCGGGCCATGCAGCACGCGCTGGATGCGCAGGGCTTCGAGCGGCTCGAGGTCATCGGCCGAGGCGTCGATTGCCAGGCGTTCTCGCCCCTGAAGCGGTCCGAGGCGCTGCGGGCGTCATGGGGCGTCACCGCGAACGATGAACCGGTGCTTGTGCACGTGGGTCGACTGGCCGCCGAGAAAAACGCGGAACTGGCCCTGAAGGCGCACGCGGCGCTGCTTGCCGTGCAGCCGGCGGCGAAGCTCATCGTCGTGGGCGACGGCCCGCTGCGCGCACGGCTCGAGGCAAAGTATCCGGCGGCCCGCTTTGTGGGGGCGTTGCGCGGCGAAGCCCTTGCCGCGCACTACGCCAGCGCCGACATCCTGCTGTTTCCAAGCGAAAGCGAAACGTTCGGCAACGTGACCCTGGAGGCAATGGCGGCGGGGCTGTGCGTGATCGCTTTCGACCTTGCCGCCGCCAGCGAGCACATCGTCAACGATTGCACCGGCTGGCTGGTCAGGCCGGGTGCCGAGGACGCGTTCATCTGCGCGGCCATCCACGCCGCGCGGCTGCCTGCGCAGGCCCGCGGCTTGATGGGCCAGATGGCGCGCCAACGGGCCGAGCAGGCAACCTGGCCCCAGGTCGTCGATCAATTTGCCCGGCGTCTGGCGCACCACGCCACGGGCGCCCAGTGCGCCAAACGTGGGCACGGTGATCTGGCCTGACAAGCGGGCACTGTGGGGCGGCCGGGACCGGCGCTGCGCCATCCTGCTGCATCAGGCAGCCGGGCGGTACCGGCTGGTGGGGCCGCTGATTCTGGCCAGCCGGCTGGGCGATGGCGGCCTGTGGTACGCGCTGATGTTGATCATCCCGTGGCTCGACCCGGTCAATGGGCTTTTCTGCACGCTGCAGATGGGTGTGGTCGGCGCCGTCAACGTGGTCCTGTATCTGACGGTCAAGCGTCGCGTCGGTCGTCCCCGGCCGTTTCGGGCCTGTCCGGGCATCACGGCCTGTACGCCGGCACTTGACGAGTTCAGTTTTCCGAGCGGGCATACGCTGCACGCGACCGCCTTCGCGGTGCTGCTGTCGTACCACTACCCGGTGGTGGCCCCGGCGGCATGGCTGTTTGTCGCTCTGGTCGCCGTGTCGCGCATCGTTCTTGGCCTGCACTATCCGAGCGACGTTGCGGCCGGCGCACTGACGGGCATCGCAACCGGCGGCATCGCCATCGTGCTCGGGCGGCTGCTGGCAATCTGACCCTTTCGCCATTGCTGAGCCGGCGCACCGCGCGTACGGGCGGAAAATCCTGCGGCAAGGATTGCGGGTGGCTCAGACGGGCCGGGCACGGGCGGCGGCGCCGGCAACTGGCCACTGGTCAGCCCGAAGATCGCGCCCGGCGGCGCGGCACTCGTCCATCAATTCGATTGCTGCCTGCGCGACCTGCGGCGGCTCGATCCGGGCCAGACAGGCGTGGTGCCCTTGCGGGCAGACACTTCTCAGGCAGTTGCGGCACGGCACGTCGTGCGACAGCACGCGTGCCGCGACGCCCCACGGCGTGTGCTGCGGATTGGTCAGGGCGTACAGCGTGACCACCGGCGTGCCCAGCGCGGCGGCCATGTGCACCGGCCCGGTGTTGTTGGCCACCAGCAGCCGCGCGCCGTCAATCAGCGCCGCAAGCTCGCCCAGCGGCAGCTCGCCTGCCAATGACAAAGACGGCGCGCCCATCGCGGCCCGCGCCTGCTCGACCAGTTCCATCTCCTGCGGCCCGCCGGTGAACACGGCCGCCAGTCCGCTGGTGCGGGCAATCAGGGCCGCCGCCTGGCCGAAGCGCTCGGGCGGATAGCGGCGCGACGCGGCCGTGGCGCCCGGATGAACCACGAAGTAAGCCGGATCATGACCCATGCCATGCGCGCGAAGGCGCGTCCGCAGGCGCCGCGCCGCATCCGGCGGGTTGCGCCACTGCAGGCGCCGGCTCGCTGCCTCGAAGCCCACGCTCGCCACCAGGTCGAGCTGGCGCTCAACTTCATGCCGCATGCCGGTCTGGATGACATCCGGCTCCGGCACCCAGTCGCTGAGCAGTGCGTACGGGTTCTCGCGGCTGTGGGCCAGACGGCGGGGAATGCCGGCCAGACGGCACAACAGCGCGGCCGGCAAGGCGCTTTGCGTGCACACCGTAAAGATGATGGCGGCATCGAACCGCGCCGCCGCCAGGCGGTCGATCAGTTCGCGTTCGGCAAGGCCGACCGCCTCCGGGGCTGCGTCGGGAGCGCTTTTGACCCACGGGGCGTTGAACGGGATGACCTCATCGATGCCGCACAGATGCTCGCGCGCCGCTGCGCCGGCGGCCGATGCGAGCAGCGCGATGTGCGCGTCGGGCAGGCCCGCGCGCACGGCCGCCATCGCCGGCGTCGTCATCAGCAGGTCGCCCAGGTTGTCGAGTCGCACCAGCAGCAGACGGCCAACCGCGCCCCAGGCGGCACGGTCCGCGCGACGGGCAGGGTCCGCTGCGACGGGACTCACAGCGTCGCCATGCCGGCGTGGCTGAACTCCTGCTCCGCGTGCTCCTGCTCAAGAATGAACGAAGCCGCCTCGCCCAGGTCCATACAGCGGTGATGAGGGGTTCGCAGCGGCGTGAGATGCCATTCAGTCTCGTTGCCCACGTCGAGCAGCACGGTCCGGGCGCCGGCGCGGCGGCCGGCCTCCACGTCGTCCAGGATGTCGCCGATCATCCAGGAGCGCGCCAGATCGAGACCGTGACGACGAGCCGCCTGATACAGCAGGCCGGGCGCCGGCTTTCGGCACAGGCAGGTCCAGCCGCCAGGGCCGGACGGCGCGTGCGGACAGACCTGGAACGCAGTCAGGTGTATACCGCCCTCGTCGCGGAGCTTCGACACCAGCGCCTGCTGCAGCGCCACCAACTGCGCCCGTGTGAAGCGGCCAAGCGCCAGGCCCGGCTGGTTGGTGACGACGACCAGCGCGTAACCGGCCCGCTCGAGGGTTTGCAAGGCCTCCAGGGCATGCGGCGTAAAGCGCAGGTGCCTGGGATCGATGTTGTAGGGAACGTTTTCGACCAGCGTGCCGTCCTTGTCGATGAAAACGGCACGGTGGTCCATTTTCCACGGCCCGGTGATGGCCGGGGGCACCCGTACGGGAACGAACTCAGCGATGCGATGCAGCTTCATATGCATACCCCGTTGATCGTCGCTGCCGGCCGGCTGCGCGGGCGACTCACAGGACGGCGCCTCGGCGGACGACCGGCTCGTCGCCGCATTCCACGAGGCGCAGACTCGCGGCCGAGGCCGCGTCGGAACATGCGCGGCGCGGCCTTACCGCCGCATAGACCCGCAGCAGGTCATCGGTTACCCGCTCCCAGGTGAACGTTGAACGCACGCGCTGTACACCGCGTGCACCCATGCTGCGTGCCAGCAGCGGCTGGCGGTATAGAAGCTCGAGCCGCTGCGCCAGGGCGTCGGGATCGTTGGGCGGCACCAGAAAGCCGGTCTCGCCCTCGACCACCGAATACTGGATCCCACCCACCCGCGAACCGATGACCGGCGTGCCGCTGGCCATGGCCTCGAGCGGCGTGATGCCGAACGGTTCGTACCACGGCGTGGTTACGAACACGTCGGCCGCCGCGTACCAGGTTCGCAGCTCCGGGCCATGGCGGCTGCCCATGAACTGCACACGGTGTGCGCAATCGCATTGCTCCGCCACCGATCGCAGGCGGCCGATCTCGGGGGTCAGGCGCTCGTCCGGCTCGGCACTGGCGCCGCCGACGACCATGAGGCTGACGTTGATGTCGGCCGGCAGTCGGCCGACCGCGCAAATGACGTTGTCGATGCCCTTGCGAGGCACCAGCCGGCCAAGTTGCAACACGATGAACGCATCGTCCGGCAAGCCCAGGCGGGCACGGGCTTGCGACTTCGGCAGCGGGCAAAAGCGCTCCACATCCACGCCGCACGGAACCGTGACGATGTTCGACGCCGGGGCGCCATAGAGCGACTGGAGGTCTTCCTGGTCCTGCGGACATTCCGCGACCACGCGATCTGACTGGTGCACCAGCCGGCGCTCGATCGCTATGCGCTCGACCGGGAAGCCGTCCGTCCCGCGCTGGTGTTGTTGCCGCACCAGCCCCAGGGCGTGGAAGGTTGTCACCAGCGGCACCCGCAGACAGCGCTTGAGCGTCAGGCCGACCAGGCCCGACATGAAGAAATTGGCGTGCAGCACGTCATACGGCCGGCTGTGGACCATCAGCCGGTGGGTCCGCCGCGTGAACTCGTCCATGTACGGCAGCAGCTGTTCCTTGGGCACGAAGCGCGCGGGACCGGCATCCACGTGCAGGACGCGCAGCCCCGGCCGGACCTCCACGGCGCCCCGCCGGGCGGGGTCGTCGCAGCGGGTCAGCACGTCCACGTGATGGCCGCGCCGCGCCAGACACCGGCCGATCTCGGACACATACACGTTCTGCCCCCCGGCATCGACTCCACCGAGCACGGCCAGGGGCGAGGCGTGGTCGCTGATCAGCGCGATACGAAGGGAATCTGGGTCCATGGCAGACCGTGGTCGCAGTGTCGTTGCCTGCGAACGGCAATCGACGTGCCGTCTCGTGGCAATCCCGCCCCACGCAGCGGCAGGTCCGCGCCGTTTCGGCGATCGGATTCGCCCTGAGCCGCGATCGAAAATGCATGCCGCGCGGCAGTGGCAACGACCGCACAGCGCGGTGAGCCGGCAGCGCGGGCATGCGGCTTGCCGGAGGGGGGCACCGCCGCGAATCGCGGCCCTCTCGGGGAGTTGTCATGCGAAATTTGATGCCGGCCGCTGTTGCGGCCCTGAGCTTCGGCACCGTATGGACGGCGGGCAGTTTTGGTCTGGAAGCGCTCATCAGCCCGCCTGCGCCTGTCTCACTGCCCGCATCCGCCGAGCCGCAAGCGGATCCTTCCCCTTCGCAGCAGGAAACGCCGCTGCCGGACCCGATCGGCGCCAACCGGCCCGCGACCCGTTCCTGTGAGGACGAGGCCCCGGCCAGTGCCGAGTGCCTGCAGCAGGAGCGCGCCGAGCCTTCAAAACCGGCTGGCGCCTACCGTCCGGCCAAGCAGCTGGGCCCGCTGCGCCAATTGGCGAGCCATCGACCCGCCGCCGTTACCGATTGGTCGTAAATACGGGGCACCGCCATGAAAAGCCGCGCCGTCCTGCTTGGTCACCCCATCCATCAGATGCTGGTGGTGATTCCCATGGGCCTCCTGCTCGCCTCGGTGGTTTTCGATCTGATTGCTGCGGCAACGGACCGGCCGGCCATGGCCGTCGTCTCCTTCTGGATGCTGACCAGCGGGCTGCTGGGCGGTCTTTTGGCCGCACCGTTTGGCCTGATCGACTGGCTCGGAATTCCGGCCGGCACCCGAGCCCGGCGGGTGGGCGCCCTGCATGGCGGCGGCAATGTCGTCGTGCTGGTGCTGTTTGGCGCCAGTTGGGCCCTGCGCACCGCCGAAGGTTATCTGCCGTGGCAGGCCATCGTGCTGTCCGTTGGCGCCGCCGCCGTGGCGACGATCACCGCCTGGCTGGGCGGTGAGCTGGTGTCGCGCCTGGGCATGGGCGTGACGGCCGACGCCGGACTCAACGCACCCAGCTCGCTGCATCCGACGGCGTCCACTACCAGTACCGGCTTCACCGGGGCCGCCGATGTGTCGAACACGAGGCCGCGTTCGGCACGGCATGAATAAGGAGGGTGAGCGCAAACTGCCTCTTCGGCCCAGCGCCATGCACCCGCTGGCGGGACGTGTGGGCTACATCGTGTGCGCCTTTGCGGACGAAAGCGCGCGCGAGCGGGCATGCCGGGCGCTGCTGGCGGCGGAGTTCGACGCCTCCGACCTGAGCCGACTCGACGCCCGACAAATCGGCGAACGGCTGGCACGGGACACCCCGCATGACGGCGCCTGTTCCAGCGAGTGCGGCCAACGGCTGGACCTGAAGCGGCACTGGCTGGACCCGGCGGCAAACGAGCAGGCATGGCTCCTGGTGCGCACGTCCAGTGATCGCCAACTTCTGGTCGCGCAGTTGCTGCTGCGGACGGAACCGGCCGGGCGCACCGTCCAGTTCGGGCCCATGTGGGTGGAAGACCCGGCCACCGGCCCATGATGACGGGCTGCAGAAAGGTGCGCGGGCCGTGCCGGCTAACGAATGCACGGGGCTGGCCTGTGATCGGGCCGCGTCAGTGCCGCCGCTCGCATCGCGCGGGACAGCCGCACCGGCGCAGGCCCTGGCGGCGGCTGTGCATTCCGCGCCGCGGTCGTTGTCGGGGCCAACCCGCCAGCCGAGGCCGCCTTGGCTGAACAGGCCCGGAATTGCCGGCGCGCGTCGGTGCGGCGCAGTCGATCCGCCGCCGGGATGCCGCCCCAGACGGGCCGGCACGGCGTGGCGCGTGCACGCAGCCTGCTGTCTTGGGGCGCTGAGCGCCCCCCTCGCTCGTGGCGACCGTTGATTCACCGCCGCTAGAGGTTGACGGCGGTCGCTACGCCCGCGTCGCGGCGGTGCTGTGGCCGGCGCTGCGGCGGCACCGGCGTCGCGCCGTTGCGGCGCTGCTGCTGCTGGTGCTGGCCAAGGTGTGCGTGGTGCTGGTGCCGCTGGCCCTCAAGGCGGTCATCGACCACTTCGGCGCCGCCCCGCTGCCGGGCGAAATCCTCGAGCCGCTGGTGTTGCCGGTCTCGCTGTTGCTCGCCTATGCGCTGCTGCGCTTTGGCGCCACGCTGTTCACTGAACTGCGGGACCTGCTGTTCGCGCGCGTGGGCCTGGATACGGTCAGCGCGATCTCGCAACGGTGCTTCGGGCACCTGCTGGCGCTTGGCGCGCGCTTTCACGGCCGGCGCCAGACCGGCGGACTGATCCGCGAAATCGAGCGCGGCACTGCGGGTCTCGGTTTTCTGCTGGGCGCCGGACTGTTCACCATCCTGCCGACGCTGGTGGAATTCCTGGCCGTGCTGGGGATCATGGCGGCGCAGTACCGGCCGGCGTTCAGCCTGATCCTGGTCGCAACCTTCGTCCTGTACGCGGCCTACACGGCGGCGCTGGGCAGCAGTCGCGAGCGGCGGCAGCGAAGTGTCAACGACATCGACTCCAGGGCTCACAGCCATCTGGTGGACCGGCTGCTCAACGTCGACACCGTGCGCAGCCACGCGCGCGAGCCGCTCGAGCGAGCCGCGTACGACGCTCTGTGGCAACAGTGGCAGCGCAAGAGCCTCGACAACCAGCGCGCACTGTCCGCGCTGCACATCGGTCAGAGCGCCATCATCGCGCTGGGCGTCGCGGCCGTGATGCTGCTGGCCGGGCAGGAAGCCGTGCGCGGCGCCATGACGGTGGGCGACCTGGTGCTGGTCAACGCGTATGTCATCCAGGTCTGCCTGCCGCTGAACGCGCTGGGCTTCGTGTTTCGCGAAACCCGCGATGCGCTGGTGAACACCGAACAGCTGTTCCGCCTGCTCGATACCCCGCTCGAGATCAACGACCCGCCGGACGCCCCACCGCTCAACACCACCGACGCGCAGATCCGCTTCGAGCAGGTGGCCTTTTCCTACCAGCCGGGTCGGCCGGTTCTGCATCCGCTGGATCTGCACATCGGCGCCGGCCAGACGGTGGCCGTGGTCGGCGGCAGTGGCTCGGGCAAGTCGACCCTGGCGCGGCTGCTGTTGCGCTTCTACGACGTCGACGCGGGGCGCATCACCATCGACGGCCAGGACATCCGCCGCGTGCAACTGGCCTCCCTGCGCGCGGCCATCGGCGTGGTGCCGCAGGACACCTCGCTGTTCGACGAGTCGATCGCGTTCAACATCGCAGTGGGCCGGCCAGGCGCCGAGCTGCCCGAGATCATCGAGGCGGCGCGCGCCGCGCAGCTGCACGAGTTCGTGATGTCGCTGCCGGCCCAGTACGACACCCCGGTCGGCGAGCGCGGGATGCTGCTGTCCGGCGGCGAGAAGCAGCGCGTCGCCATCGCACGCGCGTTTTTGCGAAATCCGCCGATCCTGATCCTGGACGAGGCCACCTCGGCGCTGGACACACGGGCGGAACGGGCCATCCAGCGGCAGCTGAACCTGATCGCGCGCGATCGCACCACGCTGGTCATCGCCCACCGCCTGAGCACCATCGTCGATGCCGACGACATCATCGTTCTGGACCAGGGCCGTATCGTCGAGCGCGGTCGCCACGAGGCTCTCCTGGAGGCCGACGGGCTGTACGCCCGCATGTGGAACCTGCAACTGCAACAGGAAGAACTGGAGCGGCTCGAGCGGCGCCTAGCGCGCCAGCCGGTGAATCTCGCGGTGCTCACCGCCCACGCGCTCGACGGCATGCGCGCCACGATGCAGGAGCGCGGCGTCACGCTGTACTCGCAGATCGACCTGATCGACGGCAGCGTGAGCGGCGATCCGGGCACGCTGGCCGATGTGGTGCTGCAAGTCTGCCATTGGGCGCTGCATGCCACGCCGCCGGGCGGGCGCATCGAGCTGCGGCTCAGCCGCCATGGGCCGAACGTGCGCCTGATGGTGCGCGACGGCCGCGCCGCCCACGGCACCGCCCGGCTGGCGCCTGCGGTTGACAACGTCGTGCCGCTGGACCCGTTGACCCTGCGCTCCACGATCGAGCGCCAGGGCGGCAAGCTGACGGTGGAACCGGCCGCCGACGGCAGCGTGGTCGTCGCGCTGGAGCTGCCGTTGCGGGCCACCAGCGTCCCCGCGGCGATACCCTCGCCGCCCCCCGGCGAAGGCGAGCCGACCGCTCCGGTTCTGGCCGGCCGGCGGGTGATGGTCGTCGATGACAATCCAGACGCGCGCGACACGCTGGAGGCATTGCTGCAACTGGAAGGCGCCGTGCCGCTGGTGATGTCCAGCGGCAGCCAGGCGCTGGCCTGGTTCGAAGCGCACGACAGCGCGCAGTGGCCACAGCTGCTGCTGTGCGACATCTCGCTCGGCGACGAGGACGGCCTGGCCGTGATGCGGCGCGTGCGCGAAATCGAATCCGAGCGCGGCCTGCCGGTCGAGCGCCGCCTGCCGGCCATCGCGCTGACCGGGCTGGCCCAACCCGGCGACCGCCTGCGAACGCTGCTCGCAGGCTTTCAGGCGCACCTGGTCAAGCCGGTGGAAATCGGCGAACTGCTCGCCACGGCACGCGCGCTGCTGCCGCCGACCGGATGAAACCCCGTGGGAACGCCGATTGCTAGACAGGTGCATGGAAAACGACAACTGGCAGGTTGAGCAGTGCTCCCCCACGCAGGCGGCCGGTGGCGTCTTGATCGATGCCCAAGTGGCGCGGCGCGGGTTGGCATTTGCACTGCCTGCCATCGTGGCGGCGCTTGACGACCCCCATGTCAGCGGCACCGCCTGCCTGAGCATTGTGGTGCTCGATCCGGCCTGCACCCGCACGGGCGGCGATGCCGAGCCGGCTGTGCTCTGGGAGTACGCGATCGGGCGCGAACGGTGGGACGCCGATTACGCAGCCTTTGCACGCGTCAAGGCGCTTAACGCCTGGCGCGCCTGGCACGAGGGCGAGTGCCTGTTGCGACGGGGCGTGGCGACCCTGCAGGCCGGCGGCTCGCTGCGCGGCAGTGCCGTGCTCGACGGCATCGTGGTCGCCGTCAGCGGAGCGCACCCCTGGTACGACGAGGGCATCGCCCTGACGGTGGCCGCATGGCTGCGCGCCGCGGCGCTGGAGCGCCAGCACGAATCGCTTGCCAAGGCCCGCGCATGACCTGACCGGTCAAAGTTGCGGCAAGGAACGGCATGGGACGCAGGTCTGGATGAAAGGCCCCGATTCCATCAACGCGCCTCAAGGCGCCCCGGCCCCCGCCCCCGGATCCGGCTCGGACGGCGAGTCCTCGGGCTTGTCCAGGGCATAAATGCGCAGGCGGTTGTAAAGCGTCTTGAGACTGATGCCCAAGACGGCTGCAGTGCGTTCCTTGTGGTGACCGAAGTGGGCAAGCGTGGCCAGAATGAGGGCCTTTTCCACCTCTGCCATTGAACTTCCCATGGGTACAGTCACGCTCGGCAGGCGCTCGGCGGCGCCGTCGGCCGGCAGGGGCGTTTGTGTCGTGGCTGTCGGCGCCACCCCAGGCAGCCACTGGTCGGTGACCTGGTGGTCGCCGCTCATCACGTAGGCACGCTGCACCACATTGCGCAGCTCACGCACGTTGCCCGGCCAGTGATACTCGCTCAGCCGCGCAATCGCCTGCGGCGTGAAGTGCTTGACCTCGCCTTCCCGGCGTCCGATCTCCTGCAGAAAGTGTTGCGCCAGCAGCTCGATGTCTTCGCGGCGCTCGCGCAGCGGCGGCAGCGCAAGCGGAAAGACACTTAACCGGTAATACAGGTCCTCACGCAGCTTGCCCGACGCGATCGCCTGGAGCGGCGAGCGGTTGGTGGCGGCGATCACGCGGACGTCGCCTTCCTGAACCTGGGTCGATCCGACGCGCATGAAGGTGCCGGTTTCCAGCACCCGCAGCAGCTTGACCTGCAGCTCGGGCAACATCTCGGTCACCTCGTCCAGAAACAGCGTGCCGCCGCTGGCACGCTCGAAGAAGCCCAGATGCTGGCGATCGGCGCCGGTGAAGCTGCCCTTTTCGTGGCCAAAGATTTCGCTCTCGACCAGATTCGGCGATATGGCGCCGCAGTTCACCGCCAGGAAGGGCTTGCTGCGACGGCGACTGAGGTCATGAATGGCGCGCGCCACGACCTCCTTGCCGGTGCCGCTCTCGCCGGTCAGGAGCACGGTGACGGACGTGCCGGCGACCCGCCCAATCTGCTGGTAGACCGCGCGCATGGGCGCCGAACGGCCCCATAAATGACCGAAATGCCCGCTGGCTTCGACTTCGGCATTCAGCGATTCGACTTCAGCCTGCAACGTCGCGGGGCGCATCACGCGCGACAGGATGCCCCGCAGATGCTTGAAGTTGATCGGCTTGACCAGGTAGTCCGCGGCGCCCAGACGCAGCGCCTGGACCGAGGTCTCAAGACTCGCGTGGCCGGTGATCAGGACCACCTCAGACTCCGCCAGCAGCTGCGGGTCCTTGAGCAGATCGAGGCCCGTGCCGTCAGGCAGCTGCAGGTCGACCAGCACGATGTCCGGATGCTGAAGGGCGATTTGCGCCTGCGCTTCGCGCAGCGTGCCGGCCCGCGCGGCGGTGAAGTTCTCGGCCATGACGAGCTCCGCCATGGCCTTTGCGGTCTCGATGTCATCTTCGACGATCAGTGCATGGCTCATGGCTACCGCTCCCATAGTTGACATTGGGCCTGTCGAGACAACGGCGCTCGCTGGCGGATCAGGATAGCCGCTTTATTGGGCCATCGCGGCAACTTTCCAAGGCTCCTCAATGGCCTGCCGGGCGCCGGATTATCGTCGAATCGCCATTGCGATCACCCACGCAGGGGCGGCGCCATGATTCTGGTCACGCCGTCCGGGCCGCCGTCGATAGCCGACCGGCGGTCGCTCCATAGCCCCGCGAATGCGGGCCGCTTCCGATCAAAGACACCGATCCGGCCCCGGCACGTTGCTTGCCAAGGCGGGTCATGAAAACTTCCAACCTCACCGCATCCACCGCGCGGGTCCGGCGCGTCGCCCCGCGTGGCGAGCGGGCTTCGGTCCGGAACGAAACTCCCATGGTCGATGTAAATCGGCTGCCCGCCTTCGGCCCGGCACCGTCGGCGCCAGACGCCGGGGCGGGTTCGTCATGAGCGCGCCGATGCCGGAGGGAACCGCCCCAAGCCCGGCCGAAATTCCTGTGGCGCTGTCGCTGCACGACCGGGTGGTGCTGATCACCGGCGGCGGCAGCGGGCTGGGTTCGGCCATCGCGCGCGACCTGCTGGCCGCCGGGGCGCGCGTGGTCCTTGCCGACCTCGACCGGTCACGCATGACGCGCCTGCTGGGGGCGCTCGATCCGGACGGGCAACGCAGTGACAGCGTCGTGTGCGACGTCGGCGTTTCCGAGGATTGCACGCAGGCGGTTGCGCAGACGCTTGCGCGCTTCGGGGCGCTCGATGTGTTGATCAACAACGCCGGCACGGACGTCACCGAGCCGCTGGACGCGCTCAGCGTGAGCGACTGGAACCGCGTGCTGGGGACGAACCTGAGCGGTCCGTTCCTGCTGAGCAAGGCGGCGCTGGAAGCTTTGCGCGCCGGTTATGACGGCGCGGGCGGGCAAATCCTCAACATCGCCTCGACAGCGTCGCGCCGCGCCTGGGCCAACGCCAGCGCCTATCACGCCAGCAAATGGGGTTTGCTCGGATTGACCCAGGCACTGCACGCCGAATTGCGTGCGCAAGGAGTGCGGGTTACGGCGTTGATTGCCGGGGGCATGCGCACGCCGTTCCTGCTGGACCGGTTCAAGGATATCGACCCGGCGGTACTTCAGGACCCGGCAAACGTGGCGCTGGCGGCGCGCTTTGCGCTGCAAATGCCGCGCGGCTCGGTAATACCGGAGCTGATGGTCCTGCCCGAGCGCGAGACGTCCTGGCCATGAGCCGGCCGACGGATGGCCGGTATTCAAAGCGCCATGGGGCGCGGCGCCGGCGCGCCGTCAAGGAGAACCGCTGATGATCACGCTTGGCATCAACGCCGCATTTCACGACAGCGCGGCGGCCCTGGTGGTGGATGGCCGCATCGTTGCCGCGAGCGAGGAGGAGCGCTACTCGCGCATCAAGCACGGCAAGCGTCCGGTGCCGTTCTCGGCCTGGGAGCTGCCCTACGCGGCTATCGATCACTGCCTGGCCAGCGCCGGCATCGAGCTTGGCGACCTCGATCACGTCGCCTACAGCTTCGACCCGGCGGCCTTTCCCGGCTCGCCGCTCGACCCGCACGCGCCCATTACGCTGCCGGTGCAACCTTCGGCGGCCGCCCGGGTGCAGTCAACCGCCGGCGCATCGGTCGAAGACTGGAGCAACCCGTGGGACCCGCTGTTCGTGGCCTACGTGCTGAATGCGCCACGCCAGCTGGTGGATGGTGTGCCGCATCACCTGCGCGGCCGATGGGGCGCTGCGCGCAACGGGGCGATCCGCTGGCGCTGGCACTTCGTCAATCATCACCTGTGCCACCAGGCCAGCGCCTTCGCATGCGCCCCGTTCGAGCGCTGCGCCGTGCTCACGCTGGACGGGCGCGGCGAGCGCGCCAGCACCAGTTATGGCGTATTCCGTTACGGCGGTTACCGGCCGCTGGGCGAGGTTCAGGTGCCGCACTCGCTGGGCATCCTGTACGAACGCGTGACGGCGCACCTGGGCTTTCTGCCGTCCAGCGACGAGTACAAGGTGATGGCGCTGGCGGCGCTCGGCCAGCCGCGTTACCGCGAAGCGTTCGCCGAGGCGGTTCAGGTGCACGGCGACGGACAGTTCCGGATCGCGCCGCTGGGTCTTGAGGCTCTGGTCGGTCCGCCACGCCGGCGTGGGGCCACGCTCACGCAGGCGCATTTCGATTTGGCCGCGTCCCTGCAGGAGTCGCTGGAGCACACCGTCCTGGCGCTGGCGCGCTGGCTGCGCGAAGTCAGCGGTGAGCGCTATCTGGCCATGGCCGGTGGCGTCGCGCTCAATTGCGTGATGAATGCCCGCCTGCGCGACAGCGGCATTTTCGATGCCGTGTGGGTCCAACCGGCCGCCGGCGATGCCGGCACGGCGCTCGGCGCCGCGCTGTGGGTCGATGGCAGTCAACGGGCAGCCAGCGGGCCGCGCGATGGCGTGCAACCGCTGGGCGCGCGGCCGGCCGTCGAACCGCTGGCCGACGTTTACCTCGGGCCCGCCTTCGACGAAGAACAGATCGAGACGCTGCTGCGGTGGTCCAAGACGCCCTACCGTCGCCTGGACGCCGGCGAACTGGCCGAGGCGGTGGCTGCGCTTTTGGCCCAGGACCGCATCGTCGGCTGGTTCCAGGGCCGCATGGAGTTCGGCCCGCGAGCGCTTGGGGCGCGCTCGATCCTGGCCTCGCCGCTGAAGGCCGACATGCAGGCGCGGCTGAACGAGCTCAAGGACCGCGAGGACTTTCGCCCGGTTGCGCCGGTGCTGCCGCAAGAGGCGCTGCCCGACTGGTTCGAGCCGGCGCAGGCCAACGGCGGGCGCTCGCCGTTCATGCTGTTCGTCTACAACGTGCATGCCGAGTTGGCGGACCGCATTCCGGCCTGCTGCCATACCGATCAGACGGCTCGCGTGCAGACGGTGGACGCCGCCACCAATCCGTTGCTGCACGACCTGCTGAACGCCTTCGGCCGGATGACGGGCGTTCCGGTACTGATCAACACCTCGTTCAACGTGCGCGGCGAGCCGATCGTGTGCACGCCCAGGGACGCATTGCAGGCTTTTGCCAGTACGCCGCTCGACGCGCTGGCGATCGGCCCCTTCCTGGTGGAAAAGGCGGCATGAGCGGGCGGTTGCGGTTTTCGGTCGTGGTGCCTACCTGCGGCCGGCCGCGGTTGTTGCTGCGTTGCCTGCACGCGTTGGCGGCGCAGACGATCGGGCAGGATCGGTACGAAGTAATCGTGGTCGTGGACGCGTCGGCCGAGGCGTCGGCCTTCCGGCAAACGTGCCTGCTGGTGGCCGCGCTGCGCCGGCAGCATCAGGGCTTGTGCATTCGCTGCCTGCCCAACACCCGCGGCAAGGGGCCCGCGGGCGCCCGCAACTGCGGCTGGCGGGACGCGCGCGAGGCGCTGATTGCGTTCACCGACGACGACACCGTGCCCGCGCCGGACTGGCTGAGCACCGCCGCGGATACCTGGTCGCAGTTGCAGGCGCAGGCCGAAACGCTCGCACTGGCGGGGCAGGTCGAGGTGCCGGTGGTGGACGAGCCGCCGACCGATCACGAGTTGATGACGCGGGGTCTGGCCAGCAGCGAGTTCGTGACCGCCAACGCCATCGTCAAACGCCAGGCGCTCGAACAGGTGGGCGGATTCGACGAACGTTTCGAGCGGCCCTGGCGCGAGGACTCGGACCTGCAGTTTTCCCTGGAACGGTCCGGAAACATCGCACGCACGCCGGCCCTGGTGCTGCACCCGGTGCGCGCCGAACGCTGGGGCGTCGCCCTGCGCCAGCAGCGCAACGTCTTCTACGACGCGCTGCTGTACAAGAAACACCGCCATGCCTACCGCCAGCGCATTCGCCGGCGCCCGCCCTGGAACTACTACCTGATCGTGGGCTGCACGTTGTTCGCGCTGGTCGCCGCGCCGGTGCCGGCGCTGCGGGTGCCGGGCCTAGCGGCGGCGGCGGTGGCCGTCGTCATGGTGGTTCACCTGAGCTGGCAACGCCTGCGCCGCACCTCGCGCCGCCTGCCGCATATGGCCGAGGTGGTGGCGACGTCCGCGCTGATCCCCTTTCTTTCGGTCTACTGGCGACTGCGCGGCGCCTGGCGTTTCAAGGTCGCGTTCTTCTGAAGCCCGCCATGGCCACGCAGGTACCGTCCGACTTGCTCGCCCGCCTGGAGGGCCGCCTCGACCGCGTCGTCGTGCTGCGCGCGCTGATGCTCGGCGACCTGCTGTGCGCGGTGCCTGCCCTGCGCGCATTGCGCGCCGGACTGCCGGCGGCGCAGATCACCCTGGTTGGCCTGCCGTGGGCCGCGGAGCTGGCGCAGCGGCTGGACTGCGTGGACCATTTCATCGCCCTGCCCGGCTACCCGGGGCTTCCGGAAACCCCTGCCGACGTGCGGGCACTACCGCGCTTTCTGGAAACCGTGCAGCGCGAGCGCTACGACCTGGCGCTGCAACTGCACGGCAGTGGCGCCATCGTCAACAGCTTGCTGGCGACGCTCGGCGCGCGTTACCACGCCGGCTTTCACGACGGCGCCTGCTGGTATCCGCGCGAACGGGAGGAAGAAGCCGCGCTGTGGCGACGCTGGCCGCAGGAGGGCCACGAGGTGATGCGCCTGCTGGCGCTGACCGACCACCTTGGCTTGCCGCGCCGCGGCACGGCGCTCGAATTCCCGGTGCGGCCGGCGGATCGCGCGCAGCTGACGCGTCTGTGGCCGCAGGTCGACGCGGCCGAGCCCTACGTGTGCGTGCACCCCGGTGCGCAACTGCCATCGCGGCGCTGGCTGCCGGAGCGCTTTGCGCAAGTGGCCGACGGCCTCGTCAAACAGGGCTACCGCATCGTGCTGACCGGCAGCGCGGCCGAAGCCGCGCTGGTGCGCCGTGTCGAGGAATGCATGCACGCCCGGCCGATCAACCTGGCCGGACGCACCTCGCTGTGGACACTGGGCGCACTGCTGGAACGCGCCGTGCACCTGATCAGCAACGACACAGGCATCTCGCACATCGCCGCGGCGCTCGGTACACCCAGCGTGATCGTCAGCTGCGGCGCGGACGTAACGCGCTGGGCCCCGCTGGACACCGCGCGCCACCGCGTGCTGGCCCATACCGTCCCGTGCCGCCCGTGCAGCGCGCGCGTTTGTCCCACGGCGCATGAGTGCGCAGTCGGCGTGAGCGCGCAACGGGTGTTGGCAGCGCTCCCGCCCCCCGCCGTTTTGCCTGCGATGTCGCATGGCTGAGCAGCGGCCGCAGGTGCTCACCTGGCACGTGCACGGCAATTACCTGTACTACCTGAGCCAGGTTGATGCCGATTTCTGGCTGGTGCGCGGCCCTCCCGGCGGGGACCCGCACCACGCCGGCCGCTGCGGCGACCTGCCGTGGGGCGACAACGTGCACGACGCGCCCATCGAGCGCCTGCACCAGCTGCGCCTCGATGCGGTGCTGTATCAGTCCCGGCGCGCCTGGGAGCACGACCGGCAGGTGCTGCTGTCCCCGGCTCAGCAGACGCTGCCGGCACTGGTGCTCGAGCACGACCCGCCCCAGGAGCATCCGACCAACACCCGCCACTGGGCCGCCGACACGGGCGCAGTGCTGATCCACGTGACGCCCTTCAACGCCCTGATGTGGGACAACGGGAACAGCCGCTGCGAGGTCATCGAGCACGGCATCCTGCCGCTGGCCGACGCGCACTACAGCGGCGAACGGGCCGCCGGCATCGTGGTCGTCAACAACCTGCGCCGACGCGGGCGGCGGCTGGGCCTTGACCTGTTCGAGCAGATGCGCGAACGGGTGCCGTTGGCGCTGGTCGGCATGGGCAGCGCCGAGCTTGGCGGCCTTGGCGAAGTCGGTCATCGGGACTTGCCGGGCCTGATGGCGAGCCACCGTTTCTTTTTCAACCCGATCCGCTACACCAGCCTGGGCCTGGCGGTGCTGGAAGCGATGTTCGCCGGAGTGCCGGTGGTGGCGCTCGCGACCACCGAGCTGGCGACGGTGATTCGCGACGGCCACAACGGCTTCATCGACACCCGCCCGCAGCGGCTGATCGAGGCCATGCAGGCGCTGCTCGAGTCGCCCTCATTGGCCGAAGCGCTCGGCGAACAGGGACGCCGCACGGCGATGGAACGCTTCGCCATCGGCCGCTTCGTGAGTGACTGGCAGCGGCTGTTGCGGCAGGTTTGCGGTTAGGCGTGGCGCCCGACGCGCGCTTCCCCTTCCACTCCGCGGCCGCGGCCGCGGCACCGGGCAGGCGGCAACCTTGCGGCAAATCGCACTGGCAGGAGCAAATCCTTCCGCCGCCCCGCAACCGGCTACCGGCAGCCACGCACCAGCGCGACTACGCCCTGACCTCGAAGCGCAGGTAATCCGCCAGCCGCTTCGCCTCGTTGATTTCGTCGTGCGGCACCAGCAAGTACTTCCAGGGCTTGTTGCCAACGTTCGCTGCGTAGTCCGACGCCTGCCCGCACCAGCGCCCGGCGGCAGCGGCCTTGGCCTGTACCTCTTGGGTATCGACGTCCGAGCGCGCCTTGGTCTCCACCATGAGGAGCGTCGAATCGACCTCGACCACGAAGTCGGGGATGTACTCCGGCTGCTCGGTGCCGAGCTTGTAGTAGATCTGGAACTGGCCCTTGGCCGGCTTGAACCACTTGAGGGCGTCGCGCTCCAGGATGACGGCGAAGCGCCGCTCGGTGTCGGAGTCGAACCTCTGCTGTTCATGCAGACAACGCTTGAAGCCGCCGAACAGCATCTGCCGGATGCGGCCGGGCTCTGGCACCGTTTCGCGGAAGTGGTGCACCGGTTCGCCGGCCATCACCGTATAGGTCGGGCGTCTGATTTGCGTATACCCGCGGCTGACCTGCACCTCGTACTCGGTCGCCTGCTCCCAGAAGTGGGCCAGCATCTGGGCGTGGATTTCGCACGCGATCAGACGGCGATCCCGATCCAGCACGTTTAGTGCATCGGCCTCCGAGAGATAGCCACGCAGGTGCTGCACCATCTGGCCGGCGAGGTCGTAGAGCAGCTCGGCGTGGGTGAAATAGTCGACATCGTCGAAGTCCACCAGCGCATGGACGATGTAGTCCTCCGGGCGCCGCTCCTTGAGCCCGGCTTCGGCGGCCAGTGTGTCCTGCCGGTTGGTGTGCAGGTTATGGATGACGATCTGACGCTCACCCGGCTGAAGATGGAGCTGGCTCACGTTCAGCTTGAAGGCGTGGAAACCCGTCGTGACCTCGCCGGTCGGCACCACGGCGATGCGCGGGATGTCGATGGTCCGCTCCACCAGGGTCTCGGTGGTCTTCGCCACCACGGCAGCCAGGTCGAGCGCGGGAGCGGATGCGTCCACACCCGCCAGCAATTCGCCTTGCAGCGGCTTCAACCGCTCCGTCACCTCCGCGAGGATTACCGATTGCACTTCGGGATTCAGGAGCGCGTGGCTGGTGGGCACCAGATCGCGCCTGACCTCGTACCGGCCGATCACGTCCATGACCATACGCGCGGCCCGCTTCTCGGCCTCGGTGGTGAACACAGGTGTCGGCGCGGAGCTGGCTGCCGACCCATTGGCGGAACCTGATGCGTCCGTCTGCACAACCGGCGTGTCCGCCAAGCCGAGCCGCACCGCCACGCCGGACTCCACCTGCACGCTGACCTTGCGGTCCGAGGCAGCAGGCGCATCGAGGATGACCTGCTGCAGCCGGATCGGCGAGTCGCCGCGGTTGGCCTCGTCGATGATTTCCTGGAAGCGGTCGTGGGCGACGATGTTCAGGCGATCCACCGCCGCCATGCCCGTGCGCTTGCCATAGGGCAGGCGCAGGCCGCGCCCGATGCTCTGCTCGATCAGCGTGCGGGCATTGGCCGCGCGCAGCGGCACGATGGTGTAGAGGTTGGTGACGTCCCAGCCTTCTTTCAGCATGTTGACGTGGATGACGATCTCGGTCGGCTCGTCCACGCTTTCCACGGCCAGCAGGCGCGTGATCATTTCCTCTTCTTCCGCGCCGGTGCGGCTGGAATCGACCTGAATCACCTTGCCTGCATACCGGCCTTCGTAAAGCCGTTCTTCAATGAGCGTCTTCAGTTGCGCCGCGTGCGTGGTATCGCGCGCGATGACGAGCATGAACGGCTTGACCGGCGGAACCAGGTTCTCGCGGGCGTAGGTGAGCAGTTCGACCTTGGTCGTCTCGTGCAGGCGCACGCCGTCTTCCAGCTTGGTTTTCTCGATCTCCTCGGGCGTGTGCGCCGCGGCAATGAAGTTGCGCTGCGTGACCACGGCCGGCTCCTTGACGAAGCCATCGTCCATCGCCCTTGAGAGCGGGTAGTCCATCACCACGTTCCTGAACGGCACCGGCCCGCGGCTGGACTCGACGAATGGCGTCGCCGTCAGCTCCAGACCGAACAGCGGCTTGAGTTCGTTGATGGCGCGCACCCCGGCGCTGGCCCGGTAGCGGTGCGATTCGTCCATCAGCAGCACCAGGTCGGGCAGGTTGGCCAGGTGGTTGAAGTAGCTGTCGCCCAGCACTTCCTTCATGCGTTTGATGCGCGGTTCCTTGCCGCCGCGCACCTCGGAGTTGATCTTGGAGATATTGAAGATGTTGATGCGCACGTCGTGGGCGAAGCCGGCCGGTGCATCAGACACCGCCGCGCCGGTCTGGTCGTAGTTGTCGCCGGTGATGACCAGCGGCGGCTGCTGGGCAAATTCGGCGATCCCCTTGAACACGTACTTGGGCGTGTTGCGGGTAAAGTCGGTGATCAGCTTGTTGTAGATGGTGAGATTCGGCGCCAGCACAAAGAAGTTGTTGATGCCGTGCGCCAGATGCAGGTAGGCGATGAAGGCGCCCATCAGGCGCGTCTTGCCTACGCCCGTGGCCAGCGCGAAGCACAGTGAGGGGAATTCGCGCTCGAAGTCCACAAGCGTCGGAAACTCGGCCGAAAGCCGGGCGAGGATCGCCGCGACATCCTGCTCGTGCCCCAGCAGCTCCGGCGCGGCATCCAGCGCACGACCCAGCCTTGCCAGCGATTCCGCCTGCGGCGGACGCAGCGACAGGCGGCCCGTGATGTGGTTCTGGACACGGGCGCTCATTCTGCATCTCCCTTATTTCCGCGCAACCGTTTCGATTTGTCGCCGGTTTCGCTATCAACCGCTCCCAATTCGCTTTCCAGTTGTTCCACCGTCGGCAAGCTGTCGGTAAGTGATTGCGGCAAATCGCGCAGCAGGCGGTATTCGGCAACGCCGATGGGCTTGTCAATACCCGATAACGCATACTCGGCCACTGTGCGCTTGCGTGTTTTGCACAAGAGCAGCCCGATCGTTGGCTTGTCGTCCGGCGACTTGACCTGCCGGTCCACCGCGGTCAGGTAAAAATTCAGCTGCCCCGCGTGTTCCGGCTTGAAGGCCGTGGCCTTCAGTTCCACGACCACATAGCACTTGAGCCGCGTGTGATAGAAAAGCAGGTCAATGAAGAACTCATCGCCTTCCACCTCCAGCCGATACTGACGGCCCACAAAGGCAAAGCCGCTGCCCAGTTCCAGCAGAAAGCGGGTGACATGCCTGACCAGGCCCGTCTCGATGGCACGTTCGCGCGCTTTATTGCCAAGGCCGAGAAAGTCGAACAGATACGGGTCTTTCAGGGTGTCGTGCGCCAGTTGTGAATGGGGCGAAGGCAGCCGGGCCTTGAAGTTGCTAACGGCCCTGCCTTGTCGCGCCAGCAACTGATCGCGGATATTGGCTTCCAGCGTGCTGCGCGACCAGCCTTCGGCAATGGCCTGTTCGGCGTAACGCAGGCGCATCGGCGCATCCTTCAGCTTGGTCAGCAACAGCACGTTGTGGCCCCACGGCAATTGGCTAACAGCTTGTTGGCCAATTTCGACATCCGGCCAGGCCTGGGCGAACGCGCGCATGAATTTCACATTGGCGAGGGAAAAGCCCTTCATCTCCGGAAAGGCCTCGCGCAGGTCGCTCGCCAGCCGGTCGAGCACCTTGTCACCCCAGTTCGCGGTGCTCTGCCGTTGCAGGATTTCATGGCCGATCTGCCAGTAAAGATGGATCAGCTCAGCGTTGGCGGCCAATGCTGCACGCTGGCGGGCGGTCGCCACGCGCGCCTTGATGTCAGCCAGCCAGGCGGCGTAGTCCGGTGGGATTGCGGTGGTTTTCTTGCTCATGGCTGGCCGTCCCCATTGCCAAACAAGTCGGGCGTGCCGCTGGCCGGCCCTCTCCCCTCTCCCGCACGCGGGAGAGGGGCCGGGGGAGAGGGTGGCGCCGGCTCCGCCATCGGCAGATTCGCCACGTTCAGGCTGTAGTCGTCATGCCCCCACTCGCAGCGGGCCAGCACCATCTTCGGGATCTTCTTCAACGTCAGGTTCGGCCAGCGCTGCGCCGCGCCGGCCGCCGTGACGCCGTGGAAAGCGGCGCAGCACACCAGCAAGCTCCGCTCCCCGCCGACTTCATCGGACAGCGCCTGCAACTGCTCGGTGGACAGGTTCTGGGTGGTCACATAGATGAAATCGCGCTCGCTGGAGTGGCCCTGCTGCCACCAATGCACCTCGGACGGCGCGTAGCTGAAACCTTCCAGCTTGGCCAGCGCCTCGGCCAGCATCGCCGCGTTGTACGCCGGGTTGATGACCGGATTGCCCCAGCGGTCGTTGACGATCAGCGTCGGCGCCAGCCGGTAGTAACGAAAACCCCCGCCGCCCTGCCAGTTCACCGCCTTGGAGATGCCGCCCTGGTCCTCGCCGTCGATGACCTTCTTCAGGCGTGGGATGATGTGCGTGTGGCAGTGCTCACCCAGCTCCACCATGATCCAGCGGCGGCCCATCTTGTGCGCGACCGCGCCGGTGGTGCCGGAGCCGGCGAAGGAGTCGAGAACGAGGTCGCCGGGGTTGGTGGCGATGTGAACAACTCGCCGAACTAAGCGTTCCGGCTTGGGTGTGGCAAAGGCGTCCTCCTTACCGAAAAGCGCGTGGATTTCCTTCTTGGCCTCGTCATTGTGGCCGACGTCCTCATGTGGCCACCAGGTCGAAGGCACTAGCCCCTCAACTTCAGATAAATAGCGAATCAGCCTGGGCACACCATCACCATCCCGCCCAAACCAGAATCGCCCCTCGGATCGCAACCGTAGGTACTCTGGCTCCAACGTCGACCAATGCCGACCCTCTGGCGGGTAGTGTTCTCGCCCGTTTGGGCCGACAATTTTGTACATCTGATTGGGTCGATACCCGGCACCAGTGAACGAAATCGATTGCCAGGGCCCGCGTGGATCGCCGTTAGGATTTCTGTACGGAGCACGCGTCTTCTCGTCTAGCTCTAGTCGGTTCCGTATACACTTGAACCGTTCGGGATCTTTGGCATAGAGCAACACGTGGTCGTGTGCATTACCAATCGCCGAGTTGTTATCTCGCGCATACCGCTTCTGCCACACACAATTGGCCACAAAACACTTCCTACCGAACACCTCATCGCACAAGACGCGCAGATAATGCGCCTCGTTGTCATCGATCGTGATCCAGAGCGACCCATCCTCCGCCAGCAAGCGCTGAATGATCTCCAGCCGGTCGCGCATCAGCCCCAGCCAGATCGAGTGCTCCAGCCCGTCGTCGTAATGGGTGAAGGCGCTGCCGGTGTTGTAGGGCGGGTCGATGAACACGCACTTCACCCGGCCCGCGAACTCCGCCTCCAGCGCCTTCAGCGCCAGCAGGTTGTCCCCAAAGATCAGCCGGTTGTCGAAGATGTCGTTCTCCGTCACCCGATGCCCGGCGTGATAGGACCTTTCGGGATCTTCGAGCAGAATGCGCGGCTCTAGCTTGGGCCGCTTCTCCTTGCCGATCCAGGTGAGTTCTAGTTTTTGTTTGCTCATGACATCGCTTTCATAGTTGTGGCGCTCGGCTCGACAAGTAGTCGACCAGGCGCTTGCGCGGATACGCGTCCGTTGCATTCTGAATATTGCGTAGTGGCGCTATGGCCGGATCGGCACCCAGCGCAAAATGTGATTCCATCAGGTCGACCAGGAAAGCCGCAACGTTGCCCTGATTGCGGAAGTAGGCCAGAGGCCCCTCGAAAGTAAGACGCTGTCGCCCAAGATCGAAGGTTTGCTGCCTGAGCTGATCGAGCGGCTCGCTGATCAGCGCGGGAATCGCTGCCGGGTCGATGACGACCGCTGTGCCGATGCAGCTGCGCAGGCGCTTCATCATGACGGCTGTGATGACGTGTACGCCGTGACGGTAGATCAGGCGTTCCTGGCTGCGCGCTTGGGCCTTCTGTTCGTAATCCACCACCAGGGCGCGGATGGCGCGGTGGCACAGGACCGCATTGACCAGCGTCACGCCCGGTAGCGCGGCAGTAAACAGCGCCTGGTACTCGGTGGAGTCGGGGTTAGCGAGCCGCACCGGTTCGCTCTTGAGCCACACGGCAAAGCGTGGGTCGTTCTGTTGCGAGGCCATTGCCCGCAGAGCCTCATCGAGCGTGATGGCCTTGGGGCCAGTTGCGAGGGCCTCGGGCCGATAGTGGTAATCGAAGCTGAGGTGGGCGATTTCCTGCCGCAGCCGCTCCTGGTCCTCGTCCAGCGAGGCAAAGTTCGCGGTCTGTACCGGGTTCTGGTGGTTGCGAGCCTTGGTCACGCTCTTCCCAAACTGGCCGTCCGCCGATGCCTTAATCAAAGTGAGCATCACCTTGGCGTCATCGATGCTCTTGCCCGGATGCTGGCGCACGAACTCGGCAGCCGACGCCACCGTCTGCGCGCCGTTGATGATGGACAGGCCGCGCACCTTGAACTTCTTGACGCCACTCTTGTTGGCCTTCGGCTCGATCAGGTCGCAGACGGCTGTGACGCCATTGTTCAGGTAGAAGAAGTCCGCCGGGGCGTCATGCAAGGTCGTTTTGATGGCCTTGTTGACATCGGACTTGCTGCTGCCGAGGAAGTAGCGGATGTTGCGCTCGTACAGGGCCTTGCCGTGAGTCTGATGCAGGGCCACCAAGTCCGCCAGCCGCGCGACACCGTAGTACGTGGCTCGCGGGTTTTCGACTTTCGCGTGCTTCTGCAACGCGATATCCGTGTGCACCGGTTGGTAGGCCTGCTCCGCCAACAGATCGCGTGCGATCTCGGTCGCCGTGTAGTACTCCACCTGCTTGACCAGCCGCTCTTCGTCGAGGTCTTCGTCGTCGAGCAGGGCCTGCAAGGCGTCGCGGGCCGTTTGCGATACACCATCGCCGGTGTAGGGCACGACCAGCTTGATGTGGCTGCACGCATCGAGTGCGCCCTCGATATCAGCCTTCCGATTCAGGACGTTCCCGTTGAACGCGGTGAAGTCCTGTTTGAGCAACAGGCGAATGCCCTCGCAGAACGACAGTGCGTCCTCCTGCTTGAACTGCTCGGACTCCTTCAGCTTGGTTTGCAGAAGGTACAGCGTCTCCGACGGCGCGTGATAGTGGATCGCGTCGATGCCCTTGTCGTTGAAGTCGTCCACGACCGAGGCGGCGGCCGCCTGCGGCGTGATGTCGAGCAGCTTGTGCAGGGCGAAGGCGCTGAAGGCCCGTGAAAGCTGCTTCGCCGCGTGATCGGCAGGATTGACGTTGCCGAGCAATGGCGGCAGGAACGGAACGAAGCGTTCAGCGAGCACCTTCTTTAGGATGGTCATGTACTGAGGCTCGAGCGCGGCCATCAGCCCCTCCCGCCAATCCGAGCACGTGCACGTGCCTGGGCACGGGCTTGCAGTGCCGCCCGCACTTGGGCGTAGAGCTGAGCATTGGCCTGCTCCCGATCCGCCAGCACCACGGCGACGGCATAGGGCTCGTCCCCATCGCGCCCATCGGACCAAGGACTGTCTTGTCGGGTCACTACCACGAACACCTTGTGACCGTTGGCCAGCGCCTGTCTGAAGCGCCATCGAGAGACTTGCAACGTGCCGTTCTTGCGGGTGTCGTTGGGTAGCCAGCGGCCGTTGGCGCGCTCGCCCATGCCCTCTTCCCGATTGCGCCGGTAGGCTTGGGTGACCTCATCCAGGCTGCCAGCTGTCACCAGGTGGAACCAAAGTTTGGCTCTGCGGTAGTCCAGCCGCGTAGTGCGCACGGCAGGGCTATAGGCGAGCGCGACGGTCACCTCACGCGTGCGGCGGCCACCGTCCCAAAAGCTGTCTGGTAAAGGTAATTCGAAGAAGTGGTGCTGGTCGTTGCCGACGCGCTCTTCGGTCAGCAGGGTGACGGTGTTATCAAGCGAGCGGAACAGCGCCGTATCATCCACGCGCCCATACCCGACGAGGCGCAGGAGTTTGTCGCGGCCTTCGGCATTGTTGCCGGGATTCAACAGCGCTTCGCAGGCTTGCGGCCAGCGGGCATGGGCGCCGATCAACGCGCGCAGCAGGCTGGGTGAAGCGTCGGGCACTTCGGCCAGTAGCCGTGCGGCTTGGTGGGCGACTTGGGGTGCGGCGTAGCTGGTGCCGATGTCTTCCTTGAACGTCGGCCCCAAGGCAAAGCCGCCATTGAGCGACACCACTCCCAGACCGGCATGGTTTGTGCCACCTCCAGTGCGCCGCAAGGCGATATTGCCGGCATGCGCGACCACGTCGGGCTTGATGGCGCCGCTGACGGAAGCGCCGCTGCGACTCAATGGAAACGGCTGCCCTGCCCGCGCCAAAACGTGGTCTTCAATCGTGTTGGGATGGCGCTGTGTATTGCGCGTGGCCTCATTCAGGCTCAAGCCGCCAACGGTCAGGGCGTTGAGCGATGTGGCGGGGTCCAGCAGGCGGGCGTGGCCTTCGAACAGGTAGTCCGGGTAACTCGCGCGTGCATCGGCTGGCAACTGGGATGACAGCAAATTGCCCGCTGGCACTACGAACAGGACCCCCAGCTCACGCGTCAGCCGATCCAGCGTGTAGGCGAGCCCGCGCACATGCCGGCCATCGTAGACCTTGTTCAGGTCGCCATAGCTCAGGTTGAAGACCCGGCAGCCGTATTGCGCATGCAGGTCGCGCACGGCTTCCTCGACCGCCTTTTCGACGAACTCGGTTTGGTCTTGTCCATCGTCTTCGAACACTTTGCCGGAGAACAGGCGAAGCTGCGGGACGAACTGCCCTTGCTGAATAACGCTCTGGACATCGCCGTACAACGCAAGCCCGCCAACGAAGGTGCCGTGCCAGTGGGGGGCGGTGTCATCGGCACTGTGATGTGGTGCGAGGTAGCCCTGCGCGTCGCCGACCGCTGCGCCGAGTAGCGAATGTCCACGCGTCAAGCCGGAGTCCAGCACGGCGATGGGCGGGGCATCATCAGAGGGGGGATCGATCGAAGGAAACTGGTTGATGTCGGTGTGAAGCAGTTGTACAGCCACGCCCAAGCGAGGCGGCAGGTCGGCGGTGCGCACATCGCGATGGCGCAAGATCTGTTCGGCCTGCGCATAGTTACAGCGCACACGGACCATAACGAGTGAAGGTTGCTGGATATCGTCCAGCCGCTCAATGCCTTGTGCATGCAATGAGTTCAGAAAGGCACGCACCATTTCCTGGCGTTTGTCTTGTCGCTCCTGGGGCCAAAGTTCGACATCGAGCAGGAAGGTTGGCGTGGCTGGAAATCCTTGCTCAAGCAAGGCCGCGCCGGTGCGGTCCTGGGGTGTCCAGTGGTCGAAGTCTTCGATGACGTACAACAGTTCCTTGCGTGTAACAACGCCATCACGCGCAAGGGTGGCCAGGCGGCTCTCGAACTCGCTCAAGCCATCATCAGTGGCGAATGCCAGCACGATGGATTCATCTTCCTGGCTGACAATCTCTACGCCAGGAATGGCATCGAAGGCGGGCACGCTCTTGTCGCCCGCGCGTAGCCGAATCTTGAGCAGCTTGCGGTCGTCGAATCCGCCGATGTCCTCTGCCATCGCGCGTTGCAGCGCCTGGCCAAGCCGCCCGGCCAATGCGACGCCATGCGCTCTCGGATCGGCTGGCTTGAATCGAGGACGTTTATCTTGGCGGCGATGGCGATCCGTCTGATGATCTTCTCGCCCCAGCCGCAAGTGTTCATAGTCCATGCCTCCCCCATTCCTTAGTTCTTATGCCGATACTCACGGGCAAGCGCAGTATCGAGGTGGCTTTTCTCCAGGAACTCCCGGCCGGACAGGATCATTTCCTTGACGGAGCGCCGAAGAACCCGCTCGATGTCGGCGTGTGACATGCCTTTGAACAGGGATGCCACTTGGCCATCGTCGGGTTCGAAATTGCGGCGGACACCGGAGAGTTTCAGTGCCAACAGGCGCTTGATCTGCTCCAGATTCGGCATCTCGAAGCGCACGACCTCGTCGAAGCGTCGCCAAACCGCCTTGTCCAATAAGGTTTCGTAGTTGGTGGTGGCGATCAGAATGCTCTCGCCTCGATAACCGTCCATCATTTGCAAAACGGCATTTACGGAACGCTTGAGCTCACCATGATCGGCGCTGTCGCCACGATCCTTGGTCAGGGCATCAAATTCATCGAACAAGGCGATCACGGGATGCGTTGCGACGTAATCGAACACTTTGCGCAAATTGGCGGCTGTCTCACCCAAAAACGATGAGATCACCGAGTCCAGCCGAACGAGTACGAGTGGCATGGAAAGGGAATGCGCGATGACTTCGGCTGCCAGCGTCTTGCCGCAGCCTGGAGGCCCGCAAAACAACAGCTTCTGCGCGGGTTGCAGGCCATAGGATCGGAGTACGTCCGTCCGGTTGTGCTCCATCAGGATTTCATCGAGTGCCGACTGCGAAACATCGGAGAGAATGATGTCTTTTTCTTCTCGAATCACGGCGCGCTCTTCCAGTAGCGCAAGGCCGTTGTCTTTATTGATCGGCAGGCTGGGTGAACTTTGCAGCTTCCGGGCATTCTTCCCGACCGTTGCCTGATCGCCGTAAAGCAAACGCTCAAGGTCATTTGCGAGCAGATGATGGTTCTTCTCGCGCTCCTCCTTGATCACTGCTTCGGACGCTGTGCGAAAGCCCGAAGCATCGCCTTGTGTTCCCGATTTGATGAGTTGCCGCAGTAATTTTCCGCTGGCCATATCTCGCTCTCCCTCAGTTCTTGGCACGCGTCAACCGCTGCCTGATCATGCGCAGGTCCAACAGTGCCACTCGATTCATCACTACACCAGCTCCCACTCGACGGTGAACAGTGTACCAGTCGCGGGCGGCAAAGTTTTCTATCCGCGCCAATGCGTTGTAGTGCGGCCAGCTCAATTCAGGGGACACCGTCTCTCGTATTGAAAGGTCTGAAAAAACCGGCGCATGTTGCGCAGATTCGATCACTTTGCCGACGCCGGCAAAGTGATGCTCCGGCGAATTTCCCGGTTCCTTGATGGCGTCGGTGTGGATTTTGTAGTTGACCTTGGCCAAGGTGCGCTGGAAATTCCACGCCCGCGCCTGGCTGCGCGCCTCTTCGTCCTTGAGGTGCTGGAATTCCTTGATGAGGTAGAGCTTGAATTCGGGGCTGAGCCAAGAGCCAAACTCGAAGGCGATGTCTTTGTGGGCGTAGGTGCCGTCGTAGCGACCTGCCCGGGCGTGTAAGCCGATGGCAGCGGTGGCGTCGATCCACTTCTTGGCGGAGAGGAAGAAGCTGTTGCGCCCGGCTTCATTTTTAATTCCCTCGAATTCGAGGGAATTAAAACCGGGGTTGTTGAGCTGCTCCCACACGCCCAGGAGTAACACGGTGTCCTTGTTTTTTAGCCATTGCTCGATCAGGGCGCTGCCACCGTCGAAGTTTCCGACCATATCCGTCAGCGAAATGTAATCTTGCTCATGCCGGGTGCTGATGGAGACCTCAGTATCCCTGACGGTGATGGTGCGGTTTTTCATGGCAAATTCCACTCCACGGTAAACAGCGTTCGCTCTTTGACCTGTTGCTGAAGCTGCGCCTCCAACTGACTGATGAGGTCGTTGCGCTGGGCTTCGATTTCGTCCTGCCGGTCGAACAGCTCGCGGCGCAGCTTGCTGCGCTTGGCTTCCAGCTCGCGCTGCTGCTTCCGCCATGAAAGTTTTTCTTCCAGCGTCGACGAGGTAGCGGCAGTGCGGCGCACTTCCTTGATCTCGCGGTCGATCTCCTTGATCTGCTCCAGACGTGGCTTCAGGTGGTCCGCGCAGGCGTCCAGCTTCTGGACTTCCTGCTCGAAGTAGCCGAGGTTGCGCTGCTTGATGTCGCGCGAAGCAAGCGACTCCACGGAGTCCCCCGCCGCGCGGCGGGTGAGCAGCCAGGCGACATACTGGCACTGGTGGGGCGCCAGAAGCGGCGGGGTGGTCAACGGCGTCTCCCTTTGTTCTTCAGCCGAGCGTGATTCGGCGGCTGGCTGGGTCCGCAGTCACTCCGCTTCCGGCTTTTTCTTGTTGGTGCTTTCGCCGATCCAGCGATGCAGCTCCGAGCGGCAAAAGCGCCAGGTGCCTCCAAGTTTGAACGCTGGAATCTCTCCTTTCTGGGCAAGGCGATAGACCGTCCGTTTGCCGGCCTTGAGGTAGGCCGCGACTTCTTCGAGCGTGAGGATCTCGCTCTCGACTTCGGTCATCTGGAAACCACCCCTTTGGCCGCTCTTGGATGCTGGTTGCCAAGTTTAGCCAAATCTGGCCGACAGCCACCGGCTCGCACCTGGCATGTGCATGGAATCTTCGTGCCTCCGCCAGGTGGACGCGGATTTGCAGCTGGTGCGCGGGGCGGCCAGCGGCAAACGGGCCGCTGCGGCAGCCTGCCGTGGGGAAACAACGTGGAGACAGCGCCGAGCCGGGCGGGCGCGGCGAAGTCGGTTATCGCGATGGAACGCTTCGCAATCGGCCGCTTCGTGAGTGACTGGCAGCGGCTGTTGCGGGAGGTGTGTGGCTAGGCGGGGCGTTCGGTCGCCCGATGCGTCACTGGCTTTCGCGCAGTTTGTCGCGCAACTGCTTGATCTGGTCGAGGTTGCGCTGCACGCCGGCCATCTGGCGCCGCACGATCGGCAGCAGCGATTCGGGCAGCACCCCACTGGCGAGCGCCGTTCGGTAGCGGTCCAGGGCGGCATCTTCGCCGCGTTCACATTCTTCGAGCATCGCCAGGTCGGAATGCTTCACCAGCGTGCCGCGGGCCGCGACCCAGCCGCGGTGCACGGCACCGAGGGTGCTGCCGCCGGTCTCGGGCTCACCGCCCAGGTCAATCACGTGGCCCTGCGGCTCGCGGGCGCTGAGCGCGCACTCGTCGGCTCGCAGCTCGAACAGCGAGCGCAGTTCCGGGCGCAGTACGTGGTCAGCGCTCGCTCTGAAACCGTACTCGCCGTCCTTGCAGGTCTCGATCAGGTCGTTCAGGACCGCGATGACGTCGTTGCTCATGATGTCCGGTGCTCCGGGTTGGTGGCAATTGCGTCCCGTCCGGCGCGCCGCCGGTCCGGGCAGCCGCAGTTGCAGCAGGCGGCATGCCCGATCACAGCTGCGCGCGACGGGGCGAGTGCACCCGCCCACCGGGGCGCCTGAAAAGGCGGACCGGAAAAATTTTCAAACCCTGACCGACCGGATGGCTCGGGCGGCCCTGCCACGCGCTGCACGGCCCGGGCCGTAATGCAGCCATCCGCAGCGCGCGTGATCCGCTGGGCGGGCACTTCTCTTGCCCGGGCAGCAGGTCCCCACGGAGGTCATGCGATGCAGACAACGATGCTGGTGGCGGGTGGCGCAGGCTTCATCGGCAGTCACCTTTGCGAGCGCCTACTGGCGGCCGGGCATGACGTGCTGGTTCTGGACAACTTCTCCACCGGGCGGCGAAAACACCTCGCCTCGCTCGACACCCGGTCCCGGCCGGGCGGCCGCCTGCAGGTGCTGGACCACGACGTGACCGAGCCGCTGCCGGCAAAGGCGGCAGATGCCACGCGACTGTTCAATCTGGCCTGTCCGGCAAGCCCGGCCCACTACCAGGCGCGGCCGGTGCAGACCGTGCTCGCCAGTGCCCTGGGCGGCTGGCGGCTGCTGGAAGCGGCCCGCGCCGGCGGCACCCGCCTGCTGCAGGCGTCGACCAGCGAGGTCTATGGCGACCCGCAGCAACACCCGCAGAGCGAGCAGTACTGGGGTCATGTGAATCCCAACGGCCCGCGCGCCTGCTACGACGAGGGCAAACGCTGCGCGGAGGCGATGGCCGAGGCCTACGGCCGGCAATACGGCGTTCAGGTGCGCGTGGCGCGCATCTTCAACACCTATGGGCCGCGGCTGCGACCGGGCGACGGCAGGGTGGTCAGCAATTTCATCGTCCAGGCGCTGCGCGGCGAGCCGCTGACGGTCTACGGCGACGGTTCACAGACCCGCAGCTTCTGCTACGTCGATGACACCGTCGAGGCGCTGCTGCGCCTGATGGACGCAGACGACAGCGGGCCGGTCAACATCGGCAATCCGGTCGAAACCAGCGTGCTCGAACTGGCCGAGATGGTCCTGCGGCTGTGTCGGAGCCGATCCACGCTGGCGCGGGTGCCGTTGCCGATCGACGATCCGGTTCGCCGCCGACCCGACATCAGCCGCGCCCGGCAACTGCTGAACTGGGCGCCTCGCGTCTCGCTGGAAGACGGTCTGCGCCAGACCATCGATTACTTCCGCTTCGAGTTGGCGGCCACCGGCCGCAAATCAGGCGAACTCAGACGCACGGCCTGACCGGCGGCGACGGGCTCGAGCCGCTGCCGCGGGGGGGCGGCCCCCCGCTTGCCCAATGACCTATGCCGTCGCGCCGACGCCGCAACCGGCTCGGCGCCATCCCGATCTACCAACCGCAGGAACCCGTATGCCAAACCGCAAAGATCCCAAATCAAAACCTACGACTTCCAGCTCCCGGCAGGGAACGGGACCGGCGAAATGCCCCGCTGCGCAAGCCGCCGGCGCGGCGATGAGCACGCTTTCCGGCCCCTCGTCCGCAACCATCGACGAGAGCAGCATCGGAACGCTGGATAACCCGTCGGTGCGCGCGTTGGCGACGCAGCGCGTCGGCGTGGAGCGCCTGGTCCGCGCCCAGCCCTACAACGCGCTCAAGGCCGGCGACCATGGGATCGACGGCGCATTGAACCCGGAGGAAGGGGTTACGGTCGAGCCGGGCGAGCGGGTCGAGACGGCCAGCACCGTGACCGAGGAAACGGTCTCCGAAAAACTCGGCGACGGCGAAATCGACGAGGGCGTGAACCCGAGCAATGGGCCACTGCAACGCGTGCGGGTGGACTCCGGCGGTCAGCCGCTGAGCACCAACCAGGGCGTGCTGATCAGCGACAACCAGAACTCGCTCAAGGCCGGCCTGCGCGGGCCGACGCTGCTCGAGGACTTCGTGCTGCGCGAGAAGATCACGCACTTCGATCACGAGCGCATCCCGGAGCGCGTGGTGCACGCGCGCGGCTCAGCCGCGCACGGCGTATTCGAGTGCAGCGAGGACATCACCGACCTGACGCGCGCCGCGCCGTTTGCCTCGATCGGCAAGCAGACACCGGTGTTCGTGCGCTTCTCGACAGTGGCCGGCGAGCGCGGTTCCATGGACACCGCCCGCGACACGCGCGGCTTCGCGGTCAGGTTCTATACGGATGAGGGCAACTGGGACCTGGTCGGCAACAACATTCCGGTGTTTTTCATCCAGGACGCGATGAAATTCCCGGACGTGATCCACTCCGTCAAGCCGGAACCGCACCACCAGATGCCGCAGGCCAGCAGCGCCCACGACACCTTCTGGGACTTCATCTCGCTGTCTCCCGAGACCACCCACCACACGCTGTGGGCCATGAGCGACCGCGGCATCCCGCGCAGCTACCGGACGATGCAGGGCTTCGGGGTCAACACGTTTCGCCTGGTGAACCGGCAAAACGAGGCGGTGTTCGTCAAGTTCCACTGGAACCCGACCGCCGGCACCCACTCGCTGGTCTGGGACGAGGCGGTCAAGATCGGCGGTGCCGACCCCGACTTTCATCGCCGCGACCTGTGGGAGGCGATCGAGAGCGGCAACCATCCGCAGTGGGACCTGCAATTGCAGGTATTCACGGAAGACGAGGCCGAGCGCTTCAGCTTCGACGTGCTCGATCCGACCAAGCTGGTGCCCGAGGAGCTGGTGCCGCTGCGCACGGTCGGGCGCCTGACGCTGAACCGCAATCCGGACAATTTCTTCGCCGAAACAGAGCAGGTGGCGTTCTGCCCGGCCAATCTGGTGCCCGGCATCGATTTCAGCAACGATCCGCTGCTGCAGGGGCGCCTGTTCTCGTATCTGGACACGCAGATCACGCGCCTGGGCGGGCCGAATCACCACGAGATTCCGATCAACGCCTCGGTGGTGCAGGTGCACAACAACCAGCGGGATGGCTTTCACCGCCAGGCCATCCCGCGCGGGCGCGCCAGCTACGAGCCCAATTCGCTGGGCGGCGGTTGTCCGTTCCAGGCCGGCGCGCGCGGCTTTACCAGTTTTCCGGCCATGGACACGCCGCCGGACAAGCTGCGCGGCAAGCCCGAGAAGTTCGCCGATCACTACACGCAGGCGCGGCTGTTCTACCGCAGTCAGACGCCGGTCGAGCAGCAGCACATCATCGGGGCGTTCCGCTTCGAGCTCGGCCGCGTGCAGACGCAGGCCGTTCGCGAGCGCATGGTCGCCTCGCTGGTCAATGTCGATGCCGAGCTGGCGGCAGCGGTCGCGGAAGGGTTGGGCATGCCCTGCCCCGAGGCGTTGCCGCGGGCCATGGACACGGAGGTCGTGCCGGAGGTCGAATTCTCGCCGTCGCTGTCGCTGATGGCGCGGCCGGGTGACGGCCGTGTCGCCGGCCGCCGCGTCGCGCTGCTGGTCGCCGACGGCGTGGAGGCCGCCAGCCTCATGCAGATACACGCGGCCCTGACCGAAGCCGACGCCGTGCCGCGCCTGATCGGCACACGCCTTGGCCGTTATAAAGCGGCCGACGGCAGCGAGCTGCACGCCGATATATCGCTCGAAGCGGCCCCATCGGCGCTATGGGATGCGGTGGTGATACCCGATGGCCGGGCGGCGCTGGCCACACTGTCGGCCAATGCGCAGGCCGTCGACCTGATCAAGGAGCAATACCGCCACTGCAAGCCGCTGCTGATACTGGGCGGTGAGGGCGGCGTGCTGCTGGAGATGGCCGGCATTCTGGGCGCGCTGCCCAACGGCCAGGCTGATCCGGGCCTAGTGATGCCCGCCGGAGTCGGCGGTGACTTCCCGGCCGATGACGCCGACAGTGACACGCCCTCGGCCGAGGACACGGCGCGCCGTTTTCTGCTCGCCCTTGCGCAGCACCGTCACTTCGAGCGCGAGACCGACCCACCGATGGTCTGATGCCGCTTTGCCGCCGCCGTGCCGTCCGCCTCCACTGAGGCGGGCGGCCCGGCCAAGGTCGTCGTGCGGCGCGGGGATGCCAACTGGGTCAGCAGGTCGCCCATGTGACCCAGCCAGACCGGAAGGCTGAACCGCTCGATGGCGCGCCGACGGGCCGCCGCGCCCATCCGGGCCTGTCGATCCGGCTGCAACACGGTCACGACGTGGGCCGCAATGCCCTCGAAATCGCCCGCCTCCACGAGCCAGCCGGTTTCGCCCTGCACAACCAGTTCCGGAACACCGCCGACCCGGGTGGCGACCACCGGCAGCCCGCAGGCCATGCCCTCCATCAATGCCAGGGGCATCGCCTCCGAATGGGAGCTGGACACCAGGACGTCGAGCTGCCCGTAAATCGAGGGCATGTCGTCGCAGGTGCCGATCAGATGCACATGCGCGCTCAGGCCGAGCCGCTCGATCATGTCGGCGATTCTCGGGCGCATCGGCCCGTCGCCGACGATCACGCACCGCGCGGGCGGGGCCGTATGGGCCAGCAGCAGTGCCGCACGTACGAAAACTTCGGGGCCTTTTTCCGGCGACAGGCGGCCGACAAAACCCACCAGCGGCACCGATGCGGCCAGGCCGAGCGCCGCCCGCAACGGCCCGCCCGCCCGCACGGCTGGCGGGCAGAAGCGTTCCGTGTCCACGCCGCTCAGGATGCAGCTCAGTTGCGCCGCGTTGATGCCCATGCCAAGCGCATGAAAATAGCTTTGTCGGCACACCAGGGACAGGTGGCTGCCCACCACGCGCTGGACTTCGACATCGACTGGCGTGAGCTGGCGGCCGTGGATCGTGCTCAGCACCGGCCGGTTGACCAGTTTGCCGACGATGCCGGCCAGCACATGGGCGTTGGGCAAATGCGCGTGCAGCACGCTGATGCTCCCGGATGTCACCAGCGAACAGGCCAGCTGGATGGAACACCACGGCGGGTTGTCCGGCATCGGCGTGATCACGACCTCGACGTCGAGCGCGCGCAACCGCTCGGCCAGGGCGCTCTCGTCCGGGCACAGCGCGGTAACGACGAAGCGCTCGCGCGGCAAGCCCTCGATCAGTCGCGTGACGTAGCTTTCCATGCCACCGACGATGGCGTTGCCGATGACTTGCAGGACGTGAATGCGGCCCTTCGGCGGCAGGCTCGGAATGGAAGTGTTCATGGGTTCAACAGCAAAGGGGCGGCCATGGGCGCGTACCCGCAGGCGGGCCTTCGGCACGGCGCTGCGGGTTGCCGCGGGCGGGGCCGGCGGAAGCCACGTCCGCGTGCAGGGCAGCAGCCGGTGGCGTTGAAGCAGCAGCGGCATGGGGCTGGTCGGCGCCCGCTCCCCCGCCCTGGCCGAGCCAGTCGCGCGCGGTGCCGCTCATGATCTGGGCGCGGGCTTGGGGGTCGACCTCAATCTCGTCCAGCAGCGCTTCGAGCCAGCCGCGGCGGGTGGCGATCTCGGACCCGCTGCACGGCAAAAAGCAGTCGCTGCCGAACTGCAGCAGGCCCGGCCCGAGCACCTCCAGCGCCCGGCGCAGCACTTCGAGCCGGTAGGGCGGCGGCGGGCCGAACGACAGGTCGAAGCGAAACGCGGCTTGCGCGGGGGGTACACCGTGGATCAGGTCGATCAGGCCGACCGCAATCGCCTCGTCGGTCCATGGCCAGCCCAGGTGCGCGAGCGTCACCCGGCACCCGGGGTGATCGCGCAACACTTCGAAGAAACTCGGCCGGCAGAAACGTCCGGAACGGCCGTCGATGAAGATGCCGCTGTGAAACAGCACCGGCAGCCGCAACGCCGATGCGGCCGCGAACACCGGCTGGACGCGCGGCTCATAGGGGTACCAGCCGGTCGGCACCATCTTTACGCCGCACAGCCCATCGTCCTCGATGGCGCGCTGCAGGTCGGCCGGTGCCGCGGGGTCGCGCGGGTCCACCACCGCGAAGCCGATCAGCCGGTCGGCGTGTCCCCGAATCAGCTGGCCCAGGTGCCGGTTCGCGCGCCGCAGCGAGTCGGCATCGTCCAGGCTGTAGCCGTCGCCAAGAAATGGCGCCAGCAGCACCGCGCAGTCGACGCCGGCTTCGTCGAGCGTCCTCAGGACGCCGTCGGCATCTTCGCGGCCGGTGCAGTGCACATGGGCATCGATCACCATGGTTGCCGAGGCCCGCTTCAGGAGACCAGGCGGTCGACGCTGCCGGCCTGCGGCGCGCCCGCCTCGGCACGCTCGCGAACGCGCTGAGCCGCGCGTTTTCCGGCGATGAAGGCATGGTCGGAGTTGTAGTACTCCCACTCGCTGTAGCGGCCGGCCAGCTCGATGCCGAAGGCGGCCAGCCAATCGCGAATCAGCGCCACATTTGCCGCCCGCGCATGGTCGTAGATCACATAGGCGCAGGGCATGTCGACCTGGTGCGCCACCCATACCGGGTCATCGTCGCGGATGATGCCGACGCGGCGGCAATCGGCGATGACCCGTTGCGTCAGGGCAGGTCCGTCACAGGGCAGGGGCTTGTCGGGGCCGTAGCTGATTTCGCAAATCAGGCCGAATCCGCCCGGCGGGTTGCAGTGGGGACTGGCGTTGCCTTGCAGGAAAATGCGGTGAAAGACAGTGTCTTCGGGATAGTAGATCCAGTGCTTGTCGCTGATGTCGGCCCGACCGATGCCAAGATTGACGCAGCGTACGTTCACGTACCGCAATGCCCCGGCGGCCGCCTTTACCTCCGGCGGGGCCTCGTCGCCGCAGGCCTTGACCAGCAGCGGCAACGGCATGGTGCTGATGAGGGCGTCAAAGCCGATCGAGCGGCCGTCGTCGAGCCGGACCACCCGGCGCGAGGGGGACACCTGAAGCACGCTCGTCTTGAGGGCAAGTTCGGCGTTCAACAGCGGCAGAAACCCATCCATCAGGGCCTGGAAACCGCCGCGCAGCGGGTAGCCGAAACGCGCGTTCGGGCCCATCGGCGCCGGAGTCGGTCGCAGCGCGCCGTCGATCATTTGCTCGAGGTCCGGCAGCGGAACCCGGCCGCCGAGCCACGATGTCTCCATTTCGGACAGCGGCACCGTCCACAGCTTGCGGTTGTAGGGTTCCGCGAAGTGGCGCGCGATGCCGCTGCCCCACACCGCATGGATGAACTGCTCGAAATTTGCCGGAGGCGCGCGGTCGGGGCCCTGCGGCTGTGCTGCATCTGATGATTTGAGCGGCCCGAAGCGCGCCTCGATGGCGCCAATGAGGCATTCCTTGAGCACTTCGGGCGGCAGGCCGTACAGCGAACCCTGGAACGGGTAGCGGGTGTACACGTTCTTGCTCCAGATCCACGCCTCGCGGTTTTGCCAATGAAGATTGGCGCCCAGCAGGCGCTCGTAGAGCGACAGCACGTGCGCATCATTCGAAAACATGATGTGCCCGGCATGATCGAAGGTGAAACCTCCCTCCTCGATCGACCGGCACCAACCGCCGACCCGGTCCTCGCGTTCGATCACCAGCGTGTCGGCTCGCGCTTGGCCTTCGCCCAGTTCGAGCGCGGCCGCGAGCCCGGTGGGGCCCGCGCCGATGACCAGGTTCCTTACGCGACGCTGGGCACGCGTGCTGTGGACCGAAGCCGGCACGAGCGGCTCCGCGCCCGCCCCGGTGGACGCGCCCGGGTGCGGGTGCTCAGGGCGCGCGGCGAGCACCTGCTCGAGCCACCCGGCCGCCGCTTCGGCACTGCGGTCCCACGAGGTGGATGCCACCAATTCCAGGCCGCGCGCCATGCGCGCCTGCTCGGCCGCACTGCCCCGCTCCTGCAGGGCTTGTTCGCAGCAGGCGATGAAAGCCTCCGGGCTTTCCCCGATAAGTACCGCTTCGCCGTACAGCCTCTGCACGTCGAGCACCGGGGTACTGACCACCGGCTTGCGCGCCGCCAGGTATTCCAGAGTTTTGGTCGGGCTGATGTGGCGCGTGGCCTCGTTCAGCGCAAACGGCAGCAGGCATACATCCCACTGCTTGGTCAGATACGGCAGGCAGGTATAGGGCTGCTGCCCGAGCCAGTGCAGGTTGGCCCGCTGCGGCAGCTGCGCGGCATCGATCTTGACCACCGGCCCCACCATCACCAGGTTCCAGTCGGGGTGTCGATCGGCGAGCGCGGCCAGCAGGTCAATGTCCAGACGCTCGTCGATGACACCGAAGAACCCCAGACGGGGGCGGCCGATGCCCTCGAGCAGGCGCAGCACGTCGGCCTCGGCGGCTGAGCCGATCATCAGCGAAGCCGGATCGAAGTGCGCTGCGTCAACCGAGCTGGGCAGGCAGTGGACGTTGCCGTGGGCGTCGCGCTTGGCGTCAAACAGCGATGGCCCCCCGGTCAGTACCAGATCGGCCATCTTCATCAGGGCGCTCTCGCGATGCCGCAGCTGGCGCGGCGCATCCTTGAATGACGCCAGTTCGTCCATGCAGTCGTACACCACGGCGCGCGGCCGTAACGCCGCCGCCAGCGGCAGCGCCATCGGCGTGTAGAACCACAGCACCGGATCGTCGATGCCGGCCGCGCGCAGGTACTGCGCCAGCAAGGGCCTCAGAACCGGCAGCTGGTCATCGTGAAAGCCGGGCGTGGCCACCGGCGAATAGGGCGTGACCACCTCGATATGCGGACCGGCGCTGGTGCGCTCCAGGCGCGGCGGGCCGTCTGCATGCAACGGCTCCTCCACGAAAACGACCCGGTAACGCCCCGCCAGCCGCGTCAACAGCTGTTGAGGCCGCTGAAATACGAAGTTCCAGCGCAGGTGGGAGAAGACGAGCAGCGTGGTCATGGGTGTTCCTCCGGCCATACGGTCGGGCAGATGCGGTTGCCACTGGCGCACCGCGTGGATGTAGGGGTCAACCGGAATGCGGCGGTGCGGTTCCTGGGCAGGGGAATCGGCTGAGGGGGGCACCACATCCCACACGCCACTGCGATGCCAGTGCCGCGGATCATTCCAATCCGGGCGGTCGATCAGCGGATACAGGCACAGGCCGCGCACCGGCACACCGGCATCCAGGGCGGTTCTCACTTCGGAGGCGATGTCATGCAGCCAGGCGGCCCGGCCGCTGCCCACGTGCCCGGTCTCTGCGACGACCACCGGCCGCCCATAGCGATGCCAGCAGTCGGCCAGCAGTTGAGAAAAGCGCCGACGTCGGCTGTCGCGACTGTCCCAGCTCAGGCGCTTCTCGCTCGGCACTTCCCATTGGCTGCTGTGGTAGTGATTCACACCCACCAGGTCGAGCCTGTCCGGGCGGCCGCCCAGCTCCGGCGCCTCGCGTCCGCACAGCATGTCGAACGCCTGCCATTGATAGGCGCTGATGCGGTCGGCCAACGGCTGTTGGGCCGGCTCTCCAGCCGGCGCCGCCACGTGCACGAGTGGCTCCACGTGCAGAAAACGGGCCCGCGGGTCCGCGGCGTGGATCGCATCCATCGCAGCCAGCGCCGCGCGCACCAGGCGCCGCTTGAGGCGGTAGCCGCTTTCGGCGGTGCTGCCGTCGTTGCGCACCTGTGGGCCCGCCGGATCGGGCTGCAGCAACTCCGAGGCGGTGGCGGCCCACGCCAGGAAACTAATCTCGTTGATGGGCGTGTACACCGGCGGCTCATGCGGGTGCCATCTGGCCAACAGCCGCGCGACCTCGAAGGCGAAGCGCGCGAAGTGGTCCACGAAGCTGTCGCGGTGCATGCTCGCCCACGGCGGCGTGCCGTAGTGCATGAGTGTCCACAGCACCTGCACGCCGCTGTCCTGAGCGGCCCGCGCCAGATGCAGCAGGCGCTCGACATCGAGACGCCCCGGCCGGGGCTCGCTCACGCGCCAGCCGATGCTCTCGCGCACCGTGCGCAGGCCGAGCGCTGCGGCGGCCCGGTAATCCTGTGCAGCGCGGCGCACATGCCCGTTGGCCATGGCCATGTCCAACGCGCGTCCCTGCCCATTGACGTGATCGGCGCCTTCGAAGCCGCCCATCCAGAACGAGCGCAGCGGATCGCGGTCCACCCCGGCCTGCCGCCCCTGCGCATTCACGGCTGCGGTCTCGCAGCGCGCATGGAGCTTCCGGCCCGGCAACAGCCTCCGCCCCGCCCGATGGCCCAGGTGCGGTCACTCACGCCGGGCGGCTCGAAGTACCCGATCAGCCCTTGCGGGGCGTTGACGAACCGGCGCGGCCGGGCGAAGCCGGGGCGCGCGACGCCCTGGATCGGCCATTGCCCTCGTCGCCGTCCTCGCCGTCTTCCTCGGCGTCCGCGGCCATCCCATCGGCTCCATCCCCGTCGGCCGGCATCAGCTCGTCGCTGAGCTGTTCACGCCGCGCCAGGATCTGGGCTTGCAGCGCCTGCCAGTCGAGCTTGGCACCGCTGAGCCGAGGAAAAATCTCGCCCTCTTCTTCCTTGATGTGGTGCTTGAGGTACTCACCGAGCACGGTGAATCGGGCGGCAAACTTTTCCTCATCGGGTTGCATTTGCTGCAATTGGGAGATGAGCTCCTTGGCGCTGGCGTGCTCCACCTCGGCCTCGTCGATCAGGGCTTCATCGGCCAGTACGTTGCGGGCGGCCGGGTAGAGCAGCTCCTCCTCCAGCGTCGCGTGCAAGGTCAACTCAGCGCAGCACTGGGCCACGAGTTGCGCACACGCCTCCGGGTCTTTTTCCGGATCCAGACGTTCGAAGTCGCGAAAGGCCTTTTTGGCGCGTTTGTGGTCGTCCTTGAGCATTTCAAGAATGGCGCTGCGCGCGGGCGATGCGCCGCGGCCACGACTCTGCGAAGAACGGGTTTGGCTTGAAGTGGGCATTGGCGTCTCCGTCGGGGGCGCGGCCCAACGCCGCGCCTTTCCGGGCTGAGCCGGGCAAGCCCTGTGCCCACCGAAGGCACGCCTTCGTTCAATCAGGACCGCGGGCGACCGAATTCGTGGCCCGCCCCAGCGGCCTGCCGGCGCAGGTCCCGCAGCGCTCATTCCAGTTGACCGCCTCTTGCGCAGCGGGAGGTGTCCCGGATCGAGCCGCATCGAAACGCCGGGGTGACGCAAGCCGCCATGGGACAACCGGCGAACGCTGCGGCAATTAGCGCTGCACGCGGCAAATCCTTCCGCCGCGCGGCGACTCGCCCGACTCGGCAAGTGGCACGACTGCGTGCGTTGAGGCCATCGGCGTGGCACGGCATGCATGTTGCAGACCGTTCACGTTGAACACATTGTCACGCCGGCAGCAACAGCTGCTCCACGAGCACGGAGGATCGCCCCATGACATCCCTTGGACTGCGCGCCGATATACGCCAGCACGCCAAGCTGTCCCCGCGTCTGCAGAACGCAGTGCGCCTGCTGCAAATGTCGTCGATCGAGTACGCCCAGCAGCTCGGTCAGCTGCTGGACCGCAACCCCTTCCTGGAGATCGACGATGGCGAAGATTCCGGGCCGCTCGTCGGGATAGCTGAAACGGCCGCGGTCCAGGACCCGCCCAGCAGCAACCCGCCGGAGTCGCCCGACGCCGCCACCGCCGCGGCACTTTCAGACACCCAATCAGCCGCTACTGAGGAGCGCCTCGATGCCGACGACCGCGAGCCATGGCACGACGACGCTGTGGAGTCCCGGCAAGCCAGTGCGCAGGGGAGCGACGACAGCGAAGGCAGCATCTTTGACCGCATGTCCGACGAGGTCACGCTCGGCGCGCATCTGCATGCGCAGCTGGACCTGCTGCCACTGAGCGTTCGGGACCGGCTGCTGGCCGAGGCCATCATCGACAGCCTTGACGACGACGGCTACTTGCGGCTTGACCTTGCCGAGTTGCCGGCCATCGCCGGCCTGAACCCGCCGGCGGACGCCGATGAGGTGCAAATCGCACTGCACCACGTGCAGTCACTGGAGCCGACGGGCGTGGCGGCGCGGTCCGTGGCCGAGTGTCTGCGCCTGCAATCGATGCTCATGGACTGCCCCAGGGAGCGCGAATTGGCACAGCGCATCGTCACTGACCACTTGCAGGAGTTGGCCGCCCGCGACCTGAACGGCCTGTCCAGGCGGTTGGGTGCCAGCCGCGCCGAGGTCGATGCCGTCTGCCAGCGCATCCGTCATTTCAACCCTCGACCGGGCGGCAGCGTTGGGGCTTCGACCGCGCGGTACCTCGCGCCCGATGTGGTAGTGCGCAAACAGCGTGGGCAGTGGACCGCCGACCTGAACCAGCGCCTCGTACCGCGAATTCGGCTGAATGTGGTCTATGCCACGATGTTCGAGCGTCACCGCGGCGCAGACAACGCCGAGCTGGCCGGTCACCTGCAGGAAGCCAAGTGGACCGTGCGCAACGTGGAGCAACGGTTCGCGACCATTCTGGCGGTGTCGCAGGAGATCGTGCGGCGCCAGAGCCAGTTCTTCGAGTACGGGCCGCTGGCGATGAAGCCCCTCGCGCTGCGCGAAGTCGCCGCGCAGGTGGGCGTGCATGAATCGACGGTGTCGCGCGTCACCAACAACAAATACATGCAGACACCGCTGGGCGTGTTCGAGCTGAAGTTCTTTTTCTCGCGGGCCATGGCGACGGCGAGCGGCGGCGCCTGCACCGGCACGGCCATTCGCGGCCTGATCAGGGAAATGATCGCCGAGGAGACCGCGGACGCACCGCTTTCGGACGCGCAGATCGCCCGCCAGTTGGCCATGCAGGGCGTGGTCGTGGCGCGCCGCACGGTGACCAAGTACCGCCAGGCCATGAAGTTCGATTCAGTCGGTCGCCGCCGCCTTGGCGAGGCGGCCTGACCACCTGCAAATGGCGTTACCGCCCCGCCGACCTCCAGGGGCCGAACCTGCAGCGGGTATGGGGTTTGCCCGCCCCCGGGACCTCCATTCACCCAGGAGCTCCCATGAAAGCCCTCACGTTTCACGGTCCGCACGATGTCCGCGTCGACAACGTGCCGGACCCCCGCCTGCAAGCCGATGACGACATCCTGCTGCGCGTGACCGCGACTGCCATCTGCGGCTCGGACCTGCATCTGTATCGTGGCAAGGTCCCCGGGATGGAACAGGGAGATGTGCTCGGGCACGAGTTCATGGGCATCGTCGAGGAGGTCGGGCCCGGCGTGACCGCGCTGCAACGCGGACAACGGGTGGTCGTGCCGTTCAACATCTCCTGCGGGGACTGCTTTTTTTGCGACCGCCGCCTGTTCGCCGCCTGCGAGAACACCAATGACCAACGCGGAGCGATCCTGAACCGCAAGCAACTGCGGCCCGGTGCGGGCATGTTCGGTTACACCCATCTGTACGGGGGCTACGCAGGCGGCCAGGCGGAATTCGTGCGGGTGCCCAGGGCCAACGTCGGACCGCTCGTCATCCCCGACGGGCTGCCCGACGAGGACGTGTTGTTCCTGTCCGACATTCTGCCGACCGGCTACCAGGCCGTGGTCAACGCCCGCGTTGGCGCCGGCTCGACCTTGGCAATCTTCGGTGCCGGGCCGGTCGGCCTGATGGCCGCCGCCAGCGCGCGCATGCTCGGCGTCGAGCGCATCTTCATGATCGACCACCACGCTTACCGGCTCGAGTTCGCGAAGCGGACCTACGGCGTCGAGGCGATCGATTTCGACGCCATCGACGACCCGGCCCAGTTCATCCTGGAGCACACGGATCGACGCGGTGTGGACGCCTCGATCGACGCGGTCGGCTTCGAAGCCAAGGGCAGCGCCATTGAAACGCTGATGACGAACATCAAGCTGGAAGGCTCGTCCGGGGTCGTGTTACGCCAAGCCATCGCGGCCACGCGGCGCGGTGGTGTGGTCAGCGTGCCGGGACTCTACGCCGGCTTCATCCATGGCTTTCTGTTTGGCGACGCCTTCGAGAAAGGCCTCTCGTTCGCAACCGGGCAGACCCACACCCGCGCATTCATGCCGCAATTGCTGCAGCACATTCTGGACGGGGATCTGAGGCCGGCGGCCATCATTTCTCATCGGTTGCCACTGGAACAGGCCGCCGACGGCTACGTCATGTTCGACACCAAGGAAGACGCGTGCCGCAAGGTCGTGCTGACCACCGACGCCGCGCTGCGACACCTGCCGGCCTCCAGCCGTGCCAGCTCGCAGGTCTATCAGGACGGAGCGAACCGAGCTGTTGCATGGCGGACGTTTTACCGTGCGCAAGCGTTCAGGTATAGCCGCTTTGGCGCCGCCCGGGAACGCGGTTTGCTGCGTGACCCGGGCGATCCAAGGGATCCGCATTTCGCAACGCCAATCGGTAGCCTTTCTTTGGAGTACATCATCATGAACGCAGGGTTCAAACGCCTCCTCATCGTCTCCGCCGTGGCCGCCATCGCCGTGAGCGGACTGGCCCGCGCACAAACCGCGGGCGACAGCAGCGCCGGATCGCAGACGGGCACCGGAGACACCACCGACGGAATGCGGGAACGCGGCACCGCAGGCCCCACGACCAATCCACCGGGCACCACCGACCCCGATGATCCGAGCGGCATGGGTGGGTCCACGAACCGGTCCGGCACCATGGACGACGGTGCCGCTGGCACCAACCCGCCCGGCACGACCGGCGGAGCCATTGATGATGGCTCGATGGACGACAACGGCGTTACCGGCGAACGCCCGCCGCGCGCCGACCGCGACTGAGCCGGAGCCGGGCAGCGGCCGCGCTCTTCGATGCGCGGCCGCTTGCGGATGGCTGGCGACGTTCCCGGGCAAGGCCGTCCCGGTTACATGCCAGGCTTTTGCGGCAAGGCGGCGGGTAACCTCGGCGCGGACGAGCCCCGCAAAGACCATACAATCCTGGCCCGCACGCAGGTCCGGGGCTGCGTGCGAGCCACAACGGAGCTCCGTAACCGTGCCGCCAGCCCGCGCTCGTTCTTGTTCACTCGCGCTCACTTGGCTCGCCGCGCTGCTGTCGGCAGCGGCGGACGCGGGCCCGCAGGCGGCGTTCGGCGGCGCCTCGGAGCTTTCAGCCCCTGCGGCCCGCGTGGTGAAATGGACGGTGTCGAGCGCTGATCACGCAGGCAGGCCGTTTCTGGTGGTGGACAAGCGCAACGCCCGGGTCCACCTGCTACGGGTCGATGGCACGCTTCAGGGGTCGGCGCCGGCCCTGCTCGGTGCCGCCCGCGGCGACCACACGGTACCCGGAATCGGCGAACGTCCCCTGCGGCTTATCCAGCCCCATGAGCGCACGACGCCTGCCGGCCGCTTCGAGGACGAGATGGGCCGCAACCTGCAAGGCGAGGACGTGCTGTGGGTCGACCACGACGCCGCCGTCTCGCTGCATCGCGTCCGCGCCGCGGGGCCTGCGCAGCGACGCCTGCAGCGGCTGGCGTCTCCCACATCGACAGACAACCGCATTTCGTTCGGCTGCATCAATGTCCCCGCGGACTTCTTCGACCGCGTGCTGGTGCCTGCAATCGGCGCGCGCACCGTGATCTATGTGCTGCCGGATACGCTGCCGCTCGAGCAGGTGTTTCCTGTGCTTCGGGCGACCGGTTCGCCGGCGCCGGCGGCCCTGCGACCGCGGCCCTCGACCGGCCCCCAAGCCCCCGCCTGAGTGCGTTCCCGGCCTTGCAACGGCAAGGCGGGATGCGGGGCGGGCCCAGGCCCGTCGCGCCGGTTGCCGCGAAGCACCCACGCTGTGCTATAGAACCGCGGGCCAGGCAGGGGGGCGGCTACACGTGCTGTTTTAAGAGGCGGTCGCGGGAGGCCGCGCCGCGCGACGCGCGCGACCGCCGGCATGTGCCCGTATAACCGGACCGCAGCCCGATTACCGGCTCCGACCGACGCCGGTGACAGCGCGGCGAGTCCAGGGCCGACTTGACCTTTGGGAGGAGACCCGCCAATTGACCTGCGTAGGATGAGTTCAACCGCACCCGGCCAACGAGCGGCGGCCGATACTGGACAATCCGCCACTGATCACCTGCTTCTCATGCTGCACCCTCCCACCCTCATCACGGCGGATCACTTGACCGGTACGCACTGATGACGATCGCCCTGCACCAACTGACCGGCGAGTGCGCCGACATGCTGCGCGCTCGCCAGACGCCGGCCCTGGCCGCGCTCGGCCCCCCCAGCACCTGGCCGCCTCCGCTCCTGTGGGCGACCGAGCTGATGCTGGGCGCGAACGAGGCGATGTTCTGCGCCTTCGGTCCAGAGCGACGCATGCTCTATAACGACAAGTACATCGCCATCCTGGGCGAGCGTCACCCGGCGGCGATGGGCGCGCCGATGTCGGAGGTCTGGTACGACATTTGGGACGACAGGGCGCAGGCGCTGGTGGAGCGAGCATTCGCCGGCGAGAGCATCGTCGTAGACGAGATCGAGCGGCATCTGCTGCGCGGCGGGCGCCGCACCGAAACGCACTTCTCGTTCGGCTACCACCCCATTCGCGACGCCCAGGGGTTCGTGTTCGGCTTCCTGTGCGTCTGTCGCGAGACCACCCAGCGGGTGCTCCAGCGCAAGCAGCGTGAGGCGGAGCTCGCCCGCCAGTGGCGCCTGCTTGACCAGGCGCCCAGCTTCATGGCGGTGTTGGCGGGCACCGATTATCGCCTTGAGTTCACGAATCAGGCCTATCAGACGGCGTTCGGCCCGCGGCCGATGGCCGGCCGGCCGCTGGCGGAGGTCTTCCCGGAAGCGGCCCAGCAGGGCTTCATAGCGCTGCTGGACCAGGTACGCGCCAGCGGCGAGCGCCACGTGGGAACGCGCACGCCCGTCGTGCTCAATCCCGGCGGTCCGCAGGAAGCCACTCACATCGTCGATGTCATTTACGAGCCGCTTTTCGATGACGACGGCAATGTCACCAACATCTTCGTGCTTGGCAACGATGTGACCGAGCTGGTGCGTTCGCAGGCCGGCGAACGTGCCGGCAACGAGCGCTATGCGACGCTGCTGGACTCGATGAGCGAAGGGTTCGTCATGCTGGATCGCGCGTTTTGCATGACCACCATCAACCGCGAAGCCGAGCGGCTGGCGCAGCGACCCGCGGCCGAGTTGCTCGGCCGCTCCTACCTCGAGCTGTGGCCCGACATGGGCGATTCTTCGATCGAACGCGCCTGCCGGGAGGTGATGGCGGGCGCGCCGGCGCAGCAGCTGGAGTACCGCTACCGGTCGCCGCTCGGCGATGTGTGGCTCGACGTCAGGATCTTTCCCGTCGAGAGCGGCATCGCACTGGCCTACCACGACGTCAGCGCGGTCAAGCGTGCCCAGCAGGTACTCGTCCTGAGCGAGGAGCGCTTTCGCGCCGCGGTGTCCGCGGTCGGTGTGATGTGGACCACCGATATCCACGGACGCATGCGGGGCGATCAGCCCGGCTGGCGGTCGCTGACCGGTCAAACCGAGGCGCAGTACGGCGGTTACGGCTGGCTGGAGGCCGTACACCCCGAGGACGCGGCCCCCACCCGGGCGGCCTGGGACCACGCAATTGCACAGCGCCGTCCATTCGACTTCGAGCACCGGGTGCGCCAGCTCTCCGGCGGCTGGCGACGCTACGCGGTGCGAGCGGTTCCGGCGCTCAATGCCGACGGCAGCATCCGCGAGTGGGTCGGCATGCATATCGACGTGACAGAGTCGCGCGCGGCAGCGCAGGCGCTGCTGGAAGCCGACCGGCGCAAGGATCACTTTCTGGCGACGCTGTCGCACGAACTGCGCAACCCCCTGGCCGCGATCCTGCATGCGGCGCAGGTGCTCGAACAGGACACCGACTCGCCGCAGGCGGTGCAGGCCGTTGCCAGCGTCATCAGGCGACAGAGCCGCCACATGGCCGGTCTGCTCGACGAACTGCTGGACCTGGCGCGCATTACCACCGGCAGCATCGAACTGAAGCCGGCCCCGGTGCCGTTGGGCGAGGTGTTGGCACAAGCCAAGGAAAGCGTGCGTGCGGCCATCGACACGCGCGGCCATGATCTGCGCGTAAAGGTTTCCAGTGAGGACGCGCGCCGCACGCTGATGATCGATGCGCGGCGGATCGTGCAGGTCATCAGCAACCTGTTGGCCAACGCGGCGTGTTACACGCCCAACGGCGGTCACATCGATCTGCACGCCCGGATCGCCGACGACGGCCTGCATGTCGAGGTTCGAGACGACGGTATCGGTATCGAGGCGACCTCGTTGCCGGGATTGTTCGACTTTCAGCGTCTGCCGGCATCGATGGCTCAGGCCCAAATACAGGGCGAGCCGGGACTGGGGCTCGGGCTGGCGCTATCGCATGAGCTGGTGCAGCTGCACGACGGTCGCATCGAGGCCTATAGCGACGGGCCGGGCCGCGGCACGACGATCAGCATGTGGATCCCGCAGCCCGCAAGCGGCTCCACCGATCTGCCGGCCGCAGTTGACGGCCCGCCACCGCAGCCCGCCAGCGGGACCCGCTCCGAGGCTCGCTCCATCCTGGTGGTGGACGACAACGCCGATGCCGCGGCCTCCCTGGCGCTGTTGCTGCAAATGGAGGGCCACCGGGTGGACGTTGCCATGGACGCCCCCAGCGCGCTGGTGCAGGTAAGCACGCGCCCTGCGCAGATCGGCATCCTCGATATTGGCCTGCCGGGTACCGACGGGTATGAGTTGGCGCGGCAACTGCGCGCACTGCCGGGCGGCAACGGCATGTTGTTGCTGGCCGCCACCGGCTGGGGCCAGCGCCAGGACCGCGAACGGGCGCTCGCGTCCGGATTCGACCACCATTTCACCAAACCGATAGACGTCGAGGTCCTGCTGGCCGTCATCTCGAACTGGGAGCCACCGGGCAACGCCGAAAGGCTCTGAGCGCAGGTTGCGCGGCATTGGCCACGTCGGCGGGCGCCGATTCAGCGGCTGCCGCGCTCCGAAGGCTCGGGGCGCGTGGCAAAGGGCATGCGAATTGCCCATGCAGAGCACGTTCGCCATCCGCGGTCTGTCATGTCACGCGAGAAAACGCCCCTGGCCGAAGAGCCCGCAGCCGGCGGCACGGCGCTGCTGGTGATCGACATGCTCAGCGACTGGCAGTTTCCCGACGGCGAAACGCTGGTGCGCAGGGCCGAGACCATCGCGCCGGCCATAGCCGCACTGCGTCGGCGCTGTAGCGCGGCTGGCGTGCCGTGTGTCTATGTCAACGACAACCGTGGCCGGTGGCGGTCGAATTTTGCGACCGTGGTTTGCGCCGCCCTGGCCGCTGGCGGGCCGGGCGCCCGCATCGCCCAATTGCTCGCGCCGGCCTCGACGGACTATTTCGTACTCAAACCGAAGCACTCGGCCTTTCTCGCCACCCCGCTGGACCTGCTGTTGCGGCATTTGCGGGTGAACCGCGTGATCCTGACCGGTGTTGCCTGCGACCAATGTGTGCTGGCCACGGCCGCCGACGCGCGTTCACACGACTATGACCTGTCGATACCGGCCGACTGCGTGGCCAGCCAGGACGAAACACGCTGCGCGATCGCGCTGCGCTTGCTCAAAGACTCGCTGCATGCGGATGTCGACCGCGCGGACTTGATCGATCTTCCCGCGGCATCCGCGGCGTGACGCCGCCGCGTGCGGCTGCCGAGGGTTCCAAACCGCCTGCCCTGCTCGGACGCTGTTGGCCGCTCACGGTCGGATCGATGCCGCCGTTGCATGGAATGCAGCGTTGTTGATCAAAACATCCAGCCGCCCGAACACTTCAACGGTGCGTTGAACGGCTTGCTTGCAGCAGGCGGCATCGCGCACGTCGCCATGCAGCACCAGGCAGCGGCGGCCTTCGCCTTCGATGCAGCGACGTACCGCGTCGGCATCGCCGTCCTCCCCTGAACAGACCACGGCGACGTCGGCACCTTCTCGCCCGAAAAGCGCTGCCACCGCATGCCCAGCGCCCGAATCGGCGCCAATGATCAACGCGACCTGGCCCTCGAACGTGCCGCGATCGCGACAACCGGGCACCCGGCTCTGCGGCGTCGGCTTTTCCGCGGACCTGCCTGCGGAGCACTCGAGCGGGTCTGCGGGGCGTTGCAGCCTGCCGCCATTTCCGTTGCCGGCCGGTGCCTGCGCCTGCGGGGGTAAATCGTGGTTCATGGCTTGCCTTCCTGGACGATCGATCCATGCCAGGGCAAGCGCCGGTCCCGAGCCGCAGGCCGGGGTACCCCGGCCCATGTAGGGGCGCTATCGGCTGGACTGGCCGTTCCGTCTGGGGCAGGTCAGATCGCTATGGACTCGCCTGTCAGGCGTGCGTCACCCACGTGTAGGCATTGCTGAACAGCTGCAGCCACGGGCCGTCCTCGTCCCAGCCGGCCGGATGCCAGGAATGCTGCACGGTGCGGAACAGCCGCTCCGGGTGCGGCATCATGATTGCCACCCGGCCATCGGCGGAGCTGAAACCGGTTGCGCCGCCCGGTGAGCCGTTCGGGTTGGCCGGATAGCGCACCGCCACCTGGCCGCGGCCGTCCACGTAGCGCAGCGCCGCCGGGGCCGGGGTGTCCGTGCCGAACACGGCCTGCCCTTCCCCATGCGCCACGACGATCGGCAGCCGCGCGCCGGTCATGCCGCGCAGCCACACGCTCGGACTGTCCAGCACCTCGACCAGCGCCAGACGCGCCTCGAACTGCTGCGATCGGTTGCGCACGAAGCGCGGCCAGTGCTCGGTGCCCGGGATCAGCTCGGTGAGCTGCGACAGCATCTGGCAGCCGTTGCACACGCCCAGCGTGAGCGTGTCCGGCCGGGCGAAGAAGGCCTGGAACTGCGCGCGGGCGAGCGGACTGCCCAGAATCGCCTGCGCCCAGCCGCGCCCTGCGCCGAGCACGTCCCCGTACGAGAAGCCGCCGCAGGCGGCCAGCACGCGGAATTCATCCAGCGTGGCCCGGCCGGCCAGGATGTCGCTCATGTGCACATCGACCGGCACAAAGCCGGCCCGTTCGAAAGCCGCCGCCATTTCGAGCTGGCCGTTCACGCCCTGCTCGCGCAGGATGGCCACGCGCGGCTTCGCGCCCGTGCCGCGCGGCGGCGTGATGGCAAACGGAACCCGCGCCACCAGACCCGGATCGTCCACGTCCAGCAAGCCGTCGTATTCCTCGTCCGCACGCGCCGGATCGTCGCGCAGGCGGGCGATGGCGTGCGAGGTGGCCGACCACAGGCGGTGCAGCTCGACCCGCGGGGCGCCCAGCAGAACCTGTCCACCGAAACGGAACCTGATGTCGCCATCCGCGCGCGGCGCGCCCAGTTCCACCGCCAGGTCGCGGATGCCGCAGGCCGTCAGCAGGTCCTGCACCGCCGCCAGGTCGGCGGCGCGCACCTGCACCACGGCGCCGGCTTCCTCGTTGAACAGCGCCCGCAACGGGTGGTTGCCGGCGCCATCGAGGTCGATGTCCAGCCCGCAGTGACCGGCAAACGCCATCTCGCACAGCGTGGCCAGCAGACCGCCGTCGGAGCGGTCGTGATACGCCAGCAGCAGGCCGCGTGCCGCCGCCTCGCGCACGAAGCGGAACAGCCCGGCCAGCAATTCCGGATGGTCCAGATCGGGCGGTGTGCTGCCGGTGGCGCCCAGCACCTGCGCCAGCGCGCTGCCGCCCAGCCGGCCGCGCCCGGCGCCCAGATCGATCAGCAGCAGGCGGCTGTCGCCGGCGTCGAGCCGCAGCTGCGGCGTCAGCGTGCGGCGCACGTCGCCCACCGGCGCAAACGCAGTGACCACCAGCGACACCGGCGACACGACGGCCTTGTCGGCGCCGTCCGCGTCGCGCCAGCTGGTCTTCATGGACAGCGAGTCCTTGCCGACCGGGATGGCGATGCCCAGCGCCGGACACAGCTCCATGCCGACCGCGCGCACGGCGGCGTACAGCGCGGCGTCCTCGCCCGGCTCGCCGGCGGCGGCCATCCAGTTGGCGGACAGCTTGATGGCGGACAGGTCCGCCACGTCGGCGGCGGCGATGTTGGTGATGGCCTCGGCCACCGCCAGGCGCGCCGCGGCGGCCGAATCGAGCAGCGCCACCGGCGGGCGCTCGCCCAGCGCCATCGCCTCGCCAGTATGGCCGTAGAAATCGCTCGCGGTCACGGCCACATCGGCCACCGCCACCTGCCACGGCCCGACCAGCTGGTCGCGGCACACCCGCCCGCCGACGCTGCGGTCGCCGATGCTGATCAGGAACCGCTTGTCGGCCACGGCCGGCAGTTGCAGCACGCGCCGCGCAGCCTGGGCAATATCCACCGCGTCCAGGTCGAAAGGCGCCGGGCTGGGCGGCAGCGAGTGCACGTCCCGCCGCAGGCGCGGCAGGCGATCGTGCCCAATGGCGTGCGGCGCGGCCGGCGCCGCGGCGCCCTGCCCGAGCAGGGAGCTGAGCTCCACGTCGACCGCCGTGGCGCCGTCGGCGGAGTCGTACAGGCGCAGGCGGCCATCGCCACCGACCTCGCCCAGCACCGCGAACGGGCAGCGCTCGCGCGCGCAGATGGCAGCGAAACGCGCCCGCTCGGCAACGCCGATGACCAGCACGTAGCGCTCCTGCGCCTCGTTGCACCACAGCTCCAGCGGTGACAGGCTGGGGTCGGCGCTGGGCACCGCGCGCAGGTCGAACACCCCGCCGCAACCGGCGGCGTCGACGATTTCCGGCACGGCGTTCGAAAGCCCGCCGGCGCCCACGTCGTGGATGCTCAGGATCGGGTTGTCCGCGCCGAGCTGCCAGCAGCGGTCGATCACTTCCTGGGCGCGGCGCTGCATTTCCGGGTTGCCGCGCTGCACGGAGTTGAAATCGAGTTCCGCCGCGTTGTCGCCGACGCCCAGCGACGAGGCCGCCCCGCCGCCGATGCCGATGCGCATGCCCGGCCCACCCAGCTGCACCACCAGGCCGCCGATGGCCGGCGGCTGCTTGTGCACCTGCTGCGGGATGATGTTGCCCATGCCGCCGGCCAGCATGATCGGCTTGTGATAGCCGCGCACGCGGCCGCCAACCACCTGCTCGTAGGTGCGGAAGAAGCCGGCCAGGTTGGGTCGGCCGAACTCGTTGTTGAAGGCCGCCGCGCCGAGCGGGCCGTCGATCATGATGTCGAGCGCGCCGACGATGCGGTCCGGCTTGCCGTAGGGCCGCTCCCAGGGCTGCGGCAGGCCCGGCAGGTTCAGGTTCGACACCATGAAGCCGGCCAGGCCCGCCTTGCTGACGGCACCGCGCCCGGTGGCGGCCTCGTCGCGAATCTCGCCGCCGGCGCCGGTGGCGGCGCCCGGGAAGGGCGCGATCGCCGTCGGGTGGTTATGCGTCTCCACCTTGGTCAGGATGTGCGCATGGGTGGGCAGCGGCCGGTACTCGTGACTGAGCGGATCGACCACCAGCAGGCGCGCCGGGTGGCCTTCGATCACCGCGGCGTTGTCCTTGTAGGCGACCAGCGTGCCCTGCGGGCTGCGGCGATGGGTGTGGCGGATCATGTCGAACAGGGACAGCTCCTGCGCCACCCCGTCGATGATCCATTCGGCGTTGAAAATCTTGTGCCGGCAGTGCTCGGAGTTGACCTGCGCGAACATCATCAGCTCGACGTCGGTCGGGTTGCGACGCAGGCGCGCGAACCAGCGTTCAAGGTAATCGAGCTCGTCCGCCGACAGCGCCAGGCCCTGCTCCCGGTTGGCCCGTTCCAGTGCCGCCCGGCCGCCGCCGAGCACGTCCACGACGGCCAGCGGCGCCGCCGGCGCGGCCTCGAACAGCCGCCCGGCCAGCCCGGTGTCGGCGGTCAGGATCTGGGTCATGCGGTCGTGCAGCAGGGGCGCTGCGGTGGCGAACTGCGCAGGCGCGGGCGGCGCGCTGGCCAGGGTCAGCCGATAGCGCACGCCGTGCTCGATGCGCCGCACGCCGGCCAGGCCGCACACGGCGGCGATGTCGGTCGCCTTGCTGGACCAGGGCGTCTGCGTGCCGGGGCGCGGCAGGGCCAGCACTTCGCCGGGCGCCAGCACGAGCGGCGCGGGCGTGGCCTGCACCAGCGCGGCCAGCGGCGCCGGATCGACGTCGGGCGCCACGTCGGCCAGATAGACGGCCTCGGCCTGCACGGCGCGCAGTTCGGGCAGCACCGCCTGCAGGCTTTGCACCAGCCGCGCCAGACGAAATTCGGTCAGCGCCGGCCCGCCGACCAGGAACAGCGGCTCGCTCATCGGCTCAGCCCTGCGCCGGCAGGTCCACGCCCAGGCGCCGGGCGACTTCCTCGTAAGCCTCCACCACGCCGCCCAGGTCGCGCCGGAAGCGGTCCTTGTCGAGGCGCTCGCCGCTGCCGGCATCCCACAGGCGGCAGCCGTCGGGGGTGAATTCGTCGCCCAGCAGCAGCTCGCCGCCGTGGCGGCCGAATTCGAGCTTGTAGTCGACCAGGGTGATGCCGGCGCCGGCGAACAGGGGCTTGAGCACGCCGTTGACGGCGATGCTCAGCTCGCGCATGCGCCTGAGTTCCGCGGCGCTGGCCCAGCCGAATGCCAGCACGTGGTCGTCGTTGACCATGGGATCGTGCAGCGCATCGTTCTTCAGGAACAGTTCGAACAGCGGTGGATCCAGGGGCTTGCCCTCGGTCACGCCCAGGCGCCGCACCAGGCTGCCGGCGGCCACGTTACGCACCACGCATTCGACCGGCACCATGTCCAGACGCCGCACCAGACTCTCCTGCGGGCCGACGATGCGCACGAAATGCGTGGGCACGCCGGCCTGCGCCAGGCGCGTCATCACGAAGGCGTTGATGTGGTTATTGACCAGGCCCTTGCGCGCCAGGGCGGCCTTTTTCTCGCCATCGAAGGCCGAGGTGTCGTCGCGGTAGTGCATCAGCAACAGGTCCGCATCGGCGGTTGCGTAGACGGTCTTGGCCTTGCCTCGGTACAGCTCGGCGCCGTGCGGGTAGCTCATGGTCGGGTTCCGTAGTGACGTACCAAATAAGGAAGCGCGGATAAATCAGCGCTGCCATGACGATGCGGATTCAGGTCAGCTCGCACCAGTCGATGCCCAGGTCCTGGTCGGCGACGGCGATCCAGTCCGCGCCACAACCCAGCGCGCCGGCCACGGCGGCCTGGGCCAGTTCCGGGCGGTTATTCTGCTCGCTCAGATGCGCCGCCACGAAGTGCTGCAGGCGCCGGCAGTCCAGGCCAGTGACGAAGGCGGCCGCGGCGTCGTTGCTCAGGTGTCCCAGATCGCCGTCGACCCGCCGCTTCAGCGACGGCGGATAGGGCCCGCCCAGCAGCAGCTCGCGGTCGTGATTGCACTCGAACAGCAGACCGTTGCAGCCGCCCAGCAGGGCCGCCATGTGAGCGGTGGTATGGCCAAGATCGGTGACCGCCGCGAACCGCCGCGCGCCGTCCGACAACAGGTACTGGCAGCTCTCGCGCCCATCGTGGGGCACCGGAAACGGCGTGATGGAAAGATCGCCCAGTTCCCACGGTGCGTGGCAGTTGATCGCGCGCACCTGCGGCAGCTCGCCGACCTGCGGCGCCAGTGCGGCCAGCGTGCCGGGCGTGGCCCACACCGGCATGCCGCCGGCGCGCGCCACCGGGCCGACACCGGCCACATGATCGCCATGTTCATGCGTGAGCAGGATGGCGGTCAGGTCGGACAGTTCCAGGCCCAGCCGCCCCAGACGACGGCGCGTGTCGGCGAGGCCAAAGCCGCAGTCGATCAGCAGCGTAGTGCTGCCGGCCTGTACCAGGGTGGCGTTGCCGCGACTGCCGCTGCCCAGCGAGGCGAAGCGCATGCTGCGGTGGTCAGTCGAGGTTCTGCTGAATCTTGCGCAGGATGTCCTCGGCGACCGGCGCCGTGACCAGCTTTTCCTTCTCGTCGAACACCAGCACGTTGGTGTGCTCGCCCTCGGACTGCAACAGCACCAGGAAGCGCTCCTTCTGGGTACTCTCGTCACCGCCCCAGAACATCAGCGTGCGGGCGATGCGTCCGCGCGGCTTGCTGTGCCTGTAGTCCACGAAATACAGGCCGCGTGAGCGGTCGCGGTCGTCCACCTTCATGTCGGCAGCTTCGAGCGCCTTGCCGACCGTGCGCCAGGCGCGGGCGAAATCTTCCGGCACCACCAGCCGCGGCGCGCCCTCGCTGCCCTTCTCGATACGCGGCCCGGCCGGAGCGGCCGTCGCGCCATCGCCGGCCAGCTGTTCCGGCGGCGGCGAGGCGCCCGACGCTGACGCGTCCGCGTCGCCACTGACTCCGGCCGCGCTGCCATCGTCGATGCCCGGCACGACCAGGGCCGACGAGCCGGCCACGCCGGTCAGATCCGGCGGCACTTCCAGCGGCGGCAGCGTCTCGGCCTGCTTGTATTGCTGCTCCTGCGGATCGTGGCCGAGCAGGCCCGACAGGGCACCGCAACCCCCCAGCAGCGGCAGGGTCATGGCCAGGATCAGGGCCGGCGGCCGGAGCACGAAAAATTGCATGGTGCCTCGCAGGATCACAGCAGGGACGCCTGGCGCAAAGCCGCGCGCACGGTGTCGTGACAGGCCGCAGACAGGGGCGTCAGCGGCAGACGGATGCCAGGCTCGATCAGCTCCAGCTCGGCTAGCGCCCACTTCACCGGAATCGGATTGGCCTCGACGAACAGATCCCGGTGCAGCGCCTGCAGCGGCGCGTCGAGCGCCAGCGCTTGCTCGCGGTTCCCGGCCAGCGCCGCCTCGCTCATTCCGGCCATGGCCCTGGGCGCCACATTGGCCGTGACCGAAATCACGCCCCGGTAGCCGAGCAGCATGAGTTCGGCCGCGATGGCGTCCTCGCCACTGAACAACCAGAAGTCGGGCGGGCACTGGGCCAGCAGCTCGGCGCCGCGCTCCAGCTTTCCGGTGGCGTCCTTCAGGCCGACGATGTTCGGAACGTCAGTCAGGCGCAAAACGGTGGCGACTTGCAGATCGCAGGCCGTGCGACCGGGCACGTTGTACAGGATTTGCGGGATCGGCACCGCCTCGGCCACGGCGCGAAAGTGCCGGTACAGACCTTCCTGGGTGGGCTTGTTGTAGTACGGCGTCACCAGCAGGCAGGCATCGACGCCGACGTCCGACGCGGCCCGCGTCAGCTCGATGGCCTCGGCGGTGGCGTTGGCGCCGGTGCCGCCGATGACCGGAATGCGACCATCGACACGGCGCACCACTTCGGCGATCACGCCGACGTGCTCTTCCATGTCGAGTGTGGGCGACTCGCCGGTGGTGCCGACCGCCACGATGCCGTGCGTGCCGGATGCCAGGTGGAATTCGACCAGCCTTGCCAGGGCCGCGTAATCTATCGCCCCGGACGCAGTCATCGGGGTGACCAGGGCGACAACGCTGCCGTGGATCATGCAAAAGTCCGGCTGGAAAAGGCCGGTATGGTACTGATCCGGTCCACCGACTGACAAGCCAAGCCCCTGCCCGCCGCCCGCAACCTGCCCGGAATCGAGCCATGCCAGAACCGATCATCGGCGCCCCGGCGCCCGACTTCAGCCTGCCGGCAACCGGCAACCGCACGCTGAGTCTCGCGCAGCTGCGCGGGCAGCCGGTCGTGCTGTATTTCTATCCGAAGGACAGCACGCCCGGCTGCACCCAGGAAGGCCTCGACTTTCAGGCCCTGGCCGGCCAGTTCGCGGCGCTGCGGGCGGTAATCCTGGGCGTCAGCCGCGACAGCGTGGCCAGCCACGAGAAGTTTCGCGCCCGCCAGGGCTTCACCTTCGATCTGCTGTCGGACGCCGACGAGACCGCCTGCCGCGCCTACGACGTGATTCGCGAGAAGAACATGTACGGCAAGACCGTGCTGGGCATCGAGCGCAGCACGTTTCTGATCGATGCCGACGGCGTGCTGCGCGAGGCCTGGCGCAAGGTGAAGGTCAAGGACCACGCTGCGGCGGTACTGGAGCGCCTGAAGGCGCTTCAATAACCACCATCCGCATCCAGCCAGGCGCGTACCTGCTCGCGAATCGCCGGGGCGCCCTCCCCGCTCAGGTTCGACAGCGGCAGTGGCGGCAACACCGCTTCGAACAGCGAAAGCTCTTTCTGCAAGGCTCGCAGCGCAGTTTGCAGCGCACCTCGGCCGAGCTTGTCCGATTTGGTCAGCGCCGGCTGCACCGGCAAGCCAAACTCGCCCGCGGCCAGAATCAGCTGCCGATCACCCACCTGCAGCGGGCGGCGCACGTCCATGAACAGCAGCAGCCCGCGCAGGCTGCGCCGGCTGGCGAAGTAGGCCGGGATCACCTCGCCCCAGTCGCGCCGACGGGCCGCCGAGGTGGCGGCATAACCGTAGCCGGGCAAATCCACCAGGCGACGGTGCTCGTCCAGCTGAAAGAACAGCAACTCCTGCGTGCGCCCCGGCGTCTTGCTGACCCGCGCCAGCGAGCGCTGGCCGGTGAGCGTGTTCAGACCACTCGACTTGCCGGCGTTGGAGCGACCGGCAAAGGCCACCTCCGCACCTTCGTCCGGGGGCAGGTGGTCGAGCGCCGTGGCAGCGCGCCAGAAGCGCGCGCCCTGCAGGGGATTGGGAACCGGATCGGTCATCGGGACGGTACACCAGGTGACGATGATGGGACGGGGCCCTGGCGGACCCATTCATGGCCGGCCTGATCCGGCAGGGACGGCCAATGAGTGCTGCTAGAATACCGCGCCGCTTGCGCTGCCTCTGACAGCGGCGCGGCAAAACACCCCCTTACCCAACCAACACTCAATCGGGAGTCTGCGGATGCGAGGCTGCAAGTGGATCGTGGTGGCTGCCGCCCTGACAGTGGCGGGCGGCGCGCAGGCAGCAGGCGATGCCACGGCCGGCCAGCAAAAATCAGCCCCCTGCCAAGCCTGCCACAGCACCGACGGCAACAGCCCGGTAGGCATGTACCCGAACATCGCCGGCCAGCACCCCAGCTACGCGATCGCCCAGCTGAAAGCGTTCCGCGATGGCGAGCGCAAGGATCCGGTCATGTCGCCCATGGCGGCCAATCTGACCGATCAGGACATCGAAGATTTGGCCGCGTTCTATGCCAGCCAGACCGTCAAGCTGGGCAGCGTCCCGGAAGACGTCGTTGCCGCCGGCGCCCAGATGTATCGGGCCGGCAATGCCAAGACCGGCGTGCCGGCGTGCATGGCCTGCCACGGCCCGGATGGCTCGGGCAACGCACCGGCCGGCTGGCCGGCGCTCAGTGGCCAGCATCCGGAATACATCACCAAGCAGCTTGGTCTGTACGCCAGCGGCGAGCGCAGCACCGACATCAACAACATCATGCGCGACATCGCCGCACGCATGAGCAAGGCGGAGATCGACGCCGTGTCGAAATACGTCACCGGCCTGCACTGAAGTTACGCCCCAGGAGGACACCCATCATGCGCCTGCCGCTGCTTACCGGCCTGCTGGCCCTGCTGCTGACGACGGCGGGTGTCCGCGCCGAGCCGTGGGTGGAACTGGCCCAGCCGCAACCCACGCGCGACCCGGCCAAGGTCGAGGTGATCGAGTTCTTCTGGTACGGCTGTTCGCACTGCTACGACGCCGAACCGCAGGTGGCCGCCTGGCGCAAGAAACAACCGGCGCAGGTCGAGTTCATCCGCGTGCCGGCCATCTTCAACCAGCGCTGGGCGGTGCTCGGCCGCGCCTACTACGCCATGCAGCAACTGAAGCTCGGTGAGGACGTGCACAAGGCGCTGTTCGAGGCCATCCACCGCGACCGCAAGAACCTGAGCGACGAGGCCAGCCTGACCGAGTTCTTCGCCGGCCAGGGCGTACCGCGCGAGAAATTCAGGGAAGCGTTCAACTCCTTCGACGTTGACGCCAAACTCGGCCGCGCCAATCAGATGACCCGCGCCTATGGCCTGGAAGGCGTGCCGACCTTCATCGTGAACGGCAAATACCGTGTCGACGGCACCAGTGCCGGCAGCGAAGCGGGCATGTTCACAGCCCTCGACCAGCTGGTGGCGAAGGAACTGACGGCCGCCGAATAGCGCCGTATCAATAGGGCGGCGGCCGCAGCAGCCTACCGCCCCGCGCCTGCCGCGCCTATTTCTTGAACGGGTCCACCACCGGCTTGATCTCCTCCAGCCGGTGCATGCGCTCCATGGCCTGCGGGATTTCCGCCAGGCTGTAGGTCTGGCCAAACAGCCGCTCGAACGGGAAGTTGTCCTTCTGCGCCGCCAGAAAGGCCAGCGCCTCACGGTAATACTCGATGCCGGCCGAGCGGATGCCGTGCACGCTGATCTGTTTCATGACGAAGGCCATGCCGGGAATCTGCGCCGGCTGCGGGTCGCCGGCGCCGATCACCACGATGCGCCCGCCCATGCGGGTGATGCCGATGGCCTCCTCGAGCGCGTGGTGCGAGCCCGAGCACTCGAACACCAGGTCCGCGCCACGGCCGTCGGTGAGGCTGCGCACCAGCTCGGCGCGCTGTTTTGCGTCGGTCGTCTCGATGTTGCACACGGCATCGGCGCCAAAGGCAGTAGCGACTTCCAGGCGCCCGTCCGGGGCACCGAAGCAGATCACCCGCCGAGCGCCAAAGGCGCGCGCCGCCGCCACGCCGTACAGGCCCACCGGCCCGCTGCCCTGCACCAGCACGGTCTCGGCCGGGCGGATGCCGCCGGCGCGCGCCGTGGCGTGCATGATGGTGCGCAGTGCACAACTGGCCGACGAGGCCCAGTGGCTGGGCACCTCGTCCGGGACCTTGACCACGTGGCAGGCCGGCAGGATGTAGGCGTACTGCGCAAAGCCGCCCAGCAGATGCGGCGGCTTGCCGCAGTCGGCGTAGCCATAGGGCGTGAAATTGGTGCACAGCGTCGGCTGGTGGGCCACCACGCAGTAGTAGCAGCGCCCGCAGTAGGCGTAGGCCCAGATCACCCGGTCGCCCTTGGCCAGCGGCGCGCCGGCCACGTCGGCATCCCGACCCGCACCGAGTTTTTCGATGACGCCGACCATCTCGTGGCCGAGGATGGCGGGCGTTTTCGACACCGGCTGCAGCAGGCCCATGTGCACGTGATGATCGGTGCCGCAGATCGTGGCGCGGTCGATCCTGACCACGATGGCGCCGGGTTCCGGCTCCGGCACGTCGAACTCGCGGACTTCGAGCGGTTCCTTGTAGGCCGCCAGTACCAGGGCTTGGGCTTTCATATCAATCGGATCTCCACGTTTTTTCGACCTTCTGCGCCGAAGTAATGCACGGCCTTGAGCTGCGTGAACGACACCAGTTCCTCGAGCGTTTCTTCCTGACCGAGACCGGAATCCTTCTGGCCGGCAAAGCCAAAACCGGGGAAGTGCTTGGACGAGCCGTTGATCCAGACAGTGCCCGACTCGACCCGGCGCGCGAACTCCATGGCCGTGTCCAGACTCGAGGTCCACACGCTGGCGGTCAGGCCGTATTCCACGGCGTTGATGTCGGCCAGCATCTGCTGCTCGTCGTCCCAGGGAATCAGCGCCAGCACCGGCCCGAACACTTCCTCGCGAAACAGCGTGTGCTCGCGCGTGACGTCGTAGAACACCGTCGGCGGCACGTAGAAACCGCGGTCGAACGGCGGCGTGCTCAGGCGCGCGCCGCCGGTCAGCAGTGGCAGGCCCTCGCGCTTTGAAAGCTCGATGTAGTGCAGGGTCTTTTCGAACTGCTGCGGCGTGGACAGACCGGCCATCAGCGTTTCGGGATCCTGCGGCTCGCCGATGCGAATCGCCTCGCAGGCGGTCTTGATGGCGGCCTTGGCCTGCTCGTACAGCGAGCGGTGGATGAAGATGCGGCTGGTCGAGCCGCAGCTTTGCCCGGCCGTCTGGTAGAAGTTCATTCCGTGCACGGCCGACGTGAAGGCCTTCTCGGCGTCGGCGTCCGGATAGATCACCATCGGGTTCTTGCCGCCCAGCTCGAAGGTGAAGTCCTTCAGGTGCCCGGACTCGGCCGCGATGCGGTAGAAGGCCAGCGCCGCCTGTTTGCCGCCGGTCAGGGTGATGCGCTTGATGTGCCGATGACCTACCAGCGCTTCGCCTACCGGGATGCCTCCCGTGAGAATCTGAATCAGCCCCGGCGGGATGTGCGGGGCCAGAATCTCGCCGATGCGCAGCGTTGAAAGGCTCGTGTGCTCGGACGGCTTGATGATCAGCGAATTGCCCATCAGCAGCGGCGCGGCGATGCGCATGATGCTGAACATGAGCGGGTGGTTGAAGGCGCAGAAGCGCGCCACCACGCCGAACGGCTGCGGGAGCGTGAAATGGATGTTGTCGCCGGTGAAGCGGTCGCCGGAGCGGCCGAACACCTGCGGCGCCAAGCCCATCTGGTGGCGCAGCATACCGACCGAGGCGCGGATGTCGGCGCGCATGACGTGGATCGGACTGCCGGTGTCCAGCACGTCCAGCTGCGCCAGCTCCTCGCCGTGTTGTTCGAGCACCGCCGCCAGCTTGCCGACCAGACCGACGCGCTGGAACAGCGGCACCCTGGCCCACTCGCGCTGGGCGGCGAGCGCGCCGCGCACGGCCTCGTCGACCAGGCCGGCGCACTCGGGTACCGAGCCGATGATCTCGCCCGTCGCCGGGTTGAGGGCGGCAAAACGCTCATTGACCGCCGGAAACGTGTTGTTCACCAGCGGCGCGAAGTCGTAACTCACGCAGTGTTCTCCTCGACCGAAGCGGCCATGCGCAGGACCGGACCCGGCTCGCTCGCAGCTCGGTGAACGAGGCTGCGCGCTGTTTTCACCCGACCGGTCCTGGCAGGACCGCAAAAACGGCTTATCCAGGGAAGCGCTGAATAAATCCATCCCCGGTTTCCACCGGGGCAGGCCTGGATTTCTCAGCGCCCGCCATCGGAAAAACGTGGTTTTCCGATGGCTTACAAAATCAGCAGCTTGCAGCCGCTGATTTTGGCAGCGCGTCCCTGCGCTGCGGGAAACGCTGAATACTTGAGCGTTTCCCAGGCTGTTGACCGCCGCTTCAGGCCGCGGCGCGGCTGAAGCCCATCTGCTTGCGGTACCACTCCCACCAGACGATGTTGGCGATCTCGTCGTTCTGGCCGGACTTGTAGGGGTCGGCGTCCTTGCGCACGCCCTTGAGGAAGTAGGCGTTGGGCGTGCCCGCCTTCAGCGCGCCCTGGATGCGCGAGAAAACGGCCGCGTCCTCCAGGCTCACCAGCCCGGACGGGCCGAGCAGGTTGGACGACTGGCGCAAACGATGACGCACCATTTCCTCGTCGTCGTCCTCGTGGCAGAAGTAGGCCCAATGAACCTCGGTCTTGTAGGGCCCGCGCGGTATGCCGAAGCGGAAATTGAACATGTCCAGGTGCTTGGTGCCGAACGACACCAGCGACGGACACACCACGTACGAGCCCTGGGTCGGATCGACGCCCTTGAACTGCACCAGGCTCGGGTCCTTGAGGAAGTCGCTGTTGCGCGCGGCGGCCAGCTGCGACACCAGCGCGATGTTGCCGTTCTCGGAAATCGTGCACTGGCCCTTGCCGCCCTGCCAGTTGAGCAGCTTGAAGGCGGCGTGCAGCAGCGGCGGGTGGTAGCCGTCCTGGTCGCGGTAGGTCTTCCAGTTGGCGTGGTACATGATCTTCTGGTAGCCGAGCAGTTTCAGGCGCCCATCGCCACCGAGCGAGGCGCGCAGGGGCTCGGCGATTTCGCCAATCTGCTCGGACAGCGGCGCCGCGTGGTCATCGAGGGTGGCGAACACCAGCCCGGCGAACAGCTCGAAGCGGACCTTGCGCAGGCCGTAGTCGTCCTTGCAGAAGTCCTCCGGAAAATCATCCTCGCCCGGCACGCCACGCAGGTTGCCGCCGTTGTCGAACAGCCAGCGGTGATAGGGGCACTGGAACTCGGTGGCGCAGCCGCGCACCTCGGGTACCAGCATGGTGCCGCGGTGCGTGCAGGCGTTGTGAAACACGCCGACGGCGCCGCCTTCCTGGCGCGTGATCAGGATCGGCACCTCGCCGATGTAGAAGGTCTTGTAGTCACCGACGTTCGGGATTTCCCCGACGTGCGCCACCGGGTGCCAGTGCGGCCCGTAGAACAGGCGCTCCATCTCCAGCTGATAGATGTCGGCGCTCTCGTAGAGCATCTTCGGGATGGCGTTTTGCCTGGCCGGAAAGACCACCAGGTCCTGAATGAACTGGGTGCTGGCATTCATCGATGGGGAACTCCTTGCCGGGACGGATGCGGGCGCCTCAGGCGGCGGTGGGCAGCTTCACGCCCTGGGCGTCGAGTTCGGCGGCCAGGTCCATGACACCCTCGTAGAAAATGCGCGAGGCTTCGAGCGCCGTGTCCAGGCCGGCCAGCACGTCGGCCGCCAGTTCCGGCGTGGTGACGTGGCGCTTGATCGGCGCCCACACCTGCTTGCCGGCATGCTCCAGGTCGGCCTTCTCGTGGTAGCGGAAGAAGAACAGCTGCTCGTCGCTCAGGCCCAGGTCCTTCTGCCACTTATCGGCGCTGATGTTGGTCTCGCGATCGATGGCGGTCAGCACGAACTCTTCGAGCGAGGTCGACAGCCAGCCGATGATCCAGTGCCGGTTGCGACACAGGTTTTCGGTCACCTGGTGCCAGATGTCGGTCTTGGCGTTCGGTTTGGCCTCGTGCAGCTGCTGGTCGGTCAGGCCCAGGTTGCGCGCCATCTCGAACAGAATCTTGGTGTGTGCGGCCTTCAGGTTCTCGTCGTAGACCAGTTCTTCCAGCATCTGGCCAATGGTCTTGCGCACCACCGCCTGGTCCGGGCAGCGGCTCATCCAGGCCGGCCGGTAGCTGGCGCTGAACTGGCGGTTGCGGATGGAGTGCTGGATCATCCAGGCCTGCGCCATGCCGACCGTCATCTTGCCGGTCAGCCACGGCCAGTTGTTCGCCGATTCCACACACCGCGCGGCAATGCGGTCGACGATGTCCTGCTGGTTCATTGTGTCTCTCCTCTGTGCGTTGGGGTGCGTGGACAGCGCAGGGCAAGCGATGGTCGAATAGCCGCCCACGGAACGTTCGGTCAGCCTTGCGCATGGTCGCGCCGTGCTCACCCGCAAGTCAAGAAAACCGCAATCCGGCGCCGCGCGCGCCGCCAATCCAAGGAGTGGTCCCGCATGAAATTCGGCCTGTTTTACGAGATGCAGGGCGCCGCCGACCGCAGCGACAGCGCGCTCTACCAGGAGCACCTGGACCAGTTCCGCCTGGCGGACGAGTTGGGCTACGACTGCCTGTGGCTGGCAGAGCTGCACTTCCAGCGCGCCTACTCGGTGCTGCCGGCACCGCTGCTGCTGGCCGCCGCCGCCAGCCAGGTCACCCAGCGCATCCGGCTGGGGATGGGTATTTCGGTGCTGCCGATCAACCAGCCGTTGCGCCTGGCCGAAGAGCTCGCCACGCTGGACATCCTGTCCAATGGCCGCGTCGACTGGGGCATCGGCCGCGGCCATCCGATGACCGGCATCTACGACCATTTCAACATCGACATCGACCAGAGCAAGGCGCTGTTCCGGGAGCACCTGGACATCATCCGTCTGGCCTGGACCGAGGAAGAGTTCAGCTTCAACGGCAAGTTCAACACCATCGACAGCGTGCGGGTGGTGCCCAAGCCGGTGCAGAAGCCGACCCTGCCGACCTTCGTGTCCGCCTTCAGCCCGGACACGTTCGATCTGGCCGGCGAGTACGGCTTCAACCTGTTTTTGCCGGCACAGGTGCTGCCGCTGGAGCAGCTCAAGCAGGCCGTGGGCGGCTACCGGGCCTCGCTTGCCAAGTACCAGCGGGACCCGGCCAAGTTCCGCCTGCCGGTGCTGCTTCCGGTTTATATCGACACCGACGGCGACCGCGCCCGGCGCGACGTACAGCAGGCCATGATGAGCTACTACGACATCATCGGCGTGATGATGGGCGAGATGATGGGCCGCCTGCAGAAAAAGCACGCCCAGTTCCCTGACAGCTACAAGGGCTACTTGCAGCTGGGCGAGCTGACCAAGGATCTGAACTACGACTTCGTGTGCCGCGAGCTGGCCATCTTCGGCAGCCCCGAGGAAGCCATCGAGCGCATCCGCTTGCTGCGCGACGAGGTCGGCCTGCAGGACATCATCCTGTGGACCAACGTCGGCGCCATGCCGCACGACAAGGTCAGCAACTCGATGCGCCTGTTCGCCGACAAGGTCATGCCGCACTTCGCCTGAGCGTGGCCGCCCCGACCTGCGCGGGCAGGTTGGGGCGTTCGCCCCGTCAGGACGCCCGGTAATTGCCCTCGCCCGCGGCGCCCCCCGCAACCAGGCCGTCGAGTCCCACCGGATCGGCGATGTGCACGAGCCGGCCGCTGACCTCGATCAAACCGTCACGTTGCAGCTTGCCAAACGCGCGGCTGATCGTTTCGGCCGCCAGGCGCAGATAGGCGGCGATGTCCTGGCGGGACATCGGCAGGTTGAATTCGGCTGACGAGAAACCGCGATGCGCGAATCGCTGCGACAGATCCCGCAGCAGTATCGCCAGACGCCGCTCGGGCGAGTGGTCACCAAGCATCAGCAACTGCTGTTCCTTGCTGGTGATTTCGCGACTCATCAGGCGCACCAACTGATGTTGCAGGGCCGGCACCTGGCTGGCCACCCGCTCCAGCTGGTCGAACGGCACTTCGCACACCGCGCTCAGCGCGAGCGCCTGGGCGGTCACCTGATGGCGGTGCTCAACCACGCCGTCCAGGCCGATCACTTCACCCGGCAGGTGAAACCCGATGATCTGCTCATCCCCCTGCGGTCCCACCGTATAGGTCTTGATCGCGCCGCTGCGGGGCACGTAGATGGCCCTGAACGGCTCATCGGCCCGAAACAGTATCCTGCCCCGACTGTGTGGCCGGGCGCGGGTAACAATGCGCTCCAGTTCGGCTACGTCGGCATCCCTCATGCCATGGGGCAGGCACAGGTCATGCAGGTTGCAGCTACGGCACGCCGCCTTGATGGCGTCGAGGGTGACGACGTTTGATGGCGCTGGGCCGCTGGCCATGAGTTTTTTGCGCGGGGGGAAAGTGTTTTGAACCGTACCACAGACCAACCGGACGCTCGCGGCGCAGCTACGCCGTCACCCGGAAAAGCGCCGCACACCTTCCAGGATCATGTTCACCGCAATCAGATTCAGCAGCAGGCCGGTCAATTTTTCCAGGGCGTTGAGACCGCGCGGTCCCAGCCACAAGGCGATGCTTCGCCCCGGTAGAAGCATGACCAGGGTGACCAGCAAGGCCCCCAGCAGCCCCAGCGCGAGCTGCCCGAGCGGCACCTGCTGCTGGGTGCGCAGCAGGATGACGGTGGCGATCGCCGCTGGGCCGGCAATCGCCGGCACGGCGATCGGAACCAGCAGCGGGTCGGCTGCGTAGCCGTCCTGGAAGGCGCCCTGCGGCCCGCCGTAGATCATGCGCAGCGACAGCAGGAACAGAATCACCCCGCCGCCGAGGTGCAGCGCCGGCTCGGTGATGCCAAAAGTGCGCAGCAGGCCCGCGCCGCCCCAGCCGAGCAGCAGCAGCACGGCGAAGGCGAACAGCGACTCGCGCAGCACGGCACGCCGGTAAGCGCCGGCCTCCAGCCGCCCCAGGGCCGCCAGCACCAGCGGCAGGTTGCCGAACGGATCGGTGACCAGCACCAGCAGCAGGATCTGCTCCGGCAGGCTCATGGCGGGCCGGCCGGCGGCGCCCAATATGCAGCCGGATCCTGGCGATAGAACAACGCCAGTTGCGCGTAGACGGCCGGGTAGCCGCGCCGCAGACCCGGCGGATCGTCAAAGAACATTTCGCTGGCCACGGCGAAGAACTCGGCCGGCGATTCGGCGGCGTAGGGGTCGAGTACCGTCTCGAGCCGGCGCAGCGCACGCCGGCCAAGATGTTTGAAGGCGCCCGAGAACGCCTCGCCCCAGGCGGCGCGGTCCATGCCCGGGTGCAGCGGCGGACAGCCGTTGGCGTCGCCATCGAGTTGATCGAGCTTGTGCGCGCACTCGTGGATGACGACGTTGTAGCCCTCCCCCTGCCCGCCCGCCGCCACGTCGGCCAGGGACAGGATCAGCGGGCCGGAGGTCCAGGACTCGCCGCCGCGCCAGTCTTCGATCTCGTGCACCACGCCGGCCTCGTCGACTTCGGTGAAACGGCTGCGAAACTCGTCCGGATACAGCACCACGGCGTGCCAGCCGCGGTACCAGTCAAGACCCAGTTCGAGCACCGGCAGCGCCGCCTGCAGGGCGAGCGCCAACATGTCGATGCGCGAGACCGGGGTGTCGCCGGCCGGCTCGATGGCCTTGTCGGTCAGAAACTGCGCGGCTAGGTGTTGCAGGCGTTGTCGCTCCCGCGCCGGCCATTGGGCGAGCACCGGCACGCGCGCGAAGGCCGCCTGCCAGTCGTCGGCGGGCGGCCGGGCCTGCGCCGTGCGCCGGGTCCAGGCGCGCCACAGGCGCTGCAGCACGTTCAGGCGGCCAGCGCCGCCAGTTTGGCCGCCAGTTGTTCGTCGCTGTCGTGGCCGGTCTCGGCCCAGAACACGCTCAGTTCGCGCCGGCTGGCCGTCGGCTCGGTGGCGCAGGCGATCAACACCCGCGCCAGATCGGCACGGGCGATCTGGTAGCCCATCTGGAGCGGCCAGTCGCGGGCGGTGATGCTCAGCGCGTGCGCCCCGCCCGGCTTGTCGTTCAGGATGCCGGCGCGCACAACGCAGTAGTCGAGGCCGCTTTTTTTCAGGTACTCGGCCTTGTCGAGCGAATGGTCCCGCAGGCCCGACTTGATCCAGTTCAGGATGCTCATACCGGTGGACGGCAGCGTCAGGCCGATGGTCGACAGCAGCACCACGCGGCCCTTGAAGCCGCGCTGCCTGCAGGCCTCGACGGTGTTGACCAGACCGCCGTACATCACGGCGCGAATCTTCTCGCGGCCGGCGAACATGCCGCGCCCGCCGATGCCGCCGGTGATGTCCACCGTGAAAATGATGGCCGCCCAGTCGGGATCGACCGCCTCGAGCAGCGTCTCCGGCCGGGTGACGTCGCCGTAGACCACGCTCGCCCGGTCGCCGAACAGCGCGCGGCCCTTCTCGACGCTGCGCACCACCGCGGCGGCAGGCCGGCCGGCGTCGATCAACTGGCGCATGGCCGCAAGACCTGTGCCGCGCGTCGCACCGATCACGCAAATCGTGTCACCCATCGCGCCCTCCTCAAGTACGGACTGACCGGCGGGATTCTAAAGACAGACCCGGCCAATCCGCTGCCCCGCTCCGAAATGTCGGGGGGCGCTGAGTCGGTCAGGTATTGAGCAGAAGCTTGCCGGCCCGCGTTTCCAGCAGGCGGTAGCGCTTGCCGCGGTGGGTGATGTGCACTTCGCGGGCGCCCCGCAGCAAGGCATCGCTGGAAATGGTGTGCGGCGTGGTGACGGCCACCGGCGCGGCTGGGGCGGGCGCCTCACGGACGGCAAGCGGTTTTCGCATGGACCTTCTCCTATGGCTCGCAAGGGCGGGTGGCGTCGTGCAGGCGTCGCAAGGCCAGGCGCAGGGCAGCCAATGCGCAGGGTCCAGGTTCGATCAAGGCGTTGCTGCAAGCGATCATGACCGCCGCACGAAGGGCCTCGCGCCAGTCAGGCACGGCGCCGGGGCGGTTGTCGCAGGCGATGCGCAGATCGGCAGCCGGTTGCGGCACGGCCAGACTCCTTTCAGTACACCGATAAATGGACCTGGCTTACCGCCTGCAGGAGGAGAAAAAAGCGGCTGGCTAACGTCCGGGGTCGATCATACTCATGAATGAGAATGATTACCATTACCTATAAAGAATTTTCATTAGCCGGGCGCTTCGATGCTGGCTGCCCGCCTTGATACCGGTCAAGAAGCACCAGGGCCGCCGTTTCGATACTGCGAGCCGTTCGCACCGCAAGGTGTCGATCGGCCGTCGTCCGTGCCCCGCGCCGGGCGATACCCCACACCAAGGAGGGTTTCGCGTGAAAGACGTTTCCAAGCTGATCCTGGAAGACGGCGCGGTGCAGGACCGCCGCATCTACTGGGACCAGGACATCTACGAGCAGGAGCTGGAGCAGATCTTTGCCCGCGCCTGGCAGTTCCTGGCCCACGAGTCACAGTTGCCCAACCCGGGCGACTTTCTGACCACGCGCATGGGCGAGGACAACGTCATCGTCGCCCGCCAGCCGGACGGCAGCATCAAGGCCTTCATCAATTCCTGCCCGCACCGCGGCAACGTGGTCTGCCACGCCGACACCGGCAACGCCAAGGCCTTTACCTGCGCGTACCACGGCTGGGCCTTCGGCCTCAATGGCGAACTGGCCACCGTGCCGCTGGAGCATGATGCCTACTACGACGCCATCGAGCGCCCGCGCTACGCCATGCACCCGGTGGCCAAGGTCGACAGCTACAAGGGCCTGGTGTTCGGCACCTTCGATGCCAGCGCCCCGTCGCTGCGCGACTTCCTGGGCGACATGGCCTGGTACATGGACACGTTTCTGGACGTGCCGGGCGGCATCGAGCTGCTCGGCCCGCCGATGAAGTCGATCCTGAACTGCAACTGGAAAGTGCCGGTCGAGAACTTCATCGCCGACGGCTACCACGTCGGCTGGGCCCACGCCGCGGCGCTCAAGGCCATCGAGTCGCCACTGACGCCGCTGGCCGGCAACCAGGCCTACGACGTCAACACCGGCCTGCAGGTAACCACCCGCGGCGGCCACGGCTTCGGCGTCATCTGGGACGCCGCGGCGGCCATCCATCCCGAGGGCGGCGCGTTCCGGGACTGGCTGGCCAAGCGCACGCCGGTCATGCGCGAGCGGCTCGGCGAATGGCGAAGCCGTTTCTACAACGGCCACTGGGACGCCAGCATTTTCCCGAACTGCTCGTTCCTGTACGGCACCAACACCTGGAAGCTGTGGCTGCCGATGGGCCCGCACCACATCGAGGTGTGGACCTGGACCCTGGTCGAGAAGGAAATGCCCGAAGAACTCAAGCAGATGATGGTCGCCACCAACATGATGACCTTCGGCACCGCCGGCATGCTCGAAACCGACGACGGCGAGAACATGGAGCAGTGCACCGGCAGCAACCGCGGCTGGGTAACGCGCCGCGGCAAGCTGTACTCGGGCATGGGCCAGGTGCGCGAGGGCGTGCACGCCGAGCTGCCGGGCATCGTCGGCAAGGGCATCGTGTGCGAGACCTCCAACCGCGGCTTCTACCGCCGCTGGGCCGAGCTGATGAGCGGCCGCAGCTGGGAGGAAATCAGCCGCGAACCCCACTACGCCCCCAACCGCCAGGTGGCCTGACATGAACGCACCCGTACAGATCAAGACTCCCGCCAACCCGCGCTACGTGGACCGCGACACGCTGTTCGAGGTCGAGCGCTTCCTGATCCGCGAAGCGCGCATGCTGGACGAGGAGCGCTTTCGCGAGTGGTGGCAAACGCAGCTGACCGAGGACATCCACTACGTCCTGCCGGTGCGGGAAATCCGCATGCGAGCGGACAAGAAGCCGGTCGGCAGCAACCCCGGCGCGTTCGTCTTCAACGACAACCACGCCATGCTCGACATGCGCATCCGGCGCCTGGAGACCGGCCTGGTGTGGATGGAAGATCCGCAAAACTACATCCGCCGATTTGTCAGCAACATCGATGCGGCCTGGGCCGACGTGGACGGCGAAGTCGACGCCTGGTCGAACTTCATCGTCTACCGTAACCGCCGCCAGCGCGACGAGACCGTCGTCTGGGGCACCAAGCAGTGCCGCCTGCGCAAGGTGGACGGCCAGTGGAAGCTGGCCGGCCGCACCATCCTGGTCGACCAGCGCGTGGTGCTGGACAAGAACCTGTATTTCTTCCTCTAGCCTCTTGGCCGTCGTCGGCCGCCGATCCTCCGGCGGCCGACGACGGCACCTCCTGCTTGCGCGGGTCGATTTGACCCCCCATATTCCAGCCTGATTCCCGGCATCAGGCGGCGCTCTTGCACGTACTGTCCGCCAACATACTTCGCACCGCGCCGGATCGGCGCCTTTTCAAGGAGTCCAGCAATGGCATTGATGGCATCGCGGCGTTTGGCACCGGTCGTGCTCACTCTGGGTCTTGCAGCCTGCACGCAGGAAACCCAGAACGAAATCGGCCGTGCAGTTCAGAACTGGACCGGCACCAACGGCGTGCTCGAAATCTATGCCGGATCAGAGCTTGTCAAACGCTTCATCAACATCGACAAGGTGAGCACTGCCACCGGCACCAAGGATGGCCTGCCACGGCCCTATCGGTTTGGCTACGGCGTGCTGGACGAGAACCTCAACGGTCAGCGCGATCAGGGCGAGAAGAAGGTGTACTTCGAAATCAGCGATTACTCGACGCCGTATGTCTTCTACGAAAGTCCCCGCTGAGGACGCCGCCGGTCGCGACCGGCGCTGGATGACGCGCGCGATCGAACTGGCGCTCGCGGCGCAGGCTCAGGGCGAGGTGCCGGTCGGCGCGGTGCTGGTGGCCGGCGAGGCGGTGCTCGGGGAGGGCTTCAACCGACCGATCGGCGCCTGCGACCCGACTGCCCATGCCGAAATCGTGGCCCTGCGCGCGGCCGCCACCCGTGCCGCCAACTACCGCCTGCCCGGCAGCACGCTGTATGTGACGCTCGAGCCGTGCGCCATGTGCGCCGGTGCCATCGTGCAGGCGCGCGTGCAGCGGGTGGTGTTCGGCGCCCGCGATCCACGCGCGGGGGCGGCAGGATCGGTGTTTCAGGTGTTCGGCGAACCGCGCCTTAACCACCGGCCGGCGGTGACCGAGGGCGTGCTGGGCGAGCACTGCGGCGCGCTGCTGACGGATTTTTTTCGCGACCGGCGCGTGGGCTGAAGCGACTCAAAGCCCGTCACGGAACGTGTCGCAACTGTCTACCCTGCCGTCTTCAAAGCCCCGCCGGAACCACTCCATGCGCTGCGTCGAGCTGCCATGAGTGAATGACTCGGGTCGCACCGGCCCGCCGGACTGCTTTTGCAAGGTATCGTCGCCGATCGCGGACGCCGCGTTGATGGCCTCCTCAAGGTCGCCTGTTTCGACGATCTGGCGCTCCCTGTCCGCATAGTGTCCCCACATGCCGGCGTAGCAGTCCGCCTGCAGCTCCAGTCGGACCGACAACTGGTTCGCCTGCTCGCGGCTGAGCCGCTGCTGGGCCTGGCGCACCTTCCCGGAAGTACCGAGCAGGGTCTGCACGTGGTGGCCCACCTCGTGCGCGATTACGTAAGCCTGCGCAAAGTCGCCGGGGGCACCGAGCTGCTTTTTCATGGCTTCGAAAAACGCCAGGTCGAGATACAGCTTTTGATCCCCAGGGCAGTAGAACGGCCCGGTCGCGGCCTCGGCATAGCCGCACGCCGAGCGAACGGCGGTTCGAAACAGCACCAGTTTCGGCTCGCGGTAGGTCCGGTTCATTTCGCCAAACTTCATGTGCCACATCTGCTCTGTTTCGGCCAGCACAACGGACACAAACTCGACCAGTTCCTGGTCCTGTGCGGACAACTGCGACGCCGCACCCGTCGGCGGCGGCGCGCTCGATTGCAACAGGTCAACGCCCAGAAGCTGCGCGCCAAAATAGGCAACAACACCCAGAATCAGCAGGATACGACCAACTTTTGTCCTGACAAGGAAGGGCAATAGACGAATCAGTGACGAGGCGCCGCCCAAGCCGCCAGCCGGCATGCTGGCGCCCCGAAGGTCTTCCACATTCTCGCTGCGCCGCCCGCCTCTCCAACGCATGCCACTGGGTCTCCCACAGACAAACCTGAAAAAACTGCAGACACCAGACCCATCGATGCCGATTGCCGCCACGCCTGCGCCGCGAGCTTAGACCACGGCGGGCGCGGCGGCGTCGCGACAGCTTCCCTACAATACAAAGCCAACCCGCCCCGCCCGCCCCGCCCCATGAATGCCGCCGACCGCCCGACGCCGACTCACTTCATCCGCCAGATCGCCCTGCAGGACCTGGCCGCCGGCAAGCATCGGACGGTGGTCACGCGCTTTCCGCCGGAGCCCAACGGTTACCTGCACATCGGCCACGCCAAGTCGATCTGTCTGAATTTCGGCCTGGCGCAGGAGTTCGGCGGCGTCTGCCACCTGCGCTTCGACGACACCAACCCGGCCAAGGAGGACATCGAGTACGTCGAGGCCATCGAGCGGGACGTGCGCTGGCTGGGCTTCGACTGGGGCGACAAGCTGTTCCATGCCTCCGACTACTTCGAGCCGCTGTACGACTACGCGGTCCACCTGATCCGCGCCGGCAAGGCCTACGTGTGCAGCCTCAGCGCCGAGGAAACCCGCGCCTACCGCGGCACGCTGACCGAGCCCGGCCGCGACAGCCCGTACCGCACGCGCAGCGTGGCCGAGAACCTGGACCTGTTCGCGCGCATGCGGGCCGGCGAGTTTCCGGACGGCGCGCACGTGCTGCGGGCCAGGATCGACATGGCCGCGCCGAACCTGAACCTGCGCGACCCGGTGCTGTACCGCATCAAGCACGCGCCGCACCCGGTGACCGGCGATGCCTGGTGCATCTACCCGATGTACGACTACGCGCACTGCGTGTCGGATGCGCTGGAGGGCATCACCCACTCGCTGTGCACGCTCGAGTTCGAGGACCACCGCGCGCTGTACGACTGGATCCTCGACCAGCTGCCGGTGCCCTGCCACCCGCGCCAGATCGAGTTCTCGCGCCTGAACCTGTCGTACACGGTGATGAGCAAGCGCCGCCTGCACGAGCTGGTGGAAGGCCGCCACGTGCACGGCTGGGACGATCCGCGCCTGCCGACGCTGTCGGGCCTGCGCCGGCGCGGCGTGCCGGCGGCCGCCATCCGCGATTTCTGCAGCCGCGTCGGCGTGACGCGCAAGGAGAACGTCATCGACCTGGTGCAACTCGAAACCTGCATCCGCGAGGCGCTGGAACAGGACGCGCCGCGCGCGCTGGCCGTGCTGCGCCCCCTGAAGGTGGTGATCGAGAATTACCCGGCCGGTCAGGTCGAATGGCTGGACGCGCCCAACCATCCGCAGCGGCCGGAGCTTGGCAGCCGGCAGTTGCCGTTCGGGCGCGAGCTCTTCATCGAGCGCGACGATTTCATGCTCGACCCGCCCAAGGACTTCCACCGCCTGGCGCCCGGCCGCGAAGTGCGCCTGCGCTTTGCGTATTTCATCCGCTGCGAGCGGGTGGTGACCGACCCTGCCACCGGCGAGGTGCTAGAGCTGGTGTGCAGTTACGACCCGGCCACGCGCGGCGGCAACGCGCCGGACGGGCGCAAGGTGAAGGGCACGCTGCACTGGGTGGACGCCGCGCACGCGCTGAGCGCCGAAGTGCGGCTGTACGACCGGCTGTTCGCGGTGCCCGACCCGGCCGGCGAGGAGGACTACCTGAGTCACCTGAACCCGCAGTCGCTGCAGGTTCTGCCGGACTGTCGCCTGGAGCCGTCGCTGGCCGACGTGGGCGAGGCGCGCCAGTTCGAGCGCCTGGGCTACTTCGCCCCGGACCCGGACAGCCGCCCCGACGCGCCGGTGTGGAACCGCACCGTATCCCTGCGCGACACCTGGGCCAGAGTGGCGGCGCGCGGATAAGGCACGCCAGTAGTAACGGTCAGGGGGCAAAAAAACAACATGTTCGATCAGCTCGCAGGCAGGGGTTTTCAGGTGCTCGCCCTACATCACGCGGAAGCCATTCTCAAGCACGACATGCCACAAGCCGTGACCGAGCTGGAACTGGCCTTGTCGGCCATCGAAATTCCCGTGGAAGAATTGGTGCGCGGTGGTGGCGGCGAAGGCGCCATGACGCAGCGCCTGCGCCGGGTATTGGCACAGGATTTCGGCTGGCGAAAGCACAACTTCGAGATCAAGAAAATCGTCGACGGCGTCGAGAAGGAATCGATTTCGCACGAAATCGACCACGTCAAGCGCTTCGCCGGCGGGACGTTCGCGCTCGAAATCGAGTGGAACAACAAGGATCCCTTCTTCGACAGGGATCTCGAGAACTTCAAGCGTCTGCACGCCGATGGCGTGATATCAGTCGGCGCGATCATTACGCGTGGTGAATCACTCCAAAACTCCCTGCGCGAATTGGTGAGAACATTCGCCCGCCGAGCCGGAATCAGCGATATGGAAGCCGTATCGCGCTACTACATGCCCACTGGGCGGCAGATCGGTCTCATCGGGCAGGCGGCAAAGGCCAGGAATTCTTTCGAGGACGGCTGGGCGCACGCCTTCGTATCCGACAAATTCGGCGAGGCGACCACGCATTGGCGAAAGCTCGAAGATCGCGTGCATCGTGGCGTGGGAAACCCATGCCCGTTATTGTTGATTGGTATTCCGGCGCAAGTCGTCACCGTTTAGAGCGGGGTAAATGAAGTGTCAGTAAAGGTTTACAGCATGACCGAGCCCAACCCCGCCGAGGATTTGCTGGTGAAGATGGCCGGCCAATACGCGACCATCCTCGCCGACCCGCCTTGGCAATTCCAGAACCGTACCGGCAAGATGGCGCCGGAGCATCGGCGCCTGCTGCGTTACCCCACCATGGAGCAGCGCGAGATCCTGGAACTGCCGGTCGCCAGGTTGGCAGCGGCAAGGTCGCATCTTTACCTGTGGGTGCCGAATGCGCTGCTGGCGGAGGGCCTGCGTGTCATGGAGGCCTGGGGATTCACCTACAAGTCGAATCTGGTCTGGTACAAGGTCCGCAAGGACGGCGGGCCGGATGGCCGCGGCGTCGGGTTTTATTTCCGCAACGTCACCGAACTGGTGCTGTTCGGGGTGCGCGGCAGCATGCGCACGCTGCCACCGGGACGCACTCGGGTGAATATCCTGGCGACCCGCAAACGCGAGCATTCGCGCAAGCCAGACGAGATTTATGACCTCATCGAGGCGTGCTCCCCCGGTCCCTATCTGGAACTGTTTGCGCGCTTTAGACGGTCGGGCTGGAGCCAGTGGGGCAACGAAGACGTCGAGGAGAATTCGACGCACGGTGTCGCCCGGCGCAAGGGCCACGTTGAACCGCAACTGCGTCTGTTGGAAACACCGCGCGGTTACGGCGCCAAGCGGGATTGATGCGAACGGCCGCCGGCGATGGAACCACTGCGGCGGGTGATGGCCGTCTTTACAAGATTCACGAGGAGCAACACATGAACGACACCAACCGCCTTGCCCTGCACAGCGTCGCCCAGGCGACGGACAACCCCCTGCTGCCGCAGTTCGAAGCGCTGCGCACCGCATTTCTGCGCGTCGGCCCGACGAGCTACGAGCACCGCATCGCGGCTCTCCTGCGCCTGCGCCAGGCCATCGTCGATCATCACGAGCAGATTCTGGATGCGGTGAATGCCGACTTTGGCCACCGCTCCCGCCACGAGACCTTCTTTGCCGACGTGATCGGCCTGCTCGGCGAAATCCGCCACACCCGCAAGCACCTCAAAAAATGGATGCGCCCGCGCCGTGCCGGCTGGAGTCCGCAGTTCCCGCTGGCCAAGGCGCGCATCCATTACCAGCCGCGCGGCGTGATCGGCATCATCGGCCCGTGGAACGTACCGGTGCTGCTGACGCTGTCGCCGCTGGTCGGCGCCATTGCCGCCGGCAACCGGGCGCTGATCAAGACCTCCGAGTTCTGCCCGCGCACGGCCGAGGTGGTGACCGCCATCGTCGGCCAGGCCTTCGCGCCGGACGAGGTGGCGGTGGTCAACGGTGGCGCCGAGGTGGCAGGGCATTTCTCGGCCCTGCCCTTCGATCACCTGATCTTCACCGGCTCGACGCAGATCGGCCGCATCGTCATGCGCGCCGCCAGCGAGAACCTGACGCCGGTGACGCTGGAGCTGGGCGGCAAGTCGCCGACCATCATCAGCGACGACTATCCGCTGGACATCGCCGCCGGGCGCATCGCGCAGGGCAAGCTGCTCAACGGCGGCCAGGCCTGCATCGCGCCGGACTACGTGTTCGTGCCCACCGGCCGGCGCGATCAGCTGGTCGAGGCGCTCGCCGTGGCGGTCCAGAAAAGCTACCCGACCTTGGCCGGCAACCCGGACCTGACCTGGATCGTCAACGACCGGCACTTCCGGCGCCTGCAGGCGCACATCGCCGATGCCCGCGCCAAGGGCGCGCAGGTGGTCGAGATCAACCCGGGCGGCGCAGCGGTGCCGGCCGGCGAGCGCGTGCTGCCGCTGACCGTGCTGCTGGGCGTCACCGACGACATGACGGTGATGCAGGAGGAAATCTTCGGCCCGCTGTTGCCGGTCAAGACCTACGACGACCTGGCGCAGGTGATCGACTACGTCAACAGCCACCCGCGGCCGCTGGCGCTGTACCACTTCGACGACAACGCCGCGCGCACCGAGCGGGTGCTCGCGCAAACCGTGTCGGGCGGCGCCTGCGTGAACGACGTGCTGTTTCACGTCGCCCACGAGGGCCTGCCGTTCGGCGGCGTGGGGCCGAGCGGCATCGGCCGCTATCACGGCTTCGACGGCTTCGTCACCTTCTCGCACCAGAAAAGCGTGCTGTACCAGAGCCGCTGGTCGGTGCAGTCGCTGATCCGCCCGCCCTACGGGCCCGGTCTGGAGCGCGTAATGCGCCTGGCGCTGCGCTGGTTGTGAGCGGATTCCGGCGGCCCTGACCCGGCCGTCGGGTGTGAAGCGCCGGCGGTCACCATCGTGCCGCCGGATTCCACGACATTTCATTCGAACGCAGTGCTGCCCGCGCTTGTGCCCATGGCGTGGCGCGCGTACTGTGCCGGGCGATTCGCATCACGGGGAGAGGGGCGTCGTTGGATATTCGCTTTCTGCGTTCGTTTCTTGCCAACCCGCTTCGCATGGGCGCTGCGTTTCCCAGCAGCCCCGCCCTGGCCGGTCAGATCACCAATCCGATCGACTTCGCCCGCGCGCGCGTCATCGTGGAGCTTGGGCCCGGCACCGGGGCTTTCACGAGCATGCTGGTGCAGCGGGCGCATCCCGCCTGCCGGGTACTGGCCCTGGAGCTCGATCCGCGGCTGGCGGATTTCGTCGCCAGCCGATTTCCGCGGGTGGAAGTGATCAACGCCGCCGCTCAGACGCTGCCGCAGGTTTTGGCGGCGCGGGGCATCGATTCGGTCGATGCCGTGGTCTGTGGCTTGCCGTTCGCCAACTTCAGCGCCGCCCAGCAGGCTCAGGTGGTCAATGCCGTGCACGCCGCCCTGCGCCCGGGCGGCAGTTTCATGTCGTACAGCTTCGTGCATGCCCAGGTGCTGCCGACCAGTCGGCGCTTTAGGCGCAGCCTCAAAACGCTGTTCGGCCGGCTGGACATTCATCCGGTGCTGCTGAACGCGCCACCGGCCCTGGTCTACACCTGCGTGGCCTGAACCGCACGCCGGAAGCCGAATCGGTCCGGGCAGTCCGGGTCAATCCGTTTGTTACTGAACCTGCCTACCCGGCTCGCGCCGTCGCGACGCCCGGGCGCGCCGCTGCCCGGTCAGTCGGCAAGCGACACACCGTCACCTGCGGCGCCACGCCCGGCATCAGGCTGACGCTCAGAAAACTGCCCGGCTCGCCGAGCACCGGATGCGGCGCGCCGCTGTACCAGGCGGTGGTGCCGCCGGCCGATACGTCCCGTGCGCAGTGAATGTGGCCCAGCGCCAGATAGTCGAAGTCGGCGTCATGGATTTCACGGGCGTGAATCGGCGAGGAGTTGCGCGATTCACCGGCCGCCGGCACGTGCACGCCGTGCGCCAGGCCGAGATACCACAGGTCCGAATCAGGCCGGGCCGGCGGATCGGCCAGCGGCCGGTGGCCCGGATGATGATCCACCAGCCCCCGCCCCCACACGGCCACGCCCAGCTCGGGCAGCGTCAGCGTCTGCCCGGCCGGGTCCAGCAGCAGGTGCAGGCCGGCGGCGGCAAAGTCGTGGCGATGGTAGACGGCGTTCTCGGCCAGGCAGTCGTGGTTGCCCGGAATCATCACCACCGGGAACGGCAGCGCCGCCAGGCGCTCGCAGGCCCACTCCACGGTATCGACCGTGGCGCGGTTGTGGTCGAACAGGTCGCCGGCCAGCAGCATCAGGTCCGGCCGGTCGGCGCAGATGGCGTCCAGCAGGGTGTCGAACAACGCCCGGTCGCGGTCATGGCGGGCACGGTTCCAGTCGCCGCCGTAGTAGTCGCTATCGAGGTGGATATCGGAGCAGTGAGCCAGACGCAGCGCGCGGTGCATGAGGGTTCGGATGCGGCCTGTGGGGCCTGCAAAGATACCACCGGCGGCTAGACCGGCCGCTCGGCGCCGAGCGAGACGCGGTGCATGACGCGCCGGTGGCCGTGGTAGTCGTTGATCGGGTTGTGCTGCGTGCAGCGGTTGTCCCACAGCGCCAGCGTGCCGACCTGCCAGCGCAGGCGGCAGGTGAACTCCGGCCGGCACAGGTGGGCGAACAGGTAGTTCAGCAGCGGCGCGCTTTCCTCTTCGGTCATGCCCTCGAAACGCACCGTGTGGCCGCCGTTGACGTACAGCAGCTTGCGGCCGGTTTCCGGATGCGTGCGCACCACCGGGTGCACCGCCTTCAGGGCGGCGCCCGGCGCGAGTCTCGCGCCGCCTTTGGCCAGGCGGTCCTCGCGCGTCTTGGTCACATCCGCCTTGGCCGAGCTGTTGACGGCGCGCAGGCCCTCCAGCACCCGCCGCAGACCGTCCGACAACGCCTCGTAGGCCAGGTACATGTTGGCGAACAGCGTGTCGCCGCCCACCGGCGGCACCTCACGCGCCAGCAGTGTGGCGCCGATCGGCGGGGTTTCCAGATAGGCGGTGTCCGAGTGCCACAGGCCACCGAAATTGACCCGCTCGTGCGGCAACTTGATGACCGGCACGATCAACGGGTAGCCGTCGAGGCCGCGCAGCATGGGGTACTCGACTGGCTCGGCGATGCGCCGGGCGAAGGCCAGGTACTGGTCGGAATCGAGCGCCTGGTCGCGAAAGAACAGCACCAGGTGCTGCAACCAGGCGTGGCGGATCTCGGCCAGGACCGGTGCGTCCAGCTCATCGCGCAGATCGATCCCGTGGACCTGCGCTCCAAGCGCGCCGGCCAGCGGGGCCACGCTGATGTATCGGTATTGCATCTTGCCTCCGCGTGGCCCAGGCGCCGCGGCCAGCGTAGCCCGGCGCTATTTGGCGCGGGCGCGGATGCGCTGCTGGGCCAGCTGGGTCAGGGTGATGGCCTTGGCCACGTCAGCGCTCTTGCGAATGTGCCGCAACAGCAGCGTCTTGGCAGCATCCACGTCGCGCTCCAGCAGCCGCTGCAGGATTTCATGGTGCTCGGCATAGGTGTGGTCGACGCGCGTGGCTTCGGTGAAATCCAGTCGGCGCACGATGTGGATGTGCTCGTTCACATCCTTCAGATAGCCCGCCAGAACGGCGTTGCCGGCGCCACTGGCCAGTGCCATGTGGAAGCCCTCGTCGCGGGCCACCATGGTTTCCACGGGCGGCGGCTGTTTGGGCACATGCTGCGGGTCCCAGACGGCGGCCAGTTTCTTGATCTGGCTGTCCGACATGGACACGCAAGCCAGCTCCAGCGCGCGCATTTCCAGCGCAATGCGCACCTCGTAGTACTGGTTGATGGTCTCGATGTCGATCTCGCGCACGAAGCAGCCCTGCTTGGGGCGAATCGTGAGATAGCCCTCGGCGGACAGGCGCTGCAGGGCCTCGCGCACCGGCGTGCGGCTGACACCGAAACGAACCGCGAGCTCGTTCTCGGTTACCCGCGCGCCGGGATACAGGCTAAACCCCAGGATCATGTCCTTGAGCTGGCGGTAGATGTCGCGAGGGCTGGCGGCGGGACTGGACGGCATGTGAGCCTCCGGCGGCGTCTTGGGTACGCACCATTGTATGCAAGCAAAGCGCCGCGGTGGTGCATCCACGTACGCCAGTTGTACTTGGACACGCGCAGCGCGCAGCCGTCGACGCAGTAATTCCGTTACGTTGCCTCGCCATGCGGCGGCTGGCACGCCTTTTGAATATCACCATGTATGCAAGAAACCGTGCTGCGCCGGTTTCCGACCAGGGAGCGAACCCGATGATTGAAATAGCCGCCCGCCCCTACCCGCTGCGCCTGGCCCCGGCCAGCACGGCGCTGCTCGTCATCGACATGCAGCGCGACTTCCTGGAACCGGGCGGCTTCGGCGCCATGCTGGGCAACGACGTGTCGCTGCTGCGCAGCGCCATCGTGCCGTGTCAGCGCCTGCTCGACGTGGCCCGCAAGGCCGGGCTGCTGGTGGTGCACACCCGCGAGGGGCACCGCCCGGATCTGAGCGACGCACCGCCGGCCAAGCTCGCCCGCGGCAGGGGTCCGACCCGCATCGGTGACGTGGGCCCCATGGGCCGCATCCTGATCCGCGGCGAGCCCGGCCACGATTTCATCCCGGAGCTGTACCCGCTGCCGGGCGAGGTCGTGCTGGACAAACCCGGCAAGGGCTCGTTCTGCCAGACCGATCTGGCGCTGATCCTGGCCAACCGCGGCATCCGCACGCTGCTGGTGGCTGGCGTCACCACCGAGGTGTGCGTGCACACCACCGTGCGCGAGGCCAACGACCGCGGCTTCGAGTGCCTGGTGGTCAGCGACGCCGTGGCCTCGTACTTCCCGGAATTTCACCGCGTGGCGCTGGAGATGATCTGCGCCCAGGGCGGCATCTTCGGCTGGGTTGCCGACTCGGCCGCCGTGTGTGCCGCGCTGACCCGCGCCGCTGCCTGAAACCTTCCACCCACCCACGAGGCACCCGCCATGAACAGCACCGCTCCAAAACTCTGGTCGCCCGGCGACTGGAACGCCTTCTTCGGCTTCGGCACCAACATCCTGGTCAACCTGCTGACGCTGACCGCGCTGTTGCGCTACGTCATCAAGCTGCCGGACGACATCGTGTTCGGGCGCATCCTGCCGGCCACCGGGCTGATGCTGTTCCTGTCCACTGTCTACTACGCCTGGCTGGCCTACGGGCTGGCCAAAAAGGAAGGCCGCGACACGGTCTGCGCGCTGCCGTCGGGCATTTCGGTGCCGCACATGTTCGTGGTGGTGTTCGTGATCATGCTGCCGATCGCGGCCGCCAGCGGTGATCCGATCAAGGGCTGGGAGGCCGGGCTGACCTGGGTGTTCGTGCAGAGCTTCGTGCTCATGCTGGGCGGCTTCGTGGCGCCGTGGATCAAGAAGATCACCCCGCGGGCGGCGCTGTTGGGTGCCCTGGCCGGGGTGTCGATCGCCTTCATCTCCATGCGCCCAGCGCTCGAGATGTACATGGACCCGGTGATCGGCCTGGCCTGCTTCGCCATTCTGCTGGCGAGCTGGTTCGGCGGCGTGCGCTACTGGAAGGGCATCCCGGCCGGGCTGGTGGCGATCGGCGTCGGCTCACTGATCGCCTGGGGCGGGCTGGCGTTCGGCTTCAACTTCGGCGGCATGAGTCTGGACAAGCTCGGCGCCTCGTTCGCGAGCTTCGGCTTCTCGGTGCCGCTGCCGGCCATCGGCCATGTGTTCGGCGGCTTCGAGTACCTGGCGGTGATCCTGGTCACGGCCATCCCGTTCGGCATCTACGACCTGGTCGAGGCCATGGACAACGTGGAAAGCGCCGAGGCCGGCGGCGACCACTTCCCCACCACGCGCGTCATCACGGCCGATGGCGTCGTGAGCCTGGTCGGCTGCCTGCTGGGCAACCCCTTCATCAACGCCGTGTACATCGGCCACCCGGGCTGGAAGGCCATCGGCGGGCGCATCGGCTACTCGGCCGCCACTGGCGTGATGGTGCTGATCCTGTCCTGGTTCGGCATCCTGGCGGTGATGATGGCGCTGATTCCGGTGGTGGCCATCTCGCCCATCCTGCTCTACATCGGCATGCTGATCGGCGCCCAGGCTTTCCAGGAAACGCCCAAGAACCACGCACCGGCGGTGATTCTGGCGCTGATTCCCCAGGTGGCCGGCTGGGGCAAGCTGATGATCGACAACGCGCTCGGCGCCGCCGGCACCAACGCCGCGGCGGTCGGCCTCGACAAGCTGGCCGGCACCGGCGTGCTGTACCACGGCCTGGAACTGCTCGGCAGCGGCGCCATCCTGACCAGCCTGATCCTGGCGGCCGTCGCCGCCTGCATCATCGATCGCGCCCATGGCCGGGCCGCCGGCTTCGCGCTGGCCGGCGCGGTGCTGACCTTCTTCGGGTTCATGCACAGCGAGGCCATCGGCCTGGCACAGAGCCCGACAGTGGCCTTCGGCTACCTGCTGGTGGCCGGCGGGCTGATGGTGCTGGCGCGACAGGCGGTTCCCAAGGCAGTCGGCGTGGGAAGCGTGGCGCTCGAAGCGGCTGACTGATCCCGATCGGGCGGGACCGGTGGCAACCGGCCTGCCCATTTTTCAGCGTTCATTTGCATACATCGTGGCATTCAAATAACCTCGCAGGAGTCCTCACCATGAAGCGTATCCACACACCGGCCCCGCACCGCACGCTGCGTGCCCTGGCCCTGAGCCTGGCGCTCGGCGGCCTGAGCGCCCCGTCGGTGCAGGCCGGCTCGGCGTTGTTCGCCACCACCAACATCCAGTACCTGCACGGCACCCGCTACGCCGACTTCGATCCTGACGGCGGCTTCAGCGAGACGGACGAGGCCAGCATCATCACCATCGAGCACTTCAACGCCTGGAAGTACGGCGACAACTTCATCTTCGTCGACATCACCAACCCGGACCGCGAGGGCGACGCCTTCGGCACCACCACGGAAGGCGACGGCAGCTTCTATGCGGAAATCTCGCCGCGGCTGTCGATCGGCAAGATGTTCTTCGACAAGGAGCTGTCCTGGGGCATCGTCAAGGACCTGCTGTTCACTTCCACGCTGGAAATCCCCGAATCGCCGGTCGAGCAGACCTGGCTGTACGGCCTGGCGGTGGACCTGAATCTGCCCAAATTCCAGTTCTTCCAGGTCAACTGGTACATCCGCGACAACCAAGCGTCGGGCATCGACACCGGCCAACAGGTGACGCTGGCGTGGGCGCTGCCGTTCAAGCTCGGCCCGGTGCCGCTGTTGTTCGAGGGTTTCTTCGACTACGCCTGGGGCGAGGATCCGCTGCAGGACAACATCATCACCGCGCCGCGCCTGCTGGTGGATGTAGGCGAACTCGCGGGGATAGGTGCCGGCAAGCTGCAGGCCGGCGTCGAGTACCAGATCTGGCGCAACAAGTTCGGCATCGACGACATGGACGAGGACGTACCCCAGGCCATGGTGAAGTGGATTTGGTAAGCCCGATGACGACCGCGCCCGGCGCCGCCCCGCCACTGCCCGACATCGCCACCTTGCGCCGGCGGCTGAACGGCGGGCCCGGCGTTGCGGCGCTGGTCGAACAGCTCATCGCCCGCCGCCGCACGGTGACGGCCGACGGCCTCTGGATCAGCGCCGTGCCGGATGCCGCGCTGCGCGAACGCGCCGCCGCGCTCGACGCCCTTGCGCCGGCGGCGCGCGGGCCGCTGCACGGCGTGCCCTTCGCGGTCAAGGACAACCTCGACGTCGCCGGCCTGCCGACCACCGCCGCCTGCCCTGGATTCGCCTACCTGCCCACGCACACGGCGCCGGCCGTGCAGCGCCTGCTGGATGCCGGTGCACTGCTGGTCGGCAAGACCAACCTGGACCAGTTCGCCACCGGTCTGTCCGGCACCCGCACGCCCTATGGCACGCCGGCCAACGCCTTTGATGCCGACTACATCTGCGGCGGGTCGAGTTCGGGCTCGGCGCTGGCGCTGGCACACGGCCTGGTCAGCTTTGCGCTCGGCACCGACACCGCCGGCTCCGGCCGGGTGCCGGCTGCGCTGGGCAACCTGATTGGCCTGAAGCCGAGCCGCGGCCTGGTCAGCACTCGCGGCGTGTTGCCGGCCTGCCGCTCGCTTGACTGCGTGTCGGTGTTCGCGCTGACCTGCGCCGACGCCTCCGCGGTGCTGGAGGTGATCGCCGGTTTCGATGCCGAGGACCCCTTCGCGCGCGCCGACTGGCCCGCAGTGCCGGCGCCCGGGGCGGGCTTTCGCTTCGGCGTGCCGCGGCCGGAGCAGCTCGATTTCGACGGCGATGCCGCGGGCGCGGCGGCCTTCGCGCGCGCCGTGGCGGCGCTCGAAACGCTCGGTGGCAGTGCCCAGACCATCGACTACGCGCCCTTCCGGGAAGCCGCGCAGCTGCTCTACGAAGGCCCCTGGCTGGCCGAGCGGCGCCTGGCGCTGGGCGATTTTCTGGACCGCCGGCCGGACGCCGTTCTGCCGGTGGTACGCGAAATCATCCTGGGCGCCGACCGCTTCACCGCGACCGACCTGTTCGCCGCCGACCACCGCCTGCGCGATCTGCGCCGCAGCTTGGAGCCCCTGTGGCGCCAGCTCGACTGCCTGCTCACCCCCACCCTGCCCACCGCCTACCGGCGGGCACAGGTGCTGGCCGACCCGGTCGCGCTCAACACGCGCCTCGGCCACTACACCAACCACGTCAACCTGCTAGACCTGTGCGCGCTGGCGGTGCCGGCGGGGTTTCTCGCCAACGGCCTGCCGTTTGGCGTGACGCTGCAGGCACCGGCCGGGCACGACCGGGCGCTGCTGGCGCTGGGCGACCGGCTGCACCGGGCGCTCAACGAAACACTCGGCGCCAGTGGACTGCCGCTGGCCGGCACGCCGCCGTTGATCGACGACTCGCAAGGCGAAGCGAGGTTCCCGATCGCCGTCTGCGGGGGCCACATGCAAGGCCTGCCGCTGAACGGCGAACTGACCGGCCTGGGCGGGCGGCTGCGCGAGCGGACCCATACCGCCCCCGCCTATCGCCTGTATGCGCTGACCGGATTCGCACCACCACGCCCCGGAATGGTGCGCGACCCGACCGGCGCCAGCATCGAGGTCGAGGTGTGGACCCTGCCATCGAGCCGGGTCGGCGCGTTCCTGGCGGGCGTGCCGGCACCGCTTGCCATCGGCAGCGTCGAGCTGGCCGACGGCAGCTGGGTAAAAGGCTTTCTGTGCGAGGGCCACGCCGTGCAGGGCGCGGCGGACATCACGTCCCTGGGCGGTTGGCGGGCCTGGCTGGCGAGCCGCTGAGCCGGTTGCACGAAATTTGCATGGGGAAGCGCTGACGTATGCAGGGCTTCCCGCAGCGCAAGGACGCGCTGCCACGATCGGCAGCGGGCACGCTGCTGATTTTGTGAGCCATTTGTCGCCGTGGCGGCAACACGGCCCCAATCGCCTTCACCCATCGAGAATCGACACGATGCCAGCTCGCTTCCTGGATGCCGACCCCTACCCCTGGCCCTTCGATGGCGACCTGCGTCCGGCCAACACGGCGTTGATCGTGATCGACATGCAGACCGACTTCTGCGGGCCGGGCGGCTATGTCGACACCATGGGCTACGACATCTCGCTGACGCGCGCGCCGATCGAGCCGCTGCACGCGGTGCTCTCGGCGTTTCGCGCCGGCGGCTTTCACGTCATCCACACCCGCGAGGGGCACCGGCCGGATCTGTCTGACCTGCCGGCCAACAAGCGCTGGCGCTCGCAGCGCATCGGCGCCGGCATCGGCGACGCCGGCCCTTGCGGCAGGATTCTGGTGCGCGGCGAGCCGGGCTGGGAAATCATCCCCGAGCTGGCGCCGCTGCCCGGCGAGCCCGTCATCGACAAGCCGGGCAAGGGCTCTTTCTGCGCCACGGATCTCGAACTGCTGCTGCACACGCGCGGCATCCGCAACCTGGTGCTGACCGGCATCACCACCGACGTGTGCGTGCACACCACGATGCGCGAGGCCAACGACCGCGGCTTCGAGTGCCTGCTGCTGGCCGACTGCTGCGGCGCGACGGACCACCGCAATCACCTGGCGGCACTGAGCATGATCAAGATGCAGGGCGGGGTTTTTGGCGCGGTGGCCGATTCGGCGGCGCTGCTCGCCGGCCTGCGCGCGTGACGGCGCATTCGACGGCGTTCGCCACTCTGCTGCAACGCGCCGCGCAGCCGGACCGGCTGCACTGGCAGGTTCTGCGACCGGGCGTGGAGTTTCACGCCCTGTACGGCCGACCCGGGGTTGGCCCTGCCGCAGCCCTGCTGCGCTACATCCCCGGGGCCACGGTGCCGCAGCACCACCACACCGGCTACGAACACATTCTTGTGTTGCAGGGCTCGCAGCGCGACGGCGATGGGCACTACCCGGCCGGGACGCTGCTGGTCAGCCCGCCCGGCAGCCGGCACGCTGTGGTCAGCGATGAGGGCTGCCTGGTACTTGCAATCTGGTCGGCGCCGATCGAATTCGTCGCCGACGCCTGAGCGCGCTGCCGATTTCTTGAGGCCAAGTGTCCGGTCGGCGAACGTCCCCGTGCACGAATCGGTGTTATCTGGCCGCCTTGCCGGTTGAATCGGGGGCGCTCATGGTGCCCGTGGTAGCCGGGGACGTGTTCTTGTCGACCACTCCGGGGATGGCCTGGGTCGGTCGTGAGAACTTGCCCTTCAGATCGTCGACGCCGGACTGCGGCCTGGCCAACTCAAGCAGGTCCTGCCGCTTCCTCCGCTTTTCCTGACTGTCGATGGACATCTCCTTGTCCCGCTTCTCCACCAGCCCGGGGTGCGCCTCGCCGTCGCGATTGAAAGACCATGCAAGCATCGGCATGCCGAGGGGCAGCCTGTCGCCCCGGTCGGTTGCCCAGACGTGCCACGTCTTCCCATAGGAGTTCATCTTGCCTTTCATCAGTTCCTTTTCGGCGATCTCGGGAAGCCCGGGCGCGACAAGCTGACCTGACAATATTTCTCCATTGTGGGGATGCCACATGCTCTTCTCATCGTTGGGCAGCGTTTCGAAAAGCCGCTCGGAAATGATGAATTCGATGCCGTTCAAGTTGGCCTCGGCGGTGTTCCCGTCAAACAGTGCGCACTGAGCGAAATCCTCGTTCACCTGCCGGCAGAAGTGATGGGCTTCCATCTGGTGCGAGGGGTCTTCCTTCATCGGATGGAATCCCACCAGGTACACGTTCATTGCAGCCAGCGGCGCGTCGGTCTGCATGACGGCTGCGCCGGCCTTCAAGACGTCGGTCTTTGCGCTGGTCTGGGCACCCGCCGGTGTGACGGTCGAGGCGCGATGCGCGCAACCGGTCGTCAGCACAGCGACCAATGAACATGTGAACAGACAGTTGCGTTTTTTCATGGTGCGCCCCAATAACGATTGAAGGGTGGAAAGTGGCCTGGGCAGGGGTGGCAAACGGCATGCCGCATGACGAAGCCAGGCCATGTCGCGAGCGAACGCGCCGGACTGAAAATTCACGCCACCGCAGACTCGTTGGCCTGCGCGATCACTCGAGACTCAGGCGTCTGGCGACGCCTGTTCGGCGCCTTCGATCAGCGCGCGCTTCGCAGCCGGGCCGCGATCGACTCCATCTGACTGATCTCGTCGCGCTGAGCCTTGGTGATCTGCTCGCAAAGGCGCACGAGTTCGGGATCCATGAGTTGGGCCTCCCGGCACATGAGGATCGCCCCGGAGTGATGCGGAATCATGGACTCGATGAACTGCCGGTCGTCCACGAGCGCTTGCGAACGCGTTGCCCACAAGGAGGCGGCAAACAGAATGGCCAGGCCCGCATACAGCGCCAGGTTGACGGTCCTGTTGCCATACATCGAACCCATCGTGGCGAGCATGATCATGCCCATCGGCGCCAGCATGGTCAGCGCCATGTAGAGCATGTTCAGGTTGTTCCGATAATCTTCCCAGCGGTCGACCATGGTGAACATGGCCAGATACATCGGGATGAGGCTCAAGGCCAGGTTGAGCGCGAACATCCAGTAGTTGCGCGCCTCCGACCGGCGCGGATGCGCGGCATCATGTTGCAGACGGTCTTTCTCCATGAACCGACCCTCGCAGAATGGGCTACACGATTACGTTGGCTACTGGCTGGCATGCACCGTGCAGCACTACCCGCCCGGCCATGCTCCGTTCGACTCTCCGCCCCATGCCGGGTTCATGGGCATCGCCGCATGGGTGGCTGTCGTACCGCGCAGATTGACGGCCTGTTGGCTATCGTGGGCAATGTGCATGACCATGCCTGACGGCTCCTGGGGCTGCCAGCACGCGGATTTGGCGCTTGCCGGGCCCGATCGGCCCTGATGCGATGGCCGTCGACCCGTCGTCATGCATCCGGACTCAGGGCCCGCGGCTTCCCTAATAAAGTGCCTGGGCAGAACCTGCCCCCCTGTTTTGTAAGATCGTCGTATCAAGGAGCCCGCCCATGCCCAGCTTTCAGCCGCCTCTGCGTACCCTCATGGGCCCCGGCCCGTCCGACGTCCACCCGCGCGTCCTGGCGGCCATGGCCCGGCCAACGATCGGCCATCTCGACCCGGTGTTCGTCGACCTGATGGGCGACATCAAGGCGCTGCTGCGGCGCGCCTTCAGGACCGACAACGAAGTCACCTTCCCGATCTCCGGGCCCGGCTCGGTGGGCATGGAAGCCTGTTTCGTGAATCTGGTCGAGCCGGGCGACACGGTGATCGTGTGCCGCAACGGCGTGTTCGGCGGGCGCATGAAGGAGAACGTCGAGCGCGCCGGCGGCGTTGCGGTAGTCATCGACGATCCGTGGACGCGGGCGGTCGACCCGCAGCGCCTGGAAGACGCGCTCAAGGCCCACCCGCAGGCCGGATTGGTCGCCTTCGTGATGGCCGAGACCTCCACCGGCGCGCTGTCGGACGCCCGGACACTGGTCGATGTGGCCCACCGCCACGGGGCGCTCGCCATCGTGGATGCCGTCACGGCGCTGGGCGGCGTGGAGCTCGACGTCGACGGCTGGGGCATCGACGCCATCTACAGCGGCACGCAAAAATGCCTGTCCTGCCCGCCCGGCCTGGCGCCGGTCAGCTTCGGTGCCCGCGCGCTCGACAAACTGCGCGCCCGCAAGACGCCGGTGCAAAGCTGGTTCCTGGACCTGAACCTGGTGCTCGGCTACTGGTCCGGCGCAGCCCGGCGCAGCTACCACCACACCGCGCCCATCAACGCCCTGTACGGCCTGCACGAGGCGCTGCTGATGCTGCACGAGGAAGGCCTGGAGGCCGCCTGGAAACGCCATGCCCTGCACCACCGGGCGCTGCGCGCCGGCCTGGCAGCCATGGACCTGCCCCTGCTCGGCGTCGAGGGCGAGCGCCTGCCGCAGCTGAACGTGGTCGGCATCCCGGAGGGCGTGGACGACGCCCGCGTGCGCCAGACACTGCTCGATGACTACGACCTGGAGATCGGCGGCGGGCTGGGCGAATTCGCCGGCAAGGCCTGGCGCATCGGCCTGATGGGCCAGTCCGCCAGCCGCCGCCATGTTCTGACGTGTCTGACGGCACTGGGCAGCGCGATCACACGGCAAGGCCGACCGGTGGACCGCGGCGCGGCGTTGGCCGCGGCCGAAGCCGTTTACCGGAACTGATCCGGGCACCGCCGCACGCCGCGCCTGCCCTGGTCACTCCTGTTCGCCGGTACAGGCGTCACCAGCGCGCGGGATTTTCCAGCCATAATTGTTTTGCCGGCTGCATTTGTACCGATGGACAGGAAAGGGGGTGCTTTCCGCTTCCGCGCGCCCCATCATGCGGCCCCATAGGGCTCTCCACGGATTTTTTCTTGATGACCACTGCATCTTTTCGGACGCGTTTTGCTGGCTTGCTCCCCGTCGCACTGGCCACCTTCGTCGCGACCACGGGCACCGCGACGGCGACAGTGCTGAACCCGCTGATCGGCGGCACTTTCCTGAACGGCACCGGCGCCAACAGCCAGTGGGTGCAAGTGCAAGAAAATTGGCGCGGCACGATTCACGGCGCCGAGGGGTGGGGCACCGGTATCTGGGGCTTGGCGGATGCCAACCAGGTGCTGGGCCTGGGCGCCGGCGACCCGGACGTCGTAGCGCGTCACAACGGCCTGGCCGGCCCCATCCATTTTGCCGATCAGGTTTATCTCGATAAGTGGGGCGCAACCTGGGGAACCCAAGACCTGGCGCCGATTCTGGACCCGGCGCCGGGCTCCTACCAGGAAAACTGGGCGGTCCGCTTCACCGGTTACATCTCGATTACGGACCCGGGGCTCTACAACTTCAGCGTTCTGTCCGACGACGGTTTCAGCTTCAGCCTGTTCGGTGCCAATGGCACCTTGAGCCTGCTCGTGGACGCCCTGAACCCGCGGGACCGCCTCGGTTTCGACTCGGATCTTGACTTGCTGGAGGGCCTGTACGGCTTCCATCTGACGGCCTGGGAGAGGCTCGAAGCCGGCGTGGTCAGTCTCGACTGGATACGTCCCGACGGGCAGTGGGAGCCGATCCCGCGCAGTCATCTGTTCAACTCCATACCCGCACCCACCACGGCGTTGCTGCTGGCGCCGGGTCTGGCCATGCTGGCAGCGCGGCGCCGATCTGCTGACGCCTGAGGTTGCGGATTCCGTCCCCGGAGATTTTTGATTCACCCTGTCGCGGCACACGCTCGCGCATCCTGCCCCCGGACGGGTAGCGCCAAGCAAAGGAGCGCCGCCCAGGCACGTTCGGCTCCCTGATCGGCTAAAGTGTGTTGGCGGTACGGCCGCTAATCCAGGCTGACCCGGGAAGGTTTCTCGGCTCCAACCACCCCCACCGCCGATGTTCCTCGCCCATGTGGGATTCCGTGGCCGGCTTTCTGGCCGGCTTCAGTTTTTACTACCCGTTGTTCATGGCCTATCTGTGGCTGACGGGCGGCATCTACTATTTTTTTCACTGGGAACGGCGCGAGCCACCGGTCGATCAACCGCCGACGCTGCCCGACTACCCGCCCGTATCGCTGATCATTCCCTGCCGCAACGAGGGCCGGCAGCTTCGCGACACCATCGCGCGCGCGGCGGCACTGGACTATCCGCAATTCGAAATCATCGCGGTCAACGACGGCAGCAGCGACGACACCGGCGCCATTCTTGACCAATTGCAGGCCCACCACGCAAACCTTCGCGTGTTGCACCTGGAACACAATCAGGGCAAGGCGATGGCCCTGCGCATGGGTGCGCTTGCCAGTCCGAACGAGATCCTGGTTTGCATAGACGGGGACGCCGTGCTCGATCGGCACGCCCTGCACTGGCTGGTGCGCCACTTCGTTACCGGGCCGCGGGTCGCGGCCGTCACCGGCAACCCGCGTATCCGCAACCGCTCAACGCTGCTCGGCAAGATTCAGGTGGGCGAGTTCTCGTCCATCATCGGCCTCATCAAGCGGGCGCAGCGCATCTACGGGCGGATATTCACCGTCTCCGGCGTGGTCACTGCATTTCGAAAATCCGCACTTCAGCGCGTGGGCTTCTGGTCCACCGACATGGTGACCGAGGACATCGACGTCAGTTGGCGCCTGCAGCTGGACCACTGGGACATCCGCTACGAACCGAACGCCCTGTGCTGGATCCTGATGCCGGAAACGCTGCGCGGGCTGTGGCGTCAGCGCCTGCGCTGGGCCCAGGGCGGCGCCGAGGTGCTGATCAAGTACTGGCGCGACCTGCTGTCATGGCGCAAGCGGCGCATGTGGCTGGTATACGTTGAACTGCTGGCCAGCATCAGCTGGGCCTACGTCATGACGATCGGGGCTTTGCTGTGGCTGATCGGGCTGGTGCTGCCATTGCCGGCGGGACTGCAGGTCGCCAGCCTGGCGCCGCCGCGCTGGAGCGGCGTGCTGCTGGGCTTCACGTGCTTGTTGCAGTTTGTCGTCAGCCTGCGCCTGGACGGGCGCTACGAGCGGCGCACGACCGCCCGCTACTACTACTGGATGATCTGGTATCCGCTGGTGTACTGGCTGCTGAACGTGGCGACCAGCGTGGTTGCCCTGCCAAAGGCTCTGCTCAAGCGCCGCGGCGCGCGGGCCGTATGGACCAGCCCCGATCGGGGCCTGCATCAGCAGGGACAGCGGCCATGAACGGCCGCAACGGCGATGATCTGATCATCGAACGCCCGGACCTGCAAAGCTGGCCGCTGATCCTGGGTTCGCGCATGGTCACCGCACTCATGTGGGGGTTGTACGTCTATCTGTGGCTGCCGCTGCTGACCCTGCTCGGCTGGGCGCTCGGGATCGACAGCGCCTACGAGCAGATGATCGCGCTGGGTGGCTATCAGATCGTGCTTGGGCTGTGGCTGTTCTTTGCCGCGGTCATCCTGATCATGGGCGGGCTGCTGCTGGGCTGGGCGCGGTTGAATTTCTATCGCTTCCGGGGTCCGGATCGGCGCCAGCTTCCCGGCCTCACCGACGAGCCGCAGATGGCGGCCGATTTCGGCCTGGAGGCACACCAGCACTCGGTCCTGCACACCTGCCGGCGTGCCCGGCTGGACCACCATCCCGACGGCACCCTGCGGCGCGTGGAAATCAACCCCGAGCCAGTACCCGCTGCCATGCTGCCCAGCGAAACCCCGTGATGAAACGCCGCGCACCGCCGATGGTTCTGATTTGCGCCGCCGTGACCGCCGGCCTGGCCCCTGCCGCGGAGCCCACCGCCGACGAGAACCCGCCGCAACGGTCGCTCGCGGCGGCGCGGGCCGCCCGCGACGCCGGTCAGTTCGATGCCGCGGCTGCGTCTTACGCCGCGGCCCTGCGCCACGACCCGGTGGCGCGGGACGCCTACCTGGGCGCGGCCCTGGTCGAGGCCGAGCGCGGCTACCCGCGGGCAGCGCTGATCCGTCTGGAAGCGGTCACGGCCCGCTGGACCGGACAAACCGATTACTGGATGGCGCTGGGCTATGTGCGGCGCCTGGCGGGCGACCCGCGTGGCGCCACCGAGGCTTACCGGCAAGCACTGCGCCTTGACCCGAGCCGGGTCGATGCCCGCCGGGAAATGATCCCCGCCCTGCAGCAGGCCGGGCGGCCCCGCGCCGCGCTCAGGTACTCCCGGGAATGGGGTCTGGCGCTGCCGGACGCACAGCGCACGGCGCTGCAGCACGACATCGTCGCCGGCCAGATTCGGCGCGGCGGGCAGGGTGACTCCGCCGCGACGCTGCGGGCGCTGCGGGCCCTTGGCGCGCCCCCGCCCGGCACCGTGCCAACACTTGTTCTGAGCCAGCCTTCGCAGCAGCGCCGGGCCTATGACCTGATGGTCGCCCTGCGCGATGCTCGCCGCGCCGCGGATGTGCTGACCGTGTTCGGGCAGATCGAGGCGGCCGGCCTGGCAACGCCTCCCTACGCCCTGCTCGCGGCTGCGGACGCTCACCTGATGCTGCGCCAGCCCGAAGCGGCGGAAGCGCTGTATCGCCGTGTCGGCACACTCGATCCGGCCAACCCGCAAGCGCGCGTCGGGCTGTTTTATGCGCTCATCGAGCAGGATCGGTTCGGCGAAGCGCTGGCTGTCATCGATGGCGCACAGCGCGATGCGCAGCGCGCAGCGGCCGGCGAGCCGGGCGCGCCGCCGGCCGGCCCGCTGCTCGGCACGCGCATCATGGCAGCCATGGGCCGTGCCTACGCGGACCGGCTGCCGGCCGCCCAGCGCCGTCTGGAAGCCTTGCCGGCGCACGAACCCCCGGTTGCGGCCGCCAAAGGCACCATTTACCGCTGGCGGGGATGGCCAAGACGTGCACTCGCCAGCTATCAGCAGGCCCTTGCTGCCACCCCGCAGGCCGTCGACCCGGCGCTCGGCCGCATCGGGGCCCTGCTGGATCTGGACCGCGACCGCCAGGCGCAAGCGGAACTGGCCACGCTGGCCGCGGCCCATGCCAATCACCCGTCCGTGCGCGCAGCGCAGCGGGATGTCGCGCTGCGCCAACGGCCGGCCTTGACGCTCGAGGCCGGTCGCGGGCGCTCATCCGGCGGCACCTTTGGCAGTCGCGATTTGTCGCTTCGCAGCACCCTGGTTGGCTCGCCCATTACCGCCCATCTGCGGCCGGTGCTGACCGCCCTGCGGCAAAGTGCCCGGTTTCGGGAAGGCTTGGGCGTGATCGAGCGGGCCGGTGCGGGGCTCGATTACCGACACGATGGCTGGCAGGCACGCGTCGACCTGAGCACCGGCTGGCGCGACAACGACCGGCTCGGCGCCGGCCTGCAACTGGGACGCTGGCTGAACGACCACCTGTGGCTGGGCGGCACCGCCGAATACAACAGTGTCGAGGTGCCGCTGCGCGGGCAGCATGCCGGTGTGCGCGGCAATCGCCTGCAGCTGGCGTCGCGCTACCGCTTCGACGAGCGTCGGCGCCTTGGCATCAGCTACGACCGGGGCGAGTTCAACGACGGCAACACGCGCCAGTCGGTCGGCGGCTTTGGCGAGCAGCGGCTGCTGACAACGCCCGCCTACCGCCTGGACGGGCGGGTTGATCTGTACGCCTCGCGCAACACCGAGCGCAACACCATCTACTACAACCCGCAGCGCGATTTCGCCGGCAGTGTCACGCTGGACAACCGCTGGCGCACCTGGCGTCGCTACGAGAACAGCTTCGAGCAGCGCCTGGCCCTCACCGCAGGCACCTACAAGCAGCGCGGGTTCTCCAGCGGCGGCACGTGGAGTGTCGAGTACGGTCACAGCTGGCGCCTGGGTCCGCGCCTGACGCTGGGCTACGGTGCATCGCACGGCCGGCACATCTACGACGGCGACCCGGAGAACCAAACGCGCTTCATGCTGACCCTGGACGCGCGCCTCTAGCCGGGCGCGTGCGTCCGCTCAAACCCGCAGCAGAAACGTCACCGGCCCCTCGTTGGCGAGGCTGACCTGCATGGTGGCGCCAAACTGGCCGGTGGCGACCCCGGCGTGCCGCTGCCGGGCGGCGTCCACCAGGACATCGAACATCGCCCGGGCGTGCTGCGGCTCGGCGGCACTGGTGAAGCTCGGCCGCCGGCCGCGGTCGGTATCGGCGGCCAGCGTGAACTGCGGCACCAGCAGCAGGCCGCCGCCGGTATCGGCGAGGGACAGGTTCATGCGCCCGTCGGCATCGTCGAACACGCGATAGCCGAGTATCCGCTCGGCCATGCGCTGCGCCTGCGCCGGGCCGTCCCCCGGCTGTACGCCCACCAGCACCAGCAGGCCCGGCCCGATCTGGCCGACGGTATCGCCGGCGACGCTGACGCGGGCCTCGCTGACCCGCTGCAGCAGCGCCAGCATGCTCAGTCGGCGGAGCGGCTGTGGCGGCGGCGGTCGGATTCGAGCAGGTAGCGCTTGCGCACGCGCAGGAAGTGCGGCGTGACCTCGACCAGCTCGTCGTTTTCGATGAACTCCAGCGCCTGTTCCAGCGACTGGCGCGTGTGCGGCGTCAGCACGATGTTCTCGTCGCTGCCGGAGGCGCGCATGTTGGTCAGCTGCTTGGCCTTGAGCGGGTTCACGGTCAGGTCGTTGCCGCGGCTGTGCAGGCCGATGACCTGGCCTTCGTAGACCTCGTCGCCCGGGCCGACCATCAGCCGGCCGCGCTCCTGCAGGTTGAACAGGGCGAAGCCGACCGCCTTGCCGGTGCCGTTGCTGATCAGCACGCCGTTCTTGCGCACCGCTACCTCGCCGCTGGCGACCGGCGCGTAGGCGTCGAACACGTGGTGCATGAGGCCGGTGCCGGCGCTGGCCGACAGAAAATCGGTGCGCAGGCCGATCAGGCCGCGGGTCGGGATGCGGTAATCCAGGCGCACCCGGCCACGGCCGTCCGGCACCATGTCGGTCAGCTCGCCGCGACGGGCGCCGATCAGCTCCATGATGTTGCCCTGGTAGGCGGAATCCACATCGATGGTGAGCTGCTCGTAGGGCTCGCAGGCCACGCCGTCGATTTCCTTGATGATGACCTGCGGGCGCGACACGGCCAGCTCGTAGCCCTCGCGGCGCATGGTCTCGATCAGGATCGACAGGTGCAGCTCGCCGCGACCGGAGACGCGAAACACGTCCGGATCGTCGCCGTCCTCCACCCGCAGCGCGATGTTGGTCAAAAGCTCACGGTACAGACGCTCGCGCAGCTGGCGGGAGGTCAAAAACTGCCCGTCGCGGCCGGCAAACGGCGACTTGTTGACCTCGAAATTCATGGTGATGGTCGGTTCGTCCACCGTCAGCGCCGGCATGGCTTCCGGGCGTTCCGGGTCGCACAGCGTGTCCGAGATGGCCAGGCCCTCGACGCCGGTGACGGCGATGATGTCGCCGGCCGAGGCCTGCTCAACCTCGTACCGCTCCAGGCCGCGAAAGGCCAGCACCTGCAGCGCCCGGCCGCGGCGCTGGGCGCCGCCGGCACCGACCACCATCACCGACTGGCCGCGCTTGAGCGTGCCGCGCTGGATGCGCCCGATGCCGATCACGCCCACGTAGCTCGAATAGCCGAGCGCGCTGACCTGCATCTGCAGCGGGCCGTCGACTTCCACCTGCGGCGGCGGCACCTTGTCCAGGATGGTCTGGAACAGCGGCGTCATGTCGCCTTCGCGCACGCTGTCGTCGAGGCCGGCGTAGCCCATCAGGGCCGAGGTGTAGATGACCGGAAAATCCAGCTGCGCGTCGGTCGCACCGAGGCGGTCGAACAGGTCGAAAGTCTGGTTCAGCACCCAGTCCGGACGCGCGCCGGGGCGGTCGACCTTGTTGATGACGACGATCGGGTGCAGGCCGCGGGCGAAGGCCTTTTCGGTCACGAAGCGCGTCTGCGGCATCGGCCCGTCGACGGCATCCACCAGCAGCAGCACTGAGTCGACCATCGACAGGATGCGCTCCACCTCGCCGCCGAAGTCGGCATGGCCCGGCGTGTCGACGATGTTGATGCGGTACGGCGTGCTGCCGCCCGGCGGGGTCCAATCGACAGCCGTGTTCTTGGCCGTGATGGTGATGCCGCGCTCGCGCTCCAGGTCGTTGCTGTCCATGACCAGGTTGCCGTGGTCCTCGTGGGCAGCAAAGGTGCCGGACTGGCGCAGCAGCTGGTCGACCAGCGTGGTCTTGCCATGATCGACGTGGGCGATGATGGCGATATTGCGGATATGGGAGGACATGAAAGGCCGGGGACGGGAGCGAGGGGGCGGCGATTATAGCCGCCCGGCCGTGACCGCCCGGCTTCAGGCTCCGGTCAGGGCGGAAAGGCGCTGCATGAACCCATCCTGGCTTTCTCGACAACCGCCCTCAGGAAACCCAGGTGGGAACGCGATGATCGCCCGCAACAGCCGGGCTACCACAGTTCTCCGATGGTTCATCCCGGCCACTGCCAGTCCCTAATTTCCGGCATGTCCTGGCCGTGCGCGTTGATGTACAGCCGGTGCTCGATCAGCTTGTCCTTGAGCTGCCGCTTCAGGTAGAGGCCCCGCTCGCCGGTCTGCGGCAGGCGGTCGATGGCGTCCATCGCCAGGTGGAAGCGGTCCAGATCGTTCAGGACCGTCATGTCGAAGGGCGTGGTGATGGTGCCCTCTTCTTTGTAGCCGCGCACGTGGATGTTGGCGTGGTTGGTGCGGCGGTAGGTCAGCCGGTGGATCAGCCAGGGGTAGGCGTGATAGGCGAAGATCACCGGCCGGTCGCGGGTGAACAGCTCGTCGAATTCCCGGTCGCTGAGGCCGTGCGGGTGTTCGCTGGGCGGCTGCAGCTTCATCAGGTCGACGACGTTGACGACGCGGATTTTCAGCTCCGGCAGGTGCTCGCGCAGGATGCTGACGGCCGCCAGCGTCTCCAGCGTGGGCACGTCGCCGCAGCAGGCCATGACCAGGTCCGGCGCCACCGCCTGGTCGTTGCTGGCCCACTGCCAGATGCCGATGCCCTGCGTGCAGTGCCTGACGGCGGCATCCATCGACAGCCACTGCGGCGCCGGGTGCTTGCCGGCCACCACCACGTTCACGTAGTGCCGGCTGCGCAGGCAGTGGTCCATCACCGACAGCAGGCAGTTGGCATCGGGCGGAAAGTAGACCCGCACCACCTCGGCCTTCTTGTTGACCACCAGGTCGATGAAGCCCGGGTCCTGGTGCGTGAAGCCGTTGTGATCCTGGCGCCAGACGTGCGAAGCCAGCAGGTAGTTCAGCGAGGCGATCGGGCGCCGCCAGGGCAGGTGCGCGGTCACCGTCAGCCACTTGGCGTGCTGGTTGAACATCGAATCCACGATGTGGATGAAGGCCTCGTAGCAGTTGAACAGGCCGTGCCGGCCGGTGAGCAGATAGCCCTCCAGCCAGCCCTGGCACTGGTGTTCGCTCAGCATCTCCATCACGCGACCGGCGGGCGCGAGGAACTCGTCGTTAGGCTCGGTGGCGCCACCCCACTGGCGCTCGGTCGCCTCGAACACGGCGCCCAGGCCGTTCGAGATCGTCTCGTCGGGGCCGAAGATGCGGAAATTGCGCTGGGCGTCGTTCAGCCGCACCACATCGCGCAGGAACGGCCCCAGCACCCGCGTGTCCCCGCTGCCGCGCACGCCCGGCGCCGGCACATCCGCCGCGTAGTCGCGAAAATCCGGCAGGCGCAGCTCGCGCAGCAGCATGCCGCCGTTGGCGTGCGGATTGGCACCCATGCGCCGCGTGCCGGTGGGCGCCAGCTCGGCGAGTTCCGGCCGCAGGCGCCCCTGCGTGTCGAACAGCTCCTCGGGGCGGTAGCTGCGCAGCCAGTGCTCGAGCAGCATGAGGTCCTGCGGATGGGCGTTCGGGTGCAGCGGCACCTGGTGGGAACGGAACGAGCCCGCGTTCGGGGCGCCGTCGACCGTCGCCGGGCCGGTCCAGCCCTTTGGCGAGGCCAGCACGATCATCGGCCAGCGTGGACGCGCGCGATTGCCATGTTGGCGCGCGTCCTCCCGGATGCTCCGGATCTGCTCCACGGCCGTGTCGAGCGCCGCGGCCATCGCCTGGTGCATCGCTTCGGGCTCGTGGCCCTCGACGAAGTACGGCGTCCAGCCGCAGCCGCGCAGGAACTGCTCCAGCTCCTCGCGCGTGATGCGGGCCAGGATGGTCGGGTTGGCGATCTTGTAGCCGTTCAGGTGCAGGATCGGCAGCACCGCCCCGTCGCCGACCGGATCGAGAAACTTGTTCGAATGCCAGGCCGTGGCCAGCGGGCCCGTCTCTGCCTCGCCGTCGCCGACCACGCAGGCGACGATCAGCTCGGGATTGTCGAACACCGCGCCGAAGGCATGGCTGAGCGAATAGCCCAGCTCGCCGCCCTCGTGAATCGAGCCCGGGCACTCGGGCGAGGCGTGGCTGGGAATGCCGCCGGGAAAGGAGAACTGCAAGAACAGCTTCTTCAGCCCGGCCTCGTCCTGGCTGATATCGGGATAGATCTCGCTGTAGGTCCCTTCGAGGTAGGTGTTGCCCACCACGGCCGGGCCGCCGTGTCCGGGGCCGGACACGTAGATCATGTCCAGGTCGTAGTGCTTGATCACCCGGTTCAGGTGCGCGTAGATGAAGTTCTGCCCAGGCGTCGTGCCCCAGTGTCCGAGCAGCATGCGCTTCACGTCGGTCAGCGCCAGCGGCCGCCGCAGCAGCGGGTTGTCGCACAGGTAAATCTGGCCGACCGCCAGGTAGTTGGCGGCGCGCCAGTAGGCGTCGATCCTGCGCAGCAGGTCGGGGGAAAGGCTGCCGGTGTTCATGCTGCTCCTGCGGCCCGCCGGGCCGGTCGGGCGGGGGCGAGCTTCGGCCGGCAGCGCACGGCGTTCATCCGGCACTGGCCAGCGCATCAGCCACAATGGCCTGCGCTTCGGACTGGATGCGGCGCAGATGCGCCTCGCCCAGGAAACTCTCGGCGTAGATCTTGTAGATGTCCTCGGTGCCGGACGGCCGCGCCGCAAACCAGCCGTTCTCGGCCACCACCTTCAGACCGCCGATCGGCGCATCGTTGCCGGGCGCCCGGGTCAGCGTCGCCAGTATCTTTTCGCCCGCCAGCTGCGCGGAGTGCACCTGCTGCGGCGACAGCTGCGCCAGCATCTTTTTTTGCGCTGGCGTCGCGGGCGCATCGACACGGTCATAGGCCGGCGCGCCGAACTCGTCGGTAAGCTCGCGGTAGATTTCGGCCGGGTCGCGACCCATGCGGGCGGTGATCTCGCCCGCCAGCAGGGCCGGCACGATGCCGTCCTTGTCCGTGGTCCACACGCTGCCGTCCCGGCGCAGGAAGGTAGCGCCGGCGCTCTCCTCCCCGACGAAGCCCAGCGAACCGTCCAGCAGGCCGTCGACGAACCACTTGAAGCCGACCGGCACCTCGTGCAGCCGGCGGCCGAGCTTGGCCGCCACGCGGTCGATCATCTGGCTGCTGACCAGCGTCTTGCCGACCGCCGCCGCCGGGCTCCACTGCGCACGGTGCTGGAACAGGTAATAGATGGCCACCGAAAGATAGTGATTGGGCGGCAGCAGGCCGGTGCCGCGGGTGACGATGCCGTGCCGGTCGTGATCGGTATCGCAGGCAAAGGCGATGTCGAAACGGTCCTTCAGATCAATCAGGCCCTGCATGGCCCAGGGCGAGGACGGGTCCATGCGAATCCGGCCGTCCCAGTCGACCGTCATGAAGCGAAAGGTCGGATCGACGGCATCGTTCACCACGGTCAGGTCGAGGCTGTAGCGCTCGGCAATCGCGCCCCAGTAATGGACGCCCGCGCCGCCGAGCGGATCCACGCCCATGCGCACCCCGGCGCCGCGGATCGCGTCCATGTCGAGCACGCTGCCCAGATCGCCCACGTAGGCATTCAGAAAATCATGCCGGTGCGTGGTGGCGGCGCGCAGCGCCTGCTGCAAGGGCATCCGCTTGACGCCGCGCAGGCGGTCTTTGAGGTAGGCGTTGGCCATCGCTTCGATCCGGCCGGTGACGTCGCTGCCCGCCGGTCCACCGCTGGGCGGGTTGTACTTGTAGCCGCCACTGTCGGGCGGATTGTGCGACGGCGTGATGACGATGCCGTCGGCCAGCCCCGCGGTCCGCCCGCGATTGAAGGTCAGGATGGCGTGAGAAATGACCGGCGTGGGCGTGTATTCGTCGCCTGCCGCGAGCATGACCTCCACGCCATTGGCGGCCAGCACTTCGAGCGCGCTGACGCCGGCCGGCTCCGACAGCGCATGGGTGTCGATGCCCACAAACAGCGGGCCGTCGATCCCCTGCTGCCGGCGGTAGTCGCACACCGCCTGGCTGATCGCAAGCACGTGCCATTCGTTGAAACTGCCATCAAACGCGCAGCCGCGATGCCCGGACGTGCCAAATGCGACCCGCTGCGCCGCCAGCTCGGGGTCGGGCGTGTGGCTGTAGTAGGCAGTAATCAGGCGCGGCACATTCACCAGCAGGGCCGGCTGGGCGGGCTTGCCCGCGGCTGGGCTTGTCGTCATTGCCACATCACCCGGGAATTCGACTTGACCGCGGCAGCCAGCAGATCGATCAGGGGCAGCGCCCGCGTCGCCAGGCTGATCGCGGGCTCGCCGGTCGCGTCCTCATCCCCGTCCTCGTCCACGACGGGCGGGGCCGCGCTTGCGGCGGCGAGGCCAGCGCGCAGCCGGCCCAGAGCGGCCGGCACATCGGCCGCCAGCAGCGCCCCCGGCACGGTGGGGCTGTGCCCCATCATCTGCAGCAGGGCCAGTGCGACATCGCCGAACATGATGACGTCGCCGTAGTCTTTGGTCGAAAACCTGACCAGCATGGCGTACTCCTGGTGGCAACCGCCCGGACCGGGCGCAGCCTTTGACAAAACCCTGCGCGTATCCGCACATGGCGTCCCGTGTCGCGGGCGGCCGTCAATCGGTCGCGATGCGCACCTCGGCCGTGATCGAGTTGCCGATGAAGCAGTTGCGGTGGGCCGATTCGTGCAGCTTGCCCAGCTCCTCGCCGTTTGGCGCCGCCCCTTCGAACGTGATCGCCGGGCGCAGCACCACTTCCGTCACGGCCATGCGGCCCTGCGCGTTCTTGCCCAGCGTGCCGCTGGCCTGGTCGCGGTAGCTGCCCACCTTGAAACCGCGCTTGGCGGCCACCGCCAGGAAGGTCAGCATGTGGCAGCTGGACACGGCGGCGACCAGGGCTTCCTCCGGATTGGTGTGGTCCGGATCGCCGGCGTAGTCCGGGGCGGACGAGGCGCGCAGCGTCTGATCGCCGGCCAGGCGCCACTGGTGGGCGCGGCTGTAGTCGTCCGGGTGGCCGGCGCGCGGGGCGTGCTGCCAGGTGATTTCCACGTTGAAGTCAGACATCGTCGCTTTCCTCGTCAAGAGCCGTCAGGCGTGTCAGAAAATCCGCCGGCCGGCGCATCGGGCGCCGCGCCGCGTAATCGAAGAATCCCATCAGCGTGCGGGCCCGCAGCACCTCCTGGCCGGCCCGGCTGACCCGGTAGCGGAACTCGCAGCGGGCAGCGCCAGGACTGCTGACGGCCATGTCCACCCGCAGGCGGTCGGCCCAGAACGCCTCCGCCCCGTAGTGGACTTCGAGCTCCAGCATGATCAGACCGGCCCCGCCGTGGCCGACCTCATCGTAACCGGCCGCAGCCAGCCAGCGGCGACGGGCCTCATGCAGCAGGCTCACCGCGGCGTCGTGGCCGAGGTGATTGCCGTAGTTGATGTCGCGCGCCTGGACCGTCAGATCAGTGCCAAACGGCAGATGCGCAGGCAACTGCAATCGCTCCCGGCTCATGCATTCATCAGGCCGCGGCGGCTTGCCGTCAAAAACGATGTTGTCAATAATCGGCCCGCCCGGCGGGGCGATGTACTGTTTTCCAAGGATTCAAGCCCGTTCAAGGACAATAAAAGCATGCTCAAAAAAATACATTTGTGCGCGGCCGCCATCGGTCTTTGCGCAAGCATTGCCATGCCGGCCGCGGCACAGTACCGCATCGATGTTGAAACCGGCTGGGGCGACGACGACACCCAGCTGTACCGCGTCGGCATCGCCCGCGACTGGAACCGCGCCTGGTTCACCGAAGGGGACTGGCAGCTGACCGGCCACTGGCTGGCCCAGATCGGCTACTGGAACAGCGACAGGGATGATCGCGAAAACGACAACCTGTGGGAAGCGGGCCTGACGCCGGTGCTGCATCTGTCGCCCAAGGCGACCAGCGGCCTGCGCCCGTACCTGGAAGCCGGCATCGGCGGCCATGTGCTGTCCGACACGCGCATCGGCCGACGTGAACTGTCGACCGCCTGGCAGTTCGGCAGTCATCTTGGAGCCGGCCTGGACTGCGGCCAGTTCCAGCTCGGCTACCGCTTCCAGCATCTGTCCAACGCCAGCATCAAGGAACCCAACGACGGCATCGAATTCCACATGCTCACACTGGGCATGAGCTTCTGACCGGACCCACCTTCGAAAAAGGGCCACGCGGCCCTTTTTCATTGCCCGGCCGTTGTTGCGGCTGCGGCATCATGACCGGGCCACCCGCCACGTCTGCAAGCGTCCCGGCATGGAAATTCTGACCGTCAACGTCGGCAGTTCGTCGGTCAAACTGGACCGCTTCACGGTCGCCGACGGCCAGCTACACCCTGTGGCACACAGCCGCGGCGCTGGCGAAGAGCTACTGGCCGCACTGCCGGCGCCGGCCGTGGTGGTGCACCGGATAGTCCACGGCGGCGCCCTGGCCCGACCGGCGCTGATCGACGCATCGGTGGAGGCGCAGATCGAGTCCTGCGCGCCGCTGGCGCCGCTGCACAACCCGCCGGCACTGGCCATGATCCGGGCCTGTCGCCAGCGCTTTGGCCCCGAAGTGCCCCAACTGGCCGTGTTCGACACTGCCTTTTTCGCCGATCTGCCAGCGGTGGCGCGCAGTTACGCCCTGCCGCGTGCCCTTACCGAGGCCCACGGCATTCGCCGCTACGGCTTTCACGGCATCGCCCATCAGGCGTTGTGGCGCGCCTGGCAGGCGCACACCGGCCGCGCTGGACGGCTGGTGACGTTGCAATTGGGCGCCGGCGCCTCCGCCGCCGCCATTGCCGATGGCCGACCACTGGACACGTCCATGGGCTATACGCCGCTGGAGGGACTGGTGATGGCTACCCGCAGCGGCGATGTCGACCCCGGCCTGCTGCTGCACTTGCAGCAGGCCGCTGGCCTGGATGCCGCCCAAATGCAGGACACACTCGCCCATCACAGCGGCCTGCTGGGCCTGGCCGGCAACGCCGACATGGCGGCCGTTCTGGCCGACCCGTCACCGGCGGCCAGGCTGGCCGTCGATGTCTACTGCCAGCGCATACGCAAGTACATCGGCGCGTACGCGGCGGTACTGGGCGGTATCGACGGCATCGCGTTCGGTGGCGGCGTCGGTGAGCACGCGCCCGCGATACGCGCCGGCGTCCTCACCGGCATGGATTGGCTCGGCGTCCACCTGGACCAGACGGTGAACGCCGCCGCCAACGGCACCGCGTGTATCAGCAGCGCCGGCTCCCCCTGCGCGGTGTGGGTATTCCGGGTCGATGAGGCCGATGAACTGGCGCGCGCCGGTCAGGCCCTGCTGACCGGCCGATGCTGAAACCGGGCCGGACCGCGCTTGGTGGCCGAGCTCGCAAAGAGCGGGCCCGTAATGCCGCCGGTGCGACAGCGGGCCGCGTCTGATTCAGCCGGCGGGCGGCAGCAGCTTGCCGGGATTGCACCGATCGGCAGGATCCAATGCCGCCTTGATGCGGCGCATGAGATCGATGGCGACTGCCGGCTCGTGCCGGACCAACGCCTCCCGCTTGAGCAGACCGATGCCATGCTCGGCAGACACCGAGCCACCGTGGGCCGCGACGTGTGCGTTGACCATGCCGGCCAACTCTTCCCAGCGGGCGAGGAACTGCGCCGCCGGCATGCCGGGCGGCTGCGACAGGTTGAAGTGGATGTTGCCGTCGCCGAGATGACCGAAGGCGCACACCCGCAGCCCCGGGCAGGCGGCCAGCACCGCCCCACTGGCCTGCGCAACGAACGCGGGCACCGCCGACACCGGCACCGCCACGTCGTTCTTGATGCTGGCGCCTTCGTGGCGCTGCACCTCGGCGACGCCCTCGCGCAGGCGCCAGAAGTCCGCCGCCTGACGCGCGCTGGTCGCAACCGCCGCATCCAGGACCTCGCCGCGATCCAGGCACTGTTCGAGCACGGCTTCGAGCGCCGCTGCCAGACCGGCGCTGGCGCTCGAACTGCTCAGTTCCACCAGCAAGTACCACGGCGCAGCCGCGCGCAGCGGATCGCGCGCTCCGGGCAGGTGGCGCAGCACGAAATCAAGCGCCGTGCGCGATACCAGCTCGCAGCCGCTGACGGCGTCGCCGCTGGCATCCCGCAGGCGCCCGAACACGGCCAGGCAGGCCTCCAGCGTCGGGCAGGCCAGCCAGGCGGTAACCGTCTCGCGCGGCAGCGGAAACAGCTTGACCACCGCCGCCGTGATGATGCCCAGCGTGCCCTCGGCGCCGATGAACAGGTGCTTCAGGTCATAGCCGGTGTTGTCCTTGCGCAGCGCGGTGAGGCCATCCCACACCTGCCCTTCGGCCAGCACCACTTCCAGGCCCAGCGTCAGTTCGCGCGCATTGCCATACCGCAGCACGGCTGTGCCGCCGGCGTTGGTGCTCAGCGCCCCACCCAGCTGAGCACTGCCGTCGGCGCCGAAGCTGAGGGGAAACAACCGGTCGGCCGCTGCCGCCGCCTCGCGCAGGCGCTGCACGATGCAACCGGCTTCGGCAGTGAGGGTGAAATTGGCGGCGTCGATGCTGCGCACACGGTTCAGGCGCTCCAGGCTGACGATGACCTGCCGCCGGGCATCCTGCGCGACCGCACCGCCGCATAGACCGGTGTTGCCGCCTTGCGGCACCAGGGCCAGGTCGAGCTGCGCGCAGGCACGCACCAACGCCGCCACGGCGGCCGTATCGTCCGGCAGGGCAACGGCCAGCGCGGCGCCTTGGTACAGGCCCCGCTGTTCGGCCAGGTACGGCGCCATGGCCTGCGTATCGGTACGCCAATCGCAGCCCGGCGTGCCGGTCAGGCGCGCCAGCACCCCGGCCTGACTCATGCCACCGGACCGGTCCGCAATGCGCTCATCCGCCCACCCGGCACACGTCGATCTCGCCGCCACAGTAGACGTTGAACGCCACGGCGGCGGCGCAGGCCCGCCGGGCCAGGGTCTCGGCGTCCAGATCGCCGTCGTACAGGGCGTGCAGAGCGCCCAGCGCGAACTCCGCCCCGGAGCCGACCGCGTAGTACTGCTCGAACGCGGTCACGCTGGTGTCGGACGACACGAAGAAAATGCCGGCGCCGTTGACCAGCAGGAACGAGGCGTCCAGATCCCCGAACGGCGAGCGTTCCTCCTCGTGCTGGCACTGGTCGTTGACCATCGTGTAGCGCTCGTGCAGCGCTTTCCAGAAGGCCTGGAAGAACCGGAACACGTCGCCCTCGCTGTCCAGCTTGGGCGTGCGTTTGCGGTCCAGGAAATCGTTCAGGATGTTCGCGTACAGGCCCCAGCCGCTGGTGGCGAGGTGGTTGTCGCCCACGGTGAGAATTTTCTGCGTGCGCAGATTGCCCAGCGGCGCCCGGTTGTGGCCGAAATTGCTCTGGGTATCGGCGGCGATCACAGTCTGGCCGCCCTTGCGAACGGCTACGGCGATGGTCATGGCATTGCGTCTCGCGGGAGGGTTCACCATGCTAACAGGCTGTTGAAAAAGCCCATCCATGGGCTTTTTCAACTCGCTTCGCTGCGGCACATGTCCGCAGCTCGCTCCGAAAATCAAACACGGGCGCGTTTGATTTTCGATACGGCGCATCCCTGCGCCGTTTAGCAGGGCGTTTTTTAACGCCCTGCTAACAGCCCAGCGCCACCTGCCCTGCCAAGGAGGCCCCCATGCGCCAGCTGTTCCCGGACCTGTGGCAGACGCAGGCCCAGTACCCGTTCGGCCCCGAGGTCAGCACACATGCCTACCTGTGGCTGCGCGCGGACGGCAACGTGCTGTTCTACAACACCAGCCTGACGGACGAACTCGACGCCATCGAAGACCTCGGCGGCATCGCCTGGCAGTACCTGAGCCACCGTGACGAGGTGGCGCCGAGCCTGGCGCAAATCCGCCGGCGCTTCGGTGCCCGACTGTGCTGTCACGTGCTCGAAGCGCCCGCCGTGGCGCGCGTCCAGGCAGCCGATGTCAGCTTCGACGCCGCGCACAGTCCGCTGCCGGACCTGTTCGTGCTGCCGACACCCGGCCACACACCGGGCAGCACCTGTTACCGGGTGCGCTCGGCCCAGGGCCAGACCTACCTGTTCACGGGCGACACCCTGTTCCCGGATGGTGCGGGCTGGGGAACCTACGTGGCCGCGTCCGAGCGGGGCGTCCTGCGCCAGAGCCTCGAGCTGCTGCGCACGCCCACGCCGGATGTAGTGCTCTCATCGGCGGCGCGCGATCCCGACGGCTACCGGCTGCCGAGCGGCGACGACTGGCAACGCATACTGGACGAGGCTATCGAGCGCCTGAAGTAGCGCGTCCCTGCGGCGATGTCGAGAAAGGGCTTCCCTGCCCTTTCTCGACTCATCCCGTCGCCGACTTGGGGCCATGCTGCACGCTTATGATGTGCAAAATTTCGCGCTGCACCTCCACCAGACTCCCATGGCATTTTCAGTATCCGACGTTGTCCCGATGGCCAAGCCGCCAGAATTGATACATCAGGGCAAGGCCGGCTCATTACCCAGAACAGCGAGAGCTATGGGGCGTTGCTCGACGCCGAACGGCTTGACTCCCGCCGCCGGCTGGAGCGCGAGCTCATCACCCCCGTTGCGGGAAGAAATCGACAAGGGCCTTGCCGGTGCTGAAGCCGGGCGGGCGCACAAGCGATGCCCACGAGGCACTTATCGAAGCATATTTCGAGGGGTTTTTCCGTGGAGGTTGGTTCAAGCTGGTCCGCGGCTGGGCTAGAAGCGGCTATCAGAAATGAATCTGGATTGGACCGCACAGGAAGTCGCCGCCACAGTAGCCGCGTATTTGCGAATGCTGACGATGGAGTTGACAGGTCAGGCTTACAACAAGTCAGAACACAGACGAGCGCTGCGCCAACTCCTGCCGAGTCGATCTGAGGCCGCTATTGAGTTCAAACACGGCAACATCAGCGCTGTAATGATCGAGCTCGGGTATCCCTATATTCGAGGCTACCAACCGCGTAGAAACTTCCAGCGCCAGGCGCTCTTTGAAGAAGTCAGTCGGCAGATCGCTGCTCGACCTCAGTTGGACGATGCGGCCGTGAAGGCCGTGGAGCTACCAGCGGAGGTACCGCTGCTGGAGTCGTTCGATGGCGTCTGTGTCGCTCCTCCGCGCATGGAGCCGCAAATACGCGAGCCGGACGTCTTCCAACCGACGGTTCTGTCGCAGCGTGACTATCTGGCGCGTGAAGCAAGAAACCAAAGCCTTGGACGAGCAGGTGAAGAATTTGTCATGCAATTCGAGCGCTGGCGCTTGATGCAACGCGGCCTTGGGCGCCTCGCGAACCGAGTCGAGCACACGTCAAAGGTTCGTGGTGACGGTGCTGGATACGACATTCTGTCGTTTGATGACAACGGACATGAACGCTTCATCGAAGTCAAAACGACTGCTTACGCGAAAGACACGCCGTTTTTCATTAGCGATAATGAGCTCGCTTTCGCAAGCGCCCACGAGTTGGAGTTTTATCTGTATCGGGTTTTTGAGTTTCGACGCGCTCCGCGGCTATTCGAATTACGGGGTCGGCCAGATGGCCATTGTCGGCTCGACCCGGTTACGTATCGAGCATCATTCTCGTAGATATGATGTGCAGTCGACGAGAGAAGTTTTGACCATTTCCAGGGCGGCGCCGCGGTCGACGCGTATCCGCACGAGCACGCGGTAGAGCGGGGAGCGACTGAGCCCCCTCGATGGCAAGACGGGCCGGACATCCCTGTCCCGCCCGCGCTTCAAAAACTACGAGGCCGCCCCAGAGGCGCGCTGCATGAATCCATCCTGGATTTTTCAGCGCCTGCCCCCCGGAAGAACGGCTTCGCTGCTCCTCCAGCCTCCCTAGCGTTGCAACCCCCAGCGCGCGAAATTGGCCAGCACCTTCTCCTTCACGGCTTCCGGATAGGTGTTCTTGAAGGCCAGGCGGTGCGGGCGCTGCTCGGCTTTCCATTCGATCGGCCAGGTGCAATCGAACAGTACGTTGCCGCCGCCGGCGCCCAGTTCCCGCAGCGGATGGCCAGCGATGTACGGCGTCAGCGGGCTGTTGATGTAGCCCGGGTGGATGTGGATGTCCCGCACCGGGTTGCACTTGGTGCACATGGCGTGGAACACCTCGCCGAGGTTCCAGGGGTCCACGTCCTCGTCCACTACGATCACGTACGGAAAATAGCTGGCGTTGCGGTCGGCCCAGCTGATGCTGGAAATCAGCTGCGGGATGCCGGCGTGCGGCGTCTTGGTGGACACGACCACGGCGTGGCAGCCGCTGAACTCCGGCACCGACACGTCGATGATCGGCACGCCCTTGGCGCGCAGGGCTTCCTTGACGCTGGCGGCGACTTCCAGCACCCACATGACGGCGTCGTCCACCGGCACGCCGAGACACGTGGCCGGCAGAATGGGGTTGTTGCGGTAGGTCAGCGCGGTCAGGCGGAACACCGGGCGCGCGTTGGTGCCGGACACCACGTAACCGGGGTATTCGCCAAACGGCCCTTCTTCTTTTTCATCGCCGGGGCTGACGGTGCCTTCGAGCACGATCTCGGCATTCGCCGGCACGTACAGGTCCACCGTCTTGCACTTGACCAGCTTGACCGGCTCGCCGCGGATGCCGCCGACCACGTCCACTTCCGACACGCCGGGCGGCACGCTGGATGAGGCCACGATGTTGTGCATCGGGTCGCCGCCGAAGAACATGGCGTACTCCATCACCTTGTCCGCGGCGCGGTATTTCTTGAGGATCTGCCCGCCCTGGTTCAGCGGGCCCAGCCACAGGCCGGTGCTTTTCTTGTCGTGCTTCATGCCCCGATAGGTGCCCCAGTTCACCCAGTCGGTGTCGAAGTCCTTGCACACGCCGATGTTCAGCGTGCCGATGTACGGCCCGCCGTCCTGCGGGTGCAGCTTGGCGACCGGCAGCAGGTCCAGATCCACGGCGTCACCGAGCAGCACGTTTTCCTGGCAGCTGCCGGTCGGCACGACCACCGGCTTGATGCGCTTGCCGTGCAGGGCGTCGGCAAAGACGTCGGTGAGCACCGAATAGGGTGTGTCCGGCGGCAGGCCAAACGCTACGGCGATGCGCTCCTTGGTGGCGAACGGCCCGCCGAGCAGGCTGGAACCGGGCATGGCGCCCTTGAGATTGGTGAACCACTGCGCCGGGGACTGGCGCTCGTTGGCCAGGCGCATGATGGCGCCGGCCTCGGTCTGCGGGTCGATCTCGTCGGTGATTTTCACCAGATGGCCGGTGCGCTCCAGCTCGTTGATCCAGGCGCGAAAGTCCATCAGGCCGGTGTGGGTGGGTTGGGTGGTGGTCTGGTCCATGTCTCTCCTCCGGGTGTTTGTAAGCTTTGGTGGTCGGCATCCTCCCTGGATCTGTCGCGGCGCCTCGTGCACCGCCCGCCGCAATTGAACGGCCAGCCTGCGCCCGACGATGCCGGGCCCGGCCTCGGACCCTTATAGACCTGCCCCCTTGGGGGCGCAAGCGGTTTTCGCCCTGCGAACGTACTTAAACGAATGTTAAATTAGCGACCCGGTGGCGCACCTGGAAAACGGTACGCGTCGCCGACGCCGGGGCTGCGCCCAGCGCCCCTCCCACCACTGCCGCCATTCGGAAACATAACGATGAGCACCTATCAGACCGTTCTGCTGGACATCCGGGACAACGCCGCCTACGTCACCTTCAACCGGCCGGAAAAGCGCAACTGCATGAGCCCCACGTTGCATGCCGAAATGTGCAAGGTGCTGGACGAGATCGAAAAGGCCCGCTGCAAGGTGGTGGTGGTGACCGGTTCGGGCGACGCGTTCTGCGCCGGCATGGACCTCGAACAGTGCTTCCTGGAGCCCTTCGACAAGCCCGAACTGATGGCCGAAATCAACAAGAACGCCTTCGGCTGGTTCACGCGCATCAAGAAAATGTCTGCCGTCACCATCGGCAAGGTGAACGGCTGGTGCTTCGGCGGCGGCATGGCCCTGGCCGGCGTGCTGGACCTCGTGATCGCTGCCGACGAGTCGACCTGGGGCCTGTCCGAAATCAACTTCGGCATCTTCCCCGGCGGCGGCACCACCTGGGCCTATGCCAACAACATGCCGTCGCGCAAGAAGGCGCTCTACTACGCCCTGACCGGCGAGACCTTCACCGGCAAGCAGGCGCACGACCTGGGCTACGCCACCAAGTCCGTGCCACTGGCGCAGCTGGATGCCGAGACCGATCGCGTGGTGAAGATGCTGACGCGCCTGGGCCGCGTGGTGCTCGGCAAGACCAAGGAGGTCTACGAGAAGGTTCTGGACATGGATTTCGAGGCCGCCATCGACTACGAAATGGCCAAGATGTGGGAACTGTCCCGCGAGACCAACGACGATTGGGTGCGCACCGCGCTGGTCTCGTTCAAGAAGCGCGAGTTCAAGCCCGGCCTGCAGTCGTACGAGCTCAAGCGGGACGTCTGAACGACTCGGGAATCGGGGCGGGGCACACACGCCCCGCTCGCCAATCCCGCCGGTGCCCGGATAATGGGCGGCCCTCGTCGCCCTATCCGCACCGTCACCCATGACCACCCGCACGCTCACGCCGCTCACCTGGGGCCACGCCAACCAGGGCGGCCAGCACGACTGGCCGTTCCTGATGGCGCTGGATCAGGGTTTTTTCGCCGACGAAGGCATCGACCTGACGGTGCAGGTGATCCCCGGCGGCGATGCGCTTGCCAAGGCCATGGGTCGCGGGGAGATACCCATCGGCCGCATGGGCACGCCGCCGTTCCTGCAGGCGGTTGGCAACGGCAGCTTTCCGGACGGGCGGATCGTCGCCAGCAGCGTCATCGGCAACCTGGACCACTTCCTGCTGGTGGTGCGGCCGGAAATTGCCGATCTGCAACAACTGCGCGGCCGCACCGTGGGCGTGCTGTCCAGGGGCAGTTGTGACGGCCACCTGATGCGCATGCTGCTGGCCCGCGCCGGGCTCGATCCGGACCGCGACGTGCGCTACCACGAGCTGTGGAGCCAGTATGAAACCCTGGACGGCATGGCCAGCGGCGAGCTGGCGGCCCAGCTGATGGTGGAACCGCTGGTGTCCCTGGGCGAGGCGGCCGGCGCGCTGCGCGTGGTGGAGCCGGCCAGCGTCGCCGAACCGCACTTCCAGTGGGGCTTGCTGGTGGCGCGCGCGGCGTTCATCGACGAGCAGCCCGACCTGCTGCGCCGCTTGCTGCGCGCGTACCTGCGCGGCGTGCGGCACTGCGTCGAACATCCCGCGGCGCTGCGCGCCCTGCTGCTGCGCCAGCCGCATGCCTGCGATCCGGCGGTGCTGGACCGCGCCTTCACGCGCACCCTGCCCATCTGGAACACGACCGGCGCGGTGGATGTGCCCGGCCTGCAACGGGCGATCGAGATGTCGCGGGAGATCGGCAGCCTGGCCGGGCCACTGGATGCCGCCGCCCTGGTCGACCTGCGCGGGCTGGCTCAGGAATGACAGTGACGGGCTCGGGCACGGAGCGAAGCTCCCGCGGGACCGGCTGACGCCCGACCGAAGCCTGTGATCGGTCGGCACTGCCCGACCTTGACGGCCACCCCCCCGGACTCCTGGTGCCAACGAATAACCCGCCCGCCCCCGCGGCCAGTGCGCCGCCGCGCCTGGCCATCCTCTGGCTGTCCCTGGCGGCCGGAGCGAGCGCCATGGCGATGCGCGTCAACGACGCGCTGTTGCCGCAGCTGGCGCAGATATTCGGCGTCCCGCTGAGCACCACGGCGCAAGTGGTCAGCTTCTATGCGCTGGCCTATGGCGCCGCGCAGGTGCTGTGGGGACCGGTCGGCGATCGCTTCGGCAAGTATCGGGTCGTGTTCTGGACGGTGGTGGCCTGCGCGCTGGCGTCCCTGGCGTGCGCGCAGGCCGGCGACTTCGGACAGTTGCGCGCGGCGCGCGTGCTGGCCGGCATGCTGGCGGCGGCAATCATTCCGCTGTCGATTGCCTGGATCGGCGACGTGGTGCCCTACGAGCGCCGCCAGCCCGTGCTGGCGCGGTTTCTGATCGGCCAGATCACGGGTCTTGCGACCGGCGTTTGGCTGGGCGGCGTGGCGGCCGATCATCTGGGTTGGCGGGTGCCCTATTTCCTGCTGGCCGGCGTTTACAGTGTCGTGAGCGTCCAGTTGTTCATCGGTTTGCGGCGCCTGCCGCCGGCCTCCAGCGGGCGGGCCGGCAGCGCCGTGGCCACGTCCCTTACCCGGACACTGGGCGATTTTCGCGAGGTGCTCGGTGGGCGCTGGGCGCAAACGCTGCTGTGCATCGTGTTCCTGGAGGGCGTTTTCCTGTTCGGGCCGCTGGCTTTCATGGCCGCGCACCTGCACCAACGGCTCGGCGTCTCATTGACCGTTGCCGGCACACTGGTGATGGTCTTCGGGGCCGGAGGGCTGGTGTATGCGCTGGCGGCGCGGCGCCTGCTGATCAGGCTCGGCGAGGCCGGGCTGGCCCGAACCGGCGCAGTGTTCCTGTGCCTGGGCCTGGCTGCCATCGCATTCGGGCCGTCGAGGCTTTTCGCAGTGCTCGGCAGCCTGCTGGCGGGGCTTGGCTTTTACATGCTGCACAACACGCTGCAAGTGAACGCCACGCAACTGGCGCCCCGCGTTCGCGGCGCGGCGGTGTCCATGTTTGCGGCGAGTTTCTTCCTGGGCCAATCGGTCGGCGTGACCATGACCGGCTGGCTGTCGGTACGCGTCGGCAGCGGGCTGGCAATCGGCCTTGGCGGCGGCGCGTTGCTGTGCATCGGGCTCGGCTTCGGGCACGTGCTGGTCCGGCGCAAGCCAACGCGTGCCCAGCAGCCGTAGGAGCGGCTTCAGCCGCGAATGAAGCGCGTCCTTGCCCTGCTGCGCTCAGGAGTCGGTGCGAGACCCACGCCGACCGGCGGACAAGTCAGGCCCGACTCAGCATTTCCTCGGCCCGCCCCGGAAACACCACCATGCTTTCGGGCGTGGTGGCATGTGGCGGTCCGGGCTGGTGAAAGGCTTCTACCGCCATGGCCGATTCCATGAACGACAGCGCCAGGTACAGCAGCGGCTTTTGGGCGGCCGGCAGGTCGGCCAGCGGCCACTGGTCCAGATGCGCGGCGATGGCCGGCATGTCACCGACCAGCGCCTGGTAGAGGCCGACCAGTTCGTCCATCGAGGCCGCCAGGCGGCGGCGCATGCGCGCGTCCTCGCTCGGCAGCGCGAACGACAGCCACGGCTCCAGGTGTGTGAACGGTGTTGGCAAGGCGGTCGCGGCGCTCATTTGGCCAGCTCCTTGCCGCAGCGCGCCGCGACCGTGTGGTACAGGTGCCGCACGGCGATTTCCTGGTCGGACAGGTTCATCTGGCGGATGGCGCCCGAGCGCAGCGAGCGGTGCGTGGCCTCGTTGGTGGCCAGGTCCTCGCGCGACAGGTCGCGCAGCACGATCTTGCTGTACTCCTGACTGATCATTTCCGACGCCCGCTGCGGCATCGGGAAGTAATAGGCCAGCTCGTAGACGGTGCGGTCGTGCGCCACCGGCCAGAAGGCGTCCACGTAATACCAGCCGGCGCCGACGTTGATGCGCGAGTACGGGAAGATGATGTTCAGGTCGAAGCCCCAGTCGCGCACCTGCGCCTGCGCGGTGCCGGGATAGGCTTCGGCGGCACCGCCGCCCTGCGTGAAGGTAGCGCCGAACCCGAAGGCGAGTTTCTCGGCCGGGCTCAGCGCGTGCGGCGCCAGGTGCACGGACACGGACTGGTTGCCGTTCTCCTGCAGCTTGATGCGCTGCACGGCCAGGTACGGGTCCTGCGGGCTGATGCACTGGCCGACCGACAGCTTGTGCACGAAGGCGCCGTGGTAGGACTCCTGAAAGGCGTTCATGGTCACCTTCCAGTTGGCGTTCACGTTGTAGCGGTAGCGCCCGGCCAGCACCATCTGCTCGAACGGAAACGGCTTCAGATCCTGATTGAACTCGGCCATCGCCAGCTCCAGCGATTGCGCCGGACGCCGGGCCAGGTTCACGAAGATGAAGCCGCGCCAGGTGTCCAGGTGCACCGCCGGCAGCCCCAGGGCGGATTTGTCCAGATTGTGGAAGCGCTGTTCGTCGGTGACGAAGGCCAGCCGGCCGCGGGTGTCGAAGGTCCAGCCGTGGAAATTGCACTGAAAGCCCTTGCAATGGCCGGCGCCCTCATCCGCCACCTGGTTGCCGCGGTGCGTGCAGACGTTGTGAAAGGCCCGCAGCTTGCCGTCATCGCCGCGCACCACCAGGATGGAGGCGTCCTGGGCTTCGAGGTAGCGCACGAAATAGTCGCCGGGCTGCGGCAGATCCTCCTCGCGCAGGATCAGGTTCACCCACATGCCGCGAAAGATGCGCTCGCGCTCCAGCTCGAAGAACGCCGGGTCGACCGCCGAGCTGACCGGCACCGGGCCGGTGCCCAGTTGCGGGTAACGCGGCGCGAACGGCCGCGGGTTGAGGTTTGCGGGACTGTTCATCGGCACTTCTCCTCCGGGAGACGCTGCCGGGGCCGTCTATCGCGGCCCCTGGCCGGTGCCGGGTGGCCCACGCCACCCGGCCTTGCAATTCACCGCGCCGTCAATGCGTCAGGAAATCGAACACCAGCCGGTTGAAGGCCTCCGCGTGCTCCCACTGCGCCCAGTGGCCGCAGCGGCTGAACACGTGCAGGTGCGCATCCGGGATGCCCCAGATGAACTTCAGCCCGTGATCCAGCGGCACGAAGCGGTCGTCGCGGCCCCACACGACCAGCGTCTTGGCCTTGATCTCGCCCAGGCGCGGCGTGAAGTCGCTCAGCACGTTGGCCGGATTCGACGCGCTCTTGACGAAATTTTCCAGATGCTCCGGGCGACGCATCATGTTCTCGTAACGGCCCTGGATCATCTCCTCGGTGAGCTGCTTCTGGTCGTAGATGAACACGTTCATCATCTGCTTGAGGTTGTCCAGGGTCGGGTGCATGTAGACCTTGAACAGCAGCTTGATGCCTTCCAGCGGCAGCGGCTGGAACAGGCTCTGCCCGCCACCGGCGGCGCCCATCAGGATCAGCCGGCCGATGCGGTCCGGAAACTCCAGCGCAAAGCGGATGGCCGACGCACCGCCCATCGAGTTGCCGACCAGGTGCGCGGTCTTGATGCCCAGGGCGTCCATCAGGTCGCGCACTGCGCGGGCGTTGATCAGGTCGCGCGGCTCGCTGGACAGGATGGTGTCCGATTTATTGAAGCCCGGGCAGTCCAGCAGGATGGTGCGGTAGTGCTCGGCGAACGGGCCCATGTTCTTGGCGAAATTGCTCCAGCCGCCGGCGCCGGGGCCGCCGCCGTGCAGCATGATCACCGCCTCGCCGCTGCCGGCCTCGTTGTAGTGCAGCTTCAGGCCGCCGGCCTCGACGTAACGGCTGGTCCCTTCTTCGGTCAACTGGCTCATGGATTCTCCGGCTCTGGGTAATGGGATGTTCGTCGCCCGGCCTCAGGCGCCGAACGCAAACGCCGATACGGTAGCGCCCAGCACGCGATCGTGAAAGACCCGCCGGCCGATATCGGTCCCGCCCGCCCCGGCGACCACCATCAACGGCAGCAGGTGTTCCTCGCGCGGATGGCTGCCGCGGGCGGCCGGCGCCTGCTCCCACTGCGCCAGCAGGCGGCTGCGCGCGGCCGGCTCGGCCGTGCAGGCCTCGCCCAGCCAGCTGTCGAAGGCCACCGAATCGCGCGCCGCCTCCGCGCCGCCCATCAGGCCGCGCATGTTGTGGTAGCTCATGCCGCTGCCGACGATCAGCACGCCCTCGTCGCGCAGCGGCTCCAGCAGCGCGCCCAGCGCCAGATGCGCGGCGGCGTCCAGGCTGGCGTGCAGGGACAGCTGCACGATCGGCACATCGGCCTGCGGGTAGATCAGCAGGAACGGCACGAACACGCCGTGATCGAGGCCGCGCTCGGTCTCGGCGCGGCTGGGCACGCCGCCAGCCTCCAGCAGCTGGCGCACGCGCGCCGCCAGCGCCGGATCACCCGGCGCCGGGTATTCGAGCTGATAGGTGTGCGGCGGAAAGCCGTAGTAGTCGAACAGCAGCGGCGGCTGGGCCTGGACGTTGAGGCTGACCACGGGCTCCTCCCAATGACCCGAAATCAGCAGCACCGCCCGCGGCCGCTGGCCGAGTCCGGCATCGATGCCGCGCAGCCAGGCGGCCATGCGCTCCCAGGTGTCGGGCGGGTTCCAGTCCATGAAAAAGCACGGCCCGCCGCCGTGCGGGATGTAGAGCGTGGGCAGTCGGGACACGGGGCAGGCTCCGCATGAGGGTTACGACCTGCGATGATGCCTGCGCCGGACGCGCCATGCAGCCCCGGCGTGCATCGAGCATGAAGTACCTGATTCACGGCGCCCGGTGCGGACGTGTACCGCGCCGAGGCGACCCATGCGCGGGCGTCAGCCGTGGCGAAGTCCCGACGCCGCCTTGGCCAGGGCCGTGATGGCCGGCCAGTCTTGCGCCTGCACCAGCGCCGTGGGCGCCAGCCAGGAGCCGCCCACGCAGGCCACATTGGGCAGCGCCAGGTACGCCGGCGCGCTGGCGGCGTCGATGCCGCCGGTCGGGCAAAAGCTCATGTCCGCAAACGGCCCGTAAAGGGCTTTCAACATCCCGACCCCGCCTGCCACGGCGGCCGGAAACAGCTTGCAGGCGTCGAGCCCGGCGGCGCGGGCGGTCATCACGTCCGACGGCGTCATGGTGCCGGGCAGCAGCGGCAGGCCGGTTTGCCGGGCCGCGTCCAGCAGGCTCGCGGTCAGGCCCGGACTGACGCCAAACACCGCCCCGGCCGCCTTGGCATCGGCCAGATCCTGCGCCGAGGTGAGGGTGCCAACGCCAACCACGGCATCCGGCACTGCCGCGCGCAGGGCGCGCACGGCGTCCATCGCCACCGGCGTGCGCAGTGTGACCTCCAGTACGCGGATGCCGCCGGCCAACAACGCCCGCGCCAGCGGCACGGCGTCGGCCAGATCGTCGATGACCAGCACCGGCATGACCGGCCCCAGGCGCAGGATGTCGATCACGCTCATGCCACGACCTCTGCGGAAACTGCCGGCGCGGGCACCCCCTGCGGCGGGTAGGCGGCAATGAAGCCACCGCCCTGCTCGGCGCCCACCGCCAGGGCGCGGGCAAAACCGAACAGTTCGCGCCCGCAGCCCCAGTGTTCGGTATCGACAGTCATCTGCGCCGGCTCACGCGCGGCCCATTCGGCATCCGGCACCAGCACCGTCAACGCGTTGTGCTCGGCATCCACGCGCAGCAGATCGCCGTCACGCACCCGCGCCAGCGGCCCCCCGGCCAGACACTCCGGGGTGACGTGAATCGCCGCCGGCACCTTGCCCGACGCGCCGGACATCCGCCCGTCGGTGACCAGCGCCACCTTGAAGCCGCGGTCCTGCAGCACCCCCAGCGTTGGCGTGAGCTTGTGCAGCTCCGGCATGCCGTTGGCGCGCGGACCCTGAAAGCGCACCACGGCCACGAAATCGTGCTCCAGCTCACCGCGCTTGAACGCCGCCTGCAACGCTTGCTGGTTCTCGAATACCCGCGCCGGAGCCTGAACGACGTAATGCTCCCGGTCGATGGCGGAGGTCTTGATCACCGCCCGGCCGAGTTTGCCGGTCAGCACCCGCAGGCCACCATCGGCACGGAACGGATCGCCGAGCGGGCGCAGGATGTCCGGATCGCCGCTGGCCGCCGGCGCCGGGCGCCAATCCAGGGTGCCGTCCGGCTTCAGGTACGGCTCGCGCGTGTAGTCGGCCAGATCGGAGCCGGCCACCGTGCATACGTCGCGGTGCAGCAGATCGCCGCTGAGCAGCTCGCGCACGACAAAGCCCACGCCTCCGGCGGCCTGGAACTGATTCACGTCGGCAGTGCCGTTTGGGTAGATGCGCGCCAGCAACGGCACCACGCCCGACAGCTCGGCCAGGTCGTCCCAGTTGACGATGATGCCGGCCGCCGCCGCGATGGCCGGCACATGCAAGGCATGGTTGGTGGAGCCGCCGGTGGCCAGCAGCCCGACCATGCCGTTGACGATCGAGCGTTCGTCCACCACTTCATACAGCGGCGCGCGGTGCTCGCCGCGAGCCAGCTGTACCGCGCGCCGGCCGGCGTAGGCAGTCAAGGCATGGCGCAGCGGGGTGCCTGGATTGATGAAGGCCGTGCCCGGCACGTGCAGCCCCATCAGCTCGTTCAGCACCTGATTGGTGTTGGCCGTGCCGTAAAAAGTGCAGGTACCGGGTGCGTGGAAGGAACGCGCCTCGGCCTGCGCGAGCACATCCACGCCCACCTTGCCCTCGGCAAACAACTCGCGGATCGTTTTCTTTTCTGCATTCGAAAGGCCCGTGGGCATCGGCCCGCCCGGCACAAAAATCACCGGCAGATGGCCGAAGGCCAGGGCACCGATCAGCAGGCCGGGCACGATCTTGTCGCAAACTCCCAGGCACAGCGCGCCGTCGAACACGTTGTGCGACAGGGCCACGGCGGTCGCCAGGGCAATGGTGTCGCGCGAGAACAGCGACAGGTCCATGCCGGCCTCGCCCTGCGTCACGCCGTCGCACATGGCCGGCACGCCACCGGCAAACTGCGCAACCGCGCCCAGTTGCGCGACGGCCTCCTTGATGATGGCCGGGTAGGTTTCCAGGGGCTGATGGGCCGACAACATGTCGTTGTACGCCGACACGATGGCCAGATTGACCGTCTCGCTGCCGGTCAGGGCGGCTTTGGCGGCTGTGCCGGCGGCCGCGCAGGCATGCGCCAGGTTGGAGCAGGGCAGGCGCTTTCGCACCGGGCCCGCTCCTTGCGCGTCGGTCATGCGGGCAAGGTAGGCTTGCCGGGTCGGCAGGCTGCGTTTGCGAATGCGTTCAGTGACCGCTGCAATTACCGGATGGATGGCCATCTGCAATCTCCTGTGACGTGGCGAAAATGCCAGCCGGCCGGCCGCGGCTTCTGGCATGAAAACAGCAATCCCGATGCCAGACGGCAAGACCTGCCCGCGGGCAATGGAGCCAATGATGAGTCCCTTGCAAAGCTTTGATCTGATTTTTTTTGGCGCCACCGGCGACCTTGCCCTGCGCAAACTGCTGCCGGCGCTGTATTACGCCTTTCGCGACAACAAGCGCCCGACCGGCTGGCGAATCCTGGGCCTGGCCCGTCGCGGCCTGAGCCGTGACGAGTATCTGGGGCTGCTGGGCGACAACTGCCGCCGTTTCATCCCGAGTGCCGATTTCGACGACGCCACGTGGGGCGAGTTCTGCGCCCGCATCGATTACCTGCCGGTAGACGGTACCGATCCGGACGGTTTCTCGGCCCTGCCGGGGTGGTTTCAGAACCGTGCCGATCGGGTGCGGGTGTTTTATCTGTCGACCGCCGCCCGGCTGTTTGGCCCGATCTGCGAGGGCCTGGCCCGGCACAACCTGGTCACGCCGCTGACCCGAGTGGTGCTCGAAAAACCGCTCGGCCACGACTGCGCCAGCTCTGAGGCCATCAACGAGGCGGTCGGCAGCATATTTCCGGAACAGCAGATATTCCGCATCGACCATTACCTGGGCAAGGAGCCGGTACAAAACCTGCTGGCGCTGCGCTTTGGCAATTCCATCTTCGAGCCGCTGTGGAACCGCGGCTCGGTACGCGACGTTCAGATCACCATCGCCGAGGAAGTCGGTGTCGAGGAGCGGGGCGAGTACTACGACCCGTCCGGCGCCATGCGCGACATGGTCCAAAGCCACATGCTGCAGTTGCTGTGTATCGTGGCCATGGAGCCGCCGACCAGCATCAACGCCGACGCCGTGCGCGATGAGAAGCTCAAGGTGCTGCGCGCGCTGCGGCCCATCAACGCCGCCAACATCAAGGAAAAGACCGTGCGCGGGCAGTACCGCGCAGGCGCCGTGCAGGGCAGGCCGGTGCCAGGCTACCTGGACGAGCCGGGCATTCCCGCCGACAGCCGCACCGAAACCTACGTTGCCATCAAGGCCGAAATCGACAACTGGCGCTGGTCAGGGGTGCCGTTCTTCCTGCGTACAGGTAAACGCCTGCCCGAGCGCATGGCCGAAATCGTCGTGAACTTCAACCCGGTGCCGCATGCCATCCTGCCGCAGTCGGCATCCTCCGGCGAGGCCAACCGGCTGGTCATCCGCCTGCAGCCGGACGAGGGCGTGAAGCTGTTCCTGCTGGTCAAGGTGCCGGGCGAAGGCATGCGGGTAAAGCCGGTGGCGCTGGACCTCGACTTTGCCGAGACCTTCAAGCACCGCCAGTGGGAGGCCTACGAACGCCTGCTGACGGAGGTCATCCAGGGCAACCTGACGCTGTTCATGCGCCGGGACGAACTGGCCGCCGCCTGGCGCTGGGTCGATCCGATCCTGGAGGGTTGGCACGCGCTCGACGAACCGCCCAAGCCCTATACCGCCGGCACGTGGGGCCCGGCCGCGGCCAGTGCGCTGATCCTGCGCGACGGTCTGGCCTGGCGAGAGGAAAGCTGATGGCGGTTCAGGAACGCGTGTTCGCCACGCCGGCACAGGCCGATCAAGCCCTGTCGGACGCAATCTGCGCAGCGTTGGCCGCGGCGCTGCACGATCGCGGCCAGGCCAGCCTGGTGGTGTCCGGCGGGCGCAGCCCGATCGAGTTTTTTCAGCGCCTGCAAGCCGCCGCGCTCGACTGGTCGCGGGTGTGGATCACCCTTGCCGACGAGCGCTGGGTGCCGGATGGCGACCCGGACAGCAACGCCACGCTGGTCCGCCAGCACCTGCTGCAGGGCGCCGCGGCTGCCGCCCGCTTCGTGCCGCTGTGGAACGCAGCGCTCACACCGGTGCACGCGCTGGCCGACCGCGCGGCGGCATTGGCGGCGCTGCCCCGCCCATTCGATGCGGTGGTGCTGGGCATGGGGGAGGACGGCCACACCGCCTCGCTGTTTGCAGGCGCCGATGGCGTCGAGGCGGCCCTGGACCCATGCGGATCGGCCCTGCTGGCTGCCATCAATCCGCCGCAGGCCGCCCATCAAAGGCTGACCCTGACCGTAGCGGCCCTGCTGGACAGCCGGCACATCCACCTGCCACTGGCCGGCGCCACAAAACAGGCCGCCTATGCTCAGGCGCTGCGCGGCTGCGATCCACTGCAGCTGCCGGTGGCTGCCGTGCTGTGCCAGTCCGCCGTACCGGTGACGACCTACCTGTCCCCCTGAACAGCTCCGGATCGACGCGCAAAGGGCCTTGTGCGGCTGCTAGCGCAGGAGACGCCTGCGCACGAAGGAGTGGCGAGTCCGTCCCGGCATGCCACGCCGCAGCTTGGAAAAAATGCTCGCGTGACGGTTCCAGTCACAGGCCCATCAGCTGCCTGTACCCCGCCCAGAAGGCGCGCACGCCGTTCTCGTCCACGCCCATCACTTCCATGCTGTCGGTGCTGCTGCCGCCGCACTCGATGACTGAGGTGGCATCCAGGCTGCCGGCGATGCCCTGCTGGCAGATGTTGACCGCCTCCCCGTCTTCCATGGAAATGAACCCCGCCGGGCCGACCATGTTGTGCTGTTTCAGGCGGTGCGCGGTCAGCTCGGCGCTGTCGTCGGCAAAGCCGTAGAACGTCCACACCAGTTCCGTGCCGGCCAGGCCCTTGGTCTGAATCTGCCGCACGGCCAGCGTGTTCGAAATCTGCTGCAGCACCACGTTCGGGAACATCGAGTGGATGGTCAGCGAAACCTCGCCGCCGAGCTCCGGCATCCAGCGCAGCAGCTCCGGCGCTTCGAGCTGGGCGTCCGATTCGGCCTTGCGCGCGCTGGCCTGCTGGTAGTGCTCGATGCTCTGGTCGTCGGCCGGCTTGCACACCTGCAGCAGCTGGTGCAGCTTGTTGTCGGACAGATGCACCCAGCCGCGCTGGCCCTGCCGGTAGATGCCGAAGGTCGGGTAGAACAGGTGCAGCAGGCCGCCGTGGTAGCTGTCGCGCGAATTTTCCGCATACAGCTTCCAGTTGCCGCTGAAATACTGACGGGCGTGGCCGAGCACCGTGATCGGCCGCTGGAACAGGCGCTCGATGTTGGCGCAGTGCTCGGCACCCAGGTACTCGCGCAGCGGCGGCGTGGCGGCATCGAAGGTGCCAAAAATCATCTCGGCAATCGTATCCACCCGCAGCTGCTGCAGGCCGTGCTCGGCCATGTCGAAATCGGCCGGATAACCGCCCTTGCCGCCCAGACCCTTGCGAAACGGCACGCCGACCAGTTTGCCGGACGCATCGTAGGCCCACTGGTGATAAACGCAGGTATGCGTGCCGTTGGCGCCGACGTTGCCGCGCAGCTCGCGACACACCAGCGCGCCGCGATGCGCGCAGCGGTTGACCCAGCAGTGCAGCGCGCCGGTGGAATCTCGTGTCAGCACGACGGGTGTGTCACCAACGAAGGTGGCCTTGTAGTCCCCGGCGGCCGGCACCTCGGCGGCAAGGCCCAGGAAGCTCCACACCGGTCCGCGGAAAATGCGCTCCTGTTCCAGGGCGTAGAGGGCCTCGTCCTCGTATACGCGGTAGGGAGCGCGGGTCTCGCCGGCCGCCGGCCAGCGCAGGGGCACGTCAACAAGCGTGGGTGCATTCATGGCTTGAAATCTCCCGGACGGTAGGTGCCGCAGGCCCGCGGCAATGGAAAGTCGGTACATGAAGACAAGGCGCAAAGCCCGCGCCGCGCCCGCGTGTACAGCAGTTTTCAATTATCGTACGCTTCGCGCCGAAAGCCATTTTGCGCGCCATTCGGCTGGTGTGGGCCACGCCCGGAGGGTGCGGGATAACAAGGCGTTGACCAGCGGGCCACCCTGAATGTGCGGGGGCGCCAACGGACAGCGGTTTCAGATGACCCAGACGGGCCGCGATTCACGCTGCCCTGCCCCCGGAAGCGAAGTTTATGACCTCGATCTACGTTGGCAATCTGCCTTTCTCTGTCACGGAAGAAGAGCTGCGAGCCCTGTTCGAGCGACACGGTACCGTGCACTCGGTCAAGCTCATCAATGACCGCGAAACCGGCCGCCCGCGCGGCTTCGGATTTGTCGACATGGACCCATCCCCCGCGGCGGAGGCAATCCAGGCGCTGAACGGCACCGACCTGGGCGGCCGTGCGCTGCGGATCAATGAGGCCCAGGAGCGGCCGCCGCGGCCGCCGCGCCGTCCGCGCTGAGCCGGCTTTACCGCCCTTGAAAACCCCGCAGCGCGCCCGCGCCGCGGGGTTTTTGCACGTCTGGGCGGGTATTGGCGGCGTGCCATACTTCAGACCTCGCAGGAACGGCGCAGCGGAGTCGCCTTGGATACCTATCAACAGCTGGTGGGCACTGTTGCGCTGACCCTGGGCGTCGGCTGGGCCAGCGGCATCAACCTGTACGCCGCCCTGCTGGTGCTGGGCATCGCCGGGGCCAGCGGCGACCTGGCCCTGCCGCCCGACCTGCAGGTGCTGGCGAGCCCACTGGTGATCGGCGCCGCCGGTCTGATGTACGCGGTGGAGTTCTTCGCCGACAAGACGCCGGGCGTCGACAGCGGCTGGGACGCGCTGCATACCTTCATCCGCATCCCGGCCGGGGCGCTGCTGGCGGCCGGCGCGGTGGGCGAGGTCACGCCGGCGCTGGAAGTGGCGGCCGGCATCCTGGGCGGCGGTCTGGCGGCCACCAGTCACGCCACCAAGGCCGGCACGCGCCTGCTGATCAACACCTCGCCGGAGCCGTTCTCGAACTGGACCGCGTCGGTGGCAGAGGATCTGGCCGTGTTCGGCGGCCTGTGGGCAGCGCTGAATCAGCCGTGGCTTTTCATTTCGCTGCTGGCGGCTTTCCTGGTGCTGGTTGCCTGGCTGCTGCCGAAGGTGTTTCGGGCCTTGCGCAAGGTCGGCGGTGGCATCCGGCGCCTGTTCGGCCGGCCACTGCGCGCGCCCGCTGCCGACCCGCCGGCCGGTATCGAGCGTCAATAAACGAACCGGGGGAGTGAGGTGGATTTCGAGCTGACCGCGGACCAGCAGGCCATCTGCGAACAGATCGAGCGCCTGTGCGCGCCCTTCGACGACCGCTACTGGTTCGAGCGCGACCACGACGGCGAATTTCCGCTGGATTTCGTGAACGCCATGGCCGCTGGCGGGTGGCTCGGCATCGCCATGCCGGAGGCCTACGGCGGCGCGGGCCTGGGCATCACCGAAGCGGCGCTGATGATGCAGACGGTCGCGGCGTCCGGCGCCTGCCTGTCCGGCGCGTCGGCGATTCACCTGAACCTGTTCGGGCCGAACGTGATCGTGAAATTCGGCACGCCCGGGCAGCGCGAGCGCTTCCTGCCGCCGCTGATCCGTGGCGAGCAGCGCGCCTGCTTTGCCGTGACCGAGCCCAATACGGGCCTGGACACCACGCACCTTAAAACCTTCGCCCGCCGCGACGGCGACCGTTACATCGTCCACGGCCAGAAGGTATGGACCAGCAACGCCCAGCACGCGCACAAGATGCTGCTGATCGCCCGCACCACGCCGCTGGAGGAAACCGCCCGCCCGATCGACGGCCTGACGCTGTTCTACTGCGATCTGGACCGCGCCCGGGTGGAGGTGCGCGAGATCGAGAAAATGGGCCGCAAGTGCGTGGACTCGAACCAGGTGTTCATCGACGGCCTGGAAATTCCCGTCGAGGACCGCATCGGCGAGGAGGGCCAGGGCTTTCGCTACCTGCTGCACGGCCTGAATCCCGAGCGCATCCTGATCGCCGCTGAGGCCATCGGCATCGGCCGCGCCGCGCTGCGCAAGGCCACCGATTACGCCAGGGAGCGTGTGGTGTTCGGCCGGCCGATCGGCCAGAACCAGGCCATCCAGCATCCGCTGGCCGAGTGCTGGGCCGAGCTGGAGGCCGCCAACCTGGTGATGCTGAACGCCGCCAGCCAGTACGACCGCGGCGCCGACTGCGGCGCGCACGCCAACGCCGCCAAGTACCTGGCCGCCGAGGCCGGCTTCAAGACCTGCACGCAGGCGGTGATGACCCACGGCGGCTTCGGCTACGCCAAGGAGTACCACGTCGAACGCTACCTGCGCGAGGTGATGATCACCCGCCTGGCGCCGGTCAGCCCGCAGCTGGTGCTGTGCTATCTGGCCGAGCGCGTGCTCGGCCTGCCCAAGTCGTACTGATGAGCTTCGCGCCGCTGGCCGGCGTGCGGGTGCTGGAACTGGCGCCCTTCCTGCCGGGGCCGTTCGCCGGGGCGCAGCTGCTGGCCCTGGGCGCGGAGGTGGTCAAGCTCGAACCGCCCGGCGGCGATCCGGGCCGGCACTTGCCGGACGAGCTGTTCGCCATGAACAACCGCGGCAAGAAGAGCGTCTGCGTGGACCTGAAGGCGCCCGGCGCAGGCGCCTTCGTGCAGCGCCTGGTGGCCGGCTTCGACGTGGTGCTTGAGGGCTTTCGCCCCGGCGTGGCGGCGCGGCTGGGGGTCGATTACGACACCCTGCGCGCGGCCCGGCCGGACCTGATCTACTGCTCCCTGTCCGGCTTCGGCCAGACCGGCCCGCGCGCCGCCCTGCCCGGGCATGACCTGACCTATCTGGCCGCTGGGGGCGCGCTCGCCCGGCCAGGCCACTGGCAGGGGCCGCCGCAGCGACCGGGCGTGCCGGTGGCCGATACCGCCGGCGGCCTGTTTGCCGCGCTAGCGGTGGTGTCAGCCCTGCTGCGCCGGGCGGCCACCGGCGAAGGGGCGTACCTCGACGCCTCGCTGACGGACGCGGCGCTCAGTCTGGCGGCCTGCCGCGGGCTGGCACCGCCGCAATCGCGCGCCCATCTGCATCCGGCCAACGACCTGTTCACCTGCCGCGACGGCGCGCTGATCGCCGCCGGCCTGCTCGAGGATCATTTCTTCGACGGCTTCGTGGCGGCGCTGGGCGAGGCCGGCGCCGCGCTGCGCGCACCGCAGTACGCCGACCTCGCCAGCCGCCAGCGGCATGGCGACGCGCTGCATGCGGAACTGAAAACGCTGTTCGCAAGCCGCGACGCAGACCACTGGGAGGCGCTCGCCAACGCGCACCGGCTGCCGATGGTGCGCGTGCGCAGCGTGGCCGAGGCGCTGGCGCAGCAATGCCCGGGCGCACAGGCTCCCGCCTTTCCGGTGCGCATCGACGGCGCAGCCGTGCCGGCACCGGCGCGGCCAGCGCCGGCTCTGGGCACTGACGCGGCGTCCATGCTCGCCGGCATCGGCTACGATGCCGCAGCCGTCGCGGCGCTGGCCGCGACCGGCGTGCTGACCCTGCCCCCCACGGAGCCTTCATGATCGAGCTGTACCAGTTCGCCCCTGCCTGGGGCCTGCCCAACCCGAGTCCGTTCTGCATCAAGCTCGAGCTGTACCTGAAGATGGCCGGCCTGCCGTTCGAGGTGATAACCGAGAACGACACCCGCAAGGGCCCCAAGGGCAAGATTCCGTTCATCCGCGACGACGGCCAGACCATCGGCGACTCGGAACTGGTGATCGAGTACCTGAAGGACAAGTACGGCGACCGCGTCGACGCCAGCCTGACGGCCGAGCAGCGCGCCCGCGCTCACACCATCAACCGCATGCTGCACGACAGCACCTACTGGGTGCTGCTGCACTGCCGATGGATGGAGGACAACGGTTATCAGGCGGTGCACCAGGCGCTGTTCGGCAGCCTGCCGTGGCCGCTGCGGGCGATCATCCCGCCGCTGGTCCGCCGCAGCCTGCGGCGCAACCTGATCGGTCAGGGCCTTGGCCGGCACGGCCGGGACGAGATTTTCCGCTTCGGCTTTGCGGACCTCGACGCCCTGTCGGTGCTGCTGGGCGAGAAGGCCTTTCTGCTGGGCGACACGCCGACCAGCGTCGATGCCACCGCGCACGCCTTCATCATGAGCCTGGTCGGGCCGCCCATCGACAACCCGCTGCGCGAGCGCATCCAGCGCACCGCCAACCTGATGGCCTACTACCAGCGCATGAACCAGCGCTTCTATCCGTCCCTGGCGGCGGCGCGCTGACGGCCTACAAACCGTTCAGCCGCGGTTCAGGCTGCACGGGCGAAACTGCCGCTTGCGCCACTTATTGGGCGCGGGTACTGAAGCCAAGTAAACCGGCGGTCGATAACCTGATCCGACTGCCACACTCAACCGGAGCATGCCGCCATGAATAAGAAACCGCTGCGCTACATCGCCCTGCTCGCCCTCGCCCTGGCGGCCCCGGCCCATGCCGGCGACACGCTGGATGCCGCCATCGGCGGCGGCCTGGGCGGTGCCGCGGGCGCCGCGGTCGGCAACGAGATCGGCGGCCGCCAGGGCGCCATCATCGGCGGCGCCGTGGGCGCCGCGGCCGGCACCGCCATCACGACCGACGACGATCACGACCATGACGGCCGTCGCCGCTATGTGGAGTACCCGGACTACGAAGGCGGACACCGCCACCGCGGCCATTTCTGCCCGCCGGGACAGGCCAAGAAGGGCAACTGCTGAGTCCGCAATCGGGCGGCGCAGGGGCAATCCCCGCCGCCCGTTTTCATGTCAGACGATGCCCGGCTCATCGATCTTGCCGAGCCCCATTCGGTGGCACGTGGCCCATTGCAGGCCCATGGCGTCCGGCCTTCAGGATCGTGAAGGCGCTGGCACACGTACCGGTGCCGGCCCCGTCCCGCAGGGTCAGGTTTCGGTGAATCCCGGGCGCGGCATCCGCTCTGTTGCCCCGCGTCACCGGCGCCGCTTGCCAACCACGGCCTGCTGAAAGGCGGCCGCCGCACGACGCCCGCGTCGACGGCGCGGGCCGCATAGTGTGGTGCGCCCGATTCTGCGGTCCAAGAGCCCATGAGCAAGCCTCTGTTTCCGACTCGTCTGCGGATTCCCGGCGCACGGCTGGTTTTTATTACCGCGCTGGGCCTGCCGTTGCTCGAACTGTTTCTGCTGCTGCGCGTCGCTCAGGCCGTGGGGGCGCTGGCGACCTTGATGATGTTGCTGGCGAGCGTGGTCGCCGGCATGGTGGTGATGCGCCATCACGGCCGGGCCAGCCTGGTACGCCTGCGGGCGGCTCTGCTGGGCGGGCAGTCGCCGGCGGGGCCTATGCTCGATGCGCTGCTGGCGCAGCTCGCGGGCGGCCTGCTGATCCTGCCCGGCTTCGGCAGCGACGCCGTGGCCATCTGCCTGCTGATACGCCCGCTGCGGCGCTGGCTGGCGCGGCGTCTCGCAGGCCCGGCCGGCGCCACAGGCGCGACCGACGCGCGCATCATCGAGGGCGAATTCGAACGCCGCGACCAGGACCGCCTGCCTTGATCGCCTCAGCGTTTGCGAACCTTGAACATCACGCGCCCTCAGGCCAGCAGCGGCACCAACGCGGTCGCCAGGGCCTGGGGTGAATCGAGGCGACAGGTGGCCGCCGTCGGTCGCCCGGCCGGGGCAATCAACACGCCCAGGCCGCCGACCCGTCGCACCGCCCTAAACGCCGCCTCATCGGCCGCGCCATCACCAAAAAACACCGCCGTACAGGGCCCGATGCTGCGCTGCATGCGCTGCAACAGCCAGTCCACGGCGGTGCCTTTGTCGCCATCGACCGCCGGGCGGATTTCCATCACCTGCTGCCCGCTGTCGACCTGCACACCGTCGAAGCCCGCCACCGTGCGCATCACGCGGCGGCGCACCGCAACGACGCTGGCCGGGGCAAGACCGCGATAGTGCACGGCCACGGTCGCGCCCTTGTGCTCCACCACGCAGTCCGGATATTCGCTCGAAAGCGAGGCGAGACGCTCGTGCACGGCGTCCAGCAGCGGCCGCCAGCCGGCCGCCAGGTTCAGGCTCACGGGGTCGTAATCGGCGCCGCGCAACTCGAGCCCGTGATTGCCAGCCAGATAGGCCGACGGCAACGCCAGCCGACGCTCCAAATCGTCCACCGCGCGGCCGCTGACGATGGCGAGCGGGTGGCGCGTCGCCAGGCCTTTGAGCAGCCCGCGCATGGGCTGCGACAACCATCCGTCGGCGGGATGGTCCGGGACGGGCTGCAAGGTACCGTCGAAATCGAACAGCAGCGCTGCCGGGGCGCCCGCCAGGGCCGCCAGGCGCGGCTGCGCGGACGGCAAATCGCGAAACTTTTGCGCGTAGGCTTCGAGCAGGCTGCCGCTGCCGATCTGGGAGGGGGCTTCCAGCAACAGCTCCGCGCCGGCCGCCAGCTGAGCGGCGCCGTGGCTGCCGCTGCCCAGCGCCGCCACCAGACCCGCCCCGGCGCGCCAGGCGACGCGCACCGACTCGGCATCGATCGCCAGCACGGCCACCCGATGCGGCGCCAGGTGAAACGGCGGTGGCAGCCCGTCGCCGATCTGTCCGGCCAGCATCGACACGGCCGGCACGCCGAGTGCCTCCAGCGACGGCAGGATGCGCCCCAGGCCGGGACGGGGTCGCTGGCTGACGACCAGAATCGCGTCCGGCTGCAGGGGGGCGATGGTATGAGTCGCGAGCTTGGGCATGGCCCCGATTGGTCCGATGGCAGGCGCTGGAAAATCCGCGATGGACTTATCCGGCGCTTCCCTCGACTGCCACTGGCGGCCGGCCCCAGACGGTCGGCAGATCGGCCAGGCAATCGAGCAGCGCGACCGCGCCCAGGGCCAGGAAATCACATGCTGGGTCATAGCCGTAGCTCACAGCCACGGTGGGTACCGCCGCGGCCCGCCCGGCGGCCATGTCGATGTGTGAGTCGCCTACCAGCAGGCTGTGTGCGGCCGGCGTGTCGAGCGCCGCCAGGGCGAGGCGCAGCGGCGCCGGATCGGGCTTCAGGCGAGCCGCGGTGTCGCCGCCCACGATGCACTCGAACATGCCGCCCAGCCCCAGGCCCGCCAGCACGGACGGCACGAAGCGCTGCGGCTTGTTGGTGACGCAGGCGAGACGAATGCCCTGCCCGCGAAGCGCCGCCAAGGTTCTTGCGACGCCCGGATAGAGCCGGCTTTCCCGACACGGATCGGCCGCGTAGCGGGCGTTGAACACGGCCATGGCGGCGGCGTGCCGGGCGGCCGGCGCCACGCCGTCAGCCCGTCCGGTCAGCGCCCGATGCAGCAGGCGCGCCGCGCCGTTGCCGACCCAGCCGCGCACCTGCGCTTCGTCCACCGCCGGCTGTTGCACCGCGGCCAGCGCTGCGTTCACGCAGCGGACCAGATCGGGCACGCTGTCGACCAGGGTGCCGTCGAGGTCGAACAAGATGGCTCGCGGAGCGGCTGCCAGCGAGCCGGCGGCCGCGCACGCCGACGCGTCAGCCGGCGCCGTAGATCTCATGGCGCGCCGCTGCGCAAACCGGACCGGTGCAGTGCCAGCCACTGCAGGGCGATGATCGCGGGACTGTTCTGAATGCGGCCGGCGGCCAGCCAGTCCATGGCCTGCTGGAACGCCACCACGTGCACGCGAATGTCCTCATCCTCGTCGAGCACGCCGTGGATACCGCCGGCCCCGGCCAGGTCGGTCAGGGCGCAGTACAGCGTCAGGTGCTCGCTGACCGCACCCGGGCTCATGTAGTAGGCGGCAACCGGCAACAGCTGCGGCCCCAGGCGACAACCGGCCTCTTCCAACGCTTCGCGGCGGGCGACGTCGGCGGGGGTTTCATCCGCGTGGATGATGCCGGCGACGATTTCGAGTTGCCAAGGCGAGCCACCGTGGGCATAGGGACCGATACGGAACTGTTCGATCAGCAGCACGGCATCGCGCTGCGGGTCGTAAGGCAGCACCGCGGCGGCATGGCCGCGTTCGAACACCTCACGCTGGATCGGCCGGCTCCAGCCACCCCCGAACAGGCGATGGCGCAGGCGGTAGCGGTCGACCCGAAAATAGCCCTGGAATACGGTTTCCTGCGCCAGCACGTCCACGTCACGGTCGCGGTCGAATTCGGGGGCACTCATCGGCGGGCGCACCATCAGGGTCGATCGGGGCGGGCCTTGCATGGTAGCAGCGGTTTCAAGGCTTGCTCCGGCGACCACAAAGGCGTAACAAGGATCTGCGGCAGCACGCACCAACGGGGTGCAGCCGCCCGTTAACTTGCCGCGCTATTTCAGGTCAAAACAGGACGGCGGGTCTGGAAAGCGGAAGCGTTCGAAAGCCCCCCGGATTGACTTGGCACGGGTCTTGATACTGCTGATCTGCAATGGCTGGACACCGCCACCGAATAAAAAGGACTGCAACGCACACAAAGGTTTTTGACACACGACGGAGGTCGTTACATGGGTACGAGTACTGGATCCTTCGCTGACCTGATCGACGAAGACCGCAAGGCGAGCCAGGAGCGCAGCTGGCAGGGCACATTCCTGGAGTATCTGGAACTGGTACGCCAGGACCCGACCATGCCGAAGCTCGCCCACGCCCGTCTGTACGAAGCGGTCACGGCGGCCGGCTCCTCGGACCTTGGCGAGACCGACGACCCGCACCTGAACCACCTGTTCGGCGACGAGCGCATCAAGCGCTACCACTACTTCGAGAAGGAATTCTTCGGTATCGAGCGCTCGATCGCGCAGATCGTGCGCTACCTGCACTCGGCCGCCCTGCGCGGCGAGGAAAGCCGCCAGGTGCTGTATCTGATGGGCCCGGTCGGCGCCGGCAAGAGCTCGCTGGTGGCCAAGCTGCAGCGGGCGCTGGAGGAAACCGAGCCGGTCTACGCCATCGACGGCTGCCCGATCGCCGAGGAACCCCTGCACCTGATACCGGTACATCTGCGCCGCAGCTTTGCCGACGTGCTGGGTGTATCGATCGAAGGCGAGCTGTGCCCGCTGTGCCGGCACCGCCTGGAAACGGAATTCGGCGGCCGCTACGAGGATGTTCCGGTGGCCCGGGTGGCATTTTCCCGGCACCGGCGGCGGGGAATTGGCGTGGTGCCGCCGGTCGATCCGAACAATCAGGACACCTCGGTCCTGATCGGATCGGTCGACATCTCCAAGCTAGACCGCTACTCGGAGTCCGACCCGCGCGTGCTGGACCTGTCAGGCGCCTTCAACGTCGGCAACCGCGGCATCGTCGAGTTCATCGAGGTGTTCAAGAACGAGCCCGAATACCTGCACACCATGATCACGGCCACGCAGGAGAAGTTCGTGCCGGCGCCCGGCCGCCACGGCACCGTGTACGTGGACTGCGCCATCATCGCCCACTCGAACGAGGCCGAGTGGCAGAAGTTCAAGGCCGACCACACCAACGAGGCGATCATGGATCGCATCGTGGTGGTCAAGGTGCCGTACAACCTGCGCCTGTCGGAGGAGATCAAGATCTACGAGAAGATGCTGCGCGAGTCGCAGTTCCGCGCCCACATCGCGCCGCACACGCTCGAGATCGCCAGCATGTTCGCCATCCTGTCGCGCCTGGAGCCGACCTCCAAGTGCGATCTGATGACCAAGCTGCGCCTGTACGACGGCGAGGAAGTGGTCAAGAAAGGCACCACGCTGAAGCTGTCGGCCAAGTCCCTGCAGGAAGACACCCACCGCGAGGGCCTGTTCGGCATCTCCACGCGCTTCATCATGAAGGCGCTCGACAACGCGCTGGCTGACAACCCGGAAGTCGGCATCAACCCGATCAGCGTGCGCGAGGCGCTGGTGGACATGGTCAAGCGCGCCGACCTGGCCGAGGACACCAAGAAGCTGTACTTGGAGTTCCTGCAGGACACCCTGCACAAGGCCTACCTGGACATCCTGGAGAAGGAAGTCACGCGCGCCTTCGTGTTCTCGTTCGAGCAGCAGGCCGAGGACCTGTTCCAGAACTACCTGGACCACGCCGAGGCCTACGTGAACAAGTCCAAGGTCAAGGACCGCAACACCGGCGAGGAACTGCGCCCCGACGAGAGCTTCCTGAAGTCCATCGAGGAGCAGATCGGCATCGTCGGCTCGGCGGCCGAGGGCTTCCGCCAGGAAGTGATGTCGTACCTGTGGGCGGCCACGCGCCGCGGCGAGAAGGTCAGCTACCGCGCCTATGAGCCGCTGCGCGATGCGCTGGAGAAGAAGTTGCTGCACTCGGTGCGCGACATGAGCCGAATTGTCACCAAGTCGCGCACCCGCGACGAGGAGCAGAAGGACAAGTACGACACCCTGATCCAGCGCATGATCGAGCTGGGCTACAACGAGCACTCGGCCGAAGTGGTGCTCAAGTACGCCGCCAACAACCTGTGGAAGGACTGACCGCGACAGTTCATTGACATGAAACCGGGGGGAGGCAGCATCGGCCGCCGCCACCCCCACCGCAAGCGCCGCCGCACCGTGCCAGGCGGCGCTGCCAAGCAGGAGGGGCTATGACGCGCTCCCAGTTCCGATCATTCCCGGCCGACGCGCTGCGCTCCGACCGCAGCGCCGGCGACCGCGCCCGGCACCGGCAGAAGGTGCGCCAGGCGATCCGCGACAACATCGGCGACATCGTGGCCGAGGAGGCCATCATCGGCCGCAGCGGCGATCGCATGGTCAAGGTGCCGATTCGCGGCATCCGCGAGTACCGCTTCGTGTACGGCCAGAACCAGTCCGGCGTCGGCAGCGGCGAGGGCGGCACCGAAGTCGGCCAGAGCGTCGGCCAGGGCGACCAGTCCGGCGCCGGCAAGGGCCAGGGTGGCAACGAAGCCGGCCAGGACTACTACGAGACCGAGATCAGCCTTGAGGAGCTGATCGACATCATGTTCGAGGACCTGTCCCTGCCGGACCTTGAGCGCAAGAAGTTGCGCCAGTTGCCGTCCGAGCACGCCTTCCAGCGCAAGGGCTTTCGCCACTCCGGCATCCGCGTGCACCTGGACAAAAAGCGCACCGCCATGCAGCGCATTCGGCGCCAGATCGCCCAGCGGGCGGTCACGCCGGAAGCGCCTGAGGGCGACGCAGTGCCCAGCGACGTCGGGCGGCGCTTCCCCTTCCACAAGGAGGACATGATCTACCGCCGCCTGCTGCCGGACACCCGGCCGCAGTCGAACGCCGTAGTGCTGTGCATGATGGACACCTCCGGCTCCATGGACAGCACCAAGAAATACCTGGCGCGGTCGTTCTTCTTCCTGCTGTACCAGTTCGTGCGCAGCCGCTATTCGGAAGTCGAGCTGGTGTTCGTGGCCCATCACGCCACCGCCGCCGAGGTGACCGAGGAGGAGTTCTTCCACAAGGGCGAGTCCGGCGGCACGGTGATTTCGTCCGCCTACCAGAAGGGGCTCGAAATCCTGAACGAGCGCTACCACCCGAGCCTGTGGAACATCTACGCCTTCCACTGCTCGGACGGCGACAACTTCCCCGGCGACAACGACAAGACCGTGCAGGCGGCCGAGGCCATCTGCGAGATCGCCAACCTGTTCGGCTACGGCGAGATCAAGCCGCCCGGCCGCGGCATCTTCGAAAGCTCGATGCTGGAGACCTTCTCGCGCATCAAGTCCGACTGCTTCCATGCCCTGACCATTCACGGCAAGGAAGACATCTGGCCCGGCCTGAAAGCCTTTCTACAGAAGGACCGGGCCGCGCAGGCCAGCGCTGCCACCGGAGGTGAACATGCGTAGCTGGGACGTCGATGACCTGCTCGCCTGGGACGAGCGCATCCGCGAAAAAGTGGCCCAGTCCGGCCTGGACTGCTTCCCGCAGGTGTTCGAGATCTGCGACGAGGAGCAGATGCTCGGCTACATGGCCTACCACGGCATGCCCTCGCACTACCCGCACTGGTCCTACGGCAAGTCGTTCGAGAAGCTCAAGACCACCTACGACCACGGCGTCAGCGGCCTGCCCTACGAGATGGTCATCAACTCGAACGAGTCGATTGCGTACCTGATGCGCAACAACTCGCTGTGCCTGCAGATCCTGACCATCGCCCACGTCTACGGCCACAACGATTTCTTCAAGAACAACTTCACCTTCCAGGGCACGCACCCGGAGCTGACGCAGTCGCGTTTCAAGGCCCGCGCCGACCGCGTGCGGCGTTACGTGGAAGACCCGGCCATCGGCATCGACAAGGTCGAGGCGGTGCTGGACGCTGCCCACGCGCTGTCGTTCAACTGCCGGCGCAACCTTGGCGTGCGCAAGCTCGGCCCGGCCGAGCAGCGCGAGCGCGCCATCGACAGCGCCCAGGCCCCGCCCGACCCGCACCCGGACATCCACCGCGCGCCGCAGCTGCCCGAGCCGGACCTGCGCCGCGTGCCGCTGGAGCCGGAAGAGGACATCCTGCTGTTCATCCGCGACCACAACCCTTACTTGGCCAACTGGGAGCGGGACCTGCTGACCATCGTCCACGAGGAGGCGCAATACTTCATCCCGCAGATCGAGACCAAGATCATGAACGAGGGCTGGGCCAGCTTCTGGCACCACCGCATCGTCAGCAGCCTCGACCTGCCGGCTGACCTGCAGATGGAGTTCATGGTCCACCACGCGCAGGTGGTGCGCCCGCACCCGGGCGGCATCAATCCGTACTACCTGGGTTTCAAGCTGTGGCACGACATCCTGCGCCGCTGCGAGAACCCGACGCCGGAGGAACGCGAGCGCTACGGCGGGCCCAGCGACGGCATGGCGACGCTGTTTCGCATCCGCGAGGCGGACCGGGATGCCTCGTTCCTGCGCCAGTTCCTGAGCGGCCGGCTGATGCGCGAAATGGACATGTACGAGTTCGCGCCGGAGGACGACGAGTACGTGGTGCAGCGCGTCGCCGACGAGGACAACTGGCGGCAGATTCGCGACACCCTGATCGGCAGCGTCGGCATGGCGGCCTTCCCGGTCATCCGCATCGATGATGCCGATTACGACGGCGCCCGCAAGCTGCACCTGACACACGCCTACGACGGCCGGGAACTGGAACTCGGCCAGGCCGAAAAGACCCTGGCCTACCTGCACCGCCTGTGGGGCCGCGCCGTGGTCATCGAAACCACGCTGCAGGACAAGCCGGCGCAGTTGATTTATGACGAGGACGGATTCACGCCCAAACTGGCGGCCTGAGCGCACCCCTGGCAATCCTGCTGCGTGTACCTATTCACGGATTGATGGGTTACGCTTCACCGGCAGCCGGTGGTGTCTGACATGATAACGGGTGTGCCTTTAGCTGTTAGTGGACGCGGGAAATCTCGATTCGCCGGCTGGTGTATGCCAGGCGAATCCGGCTTCCGCGCCTGATCCAGCAGCTTAGGCGGCGAACTGAAGGGCGGCACTGGTGGATAATCTGTCACAATTCTTCAACTTATTGATCCATCAAGGTTATGGTGAAATTCGCAACCAAATTGTACGCAAAATGGTGTACATATTACGTTAGGCCGGCAGCAAGGATCGACATGGCTCACACTCCCTACCAAACGCGCATGACCAAATTTGTTGCTGCGGGCGTGCTCTATGCCGTTGCATTCCCTCTCGGCATCAAATATTTCTCTGCGCCAGCGCATTACTATCTCCTTTACGTCAGCACTCTAGTCGTCCTCTTTTGTTTAGCCGCTGGCTTGGACGCGGTCTATGACTCACTCAGGGAGAAACTCGATTCGCAGAGTGGCCGGTGAGCCGGCCTAACAATTCATTCAAGCCGAACCCGCTTCGCGGGTCGGCTTAATTCAGGCGCTAGGAAGTCGCCAAGTGATTATCACCAAGCTCGATGCAGCAAGAATTCAGCTTGATTATTCAATTGAGCATTTTTTTAGCGGAAACCTTACGTGTGCGGTCACGTTAGCGGGCGCTGCAGAAGATATATTGGCATCCCTACTTAAATCAGCTGGCGAGCAAAGCTCATTTGAGTATTTGCACGATTGGTATCAGAAAACGTATAACATACAAATTTCTGAAAGGGATTTTTCTCGCCAAATTGCAAACTCTGCAAGAAATTGGCTCAAGCACGCCAACAATGACACCAACAGTCATTATGACATCATGAAGCAAGACAGCATTCTTATACTTATGCGCGCTGTACCCTGTTATCACAACCTGACTGTTATCACAACCTGACCAAAACACACACAGATCAAATGACCAAGTTCGTTCAATATGTCAAAAGCAACATGCAAAGTATCGATGCGCTATTTTCCTAACACCGCATTCGAGTTCGCTTCACTTCGTTCCGCCGGACGCGTTAACGCGCGCCGCTCAATTCTGCGTTAGGCGTCACACGAACAATCTTCCGGAGCGCACATGGATCTGAAGCAGTTTGTCAGCGAAACGCTAGTCCAGATATCCGAAGGCATAGAAGCCGCCCAGAAGCAACTTCGTGACGCGGGGTCCGAAGCTGTCGTCAATACGAACATGACGAAGACAGACGACGGCCACTTGGTCACTGGTGGCCGCCGACGTCCAGTAGAGTTCGTCGAGTTTGATGTTGCGATCTTAGCCAACGAGGGCACAGAGACGAAGGCAGGAATTGGCCTCACTGTTGCGTCTCTCCTAAATCTCGATGCTGGCAGCAAGAGCGCTGAGTCCGCAGGTAGAGAATCGCGCATCAAGTTTCGGGTACCGATGTCATATCCAATGCACAAGTACCTACCGGCGCCCGCCGAGTGACGCCTAACCCCTCGCTCAATCGGAGCGCCAACGGCAGGCCGCTTAGCTCGAACGTTATTTTTCACAACAACCATGAATTGCTGGATCTGTGGTAGCAACGCTCAAACTGGCGAGCATCTGATTAAGGCGTCAGATATGCGTTCAATTTTCGGACACGTTCGTCAGAGCCAACCGGTCTTCCGGCATTCGGAATCTCGGCGGAACATTCCGGTAAAAGGAATTAACGCGGACATAATGAAGTCTGATGCTCTTATATGCGCCCCGTGCAACAACCAGCGAACGCAACCTTATGACCGTGCATGGGAAACGCTTTCTGCGTATTTGCGATCGAGGACACGTATTAGAGGTGGTGACCGCATTGATCTTGGTAAGGTTTTTCCTGGCGCAGTCCACAAGTCAATGCTTTATGTGCATCTGTTTTTCGTAAAACTGTTCGGGTGCTTGATTGCCGAGCACTCGATTCCTATTGATATAGGCGACTTTTCCAATGCCATCCTGAACAACACCGCGCACCAAAAGGTCCACCTCGCAATTTCGCCGTACACAGATGGCATTGCGTCCGTGTCAGCCGGCTACTCTGACCTAGACACTGCGCAACTAAATAATCGTGTCGTTCACGCAGCTTGGCTATATATACTTGATCGATTTGCTATTCGCGTCATGTATGCTGAACCAACCGAACATCGAAAAGGGCTCATCGACTCATGGCATCCTTCTTCAATATCGAAATGCATCCGTATATCGATTTTCTGAAACATAACAACGCCATTAACGCGGACAGCCCGTAGGTTGGGGTGAGCCTGCGAACCCCAACATTTCATGACATGTCGTGACAAGCCCGCGCAATAAGCGCAGCGCATTGCGCCGTATTTCGATCAGCCCACGCGGTGCCGACCCATCCCAAGCGCAGCCCGTAGGTTGGGGTGAGCCTGCGAACCCCAACATTTCATGACATGTCGTGACAAGGCCGCGTAGGGCGCGACAATCGCAGCGCATTGCGCCGTATTTCGGTCGGCCCACGCGGTGCCCACCCATCCCACGCGCTGTAGAACGTCCGGCGGCGGCCCGGCGCGTACACTCCTCGGCGCCCTGCTATTCCCGACAACTAGAAGCGCCGCGCCGCCGGTCGCGCATCGCCGGCAACGCTGGAAGGAAGCCCATGCAAAGCTACGTGCTGGTGGCGCTGCTCGCCGCCTTCATCCACGCCTTCAGTTCGGTGTACTCGAAGCGGCTGTACGTGCTGGCGGATCACCCGGCGCAGGTGGCGTTCTACAGCCTGTTCAGCACCGGCCTGCTGTGCTGCCTGCTGCTGCCGTTCATTTCGTTCAGTGATCCGTCCGGCGCCTGGCTGGACGTGCTCGGCGCCGGTGGTTTCTTCGCGCTCGGCTACGTGACGCTGCTGATGGCGATCCGCATTGGCGATGCGTCGTTCGTGGTGCCGCTGATCGGCCTGAAGATCTTCTTCATCGCCGGCCTGTCGGCGCTGTTCCTGGCCGAGACCTACGGCCCGCTGGTGTATGCCGGCGGCATCGGCGCCATGGTGGGCATGTTCCTGCTCGGCGATGGGCGGCTGGATGGCAACCCCAGGGCCCTGCTGCTGATGCTGTTCACCACCCTGTGCTACGCGCTGACGGACATCTTTCTGGTGCGGCTGTTCCGAGCCGGCTTCGGCACGCTGGAAGTGATGGTCTATCTGTTCGTGGTGTCCGCCCTGCTGCTGGTGCCGTTCGCCGTGCGCACGCTCAGGGGGCGGTACCGCATCAATCGCCGCTTTGCCGGCGGGTTGCTGGTTTTCGGTGCCGTGCAGTTGCTCGGCGGCGTGTTTCTGATGCTGTCGTTCGCGCTGGCCAAGGTGGCGACCATGGTCAACATCGTGCAAAGCGCCCGCGGGCTGTTCGCGATCGGCGTGGTGTGGCTGATCACCCGCGTCGGACTCGAGGGCATGGAGCACCTCTCGCGCCGTCAGTATGTGATGCGTGCCAGCGGCGCTGCCCTGATGACGCTTTCCATCACGCTGGCCATTCTGGCGAACGGGTGAGCGCCGACGGCCATCGGCCACGGCGCCCCGCCCTGGCGGTGGCCGGGCGTGCACTCATTGCTGCGAGAGGGTCTGTTCAGCACGTTCGCCCGCCGTCCCCTGCCTGAGCAAGGCCGGGGGCTGGCGCGGCAAGGCCTGACTCAGCCCGTCCGGGCCGCGCCGGCACGCTTGGGACGGGCCCCCAGTTTCACCTCGCCCGGCGCGTCTGATAGCGGGCGCGCGGATAGATCCGCCAGCGTGTAGCGATCCAGCTCGCCCAGAAAGGCCCTCGCCCCGCGCATCAGCACGCCCGCCAGGCCGCACTGCGGCAGGATGCGGCAGGTGTTGGTGGCCGCATCGAAACATTCCACCAGGTCGAAGCCCGGCTCGGTGGCGCGCGCCACCTGGCCGATGTTGATGTCCCCAGCCGGACGCGCCAGGCACAGCCCGCCCTGCTTGCCGCGGCTGGTCGCCACGTAACCGTGGCGGCCCAGCCAATGCACCACCTTGACCAGGTGGTGCCGGGAGATGCCGTAGTAGTCGCTCAGTTCGGTCACGGTGACGCGCCGCTGCGGCTGCTGGGCCAGGTAGATCAGCACCCGAAAGCAGTAATCGGTGAACAGCGTCAGTTGCATCGGTAGCGGTGGGCGTGATGGTTCGGATGAAGGGTGCAGGACCTGCCGTTCAATTATGGGTCGGGCCTTCCGCCCGGCTGCGGATAACCGCGCTGCACACCTGATCGGCGTCAAGGCCGCTCTTATTGATGCATCCAGAATGCAACTTCGAATTTGCCGAGCGGCTTGCGTCACTACCCGATCAGGAGACTTCCATGTTTTGTTATCAATGCGAACAGACCACGCGCACGCGCCGGGGCGATGGCTGCGCCAACAGCGTCGGCACCTGCGGCAAGGATGCCGTCACCGCCGATTTGCAGGATCTGCTGATCCATCTGGTCAAGGGCGTGTCGATGTACGCGCACCGGGCCGCCGAGCTGGGCGCCCGCGATCACGACGTGGACGTGTTCGTGGTCGAGAGCCTGTTCACCACGCTGACCAACGTCAATTTCGACCCGGCGCGGTTTGAAACGCTGATTGCCCAGGCCGCGGCCATGCGCGAGCGCGCCAGAGCCTGTTACGAAGCCGCCTGCGCCAAGGCCGGCCAGGTGCCCGAGCAACTCGCCGGCCCGGCCTCCTGCGACCCCGGCCATGCGATGGACCAGTTGCTGCAAAAAGCCCAGGAAGGCGCCATCACGGTCGACCTGAATCGCGTCGGCGCCGACGTGGTCGGCCTGCGCGCGCTGGTGCTGTACGGCATCAAGGGCGCGGCGGCGTACTTCGAGCACGCGCATGTGCTGGATCAGGACGACCCGGCCATCTACGCGCAGTTCCACCGGCTGCTCAATTTCCTGGCGCAGAACCCGACCGGCGTGGACGATCTGCTCGGCCGGGCGCTCGATGTCGGCGCCCTGAACTATCAGGTCATGCAGCAGCTCGACGCCGCCGCCACCGGCCGCTACGGCCATCCGGAACCGACCGCGGTGCGCACCACGCCGCGCGCCGGCAAGGCGATCCTGGTCAGCGGCCACGACCTGCGCTACCTGGAACAGGTGCTCGAACAAAGCGCCGGGCTGGGCATCAACGTCTACACCCATGGCGAGCTGCTGCCGGCGCATGCCTACCCGGGGCTGAAGCGCTTCCCGCACCTGGCCGGCAACTACGGCACCGCCTGGCAGAACCAGCACACGGAGTTCGCCGACTTTCCGGGCGCCATCGTGACGACCTCCAACTGCCTGATCGAGCCGCAGCCGGCCTATCGCGCGCGCATCTTCACCAGCGGCCCGGTCGGCTGGCCTGACGTGCCGCACATCGCCGGGCGCGATTTCCGCCCGGTGATCGAGGCCGCGCTGGCGGCGCCGGGCTTTGCCGCCGACGGCCCGCAGCGCAGCATCACCGTCGGCTTTGCCCGCAACGCCGTGCTGGGCGCCGCCGAGCAGGTGGTCGGCGCGGTCAAGTCCGGCGCGCTGAAGCACTTTTTCCTGATCGGCGGCTGCGACGGCGCCAAGCCGGGCCGCAACTACTACACCGAGCTGGCCGAACAGGTGCCGCAGGACTGCGCCATCCTGACACTGGGCTGCGCCAAGTTCCGCTTCAACGACCACGACTTCGGCAGCATCGGCGGCCTGCCGCGGCTGCTCGACGTCGGCCAGTGCAACGACAGCTACTCGGCCATCCAGATCGCGCTGGCGCTGGCCGACGCCTTCGACTGCGGCGTCAACGACCTGCCGCTGTCGCTGGTGCTGTCCTGGCTGGAGCAAAAGGCCGTCGCGGTGCTGCTGACACTGCTGCACCTTGGCGTGCGCAACATCCGCCTGGGGCCGAGCCTGCCGGCCTTCCTGACCCCGCCGGTGGTGCAGGTGCTGGTGGACACCTTCGGCCTGACGCCGATCGGCGAGCCGCAGGCGGACCTTGCGGCCATGCTGGCGGCGGCCTGAGCCGACCATCCGGCGCCGGGGCAACCCGGCGCCGGTCGAACCATCGCGCCGTATTTACGAATTGGCTTGGCGCCATGCCGGCCGCGGATTTGCCGCCGGCTCTGCGATCCGGCGCGTTGCCGACCCCATGCGGATGCAGCGCGCGGTAGGGCGCAATAACCGCAGGGCATTGCGCCCTATGAAGGCATATTCGGTGCAATGCGGCTTCGCCTTATTGCACCCTACGCGCTACTTCCCGAGAGTAAATCTACGCTTCACGCGCGTTCACGCTCGTAGTGTCGTCAATTTCGGGGAGTTCAACTTGAAACCATGCTGATAATAATTTTATAACGTCTTTTCGGCAAGAATTTAATAATTTAATTCGCAATCTCTCTTTAAATCTACGCGCACGCATTGAGGCCAAAAGACAAAGAGCAAAAATAATAACGTCAAGTAGGAAAACTTTCATCGGAGTTTCCAATACCCAGAATTCCGAGCGCCCGGAGGAAACAAGTAAGAAATTGGAAAACCCGATGACAGGAAATATTAAGGCAATAAGGCCAAAGACGGAAAAAATCACATAAATTGAATAAAAGTATTCAATTTGTGAGGCTATTTCAGGATACTTATGCCTGCAGTTTATCTCGAGCGCGTGCATGGTCGAGTGAACTTGACTTGCACTCAAGTCTCCTAGAGATTTTCTATTTCTCTCATCGTGCCCTTCGCGTCGAGGATTTTTCCTTAATTTTGGCGTCAAGTCTTTTTTGATGGCCTCAAACCAATCACTTCCGCGATCCTCGATGCGAGTTGTGTTGGATTTCATTAACGCTCTAAGAACAAAAAAAATATCAAAAAAAGAAAAGGAAACGAGCTGGGAAACTGCAAAGCCTGCAGTACCTAAAAGAAATGCGCATGTGGCAATTGTCGCGACCGCAGGCTTTCCATGTTCATTTAGAAAAATTGGCGCAGCAGAGGGAACATTGATCACTAGGAGAACAAGGAGCAAACCACCCAAGATAGGAATAACAGGAAATTCAAACCGTAATATTCTTGAATATTCTTTTTGCATCTCAAGCCTCTAACAAGCTAAACCCCGTTTTGCCGAGGAAGCTGAGAATTAAATCGACTTGAATAATGCGTCACCGGCATGAGCACCCCAAATTGGAACGGTCGATTTCCCAGAAATACCGAACTTAAAACATCTCCTCCATGCGCTTACAGCATCGTGCTCCCGCCATTAACACTGATGACCTGCCCGGTCACGAACGATGCGGCCGATGAGGCCAGGAAGCTCACCACGGCCGCCACCTCGTGCATCTCGCCTGGCCGGCCCTTGGGGATGACGCTGACGAACTTGTCGAACATCTGCGGATGGGCCTTGATCAGCTCGTCCACCTGCTCGGTGCGCACGGCGCACGGGGCGACGGTGTTGAAAGTGATGTCCTGGGCCGCGAATTCGCGCGCCAGGCCGGTGGTCAGGCCGTGCACGCCACCCTTGGCGGCGTTGTAGGCGGCGTGCTCCCACAGGCCATTGCGCACCGAATCGGCGCCGATGTTGACCATGCGCCCGTAGCCCTGGCGCAGCATGACCGGCAGCACCACCCGGCTGGCCCACAGCACGGTCCACAGGTTGCGGTCGATGGTGGTGCGCAGCGTCTCGGGCGTGTGCTCCAGAAACGGCTTGATGACGCCGCCGCCGGCGTTGTTGACCAGGATGTCGATGCGCCCGAAGGCGGCCAGCGCCGCGTCCGCCATGGCCTGATTGGCGGCCTCGGTGGACAGGTCGGCCACATGGCAGGCGGTGCGCACACCGTATTCGCTGCCGATGGCAGCCGCGCTGGCTCGCAGCGTGTCGCCGTCCATGTCGGCCAGCAGCAGGTCGGCACCCTCGCGCGCCAGCTCGCGGGCGATGGCGCGGCCGATGCCTCTGGCCGCGCCGCTGACGATGGCGGCGCGGCCCCCATGTAGGCCAGGATGCAGGCCGGTTTGCTCACTCATGCTCAGCCCTCGCTCGCCGGCTCGAAGCGGCCGGTGGAGGCGAAACGCGGGTCGGGCACGTTGCCCCAGTAATCGAGCGATTCGGGCCGGGCCTCGAGCACGCGCGCCTTGCGCGGGCGTTCTTCCGGGAACTCCTCCATGCCGAAGCTGTACTCGAGCGTCATGCCGTCCGGGTCCAGGAAGTACAGGAAGATGCTGCCGGACGGCGGATGCCGGCCGGGGCCGTAGACGATCGGCACGTCGTGGCGCTTGACGCGTGTCAGCGCACAGCCGATGTCGTCCATGTCGGTGACCATGAAGTTGACGTGGTTCAGGCCCGGCTCCTTGCGCGTGGCGGCCGCGTTGCCCACACCGAGCGAGTGGTGGTACGGGTTCGGGAAGCAGCGCATGAAGGCGATGATGCCGTCCACGTAATCCGAGGTGCGGAAGTTGAGTGTTTCCTTGAAGAACTTGACCGCTTCCGGCCAGCGCTCGACGTTGAGCACCACGTGCCCCAGGCGGGCGATCTTGGTGACGGTGGGCGTGTAGGTGCTGCCGCGTTCGAGCTGGCCTTCGTAGAACTCGAAGGTCAGGCCGGAAAACGGCTCGCGGATGCGCACGGTGCGCTGCTGGCGCAGGGCGCGGCATTCCTCGGCCGGCAGTTCGACCGGATTCAGACCGACCTTTTGCAGATGCTCGTAAAGGCGATCGAGCTCCTCAGGCTGCTCCATTTCCCAGCCGACCCGCTTCAGGCCCGGCTCGCCGCCCTGGTGCAGCACCACGTTGTGGTGATCGGCGCTGCAGGAAAAGAAGGCCGGGCCACCCTCGACCTGCTCGTTCAGCTGCAGGCCGACCAGGTCGCGGTAGAACGGCACCGAGCGCGCCAGGTCGGTCACGTTCAGGGCGACGTAGCCGAGTTTCTTGTAACGAAACATGGGGTCTCTCCTCGAAAAGGGGTGATCAGAGAATGCCGCTGATCATGCCGTGCGGGCGCAGCCCGTCGATGTCCAGCATCACGCGCTTGCTCCTGATGCGCAGGCCGTCGGCAGTGCGCGCCAGTTTGTGGATGGTGTGGCAAACGAAGGTATCCAGGTTCTGCCGCTTGGCCCGGTAGACCACCTGGTTGCTGGCGACGGTCAGGCCCGCCTCGTCCTGCTCCAGGATGCGCACGTTGTGGATGGTGTGGCGCACCTTGGAGTGCGGAAACTCCACGTGCGCGGTGCGCCGGGTCAGGCGCTTGGCGCGCTGCACCAGACGATGGTGGTCGTCGTTGATGATGAACAACGCGGCGTTCTTGTCGGCATCCGGCAGGTCGGTCGGCGGCACCAGGTACTCGCAGTCCTCGGTGAACAGCTCGGCCCATTCCAGCGTCTTCCAGTCGTCCAGCAGGGCCGCCTCGTGGTACAGGAAATCCTCCACCTCGGCCCGGGTCAGCAGTGCCATTGTCGTGTCCTTGTTCTGAAGATTCAGCGCGCGGCGCCCATCAGTTCGTCCCAGCGGATCCAGAACGAGCGCATCTGCACCTCGTCGTCGCCCTGGTTGTTGTCCGGCCGGTTCATGCCCTTGGAGATGTCGTTCCAGCCGACTTCCGGCATGTTCTGGTAGGCCTGCTGGCACAGCTCGAGCATTTCCACGTCGTCCGGCGTGGCAAAGCCGGCCGGGCCCAGGAACTCGTTGAAGTTGTACTGACGCCAGGCGCGCATTTCGGGGTGCTCGCCGCGCGGCGCCAGCGACACCGCGTTCACCTCCAGATAGCCGGGCGTCACCGGCTGGAAGGTGCGCACGGTCAACCCCATGATGTCGTTGATGACCAGATTCGGAAAAATCAGGATGTTGCGGTTCCAGTTGGCGATGCGGTCGGCGCGCTGCTCGCCCAGGCGCGCCGTCAGCTCTGCCTTGACGCGGGCGATCTCCGCCCTGCCCGACTCGCCCCACTGCGGCACCCACTGCGCCACCGGCCGGCCCCACGGCGCCTGGTATTCGATGACCGCGTGGCCGTTGCCCAGGCTCTTGCCGCCGCCGCCGACGTCATGGGGATTGAAGTCCTCGCGAAACACGCCGACAGTCGCCCGCAGGTAGTCGAAATAGGACGCGTGGGCGGTGATGGCGTGGTAACCGTCGGCGCTGTTCTCGTACAGCAGCTTCCAGTTGGCGCGCATGGAATACACCTGCTCGCCCGGGGTCACTTCCATGCCGTGCTGGCCCTGGTCGGCCACCAGGTCGAGGCACTCGGCCGCGCCGGCAAGGTACGTCGTCAGATCAACGGCGCTCGGATCGAAGTTCACGAACACGAAATCGCGGTAGGCCTCGACCTTGGCCGGCGACACCAGGTTCTTGGCGCCGTTGGCAAAAAAATCGTCCGGAAAACCGCTCGCGCCCGGCTGCTCCACCATGCCGCCGCGGGTGTCGTAGGTCCAGCCGTGGTACGGGCAGGTCAGGCGCTTGGCGTTGCCCTGCTTCTCGCGGCAGACCATGGCGCCGCGGTGGGTGCAGGTGTTGAAGTAGACCTTGGGTACGCCGTCCTCGCCACGCCACAGGAACAGCTGCCGGCCGCCGACCTTGCGGGCCACGAAATCGCCGGCTTGCGGGATTTCCGACGCGTGACCGACGTACAGCCAGCAGCGGCCGAAAATTTCCTCCCGCTCCTTGTCGAGCACCGCCTGGTCCGTGAATGCCCAGCGCGGCACCAGGAACTCGCAGCGCTGCTGATCGATGCGGATGAAATGCGTGCCGCCAAGGCCGGCTTCGAGGGGCTTGTTCATGGAGTACTCCGGACGGGAACACTAAAGGGCCAGGACTGGCCGATCGACCGTTTACTTTAAGCGCAAGGGCGCTGTTTCCGGAAGGCAGTGCGGCGCCGGCTTGACGCCGGGCAAGCCGGCGCGGGTTGCTAGAATCAGCCCGCACGGACCAAAGGAAACCGCCATGTTCGATCCCGCGCAGTTCAGCCCCGCCATCCAGCAGCGCCGCCGCGCCCTGCCGCCCATCCGCGACCAGCGCCACCCGGCCAGCCACGCGCCGCGCATCTTTGCCGACAGCGCCGACATCCGCGACATCGAGCCGCTGTACCGGGCCGGCATCATCAACGGCGTGACCACCAATCCGACGCTGGTCAAAAAGGCCGGGGCCCAGTCCTGGCAGCAGGCCAAGGCCATGCTGAGCGACATCCTGAGCCTGCTGGCCCCGAACCCGGTCAGCCTGGAACTGACCGAGCTGACGCAGGAAGGCATGCTCGCGCAGGCGCAGGAACTGGCCGCGCTGGGCAGCAACGCCGTCATCAAGGTGCCCATCGGCGGCTACCGGACGGCCGACGCCGGCGCCGATCCGTTCACGGGCCTGAAAGTCATTCGCGCCCTGTGGGAACAAGGCATCCACACCAACGCCACGCTGGTGTTCAACACCACGCAGGCGTTCTGGGCGGCCAATGCCGGCGCCAGTTGCGTGAGCCCGTTTCTGGGCCGGGTGGCCGATTTCCTGGCCAAACATGACGATCCGGCCGGCCCGCCGGGCAATTCGCTGTATCGGCTTGACGGCGAGGCGCGCTTTCACAATACCGAATACGTGGCCTGCGGTGGCCCGCGACAGGACTCCGGCTCGCGCCTGGTGCAGGAAATCGTCACCGTGTTTGCGCACTACGACATCCGCACCGAGGTGCTGGCGGCCAGCATCCGCAACCCGGCGCAGCTGACCGAAATGCTGCTGGCTGGAGCCGACATCCTGACCGTGCCGGCGGCCATCCTTGCCGGCGTGGCCGATCACCCGCTGACGGACCTGGGCATGCAGGCGTTTTGCGCCGACGCGGCGGAGTTCAGCGGCTGATTTTTCAAGGCGCGAGGCACCGCGCGCGGCCGGGGGCTGTGGTTCAATAACGGGATTTTATTTCCCCCACCACCCTGCCGTGCCAGCGGGCCCCGTCCTTGAAAAAAACCGACCTGTCCGATCCGCAATACTTCCACAAGGTAGTCGACTGTCAATGGGCCTGCCCGGCCCATACCAACGTGCCCGAATACATCCGGCTGATTGCCGCCGGGCGCTATACCGACTCCTACATGCTGAACTGGTTCTCAAACGTGTTCCCGGGCGTGCTCGGGCGCACGTGCGACCGCCCCTGCGAGCCGGCCTGCCGGCGCGGGCGGGTTGAGGAAAAACCGGTCGCCATTTGTCGCCTCAAGCGCGTGGCGGCCGACTTCAAGGACGACATCAGCGACCGCCTGCCGGCCATCCCGAAGCAGAAGAACGGCAAGCGCATCGCGCTGGTCGGTGCCGGCCCGGCCTCGCTGACGGTGGCGCGCGACCTGCTGCCGCTGGGCTACGACGTGGTGCTGTACGAGAAGGACCGGCGCGGCGGCGGCGCCATGCGCACGCAGATTCCGGCCTTTCGCCTGCCCGAGTCGGTGCTGGACGAGGAGGTTGACCGCATCCTCGACTTCGGCGTCGAGTGCCACTTCGGCCACCCGGTCGAAAGCATGGGCTGGCTGCTCAAACAGGGTTTCGATGCCGTGTTCGTGGGCTCCGGCGCGCCGCGCGGGCGTGATCTCGATGTTCCCGGCCGGCGCGAGGCGGCCGCCAACATCCACATCGGCATCGACTGGCTGGCCTCGGTGGCCTTCGAGCACACGCAGAAGATCGGCAAGCGCGTGGTGGTGCTCGGCGGCGGCAACACGGCCATGGACTGCTGCCGCACCGCCCTGCGCCTGGGCGGCGAGCAGGTGACGGTCACCGTGCGCAGCGGCTTTGACGAGATGAAGGCCTCGCCCTGGGAGAAGGAAGATGCCATGCACGAGGGCATCCCGATCCTGGACTACCACGCGCCCCGGTCCTTCGAGCACGACAACGGCCGCCTGACCGGCGTCTGGTTCGACAAGATGCGCGCCGAGCGCGACGACAAGGGCCGGCGCAAGCTGGTGCCGACCGGCGAGGCGCCGGTGCTGATCCCCTGCGACGACGTGCTGATGGCCATTGGCCAGGAAAACGCCTTTCCGTGGATCGAGCGCGACATCGGCATCGAGTTCGACCAGTGGGACATGCCCAAGCTCGATCCTGACACCTTCCAGTCCAGCCATCCGCAGGTGTTCTTCGGCGGCGACGCGGCCCTCGGCCCCAAGAACATCATCTGGGCGGTGGCGCATGGCCATGCGGCGGCCATCTCGATCGACCTGCTGTGTCAGGGCAAGGCCCTGCGCGACAACCGTCCGGCCAAGGGCGTGACGCTGGTCAGCCAGAAGATGGGCATGCACGACTGGAGCTACGGCAACGATTTCTCGGCCGCGCAGCGCCTTGCCGTGCCGCATGCCGACAAGTTCAAGACGCTCAAGAACATCAAGGTCGAGGTGGAACTGGGCTTCGACGCCGAGCTGGCGCTCAAGGAAGCGGCCCGGTGTCTTAACTGCGACGTGCAGACCGTGTTCACGGAGAACCTGTGCATCGAGTGCGACGCCTGCGTCGACATCTGCCCGGAAGACTGCATCACCTTCACCGCCAACGGCGACGAGGCCGATCTGCGCACGCGCCTGATGGCGCCGGCGACCAACCTCGACCAGCCGCTGTACGTGTCGGACCCGGTGCCGACCGGGCGGGTCATGGTCAAGGACGAGGACCTGTGCCTGCACTGCGGCTTCTGTGCCGAGCGCTGCCCGACCGGCGCCTGGGACATGCAGAAATCCATCCTCACCCTCCCGCAAGCAGGTGGCGTATGTCACGTCTAGCCAAGGTCAACGAATTCGTTCTGCGCTTCGCCAACGTCAACGGCACCGGCTCGGCCAGCGCCAATGGCCTGGTGGCGCGGGCGCTGTTTCGCATGGGCCTGCCGGTCGGCCCGAAGAACATCTTCCCGTCCAACATCCAGGGCCTGCCGACCTGGTTCGAGATTCGCGTCAGCGAGGCCGGCCACACCGGCCGGCGCGGCACGGTCGACCTGATGGTGGCCATGAACGGCCAGACCTTCGCCGAGGACGTGCGCAGCGTCGAGTCGGGCGGCTATTTGCTGTACGACTCGTCCAAGCCGCTGGCGCCGGAGCTGCGCCGGCCGGACATCAACTTCCTGGGCGTGCCGTTGACCGAGATGGTGACGCGGCAGTTCGCCAACCCGCGCCAGCGCCTGCTGTTCAAGAACATCGCCTACGTGGGCGTGCTGTCGGCGCTGCTGAACATCGAGCCGGAAGTCGTCGAACAGCTGCTGCGCGAGCAGTTCCAGGGCAAGGAAAAGCTGATTCCGCCCAACATGCAGGCCTTCGAGCTCGGCCGCGCGGCGGCGCTGGAGCGCTTCGCCTGCCCGCTGCCGATGCACGCGCAGCGGCGTGACGCGGTCGGCGATCGCATCCTCATGGACGGCAACTCGGCGGCGGGTCTGGGCTGCGTGTACGCCGGCGCGACGGTGGCCGCCTGGTACCCGATCACGCCGTCCACCTCGCTGGTGGATGCCTTCAGCGCCTACTGCGAGGACTATCGTATCAACCCGGACGGCAGCAAGCGCTACGCCATCCTGCAGGCCGAGGACGAGCTGGCCGCCATCGGCATGGTGGTCGGCGCGGCCTGGAACGGCGCGCGGGCGTTCACCGCCACCAGCGGGCCGGGCGTGTCGCTGATGACCGAGTTTTTGGGCCTGGCCTACTACGCCGAGATCCCGGTGGTGCTGTTCGACATCCAGCGCTGCGGCCCGTCGACCGGCATGCCCACGCGCACGCAGCAGTCGGACCTGCTGTCGTCGGCCTACGCCTCGCACGGCGACACCAAGCACGTGCTGCTGTTCCCGGCCTCGCCCAAGGAATGCTTCGACATGGCCGTGCAGGCCTTCGACCTGGCCGAGCGCCTGCAAACGCCGGTGCTGGTGATGAGCGATCTTGACCTTGGCATGAACGACTGGCTGTCCGAGCCGCTCGCCTGGGACGACGCCTACCGGCCGGACCGCGGCAAGGTGGTCACGCGCGAGCAGCTGGAGGACGGCTTCCAGTTTTACCGCTACCTGGACGTCGACGGCGACGCCATCCCCTACCGCAGCCTGCCCGGCACGCACCCGAGCAAGGGCGCCTTCTTCACCCGCGGCTCGGGGCACGATCGCCTGGGCGCCTACACCGAAGACGGCGCCAAATATCAGGACAACGTCGATCGGCTGCGGCGCAAGTTCGACACCGCCGCCACGCTGGTGCCGGACGCCGTGACCCTGCGCGATGGCGGCAACAGCGCCGGCGTCCTCTACATCGGCACCACCGCCGAGGTGATGCCCGAAGCGCTCGACGCGCTGGCCGCGCAGGGCATCGAGCTGGACGCCCTGCGCCTGCGTGCCTTCCCGTTCACCGAGCGCGTGTACGACTTCATCGCCGCCCACGACCCCGTGTTCGTGGTCGACCAGAACCGCGACGGCCAGCTGCGCGCCATGCTGCTGATCGAGGGTAACCTCGACCCGGCCCGGCTGGTGTCGGTCCTGAGCTACGACGGCATGCCGGTCACGGCCGATCTGCTGGTCCACAGCATCAGCGCGCACCTTGCACCGGTGCGCGCGCTCGCCATGGGAGCCTCCGCATGAGCTACCTGCCCAAGCCCAAAATCCATCACCCGCAGCTGCCCAAGAACACGCTCGGCCTGACCCGGCGCGATTACGAGGGCTCGCTGTCCACGCTGTGCGCCGGCTGCGGCCACGACTCGGTCAGCGCGGCGCTGATCCAGGCCTGCTTCGAGCTCGACCTGCCGCCGCACCGCGTCGGCAAGCTGTCCGGCATCGGCTGCTCGTCCAAAACGCCCACCTACTTTCTGGGTCCGGCGCACGGCTTCAACTCGGTGCACGGGCGCATGCCGTCGATCGCCTCCGGTGCCGCCGCGGCCAACCGCGAGCTGGTGTACATCGGCGTGTCCGGCGATGGCGACACCGCCTCCATCGGCCTTGGCCAGTTCATCCACGCCATCCGCCGCGGCGTGAACATGCTTTATCTGGTCGAGAACAACGGCACCTACGGCCTGACCAAGGGCCAGTTCTCGGCCACCGCCGACATTGGCTCCAAGAGCAAGGCCGGCAAGGCCAACCCGTACACGCCCATCGACCTGGTGCAACTGGCCCTGCAGATGGGCGCCGGCTTCGTGGCGCGCAGCTTCTCCGGCGACAAGGAGCAGCTGGTGCCGCTGCTGAAGGCCGCTATCGCCTATCCGGGTTTCGCTTTCGTCGACGTCATCTCGCCGTGCGTAACCTTCAACAACCACGAGAGCTCGACCAAGAGTTACGCCAGCACGCGCCGGCGCGACCGTGCGCTGGTGGAAGCCGATTTCGTGCCGCTGGCGCAGGAGATCACCGCCGCTTACGCGCCCGGTGATCGCCACACGGTGACCCTGCACGACGGCTCACGGCTGCATCTGAAAAAACTGGCCGAGGACTACGATCCTTACGATCGCATCGAAGCCATGAACTACCTGCAGCGTAATCAGGCCGACGGCAGCGTGCTGACCGGCCTGCTGTACCTGGATGCCGAGCCGACCGACATGCACGCCATGCTGGGCACCGACGCCACGGCCCTGAACCGGCTGCCGTTCGAGGCCCTGAACCCGGGCGGGGCGGCGCTCGCCGAGCTCAACGCCGCGCTGCGTTGATGGCCGGGCGCAGGTTACGTCGGTTGGCGGCAGGCCTGCTTCTGGCCGCAAGCCAGGCCGCGCTCGCCGCGCCGACGGACGATTGGAACGGCTTCGATCTGAGCGGCCTTGCCGTGCCCAAGGCGGCGCTGGCCAACGGCGGCCAGCCGCGGGACGGCATACCGGCCCTTGACGCGCCGCGTTTCATGGCGGCCAACGAAATCGCCCTCGGTTTCGATGAGCGTGTCGTCGGCGTGGTCGTGAACGGCATCGCTCGCGCCTATCCGCGCCGGATTCTGATCTGGCACGAGGTGGTCAACGACCGCATCGGCGATCAACCATTCATCCTCGTGTACAGCCCGCTGAGCGGCACCGTCGCTGCGTTCGCGACCAAATCGGCTGCCGCGCAGGATCGGTTCGGCGTGTCCGGCCTGCTCTACAACAGCAGTACCGTCGTGTACGACCGCGCCAGCGCCTCGCTGTGGCTGCCGCTTGAAGGACGCGCCATCGCCGGCCCGCGCAAGGGCGAGCAACTGGCACCGATCGAAGCGACCGAAACCAGCTGGGCCGACTGGATCACGCGCTACCCCGCCACCATGCTTCTGAGCACCCAAACCGGCCACCAGCGGCCGTACGGCCAGGATCCTTACGCCGACTATGCTTCCAACAGTGAGCTGCGCTTTACCGTGACGGCCCGCAGCGCGCGCTACCACGCCAAGGAGCCGGTCCTGGTCATCAGCCACAACGGTCAGTACCGCGCTTATCCGTTCGTCGAGCTCGCGCGCCACGACCAACCTTTCACCGACCAGTTTGCCGGCGCCACGTACCGCATCGACTTCAACTATGCCGACCAGCGGGCGCTAGTGACGGATGCCGACGGCAAACCGGTCCCCACCGCAACCGAATACTGGTTCGCCTGGCATGCCGGGCATCCGCAAGGCTCGGTCTACAGTGCGCCGCCGCCTGCACCGCCCACCGGCCGGTGAACAGTGGGCTCAAGGCCGCTGCGGGCAGACCAAGCGCTGTATAGACACTGGCCGCGACATCTTCGCGGGCAAGGTGCTCTATCCATGGAACCAGCCCGGCCGGGCGAGCTTACAGCCCCCGATCCTGACAGCGCATCCCTGCGCTGCTGGAAATGCTGAATACTTCAGCGTTTCTCTAAAGACGCTCTGCATTGATGCCGATTCGAGAATCGGCGGATGTGCACGAGCAGCAATCCAGGTAAAGCCGCCGTCGTTGAGGATGCGTTCAGGCTTCTGAATCGTCCCCAATAGCGATTTTCCGCCATACGGTATGCGTCAGTCCCGGCTCGGCATCAACGCCGATATGTGCCTTATTTCAGAAATTCATCCACTTCGCGCTTCGCCTGTTCGCGTGTATAGCCGTAGCGCTCCTGCACGAGGCCGGCGAGCTCCTCGCTGTTGCCTTCCACGCGCGTGATCTCGTCGTCCGTCAGCTTGCCCCACTGGGCCTTTGCCCGACCCTTGAATTGCCGCCATTTGCCTTGGGCAATATCTTTGTTCATATCCATTTCCCGCATCTCCTTTCGCGCACGGCAACATCGCCGCGTGCCCCGTTAGACGGTCCTCCGCCCGGTGAGTTCCCGCAGGCCCGTCGGGGAATCCGCCCGGAAGCCAGTTCGGGATTGATGCACTTTCAAGCCCGAGTTGTTTCTTAGACGGACGAAAAGAAGCCGTTTTGCAATGATCAGCGGAATAGACGCGAACCGGTCCGCCGGATAATAGAGGCCAAAGAGTGACGAGCCCCGTCCTTTGGCGGTCCAATGGGACGGTCACATGATTGCCGACCCGGCTCGCTGGTGATGGACTGAAGGCCTCCACCATCTGAGGTTCGCGCCGCCACAGACGAATGAATACGCTCTCGAACCTTAACGCCAGGCTCTACGTAGGCATCTCCGGCTGGCGCTACGCGGCCTGGCGCGGCATGTTCTACCCCCAAGATCTGCCGCAGCGGGCCGAGCTCGAGTACGCCGCGCAGCGCCTGCCGAGCCTCGAGATCAACGGCTCGTTCTACAGCCTGCAACGGCCGTCGAGCTATGCGCGCTGGTACGCGCAGACCCCGCCCGGCTTCGTGTTCGCGGTAAAGGGCCCGCGCTTCATTACGCACATGCTTCGGCTGCGCGGCGTGACGGCAGCCCTCGGCAACTTCTACGCCTCGGGCGTGCTCGCGCTGCGGGAAAAGCTCGGCCCGCTGCTGTGGCAGTTTCCCGCCAGACAGGCCTACGACGCGGCGCTGTTCGAGGCCTTCTTCGCCGACCTGCCGCGCAACACGGAAGCCGCCGCGGCGCTCGCTCATGGGCACGACCACCGCCTTGCGCGCCTGGGGGAGCCGCCGCTGCTGGTCGCGGACCGCAAGCGCCCGCTGCACCATGCCATCGAGGTGCGCCACCCGAGCTTCGCCTGCGAGGATTTCATCGCTCTGGCGCGCCGCCACCGCGTGGCGCTGGTGGTGGCCGACAGCGCCGGGCACTACCCCTGCGTGGAGGACGTCACTGCGGATTTCGTGTATCTGCGCCTACACGGAGACAAAGAGCTCTACGCGAGCGGTTATGACAATGCGACCCTGGCGCGCTGGGCTGAGCGCATCCGCGCCTGGGCGGCCGGGGGACAGCCCGCCGACGCGCGCTGCGCAAGCAGCCGGCCGCCGCCACGGCGCGCTGCGCGCGACGTGTATTGCTATTTCGACAACGACGCCAAGGTGCACGCCCCGGCGGATGCGCAGGCGCTGCTCGGGATCCTCGGTTTGCGCTGGGGGGCGGTGGAAGGGAACCGCGCCAAGGCCGCCGGCAGGCCGTGAGGCGCGCACGGGATCAGGCTGAATCCGTCCCAACGCAGCCGTCCCTGCCGATCCTCGTCGGCCCCGCCCCCGGATTTCGCGCTCCATCCGGGCTACATGCTCGGTGGTCGCTGTCCATCTGGGACAGCTTCGTGCCGGGCTTCCTGCGGATCTTGCTTCTCACTGCTACCGTAGCGGTCGCGTCCACAGGGGAGGAGCGCCATGCCACGCCACCGCTACCACGTCCGCGTGTTCCAGGTCAGCCACAACGTCAACATGCTGGATCAGTATCTGGCACGCGATTTTGGCTTCTACGCTGCGCACGGGCTCGAGGTGGAGCCGGTGATCGGCTTCGACTTCTCGGGTTTTCGGCTGAGCGATCCGGTCGCGCTGCTCGCCGACGGGGACGTGGACTTCGCCGTGGCCGGATCGCTGGTGTTCGCGCCCGCCGCGCAGCGCGGGCTGGCACTGCGCCACCTGTTGGTCACGCGCCTCGACCCGCCGCACTGGTTTCTCGCCCGCCCCGGCATCGAGCGGCCGCAGGATCTGCGCGGCAAGCGCTTGGGGATTCGCCCCGGCATGGCGCTTTTCTACTATCTGGTGCGCGGCTGGCTGCGGGAGAACGGCCTAGACCCGGACCGGGACGTGCAGTTCCTGGACCCGGCGCTGCCGAGCGCGCAGGGTCTGCACCTCGCCGACTCGCTGTGGGCCTGGCAGGTGTATGCGGCGAGCGCCGACGTGGTGCTGGCCGACGAGGTACGCAAGGCGCTCTACCTCGCGCTCGGCTACCGGTCGCTGATGGACGCCTATGGCCACTACTCGGGCTCGACGCACGGCATCGTGACCACTCCGGCGATGGTCGCCGAGCACCCCGAGCTGTGCCGGCGCCTGGTGTGCGCGCATGTCGAGACCGCGCGCGCCATCGCCGCCGAGCCGCAGCGCGTGATCGGCTGGATCGCGCAGCACTGGCAGCTCGATGAGCCCACCGCCGAGGCTGTCTACCGGGCGATGGCGCCGGTGTTCGTGGCGCGCGCCGACGCGGCGCTGATCCGCAACGAGATCCGTCTGTTCAATGCCATGCCGGAACTACCCGACCTGCCGGAAGCGCTCGCGGACGAATGGTTCGAGCCGCGCTTCGCGCGCGAATGCGGCGTGCCGGCGCAGCCGTAATGACTGAATCGCCCGGCGCGTAGCGGGAGGGGCCGGCGTGCCGGCGGTGTCCAGCACCCCGCCGGCCGTCGCCGTACCCAGCGGGGGTGCTGCGAACGGGAAAGCCTGCTGCCGGCATCGACGAGGAGTACCGCGGCCGATCAGGCGCGCCCGCCCCGGTCGGTGACTTCCACCTCTTCCACATGAGTGACGGTCGACAGGCCACGCCGGCGCATCAGCGCCTCGAGGCTGTTCACGGCCGGTTCCGGTTCCGGGACCGGCGCGGATGTGTCGCCGGCAAGCGTCGATTCGTCTTGGGCGTCCTCGTCACCGAAGGCTGCGTCGACCACCACCTCGCGCTCATCGGCGGCCAAGTCCGCTGCGTCCACGGCGCTTTCGTCGGCCTGCAGTGGCGCGGCTTCCATCTGCACCGTTTCGACTTCCTCAGGATCATCGACCTCTGGCAAGGCGAGCGCTTCGGCTGTCTCGGTGATCAGTTCGTCGCTTGGGAATTCCAGGGGCGCGATGTCTTCCGACGACAGTTCCGCGGCCAGATCCTCGATGCTGACGGCCTGTTCGCCACCGATCTGCGTCTCGACCGCGATGGTTTCGACCGGCGCCGATGGCGCGCGCGGCGGCCGTGGCACCACCAGGCGTACCGGCGCGACCGGCTTGCCCAGTTCGACCACGCTGACCGCATCCGGCGCCAGTTCGAGCTTCTCGTTCACGCCCAGCAGTTCGTCGATGGCCGATTCCTGATCCCAGTCCCACACCGGCTGACCCGCCTCGGCCCGGTCAAGGATGGTTTCCAAGGTTTCGAGGAACGCTTCCTGCTCGAACATCGACACGCCGATCTGGTCCATGCCCTGTCGCAGGCGCCGCGTCATGCGCGGACGCAACTCGGCCAGGCGTTGCTGCGCCGCGCCCTCCTTCGGGCTCAGGCTCCACAGCAGCGCATCCAGGGTCGCCAGCGCCTGACGCCAGGGCGATCCCTCCACCCCGTGGCTGTCCAGGCAATCCACCAGATACTGCACCCAGTGCGTACTCAGAAAGGCATCGACCGGGTCCGGTATGCGCCCGACCTGGCGCCGCCGCTCGGCCAGTTCCTTCTCGGCGCGCGCGCTCAGCGTGCGGCGATGGGCCTGCACCGCGACGGCCGGGTCCGCCGCCGGCAGCGCCAGCGTTCGCAAGTCCAGCAGGCCGGTCTCGGCAGCCGCCGCGAATGCCCTGTGATCGTCCATACAGGCCTCGCCGACACTGTCGACCAGGGCTTCCAGAACCTGTTTTTGCTGCGCGGTCGGCGGCTCCTGCCAGCCGCGGGTAACGGCGATCAACTGATCGAAAAAGCGCCGCCCCAGATGCGAGCGGCGCGCCAGCATGGCCCGGTCGCGCAGCGCCAGGCGCAGGAATGGAATCTGCAGGCGGGCGATGTTCAGGCGCGCCGAAACCGGCACCGCGCTGTCGTTGAAAACGCCATCGAATAACAACGCCACCATGTCGAGCACAATCTGCTGCGAGGGGTCGTCAGGCCCGCTGTGCGTCGGCCGGGTGGCGAATCGGGCCAGGTCAATCGAGGCCGAGCGGCTGCGGCTGCCGGGTTTGTCATGCTGCTGCAGCGTGGCCAGCAGCTTGGTCGCCTCGCTGCCGGCGCGGCCGTCGCCGCCACCAGCCAGCGCCTGCTGGATCAGCGCACTCAGGTCGAGGTCGCCGCGCTCGGCCGCGCCGTTGATCAGCGCGTCCAGGGGCACCGTATCGGCGATTTCGGTTGGCAGGCCCTTCCCGGCCCGCGCCACCGGCTGCTCGAGCGCGGCGGCAAGCTCACGGTAGATTCCAGGCACCGCGGCGCCCACATGCCGCTCGAAGAACATGAGCAGCACCCGACGCACGTTCGGTTCGGTCAGTGTGTCCCGAAACGCCGCCTCGAAGGCCGCAAACACCTGCCGGGGCCCCAGCACCTCGTCGCCGTCCGGCACGCCGACGGTCAAGGCCAGGCTGCCACGCAGGGCACGCAACGCGTCAGCGCAGTCGGTTTCGGCCCGCCGCACGGCCGCCGTCAGCGCCACGGCCTCGTCCAGATCGTTGCCGCCTAGCTGGCGCTCGACCGGGCCTTCACCGCGCTCCAGGGCCTGCCAGCAGGCGAGCAGTCGATCGCCAAAGCGACGGTCGATAGCTTCCCGCCCGAGGCGCAGCTCGCGGATGGCGTCGAAGTAAACGCCGCGTTCCAGCTCCCCCTTCGCCGCCTGCGCCAGCTCGAACAGGGCATCGTCGAACTTGGCCAGCATGGTCGCGAAGGCGTCCTGCACGGCCGCGATGAAACCCGCGCGCGGCCCGTCGAGGCTATGCACATCGTCGGCTTGCTCAACGGTGGTCGAAATCAGGTTACGGGAGCTCATGGGCGGATCCGCATAATGACGACGTCCGGCGCAATCACCACTTCGCCGTCAGGCAAAGCAGCGCTTCCAGCGCCCCAGGTCGTCACCGGGCACCGGCGTCAGTTCGATGCCGTGCAGGTAATCCGGTGCCACGGCGCGCGACCAACGCACCTCGCCGCACAGAAAAAATTTTCCCGGCATACCGCTGACATTCACCCACAGCTCGATCCGCACCCCTGGTGTCAGTGGCTGGCCCAGCCACAGGCCAAGCCCACCGGCGGACACGTCGCAGGTGCGCGACGGGAGCGTCGCACCGGCCAGCTCCGGCGCGCCGACGGCGCTCACGATCTGCACCAGCAGGCGCTCGTCCCGGGACCGGCGCCGGTTGGTGCGCCGCTCGTCGGCCTCGGCGGAAGTCAGTTTTTCCTCAGAAATCGACCTGATCGAAGCTGTCATCGGACATGCACCCTGCGCCGGTTCACCGTGAGTGACATATCGGACCAAAGGACAGAAAGCTTTAGTCACTCCTTGCGCGACGCCACGGCGTGCGCCGCGCGCGTGGTTTCCGGCAGCCGGTAGCGGGCAGTGCAGGCCATCGTCCATTCGACAGCCCCCTCAAGGCTCACGCGGTGCCCGGGCGAGACGTAGATCGGCTGCACGCCGACCCGGCTGCGCAGCACCGCGCCGATCGCCTCGCCGCGGTGCCGCAGCGGGACCCAGGCGCCGCGCCGATCAGGAACAGGGTCGTGGTCGCCAACCAGGCGTGTCTTGGCCACGCCGATACAGGGCAATCCGGTCAGTACACCCAGGTGACAGGCAATACCGAAGCGGCGCGGATGCGCCAGGCCCTGGCCGTCCACCAGCAGCAGGTCCGGTAGCTCGGCTAACCGCGCCAGCGCCGCGAGGACCGCCGGCAGCTCGCGAAAGGACAGCAGACCGGGGATATACGGAAACGTGACCGGCAGCTCGGCCACTGCGTGCTCGACCGGCAGCAGATCCGGAAACGACAACACCGCCACTGCCGCCCGGGCACACCGGCCGCCGCCGGGAAAACCGACGTCCACGCCGGCCACCCGCCGCACGCTGCCGAAATCGTCCACCTGCAGCACGCGCCCGGCCAGCGCGCGCTGCATGGCAATGGCCTGCGCGGGTGTCTGCGGCCACGGCTGGCCACCCGCGACGCCGGTGCTATCCTCGCTCACCATGTCCGAGCCTGAATCTTCCTGCGTGCTTGCGGCGGCTGTTTCACGCGCGCTGTATGCGCGGGATACGGCCGCCCGTCATCTTGGCATCGAGGTCCAACACTGCGACCGCGGACTGGCTGTGCTGACCATGACGGTTCAGGACGCGATGCTCAACGGCCACGGCATCTGCCACGGCGGCTTCATTTTCAGTCTGGCCGATACGGCCTTTGCCTATGCCTGCAACAGCGGCAACGAGCTGACCGTGGCCCAGCACTGCAGCATCGATTTCCTGCGCCCGGCGCACGTCGGCGAACAGCTGACCGCGACTGCTCGCGAGGTGACGCGCCGTCCGCGCAGCGGCATATACGACGTCACCGTATGCGGCTCGGACGGCGAAACGGTGGCCCTGTTTCGGGGCCTCTCACGCAGCCGGCCGGGTACGCCGGTGATCAACGACGTGCCATGACCCGCCAGCCTTAAAGGCCCTGCGCCTTGGCTGCGTCCCATAGCGCATCGAGTTGCGCCAGCGTGCAGTCCTGCGGCGTCTGGCCGGCGTCCCGCAGGGCCGCCTCGATATAGGCAAAGCGGCGCTCGAACTTGGCATTGCCGCGGCGCAGTGCGTCCTCGGCGTCCACCTTCAGGTGCCGTGCCAGATTGGCCATAACGAACAGCAGGTCGCCCAGTTCGTCGGCCACGGCCTCGCGGTCGCCCTGCGCCAGGGCACCGCGCACCTCAGCCAGTTCCTCGTCCAGCTTGTCCAGTACCGGCGCCAGGTCCGGCCAGTCGAAACCGACCTGGGCCGCGCGCTGCTGCAACTTTTGCGCGCGCTTGAGTGCCGGCAGCGCCAGCGCCACGCCGGCCAGCACGCCGCCCTGCGGGGTCCGGTCTGCGCGTTCGGCAGCCTTGGCCGCCTCCCAGGCGGCCGAACGCTGCGCATCCGTGTCGAATACCGCCCCCGCAAACACGTGCGGATGGCGACGCAGCAGCTTGTCGCAGATGCCGGCCGCGACGTCCTCGAAATCGAACAGCCCGGCTTCCTGCGCCATTTGCGCGTGAAAGACCACCTGCAACAGCAGGTCGCCCAATTCCAGGCGCAGATCATGAAAGTCCTGGCGGGCGATGGCATCGGCCACCTCGTAGGCCTCCTCCAGCGTGTACGGCGCCACGCTGGCGAAATCCTGGCGCAGATCCCAAGGGCAGCCTTCCTGCGGGTGACGCAGGCGGGCCATGAGTTCGAGCAGATGGCGGGTGTGTCGCATGGCGGCCATTATGAAAGCGCTGAATGAAGATGCCGCATTTCCTTAGGCGCTCCCGGCGGAAAAGTCGGCTTTCCGAGCATTCATGGACTCTGGAGCCTACCGCCACCGATGCAGACCATCCCGGCACTGTGGGGAACCGCTGAACGCCTAGTGCTTCCTTGTCGGTGCAGGCGGCGGCCCCATTTCACGCAAAACAAATATTACATTTCAAAAACAGGATGTTAATAAACCTGTAACAAATCATCCCCAGACTCGCGGCAATTTCATCCAGGGGGTACATGAATGTCTCCAGCAAAACGCCAGCCGCGGCACTACCGCACGGTGTGGATTTCCGACGTCCATCTCGGCTTCCGCGGCTGCCGGGCGGATTTCCTGCTGGATTTCCTGCATCAGGTCACCTGCGATCGCCTATACCTGGTCGGCGACATCATCGATTTCTGGAACATGCGCCGGGGCCTGTACTGGCCGCAAACGCACAACAACGTGGTTCGGACGCTGCTCGGCAAGGCGAAGCACGGCACCGAGGTCATCTATGTGCCGGGCAACCACGACGAGCTGCTGCGCGAACACGATGGCCTGCAGATGGGCAATTTGGGCATCCGCAGCCGGGCCATCCACGAGACCGCCGACGGCCGCCGCCTGCTGGTGATGCACGGTGACGAGTTCGACAGCGTGGTGCAGTGCAGCCGCCTGCTTGCCCTGGCCGGCAGCCAGGCCTACGCGCTGCTGCTGCGCGCCAACCGGCTGGTCAACTTCGTGCGCAGCAAATGCGGCCTGCCCTACTGGTCACTCGCCGGCCACCTGAAGCACAAGGTAAAAAACGCCGTCAATTTCATCTCCAACTTCGAGTCCGCGGTGGCGCTGGCGGCCCGCAAACACGGTGTGGACGGGGTCGTCTGCGGGCACATCCATCGCGCCGAGATCAGCGTGGCCGGTGGTGTGCTGTATCTGAACTGCGGTGACTGGGTGGAAAGCTGTACCGCCCTGGTCGAGCACGCGGACGGCAAGATCGAGCTGCTGCACTGGTCGGACCAGCAGCACGCCCTGAAAGCCGAAGCCGTCGTGCCGGCGCTCGCGGCATGAGGATCGTACTGGTCAGCGACGCTTGGGAACCGCAGATCAACGGCGTCGTCACCACCCTCAAACGCACCTGCGAGGAACTGACGACGCTCGGCCACACGGTGGACGTGATCGGCCCGAACCGCTTTCGCACCCTGCCCTGCCCCGGCTACCGGTCGATCCGCCTGGCGGTGCTGCCCGGCCGGCACCTGACGCAGCTGCTGGACGGCCTGGCGCCGGACGCCATCCACATCGCCACGGAAGGCACGCTGGGCCAGGCGGCGCGGCGGTATTGCCTGGACCGCGGCCTGGATTTCACCACCGCCTATCACACGCAGTTTCCGGAGTACCTGGCACTGCGCACACGGATCCCGGCGCGCTGGACCTACGCCGCCGTACGCCGCTTTCACGCCCCGGCCACGCGCACCATGGTCGCCACCGCTTCCCAGCAGAAGCTGCTGGAAGAACACGGCTTTGGACACCTGGCGCGCTGGAGCCGCGGCGTGGATACGACGCTGTTCCGGCCGCGCGACAAGAAGTTCCTGCTCGCGCCGCGACCGATCGCCATGTACGTCGGGCGGGTGGCGGTCGAGAAGAATCTCGACGCCTTCCTGTCGCTCGACCTGCCGGGTAGCAAGTTCGTGGTCGGCGACGGGCCGGCACTGCCCGGCCTGCGCGAACGCTACCCCACGGTCCGCTTCACAGGCTTCAAACACGGCGAAGAACTGGCGCAGCACCTGGCGGCGGCGGACGTGTTCGTATTCCCGAGTCGCACCGACACCTTTGGCCTGGTGCTGCTCGAGGCGATGGCCTGCGGCGTGCCGGTGGCGGCCTTTCCGGTCACCGGCCCCAGAGACGTAATCCTGCCCGGCGTGACCGGCGTCCTGCATGAAGATCTTGGCCGCGCAGCGCTGCAGGCGCTGCACCTTGACCCGGCGGCCTGCGTGGCGCACGCCAGCTCATACTCGTGGCGCAATGCCACGCTTCAGTTTCTGGCCAATCTGGCGGCGCCTCTGCACCCATCGGCGGCGCCGGCCAGCGCTGTTCACAAGGACGTTGGTTGCTATTGACCCGATGGCTGGCGTGGGCTGCGCCAACCGGCAAGTCAGTGCCGCTCCGCACTGTATGAAAACTCCCAGCGCTCGGCGTGCAGTTCGCGCTCCCACACCACGCGCGCCGGCGGCAACAGGGTCAGCTGCCAGCTCTGGTGGGTGTTGCGGTACGGCTGCGGCACCTGACGAAACGGCGCCGGCGTGAGCAGGGCCAGGCACACGCCGCCGGCCAGCCGCGCCGAGCCGTAGCGGATCAAATCGATGCCGGCCGCGCGCGCCTGTGCAGCCAGCGCCTGGCTGGCGGTGTAATCGGCCGGGTGACTCAGCGCTGCCCGCGCATCCGCGAACGCGGCCGCGGTCAGGTCGAGTGCCCGATCGGACGCTGCGTGAAACTCGAACAGCGTCAGCGACACCGTCTTGCTCTCCTCGGCCAGCCCGACGCTGTCCCGGAAGAACTGCAAGCGCCAGTAACCGGCCTCGGCACAGGCCGTCGGCCGGTCCTGCGCGCCATAGAACACGCCAGGATCCGCACGCGCCCGGAAACGCGAACCGCCGACCGGCGGGCGGTAACGAAACGGCGTCGCCAGCAGCCAGTGCAGGTCGCCGGTCGCGCTTGCCGTCGGCGGCTTGGCGGCGTCGAGGATGTCCTCCAGCAGCCGCTGGTCATCCAGGTTGCCGCGCGCCAGGCGCAGCGTGGCCACCTGATGCTGCGCCTCCACCGCCCGCCAGCCGCTGCCGCCCCAGCGACCGGCCTCAGACGCGAGCGCGGTGGGCGTCCAGGTATTCGCAGGCATGCAGCAGACCGTCGACGCGCTTGATCGCGTCGATCGGCCGGGCATTTTCGAAGGCCAGATTGCCGCTGCGCAGCCAGCGGCCGGCAAGCGCATCATCGCCGCCGACCATGGCCGACAGCGAGCGGTACAGGCGCACCAGATGGGCCGCCAGTTCGAAGGGCTTGCTGCCCGGCACCAGCTCGTAGGCGCCGTGCAGCAGCCGCGAGGCGGTTGGCTGGCTGACGCCGATGATGGCTTTCAGCTCGCTCGGGCCGACGCCGAGCCGGTCGGCCGTTTCGATCAGCGCCTGGGTCAGTACCCGGCCCGTGTTGGACGCTATGGCCGCGAGAGCCTGAGGCATGGCGCATTCTCCGTGTGCGATCGAGCGAAATATTATTCTCAAGAATAAATAATTGCAAGATGATTCATCCGGAATGACCCGCCGCGCTCAGGCCGGCCAGAACCTCCGCCGTATGCTCGCCAAGCCGCGGCGCCCGCCCGCGCACCGCGCCCGGCGTGGCCGACAGGTGCACCGGCACGCCGGCAATGGTGACCGGCGTGGCGCTGCCCGGCTGCTCCACCTCAACCAGCATGCCGCGGGCGGCGAAGTGTGGGTCGGCAAAGATTTCGGCCGCGTTCTGTACCGGTCCGAACGGCACGCGCCCGCCGAACAGCGCCTTCAGCTGCGCCTTGCTGCGCTGCGCGGTGAAGCCCTCGATCAAGCTCGTGACCTCGCCGCGGCGGGCGAGGCGCGCCGCGTTGGTGGCCCAGTCAGGGTCGAGCGCCAGTTCCGGCCGGCCGATGGCAGTGGCCAGTTCGACCCAGAACTTGTCGGTCGGGCAGCCGATGGCCACCCAGCCGTCGGCGGCGCGAAACAGCCCGAACGGGCACAGCAGCGGGTGGCCGTTGCCTTCCGGGCCGGCCACCTCGCCGGCGTAGCTGTACTGGTGCACCAGCCGCTCGCACAGGGCCAGCACGCCATCGATCATGGAAATGTCCAGGAACTGCCCCTGCCCACTGCGCTCGGCGTGGCGCACGGCGGCCAGGATGCCGAAGGCCAGCATCAGCGCCGGCACCGTGTCGCCGACGCCGGGGCCGATCTTCAGCGGCTGATCGGCGGCGGGACCGGTGATGCCCATGATGCCGCCGATGGCCTGCGCCACCACGTCGAAGGCCGGCCAGTCGTTGTAGGGGCTCTGGCCGCTGCGCGGGTCGCCGAAGCCCCGAATCGCGCCGTAGACCAGGCGCGGATTGATCTTGGCCAGCGCCTCGTAGCCCAGCCCCAGGCGCTCCATGACACCGGCGCGATAGTTCTCGACCAGCACGTCGGCGCCGGCCACCAACCCGAGGAAGGCATCGCGCCCGGCGGGGTCCTTCAGGTCCAGCACCACGCTTTTCTTGCCGCGGTTGATGCTCTGGAAATAGCCGCCGAAGGCGCGCTCGGCATCGTCGGCCCGAAACGGCGCGAAGCGGCGGGCCGGATCGCCTTCCGGCGGCTCGATCTTGATCACTTCCGCGCCGTGGTCGGCCAGCATCTGGGTGCAGAACGGCCCGGCCAGTACCTGCGACAGGTCAAGCACGCGCAGCCCGGCCAGCGCGCCCGGGCTCACGCGCCGCCCCCGAGCAGCTGGCGGCCGATCACCTTCAGTTCCAGGATCGGCTCCACGCCCTCGAAGATCGGCAGCACCAGCGCATCGGCCACGAAGCGGGCGATCGGGAATTCCTCGGCATAGCCCCAGCCACCGTGCAGCAACTGCGCCCGCTGCGAGACCTCCACCGCCACCCGGCAGGCATACAGCTTGGCCATGGCGGCCTGCAGGCCGGCATCCGGCGCGCCGGCATCCATGGCACGCGCGGCGGCGTGGGTCAGCGCCCGGGCGGCGGCGGTTTGCAGCGCCATCCAGCCCAGTTCAAAGGCGGTGCTCTGGAATTGCCCGATCGGCCGGCCGAACTGACGCCGCTCGCCCGCGTACCGACCAGCCGCTTCGAGGCTGGCCTGCGCCAGGCCGGTGGCGCGGCCCGCGGTCTGCAGACGCCCGGCCGCAAAGCCGGCCATCTGGTAATAAAAGCCGCGGCCGGCCTCCCCCACCAGCCGGTCGCCGGGCACGAACCAGCGCTCGAACTGCAGCGTGAACGAATGCATGCCGCGGTAACCCAGGGTGCGCTCGGCCTTGCCGCTGAGGCTCCCGCCGCCCGGCTGGTGCAGGTCGAAATCGTGCCCCAGGCAGCGCTCCTTCTCGACGATGAACAGTGACAGCCCGCGGTGGCCTGCGGCGGGATCGGGATCGGTGCGCGCCAGCAGTGCCAGCACGTCGGCGCGCCCGGCGAAGGTGCTCCAGGCCTTGGCGCCGTCGATGACCCAGCCGGCCACGCCGTCCTGCACGGCGGGCGTCGCCCGGCAGCGCAGCGCGGCCACGTCGGAGCCGGTATCGGGCTCGGTCACGGCCACGCCGACCATCAGCTCGCCGCGCGCCACCGGCCCCAGCCAGCGCTGTTTCTGGGCCTCGCTGCCGCCGGCCAGCAGCGCCTTGGCCAGCACCTCCGGGCGGGTGATCAGGCTGCCGGCGGCCGGCAGCGACGCGACCGACAGCTCCTCGGTGGCCACCACCATGGCCAGGTTGCTCATGCCAGTGCCGCCGTACTCGGCCGGAATGGACATCCCGAAGAAGCCCATCTCGGCCATGCCGGCGATCAGCTCTTCCGGAACCAGCAGGTCGTCCCGATGAATGCGCTGGGCGATCGGCGCCACGCGCTCGACGGCAAAGCGGCGGGCGCCGTCGCGCAGCGCCAGCATCAGATCGGCATCCTCGCCGTGGATGGCGCCGTGGTTGGCGAAGCCGTCACCGGCGGCGTGCTCGACCAGCGCGCGAAGGCGGCCTTCGGACAGCGCGGATGCCAGCGCCGCCCGCGTGCCGGCCGGGCAGGCGGCGTCGATCTCGGCCGCCGTCAGCCCGAAATCGACGCCGTGGCGCTCGATCGTGTGCAGCGCTTGGAGTGCGAAATCGGCGGCGAACAGGTCCGCCATCTCGCGCGCCGCCGGCTCCTCACTCGCCCACTCGGCCAGCGCCTGCGCGGCCTTCAAGCGCGCTTCGAGATTCGCATAGCGGCGCACCGCCACCTGATGGGCATCGATGTCGCGCCCGCCGGCGGTGCGCTGCACGAGGCGCTCGCGCACCTGCGTGAGCGCCGCCGCTGTCGCCCGCAGCCCCGGTGGCCCCAGTTCGCCTGCCGTCATGTCGTCTCCCGGTGAACGCCGCGCGTCTCATCCGCCCTTGCGGCGGCAAGGCCTCTTGCGACCGGGATTATCGACGCGCAGACGGGGCCTGCGCGCCCGCCGCCCTCAGGATTGCGCGTCGGCGGTTGCCGTTTCCTGCGCCGGCAGCCGGGCGCGCTCGTGCGCCGCGCGGCGTTTCAGGTACGCCTCACGGGCGATCTGCATGTCCTCGACGAACAGCGGCAGTTCGTCCAGCGTCAGCGCCTGCGGGCCATCCACCAGGGCCTTGGCCGGAGCCGGGTGGAAATCCACCAGCACCAGGTTGGCGCCGGCAATCACGCCCTGCGCCGCGGCGTGCTGAAGGTCCTCGATGCCGTCCGGGCTGCGGTCACGCCGGCCGACCGCATGCGACGGATCGACCCCCACCGGCATGCGCGTCAGACGCTTGACCGCCGGCACGTGCGCGAAATCCACCAGGTTGCGGTGCGGCTCGCCCAGATTCGTCTTGACCCCGCGCAGGCAGAACACGACCCGCTGGTTGCCCTCGCTGGCCAGGTACTCGGCGGCGTTCAGCGACTCCTCGAGCGTGATGCCGAAGCCGCGCTTGAGCAGCACCGGAAATTCGTGCTGGCGGCCGATCGCCTTGAGCAGCTCAAAATTCTGCGTGTTGCGCGTGCCGACCTGCAGCATCACGCCGGTCGGCTGGCCGATGGCCGACAGCACGTCGTTTATTTCCTGGATGTGCTTCTCGTGGGTGATTTCCATGGCGATCACCCGGATGCCGTGCCGGCCGGCCGACTCGAACACGAACGGCAGGCAGGCCTTGCCGTGGCCCTGGAAGGCATACGGACTGGTGCGCGGCTTGTAGGCGCCCATGCGGGCGCAGCGCAGGCCCTGCGCGGCCAGCGCGGCGAAGGTGCGATCCACATGCTCGCGGTTGTCCACCGCGCACAGGCCCGCAAACAGCTCGAAGCTGTCCTGGCTGAACGTGACGCCGTTGTAGTCGAAGCCGCCGGGGCGCAAGTCGTCCTGGTGGCGGCCGACGATCCGGTACTCGCGCGACACCCTCACCACCTGCTCCACCCCGGCCAGCTCGGCGATTTCCTCGCGGTCCAGGGTGGCGGTGTCGCCGATCAGGTAAATCTCGGTCAGGGTCTGCTGGGCGCCGGCGACCTGGTGCACGCGGGCGCTGATGCCGGGCCGGCGCGACAGGTAATCCATGATGGCATCGAAGGCCGGCGTGCCGGCGTGAACAAGCGGTTGCAGGATCAGGATCATGGCGCATCTCTTGGCAGCAGTACCGTGCCCATACTAGGACAAGACGGGATCGGCGCTTGGCCAAACGGACAGGCGGCAGTGCGTATGCGGCCACTGGTATTCGAGTCTTGCCCGACCTCAAGTTTCGAGCATGAAGGGCGTTACATACCGCATAGGGAAACGGACCATGGCCTCGCTCCGCGGGAACACGCCCATGACATCAGAAAAATCGGTTCATTCAGAACACCTTCTGCGGCAGGTCGTCCCGCAGCTGTGCGCATTGGCCGGGGAATGCAAGCCCGAGCTCGCCGCTGCACTGGAGGCACTGGGGCACGCTGCAGGCGACGACCAATCCGGCGTTGCGCTGCAACAGGCGTTCTCTCATCTGTCGGAACTCATCATGCGAAGCGACCCTTCCACCCGTTCGGCCGGCCATTCGCCACTCATTTCACGATCTGACAGCGCGACCGACCCGGCCGACATCAAACTGATGCAGGGCGTACTGCAGAACCTGATCATCCCAACCACGCTCGAACCGCTCGCCCGCGACATTCGGCAGTCCCTGGGGAAAGTCGACGGCGCTGCGGCGCGCCAGCGCCTGGCCGCCCAGCTCATTCACTTGATGGCGGAATCCAAGGCCCACGCCGAACAACGCCAGAGGGAACTCCAGGATTTTCTGAAAGCCACCGTGGGACGCCTGATCCAGCTTGAAGCGGCCCTCACCCAGGCACAAACCACGACCCGCGCCGGCAGCGAGGAACTGACGCAGGCCCGTCAGGTCACCGAAGCCCAGTTCATCCAGCTGCGCAGCGTCTCAACGGAATCCGACGACCTTGACCAGCTCAAGGCCTTCATCGGTGATCACCTGGAGCACCTGCAGGGTCACTTGCGCCAACAGGACACCATTGGCGATCAAAATCAGCGTCGTCTCGAGGAAACGCTGAACGCCCTTGGCAATCAGGTTGCACACCTGAGCGCAGAAACGGTAAGCCTGCGCAGCCGCCTGGATGTCACCACCGAGGAGGCACTGCGCGACCCGCTCACCGGCGCCTACAACCGCCTTGCCTACGACCGGCGGGCCGCCCTCGAGGTGGCTCGCTGGCGCAGCGACAGCGGCAGCCTGTCGATGATCATTTGCGATATCGATCACTTCAAGCGCATCAACGACACCTTCGGCCACGCGGCCGGGGACAAGGTGCTCAAGGAAGTGGTACGCCTGCTGCAAGACCAGTTGCGCTCGTCCGATTTCATAGCCCGCTACGGCGGCGAGGAATTCGTGGTGCTGCTCAATGGCGCGGGCGAGGACGCAGCCCTGCGCATTGCCGAGAAACTGCGCCGCACCGTCAAGTCAGCGCCATTTCGCAGCCGCGGCGAGCGGGTTCCGGTCACCATCTCCTGTGGCGTTGGCACCTTCAGCGGCGAGGACACGCTGGAGATGGTCTTCGACCGCACGGATACGGCGCTGTACGCAGCCAAGACCCAGGGTCGGGACCGCTGCGTCCCGGCCGCCAGCAAGGCCGCCTGAGGCAGCCGACCCGCGTTCAGCGCTGCGTCGGCAAACGCCCGCGGATCAGTTCCACGACCGCCTCGCGCAAGGCGCGGGCGGCCCGCTCGTGAGGCGGGCCGGCGCCCGCTTGCGCCAGCAAATCGGTCGCTTTGATCGGCGCGCCGATATGAACGGCGATCCGCCCGGCCCGTGGCCAGCGCCGATGAATCGGCCAGGCCTGGTAGGCGCCCTCGATGTACACCGGCAGCACCGGCACGTCGGTGTGTTCCAGCAGCAGGCCGATACCGGGCAGAAAGGGCCCCAGCGCGCCCGTCTTTGAACGCGCGCCTTCCGGAAACCACACCAGCGCGTTGCCGGCGCGCAGCGCCGCCAGGCCAAAGGCGAGGCTCGACAGCGCGCGCCGCTCGGAATCCATCGGCAGCACCCGCGCCAGGCGCGAGACCATCCGCATCAGCGGACCGCCCAGCATGATGCCGGTCCAGCCGGCCCAGCACAGGTCGCGCAGCGCCCGCCGGCCAAGCGCGGCGCCCAGGGCCGGGGCATCGAGGTAACTGCCGTGGTTGGGCGCCAGCAGAAACGGCCCGTGCGCCGGCAGGTGCTCGCGGCCGGTCACGCGCAGCCGAAACACCCCGCGCATCAGCAGCCAGGTCAGCCCCAGCAGCGCGGCCCGCAGCGGCATGAGCCAGACCGGCACGGGCCTCAGCCAGCGGCGCTGCTCGGCATCCAGCGCCGCCAGTGGATCGTCCAGCAGCGTGGCCGGCGGCGCGGTGTCGGCCCGACTCACCTCGCGCAACAGGTCGCGCACGGTGGCAATGCGGGCGATGGCGTCCTCGGATAACTGGGCGCCGCTGCGGGCGGCGATGTCCATGCCGAAGTTGAGCCAACCCAGGGAGTCGAGCCCAAGGTCGAGCTGCACGTGGCTGTCGGGCGTCAGCGGCCGGTCCGGGTAGCGCTCCCGCAGGAAGTCCCACACGGCGCGGGCCCGCGCGTCGCGCAGCAGGCTTTCATCGGCGGGGGCCAGCGGCGCCGATTCCCGCGGGCTGCCGGCCGCCTCGCGCGCCTGTCGATAGCGCTGCGCCAGCAAGTGCCGGCGCAGCTTGCCCAGCGCAGTGCGCGCCAGCGGTTCGGGCGTGACGGCGAACTCGACCACCCGCTGGTAGCTGGGCAGTTGCCGCGACTGCTCGGCCACCGCCTCGCGCAGCGCCGCGTCGGTGGCGGGCTGCTGCGGCACCAGCAGCGCCACCAGCCGCCGGTCGACCTGCAACACCGCCGCCTCGGCAATGAGCGGATGGGCCTGGTAAACGGCCTCCACCTCCTCCGGCTGGATGTTCTTGCCGCTCTCGGTGACGATCAGCGTCGAGGCGCGGCCGAGCACCTCAAGACACCCGTCCGCCTCCAGTCGACCCAGATCACCGGTGCGAAACCAGCCGTCGGCCGTGAACGCCTGCTGATTGGCCTGCGGCAGCTCGAAGTAGCCGCGGAACACGCCCGGGCCGCGCACCTCGATGGCGCCCGCGCCGGCCGGCAAATCCTCCTCGCCCAGGTCCGGCGCCGCCAGACGCAGCTCGGTGCCCGGCACGGCGCGCCCGGCGCTGCCCGGCCGGCACTGCCCGGGCATGCGCAGGGTCAACAAGGGCGAGGTTTCCGTCAGGCCGTAGCCGACTGCCACCTGCCAGCCCAGCGCCGTCAGCGCCGCATCCAGATCGGCATCCAGCGCCGCCCCGCCGCAGGCCAGCAGGCGCAGGTCCGGCGCCATCCGGCGGTGCAACGGCGTCAGCAGGCGCCGCGCCACCCCAGCACCAAGCCGCGGCGCGCATAAGCGGGCGGCCACCCGCAAGCCGCCCAGCAGGCGCCGCGACACCGGCGGCAGACCCGCCAGGCGCCCGTCGATGCCCTCCAGCAGCGCCCGGTACAGCCGCGGCACGCCGATCAGCACGCTGGCCCGACCGTCCCGCAAGGCCTGCATGATCTGCGCGCCGGTGGTGGCGCCCGGCAGCAGCAGCGTCACGCCGGCGACGATCGGCAGCAGCAGGCCGATCACGAACGGATACACGTGGTGCATGGGCAACGGCAGCAGCACCCGGTCGCCGGGCCGCGCCAGGTCTGCCGCCGCCACGGAGCGCAGCTGGTACAGCAGGTTGGCATGACTGAGCGGCACGCCCTTGGGCGGCCCGGTGGTTCCGGAGGTATAGAACATCACCGCGGGACTGGCCGGATCGAGGCCCGCAACGGCCACCGCGGCGGGCGCCGGGTCAGACTCGGCCAAGGCATCGACCAACACCACCGGCGCGCCGCACCCGGCACAGCGCGGCGCGTGCTCGGCATCGGTCAGCACCAGCACCGGCGCCGCATCGGCGAGCACATGCTGCAGGGTGTCATCCGGGCTATGTGCATCGAGCGGCACCAGCACACCGCCGGCGCGCAACACGCCGAGCGCGCCAATAGCCCACGGCAGACCGCTCTCGGCCAGCAGCAGCACGCGCGCGCCGGGGCCGACGTCATGCCCCTGCAGGCGCGCCGCCGCGGCTTCCATGCGCTGCGCAAAGTCCCGGTAGCTGAGCGCCTGCTCGCCGGCGACGGCAAACCAGCGCACGGCCGGCGCGTCGCCGAATCCGGCCAGGCCCTGTAACAGGCCGGCCAGGTCCGGCGCCGGGGCTATCTGCACACTCAAGGCCATCCTCCCGTCGTTTTATTCAAGGAAAGACCGGGTCAGGCCCATCCTCGAACTGTCGGCGCCCACGGCCGTGAATCGGCTGGCGGCCCGCCGTCGACAGGCCGCCGCGTACCATACACCGCCCTTTTTCGTATCACGGAGCATCGACCGTGGCAGCACCGCGCATAGGACTTGCGCTCGGCAGTGGCGCCGCCCGCGGCTGGGCGCACATTGGCGTTCTGAAGGCCCTGACGGCGGCCGGCATCGAGGTGGCCGTGGTGTGCGGCAGCTCCATCGGCGCCGTCATTGGCGCTGCCTACGCCGCCGGCCGACTGGCTGAAATCGAGGCCTTCGCCCGTGGCCTGAACTGGCGCGGCATTATCGGCCAGCTGGATCTGCGCCCCGCCGGTGGCGGCCTGTTCGCCGGCGAGCGCGTTTCCCGCACGCTGATCGAGCTGATCGGCCACGCCGCCATCAAGACGCTCAGCATGGACTACGGCGCGGTGGCAACCGAACTGGGCAGCGGGCGGGAAGTGTGGCTGCGGGACGGCGACCTTGGCATAGCCATCCGCGCCTCGATGGCCCTGCCCGGCATCCTGGCGCCGGTGAACGTGGACGGCAAGTGGCTGCTCGACGGGGGTCTGGTCAACCCGGTACCGGTGTCGCTGTGCCGATCCATGGGGGCAGACATTGTGCTGGCCGTGAACCTGAACGGCGGCATTGCCGGGCGACGCAGACCACACCCTGTGCCGGCACTGCTGCCCACCGAACAGGGCACCGACAACCGCGGCCTGAGTTCTCTGCTGCGCGGCGGCCCCAGCACGCTGGTGGCGCAGCTGCTGCGCGAAACCAAGCGTGCGCCGGGTTACTTCGAAGTGCTGGTCGGCGCCGTCAACATCATGCAGGACCAGATCACTCGCACCCGTCTGGCCGGCGACCCGCCCGACATCCTGGTGCAGCCGCGTCTGGCCCAGGTCGGCGTGCTTGAATTCAACCGCGCGCCGGAAAGCATTGCCGCTGGCGAGTCAGCAATGCAGGCGCTGCTGCCTGCTCTGCAGCAGCTGCTGGCTACCTGACCCTCGCAGCAACCTCCGCTCAGGGCGCGATGCTGTCGGCCCAGGCCTGCGCCGCGTCCAGATCGTCCCCCAACACCAGCACGTGGCCGAGCTTGCGACCCGGCCGCGGCGCCTTGCCGTACAGGTGCAGGCGCGCGCCGGGGTGGGCCAGGATGTGCGCCAGCGGCGGCGCGTCGTCGGCCCACAGGTCGCCCAGCAGGTTCAGCATCAGCGCCGGGCGCGGCTGTGCCGGATCGCCCAGCGGCAGGCCGCAGATGGCCCGCAAATGCTGCTCGAACTGCGAGGTGACGCAGCCGCCCAATGTGTAGTGGCCGGAGTTGTGGGTGCGCGGCGCGATCTCGTTTATCAGCAGCTCGCCGTTCGACAGCAGAAACATCTCCACCGCCATCACACCCACGTGACCGAGCGCCTCGGCCACCGCCGCGCCCAACTCCCGCGCCCGCGCCGCCACGGCCGGCGCTACCCGCGCCGGGGCGCGCGTGATGTGCAGCACGTGGTGGCGGTGCTCGTTCTCGGCCACCGGGTAGCAGGCGATGTCGCCGTCGTGGCCGCGCGCCAGGATCACCGAGATTTCCCGCTCGTAACCGACCCACGCCTCCAGCACCGCCGGCCGCTGGCCGAGCGCCGCCCAGGCCGCGGCCGGATCGTCGCTCATGCCGATGCGCGCCTGGCCCTTGCCGTCGTAGCCCTCGGTGCGTGTCTTGAGCACCGCCGGGCGGCCGACATGGGCCAGCGCCTGCTGCAGCGACGGCACGTCGTCCACCCGTGCGTAGGCGGTCTGCGGCAGGCGGTGGCGGGTCAAAAACTCGCGCTGGCGCAGGCGGTCCTGCACCGTGGCCAGCAGCGCGGCGTTCGGATGCACCGGGCGCAAGGTCTCGATCTGCGCCAGCACCGTGGCCGGCACATGCTCTGTTTCGATGGTCAGCACGTCGCAGTGGGCGGCCAGGTTCAGCGCCGCGTCCACGTCGTCCAGCGGCGCGGTGCTCAGCTCGGCGAACGGCGCCGCGCAGGCGTCCGGGTCCGGGTCGAGCGCGCGCACCCGATAGCCCATGCGGCGCGCCTCCATTGCCAGCATGCGGCCGAGCTGGCCGCCGCCCAGCACGCCGATGGTGGCGCCCGGCAGCAGCATCACGGCTCCAGGGAGTCGGCCAGCACGGCCGCCGTCTGGCGGGCCCGGTAATCATCCAGGCGCGCCGCCAGGTCCGCGTCGTGCAGGGCCAGGATGGCCGCCGCGAGCAGGGCCGCGTTGACTGCCCCGGCCTCGCCGATGGCCAGCGTGCCGACCGGCACGCCGCGCGGCATCTGCACGATCGACAGCAGCGAATCGACGCCCTGCAGGGCGCGCGAGAGCACCGGTACGCCCAGCACCGGCAGGCGCGTCTTGGCGGCGGTCATACCCGGGAGATGCGCCGCCCCGCCGGCCCCGGCGATGATGACCTCGATCCCGCGCCCGGCCGCCTGCGCGGCGTACTCGAACAGCAGATCCGGCGTGCGATGGGCGGACACCACCCGGCACTCGTGGGCGATGCCCAGCGCCGTCAGCGTCTCGCTGGCATGGCGCAGGGTGTCCCAGTCGCTGCGCGAGCCCATGATGACGCCGACCCGCGGCGCCGCGCCGTGTTCCTGCTGCATGGTTCCCCCCGGGCGGGCGGGCCGCCGGAAAAAAGCGCCGGATGGTACACCACGCCGAGCCCGTCCCCGCCGCGACGCGGCCGTGTCCTGAGCGGACCTGGCCAGAACGATCAAGTGCGGCCATCGTCGGCACTTTCGCCGATCACCCGATGCGCAGCTTCATTCTAGGGACGAAAGAATTCAGTCCACTCGGTCACCCGGGAACTTTTGCGGGGCTGCTCGGATCGTACCTAGTGCTATTGGTGGGCCGTTCCGAGGCGGCCCGAAGGCGCATGCACTCAACAAGGCACATGTCATGGACCAGAAAACGAAATCCGAAACGACCTCCGGCCCCGAAGAGCGGGTCTCCGATCGCGCAGCCCAGGCCGCCCACGAAACGATCAGTCGCGTAGCCGACCAAGCCCGTTCGGCTGAGGACCGCCTGCGCGAGTCGGCGAGCCATGCGGGCGAGAAGGCGCGAGCCAGCGCCGAGCACGCACGCGAGCGCGGACGCGAGTACGCCGACAGCATCCAGAGCTTTGTGATGGCCCGCCCCCTGACTGCGCTGGGCATCGCCTTCGCGGCGGGATGCCTGTTCTCGCACATGGGAAGGCGCTGACGGGCAAGGCGGGTGGAAGTCTCCCCGCCTCCGCTTGACTCCAATGCCGGCGTGGGCGAAAGCCTGCGCGAGACGTTTCGTGCCATCCACAACTACCTGCTCGAGCTGTTCGAGCTGGCAGTTGTGGAGGCACGGCTGAATTTGGTCACGTTGTTTCTCGCGTGGATTCTGGCCATTGGAATCGCGTTGCTGGCGGTCACCGTCTGGCTGGCCCTGGTGGCGGCAATCGTGGTCATGACCGTACGTGCCGGCATTGATTGGCCGGGAGCGCTACTCGGGGCGGCGGTGCTCAACGGACTGCTGTGTGCTGCGCTTGTCGTGTACGTCCGGCGCCTGATGAGAGCCGTGGGGTTCAACGCCACGCGCGAAAGCCTCGCGCCGCAAGCGGCGCAAGGTCTGCGCACATGATTGGCCTGACCGCTGCCCGGACAGAACGTGAACGGCAGCAGCGCAGGACACAGCGTGCGCGTCAGCAAGTGGGGTGGTGGCAGAACCAGACCCGCGCGGCTGCGCGCAAGGCCATCAGGTCCCCGAAAGCGCTTTTGGCTGCGGTTGCCGCCGGCTGGTGGTTCGGCAAGCGCGGCATGCGCCGCCGGGCGCGTCCCCAAACACGAGCCAGAATCAATTGGCGATCGATACGTCAGACCTGGCTCCAGATCGTGCGGCTTTGGACGCTGTCGCGCGGCTTGCAGGTGGCCCTCACCCCGGTCGACCGCCATCTGGCCGCAAGGAAAGCCAGACCCCGCTCCGGCTCACCGGTCAGGCCGCATCCCGGCACTGCATACCGCGGCGGCCAGATAGACGGTCTGTGAGGCCAGAGCGGCACTCCGAAGCGCGAAGCAAGGAACCGAACGCCGGAGCCGGCAGGCGCCCTCTCTCTCTTTTTAACGGCTGACACCTCGTGCCTTCGGTGGTCGCGGCCCCCGATCAGCACTTTGTAAATCCGCCCCCAGGCGGATGAACTCACCGAGCACCCGCAGGTCCCACTGGCATGCGCAACATCATTGTGACGTTGCGCCCATCGAAGGAGGCCTGTCCTTATGAAGGTGCAAGAAATCATGACCCGCGACGTAGAACTGATTGGGCCCGATGCCCCCGTCAGGGAAGCGGCCAAGCGATTGCGTGACCTGGACGTAGGCGCGTTGCCCATAGGCGAGAACGACCGCCTTGTCGGCATGATCACGGACCGCGACATTGTCGTCCGGGGTCTGGCGAGCGATCGCGACTATGCGCAGCTGCGGGTCCGCGAGTGCATGACGCCGCAAGTGTTGTATTGCTACGCGGATGAAGCCGCGGAGTCCGTAGCGGCGAACATGGCGCGGAATCAAGTGCGGCGCCTGCCGGTGCTGGACCGCAGCAAGCGTCTGGTGGGCATCGTGGCGTTGGCCGATATATCGGCCCATATCGAGGCACAACGCACGGGCGACACCGTGCGCGAAATTTCCTCGCCCGAGATCCACTGATTTTTCTCCGCCAAACACTGCATCCGGCTGACGAGCATCGGGGTCGGCTGCATCAAGCGTGTCGCGGTAGGGGTTTTTCTAGGGCTGTCGTATTGGCCGGTAAAGCCCCTAGCGTTCGCGGTAGAAGACGCTGCCGGGGTCAAGCGCGGCTTTGAGGCGCTATTCAGCGTCCGCCTGAGCGGCCGAGAGCGGCTGAAACACGCCGCCACTGCGATCCCGCCGTGCACCAACGTGGCGTGGCCGTGCGCGCCGGCGGCGCTTGCCCAAACCTGCGCCGCCGGCGCCGGGCTGCGCAGCCAGCGCTGCGCGCCGCCCCAGTCGATTGCCAACAGTCAATGGGGTCAGACTCTGCAGTCAATCAGTCAATGAAATCAGTCAAGGTCAGACTCGATTAATTCAAACCCAATCCAGGAATCAATCGAGTCTGACCCTATTGACCCTCGTAACCCCTCATATTGACCCCTCGTGAAGATGGGTGCTGCGCCTTCCAAGAGAGAACAAAGGCGTCGAGCCGTTCATCTGCCGGGAATAGCGAGGCGTACAGCAGCGAGAGCCTAGGATGAGGTGTTACCTCGTGGCGAAAGTAGTACCTGTCAATGCAGTCCCGTTCAAGTGCCATGACCTGGTTGGCGCGCAAACTAAAAAAGAGACCCTCTTGGGTCTTCACTCGCTCTACAGTAGGTAAGGAGACGATTGTCAGAGGCGGGATCGTGATGAGTCCGACTTTCGCAAGAACTTCGTCCGTGGCATCCTGTGTTAGTCCAACTGCCCCAAGAGGATTCTTGAGGTCGTCTACTTCCTTCCTTGAAAACTGGAAGACGACACCAAATTCGGCAGAGGAGGTGTTGTCATTTGCAAAGGCTGCGGCAACCTCAAAGCTATAGGAAAAATCTAGTAGTGTGGTTGGGAACCCGTAGTGCTGAGCGACGGCGTAGAGGCTCAGTTCATCGCTTCCCGGCAAGCTCAGGCCTTTGCGTGCGAGTCGAAGTTGCTCCACGAAGGAACGCGTATACGCCTCTCGAGCTGCGACCAAGTCTGCGGTCTTAGGCTCTCGCAACAGAGTTGGTTGAAGTGACCACGCAGCATCAGCATGACCACGGAAGATGTACCCGTCGCGATCGCGCGCCTCGGGCGTAGGGGCGCGGAAGGTCTCGCCTAGCGCCTCAAGCAAGTCGTCAAGACATTCAAATAGCATGAACTTGCGACCGTCGGGTGTCGTGTACATGGTCTTCTGAGGCCTAACGTGAGTTATCCGACATTTGTCGGAATAAGTGTGTTATCAGACACGTCCGATAACTCGGGCGTCGCGTACTAACCCCATGATTCATAAAGTTCACCATGTCCGATAGGCTGGGTCTGCACATGAACACTCCTTCGCCGATCCTTCGGCGTCCCGACCGCCCAACCTGCTCGATCAGCTTCGCGATCGCATCCGGCTGATGCACTACAAGCCTGCGTGCCGAGCGTACATACGCTCAGCCCGCGTAGGGCGAAGCAAGCGTAGCGCATCGCGCCGTTTTCCGAGTGTTTTACTGTTCACTTTGCCACCTTCCCGCCACCAAAAACCCCCACCGGATCAAGCTCCGCCTTCAAACGCCCCTCGATGGTCGCCTGCGCGGCCGAGAGCGGCTGAAACACGCCGCCGCTGCGATTGCCGCCGCGCATCAATGTGGCGTGGCCGTGCGCGGCGGCGGCGCTTGCCCAGACCTGCGCCGCCGGCGCCGGGCTGCGCAGCCAGCGCTGCGCGCCGCCCCAGTCGAGCAGCCAGTCTCCGGGCAGATCGAGCGCCGGCGTGGCCGGCGGCAGGGACACGCGCCAGAGCGGCGCATCGCCGGCAAAAAACGGCAGTTCGAGATCGCGCAGCGCCTGCCAGAAGGCGGCGCCGTCGGCCAGCTCCTCGCCGCCGATCTGGCGCCGCGCGGCGTCTACGCCATCCGCCGTGCCGGACAGGCGCAGGTACGTTCGGCCGCCATCCACGCACAGGCCGGACAGCGGCCACGGCCGGCGCTGCCAGTCGATCATCGCCTGCCGCGGATCGGCGGGTTCCAGCACCAGCGTGAGTTCCGTTTCCGGCACCGGCAGCACGCGCAGCGAAACATCCAGCAGCACGCCGAAGGCGCCGAGCGAGCCCGCGTACAGGCGCGCCAGGTCGTAGCCGGCCACGTTCTTGATGGTCTCGCCGCCGTAGCGGACGATCTGCCCGCGGCCGTTGATGGCCCGCACGCCGAGCACGAAATCGCGCGCGGCGCCCGTCCACGGCCGACGCGGGCCGGACAGGCCCGCGGCGATGGCGCCGCCCAGTGTGCCGCCGCCGCCAAAGCGCGGCGGCTCGAAACCGAGCATCTGGCCCTGCGCGGCCAGTGCGGCATCGATTTGGGCCAGTGGCGTGCCGGCGCGGGCGGTGATGACCATGTCGCCGGGTTCGTAGCCGAGCACGCCGGCATGGCCGGCGGTGTCCAGCACGTCACCGGCCGGCGGATTGCCATAGAACGTCTTGCTGCCGTGGCCCTGGGCTCGCAATGGCTGGCGGGTCTCGATGGCGCGCCGCACGGCGCCGACCAGCGCCTCGGTGTGGTCCTGATCCATGCTCAAAAGTGCTCGAGGTCCGGATGCGGCAGATGGCCCCGGTGCACGTGCGTGCCGCGCAGTTCGGCGCAGCGGGTCAGGGTCGGGATGGCCTTGCCGGGATTGAGCAGCCCGGCCGGGTCGAAGGCGCGCTTGACGGCGAAGTAGTCCTCCAGCACCGGGTCGGCGAACTGCCGGCAGGCCTTGTCGATCTTCTCGGCGCCGATGCCGTGTTCGCCGGTGATGGTGCCGCCCACGGCCAGGCATTCGTCCAGAATGCGGCTGGCCAGTTTTTCGGTGCGCGCCACCTGCTCGGGCACGGCGCCGTCGTACAGGATCAGCGGGTGCAGGTTGCCGTCGCCGGCATGAAACGCCGTCGCCACGCGCTGGCCGTACTCGGCCGCCAGTTCGCCGATGCGGCGCAGGATGCCGGCCAGATGCCGGCGTGGCACGGTGGCATCGACGATGTAGAAGTCCGGCGACACGCGGCCCATGGCCGGAAACGCCCCCTTGCGGCCGGCCCACAGGCGCGTGCGCTCGTCGGCGTCGCGCGCCAGGCGCAGGTCGTAGCCGCCGCATGCGCGCATCAGCGCCTGCACGCGTTCGAGCTGGGCCTCGACCTCGGCCGTGGCGCCGTCGAGTTCGCAAAACAGCAGCGCGGCCGCATCCACGGGCAGGCCCATCTGGATGTAGCCCTCCACCACCTCGACGGCCACCTGGTCCATCATTTCGAGCCCCGCCGGCACCACGCCGGCGGCGACGATGTCCATCACCGCCCGCCCGGCCCGCTCCAGGTCCGGAAACGCCGCCTGCAGCAGCACGATGGATTGGGGCAACGGCAGCAACTTGAGACGCGCCTCCACCACCACGCCGAGCATGCCCTCGGAACCGGTGACCAGCGCCAGCAGGTCGCAGCCGGGGCCATCCAGACCCCCGCCGCCGACGGTCAGCAGCTCGCCGTCCATCGTGACCAGGGTCACCTCGAGCAGGTTGTGCGTGGTCAGGCCGTACTTGACGCAGTGCACGCCGCCGGAGTTCTCGGCGATGTTGCCGCCGATGCTGGAGGCGAACTGCGAGGACGGGTCCGGCGCGTAGAACAGCCCCAGCGGCGCCGCTGCCTCGGACACCGCCAGGTTGCGCACGCCCGGCTGCACGCGGGCGACGCGGTTGTCGGGATCGATTTCCAGGATGCGGTCAAAGCGCGTCATCGACAGCAGGATGCCGTCCTCGCGCGGCAGCGCGCCGGCGGAAAGGCCCGTGCCGGCGCCGCGCGGCACCACCGGCACGCCGTATTCGCCGCACAGACGCAGCAGCGCCTGCACCTGCTGCACCGTTTCAGGCAGCGCCACCGCCAGCGGCAGGGCGCGGTAGTTGGAAAGCGCGTCGCACTCGTAGACGCGCCGCTCGGCCTCGGCCGTGAGCAGGCCATCCACCGGCAACACGCGGCGCAGTGCCGCCAGCAGGCCGGTGCGGCCCGCAGCTTGGGAGTCGGTAACTTGCATGGCCCCTCCAGTTGGTGCAATGGTAGCCGCTGCGTCCAAAGGGCAAGGCCGCACCTCGGATTGGCTTATAGTTCCGCGCCGCAACGAAGCCGCCCAAGCCGCCGAAGATGTCCCGCAACACCGCCATCCTGCTCGTTACCTGTCCTGACCAGCGCGGCCTGGTGGCCGCCGTCGCGGACTTCCTGTACCGCCACGGCGCCAACATCCTGCACGCCGACCAGCACGTGGACATCGCCGCCGGGCTGTTTTTCATGCGCGTGGAGTGGTCGCTGGCCGGCTTCGACATGTCGGCGGCCGATTTCGCCACCGCGTTCAAGCCGCTGGCCGAAAAGCACGCCCTGCACTGGCGACTGGAAGAATCGGACCGGCGCCAGCGGGTGGCGATCTTCGCCTCCCGCTACGACCACTGCCTGGCCGACCTGCTGTACCGGCACCGCGCGGGCGAGCTGTACTGCGACATTCCGCTGGTGATCAGCAACCACGAGGACACGCGCCCGCTGGTCGAGTTCTACGACGTGCCGTTTCACCTGATCGAGGTGTCCCCGGAGGGCAAGACCGAGGCCGAAGCGGCGCAGCTCGCCCTGCTCGAACAAAACGCCGTGGATCTGATCGTGCTGGCGCGCTACATGCAGATTCTCGGGCCGGGCTTCGTGGCCCGTTACCCGGCGCGGATCATCAACATCCACCACTCGTTCCTGCCGGCCTTCCTGGGCGCCCGCCCCTATCACCGGGCCTTCGAGCGGGGCGTGAAGATCATCGGCGCCACCAGCCATTACGTGACCGACACCCTGGACGAGGGGCCGATCATCGAGCAGGACGTGATCCGCGTGTCGCACCGCGACCAGGTCGAGAACCTGATCCAGAAAGGCCGCGACGTGGAAAAGATGGTGCTCTCACGCGCCGTGCGCTGGCACCTGGAACACCGCATCCTGGCCTACGGCAACAAGACGGTCGTGTTCGACTGAACCGCCCCTGAGGCGGGTGAGCATCGCGCCCCGCTATCGGCGCGAACCGCACGCCCGGTTCGCGTCTGCAGCCGCCCCTGCGCGACATGAGCGGCCTTCAAAGGCCGGCAATGACGCCCGCCAGGATTTTTTCGCCCGCTTCCGGGCCACGGACGTCGAGCCCTTCGGCAACGATTTCTTTGTAACGGCAGTCGATGAACTCGCACAGCCAGCGCAGATAGCTGGTCTGGAAGTTCACCTGCGGCAGGTCGGCATAGGCACTGCCGCGGGTGGTAACCAGCGTCAGCGGCTTGCCACCGCATAGACCGCGCGGCCCTTGCTCGGTGTACCGGAACAGCAAACCGGGCTGCACCACCACGTCCAGATAGTGCTTGACCGGATACGGCAGGCTGAAATTCCACATCGGCGCGGCGATCGCCACCTCGTCGGCGGCCAGGAATTCACGTGCCCATGGCACGATGGCTTCCCAAGCCCGCTGCTGGGTCGGCGTCAGATGCGATCCCGCCGCCACGCTGCCCTTGGCGAGCGCCACCGGCCCGTCCACCAGGGGCAGTTCCGTATCGACCAGATCGACCTCCTCCACGGTCAGTGCCGGATCGGCCGACCTGCGTCTGGCCAGCCAGGCGTCGAGCAGGCGACGCGTGCGCGACAGGGGCCCCTTGGGCGTGCAAGACACGACCAGCAGGCGGGCCATGGCCTATTCCTTGGGCACGGTCAGTGCCAGAAACAGCGGATTACCGCGCCGCTGCACCAGCAGCGGCACCGCCCGCCCGGCCGGCAGCTTGCTGACCAGGGACTTGAAGTGCGCCAAATCCTTCACCTCGCCGTCTCCCACGCGCAGGATCACGTCGCCACGCGCCAGCCCGGCGCGGGCCGCCGGACCTTCGCCGACCGCCAGCACCAGCACGCCCCCCTCGGGTACACCGAGCTGCTGACGTTGCGCGGGGTCAAGGTCCGCGACGGCCAGCTTCAGTCGGCCGCCCTGCCCAGCGTCGGATGATTTCGCGGCCGGGCCGCCGGCCGCGTCACTGTCGGAAAGAGCGCCGACCGTGGCCGTCAGGGTGCGTTCCTTGCCGTCACGCAGCACCGCAAGAGAAACCTTGTCTCCCACATCGGCACTGCCGACCAGCGGAGGCAGGTCGCCGGCATCGGTCAGCGCCCGACCGTTGAAGGCCAGGATCACGTCGCCGGCCTTGATGCCGGCCTGGGCCGCCGGGCTGCCTGCAACCACATCGGCCACCAGGGCCCCGCGGGCCTTGTCCAGCCCGAAGGACTGGGCCAGCGCCGGCGTCACCGGCTGCACGGTCACGCCCAGATAGCCGTGCGCGGCGTGGCCGGTTTTCTGAATCTGCTCGGCAACGCGCATCGCCACCTTGATCGGAATGGCGAACGACAGCCCCATGTAGCCACCGGAACGGCTGTAAATCTGCGAGTTGATGCCGATCACCTCGCCGTCGGTATTGAACAGCGGCCCGCCGGAGTTGCCGGGGTTGACCGCCGCGTCGGTCTGGATGAACGGCACGTAAGCGTCGCTGGGCAGCGTGCGGCCGACGGCGCTGACGATGCCCACCGTGGCGGTGTACTCGAGCCCGAACGGCGAGCCGATGGCCAACACCCACTCGCCGACCTCCAGCCGGTCGGAATCGCCGATCTTGACCGCCGGCAGACCCTTGGCCTTGATACGCAGCACGGCCACGTCGGTGCGCTCGTCGAGGCCCACCAGCTCGGCCGGCTCTTCGCGGTGATCGGACAGCTTCACCAGAATCTCGTCGGCATCCTTGACCACATGCGCATTGGTCAGCACGGTGCCGTCGGCGGAAATAATGAAGCCCGAGCCAAGCGAGCGGGCCTGCGGCTGACCGGCCGGCGGCTGGCCGAAAAAGCGCCGGAAAAATTCGCTGCGCGGATCGTTCGGATCCATGGGCATGCCCGGGAACAGCTCCTGGCTGCGCGCCTTCTGCGTGGTCGAGATGTTGACCACGGATGGACCCACGTCCTTCACCAGCTGGGGAAACTCCGGCAGCGCGGCATGAACCCGCGACATGGCCAGACCAAACAACAGCGCAAATACGGCAGACGCACGTAAGTTCGACATCGAAACTCCCGACTGAAATGGCTGCCCGGGGAAACGCCGAACTGTTCGGCGCTTCCCATCCGGAGCGCAATGCCCCAGCGTCAGCCAAGCCCCAAGTAACTGATCAAGAAGGCCCGCCCTGGGGATGACCCCAACGCGGCCGGCTATAGAACCACATGAGCCTTGCGCCGTGTCCCGGGCGGCGCCGGCCGACGGCCAGCGCGTCAGATTACCGCTCAGACCGGCGCACGCGCCTATAAGTTCCAAGCGGCAGATCCCGATCCGCACGCAAGCATGCCCTATATGACGATCGTCGGCGGGCTGCATGGAAGCCAGGGCCGGCCGCGGCTGGATTTTCCCGCAGCCGTGCCGATAACCGGCCATCTGCCGCCTCGTCCGGACAACCCGCATGGCCCGCCCCGAAAAAATTCGTCTCGGTGATTTGCTGCTCGCGGAGGGCCTGATCTCGACCAATGTGCTGGCGGAGGCGCTCGGCGAACAGAAAAGAACCGGCCGCCGGCTGGGACAGGTACTGGTCGATTCACAGCTGGTGTCGGAAGAGGCGATCGCCAAGGCGCTCGCAAACCAGTTGAGCCTGCCCTACGTCGATCTGAAGGTGTCGCCGGTCGAGGCGGCGGCCCTGAAGCTGATCTCGGAGAGCCAGGCGCGCCGGCTGCGGGTGATGCCGCTGAAGGTCACGCCGACCGGGCTGATCGTCGGCATGGCCGATCCGGGCGATTTGTTCGCCTACGACGAAGTGGCGCGCCTGACGCAGCACGAAATCCACATCGCCGTGGTGACCGAAAGCGGCCTGCTGGCCGCCTACGAACGGCATTACCGCCAAACCGAGGAAATCCGGGGCTTCGCCAAGGAGCTCGAAGAGTCGATGAAGGTCGGTGACGAGTCCGCGCTGGAGGCGCTCAACGCCGACCCGGGCTCGCCGGACGCGCCGGTGGTGCGCCTGATCCAGTCGGTGTTCGAGGATGCCCTGCGCGTGCGGGCCTCGGACATCCACATCGAACCGCAGGAACGCAAACTGGTCATCCGATTTCGCATCGACGGCGTGCTGCACGTCCAGACCGAGGCGGAGTCGGCCGTGGCGCAGGCGCTGTCGATGCGCCTGAAGATCATCTCGGGCCTCGATATTTCCGAAAAGCGCCTGCCGCAGGACGGCCGCTTTCATCTGAACATCAAGGGTCGGCCGCTGGACGTGCGCCTGTCGACGCTGCCGACCCAGTACGGCGAGTCGGTGGTGATGCGCCTGCTGGCCACCGACGGCGGCCTGCTCGATCTGGCCCGCATTGGCATGCCCAAGACGATGCTGGCGCGCTACCGCGGCATCGTCGCCCGCCCCAATGGCATGGTGCTGGTAACCGGCCCGACCGGCAGCGGCAAGACGACCACCTTGTACGCCTCGCTTGCTGCGCTCAACAACCCCGAGCGCAAGCTGATTTCCGTGGAAGACCCGGTGGAGTACCGCCTGCCGGGCGTGACGCAGGTGCAAGTCAACGACAAGATCGACATGAGCTTCTCGCGCGCGCTGCGTTCGATCCTGCGCCAGGACCCCGACGTGGTGCTGGTGGGCGAGATGCGGGATGCCGAAACGGCGCAGATCGGGCTGCGCGCTGCCCTCACCGGGCACCTGGTGTTCTCGTCCCTGCATACCAACGACGCCGCCAGCACGCCGGTGCGGCTGATCGACATGGGCGCGCCGCGTTTCATGGTGGCAACCGCCCTGCAGGCGGTCATCGCCCAGCGCCTGGTGCGACAGGTCTGCCGGCATTGCCAGGCGGCGGCCACGCCTACGCCGGCGCAGGCGGCGTGGCTGGACAACCTGGGCGCCAGCGACGGGGACGGTTTCACCGAAGGCGCCGGTTGCCCAACGTGCAATCAAACCGGCTACGTCGGCCGTCTGGCGGTGTACGAGATGCTGGAGATGACGCCGGCCCTGGCCCAGGCGGCCAACCATGCCGACCCGGGCGAGTTTCTGCAGGCAGCCCGGCAAACCATGGCGGGGCACACGCTGGCGCACAACGCCTTGGCGCTTGCGCGCGCCGGCCTGACGACGCTGGCCGAGGCGGTCAAGATCAGCAACCAGAGCGACGACTGAGCATGCCGCTGTTCCAGTACCAGGCGCGAAACCCCCAGGGCGAGCTGCAAAAAGGTCGCTCCGAGGGCGCCAGTGCGGCGCAAGTGGCCGACCACCTGCTGGCCGCCGGCATGATTCCGCTCGATATCCGCGCCCTGCCGCAGCCGGTCGAGCTGAGCCTGGGCGCCGTGCTGGGCCAAAACCGCCGCCAGTCGGTCGGACCGGTCGAGTTGCAACTGTTCTCGCGGCAGCTGCACACAATGTTGCGCGCCGGCGTGCCGATCCAGCGGGCGCTGGTCAGCCTGCGTGAATCCAGCGTCAACGCGGGCTTCGCCGCCGTGCTGGCCGACATCATCGACAGCCTGGGTCAAGGCCGCGAACTGTCGGTGGCCCTGGCCCGCCACCCCAAGATTTTCGACAGCTTCTACCTGGCCATGGTCCGCGTCGGCGAGATGACCGGTCGCCTCGATGAAGTGCTCGACCGGCTGGCGGTGCACCTGGATTTCGAGCGCCGCTCGCGCGAGAAGGTCAAGACGGCGGTGCGGTATCCGATCTTCGTCATCATCGCCCTGGCGGTGGCGCTCGGCGTCATCAATCTGTTCGTGATTCCGGCGTTCTCCAAGGTCTACGCCGGCCTGAACACCGACCTGCCGCTGATGACCCGCATCCTGATCGGCACGTCCACCTTCACGCGCGACAACATCGTGTTCCTGCTCGCCGGTGCGGCCGGGGCGGTGCTGGGCTTTCGGGCCTGGACCCGGACAGACTCCGGCCACTATGTGTGGGACCGCACCAAGCTTGGTTTGCCCATCGTCGGCAAGATCCTGCGCAAATCGGCGCTGGCACGCTTCGCGCGCAGCTTTGCGCTCGCCGCCCGCTCGGGCGTGCCCATCCTGCAGACTCTGTCGGTTGTCTCGGCGGTGGCCGACAACCGCTATTACGCCGACAAGATCAGTGGCATGCGCGAGGGCATCGAACGCGGCGAGTCGCTGCTGCGCACCTCCACCCTGGCCGGCATCTTCACCCCGGTGGTGCTGCAGATGCTCGCCGTGGGCGAGGAGACGGCCGAACTGGACACGCTGCTGCAGGAAATAGCCGTCATGTACGAGCAGGAAGTCGAGTACGAGATCTCGACCCTCTCGCAGCAGATCGAACCGATCCTCATCGTTGCGCTGGGCGCCATGGTGCTGGTGCTGGCGCTGGGCGTCTTCCTGCCGATCTGGGACATGGGCTCCAAGGCCCTGTGACGCGGGGCGCGGGCGGGCCCCGCCCGTTCCACTCGCCTCAAGCCAGGCGTGCCTGAGCCGATATACAGCGCCAGGCGGACCCAGTTACCAATACGCCCAACACCGTCCTTGCGGAGAACGTCATGACTTGTCAAACGCCCACCCTGCGTCATCGAGTGCAGGGCTTCACCATGATCGAACTGATCGTGGTCATCGTGATCCTCGGCATTCTGTCGGCGGTCGCCCTGCCGCGCTTCACCAACATGCAGCGCGATGCCCGCGTCGCCAAACTCAATGCCGCGCGCGGCGCGGTACAGGCAGCAGCGGCCATGGTGCACGGGGCCGCACTGTCGCGTGCCGGCCAGGGCGCCATCACGGTCGCCGGATGCACGGCAACCACCACCGCCGCCGGTGGCGGACAGATCTGCACCGAAAGCGGGGCGGTCAACGTGGTCAACTGGTATCCGCAGGCCAACCTGGCGGGCATCATCAGCGCCGCGGGCCTGACACCGACCTTCCCGGCTACCGATGCGGCCTTGCAGGGCGAGGGCTATCAGCGCATCGGCGGCGGCGGCGCGATCGGCAGCACGGTCACGATCCGCGTGACCGGTGGCCCGAATCCTGCGCAATGCTTCTTTACCTACCGTCCCTCCAACGCCGCCGGTGCGGCTGGTTCGGCGGCCCTGACCGGCGCCGTCACCCCGCCCGGCGTCACCGGAAGCACTACCGGCTGCTGAGCGTGCGCTGAGTCATGAAGACTGCAAACCGCGGCGCAAGCCGCGGTTTCACCCTGGTGGAGCTGATCATGGCGCTGCTGATCGCCGGGATTCTGGCGGCCGTCGCCGCGCCCCGCCTGATCGATCGCGAGGCGTTCCGGGTACGCGGCGGGGCGGCCGAGGTCCGCGCCGCCCTGCGCTACGCCCAGAAACTGGCCATGGCAAAGAACCGGGAAATCTGCGTCGCGGTGGCCGCCACCAGCCTGACGCTGACTGTGAACCCCAGCCTCACGGCGGGCGCGGTCTGCTCGCAGGCGGTAACGCGCCCGGGCCAGGGAGACCCTTACGTGGTGAGGCTGCCGGCCAGTGCCGGCCTGACGCCGGCCTTGGGCTTTCGCTTCGACGGCCAGGGCCGCCCGAGCCCCAACGTCAACGTGAACCTGACCGTGGGCGGCACGGTTCCGGTGCTGGTCGCGCGCGAAGTGGGCCGTGTGCAGTAACAGCGAGTTGAAAAGGCCCGATAAACCGCTTCAGCGCGGCCTGACGCTGATCGAGCTGCTCGTGTTCATCGTCATCACCGGCATTGCGGCCACCAGCCTGGTGTCGGTGATGGGCAATCTGGGCCAGCATTCGGCCGCGCTGTTGCCCGACAAACAGGCCCAGACGCTGGCCGACGGATTGCTGGACGAGATTCTGGCGCAGCCGTTCACCTACTGCGACCCTGACGACGCCAACGCCGCGACCGCCACCAGTGCCGCCGCTTGCGCCAGCCTTGCCGAGAACCTGGGGCCCGAAGCCGGCGAAACCCGCGGCGGCGCGACGCCGTTCGACAATGTCAACGACTACAACGGCTTCGGCCCGGCGCCGCCGAGCTTTCCGAACGCCAGCCCGATACCCGACCTGGCCGCTTATCGGGTCCAGGCGTCGGTGCAGAGCGCCGGGGCGATTGCCGGCGTGCCGGCTGCCGACACCCTGCGAGTGACGGTAACCGTCACGCCACCGAACGGTGCGCCGATTCGGCAGCAGGCGGTGCGCGTGCGCTTCGCGCCGAATCCATGAAAACCGTCCCGCATCCATCGCCGAGCCGCGGCTTCTCGCTGATCGAGATGGTGATCGCGATCACGGTGATGGGCATTCTGGCGGCCGCTTCGGCCGGCTTCCTGCGCGGGCCGATCGCCAGTTATTTCGAAGCCGAGCGGCGCACCGATCTGGCCGAGGCCGGCACCCTGGCGCTGGCCAAGCTCAAGCAGGACGTGGGGCGGGCGGTGCCCAACAGCGTGCGGGTAATCAACGCCGGCGGCCGCTTCTGGCTGGAACTGCTGCCAACGCGCAGCGAGGGCCGATACCGCGCCGCAGGTCCGGGCGATGTCCTGAACTTCGCCACTGCCGATACCGGCTTTGACGTGCTCGGCCCGGCGGTACAGGCGCTGGCCGGCGACTGGATCGTGGTCAACAACCACGCGCCGGCGGCCAACGTGTGGAGCGGCACCAGTCGGGCTGCCTACAGCGGCGCGGCAGGCTTCGTTGCAACGGTGGTCCACGCCAGCCACACGTTCCCGGTGGACGCCCCGGATCGGCGCTTCCAGGTCGCGGCCGATCCGGTGACCTACGCCTGCGATCCGGTATCCGGCAGCCTGCGCCGCTACAGCAATTACGGGAATCCATCACCCGCCCAGCCGACCGCGTTCGGTGCCGGAGCCCAGAATGACCTGCTGGCCACCGGCCTGCGGTCCTGCCGCGCGGCGGCCTTCGCCGGCACGCTGCGCCGTGCGCAAACGGTTGCCGTGGAACTGGGCTTCGACAGCGCGGGCGACCGCCTGATTCTGGCCAGCACCGTTCGCGTCGAGCCGCTGCCATGAAAGCAGCGCAGGAAGGCTTCGCGCTGATTGCCGCGATCGTCCTGGTGGCGGTGTTGGCGGCGCTGGCGGGCTTCGTCGCCTCGATGGTCGGCGGCCAGAGTGCCGGCGCGCAGCTGGAACGCCTGAGCCAGACCGTAGAGCGCGCGGCGCAAAGCGGCGTGGAATGGGGCGGCCATCGGGTCATGCGCAGCATGCCGCTTGCCGTCTGCCCGGCCGCCGTCGTGCTGCCCGCCCTGGCGGCCTATCCGGGGGTGAGCATTGCCGTGTCGTGTACGGCAACCGCCACTTCCGAGCCGCCCATTGCCGGCCCCGGAGCGGTGACGGTTTACCGGGTCACCGCCACCGCGACCTACGGCCTGACGCCGGCCAATGCGGATTACGTGCAGCGTACACGCGTGGCCCGTTTCAGCCGCTAAAGCCGATTACTTTCGACGATTCTCTGGCACCGGGTCTCTGCGAAGGCACGCGTATACTCCGCGACCAATCCTCTTGTCCATGTGGCGTGGCGATTGTTCATCTGGCGCAAAAAGAAGCTGCCGATCGGCTTTCTGAGTCTGCAGGCCGCAACGGGTGGGATTTCGCATGCCGAATTGAGCTGGCGCAACGGCCGGCCCAAGCTCACCGCCTGCGCCATCCACAGCGACGACCGCTCGCCCAACGCCTGGGCCAATTACGGGCGTCGATCGATGCCCGTCAATCTCGTGCTGTCCGTTGGCGAATATCAGTTATTGCTCATCGACGCGCCGCCGGTTGCGCCGCATGAGCTGCGCATGGCGGTGCGCTGGCGCATCAAGGACATGATCGATTTCCCGATCGACGACGCGACCGTCGATGCGGTTCGCCTCGATCCCGGGCACACCGCAAGCGCCGGCAAACTCATGGCCGTCGTGGCCCGCAATGAGGTGCTGAAGCGATACATCGAAACGGCCGAACAGGCCCATGTGACTCTCGCCGCAATCGATATTCCGGAACTCGCGCAGCGCAACATCGCCGCGCTGCTAGAGACGCCGGATCGCGCGCTGGCCATGCTGTCGTTCACCCCGCAAGGTGGGCTGCTCACCGTCACCCGCAATGGGGAGCTGTGTTTCCACCGGCACCTGGATCTGAGCCGGGCGAATCTTGCGCTGTCGGCTGACCCCGGTTCACGAGAGGCCTTCGAGCGGCTGGCCCTGGAACTGCAACGCAGCCTCGACCACATCGAGCGTCAGCACAGCCACTGGCGGCTCGATCGCATCGTGCTGGCGCCCCCGCCGACCGTGCCCGGTCTGACCGAGTACCTGCGCGAGAACCTGTATCTGCCGCTCGAGATTGCCGACCTGAGCCGCGTCTTCGATGGCCCCTTGCCCGACCCGGCCACGCTGGCACCGTGCTGGTTTGCTCTCGGCGGCGCGCTGCGACGCGAAGACACGGCGCTGTGAGCATGCAGCAGATCAACCTGCTCGACCCGCGGCTGATGACGCCCCAGGTTGCGTTTTCCGCCGCCACCATCGCCCTGACCCTGACAGCGCTGGTCGGACTGGGGCTGGCGATTTACCTGTGGGCGAGCCTTGCGGGCGCGGGCATGCGCTCGCAAATGATGGCGGCGCAGGCTGCACGTGACGATTTGCAGGCCCGTGTCGATGCCTTGAACCAGCCCTCCGAGGAGGGTCTGAACCCGCAGGACCAGCGGGCGCGCGACATTGCCCTCGCAAAGCAACAAGTAGAACGCCTGCAACAACTGCTCGCAGCGTTGGGCGGCGGGCCGGGTGAAGGCGGCTTCTCGGTCAGGCTGCGCGCGTTGGCCGCCCAGGGCCAACCGGGCGTGTGGCTGACCGGCATCGAGTTCGGGCAAACCGGCTTTCGGCTGGAGGGCCGCGCCCTGGAGCCGGCACGCATTCCCGACTATCTGGCCGTGCTGTCGCGTCAACCGGGCCTGCAGGGTCTGCCACTGGCGGGCTTCAGCGTTGTTCAGCCTGACGACAGCGACGGCACCGGCGCATCTGCTCTGGGCGTAATGTTCACCGTCAACCCCGTTACCGGGTCGGCGCAGTGAATGCCCTGCGGCTGCGCTGGCAAGCGCTGTCGATGCGCATCGACGGGCGCAGCTTCCGCGAACGGCTGTTGCTGCTGATAGGAGCCGCGGCGGTTACGCTGAGCCTGCTGTTCGTCGGCCTGATCGAGCCGGAGCAGAAGCAGCAACAACTGATGCTGCTGACCACCTCCAGCCTGCAGGCGGAAATCTGGCCGCTGCGCGAACAACTGGCCGAAGCCCAGCGCCTGAACCAGGACGGACAGGACGCCGAACTGGCCCGCCTGCGTGCCACGGCGGCGGCGTTGCAAGCCGCGATCGACGCGCGCGAAAGCGGCCTGGTCGCACCGGCCCGGCTGATCGCCACGCTCAAGACGCTGCTCGCCGCGCAGCCGGGACTTGAACTTCTGGAAGTCGCCACGGCCCCCGCCCAGGCCGCCTTGCCGACCCCGGACGAACAGCAGGAAGCGACACCGCCCGCGCCGACCTTCTACAAGCACGGCATCACACTGCGCGTGCGCGGCAGCTACGCGGACCTGACCGCCTACCTGACGCGGCTGGAAAGCGAGCCGTGGACCGTGCAGTGGGAGTCGATGCGCATCGATGCCACCCGGCATCCGCGGCTCGAGCTGACGCTGAAGCTGAACACGCTGAGCCGGGAGCCGACGTGGGCAGGCCTGTGAGAGCGGCGCTGAGCGTGTTGGCGATGCTTGGCGCCGCGCCGGCCCTGGCCCAGTTCGACCCCACCGCACCGCCACCGATGGCGACCCTGTCGGCCGCGTCAGGTCCTGCCAGCAGCCCGCAGTTGGAATGGGTGCGGGTCGACGGCCAACGGTCGGTGGCTTGGTACGCCGGCACTACCGTGCGCCTGGGCGATCCCGTGGACGGCGGACGTCTGGTCGCCGTTCACGAAGACCGCATCGTGATTGCCGGCAGTCAGGGCCGGCGGGTGGTGTACCTGATCGATCCGGCGCTGAACGTCCAACAATCAAAAGACCCACGCTGACGCGCGGGCAACTGCTCAGGGAACTCATCATGTACAAGCGAATCGTCCTGCTGACCATGGTCTTGTCCGGTTGCGCGACGCCGTTCGGCCAAAGCGGCAGGACTGCGGTGGATGAAGCCCTGCAAGCGCCCGGCGCTGCGGATACGGCAGCCCAAGAGCCGCAGCCAGGCGCCGGCGCGGCGCGGCCTGCCGCGCCGCCAACCCCCAGGCCGCTAATCCCCGAGCGCCGTTTCAGCCTGACCGTGAACAACGCCAGCGCGGCCGAGGTGTTCCTGGGCATGGTGACGGACACGCCCTACAGCATGCTCGTGCATCCGGACGTGACCGGCACGCTCACGCTGAACCTGAAAGACGTCACCCTGCCGGAGGCCATGGAAGCCATCCGGGCGCTTTACGGCTACGAATACGAGGTGCACGGCACGCGCATCATCGTGCCTTCGCCCGCCGAACAAACGCGCGTCTATCAGATCAATGCATTGGCCATGCAGCGCGTGGGCAAATCCGATATGCGCGTGGTCTCCGGGTCGGTGAGTCTGAGCGAGGGTGGTGGCGGCGGCGGTGGCGGCGACGCCGACGGTCCAGTCGCCGTATCGCAATCGCTCGAAACCAGCAGCGTGCAGACCACGACCGATTCGCGCTACTGGAAAGAACTGTCGGCGTCCCTCAAGACGCTGGTTGGCAAGACCGGCAGCGTGGTGGTGAGTCCGCAGTCTGGCGTGATCATCGTCAAAGCCGCTCCCGCGGATTTGCACATGGTCGAGAAATTCTTGCGCCTGACCGAATTGATCGGCGCGCGTCAGGTCATGCTGGAAGCGAAGATTCTCGAGGTCCAGCTCAACGACCGGTATCAGTCCGGCATCAACTGGGCCAGGCTGGCGAACGATGGCAAGCTCGGCATCGGCGTCAACGGCCTGAACCTGGACGGCGTAACGCCGATCAACCCGATCGGCACGGTCGACCAGATGCTCAGCGGCGCCATTCCCGGCGCGGATGGCAGCGTGTTCGGTGTCGCCTTCAACGATGGCGACTTCGGCGCCATCATCAACCTGATGAAAAGCCAGGGCGCAGTGCACGTGCTGTCCAGCCCGCGCATCGCTGCGCTCAACAATCAGAAAGCCGTATTGAAAGTCGGCACCGACGATTTTTTCGTCACTGAGATCAGTGGCGGCACGGTGGCCACGCTCGGGGTGCCGGCCACGCCGCCGAATGTGGTGGTGCAGCCGTTCTTCTCGGGTATCGCCCTGGACGTCACGCCGCAAATCGACGACCGCGACACCATCACCCTGCATGTGCGCCCGTCGGTGAGCACCGTGCGGGAAGACCGCAAGGACATTGATCTGGGCGACCTGGGCAGCTTCACGCTTCCGCTGGCATCGAGCAGCATTTCGGAAACCGACAGCGTGGTGCGCCTGAAGAACGGCCAGGTGGTCGCCATCGGCGGCCTGATGAGCCAGACCTACGACGACAGCAAAAACCGCGTGCCCCTGCTGGGGGACATTCCGGTATTGGGCCAGTTGTTCGGCAATACGCGTCTTGACAGCGTCAAGCGCGAACTGGTCGTACTGATCAAGACCACGCTGATTCGGGACAGCGAGGACTGGAACGCAGACCTCGACGCAACGCGGCAGAGGTTTCGAAACTACGATTTTCCGCCGCCTGCCCTGCACCCTTGAGGCAAGCGCCGAATAAATCGATCCCGGCTTTCCAAACCCCGCAGGAGCGGCCCCGGCTCCGGGACCGGATCAGGCCCCAGCCGCGAATGAAGCGCAGCCCCGCGCTGCGGAAAGCGCTGGATGATTGGGCTCCCCCGAGCGCTTGTGCCAGTCAAGCTCAACCCTCGCCGCCCCCATTGGCCTGCAACAAGGCGATCAGCGCCGGTTCGTCGAGCGTGGCCACCCCGAGTTGCGCGGCTTTTTCGGCCTTGCTGCCGGGGCTGTCGCCCACGGCGACGAAGTCGGTGTTCCTCGACACGCTGCCGGTGACCTTGGCGCCCAGACGCTGCAACGCCTCTGTCAGCGCCTCGCGCGGCTGCGAGAAGGTGCCGGTGATGACGAAGGTCTTGCCGGCCAGGGGCTGCGCAGCGGCATCCGCCGTGCCCGGCGCAGTGCCGTCGTCCCGAAATTCGATGCCGGCTGCCAGCAGGCGGGCGATGACATCCAGGTTGCGGGCATCGGCGATGAACTCGGCCAGGCTGTCGGTGATCTCGGTGCCGATGCCGCGCAGGGGAAGTTCCTGTACCGGCAGCGGCGCACGCTCGGGATGGTCGGCATTGTGCTTGCGGGCCTTCTGATTGGCCTTGGCGATCGCCTGTTTGCGCGCGTGCAGCGCCGCCCAGTCCTGCGCCAGCACGGCATCCAGGCTGCCGAACTCGGCGGCCAACTGGCGCGCCACCTCCTCGCCAACCAGCGGAATGCCGAGCGCGAAGATGAAACGCGCCAGCGTGGTGCGCTTGCTGGCCTCGATGGCCGCCACCAACTTGGCGGCCGACAGCTCGGCCATGCGCTCCAGGCCGGCCAGGGTGGGCGCGTCCAGGTGATAAAGATCGGCCACGTCGTGCACCAGACCCCGGTCGACCAGCTGCTCGATCAGCTTGTCGCCCAGGCCGTCGATGTCCATGGCCCGCCGACCGGCGAAATGGGCAATGCCGGCCTTCAGCTGCGCCGGGCAGTGCAGCCTGCCGCTGCAGCGCGAAACCGCCTCCCCGGCCAGGCGCACGATGTCGGAGCCGCACACCGGGCAGTGCGTGGGCATGACGAACGGCTGGGCATCCGCCGGCCGGCGTTCCGGCAACACCCGCACCACTTCCGGGATCACGTCCCCGGCCCGGCGCACGACCACGCTGTCGCCGATGCGCAGGTCCTTTCGCCGCAGCTCATCCTCGTTGTGCAGCGTCGCGTTGGTGACCGTAGCGCCACCCACGAACACCGGCTGCAACCGCGCCACCGGCGTCACGGCGCCGGTGCGGCCGATCTGCACCTCGATGTTCTCGAGCACAGTCACGGCCTCCTCGGCCGGGAACTTGTGCGCCAGTGCCCAGCGCGGCGCGCGTGAGACAAACCCGAGCCGCTCCTGCAGGTCGATGCGGTCCACCTTGTAGACCACGCCGTCGATGTCGAACGGCAGCTGCGGCCGCAGACGGCCAAGCTGCGCGTAATAGGCCAGGCACGCCTCGATGCCGGTGACCCGCTGACGCTGCGGGCACACCGGCAACCCGAACTCGTGCAGGAGGTCCAGGCGCTCACCGTGACGCGCCGGCAACTGACCCTCGAAGCGCCCGTGGCCATAGCAGTAGAAGCGCAGCGGGCGCCGCGCGGTGACCTGCGGGTCCAGCTGGCGCAGGCTGCCGGCGGCGGCATTGCGCGGGTTGGCGAAGGGCTTCTCGCCGCGCGCCGCCTGCTCGGCGTTCAGACGGGCGAAGCCATCGCGCGGCATGAACACCTCGCCGCGGGCTTCGAGCAGCGGCGGCGGATTGCCGCGCAGGCGCAGCGGAATGGCAGCGATGGTGCGCACGTTGGCGGTCACGTCCTCGCCGGTGCTGCCATCGCCGCGCGTGGCCGCCTGCACCAGCAGGCCATCGCGGTACAGCACGCTGATGGCCAGGCCGTCGAACTTCGGCTCGGCGTGGTAGTCCACGACCGCCTCGCCGGTCAGCTCGCGCACCCGGCGGTCGAAATCGCGCACCTCGCCGTCGTCGAAGGCGTTGGCCAGCGACAGCATGGACACGGCATGCGTCACCTGTGCAAACGCGGCCGACGGCGCGCCGCCGACGCGCTGGCTCGGCGAGTCGGGCGTCACCAGCGCCGGGTGCTGCGCCTCCAGCGCCTGCAGCTCGCGCATCAGACGGTCGTACTCGGCGTCCGGGATGCTCGGCGCGTCCAGCACGTAGTAGCGATAGTCGTGCTCGGCGATTTCGCGCCGCAGGACATCGATGCGGGCACTCGCCCCGGCCTGGTCCATACGCCTTCCTGCACCTTGAAGATCGGCTCTGCGAGCGTCGCCAAACCTGCTCTGGGCGGGTTGGCGCACGCCGCCTGGAAAAAATCTGATTATCTGGGTATTCACACGATCGCCGGCGACGGCGACGGCGGCCCGGCTCCGCGCCCGCATTACCCGGCGCCCAGCTTGGGAAAACCGTGATTCTCAGTAAATCGCATGATCAGCGGCCAGCAGCCGCCGATGTTGAACGGGGTGAGCCCATCCGGACGCTTCGTGGCCCAACCCGCTACTCAAGAAACAGCCTGTAGGCCGCGCTGGCGGTCTCGTCCACGTACTCGAAACCCGCCTGCGCGAGGTGGGCCCGAAACCGCACCCGCTCGGCCGGTGGCACCTGCAACCCGACCAGGGCTCGCCCGTCGGCGGCGCCGTGGTTGCGGTAGTGAAACAGGCTGATGTTCCAGTGCGCGCCCAGACGGTGCAGAAAATGCGCCAGCGCGCCCGGCCTCTCATCGAACGTGAAGCGGTACAGCAGCTCGTCGGCCAGCTTGCCGTGGCCGCCGACCATGTGCCGCAGGTGCAGCTTGGCGGTCTCGTCCTCGGTCAGGTCGACCACCGCGTAGCCGTGCCGTCGCAGCTGTTCGTACAGGGCCTGACGCTGATTGCCGGCCGTCTGCACGCCCACGTACACGTGCGCCTCGCGGGCGCTGGCGTAGCGGTAGTTGAACTCGGTGATCTGGCGCGCGCCGATGGCTTCGCAAAAATGCAGAAAACTGCCCGGCCGCTCCGGAATGGTGGCGGCGAACACCGCCTCGCGCCGCTCGCCGATCTCGGCCCGCTCGGCCACGTAGCGCAGGCGGTCGAAGTTCATGTTGGCGCCGGAACACACGGCCACCAGCGAGCGGCCGCGACAGCGTTCGCGGGCCACGTAGCGCTTCAGGCCCGCCAGCGCCAGCGCGCCGGCGGGTTCGACGATGGCGCGCGTGTCCTCGAAGGTGTCCTTGATGGCGGCGCAGATCTCGTCCGGGTTCACCAGCAGCATCTCGTCCACGTACTGGCGCGCCAGACGAAACGGCTCGCGCCCCACCTGACGCACCGCGGTGCCGTCGGCGAACAGCCCGACGCTGCGCAGGCTGACCCGCCGGCCGGTGCGCAGCGAGCGCTCCATGGCGTCGGCGTCATCCGCTTCCACGCCGATGATGCGGATATCGGGGCGCAGGCGCTTCACATAGGCCGCGATGCCACCGATCAGCCCGCCGCCGCCGACCGGCACGAAGATGGCGTCGATCCGCCCCGGGTGCTGGCGCAGCAACTCGGCGCCGATGGTGCCCTGGCCGGCGATTACCAGCGGATCGTCGTAGGGATGCACGAAGCTGCGGCCCCGCTCGGCGGCAAGAACGCATGCATGCCGGGCGGCGGCGGCGTAATCGTTGCCATGCAGCAGCGCTTCGCCGCCGAGGCGTCGCACGGCATCGATCTTGATCTGCGGCGTGGTGACCGGCATCACGATCAGCGCATGGCTGCCCAGCCGGTGCGCGGCCAGCGCCACGCCCTGCGCGTGGTTGCCGGCCGAGGCCGTGATCACGCCGGCCTGCAAGGCCCGCCGTGGCAGATGCGCCATCTTGTTGTAGGCGCCGCGCAGCTTGAACGAGAACACCGGCTGCAGGTCCTCGCGCTTGAGCAGTACGCGGTTGCCCAGCCGTTGCGACAGGCGATCGGCGAGGTCCAGGGGCGATTCGATGGCCACGTCGTAGACGCGCGCATTGAGCGTCAGGACCAGATAGTCACGCTGCATGAGGTGTGTTGCTCGAAGGGGCGGTGAGACGGGGCCCGTCAGGCGCCCGCCAGTGCCACCGCTTCGTCCACGTCTACCGCAACCAGGCGCGACACGCCCGGCTCGGACATGGTGACGCCGGTCAGCTGGCCGGCCAGCTCCATGGTGGTCTTGTTGTGGGTGATGACGATGAACTGCACCCGCGCCGACATCTCGCGCACCAGGGCGCAGAAGCGGCCGACGTTGTGGTCGTCCAGCGGCGCGTCCACTTCGTCGAGCATGCAAAACGGGGCGGGGCTCAGCTCGAACAGCGCGAACACCAGCGCGATCGCGGTCAGCGCCTTCTCGCCGCCGGACAGCAGATGGATCGAGCTGTTGCGCTTGCCCGGCGGGCGGGCCACGATGCCGACGCCGCTTTCGAGCAGGTCGTCGTCGAGCAGTTCGAGGCGCGCCTCGCCGCCGCCGAACAGGCGCGGGAAGGCGGCCTGGAAGCCACCGTTGGCCTTGTCGAAGGTCTCCTTGAAGCGGCTGCGTGTCTCCCGGTCCATGCGCCGGATGGCCTGCTCCATGGTTTCGAGCGCCGCCGCCAGGTCCGCGTGCTGGGCGTCCAGATACGCCTTGCGCTCGGCCAGCTCGCGCTGCTCGTCGATGGCGGCCAGGTTGATCGCGCCCAAGCGTTCGATGCGGCGGGACAGATCGGCGATGGCGAGCTCCAGGGCCGCCTCGTCCGCGTCCGGCGGCAGTTCGGCCAGCAGGCGCCCGGGATCGGCGTCGAACTCCAGCGCCTGTTCGCGCAGGCCGGCGACGCGGGTTTCCAGCTCGGTCAGCCCGAGGCGTCCGGATTCGACCTCGCCGCGGCGCTCGTGCAGCGCCCGCTCGGCCAGCAGGCGCGCCTGATCGTGCTCGCGCAGCGCCGTCTCGGCGGCCGCCACCGCGTCGCGCGCCGCCGACAGGCGCGCCGCCGCCGACTCGCGCTCGGCCAGGTGCGTTTGCAGTTCCCGCTGCAGGGCTTCCAGCGGCGCGGCGGTGGCATGCTGCTCCTGCTGCGCCGCCGCCTGGCGCTCGCCGATGCCGTCGCGCTGTGCCTGCCAGCCGACCAGGGTTTTCTGCAGCGTAGCGACCTCGGTATGGGCGACCTGGACGCGCATGCGCAGGGTCTGCAGGCGCTCGCGGGCAGCGTCCTGCGCCGCCCGCGCGGCGCGCACGGCGGACTCGGCCTGCCGTCGCCGGGCCTCGCCCTGCTCGCGTTCCCCGGCCAGGCCGGCCTGTCGCCGGGCCGCCTCGTCGCGCGCCGCCCGGGCGCTCGCCAGTTCCGCTGCGTCGTGCGAGGCCTGCGCATCGATCTGCGCCAGCTCGTCGGCAATGGCCGTGCGCCGCGCCTGTGCGCGCTCGCGATGGGCCTGCGCCGCCGCGTGACGGGCTTGCAGATCGCTCAGCTGGCGCACGCCGGCCGCGTGCTGCTGGCGGGCTTCGCCGCGGGCGCGTTCGGCCTCGGCCAGGGCCGCTTGCGTCGCAGCTCGCTGCGCCTGCACCGCGGCCAGTTCCTGCTCGGCCTGCAACGCCGCCGCGCGCAGGCCGGCGATTTCCGCGCTGCGTTCCAGCACGCCCTCGCCGTGGTCGCGGGCCGGCACAGCCAGCCAGTTCGGCCCCACGCGGGTACCGTCCGCGGTGATCAGGCTCTCGTGCGCAGCGAGGTCACGACGGGCGGCCAGCGCGCCGGCCAGCGTATCCGCCCGCCGCACGCCGCCGATCAGCGACCGCAGGTCGACCGTACTGCGCACGGCGTCCAGCAGATCGCCGGCCGCTTCGCCCTTGCCCGACCGCGACTCCAGCAGCAGCAGCCCGGCCGCCTGTGCCAACCCGGCGGCGGACAGATCATCCAGACTGGCCACCACCTGCGCACCCAGCCACGGGCCAAGCGCCGCCTCGAGCGCGGCGCGCCAGTCGGCCGCGGCGTCCAGATCGTCGAGCAAGGCTTGGACCTGCACACCCTGCGCGCTCAGCCACGCCTCGGCCCGCCCACTGCCGGCCAGCGCCGCCTGCTGCAAGGTTTCGAACGAGGCCAGGCGCCCGCGCTGCTCGCGGATGGTGGCTTGCAGCCGGGCAAGCTCGGCAGCGGTCGCGTCCAGCTGCGCGCGACGGCTGCTGATGTCGGCCTCCAGGGCCGCCAGCGCCTGCTCTGCAGCGGACGCCTGCGCGCCGGCCCTGGCCAGTTGCTCGGCAAGCCCGGCCTCGTCGGCGGTGGATTCGGCCGCCAGTTGCTGCTGTTCGCGCAGCAGGCGCTGGCGCCGCTCTTCCAGGCGGGCGAGGTGCTCGGCCAGCCGCCGGGCGCGTTCCTGCTCCAGGCGCTCATGCTGGGCGGCCTCGCTCACCGCCGTGCTGGCGGCATCGTGGGCAAGGCGCGCCTGACTCAGGGCGGCTTCGGCAGCGGCGAGCGTTTGCGCGGCCTGCGCCAGCTCCGCTTCCAGGCGCTCCCGATCGGCATCGGCCGCCTGCTGGGCCGCGGCCAGCTGCACCAGGCGCGCCTCGGTCTGTGCGCACTGCTGATCGATCTGTTCGGCGCTGGCACTGAGGCGCGCCAGCTCCTGCGCCAGGCGTTCGCGCTGCTGTTGCAGCGCCGCGAGCGCCTGTTCGCAGCGGGCGACCTGCGCGCCGACCTGATACCAGGCCTGCTGGGTTTCGCCCAGGGCGGCCGTGGCCTGCGCGTGCGCATCGCGCGCCGCCTCGACCTGCGCTTCGCCCGCCCGCACGGCGGAAAGCGCCTGTTCCTGCGCCGTCACACTGCGTTCGAGTGCCGCTCGCCGCTCGCTCGCGGCGGCCTCCAGGACCTGCAGCCGAAACCCCAGCAACTGCCCGCGCGCCTGGCGCTCGGCGGCCTTCAGTTCGCGAAAGCTCTGCGCCGCGCGCGCCTGGCGCTCCAGCACAGCCAGGCGCCTGCCCAGCTCGTCCCGCAGGTCGTCCAGGCGCGCCATGTTGTCGCGGGTGTGGCGAATGCGGCCGGCCGTCTCGTGGCGGCGCTCCTTGTACTTGGAGATGCCGGCCACCTCCTCGATGTAGGCGCGCAGCTCCTCGGGCCGCGCCTCGATCAGGCGGGCGATCATGCCCTGCTCGATGATGGCGTAGCTGCGCGGGCCAAGCCCGGTGCCCAGGAAGATGTCGGTGATGTCGCGGCGCCGGCAGCGGCTGCCGTTTAGGAAATGGACCGACTGCCCGTCGCGTGCCAGTTCGCGCCGCACGGCGATCTGCGCGTAGGCTGCCCAGGCGCCGCCCAGAGTGCCGCCGGAATTGTCGAACACCAGCTCGACACTGGCCTTGCCGACCGGCTGGCGGGCACTGGAACCGTTGAAGATCACGTCCGCCAGCGCATCGCCGCGCAATTGACGGGCCGAGCTCTCGCCCAGCACCCAGCGCACGGCGTCGACCACGTTCGACTTGCCGCAGCCGTTCGGGCCCACCACGCCGGTCAGCGGCCCGCGCAGGTGCAGCGTGGTCGGATCAACGAAGGTCTTGAAGCCCGCCAGGCGAATGGTCTTCAGTTTCATGCCTGACGATGTTCCTGCAACCACCCGGTCCGTCGTTGTGGCCATGCGTGCCCGGACCGGATAATGCGCGCCCAAGCCCGACCCGGAGACCTGCGTGGCCAGTTCGCGTCCTGTTCGTTCGAAAAAGTCGCAAGCCGCTACCAGCGCGCTCGAAACCTTCGCCAATCCCCACCCGGGGCGGGACTATACGGTGCGCATGCGCTGCCCGGAGTTCACTTGCCTGTGCCCGAAAACCGGCCAGCCGGACTTCGCCACCATCCACATCGAGTTCGTGCCGGACCGGCTGTGCGTGGAGCTGAAGTCCCTGAAATTATATCTGTGGTCGTTTCGCGACCAGGGCGCGTTCCACGAGGCCGTCACCGGCCGCATCCTGGACGATCTGGTCGGCGCCATGGCGCCGCGCTTCCTGCGCGTGACGGCCGAATTCCTGGTACGCGGCGGCATTTACACCAGCGTCGTGGCCGAGCACCGGATGCCCGGCTGGACGCCGGCTGCGCCGGTAGTTCTGTCCTGACGCCATCGAAACGCTGACCCAGGAATGCAAAAGGCCCGGTCTTTTGGACCGGGCCTTTTTAAGATTTGGTAGCGGGGGCAGGATTTGAACCTACGACCTTCGGGTTATGAGCCCGACGAGCTACCGGACTGCTCCACCCCGCAACCGAGCCGCGAATGATACGGGCACTGGTCCGTCAGGGCAAGCCCGCTGTCACCGAGCGACCTAAAACACCGCCTGGCACAGCGCCAGCAAGGGCGCCGGGAACACGCCAAGACCCAGCACCAGAACGCCGTTTACGCCCATGAATACGCGCACGTCGAGGGCCGGGGAAATGGCCGGCTGTTCCTCTGCTGCATCGAAATACATGGCCTTGACCACACGCAGGTAGTAGAAGGCGCCGATGACCGAGAAGATCACCGCCACGATGGCCAGCCACAGCAGATCCTGCTGCATCACCGCGCGAATGACGCCGAGCTTGGCGTAAAAGCCAACCGTGGGCGGCACGCCCGCCAGCGAAAACAGGATCACCATCATCACCAGCGCCAGCCACGGCGAGCGCCGGTTTAGGCCGCGAAAATCCTCGATCCGGTCGGCCTCGAAGCCGGCGCGGCTCAGCAACATGATCATGCCAAAGGCTGCCAACCCGGTCAGCGCGTACGTGACCATGTAGAACAGGCTCGCCGCCAGGCCGGCCGGGCTGTTGGCCAGCACGCCAAGCAGTAGAAAGCCCATCTGCGAGATCGTCGAATAGGCGAGCATGCGTTTTACGTTGGCCTGCGCAATGGCGACCAGATTGCCCACCACCAGCGACAACACGGTCACCAGGATCAACATCTGTTGCCACTGCTGAGCCAGAGGCGCCGCGACGCCGGCCAGCAGTTTGACCACCAGCACGAAGGCCGCGAGTTTGCTGATGGTGGTCAGAAACGCCGTGACGGCGGTCGGCGCGCCGTGATAGACGTCCGGCAACCACATGTGAAACGGTGCAATGCCCAGCTTGAAGCCGATCCCCACCACCAGCATGGCCAGCGCGAGGCCCATCAGGGGGCTGAAATTGCCGGCGCGGGCATGTTCTCCAACCACCTGCGTCACGGTGGCCAGGTCCAGCGACGCGGTCAGCCCGTACAGCAGCGACATGCCGTACAGCAGCAGGCCCGAGGCCAGCGCGCCCAGAAAGAAATATTTGATCGCCGCCTCGCTGGCGTCGCCATTGTCGCGGTGCAGCGCGACCAGCGCATACGAGGACAGCGACAGCACCTCAAGGCCCAGATACAGCACCAGCAGGCTGCCGGCGCTGGCCATCACCAGCAGGCCGAGCGTGGCGAACAGCGACAGCAGCAGGAATTCGCCTGTCAGAAGCGCCCGCTGCCGCAGATAGTCCCGCCCATACAGAAACACGCCGAACATGATCAGCAGCGCCACCACCTTGATCACCACTGCGACGGCGTCCACCGTGTAGTGACCGCTGAAGGTGGTGGTCGGCCCGCTGTAACCCTGGGCCACCGCCAGCAGCGTCGCCAGCAGCGACAGCTGGGATACCACGTAGGTGTTGCTGCGCTCGCGGCCCGGCCAGAACAGGTCGACCAGCAGCACCACGCAGGCCATCGCCAGCAGCACCATTTCCGGCAGCGCCGGGGTCAGATCGGGAAGCATGAATTCCATGGGTCAGATGCCGTGTGCCTGGAGTGCCGCGCCTAGAGTCCGAGCTTGCCGCGCTGCAGGTGCGCCAGCAGCGTGTCTACCGTGGCATGGGTAAGGTCCAGCATCGGATTGGGCCACACGCCCATCGCCAGCACCGCCACGGCCAGCAGACCGAGCACGATGAATTCCTCGGCCTTCAGGTCCTTCAGTGCCGCCACCTTTGTGTTGCTTACCGCCCCGAAAATGACCCGCTTGTACATCCACAGGTTGTAGGCGGCGCCCAGCACCAGGCTGGTGCCGGCCAGCAGGGCGATCCAGAAGCTGCTCTCGAACGCCGCCAGGATGACCATGAACTCGCCGACGAAGCCCGACGTGCCGGGCAGACCGGAGTTGGCCATCGCAAACAGCATCATGAAGGCGGCGAACATCGGCATGGTGTTGACCACGCCGCCGTAATCCGCGATCTGGCGGCTATGCATCCGGTCGTACATCACGCCCACGCACAGGAACATGGCGGCCGAGATGAAGCCGTGCGAAACCATCTGCACCAGCCCGCCCTCGATGCCCTGGGCACTGAACAGGAAAGTGCCCAGCGTGACGAAACCCATGTGCGAGATGGACGAATAGGCGATCAGCTTTTTCATGTCCTGCTGCACCAGCGCCACGGCGCCGATATAGACCACCGCAATCAGCGACAGCGTGATCATCAGGCCGGAGAAGGCCATGCTGGCGTCCGGCGTGATGGGCAGCGACAGACGCAGGAAGCCATAGCCGCCCATCTTGAGCATGATCGCCGCCAGGATCACCGAGCCACCCGTCGGCGCCTCGACATGCGCATCCGGCAGCCAGGTGTGCACCGGCCACATCGGAATCTTGACCGCGAACGCGGCCAGGAAGGCCAGGAACAGCAGCTTCTGCGTCGGCAGATCGAGCCCCACCCGCTGGAAATCGAGCAGGCTAAAGCTGCCGGTCTTCAGGTGCAGGTAGATCAGCGCCACCAGCAGCAGCACGGATCCAAGGAACGTATAGAGAAAAAACTTCAGCGTGGCATACACGCGATTGGGGCCGCCCCAGACGCCGATGATGATGAACATCGGAATCAGCATGGCTTCCCAGAACACGTAGAACAGCATGCCGTCGACGGCGCAGAACAGGCCAATCATCAGCCCTTCCATGGCCAGGAAGGCGCCCAGGTACTGGCTGAGCTGCTTGTCGACCGATACCCGCGCCATGGCCACCACCAGCACCGTGATGAAGCTGGTCAGCAGGATGAACGGCAACGCGATGCCGTCGATGCCCAGGTGGTAGTAGATGGCGAACGACTCCACCCAGGGCGCGCGTTCGACGAATTGCAAACCGCCGTTGCCGGTATCGAAACCAGTGTACAGCGGCAGCGTGATGGCGAACTCCAGCAGCGCGACCGCCAGCGCCAGGCCGCGCGCGCGGGCTGGCCGGCCGTCGCCCGCCAGCAACCAGACCAGCACCGCGCCCGCAATGGGTGTCCAGACGGCGAGGCTCAACAGGGGCAGGGATTGGCTCATGACGGGCTCAGAAGCTCACGTACCAGATCATGCCCAGCAGCGCAGCCAGGCCGATGATCATGGCAAACGCGTAGTGGTACAGGTAACCGGTCTGGATGTGGCGCAGCGCGCCGGCCAGCCGGCCGATGCTGCGGGCGGTGCCGTTGACGGCCAGGCCATCGATCAGAGCGACATCGCCGACCCGCCACAACAGCCCGCCAATGCCGCGCAGGCCACCGGCGAACACGGCCTGGTTGATCTCATCGAAGTAGTACTTGCGCTCGAAGATGTGGTGAATCAGCGAGAAACGCTGGCGCACCATCGCCGGCCACTCGGGCCGCAGCAGATAGAACACCGCTGCCGTGCCCGCCCCGGCCAGCATCAGCCAGAACGGCAGCGCCGTGAAGCCGTGCAGGGCGAACGCCAGCGCGCCGTGGAAATGCTCGCCAAACTCGGCCAGCGTGGCGTGCTGCGGCAAGATCTGGATTGCCTTGCCGAAGTAATCGCCAAACAGCATCGGCCCGATCAGCGGCGCGCCGATCAGCACCGATGGTATCGCTAGCAGCAGCAGCGGGCCTGTCACCACCGCCGGCGACTCGTGCAGGTGCTCTGCGGCGTGGTGGTCCAGCCGCGAGCGGCCGTGGAACACCAGGAACAGCAGCCGGAAGCTGTACAGCGACGTCACGAACACGCCGCCGAGCACCGCAAAGTGCGCAAAGCCGGCGGCCGGCAAGGACGACGCCGCCACCGCCTCGATGATGGCGTCCTTGGAATAAAAGCCCGCAAAGCCGGGGAAGCCGACCAGCGCCAGGGTGCCGATCCAGGCCGTGAGCGCCGTGATCGGCATGTGCTTCCACAGGCCGCCCATCTTGCGCATGTCCTGCTCATGATGCAGGCCGATGATTACCGAGCCGGCGGCCAGGAACAGCAGCGCCTTGAAGAAGGCGTGCGTGCCGAGGTGAAAGATCGCCGCCGAGTAGGCCGACACGCCCAGCGCGACGGTCATGTAGCCCAGCTGCGAGAGCGTGGAATACGCCACCACACGCTTGATGTCGGTCTGCACCAACCCCAGCAGACCCATGAAAAAGGCCGTCACGGCACCGATGAACAACACGAAATTCAGCGCCGCCTCGGACAGCTCGAACAACGGCGACATGCGCGCCACCAGAAAGATGCCGGCGGTGACCATGGTCGCGGCATGGATCAGCGCCGAGATCGGCGTCGGGCCTTCCATCGAGTCCGGCAACCACACATGCAGCGGCACCTGCGCCGACTTGGCCATGGCGCCGATGAACAGCAGCACGCAAATCACCGTCAGCGCGGACCACTCACGGCCCGGCCAGATTTGCAGAGTCTCGCCGGTCATTTCGGGGGCCTTGGCAAAAATGGCCGCGAAATCGAGACTGCCGAACAGCGACAGCACGGCGGCGATGCCCAGGATCATGCCCAGATCACCGACCCGATTGACCAGGAAGGCCTTCAGGTTGGCAAAGATGGCCGACTCCTTCTCATACCAGAAGCCGATCAGGAGGTATGAGACCAGTCCCACGCCTTCCCAACCAAAGAACAGCTGCAGGAAGTTGTTTGCCGTCACCAGCATCAGCATGGCGAAGGTGAACAGGCTGATGTAGCTGAAAAAGCGCTGGTAACCCGGATCGTCGTGCATGTAACCGATGGTGTAGACATGCACCATCAGCGACACGAACGTCACCACCAGCATCATGGTGGCAGTCAGCTCGTCGATCAGGAAACCGATCGAAACCTGCAGCGGACCGCTTTGCAGCCAGGTGTAAAGATCGGTATTGAGCACATAATCGCCGCCGGTCGCCTTGCCGGCCAGCAGCAGCCAGAAGACATAGCAGGACAGCGCAAACGAAATCCCCACCCCGAGGATGGTGACGATATGCGCGCCGCTGCGCCCGATCAGGCGTCCGCCCAGGCCAGCGATGATCGCTCCGGCCAGTGGCGCCAGCACCACGCCCAGACAGATGAGGGTCAGCTTTTCCATCGCTCAGCCCTTCAGGTGGTCGAGGTCCTGGACGTTGATCGACGCCCGGTTGCGGAACAGCACCACGATGATGGCAAGACCGATGGCCGATTCCGCCGCCGCCACAGTGAGCACGAAAAACACGAACACCTGCCCGGCAATGTCGTGCAGGAAATGCGAGAAGGCGACGAAGTTCATGTTGACCGCCAGCAGCAACAGCTCCACCGACATCAGCAGAATGATCATGTTCTTGCGGTTGATGAAAATGCCGAACATGCCAAGCGCGAACAAAATGGCGCCCAGCACCAGGTAGTCGGTGAGCGTGACCATGCAGTCTTACCTGTCCTTTGCCGAGTCGTCTTCGCCGCCATCGCCACGGGGCAGATCCAACAGATGCATGCGCCCGCGCGGGGTGATGTGAACCTGCGCCGAGGGCGAAATGTATTTGCTGGCGCGCGCGCCTCGGAAAGTCAATCCGATGGCTGCCACCATGCCGATCAGCAGAATCACGGCGGCAATCTCGAATGGATAGGCATACTCGGTATAGAGGACCGCGGCGATTGCCTGCACATTGCTGACCTCGGCCGCGCCCGGCAATGGCGGTCGCGCCAGGGCCGTGTCCAGCTGACCGGTGCCGTAGACCAACACCATCTCGAACACGATCAGCAGCGTCACCGCCAGGCCCAGCGGCAGGTGGCTGCCGAAGCCTTCGCGCAACTCAGCCCGATCGACATCCAGCATCATCACCACGAACAGCCACAGCACCATCACCGCGCCCACGTAAACCAGAACCAGGGCGATGGCCAGGAACTCCGCCTCCAGAATCAGCCACAAGCCGGCGCAGGTGAAGAACGCCAGCACCAGGAACAGCACCGCCCGCACGGCATTGCGCACGCTGACCACCATACCGGCGGCGAACACGAGGATCGCCGACAGAAGATAAAACACAAACTTCTCAGTACCCATGACGACCGCCGCGAATGGATGAAGGGTCAGCGGTACGCGGCATCGGCCGCGCGGTCGGCGGCGATCTGCGCTTCCATGCGATCACCGATGGCCAGCAATGTCGACTTGTCGTAAACCCGCTCGGCGTTCTCTTCCATGTGGAAATGATTGAAGCGCGTCAGCACGATGGAATCGACCGGGCAGGCCTCCTCGCAGAAACCGCAGTAGATGCACTTGAACATGTCGATGTCGTAGCGCGTGGTGCGGCGTGTGCCATCGGCACGCTCATCGGATTCGATCGTGATGGCCAGAGCCGGGCACACCGCTTCGCACAGCTTGCAGGCGATGCAGCGCTCCTCGCCGTTCGGGTAGCGGCGCAACGCGTGCAGGCCGCGAAAGCGCGGCGATACCGGAGTCTTCTCCTCCGGAAACTGCACCGTGATCTTCGGCTTGAACAAGTGACGCAGGGTCACGCCGAGCCCGGACAGCAGTTCGAGCAGCAGCAGACTCTTGAAGTACTGAGCAACGCGGGTCATGACACGGCCCTCAGTTGAACCACGGTGGCAGGCGATACAGCACAGCCGTTGACACCACCACCAGCCAGACGATGGTGATCGGAATGAAGACTTTCCAGCCCAGGCGCATGATCTGGTCGTAGCGGTAGCGCGGGAAGGTGGCTCGAAACCACAGGAAACAGAACAGCAGGAAGGCGACCTTGGCGATCAGCCACAGCGGGCCGGGCACCCAGGCGAACGCGCCTTCCAGCAACGGGATGCCCTGAAACGGCGACAGCCAACCGCCCAAGAACATGGTGGCCGCCAGCGTCGACACCAGGATCATGTTGGCGTATTCAGCCAGGAAAAACACCGCGAAGCTCATGCCGGAATACTCGACATGAAAACCCGCGACGATTTCCGACTCACCCTCGGCGACATCGAACGGCGCGCGATTGGTCTCGGCCACCGCCGATATGAAATAGATGACGGCGATCGGCAGCATCGGTAGCCAGAACCAGGTCAGCAGGTTGCCGTTCTGGGCCAGCACGATCTTTTGCAGGTTCAGACTGCCGGCGCCGATCAGCACCACCACGATGGCAAAGCCCATGGCGATTTCGTAAGCGACGATCTGCGCCGCCGAACGCATGGCGCCCAGGAAGGCATAGCGCGAGTTCGACGCCCAGCCGGCCAGGATCACGCCATACACGCCCATGGACGTGATGGCCAGCACGTACAGCAGGCCGACGTCGATGTCGGCGATGACCAGACCCTCGCCGAACGGCACCACCGCCCAGGCGCCCAGCGCCGGGCCGATCACCAGCACTGGCGCCAGATAGAACAGGAACGGATTGGCCCGCATCGGCACAATCACTTCCTTGGTCAGCAGCTTGAGCGCGTCGGCGATCGGCTGCAGCCAGCCGCGCGGCCCGACCCGATTCGGCCCGATGCGCAGCTGCATGTAGCCGATCACCTTGCGCTCGGCGAAGGTCAGCCAGGCTACCGACACCAGCACCGGCACCAGTACCACGCCGATCTTGAGCAGGTTCCACAGCAGCAGTTGCAGCGGTTCGGGCACCGCCTGCCACAGCAGCGTCAACTGTTCGACCATCACACCCGCTCCAGCGTGAGCGGCCCATAGGCCGTGCCCAGACCCCGCGTGCCGTCCAGCCCGGACGGGATGTACGCCGTGCCATCCGCCACCCGCGCATCCACGGCCAGCGGCAGTTCGAGCACCGCATCGCCCTGACACACGCGCAGGCGGTCGCCGGCGGCGAAATCAAGGCGCCGGCATTCGGATGCGTTCAGATACACCGCCGCGGCTGGCAGCTCCGCGCGCTGCTGCAGCGCCCCGGCGCGGCGCACCAGAGGATCGCTGCGGTAACTGGGCCAGTCGCCGACGCGGGTCAGGCCACCGTCACCGGCCGGCCAGGCCAGGCCGGCAGGATCAACCGTTGCCGCCGAGAAGGCGACCGCTTCCACCGCCGTCTGCACTTCGGCGCGCACGGCGGCAATGTTGTCGTGCTCGAAACCCGGCAGATCAAGAAGATTGGCCAGCACGCGCAGGATCTTCCAGCCGGGGCGCGCCTCCCCCGGGGGCTTGAGCGCACCCTCGAAGCTCTGCCAGCGGCCCTCGCCGTTGACGAAGCTGCCACCGGTCTCGGTGAAGGCGGCCATCGGAAGAATGACGTCGGCATAGCCGCGCATGGCATCGGTCACGAACGGGCTGAGCACCACCACGCATTGGGCCGCCTCGAGCGCCGCCAGCGCGGTGCTGCCTTCAGCACAATCGAACTCGGGCTCGACGCCGGCCAGCAGATAAGCGCGCAGATGCTGTTCCAGCATGGCGCGGGCATTCAGCCCGCCCTGCGTCAGATGGCCGCCACCCGCACGCCGGTGCGGCACCGCACCGGCCAGCCAGGCGCCCGCGCCATTGCCGCCGGGGCTGGTTTCCGCCAGCGTGCCGCGGGCAAGTTCCGCAATGAGAGCCGCCAAAGCGCGCAACGCACCGTAGAAAGGGCTTGCAAGCGCCTGATCGCCCAGCAGGACTAGCGCGCCCGGCTGCTGCTTGAGAGCACCGGCAACCTCGCGCTGCCAGGGCGTCGCGACCACGCCGGCGAGACGCTCGCTCCAGGCGGCAGGAACGCCCGAGCCGTCCAGCAGCCCCACCGCAATGCCGGCCAGTTCGGCCACCATCGCGGCCGGATCGCGCACCATCACACCGCGCAGCGGGTAGTTGAAGTCGTAGTCGTAGCTGCTGAGCGAAAAGCCCGCCGCGCCGCGCTTGATGACCGCCTTGCGCAGGCGCGTGTTCAGCAGCGGCTGGTCCTTGCGCAAATTACTGCCGACCAGCAGAAACGCCGGCACCTGCTCGAGGCTGGCAATCGGCGGCAGGCCCGGGTGGCGAGGCAGCGCAGCGTCGGCGCTGAAATCCGACTGCCGCAGGCGATGATCCACGTTGTTGGAACCGAGCGCCCGCAGCAGCTTCTGGGCCAGGTACAGCTCTTCCGTGGTCAGGGTCGGCGCCAGCAGGGCGCCCAGATGGGCCGGCCCATATTCCTTGAGCACCGCCTGCAGGCCTTCCGCGGCGGCGGCGAGCGCCTCTTGCCAACTCACTTCCTGCCAGGCATCCCCCTTGCGCAGCAGCGGCTGGCGCAGCCTGTCGGGACTGCCGAGGCCCAGGTAGGAATAGCGGTCGCGATCGGACAGCCAGATTTCATTGACCGCCTCGTTGGCGCGCGGCAAAAAGCGCTTCACGACGCCATTGGCGACATTGATTTCAAGATTGCTGCCCACGCAGTCGTGCGGGCTCACGCTGGGCCGGCGCTCCAGCTCCCAGGCACGGGCCGTGAACCGGTACGGCTTGTTTGTCAGCGCACCCACCGGGCACAGGTCGACCACGTTGCCGGACAGCTCCGACTCCACCGCGCGCTGAATGTAGGTGCCGATGCGCATGAACTCGCCGCGCCCGGTGGCGCCCAGCTCCTTCACGCCGGCGATCTCCTCGCCAAAGCGCACGCAGCGCGTGCAATGAATGCAGCGCGTCATCTCGGTCTGGATCAGCGGGCCGACATCCCGGTCGTCGACCACGCGCTTAGCTTCCGTATAACGCGATTCCACCTTGCCGAAGCCGAGCGCCGTGTCCTGCAACTCGCATTCGCCGCCCTCGTCGCAGATCGGGCAGTCCAGCGGATGGTTGATCAGCAGGAATTCCATCACCGCGCGCTGCGACTGCAGGGCCTTGGGCGACTTGGTGAACACTTTCATGCCGTCGGCCAGCGGCGTGGCGCAGGCCGGCACCGGCTTTGGCATTTTCTCGACTTCGACCAGGCACATGCGGCAATTGGCCGCCACACTCAGTTTCTCGTGATAGCAGAAGCGCGGCACAGTGATGCCGGCCGCGTCGGCGGCCTGGATGATCATCTGGCCCTTGCGCGCCTGCAGCGCTACGCCGTTGATCTCGATATTCAGCAGATCGTCGCTCATGGGCTTTCTTTGATGTGCCGGCTCAGGCGGCCACGCCCAGCCGGTCCCCGACCAGGCTGCGCTTGTGTTCGATGTAGTAGGCGAATTCGTGGCGGAAATGCCGCAGCATGCCCTGCACCGGCATGGCGGCGGCATCACCCAGGGCACAGATGGTGCGCCCGGCGATGTTGCCGGCCACGCTTTCCAGCAGCTCCAGGTCCTCCGGCCGGCCCTTGCCCTCGACGATGCGCGTGACCACCCGGTACAGCCAGCCGGTGCCCTCGCGGCACGGCGTGCACTGGCCGCAGGATTCCGCGAAGTAGAACCGCGAGATACGCTGCAGCATGCGCACCATGTCGGTGGTCTCGTCCATCACCACCACCGCCCCGGAACCGAGCAGCGAGCCGGCTTTGGCGATGGAGTCGTAATCCATGTTCGCTTCCAGCATCGTCGCCGCCGGCAACACCGGCACCGACGAGCCGCCGGGAATCACGGCCTTCAGTTCCCTGCCCCGCCAAACGCCGCCGGCCAGAGCCAGCAGATCCTTGAACGGGGTGCCGAGCCGAATCTCGTAATTGCCGGGTTTCTCGACATGCCCGGAGACCGAGAAAATCTTGCTGCCACCCGCCTTCTCGACGCCCAAAGCCGCGAACCAGGCCGCCCCATTGCGCAGTATGGCCGGCACCGAAGCCAGCGTTTCGACGTTGTTGATGGTGGTCGGCCGGCCGTACAGGCCAACCGCTGCCGGGAACGGCGGCTTGAAGCGCGGCATGCCCTTCTTGCCTTCGAGCGACTCCAGCAAAGCGGTTTCCTCACCGCAAATGTAGGCGCCGGCGCCGAGCGTGCCGTACAGCTCGCAGTCCACGCCCGATCCCTGGATACCGCACCCCAGCAGGCCGGCAGCGTAGGCCTCCTTGAGCGCTGTCTCGAAGCGGCTGAACACCTCGTCCATCCACTCGCCGCGCAGGTAGCAGTAGCCGACCGTCGCGCCCATGGCGTAGGCGCCGATGGCCATGCCTTCGACCAACGCATGGGGATTGAAGCGGATGATGTCGCGGTCCTTGCAGGTGCCCGGTTCCGATTCGTCGGCATTGCAGACCAGGTACTTCTGGCCGGGCGCGTTGCGCGGCATGAACGACCATTTGAGACCGGTCGGAAAGCCGGCACCGCCGCGGCCGCGCAGACCGGAGGCCTTGACTTCCTCGATGACCTGGTCGGGGCTCAGTTCGCCGGCCAGGATGCGCCGCCAGGCGCTGTAACCGCCCAACCGGACGTAGGTGTCGTACGACCAGGGTTCCGGCTCGCCCAGGGTCTCGAAACAGACTTTGACTTCCGCACCCATGGTGTCAGTCCAGCGCGTCCAGAATTTGGTCGACCCGCTCGGGTGTCAGGTGCTCGTGGTAGACGTGGTCCACCTGCATCATCGGCGCCCCGCAGCAGCCTGCCAGGCACTCTTCCTCGAGCTTCAGATAGAACTTTCCATCCGGCGTGCTGCCACCCTGCTTCACGCCGAGCCTGCGCTCGACATGCGCCACGATGTCATCGGCGCCGCGCAGCATGCACGAAATGTTGGTGCACACCGAAATCGAGTGCCGGCCAACCGGTTTGGCCTCGAACATCGAGTAAAAGCTCACCACCTCGTACACGTCCATGGATTCGAGCTGCAAGTAGCTTGCAACCGCGTCCATCAGCTCAACCGTGAGGTAGCCGCCGTTCTCGTGCTGCACCTCGCGCAGCGCCGCCAGCACCGCCGAGCGCTTCTGGTCGGCCGGGAACTTGGCCAGCCAGTGGTCGATTTCGTGGCGGGCATGTTCGGACAGGATGCCCTGATACAGGTCGCTCATCGGTCGATCTCGCCAAACACGATGTCCAGGGTGGCGATGATGGCCACCAGGTCGGCCAGCATGTGGCCGCGCACCATCTCGTCGATGGCCGCCAGGTGCGGGAACCCCGGCGCGCGCAGCTTGACCCGATACGGCTTGTTCGAGCCATCGCTGATCATGTACACGCCAAACTCGCCCTTGGGCGCCTCCACCGCCGCATACACCTCGCCCTGCGGTACGGCGTAGCCTTCGGTGAACAGCTTGAAGTGGTGGATCAGCGCCTCCATGTCGGCCTTCATCTCGGTGCGCGATGGCGGCGTGATCTTGTGGTCGGCCAGCATCACCGGGCCCGGGTTGGCGCGCAGCCAGTCCACGCACTGGCGGATGATGCGGTTCGACTGCCGCATCTCGGCCACGCGCACCAGGTAGCGGTCGTAGCAGTCGCCGTTGACGCCCACCGGAATCTGGAAATCCAGCTCGTTGTAGACCTCGTACGGCTGTTTACGCCGCAGGTCCCAGGCCACGCCCGAGCCACGCAGCATGGGGCCGGTAAAGCCCAGTTGCTTCGCCCGCTCGGCACTGACCACGCCAATGCCGACTGTGCGCTGCTTCCAGATGCGGTTGTTGGTGAGCAGGGATTCGTAATCGTCGACGCAGCCGGGGAAGCGCTCGGTAAAGGCTTCGATGAAGTCCAACAGGCTGCCTTCGCGGTCGCGATTGATGGCCTTGATGGCCTTCTCGTCGCGCCACTTGGAAGTCTCGTACTTGGCCATGCTGTCCGGCAGGTCGCGGTACACGCCGCCGGGGCGGTAGTAGGTCGCGTGCATGCGCGCGCCGGAGACCGCCTCGTAGCAGTCCATCAGGTCCTCGCGCTCGCGAAAGGCGTACAGGAACACCGTCATCGCGCCCATGTCGAGCGCGTGCGCGCCCAGCCACATGAGGTGGTTCAGGACGCGCGTGATCTCGTCGAACAGCACGCGGATGTACTGCGCGCGCTTTGGCGGCTCGATGCCCAGCAGCTGCTCAATGGCCAGCACGTAGGCGTGCTCGTTGCACATCATGGACACGTAATCGAGCCGGTCCATGTAGCCGATGGAATGGTTGTACGGCTTGCTCTCGGCCAGCTTCTCGGTGCCCCGGTGCAGCAGGCCGACGTGCGGGTCGGCGCGCTGCACCACCTCGCCGTCCATCTCCAGCACCAGGCGCAGCACGCCGTGGGCCGCCGGATGCTGCGGCCCGAAATTCATTGTGTAGTTACGGATCTCGGACATCTCGCCCTACCCCGGCCGGGTGCTCGTAGCGAAAATCGTCGCGCCGCACGCGCGGCACGCTGATGCGGTTCTCGATGCTCACCGGCTCGTACACCACGCGACCCTGCGTCGGGTCGTAGCGCATCTCGACTTCGCCGTTGAGCGGAAAATCCTTGCGCAGCGGATGGCCGACGAAACCGTAGTCGGTCAGGATGCGGCGCAGGTCCGGGTGGCCATCGAAGACGATGCCCAGCAGATCGAAGGCCTCGCGCTCGAACCAGTTGGCGGCCGGCCACACGTCGATGACCGAAGCGACCAGCGGAAACTCATCGTCCAGGCAAGCCCGCACGCGCAGCCGGGCGTTGTGCGTGGTGGACAGCAGGTGGTAGACGACGGCGAACCTGGGTCGTGCGGCATCCGGTGCCTGCGGAAAGTCGCTGTAATCCACGCCGCACACGTCAATGAGCTGATCGAAGGCCAGATCGGGCGCGTCGCGCAGCGCGCGGCAGACGGCCTCCACGGCCTCGGCAGGAATCTCCAGCGTGATCTGCTCGGCGGCGCCCACGCTCGCCTGCGCCGCAGCCTCGCCCAGCGTTTCGCGCAGGCGCGCCAGCAGATTGTCGGCCCGGATACTCATGGCTCAGCGGGCGATGGTGTGGGTGCGGCGAATCTTGTTCTGCAGCTGGATCAGCCCGAACAGCAAGGCCTCCGCCGTCGGCGGACAACCCGGCACGTAGACATCCACCGGCACGATGCGGTCGCAGCCGCGCACCACGGCGTAGGAGTAGTGGTAGTACCCGCCGCCGTTGGCGCAGGACCCCATCGACAACACCCAGCGCGGCTCGGCCATCTGGTCGTACACCTTGCGCAATGCCGGCGCCATCTTGTTGACCAGCGTGCCGGCCACGATCATCAGATCCGACTGGCGCGGGCTGGGGCGGAAAATGATGCCGAAGCGGTCCAGGTCATAGCGCGCGGCGCCGGCCTGCATCATCTCCACCGCGCAGCAGGCCAGGCCGAAGGTCACCGGCCACAGGGAACCGGTCTTGCTCCAGTTGACCACCTGGTCGACGGTGGTGGTCAGGAAACCGCGCTCGGCGAGTGCCTCTACTCCCATTCGAGCGCCCCTTTCTTCCACTCGTAGATGAAGCCGACCACCAGCAGGCCCAGGAACAGCATCATGGCGGCAAAGCCGAAACCGCCGACCAGGCCCTGCTTGAGGCCCACTGCCCACGGGAAAAGAAACGCCACTTCCAGGTCAAAGATGATGAACAGAATGGCCACCAGGTAGTAGCGCACGTCGAACTTCATGCGCGCGTCCTCGAAGGCCTCGAAGCCGCACTCGTAGGGCGCGTTCTTTTGCTTGTCGGGCCGGTTGGGGCCGATGAAGCGCCCGGCCAGGATGGCGATGGCACCGATGGCCACGCCGACGGCCAGCAGCAGTGCGATGGGCAGGTATTGCAGCAACATGCGTAAGGAATCCTGGTCCTTGGCTCGCGACAGCGGTTGTGTTCGGAACTGTGCAGGCGCCGCGGATCGACCGGGCGCTTCAAACGTTTGGTGCCGATGGTCGGACTCGAACCGACACGACTTGCGTCACCACCCCCTCAAGATGGCGTGTCTACCAATTCCACCACATCGGCTGAATCACTTGGCGGGCGCCGCCGGTGCCGGCGCAGAACCCTCACCGGCTGGCGCCGGTGCTGCCGGCTGGCTCGCCGGCGCGGGCGCCAGTTTATCAGTAACGCTCGCCGGTCCGCTGGCATTGGCGCCCAGATAAGCGAGCACCAGACTGGTCAAAAACAGCGCCGTGGCCAGCCAGGCGGTCAGGCGGGTCAGGAACGAACCGGCGCCGCGACTGCCGAACACCGTCTGCGAAGAGCCGCTGCCGAAAGCCGCCCCAGCCTCGGCGCCCTGCCCCTGCTGGACCAGCACCAGTCCGACCAGCACCAGGCAGATCGCCACATGAACCACAAGCAGAACCATCATCATCGGGGAAGTGCCGCCTTGCAAATGGAAAGGAACTGGTCGGCCACCAGACTGGCACCACCAATGAGGCCGCCGTTCACATCCGGCTGCGCGAACAGGCCAACCGCATTATCCGGCTTCACGCTGCCGCCATAAAGCAGCGTGGGTGTCCGCGCGCCGCGACTGACCCGATCGCGGATGAAGCGGTGTGATGCCTGCGCCTGCTGGGGCGTGGCCACCCGCCCGGTGCCGATGGCCCATACGGGCTCGTAGGCAATCACCGCGTCGGCGAGCGCCTGATCGCCGCACAGCTCGAGCACCGCATCGATCTGCGCGGCGAGCACGGCCTCGGTCGCATCCGCCTCGCGCTCGGCCAGCTGCTCACCCACGCACAGGATTGGCACCAGTCCGTGACTGACGGCGGCCCGGAATTTTTGCGCTACGAGCGCGTTGCCCTCGCCATAAAGGCTGCGCCGCTCGGAATGTCCGACGATGACATACCGACACCCGACATCGCCCAGCATCGGCCCGGACACTTCGCCGGTGTAGGCGCCGGATGCTTCAACGGCCACGTTCTGCGCGCCAAGGGCCAGCTGCGTACCGGCCAGTAAACCGGCCGCCTGCGACAGATAGGGATACGGCGGACAGATCGCGACGTCAACCTCGTCCAAGCCCACAAGGCCGGCTTTCAGATCGCCGATGAGGTCAGCCACGGTCGCACGGTCACCGTGCATCTTCCAATTTCCAACGACCAGGCAGCGGGACATGGACAAGTCACAGGTGGGTGACAGAAAAGGGGCGCATGGTACTGGCGCGCCCAAGGCGAATCAAACCTGCAAAAGGGCCCCTGGCAGATCGCCCACTAAAGAACCGTTAGCGGCCTTGCGCCATGGCCAGGCGCACCTGTCCGGCGATGTACTCGCACAGGGCGTCCACCTGACCCGGATCTTGCCCTTCCACCATCACCCGCACCAGCGGCTCGGTACCGGATTTTCGAAGCAGCACGCGGCCGCGTTGATCGAGCTGGTCCAGCGCGTCCTGGACCGCCTGCCGCACCAGCTCGGAGCCGTCGGCGTCGAACCCGGCGTCCAGAGGAACATTGACCAGACGCTGCGGATACTTGGACATGAACTTCTTGAGCTCGCCCAGCGACCGGCCCGTGTCGCGCGCCACGGCGAGCACCTGCAGTGCGGTAACCAGACCGTCGCCGGTGGTATTGCGATCAAGGTTGATCACATGCCCGGACGTCTCGCCGCCGAGCAACCAGTTGCGTGCCCGAAGCTGTTCCATCACGTAGCGATCACCCACCTTGGCGCGCTCAAACGCAACCCCGGCCTCGACCAACGCGCGCTCCAGCCCAAAATTGCTCATCAAGGTGCCGACCACGCCGCCGCCAAGCGTCCCCGCGTCATGCCGGGCCAGCGCCAGTAAACCCAGAATCTCGTCACCGTCCACGATCTGTCCGGCGGCGTCCACCATCAGCAGCCGGTCAGCATCGCCATCGAGCGCAACCCCGATGTCAGCGCCCTCGTCCAGCACTTTGCGCTGCAGGGCCGCCATCGAGGTCGAGCCGCAGTCGCGGTTGATGTTGAAACCGTCAGGGCTGACACCGATGGCAGTCACCGTCGCGCCCAGTTCCCGAAACACGGCCGGGGCAACCTGATAGGCCGCCCCGTTGGCCGCATCGACGACAACCTTGCAGCCCTTCAGATCCATGTGGTCCGGCAGAGCGCGTTTGCAAAACTCGATATATCGCCCACCCGCGTCCACCGCCCGGCGCGCCCGGCCGATGTCGGTGGGCGGCACCATCACCAGAGGCCGGTCAAGGCATTGCTCGATCTGTGCCTCCAAAGCATCGGACAGCTTCTCGCCGCTGGCCGAGAACACCTTGATGCCGTTGTCGGGGTAGGCGTTGTGCGAGGCGCTGATCACGATGCCGGCCCGCGCATGCAGGGTGCGCGTCAGATACGCCACGGCCGGCGTTGGCATCGGGCCCAGCAGCAGGCAGTCCATGCCGGCAGCCGACAGGCCGGATTCAAGCGCGGATTCCAGCATGTAGCCGGATACGCGCGTGTCTTTCCCCACCACGACCGTGCCCTTGCCTTCCCGGCGCAGGACGCAGCCGATGGCCCAACCCAGGCGCAGCACAAAATCGGGCGTAAAAAAGCCCTCGCCCACCGTGCCGCGCACACCGTCGGTGCCGAAATAATGTCGTTCAGCCATTGCCTTCTCCCTTCACGGCCGCCAGTACCGTGAGTGCCTGTGTTGTGTGTTCCACGTCGTGCACGCGCAGCAGCCGGGCGCCGCGCTCGGCCGCCAGCATGGCCAGCGCTATGGACCCGCCCAGGCGGTCCCCGACCGGCGCGCCGGTAATGGCGCCGATCAGCGACTTGCGCGACAGGCCCACCAGCAGCGGCACGCCCAAACTGGCCAGCCGCGGCAGGCCGCGCAGCAGATCGAGATTGTGCGCCACGGTCTTGCCGAATCCGAAGCCCGGGTCGATCAGCAATCGATTGCGGGCGATCCCGACCTGCTCGCAGGCGGCGATTCGGTGCTCCAGAAACCTCATCACCTCGGCCACTACATCGCCGTAGTGCGGCCTTTCCTGCATCGTGGCCGGCTCGCCCTGCATGTGCATCAGCACTACCGGCACGCCAAGATCGGCTGCGGCTTCCAGGGCACCGGACTCGCGCAGTGCCGCCACGTCGTTGATCAAGCCGGCGCCCGCGGCGACTGCCGCGCGCATGACCTCCGCATGGCGGGTGTCAATCGAAATGGGCACCCGAAGCTGCGGTGCCAAACGTGTGATGACCGGCAGCACCCGCTGCAATTCCTCGTCAACCGACACGCGGGCCGCACCGGGACGCGTCGATTCCGCGCCGATGTCGACCACCGCCGCACCGGCCGCCTGCAGGGCAAGCGCCCGCGCGCAGGCGGCCTGCACATCGCCCCCCACACCATCGCCCGAGAACGAGTCGAGCGTCAGGTTCAGCACGCCCATTACCGCCGGACGAGACAGGTTCAGCGGCTTGCCGGCGCAATCCAGAAGCATGCTATTCAGGTACGCACGCCGGCCAGTGGCGGCCGGCGACCGCGTGGGTCAGGGCAGGCTCGGGGCACCGTCCGCGTCGGCATCCGCGGCGGGAGCCGGCGGCGGCGCCGGCCGATCGCTGGCCTGCGGTGCAACCACGCGCGGCGGGCGACCTGCCATCAGGTCGTCGATCTGGTCCTTGTCGATGGTCTCGAAACGCATCAGCGCATCGGCCATCGCGTGCAGGGTATCCAGACGCGCAGTCAGGATTTCCTTGGCGCGGGCGTAATTGCGCTCCAGGATGGCGCGGATTTCCTCGTCGATGGTGGAGGCGGTGTCGTCCGACACGTTCTTGTGCTGGGTCACGCTGCGGCCCAGGAACACCTCGCCCTCGTCTTCCTCGAAAGTCATCGGCCCCAACCGCGCCGACATGCCCCAGCGGGTCACCATGTTGCGGGCGATCTCGGTGGTGCGCTTGATGTCGTTGGAGGCGCCGGTGGTCACCGCCTGCGGTCCGAACACCAGCTCCTCGGCGATGCGCCCGCCGTACAGGCTGCAAATCTGGCTCTCCAGCCGCTCGCGGCTGAGGCTGTAGCGGTCTTCCTCCGGCAGGAACATGGTCACGCCCAGCGCCCGCCCGCGCGGGATGATGCTGACCTTGTACACCGGATCGTGCGAGGGCACCGACAGGCCGACGATGGCGTGGCCAGCCTCGTGGTAGGCCGTGAGGCGCTTCTCGTCGTCGTTCATGACCATCGAGCGGCGCTCGACACCCATCATGATCTTGTCCTTGGCGCGGTCGAAATCGTCCTGATCCACGACCCGCTTGTTGAAACGGGCCGCGAACAGGGCCGCCTCATTGACCAGGTTGGCCAGATCGGCGCCCGAGAAACCGGGCGTGCCCCGGGCCACCACCTCGGCATCCACGTCGGAGGCCAGCGGCACCTTCTTCATGTGCACTTTCAGAATCTGCGTGCGGCCGACGATGTCCGGCAGCGGCACGACGACCTGACGGTCGAAGCGGCCGGGCCGCAACAGGGCCGGGTCGAGCACGTCCGGACGGTTGGTGGCGGCGATGACAATGACGCCCTCGTTGCCCTCGAAGCCGTCCATCTCGACCAGCAGTTGATTGAGGGTCTGCTCGCGCTCGTCATGCCCGCCGCCCAGGCCGGCACCCCGATGACGGCCGACGGCGTCGATCTCGTCGATGAAGATGATGCACGGCGCGTGCTTCTTGGCCTGCTCGAACATGTCCCGCACGCGGGACGCACCAACGCCGACGAACAGCTCGACGAAGTCCGAGCCGGAGATGGTGAAGAACGGCACCTTGGCCTCGCCGGCGATGGCCCGCGCCAGCAGGGTTTTTCCGGTACCGGGCGAGCCGACCATCAGCACGCCGCGCGGAATGCGCCCACCCAGGCGCTGGAACTTGGACGGGTCGCGCAGGAACTCCACCAGCTCGTGGACCTCTTCCTTGGCCTCGTCGACGCCGGCCACGTCGGCAAACGTGACCCGCACCTGATCCTCGGTCAGCATGCGCGCGCGGCTCTTGCCGAACGGCATCACGCCGCCCTTGCCGCCGGGGCCGCCCTGCATCTGGCGCATGAAGAACACCCACACGCCGATCAGCAGCAGCATCGGGAACCAGGAGATGAACACCTGCATCAGCAGCGACTGGCGGTCCGGCGCCGCCACCTCGATGCCGACCTTGTTGGCCAGCAGGTCGTCGATCATGTGCGGGTCTTCGGGCGTGTAGACGACGAACTTCTCGCCGGCCGTGGTCACGCCCCGCACGACGCCCTGCTCGATCACCACGCGGTCGACCTGCGCGCTCTTCACCTCGGCGATGAACTGCGAGTAATCCAGCGTGCGCTCGGCGGACCGCTGCGGGCCGAAGCTGTTGAACACGGCCATCAGCACCAACGCCACGACGACCCAGAGGATGACGTTGCGGGACATTGAATTCACGTAGCGAATCTCCGGTCGCGGCGGTGACAGGAAGCGCTGATTCAGTCAGCGCTCCCGTAATACTTGAGTTATCGGCAGCATACCGCGGCCGATGAGGTAGTGCTCGCGGCTGCGGTCGCGCGAGGCATCGGGCTTGCGCACCAGCACCTGCTCGAAATGTCGGGCAAATACTTCCCGAAGTCCCTGGCTGCCGGCACCCTCGAAACATTTGACCAGCAGTGCCCCGCGCGGTTGCAGCACCCGCCCGGCAAAGTCGAGCGCCAGTTCGGCCAGGTGCAGCGCGGCCGGCTGATCGACATCGCGCACACCGCTCAGATTGGGTGCCATGTCGGACATTACAAGGTCGGCGCCGTGCGGCAGCAGGCCAAGAATGTGTTCGAGCACGGCGTCCTCTCCGAAGTCGCCCTGGATGAACTCGACCCCGACCAGCGGCGCCATCTCCAGCAGATCGACCGCCACCACCCGGCCGCGCGGCCCGACGATGCTGCTCGCCACCTGCGACCAGCCGCCCGGCGCCGCGCCCAGATCCACCACCGTCGCGCCCGGCTGCAGCAGGCGATCGCGCCGGTTGATCTCCAGCAGCTTGAAGCTGGCGCGCGAGCGGTAACCCTGCGCCTGCGCCTGGCGCACGTAGGGATCCGCTACGTGCTGCTGCAGCCAACGACGGCTGGCGCCGCGCCCGCTCAAGGCCGCACCGCCCGGCGATCGGCGCTACCGATACTCGACGGCCAGGATTTCATAGGCCTGCTCGCCGCCGGGCGCCGGCACCAGCACCTGGTCGCCCACCTCGCGGCCGATCATGGCGCGCGCCAGCGGGGCCCGGAACGACACCCGGCCCTGCTTGATGTCGGCCTCGTCCATGCCGACGATCTGGTAGGTGACTTCCTCGTCAGTGTCGACGTTGACCAACGTCACCGTTGCGCCGAAAACCACCTTGCCGCCGGCCGCCAGTCGGGCCGGGTCGATCACTTCGGCGCGGCCCAGGCGGTCCTCGATCTCACTGATGCGGCCCTCGATGAAGCCCTGCTGATCCTTGGCGGCGTGGTACTCGGCGTTTTCCTTCAGGTCGCCGTGGGCGCGCGCTTCGGCGATGGCGGCGATCACGCGCGGGCGCTGCACGGACTTGAGGTCTTCCAGTTCGCGCCGCAGCTGCTCTGCGCCGCGGGCGGTGAGGGGTTCGCGGGTCATGTCGGTCTCAGTTCGGTATGCAGTTGGCGCAGGCTCTCCACGTGGATCTCGCGCCCGCTTTGCAGGGCAAGGCAGGTGGCGCGCGCGCCGGCCAGGGTGGTGGTGTGCGGCACCTTGAAGCGCAGCGCCGCGGCGCGAATGGCGAACGAATCGGCGATCGCGAGCTTGCCCTCGGTGGTGTTCAGGACGAAGGCGATCTCGCCGTTGGTGATCATGTCCACGATGTGCGGGCGGCCTTCCTTGACCTTGTTGACCACGCCGCAGGGAATGCCGGCCTCGACCAGCAGCTCGGCCGTGCCGCGCGTGGCAACCAGCTCGAAGCCGAACTGGCGCAGGTCCGCCGCCACCTGAACCAGCAGCGCCGTCTTGTCGGCCTGGCGCACGCTGATGAAGGCACGCCCGCCGGTCGGCAGCGGGTTGCTGGACGCCAGCTGCGCCTTGCCGTAGGCCTCGCCAAAACTGCGCCCGATGCCCATCACCTCGCCGGTGGACTTCATCTCCGGCCCCAGAATGATGTCCACGCCGGGGAACTTGGCAAACGGGAACACCGCTTCCTTGACCGAGTAGTACGGCGGCAGCACCTCGTGATCATGTCCCTGCTCGGCAAGACTGATGCCCACCATGCAGCGCGCCGCCACTTTGGCCAGCGGCACCGCCGTGGCCTTGGACACGAACGGCACCGTGCGCGAGGCGCGCGGGTTCACCTCCAGCAGGTAGACATCGCCGTTCTTGACCGCGAACTGGATGTTCATCAGGCCGACCACGCCCAGCTCGTGCGCCAGCAGCACGGTCTGGCGGCGCATCTGGTCCACCACCGCCGGCGCCAGGCTGTACGGCGGCAGGCAGCAGGCCGAGTCGCCGGAATGGACGCCGGCCTGCTCGATGTGCTCCATCACGCCGCCGATGACGACCTGCTTGCCGTCGCACACGGCGTCGACGTCGACTTCCAGCGCATCGTCCAGAAAACGGTCCAGCAGCACCGGCGAGGCGGCCGACACGTGCTCGGCATTGCGCATGTAGGCGCGCAGGCCGTCCTCGTCGTGGACGATTTCCATCGCCCGGCCGCCCAGCACGTAGGACGGGCGCATCACCAGCGGATAGCCGATCTGACCGGCCGCGGCCAGTGCCTGCTCCAGGCTGGACGCCATGCGGTTGTCCGGCTGGCGCAGGCCGAGCTTGTCGACCACCTGCTGGAAGCGCTCGCGGTCCTCGGCGCGGTCGATGGCGTCCGGCGTGGTGCCGATGATCGGCGCACCGGCGGCCAGCAGCGCCCGGGCCAGCTTCAGCGGCGTCTGGCCGCCGAACTGCACGATCACCCCGACCGGCTGTTCGACGCGCACCACTTCGAGCACGTCCTCGAGCGTGAGCGGCTCGAAATACAGCCGATCGGCGGTGTCGTAGTCGGTGGATACCGTCTCGGGGTTGCAGTTGACCATGATGGTCTCGTAGCCGGCCTCGCGCAGGGCCAGCGCCGCGTGCACGCAGCAGTAGTCGAACTCGATGCCCTGGCCGATGCGGTTCGGGCCGCCGCCCAGGATCATCACCTTGCGCCGGTCGGTGGGCTGCGCCTCGCACTCCTGCTCGTAGGTGGAATACAGGTAGGCGGTGGCGGCCGGGAACTCGGCGGCGCAGGAATCGACCCGCTTGTAGACCGGCAGCACGCCCAGCTGCTGACGACGCTGGCGCACGGCGTCCTCGCTGGCACCGAGCAGGCTCGCCAGGCGGCTGTCGGCAAAGCCCATGCGCTTCCAGGCGCGCAGCGTGACGGCGGCGGTGGCCGAGAGCGTCGCGTCGGCGATCACCGCCTCGGTCTGCACCAGCTCGGCCAGTTGATCCAGAAACCACGGATCGATGCCGGTCAGGATCTGCACCTCATCCAGCGTCAGCCCGCAGCGGAACGCATCGCCGATGTAGCGGATGCGGTCGGCGCCCGGCACGCGCAGGCGCTGGCGCAGGCGATCCATGGCATCCGGCGCCGCGCAGTCGAGCAGCGGCGTCAGGCCGTCGATGCCGGTTTCGAGGCCCCGCAGCGCCTTTTGCAGCGACTCCTGGAAGGTCCGGCCGATGGCCATGACCTCGCCCACGGACTTCATCTGCGTGGTCAGCGTGGCGTCGGCCTGCGGGAACTTCTCGAAGTTGAAGCGCGGCACCTTGGTGACCACGTAATCGATGCTCGGCTCGAACGAGGCCGGCGTGGCGCCGCCGGTGATTTCGTTTTGCAGCTCGTCCAGCGTGTAGCCGACGGCCAGCTTGGCGGCCACCCTGGCGATCGGAAAGCCGGTCGCCTTGGACGCCAGCGCCGACGAGCGCGACACGCGCGGGTTCATCTCGATCACCACCAGCTTGCCGTCGGCCGGGTTGACGGCGAACTGCACGTTCGAGCCGCCGGTCTCGACGCCGATCTCGCGCAGCACGGCGATCGAGGCATCGCGCATGAGCTGGTATTCGCGGTCGGTCAGGGTCTGCGCCGGCGCCACGGTGATCGAGTCACCGGTGTGCACGCCCATGGCGTCGAAGTTCTCGATCGAGCAGACGATGATGCAGTTGTCGTTGCGGTCGCGGACCACCTCCATCTCGAACTCTTTCCAGCCGATGATCGACTCCTCGATCAGCAGCTCGCCGGTCGGCGACAGATCCAGCCCGCGCTCGCAGATGGCGACGAATTCCTCGCGGTTCCAGGCCACGCCGCCGCCGCTGCCGCCCATGGTGAAGGACGGCCGGATGATGGTCGGAAAGCCGATCTGCGCCTGGACCTGGATGGCTTCTTCCATGCTGTGGGCCAGCGCCGAGCGCGGCGTGGCCAGGCCGATGCGGCGCATGGCCTCGCGAAAGCGCTCGCGGTCCTCGGCCTTGTCGATGGCATCGCGCGTGGCGCCGATCATCTGCACGCCGTATTTCTCGAGCACGCCCTCGCGGGCCAGATCGAGCGCGCAGTTCAGCGCCGTCTGGCCGCCCATGGTCGGCAGCAGCGCCTGCGGGCGCTCGCGCTCGATGATCTTCTCGACCACCGGCCAGGTGACCGGCTCGATGTAGATGGCGTCCGCCATGTCCGGGTCGGTCATGATGGTGGCCGGGTTCGAATTGACCAGCACCACGCGGTAGCCTTCCTCGCGCAGCGCCTTGCAGGCCTGCGCGCCCGAATAGTCGAACTCGCAGGCCTGGCCGATCACGATCGGCCCGGCGCCGATGATCAGGATGGTCTCGATATCGGTACGTTTGGGCACGGGATTCCTCAGGCGCCGCGGTGGGCCGTCATCAGCTCGACGAAGCGGTTGAACAGATGGGCCGCGTCATGCGGCCCCGGGCTGGCCTCCGGGTGACCCTGGAAGCCGAAGGCCGGCTTGCCCGTATGGGCAATGCCCTGCAGCGAGCCGTCGAACAGCGACCGGTGGGTGGCCGCAAGACAGGCCGGCAGGCTCGCCGCGTCGACCGCAAAGCCGTGGTTCTGGCTGGTGATCAGCACCCGGCCGGTGGCCGTTTCGAGCACCGGGTGGTTGGCCCCGTGGTGACCGAATTTCATCTTGACCGTGCGCGCGCCCGCGGCCAGGGCCAGCAGTTGATGGCCAAGGCAGATGCCAAACAGCGGCAGGCCGCGATCCAGGAACTCGCGAATGGCGGCGATGGCGTAATCGCAGGGCTCGGGATCGCCCGGCCCGTTAGACAGGAACACGCCGTCCGGATTCATGGCCAGCACCTGCGCCGCCGGCGTGGTGGCCGGCACCACGGTCACCGCGCAGCCGGCCTGCGCCAGACAGCGCAGGATGTTGCGCTTGATGCCGAAATCGTAGGCCACCACCCGAAAGCGCGGCGTCGGCGGCTCACCAAAACCGGCCAGCGTCCAGTTGCCGCCGGTCCATTCGTACGCCTTGTCGACGCTCACGACCTTGGCCAGATCGGCGCCCGTCAGACCGCCGAAGGCGCGCGCCTGCGCCAGCGCGAAATCGGCGTCGATGTCCGGCCCGGCCACGATGCAGCCGGCCTGCGCCCCGCCGCGGCGCAGGCGGCCGGTCAGCGCGCGCGTGTCCAGGCCGGCGATTGCCACGACATTGCGCGCCCGCAGGTAAGCATCCAGCGGCTCGCGCCCCCGCCAGCTGCTGTAGGCGCGCGGCAGATCGCGGATCACCAGGCCGGCGGCGAACACCGTGGCCGATTCTTCGTCGTCTGGATTGCAGCCGACGTTGCCGATGTGCGGATAGGTGAGCGTCACGATCTGCCGGCAGTACGACGGATCGGTGAGGATTTCCTGATAGCCGGTCAGGGCGGTGTTGAACACCACCTCACCGACACTGTGGCCGCTGGCGCCGATGGCGGCGCCATGCAGCAGCGTGCCGTCGGCGAGGGCGAGAAGGGCTGGCTCGGGCAAGGCGGGCTCCGCGGCTTGGGATCGGGCGCAGCAAAAGCGACGGGGGGCGTTGCCGCCGCCCGTCCATACAGGTGCTGGTAAGGCCGGCATTCTACCGGCACTGCCCGGCTGCGGCCAAGCACGGCAACCGGCGCAGGCACGCGATCCAGACACTTCCGATCGCTTGTTTACCAAACCGATCCGCCGCCTCTCAGCCCCGCCGTGGCCGCGACCCGAGCCGACGGCGCGACGCCCCATGGCGCGCCGCTCGACGCCCCTGGTGCGCTTCGTCACGCCGATGCCGCCTGCCTTGGCAGCTTGCAATCGCACCCCAAGCCGCGCCCTGTAGCGCGGGGCAGCCGTAAACGGGCGCAGTGCCGGCTCGTGCCGAGTCCCTGCCACCTTGCACACGCTGCCCAAACTCCCTCTCGCAGCAGGTGCAACGGATTGGCTTTCGCCGCAAGCTGGAATAGTATTGCGAATCACTCGCATTACTGTTGAGAGGAGCGTCGGTTTCACCCATGCCCAGCACCACGACCATGACTGACAGCGCTCGTCCGCTTCTTGAACGACCAAGCGGCGATGCGGGTCGCGCGCCACTGCGCTACACCAGCGAGCAGCTGTTTGCCGGGGCGCGCCACGTGGTGATCGTGCACGGCGGGCGGGAGTACAGCCTGCGCCTGACCGCCACCAACAAGCTCATTCTGACCGCCTGAACAATGCGCACGATCGAGCGTGCGCAACCTGCGCATGAGCGCTTTGCCGGCGCCGCCGTCGCCATTGCCTTGCACCTGCTTGCGGCCTGCCTGCTGCTGCGTCAGGTCCCGCAGGTGCCGCCGGCTGCGCCGCGGATCGTTCAGATGAGCCTGATCGCAGAACCCCGCCCAGAACCGCGTCCCGCCCCGCAATCTCCAGCCCCGCCGCCGGTTGCAGCAGAGGCGGCGACGGCGCCATCCGCTCCCAGCCCACGACCGCGACCGCCGCAGCGCCGCCCGACACCCAAAGTGGCGGCCGCGAAGCCAACGCCGTCGACTCCGGCCTCGACGCAACCGATCCGATCGGCAGCAGCCCCGACAGTTGTTTCCGCCAGCGCTCCCGCCTTCCCCGCCGCCACGGCAACAGCCGCGACCGCGGCGCCCGAAGCGGTGACCGAACCGCGCTTCGACGCCGCGTATCTGAACAACCCGGCACCCGCCTACCCGCCCCTGTCACGTCGCCTTGGCGAGCAGGGACGCGTCCTGATGCGGGTCTTTGTCGATCCGAACGGCGCACCGGCACAAGTCGAACTGCGCCAATCGAGCGGCTCGCGGCGTCTTGACGCTGCCGCCGAAACGGCTGTGCGCCGCTGGCGCTTCGTGCCTGCCCGGCGCGGGCGAGAGGCCGTGGGTGCGTGGGTTCTGGTCCCTATTTCATTCAGCCTGAGGAACTCCTGATGGAGCAAACACTGGGCATCGCCCACTTTCTGTCCCACGTCGACGGCGTCGGGCGGTTCTTGCTGGTGACACTGCTGTCGATGTCCCTGGCCACCTGGTACCTGATCGGCAGCAAGGCACTGTCCGGCTGGCGCATGGCGCGTCAGCGCCGACAGTTCATGGCCGTATTCCAGCAGGCCCACGGGCTGCAACAGCTGGGCGATTTTGTGCGGGAGCGGGGTGCCGACGACCCGTTCTCGAACCTGACCGCGCAGGGCCTGGCCGCGGTGGAGCAGTACGCGGCGCGGACCGGCCTGCGGCTGGTCGAGTCCGTACCGCCCGATGAATTCCTGAGCCGTGCCTTGCGTCGTGCCATCGAACAGGACAGCGCCCGCCTCGAATATGGCCTGACGGTGCTGGCTTCGGTGGCCTCGGCAGCGCCGTTCGTCGGCCTGTTCGGCACCGTTTGGGGCATCTACCACGCCCTGCTGGCAATCGGCGCGAGCGGCCAGGCCAGCCTCGACAAAGTGGCCGGACCGGTCGGCGAGGCGCTGATCATGACCGCGCTCGGTCTGGCGGTGGCGATTCCGGCCGTGCTCGCCTACAACGCCTTCGCGCGCAGCAACCGGCTGCTGCTGAGTGAACTGGACGGTTTCGCCCATGACCTGTTCGCCTTCATGTCGACCGGCATCCGCACGACTGCGACCGCGCCCGCCGTGGATCGGCATCCCCGCGCACCGCTGCCGACCCTGTCCGGGGAGCCGGCCTGATGGCATTCGGGGGCTTCAGTAACGCCGGCCGCCAGCAGCCGACCGCGGAAATCAACATGATTCCGCTGATCGACGTGATGCTGGTGCTGCTGGTCATCTTCATCGTGACCGCCCCGCTGCTTACGCACGCCGTGAAGGTCGACCTTCCGGTGGCCAGCGGCCAGCCGAACGACGTCGAGCCCGAGGCCATCCAGCTGTCGATCAAGGCCGACGGCTCGGTGTTCTGGAACGCCAAACCGCTCGACCAGGCCGCCTGGCGCGCGCAGATGGCGCTGGCCGCCGTGCAGACACCGCAACCGGAAATCCAGCTGCGCGCCGACGGCGATCTTGCTTACCGGCACGTCGCTCGAATCATGACCGACGCGGCCACCGCCGGCCTCACGCGCATCGGCTTTGTGACCGTGCCGGAGGCCGTGCCATGAGCTGACGCATCCCGTCCCGACGTTCTCGAATCCAGCCAGCCAGCCGTTGCCAGCCAGCTCCGCCGATCCCCACCGTGTCCAGGAGCCGACCATGCAACGCAAACCAAGCCGCCGCACCCGCAATTCGCAGCTCGATCTCGCCGGCGACAGGCCTCGTGACACATTGCTGCGTACTGGCCGACTGCGTCACAACCGACACCGCCGGGGGCGTCTCGGCCTGAGAGGCCACGCGGCGATTCGTCGTTTTCACAAGCCGGCGCGCTGCGCCCTGGCAGTTGCCGTGGCTCTTGCGTGTCCTCCCATGTGGGCCGCCGAAACGTTACTGCCAAGCGTGACCGTAGAAGCCAGCGCTCCTCCGCCAAGTCCCGTCGGGCCGGACATCGGATACCACGCCGACACCTCGGCCACCGCCACGAAGACCAGCGCGCCCCTTGCCGAAACCGCGCAGTCCGTCAGCGTGGTGACCCGTGAGCGTATCGAAGACCAGGGCGCGACCAACCTCCAGGACGCACTCAACTACGTGGCCGGCGTGCGCTCGGACGCCTACGGACTTGACTCGCGCACCGACAGCGTGCGCATCCGCGGCGCCTCCCCCACGGTTTACCTGGACGGCCTGCGCCGCCAGCTCAGCGGGTTTTACACCTCCAACACCCGGGTGGAACCGTACCTGCTCGAACGCATCGAGGTGCTGCGCGGGCCGGCTTCCATGCTCTATGGCCAAGGCACCACCGGCGGCCTGCTCAACCTGATCTCCAAGCGCCCCTTGCCGTACACCCGGCGCGAGGTCGGAATGGAGTTCGGCTCCTTCGGCCGGCGCCAGTTTCAGACGGACCTCACCGGCGCGCTGAACGACGACGCCACCTGGATGTACCGCTTCATCGCGTTGGGCCGCGACTCGGACACCCAGGTGGACCATGTGGACGATGACCGCTTGCTGATCGCACCTACCCTGACCTGGCAGCCCGGTGCGGACACCACCGTCACCTTCCAGGCTTTGCACCAGCGCGACCGATCCGGCTCCACCGCGCAGTTCTTTCCCTGGGAAGGCACCGTCGGACCCAACCCGAACGGACACATTCCCACCGACCGCTTCATCGGCGACCCGGACGACCGCTACGACTCCGACCGCACCGAGGCCGGCGTGCTGGCGTCCCATCGGTTCAGCGATGCCCTGACCCTGCGCCACGCCACGCGCTATTCGCACAACGAGGTCGAATACTTTTCGCTATATGCCGATGCGTTCTCGAACCCCGGGGATTCCTTTCTGGACCCGGACCGACGGGTGCTGGGCCGCTACGGCTATTTCGAAAACCGTCGCGCCAAGGTGTGGAGCAACGACACGCACCTCGAATACCGATTCGGCAGCGGTGCCCTGCAACACCAGTTGCTGCTGGGTGTTGATTACGCGCGCCACCGCAGTACCGCCGAGTCTGCCTTCGATTTCCCTGTGGGTCTCGGCGGCACGGTTCCGGATATCGATGTGTTTGATCCGCAGTACCCGCCCTATGCGCCACCGTCGCTGACCGACGAACCGCAGGGCGCCCTGAGCCACCTGGGCGGCTATGCGCAGGATCGCATCAGCTGGGGATCGTGGATCCTCAGCGCGGGCATCCGCCGTGACCGCGTGCGCAACACCCTGGCAGGCGCCGACACCGAACGCGATCAGGCCACCAGCACCAGCGCCAGCCTGATGTACCGCTTCGATTCCGGTTTCGCGCCCTATGTCGCCTACAACGAATCCTTCACGCCAGTGAGTGGCACCAGCCGGCTCGGCGAGCGATTCCGCCCCCTGGAGGGCGAACAAACGGAAGTCGGCTTCAAGTTTCAGCCCCCCGGGTCGCAGTGGGCATTCAACGCCGCCTTCTATGAACTTCAGGAGATCAATCAGCTCGTGCCCGACCCGGGCAATCCGCTCAACACCGTACAGACCGGCGAGATCCACAACCGCGGCATCGAGGTCGAACTCGTGGGGCGCTTGTTCGATCGGGTGGATTTGGCCGCCCACTACAACTACATAGACCCGGACCCCGCCATCGAACAACTGCCCCGCCACCAGTCCGCGGTCTGGGCCAGCGTGCCCTTCAGCGTCGGGGGCGTCGACGGGTTCCGTGCCGGCCTGGGAACGCGCCATTTCAGCAGCTACCGCGATGGTCCGGCACCGACCACGCCGTCGGTCACGCTGTTCGACGGCATGCTGGCGTGGGATCGCGGTTCATGGCGCTACGCCCTGCACGGGCAGAACCTCGCCGACGACACCTATGTGGCCTCGTGCCTGGGCCGGGGCGATTGCTTCTACGGCGCCAGGCGCAGTGTCTACGCCACCCTGAGCTATCGATACCAGTGAGCTACAGCCATGACGACACTGGCCGTCGCGGCGACCGTTCCACTCCTCCTCGGGTCTGATGCCCATGGCCCCTGTTGAGGCCATGGTGCCGGCCTTCCTCAGCGCCGCCGCCATCGGCTCCCTGTGGCGCGCCTGGCGCGGGCGCGGTCGGCGGTGGCTGGTGGCGAGCATCGGCTGCGGCTTGGCGGCGCTGCCGTCGTGGGTGCGGCTGGTGGGCGCCGAGTTCGGTGTCGTCTACACGTTCGGCGCCACCGCGCTCGGGGCCTGGGCGTGGATCGCGCTCACCGCAACGCGCGCCGGCGGCAAGGTTGCTGGCGACCGGCCCCGATGCACCGCGGCGCCGTCCGCGGCCGCGCTGCTGCGCGGCCTTGGCACGGCGCTGCTGACCGGTCCGCTGGCCCTGGGTGCCGTCCTGGTGGCCTGCCTGCACCTGGTGTACTGGCTGCCGGCCGGATCCGCCGCGCGTTGGGTGACAGCCGGCTTCGCCCTGCCTATGCTGTGGGCCACGCTCGCAACACTGCTGCTGTGCGCCGATCAGCGCGGGCGCGCAGCGCTTGCCGTGGGGGTAGTGGCGGGGCTGGGCACGCTGGTGCTGCCGAGCGGGAGCCTGCCATGAGCTGGCCGCTTGGCAGCGCGGCGGTCAAGCGGCTGCGCCGGGCCCACTCGGTGCTCGGGCTCGCGCTCGCCGGGCTGCTGTACGTGATCTGCCTCAGCGGCGCGCTGGCGGTGTTCTACGAACAGTTCGAGCGCTGGGAACAACCGCTGGTGGAGGAATCGCGGGCCTACTCGGCGCCGCAGATCGCCCGCGCGGTGGACCGGTTCCGGTCCGAGCTGACGACCCAGCCGGACAAGCTCTACGTCGTGCTGCCGACCGCCAGCCTGCCGCGCATGCACCTGTCCGCCGACGACCACGAACGCTACGTGACGGCAGACGGCTCGCTCGCGGGCGCGCCCGCCGACGGCTGGACGCACCTGCTGGTGCACCTGCACAACCAGTTGCTGCTGCCTGAAACCGTGGGGCTGATCATCACCGGCAGCATCGGCGCGCTGCTGTGCGCGCTGATCCTCAACGGACTGCTATCGCACCCCAACCTGGTCAAGGACCTGTTCCGTTGGCGGCGTGACCGCAACGAGGTGTTGCGCCACACAGACCTGCACAACCGGCTCGGCGTGTGGGGCAGTCCGTTCTTTGTGATGTTCGGCATCACCGGCGCCTTCTTCGGCCTGATCGGTGTGCTGGTGGCCGCCGGCGCCGAGCGCTGGTTCGACGGCGACCGCGAGGCGGTGATCGCCTCGGTGTACGGCGCCGACATCGAGGTCACAGCGGCGCCATCCCGGATCGACTACCAGCGCGCGCTGAGCGAGCTGACCCGCCTCGCACCCGACGCCACGCCGATCTACCTGATGATCCAGAGCCCCGGCACCGAGCGGCAGTTTCTGGAAATCGGCGCCACCCTGCCGGGCCGGCTGATCTACTCGGAAATCTATCGCTTCGACGCCGGGGGTTCGCCGCTGGGGCACCAGGGCCTGTCCGACGGCCCGCTGGCGCGGCAGATCGCCTATTCCGTCTATCGCCTGCACTTCGGCCACTTCGGCGGCTTGGCCAGCAAGCTGCTCTATGGCGTGCTGGGCCTGGGGCTGGCCTGGGTGTGCGTGTCCGGCGTCAACATCTGGCTCGCCCGGCGCGACCACCGCAGCGTGGTGAACGGCCTCTGGGACGGCCTGGTGTGGGGTTTTCCGATCGCGCTGGCGGCGTCGGCCACGGTCGCGCTGCTCGAAGGCCCCGCACAGACCGCGTTCCTGGCCACCGCCGCGCTGGTGCCTACGGCGGCCGGGGCCATGCCCGGGCTGCTCGGGCAAGCGCAGCTGCGCGGCTTGCTGGCGCTTTCCCTGGCCACGTTGGCCGCCGTGCATGCCGGGCGCTTTGGGCTCGGCCAGCCGTCCGTCGCCATCGTCATCGACGCCATCCTGGTCGCTATCGCGCTGGGCATTGCCTGGGCGCAGCGGGCCACCAAACGCGGCGGCAGCCCCTAGCGGGCCGGCGCGATCCTGCTCAGCACGCAACACCTTGGGAGGCCGCATGGTTTGACCATCGCCGTTCGCTCGTAAAAGAGCCGAGTCAGCCAGCCGTTGCCAGCCAGCTCCGCCGATCCCCACACCGTTCAGGAGCCGACCATGCAACGCAAACCAAACCGCCGCATCCGCAATTCGCAGCTCGATCTCGCCTGCAAGGCCGGCCTGCCGCTGGGCGCGCTGGCCACCTCCATGCTGCTGGCGCCGCTTTGCGCGCTGGCCGCCGACGAAACCACCCTGCCGCAAGTGAACGTGCGGGACGAGCGCTACGACGACACGCCGGAGGGTTATCAGGGCGGCACCACGCGCGTGGGCAAGACCGATCAGCTGGCCAAGGACGTGCCGCAGGCGGTGACCATCGTGTCGCAGCAGCTGATCGAGGAAACCAACGCCAATACGCTCAAGGAAGCCCTGCGCCATGTCAGCGGCCTGACCTTCAACGCCGGCGAGGGCGGCCGCATCGGCGACAACATGATGCTGCGCGGCTTTTATTCGTTCGGCGACCTGTACCTGGACGGCATCCGCGACGTCGCCCAGTACAACCGCGAGACGTTCAACCTGGAACAGGTGGACGTGCTGCGCGGCTCGGCGGCCATGCTGTTTGGCCGTGGCCAGGCCGGTGGCGTCATCAACCAGGCCAGCAAACAGCCGCTGCTGGAGAACCGCAACGAGGTCGTGCTGACCGGCGGCACCGACACCTACCGGCGCGGCACGGCGGACGTGAACTACGTGCTCGGCCAGCACGTGGCCACGCGCATCAACATCATGAAGACCGACGCCGGCAGCACGCGGGACCACGTCGAGTCGGAACGCGAGGGCGCGGCGCCGAGCATCAGCTTCGGCCTGGGCACCGACCACCGCCTGACGCTCGCCCACTACTATCTGAACACCGACAACACGCCCGACTACGGCGTGCCGTACTTCAACTTGCGCCCACTCGACGTGCCCAAGGACCGCTTCTACGGCACCACCGACGACTACGAGCGCAACCGCACCAACATCAGCACGGCCACCTACGAATTCAGCATCACACCCGACAGCAGGCTGCGCACGGTGCTGCGCCACGCCGACTACACGCGGGACCTGTGGGGCGTGGCACCGCGCCTGGTCGCCGGGGCCACGGCCGAAAGCGTTGCCAACGGCACCGCCCTCGTGAATCGCAACCGCCAGGCGCGTGGCGGCGAGGAGGAAACCTGGACCAGCCAGACCGACTTCACGACCAGATTCTCCACCGGCCGTTTTGAGCATGAGGCCCTGATCGGGCTTGAACTGCTGGACGAAGAGGCCGGACGCTGGTCGTACAACGCCATCGCCGGTTCCGTGGCACCACGGACGACGGTCGGCAACCCGGACGCCTCGCCGCTGCTGCCGACCAGCTACGGCAACCGGGTCAAGAACAGCATCGTCACCTACGAGGGCTTCACCTGGGCGCCGTACGTTCAGGACATGGTGCAGATCCTGCCCGGCTGGAAGCTGTTTGCCGGCGCGCGCTGGGACGAACTGTCGGCCGACTACAGCACCGGCGCCGAGGTGGACTACGGCGAGTGGAGCTACCGGGCCGGCGTGTCGCACCAGCCCACGGACTTTCAGCATTACTACTTCGCCTGGAGCGACTCGTTCAATCCGACCTCGGACCTGTACCAGTTCACGCCAAGCACTGCGGTGTTTCCGGCCGAGCGCAGCCGCACGCTGGAGCTGGGCGCCAAGTGGGAACTGTTTGAAGGCGATCTGTCCCTGCGCGCCGCGGTCTACCACACCGAGAAGGCCTGGGAGCGCAACACCGACATCGAAACCGCCGCCAACAACCCCCTGCTGACCCGCGAGCGCCACACCAACGGCTTCGAGCTGGAAGGTGCCGGCAGACTCACCGAGCGCTGGGAGCTGTTCGCCGGCCTGGCGCTGATGAGGCCGCGCATCGACGAGGCCCGGCCGGGCGGCAACCCGAACGTGGAGGGGATGCGCCCCCGCAACGCGCCCAACTACACCTACAACCTGTGGACGACCTACAAGCTCGATCACGGCTGGAAGGTCGGCGGCGGCGTCGAGGCCAAGGGCGAGCGTCTCGCCTACGGCATCGGCGGCGGCAGCGCGCCGATCACGCCCAACAAGGTGCCGTCGTACCAGCGCTGGGACGCCATGGTCGCCTACGAGCAGCGGCGCTACGAAATCCGGCTGAACGTGCTGAACGCGTTCGACAAGCGGTATTACGAGTCGGTGTACGAGAACGGCGGGCACGTGGTTCCGGGCACCGGCCGCGTCGTACAGTTGGTAACGGAACTGAAGTTCTGAAACCGTGCCCGCGGAGCCGGTCTTGGGCCGGCCCCGCGGGCGCATGCGAAAGGCCAATCCCTCGCAAACCGGCCTGCCGCCGCCACCCCGAACGGAGATGCCGTGCTGCTGACCATCCCGCAGGTGCTGGATCGTGAAACGCTGCTCGAATGCCGGCGACTGGTGATCGATGCCGACTGGGTGGACGGGCGCGGCACTGCCGGGACACAGTCGAGTCAGGTCAAGAACAATCGGCAACTGCCGGAAGACGCGCCGGCGGCGACGCAGGCGCGCGCGCTGGTGCTGCGCTCCTTGAGTGCGCATGCGTTGTTCTTCGCGGCCGCCCTGCCCAAGCGGATTTACCCGCCGCTGTTCAACCGCTACGAGGGCGCCGCCAACGCCTTCGGCAGTCACATCGACAATGCCATCCGTACCCATCCGGCCACTGCCCGCCACGTGCGCAGCGACCTGTCCGCCACGCTGTTCCTGTCGGACCCGGACAGCTACGACGGCGGCGAGCTGGTGATCGAGGGCAGCTTCGGCAGCCAGCCGGTCAAGCTGGCGGCCGGTGACCTGGTGCTGTACCCGGCCTCCAGCGTGCACCGCGTCGAGCCGGTCACCCGCGGCCTGCGCCTGGCCTGCTTCATGTGGATCGAAAGCATGGTGCGCGAGACCGAGCGCCGCCGCCTGCTGTACGAGCTCGACATGGCCATCCTGGCCCTGCGCACCGATACGGGCGACAGCCCGGCCGTGGTGCGCCTGACCGGCTGCTACCACAACCTGCTGCGCATGTGGGCCGAGGTCTGATCGCGAAAGCCGGCTCACCATGCCGCACGTCGCACACTCCACCGTGACGGCCAGCTCCAGCACCGTACTGCACGGGTGTGCTGCAATGCCTCAAATCGCTGGCAGAAACCACGCAAAGACATGACCGACGCCACAGGCCCGCTGCAAGCTCAGCTCGACGCCCGACCGATGTCGGCCCTGCAGTGGCGCGTGGTCGCGCTGTGCTGGCTGGTCAACATCCTCGACGGCTTCGACCTGCTGGCCATTTCCTTCGCGGCGCCGACCATCGCCAAAGCCTGGCAGCTTGGCCCGCAGACGCTCGGCATCGTGTTCAGCGCCGGGCTGCTCGGCATGACGGTCGGTTCGTTCCTGCTGGGCCCGGCGGCCGACCGCTTCGGGCGGCGGCGCACGATCATCCTGGCGACCGCCGTGCTCGGCCTGAGCACGTTGGCAACCGCCGGCGCCACCGGCGTCGGACAGTTGATGGCGCTGCGGGCCGTCACGGGTCTTGCCATCGGCGCCCTGCTGCCGAGTCTGAACACACTGGTGGCCGAATACACGCCCGACCGTCGGCGCAACCTGGCCATCAGCTTCATGCACCTGGGCTATCCGGTCGGCGGCATCGCCGGGGGCTTTCTGGCCAGCCAGATCATTCCCTCGACCGGCTGGCAGGGTGTGTTCTGGGTCGGCGGCCTGTTCACGCTGGCGACCGTGCCGGTGCTGCTGCTCGGGCTGCCCGAATCGTTGCACTACCTGCTGCGCCGCGGCGGACCGCCAGCCCTGCGCTCGGCCGGCCGCATTGCCGGCCGGCTGGGCATCGACCTGCGTGCCATGCCGGCGTCGACCGCCGCGAGCGAGGCAAGCGGCATCCGGCAGGTGCTGCGAAAGGGCTGGTTGATGCCCGGATTCGCGCTGTGGAGCTGCTTTTTTCTGGGCAACCTGACGCTGTACTTCCTGCTGAACTGGACCCCGACCGTGCTGGTCGAGGCCGGCCTGCCGACTGAGCAGGCGATTCGCGCCGGCATGCTGCTGAACCTGGGCGGTGGCCTTGGCATGATGAGCCTGGGCTATCTGTCGGCACGCTGGCCGATGCATCCGATGATGAGCGGCTTTTTCGTGCTCGGTGGCCTGCTCATCATGGCGCTGGGGCAGGCAAGCCGGGTCGTGGACCTGGTGTTCGCCCTCACCGTGCTGGCCGGCTTTTTCTCGCTCGGCGGCCTGATCGGCCTTTACTCCCTGGCCGCCCGGCTCTATCCGGACTCGGCCCGCGCCAGCGGTGTTGGGCTTGCCCTGGGCGCCGGACGGCTGGGCGCCATCCTCGGGCCGTATGCGGGAGGCGTGCTGATCAGCCTGGGCTGGCCGATGGGTCAGTACTTTGCGCTGCTCGCCCTGCCGCTGCTGGCCGCGGCGGTCATCGTGTGGCGTGTGCGTCCGCCGTTGCCGCTGCCTGAATCACGCGGCGCCGGCCGCCGGATCCCGGCCGAATCCCCTTAAAGGATGTAACGGCTGAGATCCTGATCCCCGGCCAGATCCTTGAGGCGCTGGTCGACATAGGCCGCGTCGACCGTCACCTGCTGACCGCCGCGGTCGGCGGCGCTGAACGACAGGTCTTCCAGCAATCGCTCCATGACCGTGTGCAGGCGGCGGGCGCCAATGTTCTCGGTGCGCTCGTTGACCTCGAACGCGATCTGCGCCAGCCGCTGCACGCCGTCCGGCACGAATTGCAGGCTGACGCCTTCCGTGGCCAGCAGCGCCGTGGCCTGCTCGGTGAGCGCCGCGTCGGTGTCGGTCAGGATGCGCTCGAAGTCGCCCACCCGCAGCGATTCCAGCTCCACGCGAATCGGCAGGCGCCCTTGCAGCTCCGGGATCAGATCGGACGGCTTGCTCAGATGAAAAGCCCCGGAAGCGATGAACAGGATGTGGTCGGTGCGCACCTGGCCGTATTTGGTGGTGACCGTGCTGCCCTCGATCAGCGGCAACAGGTCGCGCTGCACGCCCTCGCGTGACACCTCGCCACCGCTGCCACCGCGGTCGCCGCCGCGCTGGGTGATCTTGTCGATCTCGTCGATGAACACGATGCCATTCTGCTCGGCATTGGCCACGGCGCTGCGCTTGATGTCGTCGTCGTTGACGAACTTGGCGGCTTCCTCGTCGGTCAGCAGGCGCAGCGCCTCGTCCACCCGCACCTGGCGCCGGCGCGTGCGCCGCCCACCCAGGTTCTGGAACATGCCCTGCAACTGCTGGGTCAGTTCCTCCATGCCGGGCGGGGCCATGATCTCCACGCCGACCTGCGGCAGGCTGACTTCGACTTCGACCTGCTTGTCGTTGAGTTGCCCTTCGCGCAGGCGCTTGCGCAGTTTCTGGCGCGTGTCGGCGCTGCTGTCCTGGGCCGACCAGCCGTCTTCGCTGCGCGAGCCGGGCAGCAGCAGGTCGAGCACACGCTCCTCGGCGGCGTCCTCGGCGCGGTGGCGCACCCTGGCGAGTTCCTGCTCTCGCGTCTGCTTGACGGCCACGTCCATCAGGTCGCGGACGATGGACTCCACGTCACGCCCGACGTAGCCGACCTCGGTGAACTTGGTCGCCTCCACCTTCAGGAACGGCGCCCCGGCCAGGCGCGCCAGGCGGCGCGCGATCTCGGTCTTGCCGACGCCGGTCGGGCCGATCAGCAGGATGTTCTTGGGCGTGATTTCGTGCCGCAGAGGCTCGGGCACCTGCTGGCGGCGCCAGCGGTTGCGCAGCGCGATGGCCACCGCGCGCTTGGCGGCCTCCTGGCCGATGATGTGCTTGTCCAGTTCCTGGACGATTTCGCGGGGGGTCATGGACATGGCGGGTGGCGCTCAGGCGCCCAGCTCCTCGAAGGTGAATTCGCGGTTGGTGTAGATGCAGATGTCGGCAGCAATACCCAGCGCCGCCTCGACGATCTGCCGCGCATCGAGCGCCGAATGGTCCAGCAGCGCGCGCGCCGCGGACTGGGCAAAGGCGCCGCCGGAGCCGATCGCCATCAGGCCATCCTCGGGCTCCAGCACGTCGCCGTTGCCGGAGATGACCAGCGAGGTGTCCGCATCGGCCACCGCCAGCATGGCTTCGAGCCGCCGCAGCAGGCGGTCGGTACGCCAGTCCTTGGCCAGCTCCACCGCCGCGCGGGCGAGCTGGCCGGAGTGTTTTTCGAGCTTGGCGTCGAACAGCTCGAACAGCGTGAAGGCGTCCGCCGTGGCGCCGGCAAAGCCGGCCAGCACCTTGCCGTGGTGCAGGCGGCGCACCTTGCGCGCGCCGCGCTTCATGACCATGTTGCCGAGCGTGACCTGGCCGTCGCCGCCCAGCACCACCCGGCCGTTGCGCCGGACGGACAGAATGGTCGTGCCGTGAAAGGCTTCCATGCGGTTTCCATCGTTTCGGTATGAAGCGGCGATTTTACCCGCCGCCCGCGCCGCCTCAGTCAGATACGACCGCCAGCGCCGCGTCGAGTTGCTGCAGCGGCGTGTGGAAATGCGGCGACAAGCGCACTCCGCCGCCGCGCGGCGCGCACACCACGCCCGCCTCACTCAGGCGGCGGTGCAGCGCGGCGTTGTCGATGCCGCGATGGCGAAAGGTGACGATACCGCTGCGACGCTCGGCGCGCCGGTCGCTGAGCAGCTCCAGGCCGGCCGTGGCGCTGATGCGTTCGATCAGGTGCGCGCTGCGCTCCAGCACGTCCGCCTGCACGCCCTGCATGCCGTATTCCTCCAGCAGCGACAGGCTCGCCTCCAGCCCGTGGACACCGAGCAGGTTCGGGCTGCCGCACTCGAAGCGCCGAGCGTCGTCGGCCGGCTGCCAGTCGGCGGCGTCGAAGTCGCCGGCCTGGCGCGTCATGTGCCAGCCGTACTGGTACAGCGTCAGGCGCTCGCGCCACTGCGGCCGCACCCACAGCAGCGCCAGGCCCTCCGGCCCGAGCATCCACTTGTGACCGTCCGCCATCACGAAGTCGGCCTGGACGGCGTCGACATCGAAGGCCAGCGCACCCAGGCTCTGGATGGCATCCACGCACAGCGCCACGCCGCGCGCCCGGCAGGCGGCGCCCAGACGCGGCAGATCCATGCGCAGGCCGTTGCCGTACTGCACGGATGACACCGTGAGCAGGCGCGTGCGGCGGTCGATCAGGTCCAGCAATGCCTGCTCCGGATCGGCCGCGCCGCTCAGCTGCGCCACCCGGCACTGCACGCCCAGCCGCGCCAGCGCCTGCCAGGCGATCCGGTTCGACGGAAACTCCTCCGCCGCCAGCACCAGGTTGTCGCCGGCCTGCCAAGGGAACCCGAAGGCGACCACCGAGATCGCCTCCGAGGTGTTCTTGAGCAGCGCAACGTCCGGCGCCTGCCCGCCGATCAGCCGCGCCAGGCGCTCGCGCAGCCGCCGCTCCACCTGCAACCAACGCGGATAGTCGCGCGCCCCGTCGCGGGCATTCTCGGCCGCAAAGCGCGCCACGGCAGCCGCCGTGCGCCGCGGCCAGGGCGCAACCGCGGCGTGGTTGAGGTAAACCAGACCGGGCGCAAGATCAAATTCCAGGTACTGCATAACGTTCGTCCCCGCGCGGCCGTACAGCCGCAATTGTTGGCCTGGCGCGCCATCGAAAAACCGCGCTTTTCCGATGGCGGACGCCGGGATATCCAGGCCTGCCCCGGCGGAAACCGGGGCTGGATTTACTCGGCGTTGCCCTAGCGGCGGATGAGCAGGCGCGGCACAAGCGGCAACACGCTCGCCGCACTCACCAGGGCCCACTGTCCGGCGCTCGGCGGCATCAGGCGCAATACGGTTGCCAGCGGCGGGTAATACACGGCAGTCATCAGCAGCCCCAGGCACAGCACCACCGACGCCCAGACATACGGATTGCGAGTAACCGCATTGAGGAACCGCCCGCTGCCGGCCGGGCGCATGTTCAGCACATGCCACAGCTGCGCCAGCGCCAAGGTCAGGAACGCCACCACGACCGCCTGCTGCGCGGTCGCCGCAAGCGGCCCCAGGGCCAGCGCGAAGGCCAGCAGCGTGGCGGCCGTGATGCTGGCGCCGTGGCCGACGATCAGCCACCAGTGCTGCCCAGTCAGCAGCGGCTCGCCGGGTCGGCGCGGCGGTTGGCGCATCTCGCTGCCATCGGCCTCGCCGGCACCCAGCGCCAGCGCCGGGAAGACGTCCGTCACCAGATTCAGGAACAGTATCTGCAGCGGCAGCAGCGGCAGCGGTCCGCCGGCCAGCGTCGCCAGCCCGACCACCAGCACCTCGCTCAGGTTGCACGACAGCAGGTACACCGCAAAGCGGCGGATGTTGCCGAAGATCACCCGCCCCTGCGCCACCGCCGCCGCGATGCTGGAGAAGGCATCGTCGCGCAGCACCATGGCGGCTGCCTGACGCGCCACCTGCGTACCGCGCAGGCCCATGGCAATGCCGATGTCCGCCTGTTTCAGGGCCGGCGCGTCGTTGACGCCGTCGCCGGTCATGGCCACCACCTCACCGCGCGCCTGCAGGCGGGTCACCAGCGCCATCTTCTGCGCCGGGCTGACGCGCGCGAACACCCGCGCCGACAGTACTGCATCTTCGCCGCCGAAGTCCTGCGCACGTTCCAGCGCCTCGCCGGGCAGTATCGCAGCGGCGGACGAGGCCTCTCCCGCATCGATCAAGTGCAGCGCCTGCGCCACATGGCGGGCGGTGGCCATCTGATCGCCGGTCACCATCACCACCCGGATGCCGGCCGCGCGGCACTGATCGATAGCCGTCAGCACGTCGCGGCGCGGCGGGTCCATGAGTCCGACCAGGCCCAGCAGCACCAGATCGACGTACGGGTCCGCGGACGGCGAAGCGCTGCGCCCCTGCGCCAGCGCCAGCACGCGCAGTCCGCGGCCGGCCAGCGTCTCGTTGGCGTCCAGCCACTGCCGGCGCTGCGCCTCCGTGAGCGGTGGCGGCGCGTCGCTGCCGTCGGCCACCGCCACGCAGCGCGCCAACACCGCTTCCGGCGCGCCCTTGACCGCGATCCGGCAGCCGCCGGCTACGCCGTGCACGGTGGCCATCAGGCGCCGCACCGGATCGAAAGGCTCCTCGCGCAGGCGCTCGGGATCCGCCAGCGCGATGCCGCGGGCCGCCTGCAACAAAGCCACCTCCAGCGGATCGCCCACGCCGCCGTCGCCGTGCAGGGCCGCGTTGTTGCACAAGCGGCCGGCGTGCAGCAGTCGGTCCCGTGCATCGGCAAGGGATGCCGGCACGGCATCGGCAGGCACTTCCAGCGGCCCTGCACCGGGCAGCACCAGGTGCGTGACGGCGAGCCGGTTCTCGGTCAGCGTGCCGGTCTTGTCGGTGCAGATGACGCTGGTGGCACCCAGCGTCTCTACCGCCGCCAGGCGATTGATGAGTGCGTTGCGGCGCGCCATGCGGTGCATGCCGCGCGCCAGCGACAGCGTGGCCACCACCGGCAGGCCCTCCGGCAGCGCTGCGACGGCCAGCGCGATGCCGGTCATCACCATCAGCATCAGGTCGCGATCGGCGGCCAGGCCCGTGGCCGCGATCGCCGCGGCAATCACCAGCGCCAGCCCGGCGAGGCGCTGGCCGAGACGATCGAGACGTTTTTCGAGCGGCGTCGCCTGCGGCTTGGCCTGGGCCACCAGGCGGCTTATGGTGCCCAGTTCCGTGGCCAGGCCGGTAGCGGTCACCACGCCGAGCACGGTGCCGGCGCTGACCGCTGTGCCCCGATACAGCATGCAGGCGCGCTCGGCCAGCGGCGCGCCCGGCGGTACCGGATCGGCATGCTTGGCCACCGGCAGGGACTCGCCGGTGAGCGCCGATTCGTCCACCTGCAGGCGCGCGCCGTCCAGCACACGCAGGTCGGCCGGCACCAGATCGCCGCCTTCCAGCAACACGACATCGCCCACCACCAGCCCCTCGGCAGGCAGCTCGCGCAGCGCGCCGTCGCGACGCACCCGGCAGGTGGTGACCCCCAGCCGGCGCAGCGCCTCCATGGAGCGCATCGCGCGCAGTTCGCTGAAAAAGCCGATGGCGGTGTTCAGCGCGATCACCGCCAGGATGGCGTAGGCCTCCACGGTGTCGCCGAACAGGAAACCGATGCCGGCCGCCAGCGCCAGCAGGCCCACCAGCAGGCTGCGCAGCTGCGCCCACAGGATGGCCAGCAGGCTGCGCGGCTTGACCCCGGGCAGGCGGTTCGGACCGTCCCGCCGCAGGCGCTGCGCCACCTGGGCAGAATCCAGACCGACCGCCGGGTCGACGCCCAGCCCGCCGGTCACCTGCGCCGCGGTCTGGCTCCACGGCGTCTGTGGCGCACTCATCACGTGGGCGTGAACTGCGGCACCAGAAAACCGCCGGCGCGCGCCTGCCAGCACAGCCGCAGCGACATGCCGATGCGCACCTGCCGCCAGTCGCAGTCGACCAGGTTGGTCATCATCTGCGGGCCTTCGGCAAGGCGCACCGTGGCCAGCACGTAAGGCACTTCGCTCGCATAGGCCGGCAGCGGCGCGTAGTGCACCACCGAGTAGGTGAACAGTTCGGCCTCCCCGCACAGCGGCTGCCAGGCCAGGCGCTGCCCGTAGCAGGCGCGGCACCAGGGCTGCGGATGCCAGACGTAGGCAGCGCAATCGGCGCAGCGCTGCATCAGCAGCTGTCTTTGCTGGGCGGCGTCCCAGAACGGCCGCGTCAGGTCATCGATAGTCGGCAGCAGCTCGCTCACGGCGCGTCCCCCAGCAACAGCACGGCATGCTCGCTCATCATGCCGCCGTAGCAATGCACCAGTGCGACCGGCGCCTGCACCTGCCGCTGACCGGCCCGGCCCATCACCTGCAGCGCCGCCTCGGCGATCACCGACAGGCCGGAGGCGTCGCCGGTGTGGCCGAACGACAGCAGGCCGCCGTTACTGTTGACCGGCAGGTTGCCGCCCGGCGCGCCGCGGCCGTCCAGGAAAAACCGTCCGCCCTGCCCGGCCGGCACCAGGCCCATGTGCTCGACGCCCAGGATCGGGTTGTAGCTGAACGAGTCGTACAGCTGCGCCAGGCGCACGTCCGCAGGGCTCAGGTCCGCCATGCGGTAGGCGGCCCGGGCCGCCGCCTGGCCGCCGACATCGTCCAGCGACCGCAACTGGCTGATGTTGGCGCGGCGGTGGATTTCGCCAAAGCCCCGCAGCCAGGCGGGCCTGGCATTCAGGCGCCTGGCCAGCCGCTCGCCGGCCACCAGATACGCCCCGCCGCCGTCGCAGGGCACCGAGCAGTCCAGCAGATGAAACGGCGAGGCGATGGGCCGGGATTCGATGACATCGTCGGCCCTGAGCGGGCCTTTGCGCGCCATCAGCGCCTGCGGATGTTGCAAAGCCCATTGCCGCTGGCCGACGGCGACTGCCGCCATCGCCTCGCGGCCGATGCCGTACTCGTGCATGTGGCGCGTGGCCACCTGCGCGTAGATGGGCGGGATGTACGGCCCGTACAGGCTGTCGAAGTCGGGGTGGGCGAAGATGCGCGTGTTGCGCTGCGCGCCGCCACCGCCGACGTTCGGAAAGCGCCCCGCCGACACGCACAGCACGCCCTCGGCAAGGCCGGCGCGGATGGCCAGCGCGGCGCGGATGGCCATCACTGCATGGGTGGAGCCGCCGACGTTGATGGTCTCGGCGAAGGTGGCATCCAGCCCCAGTTCCTCCACCAGGCGCTCGTGCACGAAGATGTTGTCCGACACCCCGTCGGCCATGCCGGCCGGCGCCACCAGCAGGCCCTGGATGTCGCCGGACTTGATGGGCCACTCGGCCAGCAACCGGGCGACGGCGGCCTGATACAGGCTGTGGGTTGAGTGCTGCGGATACCGACCGGGCGTGAGCTCCGACACGGCAGCAATGGCAACGGCGGCGGACATGCGCGCTCCGTAATACGCAAAGAACCGGGCCGCCGCTCAGACGGTGGCCGCGGCGCGAGGATTGCGGGTCCTCGCGCCGCGCGGCCGGGGCGTACCAGCGCGCGGCCGGGCGGACCCGGTCAGTCTGCCGGCAATACCTTGATGTAGGGCTGTATCCAGTAGTTCTTGAACACGCCTTCGGCGTAGTAAGGGTCTTCCTTCAGCCACTGCTCGGCGGCGTCCGCACTGTCGAACTCGGCCACGATCAGGCCGCCCGCGAAACCGGTCTTGGTCGGATCCTCGCCCGCCACCTTCGGAAACGGGCCGGCCATTTTCACCTTGCCCTCGGTCACGAAGGCTCGCAGGCGGTTCAAATGCGCCTCGCGCACCTTGAGCCGACGCGGCAGGCTGTCCGGGACATCCTCGATCCAGATGGCGTAAAGCATCGGCATGTCCTCCTGTTACTTTTTCTTGGCCTTGGCGACTACCGTGCTCTTGGCCGGCTTGGCCGGCGTGCCGGTGATCTTGGCTGACTTGCCGGCGACCTTCTTGGCACCCTTGCCTGCCGGGCTGCTGGAAAGGGGAGCACCCTTCAACGGATCCGCAAAATCAGTCGGGAAACCGAGCTTGCGCAGGCCAACCAGCGAGCACTCGATGTCCAGCTCCACCGGCCCGCCGCTGGTGCCTACGCCGCCGATGATGTCGCCTGCCTCGTCCCTGATCGGAAAGCCGCCGGCCACGATGCAGAAGCGCTCGTCGGTGAACTGCAGGCCGTGACCGAAACGATCCGGCGTAATCATCAGCTCGCGCACCTGGGCGGTGCTGCGGTGCAGGGCAACGGCGGTCCAGGCTTTCTTGACGGCAATGTCCGGATTGGCGATGCGGCCCTTCTCCGGGCGCAGCACGCCGCGCAGGTTGCCGCCCATATCCACCACTGCCACGGTGGACGGAAAACCCTTGGCACGGGCCAGGGCCACGCCTTCGGTGAGGATGGTTTGTACTTCTTCCAGGGTCAGTTCACGCACCGTGCGCTCCTCGCTGTGTGGTTGGTATGAATTGGCACGGCGTGCGCGATGCTGCCGCCCAGTCGCTAGCTTGGCACAGCGCCGGGCGCGCCGTAAATGTCAGTCCGGCACGCTGCCGAACAGCGCCGCGTGCTGCGCCAGGGCATAGCGGTCAGTCATGCCGGCGACGTAGTCGGCCACCGCCCGCGCACGGCCACGCCGGCCCTGCGCCTGCTCGCGCCCTTCGACGCGGCCCAGGGCATCGGGTGGCAGGAGCAAGGGGTCGTCCAGGAACGCGCCGAACAGGTCCGTGACCACGCGCCGGGCGCGGCTGCTCATGCGCCGCACGCGGTAGTGTTGGTAAACGCGCCGGTTCAGGATGGCCTTGAGCCGGTCGTTGTCGGCGCGCATGGCATCGCCGAAGGCGATCAGTGGACCGGCACTGCGCCGCACCGCGTCCAGGCTGGTCACCCCGGCCGCGGCCAGCCGCGCGGCGCTGGTCTCGCGCAGATCCGCGATTTGCGCCTTGATGATGCGGCGCACGATCTCGTGCTGCCCGACCCGACCGGGCAGAACACCGAACTGGCGGCGCACGGCATCGTGGTGCGCCTTGAAGAAGGTCGACTCGTCGGCCAGCTGCTCAAAGCTGAGCATGCCGGCGCGCAGGCCGTCGTCCAGGTCGTGCGAGTTGTAGGCAATCTCGTCGGTGAGATTGGTCAGCTGCGCTTCGAGCGTGGGCTGGCCGCCGCTCAGAAAGCGCTCGCCGACGTCGCCGAGTTTGGCCGCGATCTGCCGCGCGCAGTGCTTCAGGATGCCCTCGCGCGTCTCGAAGCTCAGGTTGATGCCCGGAAACGCCGGGTAGCGCTGCTCCAGGCTGTCGACGATACGCAGCGACTGCACGTTGTGCTCGAAACCGCCGTAGTCGGCCATGCAGGCGTTCAGTGCGTCCTGCCCGGCGTGCCCGAAAGGCGTGTGCCCCAGGTCGTGCGCCAGCGAAATGGCTTCGGCCAACTCCTCATTGAGTGCCAGGGAACGCGCCAGCGAACGGCATATCTGCGCCACCTCCAGCGAGTGCGTGAGACGCGTGCGGAACATGTCGCCTTCGTGATTGACGAACACCTGCGTCTTGTACTCAAGGCGCCTGAACGCGCCGCAGTGGATGATGCGGTCTCGGTCGCGCTGATGCTGCGTGCGGTCGACGGGCGCCGGCTCGGCATGACGCCGGCCACGGCTGTTGTCGTCACACGCGGCGTAGGGGGCGAGCACCTTCAGGCCACCGCGGGCGCCCGCGCCGCGTCGATGACCGCCGCCAACAGTTCCGGTGCCACACCCTCCACGATCGCGCCCTGACCGATCGCGTCCAGCACCACCAGACGCAGCTGCCCGTCCTGCACTTTCTTGTCACCCGCCATGTAGCCGAGCAGGGTATCGGTCGCTATGTCGGCCGGCAGGCGCGTCGGCAATGAAGCGCGTTCGAGCAGGGCCGCGACGCGCGCCACCGCCTCGGCAGGCAGGCGACCTAAGCGACGCGACAGATCGGCCGCCATCAGCATCCCAAGGCCCACCGCCTCGCCGTGCAGCCAGGCGCCATAGCCGGTTGCGGCTTCCACCGCGTGCCCGAAGGTATGGCCCAGATTCAGCAGCGCCCGCTGGCCGGCCTCGCGCTCGTCGGCGGCGACGATCACCGCCTTGATCTCGCAGGACCGGTAAATCGCATACTCCAAAGCCCCTTCGTCGCCCGCAAACAGCGCATCCAGGTTGTGCTCAATCCATGAGCAAAAATCCGCGTCCGCAATCAGCCCGTACTTGATAACCTCGGCAAGCCCGGCGATGAACTCGCGTTTGGGCAGCGTATGCAAGGTCGCTGTATCAATCAACACGCAGCGCGGCTGATAAAACGCGCCGATCAGGTTTTTTCCGCCCGGCCGATTGACGCCGGTCTTGCCACCGACTGATGAATCCACCTGCGACAGAAGCGTTGTCGGTACTTGAATGAAGTCGACACCGCGCTGATAACTTGCCGCAAGAAAGCCCGTGATGTCGCCGACCACCCCGCCGCCAAGAGCCACGAGCGTCACGCCGCGGTCAAACCGGCCGCGGATCAATTGATCCGCGAGAACCGCGAACGTTTCCAGACTTTTGGATTTCTCCCCTGGCTCAATTTGCAGCAGCTGCGGACGATAATCGCCCAGAGCGGAGCAAACTGTCTCTCCATACAGCTTCGCCACGTGCGTGTCACTTACAACAACGACGCGACGGCCGCGAATAAATGGCGCATAACATTCGAGCTTTCCCAGCAGCCCGCCGCCAATGCAAATGGGATAGCCGCGCTCAGCCAGATCGAGTTGTAAAGTGCGCATCTGCGAGACGATCCAGAACTTCCGTGACCGTGGCCCCAACCTTGCGGCCAGGCGAGTCCACGATAATATCCGCTGCGGCTTCGTACAACGGCTCGCGTTGCTCCGCAAGTTCCCGCAAACGCTCTTCGGGTTTCTCCGCATTCAGCAACGGACGATGACTGGAGTTCCGGGTCCTACGCAACTGCTCTGCTATCCCGGTTCGCAGATAGACGACAGTTCCGCGACTGCGCAGCAATTCACGGTTTGCCGGCAACAGCACAGCACCTCCCCCTGTCGCCAGGACAATACCGGACAAAGCTGTCAGCTCGCTGAGCACCTGATGTTCGCGTTTGCGGAATCCCGCCTCCCCCTCGATCTCGAAAATAATCGCAATCGTCGTGCCAGTGCGCCGCTCGACTTCCTCATCGCTATCGAAGAAGTCGAGCCCAAGGCTCTGCGCCAGCCGCCGTCCGACCGTGGTCTTGCCGGCTCCCATCGGACCTACCAGGAATACGCTCCGCCGAGCCATGCAGTTTTAACCTATGGATTGGCTGTGGCCAAGCCTTCGCGCACAATCTTGGGCGTCACAAAGATCAGCAGCTCCTTCTTCTCGTTTCTGCCGCTTCGGTTGCGGAACAGCATGCCGATGTACGGCAGATCACCGAAGAACGGCGTACGGACCACGGTGTTGGTCTTGGTCTGCTCATAGATACCACCGATCACGATGGTCTCGCCGTCGTTCACCAGCACCTGCGACTGCACCTTCTGCGTGTCGATCGCCGGCTCGCCGTTGTTGTTGGTGGCCGTGGTATTGAGGGCATCTTTATTGACCTCGATATCCATGATGATGTGATCGTCCGGCGTGATCTGCGGCGTCACCTTCAATTGCAACACGGCTTCCTTGAACTGCGTGTTGGTCGCGCCACTGGCGGAGGCCTGCTGATAGGGAAACTCGGTGCCCTGCGAGATGACGGCCTCCTTCTGATTCGACGTAACCACCCGCGGATTCGAGATGATTTCGCCTTCGCCCTCCGCCTGCAGCGCCGACAGTTCAAGTTCCAGCAAGCGCCCGAAGGGCAGCTTGGCGATGGCAAGACCAATCGATGTCGGGTTGAACGGCACACCCTGCATGCGCTGGGCGGGCATGTTGACGTTGAGGCGGTCGTTCAATGAAGGCGTGTTGCTGGCACCTGCGAGGCCCGTCGTCGCCTGCAACCCCCCCAGCGTAGACGTCCCCCCCAAACTACCGGAAATGGCCGTGGTGCCTCCACCAATGTCGCGCGTATCACTGGCGCCGAACCTGACCCCGAGGTTCTTGCTGAAGTTGGTGCTGGCGTTGACGATACGCGACTCGATCAGCACCTGCCGCACCGGCACGTCCAGAACCTTCATCAGCTCACGGAGCTCGGCCAGTTTCTGCTCGGTATCGTTGACGATCAACGTATTCGTCCGCTCATCCACCGTGACCGCCCCGCGGCTCGTCAGCACCTTGCGCTCTTCACTGGCAAGGAGACCTGCCACTTCGGACGCCTTGGCAAAATTCACCTCCATGAACTCCGTATAGAGCGGAGCGAGGTCTTCGAGTTTTTGCCGTGCCTCGTACTCAGCCTGCTCGCGCGCCGCAATCTCTTCCGCCGGTGCGATCCACATGACGTTTCCGTCCTCGCGCTTGCCCAGACCCTTGGTCGTCAAAATGATGTCCAGCGCCTGGTCCCAGGGCACATTCTGTAGCCGCAGGGTGATATTTCCGGCAACCGTATCGGCTGCGACCAGATTTTTGCCCGTGAAATCCGCCAACAGCTGCAACACCGCGCGCACTTCGATACTTTGGAAATTAAGCGAAATCGGCTCTCCTGCGTAAGCCTTCTTGACGTTCCTTAGCGCCGCAGGGTCTTCCCGGACCGGAGAAATCTCCAAGGTGTATTGCCCATTGGCTTGATAGGCCAAATGCTCGAACGGCCCGGTTGTTGCCACCTCCATGCGCACGCCACCGGCGTACTGGCGAGTCTCCACACGGGTGACGGGGGTCGCAAAATCCGTCACATCCAGCCGGCGACTCAGTTCTTGCGGAAGCCGGACACCGCCGAAATCGACCACGATCCTCCCACCCTGGGGCCGGGTATTGACCTGAATATCGGGTGACGACAGTGCCACGATAATGCGACCCTCGCCACGCTCACCCCGTCGAAAATCAAGGCTGCCAACCCGCGGACCCGAAATGGTCGGCGCCGCGGCAGCCACCTCGGGCATGCGCGCGCCGACTGCGACAGTACCTGGCGCGTCCAGCATCACCAGCAATTTGTCGTCGGCCGTGATCATCGACCACTTGACTGCCTCAACCAGATTCACCACCAACCGTGTACGACCTTCACCCGGCACCACCGCGACCTCAACCACAGGCCCGGTATCGATTTTTTTTGTCCGCTCGGCGATCGCTGAATTCGCGGAGGGTAAATCAATCACCAAGCGCGGCGGGTCGCTAATCAGGAATGCCTTGCTGGGCGGGAGCGCCCCGTCAGCCTGAATCTGAAGTTGGACACCTCCCGCCGGCGTGGCCGCGAAGTCGATGCCAGTCAATGTAGCAGCGTGCGCAGGCGACCATGCAGCCAGGGTGGCCAACACTGCGCCCAACGCCCTGCGAAGGACACATCTCTGACGAGATTTCATTTTCAGGGTCTCCCTAGCCATCGTCATGTGGCTATTGCTCAACCATTTCAACAGCGGCAGGACGCTCCATCCAGCCACCGGTCCCATTGGGTATAACTTCGACCAGCTGTACGCCGCTAGAGCCGATTTGGGTCACACGGCCATAGTTTTCACCAAGATAGTTGCCCATGCCGACGCGGCTTATGGTCTGATCGGGGGCCTGAATCAGGGCCCACACTGAGTCCGCCCGACTGAGGGTCCCTACCATTCGCAACGCATCCAGCGGATATGCCTCCAAGGCTTCCTTGCGCCGATTCAAGTCCGGCCGGATGCCATCCGTGCCCAAATCCGCGACACCTTCCGATCGTTGTTCCGCCAATGTATCCAGAAACGGGTCTTTGCGATCATCCCGCTTATAAACAAATTGTTCGTATGGCTTGAGCACTGGCAGGGGCTCGATGGTTACTTTCTCCTCCGCGCGCACCTGGTCCATCCAGGCTTTGAGTTCAGCATCTTTCGAGCCGCATCCGCAGACTGCCAAACAAGCCAGACTCAACAATACGACATGTCCGCCGCTCAAGGCTTATCCTCCTCGAGATACTGATAGGTCTTAGCCGTACCCTTCATGACCAACAAATCGGTATCTTTGCCAACCGGGACCAAGCCAATGTTGTGCAAAGTAACGATTCGCGGGAAACCCGCGACGTCGCTCGCAAATTCGGCCAGTTGGTGGTAATTGCCCGTAACCTCGATAGATATCGGCAGTTCAGCATAGAATCCAGATGGCTTCGGATCTCCGGGCTGGAACAGTTTGAACTCCAAACCCCGTCCCAACCCTGCTTGCGTAATCTCGACGAGCAAGTTGGCGATTTCGTTGCTATCGGGCAACTGGCGCCGCATTGCCTCAAAACTTTCCTTGAGCTGCACTAGCTGCTCGCGGTATGCCTCCAAATTTACCGCCTGGCGGTACTTCGTGACGAATTGCTGTCGCAGTTGTTGCTCTGCTTGCTGTCGGCCCTCAAGATCTTCCAGCGTCTTGCGAATAACGAAGTAGTACCCGCCCACCAAAAGCAAAATACCAATGAGCCCAATCGCGAAGGCCTTGCCAGCGCGCGGCCACTCTCCAGCGGCATTGATATCGATATCACGCAGATCAATGCTGCGCAGATCCAGGTTACGAATATCGTCCAGAGTCATTTCGCTTGTTCATCCTTGGCGACGTGCTGCGGCACCTGAAGATCGAACTGGCTGGCGTGCATGCCACGGTACTCACCAGCACGAGCGACGCGCAACATGGAAGGATCGAACTGATCGGACGCGTCTAACAGATGCATATAGGACGACACCCGGGCGTTGGACTGTGCCCATCCCTGCAGACTTAGCGTATTTTCGGTTTGCGAAAAATTGGTCAGGAACACGCCCTCGGGAGTGCTTTGCGCCAGGGCATCGAACAACTTCACGGGCATGGGCCGCTTGACCTGCAGGTCCTGAATCACATCCATGCGCGCCTGAAGCTTCGCCTTTTGCGCCTGAAGATCGCGGATCTCACGGATCCTGATATCCAGGATCGCGATTTCCGCTCGCAAGAACTCATTCCGCTCCTCCTGACGATTGACCAAGGACATCGCCACCAGCTCACCGACAATGACCAGCAGTACCGCTCCGGCGGCACCTGCTCCGACCATGAAGAGAAACTCGCGTTGCCGACGTTGACGCCGGGCACGCCGCCAGGGGAGAAGATTAACGCGAGACATCGCTCATGCTCCGCATTGCCAAACCTGCCGCAACCATCCACGCGTGCCCGCTGGACCGCAAGCGGTTGGCATCGATGCCAGACGAGAATTCGACGTCGAGAAAAGGATTGCCAACCCGGGTGTCGATGCCAAGGTATTGATTAACCGCTTCCGGCAATCCGGGAAGGCCGGCGCAGCCCCCACTGAGCACAACCTGATCCAGAGTTGTTTCCCCTGTCGCAGAAAAGAAGACCTGCAACAAGCGGCCAATCTGGCTCGCCAGAGAATCAAGAAACGGGGCGATTACTGCTGCCTCGCTGTCATGCGGCAGACTGCCTTCCTCCAAGGCCGCCAGCGCTTCTGCCGCACCGAGTGCATAACGGTCCTGCAGCTGTTGAAGTAATTGCTCGCCCCCAAACGAATGCTCTCGGGTAAATATCGTTGCCCCGCGGTGCAAGACATTCAGCGTTGTGGATTCGGCACCGACATCCACCATCGCGGTCACCCCATCACGGGCGGTAGGCGGCAAACTCGGCGAGATCAGGGAGAATGCGGACTCAAGCGCGTAAGCCTCCAGATCGACTACGGCGGCGCTCAGTCCGGTGGCCGAGAGAGCTTCGATTCGCCGGTCAACCACCTCATTGCGCGCCACAATGAGGAGCACGTCCGAAGTTTGCGGGTTGCGAGCATTCGGCCCGAGCAGCACAAAATCAAAGTAGACATCTTCCAGCGGATAGGGGATGAACTGATCCGACTCAAGCGTAATTTGCTGCTCAATATCCGCATCGGTGAAGTCGGCCGGCATGCTGATCTGACGGCTGATAACCAGTGAACCGGGTATCCCCAACGCGACGTCCCGTCGCTTGCTGGCCGAACGCCGCACAACATCAGCGACCGCCCGCGAGACCGCTTCGGCCCGACCAATCGCACCGTCTGCAACCGAGGCTGGAGGAAGACGGACCCCGGCACACGCCTCGACACGGTACCCCGACGATGTCGCTTCCAGCGCCAAGAGACGCACCGAGGAGCTACCGACATCCAAGCCTAGGAGAGGCGGAACTTTCTGGCTGAAAATCTTACGAATCACGTGAACACCCGACGGTTAAGCCCCCGCGTCCGAGCACTACACGCCCGCCCTGCGCCCTAAGCATTATCGACCTCACAGCGTAAGTCTTTAGGATTTATACCATAGCGTTTCCACACCAATGATGGTCCTCCAAACTTCCTTTAACCTCAGGGTATTACGGCCGGCAGCGCATCAAGAGCACAAACTCCCCGTCCTGCACGCGCTCGCTTCGCTGATTCGTAACGGCGAAGGCCAGAGTCACCACGCCGCGGTCGGCCTTGGATGTCTCCTTGGCAGCGCGCACCCGCATTTCGGCCGCAATGGTGTCGCCGAACTTCACCGGACCCACGAAGCGCCAAGTGAGACCAAGGAAGGCGATGATCGTGCCGTTGATGACGCCGGTCTGATGCATCAGGCCGGACACGATCGACAAGCCGAGCAGCCCATGCGCTATGGGCTCCCCAAACTGGGTATCGGCCGCAAAAACACGGTCCGTGTGGAGCAGGTTGAAATCGCCTGAAAGCCCCGCGAAGGCCATCACATCGGCTTCAGTGACGGTGCGCCGAACGGTCGGAATGACCAATCCGGGAGTGAAATCTTCGAAGTACCAGGCGGTCACGGCGCCTCCCCTGAAAAGAACATCAGCCGAAGATTACGCGCCGCCGGGCCGGGCGGCAAACGTCCGATCGTCCGTCCGGCGCAGCCTTTCAGTCAGGTGCTTCGGTGCCGCCCCCCGGCCCGCCGGACGAGAAGGCCATCATTCGCTGCCGCTGGGTGATCAGCGTCGCCTGCTGATCGGCGAACTCCACCAAGCGCGCCCGCTCGGTGTCGACGACCTCCTGCGGCGCGCGGTCCACGAAGGCCGGGTTGGCGAGTCTGGCCTCGGCGCGGCTGATGGCCTGATCGAGCTTGGCGATTTCCCGGCCCAGGCGGTCCATTTCGGCGCTGGCATCCACCAATCCTTCCAGGGGCAGCCGCACGGTCAGATCGCTGACCAACGCCATGGCGGCCTGCGGGGCGGCGCTGTCGGACACCCACTCGACGCTCGCCACGCGGGCCAGGCGGCGCAGCAGGTGCTCGTTATTTTGCAGGCGCGTGCGCCCGGCCTCCTCGCCACTGAGCAGCACCGGCACCGGCTGCCCCGGCGGCAGGTTCAGTTCCGCGCGCAGGTTGCGCACGGCGCGCACTACCCCGACCAGCAACCTGATCTGCGCGACGGCATCGGCCGTGTCTTGCGCGTCCTGATCGAACTCGAGCGCCGCCGGCCACGCCGCCAGCATGATCGTCCCGCTGGCCTTGCCGGCGCGCGGCGCTACCTGCTGCCAGATTTCCTCGGTGATGAAGGGAATCAGCGGGTGCGCCAGGCGCAGCAGGGCTTCCAGCACTTCGACCAGCGTCCAGCGCACGGCGAGCGTGCGCGCCGGATCGGCATCCGGCTCCTGCAACACCGGCTTGGCCAGTTCGATGTACCAGTCGCAATACTCGCCCCAGGCGAACTCGTACAGCGCACTGGCCACGTAGTCGAGTCGATACTCGGCGATGGCCACGTCCACCTCGGCGATCGTCTCGACCAGACAGTGGCGAATCCACAGCTCGGCCGGCCCGTAGCGCACCGGCCCGGATGGCGGCGGCAGGCCCTCAGTGTTCATCAGCACGAAGCGGGCCGCGTTCCACAGCTTGGTACAGAAGTTCCGGTAGCCCTCGCAGCGGGCCAGGTCGAACTTGATGTCCCGCCCGAGCGTCGCCTGCGAGGCAAAGGTGAAGCGCAGCGCGTCGGTACCGTAGGCCGGGATGCCCTGCGGGAACTGCTTGCGCGTGGCCTGCTCGATCTTTATGGCCATCTGCGGCTGCATCAGGCCGGCCGTGCGCTTGGCGATCAGGGTGTCCAGATCCACGCCGTCGATGATGTCCAGCGGGTCCAGCACGTTGCCCTTGGACTTGCTCATCTTGTGGCCTTCGTGGTCGCGCACCAGGCCGTGCACGTACACGGTGCGAAACGGCACGTCGCCGGCGAACGGCAGGCCCATCATCACCATGCGGGCGACCCAGAAGAAGATGATGTCGAAGCCGGTGACCAGCACGTCGGTGGGGTAGTAGCGCGCCAGTTCCGGCGTCGGCTGCGGCCAGCCCAGGGTCGAGAACGGCCACAGCGCGGAGCTGAACCAGGTGTCGAGCACGTCCTCGTCCTGGCGCAGCGGCAGCTCGGTCGGCAGGGCGTGGCGGGCGCGCACGTCGGCCTCGTCGTGACCGGAATAGTCCTTGCCGTCCGGGCCGTACCAGACCGGAATGCGGTGCCCCCACCAGATCTGCCGGCTGATGCACCAGTCCTGGATGTTCTCCAGCCACTGCGCGTAGGTCTTATCCCAGTTGTCCGGGAGCAGGCGGATGCGGCCCGAACGCACGGCGTCGAGCGCCGGGCGGGTGATGGCGGCCAGACCGCCGGGGCGACCGTCCGGCTGCACCTCGCGCGTCAGGTCCACGTACCACTGGTCGGTCAGGTACGGCTCGACCGCGGCGCCGGTGCGGTCGCCGCGCGGCACCATGAGCGTGTGGTCCTTGACCGATTCGAGCAGGCCGGCGGCGTCCAGATCCGCAACGATGCGCTTGCGGGCCTCGTAGCGATCCAGGCCCCGATAGGCGGCCGGCGCGGCGTCGTTGATGCGTGCATCCGGCGTGAACACGTTGATGCCGGGCAGGCCGTGACGCTCGCCGACCGCAAAGTCGTTGAAGTCGTGCGCCGGGGTGATCTTCAGGCAGCCCGTACCGAAGGCCGGGTCGACGTAATCGTCCGCGATGATCGGAATCTGCCGCCCGCACAGCGGCAGCTCGACCATCCTGCCGATCAGGTGCCGGTAGCGTTCGTCGTCCGGGTGCACGGCCACGGCGCTGTCGCCGAGCAGCGTTTCCGGGCGCGTGGTGGCGACGGTGAGGTGGCCGCTGCCATCCGCCAGCGGATAGCGGATGTGCCACAGGTGGCCCTGTTCTTCCTCGCTGACCACCTCCAGGTCCGAGATGGCGGTCTGGAGCACCGGGTCCCAGTTGACCAGCCGCTTGCCGCGATAGATCAGGCCCTGCTCGTGCAGGCGCACGAACACTTCGGTCACGGCCTTGGACAACCCGGCGTCCATGGTGAAACGCTCGCGCGACCAGTCGCAGGACGCGCCAAGACGCCGCAGCTGGCGCGTGATGGTGCCGCCCGATTCGGCCTTCCACTGCCACACACGCTCCAGGAACGCCTCGCGGCCCAGGTCGTGGCGAGATTTGCCCTCGGCGGCGAGCTGGCGCTCGACCACCATCTGCGTGGCGATGCCGGCGTGGTCGGTGCCGACCTGCCACAGCGTGTCCCGGCCCTTCATGCGCGCGTGGCGGATCAGCAGATCCATCACCGTGTTGTTGAAGGCGTGGCCCATGTGCAGGCTGCCGGTCACGTTCGGCGGCGGGATGACGATGCAGTAGGGCTCGCCCTGCCCGCTCGGGGCGAAGTAACCGTTTGCCTCCCAGTGCTGGTACCAGCGCTGTTCGAGGGCCTTGGGGTCGTAGTTCTTGTCCATTGGGCGGCGCCGGCAGCGGCGCGGGATCAGGCGGTGGGTGGGGTGCTGGCCAGCAGTTCGCTCAGCTTGCGGTCCAGTTCCTCGCGCAGGGCAGTGCGCAGGCGCTGTTCTGTCAGGGCCAACTCCTGCTCGACGCGCCGCTCAAGGCCGCTGCCGATTTCCTCCAGCAGCGCGCGCAGCAGGGTCTGAGCATCCGGGTCGGGCGGCTCGACCCGCGCCGCCGCCGACTTTGCAAACGCGGCAACGATCAGCGGCTCCGACGCATCCCGTACCGCTCCAGGCGCAAGATCCGCCCACGGCAGCGGCAACTCCGCGTCCTGGCCCGGCGGAGCTTTTGGAAATGCGCCCTCCGGCGCGTCCGCGACGCCTTCGGGCCCGGGCGCAAAGACCGGCTCCGCAGCGCGAAAGTCATCACGTGTCAGGCCGCGTTCCGCCTTGGGATTGAAATCGATATCGAACACGAACTCAGGCGCCACCTGCTCGGCCTCGGCGAGATCGGGTGACGCGGCCTGCAAACGCCCCGGCACGACGATGTCCGTCAGAACCGGAATGTCGTCGTCTGCCGGGTCCGGATCGCGGATTTCGCCGTTCATGCGGTCCCTCCGAGCGTGTGGCGGCGCAGCGGATAGCCGCGCTCACGATAAAAACGGTAGCGCGCACGGGCCCCGTCGCGGCCCGGCGGATCGGCCGGCACCAGTTCCAGCACGCGCCGAAAGCCGCTGAAAAAATGCGGCACCGCGTCGGTCAGGTTCAGCAGCACCTCACCGGGCTGCGCCGGCGGTTGCCAGCCGATCCACACCGGCGCGCGGCCGGGCTCGCCCACCAGCCGATGCGGCACGAAAGAACCGGCGCTGAAACTCCACAGCCGCGCGTCGAGCGCGTGAGCGGCCGCCTCATCTGCCACGTGCACATGCACCTCGCCGCCGCGCCGGTGGACCGTGTCCAGCAGGCGACACACGAACTGCGTCGGATCGGGCGCAGGGACACCGTCCAGAACGTAGAAATCGATTTCCGCCATCAGCCGGCGACGCGGTCCAGCAGGTACTGCACCAGCAGTCCGACCGGCCGGCCAGTGGCCGTCTTGTCCTTGCCGGACTTCCAGGCCGTGCCGGCGATGTCCAGATGCGCCCAGTGCATTTTTTCCGTGAATGCCGCCAGGAAGGCGGCCGCGGTAATGGTGCCGGCTTCGCGCCCGGCGACGTTGGGCAGGTCGGCGAAGGGGCTTTTGAGCTGCTCCTTGTAGTCGTCCCACAGCGGCAGCTGCCAGGCGCGGTCGTGCGCCGTGCGCCCGGCCGCCAGCAGCGCGTCGATCAGCTTCTGGTCGTTGCCCAGCAGGCCGTGGGCGTGATTGCCGAGCGACACGACGCAGGCGCCGGTCAGGGTCGCGATGTCGATGATGGCATCCGGCTTGAAGCGCTCGGCGTAGGTCAGCGCGTCACACAGCAGCAGGCGGCCCTCGGCGTCGGTGTTCAGAATCTCGACGGTCTTGCCGGCCAGGGTCTTGACGATGTCGCCCGGCTTCACGGCCTGGCCATCCGGCAGATTCTCGCTGGCCGGGACCACGCCGATCAGATTCACCGGCAGTTCCAGCAGCGCGGCGGCCTTGAGCGTGCCCAGCACGGCGGCCGCGCCGCACATGTCGAATTTCATCTCATCCATGCCCCCGGCGGACTTGATCGAGATGCCGCCGGAGTCAAAGGTGACGCCCTTGCCGACCAGCACCAGCGGCGCCGCCTTGGCCTTGCCGCGCAGGTGCTTGAGCACGATCAGCTTGGGCGGCTGGCGACTGCCCTGCGCCACCGCCAGCAGCGCGCCCATGCCCAGCTCGCGCATCTGCGCCTCTTCCAGCACGTCGATGTGCAGGCCGTGGGCTTTGGCCAGGGCCTGTGCCTGCTCGGCCAGGTAGGTCGGGGTACACACATTGGCCGGCTGGTTGCCCAGGTCGCGCGTGAGCTTCACGCCCGCAGCGATCGCCTCGCCCTGCCGCAGCGCGGTATCGAGCGCCTTGGCCTGGCGCGTGCCGCAGGCGATGGCGACGGCCTTCAGGTGCTGCTTGCCCGGTTCGCGCTTGTACTCGGTGAAGCGGTAAAGCGCGTGATCGGCGGCGGCGACGGCCGTGCGCACGCGCCAGGCCTCGTCGTGTCCGGCGACGGCAAGCTCCGTCAGATAGATGGCCGCATCGGCGCCGTGCAGCCTGCCCAGGGCAGCGGCCGCGGCCGCGACGATGCGCTGATAGGTGCCTTCGTTCAGCTCGCCCGCCTTGCCGCAGCCGACCAGCAGCACGCGCTCGGCCTTGATACCGGACAGGTCACGCAGCAGCAAGGTCTCGCCCGGCTTGCCGCTGATGTCACCGGCCTTGACCGCCGCGCTGATGGCACCGTCGCTGGCCTTGTCGAGCAGCTTGGCCGATGGCGTCAGAGCACGCGAGGCGAACACGCCGGCCACCACACAGCCGCCTGGGTGATCCGTGACCGGCAGGCGGGTAGGCTCGAATTGCATGGAAAAGGCGCTCCGCTGCGAGGTTTTGGCCATTCTAACAGGGCCCCGCAAGGGCCTTCGCGCACGACGGCGCCGCCCTGGTCGAGCCAGCAATCAGCCCTGGGCTGGAGCCCCCGCCGACCCGAATCGACCGACGCGCGTGAATCCGGCGTGCTCTATGCCCGGCAAGGGCCAGGTTTCAGATCAGAAAGGAATGTCGTCGTCAAAGTCCCCACCAAAGTCATCGGCAGCCGGTTTGCCTGCGCCCGGGCGTGCGCCGGAAGCAGGCGCCCCACCGCCCCAGGCCGGCTCCTCACCGCCACTCTGGCGGGCGCCGTAGCTGCCACCGCCTTCGCCACGGCCCTCGCCGCCGCCGAGCATCTGCATGTCGGAGCCGACGATCTCGGTGCTGTAGCGCTCGACGCCTTCCTTGTCCTGGTACTTGCGCGTGCGCAGGCTGCCTTCGATGTACACCGTGCGGCCCTTCTTGAGGTACTCGCCGGCGATCTCGGCGGTCTTGCCGAACAGCACCACGCGGTGCCATTCGGTGGCTTCCTTCTTCTCGCCGGTCTGCTTGTCCTTCCACGACTCGGTGGTAGCGATGTTCAGATTGGCCACCGCCGAACCGCCGGCCGTGTAGCGCACCTCGGGATCGCGCCCCAGGTTGCCGATCAGAATCACCTTGTTGATGCCGCGCGCCATGACCGCCTCCGTAATGTCGAAATCATCAAATTTTCGCTGCCGAAAACCGCTCCAGGCAGGCCGGTTCGAACCGCCGCCCGTCCACCCGCAGGTAGGCTACACCTTCCTCCGGAATCACCACCGCTTCCGCCACGCCGGCCAGCGCCGTCAGTTCGTCGGTCAGCGTGCGCGCCCGCTCCGGCGTGAGCTTGCCCACGTCGACCAGGCGCGTGTTCAGGTGCGCGGGCGCCTGCAGGCCAAGCGATATCGCCAGCCAGATCACGCACAGCGCAAGGCCGGCCAACAGCACGCCCGTGGCGCCGTGATGGCCACGCAGCCAGCCGGCCCCTGCCCCACCGATGAACGCCCCCAGAAACTGCGCCGTTGAATACACGCCCATCGCCGTCCCGCGGCCGGCCATCGGCGCCAGGCGCGACATCATGGAAGGCAGCGTGGCCTCCAGCACATTGAACGCAATCAGAAAGGCCAGCAGCCCGGCCGCCACGCCCCACAGCACCTGGCCGCCCTCCAGCAGCACCAGCAGACCGCCTGTGAGCAACCCCACCATGGCGACGAAAACCTCCTTCAGGCGCGCGCGCCGCTCGGCGTAGACGATCAGCGGCACCATGATGACGATCGACAGCACCACGGTCGGCAGATACAGCCACAGATGCTGCGCCGCCGGCAGGTGCAACTGGTCGCGCAGCAGCGGCGGCAACATCACGAAAGTACCGGTCATCAGCATGTGCAGGGCCATGATGCTGAAGTACAGCCGCAGCAGGTGCGGGTCGCGCAGCGCCGCGCCCAGCTGGCCGCTCGGCCGCCCGACCGCGCGCGACACCACCGGTGTCGGTACCTGCCACCACAGCAGACCAATCATGATCAGCGCCAGCAGCGCGATCATCAGGAAAATGCCCGGCACGGTCAGCCAGGCCGCCAACACCGGTCCCAACGGCAGCGACACCAGATAGGCGCCGCCGATGCTGATGCCGATGGCGGCCATGCCCTTGCTGCGCTGCTCCGGGCGCAGCAGATCGGCCAGCAGGGCCATGATCGGCGCCGCCACGGCGCCTGCGCCCTGCAGCGCCCGGCCGGCGATGATGACGGTCACGCTGTGCCCCACGGCCGCCAGCACGCTGCCGGCGGCAAACAGCAGCAGGCCAGCCGTGATGACTGGCTTGCGGCCGAAGCGGTCCGACGCGCTGCCGAAGGGGATGCCAAACACCGCCTGCGTGAGGCCGTACATACCCAGTGCCAGCCCGATCATGGCCGGCGTGGCGCCCGGCAGCGTCTCGGCGTACAGCGCCAGCACCGGCAGCAGCAGGAACAACCCCAGCATGCGCAGTATGTAAATGGCCGACAGGGTGCCGGTAACGCGCCGTTCGCTGGGTGTCATGAAAGCGGGATTCGAATCGGATCGTGGGCGGCGCGGCGCGGCGCGCAGCCGGGGCGGCATTATCCGGCCGGGCCGCCCGCCGCCACAAGGCGCGAGTGCGCGAAGCGTGGGCGGCACGACGGCCGCTGCCATCACGACGACCGGCCGCGGCGCAGCACCGCTAATGGGAGCGCAGCCGCGCTGCGCGATGCTTTGGGGGCGCACGTGAGCCATTCGAGCGTCGCCGCTGCCGGTAGGACGTGCGCATCCGCGGCCCGGGTCAGAGCCGTCGGCGACTTTGCGCCGTACTTCACGCGCCCCGTACCATGGCCGGTTTGCAGCCGCCCCCGCCAGAAGCCCGCCCCATGAGCAGCATTCCCGAAGGCCAGCCCGCCATCCGCATCCGCGGCGCGCGCACGCACAACCTGAAGAACATCGATCTGGACCTGCCGCGCGACAAGCTGACGGTGATCACCGGCCCGTCGGGCTCCGGCAAGTCCTCGCTGGCCTTCGACACGCTGTATGCCGAGGGCCAGCGGCGCTACGTGGAATCGCTGTCCGCCTACGCGCGCCAGTTCCTGTCGGTGATGGAAAAGCCGGACGTGGACCACATCGAGGGCCTGTCGCCGGCCATCTCCATCGAGCAGAAATCGACTTCCCACAACCCGCGCTCGACCGTCGGCACCATCACCGAGATCTACGACTACCTGCGCCTGCTGTACGCCCGCGTCGGCGAGCCGCAGTGCCCGGAGCACGGCGTGGTGCTGCGCGCGCAGACCGTCAGCCAGATGGTCGACACGCTGCTGGGGCTGCCCGAGGACGCGCGCGTGATGCTGCTGGCGCCGGTGGTGGCGGCACGAAAGGGCGAGCACGCGCAGCTGATCGAGGGTCTGCGCGGGCGCGGCTATGTGCGGGCGCGCATCGACGGCGAGCTGGTGGAACTCGACCAGGCACCGCCGCTGGACGGCAAGCGCAAGCACGACGTGGAGGTGGTGGTCGACCGCCTGCGCCTGCGCCCGGACGCGCAAAGCCGCCTGGCCGATTCGCTGGAAGCGGCGCTGGCGCTGGGTGACGGCATCGTCAAGGTGGCGTTTCTGGACCAGGACACGGCCGAACTGCTGTTCTCGGCCCGCTTTGCCTGCCCGCACTGCGGCTACTCGTTGGCCGAGCTCGAACCGCGGCTGTTCTCGTTCAACAACCCGGCCGGCGCCTGCCCGGAGTGCGACGGCCTGGGGGTGGCGCAGTTCTTCGACCCGCAGCGCATCGTGGCCGACCCGACGCTGAGCCTCGCCGCCGGCGCCATTCCCGGCTGGGACCGGCGCAATGCCTATTACTTGCACCTGCTCGAGGGCCTGGCCCGGCATTACGGCTTCGACATCGAAACGCCGTTCGAGGAACTCGCGCAGCTGCACCAGCAGGCGATCCTGTTCGGCAGCGGGACCGAAACGATCAACTTCACCTACGCCGGCCCGGACGGGCGCGGCAAGCGGCGCAAACATCCCTTCGAAGGCATCGTCAACAATTTCGCCCGCCGCTATCGCGAGACCGACTCGAACGCCGTGCGCGAGCACCTGTCGCGCTTCCTGGGGAACCGGCCGTGCACCGCCTGCGGCGGCAGCCGGCTGCGGCGCGAGGCGCGCCACGTCTACATCGCCGGCCGTCCGCTGCCGGACCTGGTGGTGCTGCCGGTCGGCCAGGCGCGGGCGTTCTTCAGCACGCTCGAATTGCCCGGCGCGCGCGGCACCATCGCCCAGAAAATCCTGCGCGAGATCGAGGCGCGACTGGGCTTTCTGGTCAATGTCGGTCTCGACTACCTGACCCTGGCGCGGTCGGCCGACACCCTGTCCGGCGGCGAGGCGCAGCGCATCCGCCTGGCCAGCCAGATCGGCGCCGGCCTGGTCGGCGTGCTGTACGTGCTGGACGAGCCGTCGATCGGCCTGCACCAGCGCGACAACCAGCGTTTGCTGTCAACGCTCACGTATCTGCGGGATCTGGGCAACACGGTGATCGTCATCGAGCACGACGAGGAGGCGATGCTGTTGGCCGACCACCTGGTCGACATCGGCCCCGGCGCCGGCGTGCACGGCGGCTACGTCATTGCCCAGGGCACGCCGGGCCAGATCATCGCCAACCCGGAGTCGGTGACCGGCCAATACCTGTCCGGCAAGCGCGCCATCGCGCTGCCGGCCACGCGCACGCCGCCCGACCCGCAGCGGGTGCTGCGCATCGAGGGCGCCGGCGGCAACAACCTCAAGGATGTGACGGTGGACATCCCGCTGGGTCTGCTGACCTGCATCACCGGCGTGTCCGGCTCCGGCAAGTCCACGCTGATCAATGAGACGCTCTACAAGGCGGTGGCACAAAAGCTCAATCAGGCGCGCGACGAGCCGGCCCCGTATCAGGCCATCCACGGCCTGGAGCAGATCGACAAGGTGGTCAACATCGACCAGAGCCCGATCGGCCGTACACCCCGTTCAAATCCGGCAACTTACACCGGCCTTTTCACACCGATCCGCGAGCTGATGGCCGGCACGCCGGAGGCGCGCGCCCGCGCCTATGGCCCCGGCCGCTTCAGCTTCAACGTGGCCGGCGGGCGCTGCGAGGCCTGCCAGGGCGACGGCATGCTGAAGGTCGAGATGCACTTCCTGGCCGACATCTACGTGCCCTGTGACGTATGTCACGGCCAGCGCTACAACCGCGAGACTCTGGAGATTCAATACAAGGGCCGCAACATCCACCAGATACTGGACATGACCATCGAACAGGCAGGCGAGTTCTTCAGCGCCGTACCCATCGTCAAGCGCAAGCTCGACACCCTCGCCGCCGTCGGTCTGGGCTACGTGCGTCTGGGTCAGGCCGCCACCACCCTGTCCGGCGGCGAGGCGCAGCGGGTCAAGCTGTCGCGCGAGCTGTCCAAGCGCGACACCGGCCGCACGCTGTACATCCTGGACGAGCCGACCACCGGCCTGCACTTCCAGGACATCGAACTGCTGCTGGGCGTGCTCACGCGCCTGCGCGACGACGGCAACACGCTGGTGGTGATCGAGCACAACCTGGACGTGATCAAGACCGCCGACTGGCTGATCGACCTTGGCCCCGAAGGCGGCAGCGGCGGCGGCGAGATCCTGGCCTGCGGCACACCCGAAGACCTGGCCCTGGAACCGCGCTCGCACACCGGGCGCTTCCTGGCACCGCTGCTGGCGCGGCAAGCCAAAAAGCCGCAGCGCGACAGACGCAGCGCGTGAGCGCGTCGGCGCCGGCCGGCGCGCCACTGGGTCCGCTGCAACGCGCACTGGTGTACGCCAGCGCGTTCTTCGGCATCACCACCGAGTCGCTGATCGGCATGCTGCTGCCGCTGTGGGCGCTCGACCGGGGCCTGCCACCGGCCCAATTGGGCATCGCGGTGGCGCTGGCCTCGCTCAGTCCGCTGCTGCTGGCGGTGCCGGCCGGCGCGCTGTGCGACCGCTACGGCGACCGGCGCATCATGCTGTGGGCGGGTCTCGGTGCCGGCGTGACGGCGGCGCTGTACCCGCTGGCCGGCGGTTTCTGGGCCGCCTGCGGCCTGCAACTGCTCGGCGGACTGGCGCGCAGCATGAGCTGGCTGTCGGCGCAGTCCTATGCCATTCGCGCCACGCCGGCCGGCGAGCGCAACAGCTTCATGGGTCGCTTCTCGTTTGCCGGCAGCATCGGCATGTTGCTGGCGCCGCTGGCGGCCGGCGCGCTGGTCAGCTGGCTGGGGCTGGACATCGGCTTCCTGCTGATGGCCATCTGGGGCGGCGCGCTGGCGCTGGTGGCGCTGCCGCTGCCGGACATCCGCGACCACGAGCGCGTCGGCACGCTGTTGCAGGTCAGCGGTGGCGCGTACCGTCAGGCCCTGCCCTTGCTGGCACAGGCGGCGCTGATGATCGTCATGCTGCTGACGCTGCTGCGGCTGTCGGCGGCCGCCGTCAATGCCTCGTTCTATCCGGTGCACCTGGACCAGATCGGTTTCTCGGCGGCGCGCATCGGCCTCATGTTCGCCTGCATCAACGGCGCCATATCGCTCGGTTCGCTGCTGGCCGCGCAAATGATCCGGCGCAGTTCCATGACCACTGTGCTGTTCGGCGCCATCGCGCTGGCGATCGTGTCCATCAGCGCGGTCCCGTTCGTCATCTCCCCGCTTGCCGTCGGCCTGCTCAGCGCCCTGCACGGTTTGGGCCTGGGCCTGAGCCTGCCGACCCTGCTGGCCGCCATCGGCCGCCAGACGGCGCCCAGCCAGCGCGGCCTGGTGATTGGCCTGCGCACGCTGTTCAACCGTCTGGGCTACTTCGCCGTGCCGGTTCTGTTGGGCGGGCTGGTGCATGGCCTTGGGCTGCGCGGCGCATTCGTGGCCACCGGCGCGCTGCTGCTGGCGGGCCTGGGCGGCACCTACGCCTACCTGCGCCGCAGCCGGCTCACGTACGATTGAGCGCTGCGCGCTGCGTCCCGGCGCGCGAGCCACACCCCGAGGAGCTTGCCATGACCGTCGTATTCGGTGCCCCCCTGTCCCCGTTCGTTCGCAAGGTGCGTGTCGCGCTGGCGGAAAAGAACATCCCGTACGAGCTGAATCCCGTATTCCCGGGCAGTGACGACCCCGACTTCCGCGCCCTGAGCCCGCTCGGCAAGGTGCCGGCCTTTCGCGACGAGCACGTCGGCCTGGCCGATTCGAGCGTGATCTGCGCCTATCTCGAAAAGCGCTACCCGACCTCCGCTTTGCTGCCGGCTGATCCTGCGGCCTACGCCACCGCGCTGTGGCTGGAGGAATACGCCGACAGCAAGCTGTTTCACGTCTGCACCGAGGGCGTGTTCTTCGAGCGCATCGTCAAGGGCCGCATGCGCGGAGCCCCGGTGGACGAGGCCAAGGTCGCTGCCGCCCTGCACGACCTGCCGGCGGTGTGCGGGTATCTGGAACAGCAAATCAGCACCGGCGCCCTGGGCGGCAACACCCTGACGCTGGGCGACATCGCGGTCGCGACACAGTTCGTGAACCTGCAATACGGCGGCGAACAGGTCGACGCAGCGGCATTCCCGAAACTCGCGCAGCTCCTGGCGCGCATGCTGGCACGGCCGAGCTTTGCCGACTGCCTGGCAGGCGAGCGCAAGATCATGGGTGGCTGAAGCCGCGCTGGCCATAACCTGGCCTTTTCCCGAATCGCCACCGAAACACCGTCAGGAGCAGCCCACATGGTCGTCGAACAGATTTATTCCGATAACCGCTACCGCAACTTCCACTACCTGATCGGGTGCCCCGACACCGGCGAGGCGCTGGCCGTGGACCCGCTGGAAGTGGACCTGGTGCTGGCCAGGGCGGCCGAGAAAGGCTGGCGCATCACGCAGGTGCTCAACACCCACGAGCACCCGGACCACATCGGCGGCAACGCGAAAATCATCGCCGCCACCGGCGCCAAACTGCTAGCCCACGCCGGCGCGAAAGACCGCATCCCCGGCATCGACCGCGGCCTGCACGCCGGCGACGTCATCGTCATCGGCAAGACCGGCGAACTGGAAGTCCTCGACACCCCCGGCCACACCATGAGCCACGTGTGTGTGTTCTGTCGTGGCGACCAACCGGGCCTGATCAGCGGCGACACGCTGTTCAACGCCGGCGCCGGCAACTGCCACGGCGGCGGCCACCCGGAGCACCTGTACCACACGTTTGCCGAACAGCTCGCCAAACTGCCCGATTCCACCGTGCTCTATCCGGGCCACGACTACATCGCCAACAACCTCAAGTTCACCCTGGACCGGGAACCGACCAATCCGCATGCCGGCGCACTGCTGGCGCAAGTGGAGCAACAAGACCCCCATGCGGCCCGCCTGACCACGCTCGGCGAAGAAAAACAGGTCAACACCTTCTTTCGCCTGAGCAACCCGACCGTCATCGCCCGCCTGCGCGAGGCATTCCCGGACCTGCCGGAGCAACCCTCGCCCAAGGACGTATTCCTGCGGCTACGGGAGTTGCGCAATAGCTGGTGAAGGGGCCGGTTCGCACGAGGCGGCCGCGGCCGATTCGTAATCCAGGTTCCCGCGTTCACGAAGGGTGAATGACAATGTTAAAAGCCATACGGGATCGGATCGTTTTTCGACGACAAGAGGAGCAGTTATTCTTCGCTGCCGCTCTAAGTGAGCTTCAGTCCGGCCATATACGGCTAGGCGTGATGGCAAAAGCGGTATCGGCCTCCTTGGGTGATGAGCAAAAGGCTCGCGCCTTATACATAAAGCTAGTCGTCAAGGCGATGCGCGACGAGAAATACATGGAGGATCGAATTAGGGAGCAAGCCGAGCAAAATGATAAAGAGGAGATCAAGACGGCGGCTCGGAAGGCGGAGATCGAGGATAGTTTCAGCCGAGATTCCCCCTTTGACACCAATGTTCCGCGAGGATCTACGACAGGTATATGGGTTGCCGGATCTGTCTTTGTAGCCTTCCTTATCTTTATTGGCCTCGGTTCATACTCTCATTCGCCCGACGAGATGACTTTGGATAGGTATAACGAAATTGTCGCGGGGTACGAAAAGATTTATCCTAAGATCGATCCAGAATCGGATACTTTTGATCAGAAGATCGCCGATAAAGTCAACAATCGAATCCAATTTTTCGAGAAATCCGGACACTCCTCTATCGAGGCGCTAAACCGGGCGATGGGAGAACTTAAAAATACTCCTAAATCAAATGCGATCCCTGTTCGAGAACGAACTACTCAGTCGAAGCCTACCGAATCCTTACGCCCTTGCGTTTTTAAAGGTGTTATGACCAACGAAGACTATCGTGCATGCGGCGTAAGCCCTCCGTAGGAGGAGTGCTAGTAGCCCGCGTAAGGCGCAATAAGCGCAGCGCATTGCGCCGTATTGTTATCGATTCGAGGGGCGTGGACAGGGCGAAGGTTGATTGCGGTTCGGCGGGTTACGGCTTCGCCTAACCCGCCCTACATGGACTATCGATTGGCGGTAGCGCTCAACCCTTGCAGGGCCGCTTTCGACGGTGCGTGCTGGGGGTCAATGGCGAGCGCCGCGTCGAAGGCCCGGCGTGCCTCATCCGGCTTTTTCTGGTCCAGATAAACCATGCCCAGGTGGTATTGAATGTCGGCGCTGGGCGGCTGCATGGTGGCTGCCTGCACCAGCACGGCTTCGGCTTGCGCCAGTTTGCGCTGCGTGCGGTACACCCAGCCTTGCGTGTCCCGAAACGCGGGGTTTTCGGGCGCCAGCTCGACCGCCGTGGCCGCCCACTGGCTGCCCTGCTCCAGGTTGTCGCGCGATTCGGTCTGCATCCAGGCCAGGTTGTTGTAGGCCGGGGCGAATCCGTTATCCAGGCTGATGACGGTCACGTACGCCTGGCGGGCCTCGACATGGCGCTTCTGCATTTGCAGCACCGTGCCGCGCTTGAAGTGGGCCGTCGGGTTGCGTTCGTCTGCCGCTGTTGCCCGTTCGAACAGCGCCAATGCCGCATCCAGCTGCCCGGCGCGCATCAGCACATCGCCCTTGTCGAGCAGCGCCGGCACGAAATCGGGTTGCACCTTTAGGGCCTGGTCCAGGCTCGCCGTCGCGGCCTGTGTCTGGCCACGGCTGAGCTGCAGGCGCGCCAGCGAATGCAGCGGCAGCGCCGTGCCGGGCGCCAGCCGCGCGGCTGCGCGGAACCCGGCTTCGGCTTCCTTGAACTGATCGGCTCTGGCCAGCGCCATGGCCAGCCCGTAATGGGCACCGGCATGTTTGTCGTCCGCGCTGAGGATGGCGCGGTAGGTGGCAATCGCGTCGTTGGGTCGGTCCAGCGCATTCGCGTAAAGATTGGCCAGATCGAGCTGCGCGGCAGTGTGGCGCGGGTTCAGTTCGACGATCAGCTTCAGCTGCGCCTCGGCGGCGGCGTAGTCCTTGGTGTTGGTATGGTGAACCGCCAGCGCGTAGCCCGCGTCCTCGTCGGTAGGCGCCACCGTCAGCGCTTGCCGCAAAAGCTCGCCGGCCTGCTCGGGATTGCCGCGCTTTTGCGCCACGTCAGCCAGGCCGACCAGCGGCTGCGGCATGCGCGGATTGATCTGTGCAGCCGACTTGAATGCCCGCTCGGCCGCGTCGATGTCGCCGGCACGCAACGCATCCAGGCCGCGGCGGTAGCTGGCCTGGGCCGGGTCGGTGCCGGCACCGGCAAACGTGGCGGCATCCCGGGGGCTCAGCGGGGAGTCGGAGAAGATGAAGCCGGCCGTCGCGGGCAACACAGGCGCGGCTGCGCCAAGCACGGCGCCAAGCAGCAGGACGAACGTCTTCATGAAGCACTCCGAGTCGATACCCCGCGTCTGGCCGGGTAAGAATTCAATTTTGCCACCCGCCGCGCCGGCCGCTGCGTCGACGGGCCGGACCGCCGGGGCGAGGCTACGCGCAGCGCCCAGCCGCCGTCGCCGTCAGGCCCAATGCCTCCACGGCATTTTCAGCGCTGCCTTACGGACTGGGCGCCGGTTTGTAGAAGTGGAAGTCGCCAACTTCGGCGGTTTTTCGAAACTCGGCGGACCAGTCCGGCTTTACTGTCTTTTGGTGAAAAAACAAGGCGCCGCCGGTCCGGTCGGGCAATTGGCGATTGAGGGCCTTGCGTGCCACTTCCTTGGCGGCGGCATAAGCGTCGTCTTCCTTAACATCGTCCGGGCGGCCGTCGCACCACCACGAGAACTGGCAGGCGCCCTCCTCGCTGCCCTGTTTGACGATGCCACAAACCGTATCGGGAAACTGCTTGTTTCCCAGCCGATTCATGACCACGTTGGCGACCGCTTCCATGCTGGCTGAATTCTCGCCCTTGCTCTCCCAATAGATGGTGCGTGCGAGACACGTGATGGTCTCGTCCAGAGGCTCCTCGCCGGCCGGGTCGACGGCCTGTACTTCGGGTTTGGTGAGCGTCTCGCTTTTCAAGGGCCGGGGCGCATGCTTGCCGACTGCCGCTTTCTGTTCGAGCACCTCCGCCTTGCTGGCGGCGGCCTCGGCTTTCTCGACCTGGTCGTTGGCCACTGCCCAGTGATTTGCAAGCAAGAACGTCAGCAGGCTTCCAACGATCAGTTTCTTGTTCACTGCAACACCTTATGAATGAGAAAAGACGGCGCCGTGGGCCGCCTGAGTCAGGGCCGCCCCGCTACTTCGGCAACCCCAGCCAGTTGACGATGTTGTTGCGCTGGATGGCCGACGAGCCGCCGAAGATCGGCAGTGCCAGGGAGTCGCGCACGTAGCGCTCCATGGGGAACTCGCTGGCGTAGCCGTAGGCGCCCATGACTTTCTGCGCGGCCAGCGTGATTTCGGTGCAGTACTCGGTGGCCATGAGCTTGGCGATGGCGGTCTCCACGCCGTGCCGGCCGGCCTGCCCGAGCTGGCCGGCCACCTGGTAGACCAGCGTGCGGGCGGTATACAGCTTGGCCTGCATGTCGGCCAGCATGTGGCGGATGGACTGGTAGGAGCCGATGGCCTTGCCGAACTGCTTGCGTTCCTGGGCGTAGGTCCAGGCGTCTTCGAGCGCGGCCCAGGCGATGCCCAGCGCAATTGCGGCCACCTCGATCTTCTCCACGTCCAGGCCCGGCCCGGCCAGCATGTCCCAGCCGCGGTTCCAGGCTGCCTCGCCGCCGACCAGGTTGCCGATCGGCACGCGCACCTGGTCGAAGCTCACGTCCGTGGTGTGGATGCCGCGCACGCCCATGCACTCGAAGGCGGTCACGGTCACGCCCGGCGCAGTCGGCGGGATGAGCACGAACGAGAGGTTCTTGTAACGGGCCCCGGCACGGTCCGAGCACACCAGGGCGTAGATGTAATCGGCCTCGTCGGCGCCGGAGCAAAAGCGCTTGGCGCCGTTGATGACCAGTTCATCGCCCTCGCGCACGGCGGTAGTCTTGACGCTGCCCAGGTCCGAGCCGACGTCCGGTTCCGTGAGGCCGTAGGCGAAGATCAGCCTGCCCTCGGCGATTTGCGGCAGCAGCTCGCGCTTTTGCGCCTCGGAGCCGACCTCGGTGATGTTCATGCCGGCGTAGCAGGTGCACATGATGTACGGCACCGATACCGCCAGCGAGCGGCGCGAGAGTTCCTCGATCACCGCCATGCAGGCCGGGATGTCCACGCCGGCGCCGCCGTATTCCTCCGGCACCGTCAGGCCGCACACGCCAAGTTCGGCCAGCTTGTCGAACACGGCGCGCGGGAACACGTCCTCGCGGTCCCAGCGCGCGGCGGCCTCGCGCGGCATTTCCTTGTCCACGAAGCGGCGCAGGGTGTCGCGCAGCAGGCGGATGTGTTCCGGTTCGGCCAGTTCGAGCATGGCGTTTCTCCTTGGTGCGCGCTGGGTGTCGTCCCTTTTGTCGGATCACCCCTGTCTCGCCTTGCTGTAGGAGCCCGGCTTCGCCGGGCGATCAACACTCCGCACCGTCGGGTCGCCAGCCATCGCCCGGCAAAGCCGGGCTCCTACACGTGTGAACGGCGTTGTTTCAGCGATTCTTCCACTCCGGCTTGCGGCGCTGGCCGAACGAGGCCAGGCCTTCCTGGATGTCCTGGCCGAACACGACCGGGTCCCAGATCTGGCGCTGGAATTCCTCCAGCACCTCGCGGTTGTACTTGACCGACAGGCGCACCGCCTGGGTGTGGGCGGCCACCGAGCGTGGCGAGTTGCTGGCGATTTTCTGCGCCAGCTTCATCGCCTCGGCCTGCACCTGATCGTCCGCCACCACGCGGTTGACCAGGCCGCAGGCCTTGGCCTCGGCGGCGCCGAACGGCTCGGCGGTGAGCACTTTTTCCATGAACACGCGCGGGCCCATGAACTTCCACAGGTCGAGATACCCCATGGTCGGCATGCCGACCGAGGTTTCCGGGATGCCGAACTTGCACGACTCGCCGGACACGATCAGGTCGCAGGCGTTGGCCAGCAGCAGGCCGCCGGCCATGCAGTAGCCGTGCACGGCGGCGATCATCGGCTTGGGCGCGGCGCGCACCAGGGCGAAGGCTTCCAGGCCCTGACGCGGCATGACGTAGAAATTGGCCGGCTCGTCGCCGATCAGCTCCAGCGCCTCCTTCAGATCCCCGCCGGTGCAAAACGCCCGGCCCTCGCCGCGCAGCACGCCGACCCAGGCCTCGTCGTCGGCGGCGTATTGCCGGACCGCGGCGGTGAGGTCCGTGAGCATGGCCACGCTCATGGCGTTCATGGCCTCGGGGCGGTTCATGGTGATGACGGCAACGTGGCCGTCGCGGGCGTAGGTGACCAGCGGCTCGCTCATGGGCGGGTTTCTCCTTGGAGTCTGCGTTGCGGGGCGATACGTCCGGCGCTTGCCTGACGGTCGGTCGGCAGGATAAGCGATGCCCGCGCGGCCGGTACAGCGGCCCGACCGATGCGCCGGCCTGACCTGCGTCAAGTCCATCGCCCGCCTGCGTGGCGTAATGCGACGCACGCCGGTACCGCTGGGGTTGCGGCGCAGGCCAGTCACCGCGGAGAGAACACGTATGGTCAGGGTTACCGAGCTGGGCTACATGGGCTTCAACGTCACCGACATGGCGGCGTGGGAAAGCTTCGCCACCGAAATCGTCGGCATGGAACTGCACGACGCCGGCGAGGGCGACCGCAAGTACCTGCGCCTGGACGACTGGCACCACCGCTTCGTGCTGCACAAGAGCCACGAGGACGACATGGCCTACATCGGCTGGCGCGTGCCGGGTCCGGACGAACTGGAGGAAATGGCCGCCCAGTTGGAGGCTGCCAGGGTGCCGTACCGCTTTGCCAGCAGCGCCGAGTGCGACGAGCGCCGCGTGCTGGGGCTGCTCAAGCTCACCGACCCGGGCGGCAACCCGACCGAGGTGTTCTATGGCCCGGAGGTGATGACCTTCCGGCCGTTCCATCCCGGCCGGCCCATGTTCGGGCGTTTCGTCACCGGCGATCAGGGCCTCGGCCATTGCATCCTGCGCCAGAACGACGTCAAGGCCGCCTACGACTTCTACAGCAAGGTGTTCGGCATGCGCGGCTCGGTGGAGTACAAGCTGCGCCAGCCGGACGGCTCGGTGGTCATGCCGACCTTCATGCACTGCAACGACCGCCAGCACTCGGTGGCCTTCCTCGGCGGGCCGATGCCCAAGCGCATCAACCACCTGATGCTGGAGTACACGGACCTGAACGACCTGGGCGTGGCCTACCACGCGGTGCGGGCGCGCAAGCTGCCGGTCGGCATCGACATCGGCAAGCACTCCAACGACCAGGCGGTCACCTTCTACTGCGGCAACCCGTCCGGCTGGCTGTCCGAAATCGGCTGGGGCGCGCGCACCGCGCCGAGTCAGCAGGAGTACTACTCGGCCGACATCTGGGGCCACGAGGTGGAGGCCTCCGGCTTCGGCATGGATCTGGACATGGTGGCGCCGGAGGAGGAAACCGCCGCCCAGGCCGGCGCTGCCTGAGGGCCGGCACCGACTGATCGGGCCGCCCGGGTCGGGCGGCGCCACGCCGCGGCAGGACGCTGCGGCCCCTCAGGGACGATGCGCCGGGCAGCCACGGATGCGCCGCCCGACGCGCAGCAGGTTCGACCACAGCGCCGCCGGTGATACGCCACCGGCGGCTTTTCCCGGAGGAGCAACTCATGGCTACCGTAGCGCAAGACGTCCACACCGCTTACCTGATCGACGTAAAGGCCGACTGGCTCAGGCACCTTAAAAACGACATCCTGGAACCGGTCGCCGCCGCCGCGCTGGCGCACCCGGTACTCAAGGACATCGAGGCCGGCCGCCTGCCGAAAGACAAGTTCGCCCGCATGATGGCCAACCTGTGCTGGGTCATCACCGGCTTTCCGGAATACGTCTCGGCGCTGGCCGCCGGCTGCCCCAAGAATGACCACGTGGTCAAGGCGGCGCTGCTGGAGAACGCCTACATCGAGCGCGACCACCCGTTCCTGCTGGCGCAGGCGGTGAATGCGCTCGGCGGCCCCGGCGATGCGGTCCTGGAAGGCCCGGACTGGGTGTCGTTCGAGTTTGATCCCTACATCCACATGCTGCGCATGGTGATCGAGGGCTACGTGTTCCACCGGCCGTGGATCGAGGGCATGGCGGCCACCGCGGTGGGCGTGGAAAGCGTGGTGCCGGCGGTGTTCGGCCGCATCGGCGAGGCGGCCATCAAGCACTACGGCCTGGCCGAGGAAGACGCCGAGTGGTTCCGCATCCACGGTGGTGAAGTCGAGATGGAGCACGGCAACGAGGGCCTGCGCGTGCTCGAAAAATACGTGGCCAACGACGACATCAACACCCAGAAGGCGTGCATCGCCGGCGCCAGCCTGGTGGCCAACGCCATCGGCACCGGGCTGTTCGACGCCGTGGCGCGCTGGTAAGGCCAATGGCGCGCATCCGCATCAACGGCGGGCCGTGGCGCAAGGTGATGCCCGGATCGAGCCTGCTCGGCCTCATCAAGGGCCGCGGCGGGGTGCCCATCCACAACTCCTGCGGCCTGGGCAGCTGCGGTTCGGACATCGTGCTGATCGTCTCCGGCATGGAGCACCTGAGTGCGCCGTTCCCGACCGAGACCCGCACGCTGGCAGCGGAGGGCGCGCCCGCCAACGCACGCCTGTCCTGCGTCACCAAGCTGCTGGACGGTGACGTCGAGGTCGAAGTGCCGGACTACAGCCTGGAACAGCCGGCGGCCTGAGCCGTCAGTGCAAGGGGGTAGCCGGCCGGCTCCTTGACGGGGTCGGCCGGCTTTTTTTTGGGCGCACGTCAATGGGCTGCAGGTCGCGTTGTGCCTGCTCAAACCCGTCTTGTCACCCCGCGCGAGCGGGCGCACTATCGGGCATCGGGTTCGGATGCCCTGCTTCGAACAGGTGTCGGGCAGGCTTGCAAACCCGAGCGCACGCCAGGGAATCGGTTCGCGGACGGTCCGGCCGTTCCGCAGCTCGTGGCGTGGTTCATTTGGACGCGGGATCGCCGCGGCCAGGGACGGCGCGGCCATCACCCTGATCGATTCTTCAAACAACTGTTTCGAGGAGGAGAACCCGATGGCTAGCGTGATTGAAAACGTTCCGACCGACTATCTGATTGCCGTCAACAGCGACTGGCTGCAGCACATGAAGCGCGACGTGCTGGAGCCGATCGCCGCTCGCGGGCTGGCGCATCCGGTGCTGGCCGACATTTGCAGCGGGCGTCTGCCGCGGGAAAAATTCGCCCGCATGATGGCCAACCTGCAATGGGTCATCACCGGCTTTCCGGAATACGTGGCGGCGCTGGCCGCCGGTTGCCCCAAGAACGACCACGTGGTCAAGGCGGCGCTGCTGGAGAACGCCTACATCGAGCGCGATCACCCCTTCCTGCTGGGGCAGGTGGTCAACGCGCTGGGCGGTCCGGGCGACGCGATCCTCGAAGGCCCGGACTGGGTCTCCTTCGAGCCCGATCCCTACATTCACATGCTGCGCATCGTGATCGAGGGCTACGTGTTCCACCGGCCCTGGGTCGAGGGCATGGCGGCCACCGCGGTCGGGGTGGAGACGGTCACGCCGGCGGTGTTCGGCTCGCTCGGCAAGGCGGCCATCCAGCACTACGGCCTGTCCGAAGAGGACGCCGAGTGGTTCCGCATCCACGGCGGTGAAGTGGAGATGGAACACGGCAACGACGGCCTGCGCGTGCTGGACAAATACGTTCGTGCCGACGACATCAACACGCAGCGCGCGTGCACGGCGGGCGCCAGGCTGGTGTCCGAGGCGATCGGCGTGGGCATCTTCGACATGGTCGCCCGCTGGTAAGCCCCGGCTAAGCCCAATGGCGCGCATCCGCATCAACGGCGGGCCGTGGCGCAGGGTGATGCCCGGCTCCAGCCTGCTCGGACTGGTCAGGGGCCGGGCCGGTATCCCGATCCACAGCTCGTGTGGTCTTGGAAACTGCGGCTCGGACATCGTGCTGATCCTGTCCGGCATGGAGCACCTGAGTGCGCCGTTCCCGACCGAGCTGCGCACGCTGGCGGCGGAGGGCGCGCCCGCCAACGCGCGCCTGTCCTGCGTCACGAAGCTGCTGGACGGCGACGTCGAGGTCGAAGTGCCGGACTACAGCCTGGAACAGCCGGCGGCTTGACTGCCCCCCGGCCTGGGTCCGAACGACGCGGACTCAGGCCGGGCCAAACACCCAAGCGAACGGCGCGGCGGCCAGCAGCAGCACGCCGGCCACGCGGCCGGTGCGTTCGCCGTTTGGCAGAGTCTTTTCCGCCACTACCAGCGCGGTGAGCCCCACCATGAGGGCAACGCTCATCATGCCGGCCACGACCAGGACCAGCATCAGTCCCCAACAGCAACCCAGGCACCAGGCGCCGTGGTGGGCGCCCACGCGCAGATCGCGAAACCATCCGGCGCGACCGGCGTGCAGCGCCAGGAAGCCGAACGGCGAGCGGCAGTGGCGCAGGCATACGGCCTTCAGGGGCGTGAGCTGCCAGATCCCGGCCAGCAGCAAGGCGCCGGCCAGCAGTGCCCGCTGCGCCGACGGGCTGGTGAGCTGGTTCTCCATCGCCAGCACGATGCCGAAGGCGAGCACGCCGGCGGCGCTCCAGGCGCCAAGGTAGCCGGCCACGAACTGCGTCAGGCGCCAGGCGCCACCGAGGCCGGGCGACTGCACGCGTATGGCACGGCTCCACAGCAACGCCACCGGCGCGACGGCCGGCAGCATCATGGCCGCCATCATCGCCGTCCACATGGCCAGAAACGGCAGCAACGGCGTGTCCATGCCGGCCATGCCGGGCATCAGCGCCATCGGCCGGACGCTGAGCCACCACGCCAGCGCGGCAGCAGCGCCCAGCGCCGCCCAAACGGCCAGCGCGTCCCGCCGTACGGTCAACAGTTGTAGGCCACCTGCGCGTAGAAGGCGCTGGTGTCGCGGTTGGTGAACGAGATGCCGGGCGCGTTCACGGTGCACGTGTCGGTGTTGACGATGTCGCCGTCGTCGAAGATGAACCCACCGGGGATTACGAGGCGCACGCTGGCTTCGCCGCCCATGTCCTGGCGGATGGGCCCTACCGACGCCTGAGCGAGTTCACCGAAGGCCAGTTCCGCGCGCCGGCCGTCGCGTTGCAAATGCAGCGGGCCCTGCACCACGGTCGGCGGCGCCGCATACATGGCGGCGAACAAGCTGAACGGGCCGCCGTCGCCGGCCTTGCCGCAGGCGATGCGTTCCAGCGCGTCGCGTTGCTGGGCGTCAGCCCGCTCGTCGATGTAGACCAGGCAGCGGCCATTGCCCTTGTGGATGGCGTTCGGGAACATCGCGACCAGCCCCAGCCTCAAGCCGTCCAGGCGCACGCCGTCGCATTCGCCCTCGCGGATGTCCCACGCGGCCATCGTCTTGCACGTGCCGTCGGTAGGAATCTGCGTGAAGTTGCACGGGCAGCCGTGCGCGCAATTGCAGGTTTCTACGTAGTCAGCCTTCCACCACCACTTGGCCATGTCAGGGTCCTCCGCTTGCCGGTGCGACGCGCGCAACATACCACCGGCAGGCCACCGCTGCCGCGGCAGGTGGAGGGCGTTCGCTCAGGCGGTCTTGCGGCGCGCGGCGCCACCCGCCGCAGCGCCTGATCGAGCCACCACCCCGCGCCCGATCAGCCGCCGCCACTCGCGGTACTGCCCGTAGTAGAGCGTCTCGTCCATCACGTCCGGGCCGCTCGACTCGGGGTTGATGCCCAGCTGCCGGGCCATGTCGTCGGCGCCCTTGACCATGCGCGTCATGCCGCGGTCGTAGCCCTGCTGCCAGGCCACGTAGCGGGCCTGGAAGCCGTCCTGGCAGGCCTCGAACTCGGTCAGGTCGTCCGGCGTGGCCATGCCGGTGGCGTTGAAAAAGTCCTCGTACTGGCGGATGCGCCGCTCGCGCTGGCCGCGGCTCTCGCCCTTCGGCGCGATGCAGTAGATCTGCACCTGCGTCAGGCCCGGCGCCAGCGGCTGCCAGACGCGGATCTGCGACGAGGCCTGCTCCATGAAATTCACGTTCGGATAGACCAGCAGGTTGCGCTGGCGGCGCAGCATCCAGTCGGCATACACCTCGCCCATGCGCGCCTTGACCTCGTCGGCGCTGTCCCACAGCGGGCGGTTTTCCGGCCGCGGGAAGGTGGTCCAGATCATGGCGTGGCCGCGGCCGAGGTCGTAGCTGCCGGTGCGCCCGGCCAGCGCGTTCTTGTCGAAACCGGTCTTGACCTTGTCGGCCCGGTCACCGTGCTCGGCGCCTTCCAGGCGGCGCGTGATGACGCCCACGTAATTGCCGTGCACGCTGGTGAAGTGGTAACCGTCGATGCCGTTCTCGCACTGCATCTTCCAGTTGCCGCGGTAGGTATAGGTGGACGAGCCGCGCAGCACCTCGATGCCGTCCGGCCCCATGCCGGCCAGCATGTCGATGAACGGGCGCGTGTTGCCCAGGTGCTCCTCGAGCGCCGGCACGTCGGCGTTCAGGCTGCCGAACACGAAGCCCCGGTACACGCCCACCCGCGGCACCGGCGTGAGGTCGTGGTTCTGGCCGAGGAAGGCCGGCGGGTAGGCGCCCTTGTCCTGGTCCTTGATGTCCACGCAGCGGCCGGCGCTGTCGAACACCCAGCCGTGGTAGGGGCAGGTGATGAACTTCTGGTTGCCGTGGGCGGTGCGGCACAGCGCCGCGCCGCGGTGCGGGCAGGCATTCAGGAAGGCGTGCACGGCGCCGTCGGCGTCACGCGTGACGATGACCGGCTGGCGGCCCATGCGGGTGCGGAAAAAATCGTGCGACTTGGCGACCTGACTTTCGTGGCACAGGAAGATCCAGGTGCCCTCGAAGATGTGCTGCATCTCCAGGTCGAACAGTTCCTGGTCGGTGAACAGGCTGCGGCTGACCTCGAACTGCCAGCTGTCCGGCCGGTCGACGATCAGCGTGTCGATGTCGTTGGGTTTCATGCCACGGCTCTCCCGCCTCGTTGTTGGAGTCGGGAAACTGTGGCTGCGCCGGCGGCGGCGGTCTTGACCCGCGTCAACGCCGGCACTGGCCGGCGACCGCACGGGCCGCCGGCCGGGCGTCGTTACTCGGCCTGCGCGCCCAGTGCGTCCAGCGGCTGCGCGATTTCCGGCGGCAGTTCGTTGTTGATGGCCACCGCGTACAGCACCACCAGCAGCGCCACCAGCGCGCCGCCGGTGATGGCCACGGCGCGGGCGCGCACGTAGTTGCGCAGGGCCCGGAAGTTGAGCGCGATGTGCGCGGTCATCGCCGCCACCATCACCAGCCCGAACAGCTTGTGCACCGGGTGCATCTGGATGGTGAACGACGGCCTTTCGATGAAGAACATCAGCAGCCCGGACGTGGACATGGCGATGAAGGACACGAACAGCGTGACGGCGACCAGCTTGTAGAACACGGCGGACCTCGTGGGTGGTTGCGTGGGGCGGCCGCAGTTTAACCAGCCCGGCAGGCACGGATGGCACGGGCCGTCAGCGCCGGCCGGCCAGCGTGTAAACTTGCCCGCCGCCGTCCGGGCACACCGGGCGGCGTTTTTGTCTTCAAAGCGGCGATACAGCGGAGACTCGTGCCATGGGCATGGAAGATCGGGACGGCGTCATCTGGGTCGACGGGGAGCTGGTCCCCTGGCGCGAGGCCAAGGTGCACGTGCTGACCCACTCCCTGCACTACGGCATGGGCGTGTTCGAGGGCATGCGCGCCTACAAGACGGCGCGCGGCACGGCGTTGTTTCGCATGCCCGAACACATCGACCGGCTGTTCACGTCGGCGCACATCCTGCAGATGCACATCCCGTTCAGCCGCGAGCAGATCGCCGACGCCTGCGTGGCGGCCATCCGCGAGAACCATCTTGAAGGCGGCTACGTGCGCCCGCTGGCGTTCTACGGCTCCGAAGCGATGGGCGTGAGCGCGCCGAACCTGACCGTGCACGTGATCGTGGCGGCCTGGAAGTGGGGCGAGTACCTGGGCGAGGGCGCGCTCGAGCGCGGCGTGCGCCTGCGCACCTCGTCCTACGCCCGCCACCACATCAACGTCACCATGTGCCGCACCAAGGCCACCGGCAACTACATCAACTCCATGCTGGCGCTGCGCGAGGCGCAGGCCTGCGGCTACGACGAGGCACTGCTGCTGGACGTGGACGGCTACGTGGCCGAGGGCAGCGGCGAGAACGTGTTCGTCATCCGCAAGGGCGTGATCTACACGCCGGACATCACCTCGGCGCTGGAAGGCATCACCCGCGACACGGTCATCACCCTGGCGCGCGAGGCCGGCTACGAGGTGCGCGAGAAGCGCATCACCCGCGACGAGGTGTACATCGCCGACGAGGCCTTCTTCACCGGCACCGCGGCGGAAGTCACGCCGATCCGCTCCCTGGATGACCGCCTGATCGGCGAGGGCAGGCCCGGCCCGATCACCAAGCTGCTGCAGGATCGCTACTTCGCCACCGTCAACGGCGAACTGGACGGCCATCTGGACTGGCTGACGCCGGTGAAGTGAGGCTGCCATGACCCGCGAAATTCCGGCCAATGCCGAGAACCGTTACCAGGTCACCGCAAGCGACCTGCCGCTGTGCTGCCCGATGCCGGGCATGACCCAGTGGAACTCCCACCCGCGGGTGTTCCTGCCGATCGACGAGACGGGCGAGGAAAAATGCCCCTACTGCGGGGCAGTTTTCGTGCTGGTGCGCGAGGCTGACCAGACTGCCGCCTGAGGACGCCGCCGGCGCGGTGCTGGTGGTCGGCCCGTCCTGGGTCGGCGACATGGTGATGATCGAACCGCTGCTGGCTTCGCTCAAACAGCGCCGGCCGGCACCGGCCATCGACGTGCTGGCCCCGGCCTGGTCGCGCCCGCTGCTGGCGCGCATGCCGCAGGTGCGCCGCGCCATCGACCTGCCGATCGGCCACGGTGCGCTGGCGCTGGGCGAGCGGCTGCGCATCGGCCGGGCGCTGCGCGGGCAGTACCGGCAGGCCATCGTGCTGCCGGGCTCGTGGAAGTCGGCGCTGATCCCGTTTTTCGCCCGTATCCGGACCCGCACCGGCTTCGTGCGCGAGCTGCGTTACGGCCTCCTGAACGATGCCCGGCGTCTGGACAAGCGCGCGCTGCGCATGACGGTGCAGCGCTTCGCGGCGCTGGGGGTGGAGCCGGGCGCACCGCTACCGACTGACCTGCGTCCGCGCCTGGCGTGCGAGCCGGCAGCGGTGGCCGGCACGCTGGCGGCGCTGGGCCTCGATCTCCACGCAGGGCGCGTGCTGGTGCTGTGCGTGGGGGCGGAATATGGCCCCGCCAAGCGCTGGCCGGTGCGGCACTTCGCGGCCGTGGCCCGGCATTACCGGGCGCAGGGCTGGCAGGTGTGGCTGCTCGGCTCGGCCAAGGATGCGCCGGCTGCCGCCGCCGTCAATGCCGCCGCGGATGATGCCTGCGTGGACCTGGCCGGCCGCACGGATCTGGGTCAGGCCTGCGATGTGCTGGCCGCGGCGGACCTGGTGGTCAGCAACGACAGCGGCCTGATGCACGTGGCGGCGGCGCTCGGCCGGCCGCTGGTGGCGGTTTATGGCTCGTCCGACCCGGGCTTCACGCCGCCGCTGGCCGATCGCGCCCGGGTGCTCAGTCTTAACCTGCCGTGCAGCCCCTGCTTTAAGCGCGAGTGCCCGCTGGGTCATTTGCGCTGTTTGAACGACCTCGCACCGGCGCAGGTGCTGAGCGCCGCCGCGGGACTGCTGGCGTGAAGCTGCTGCTGGTCAAGACCTCGTCCCTGGGCGACGTGCTGCATGCGCTGCCGGCGCTGACCGAGGCCCAAGCGCGAGTGCCGGGGCTGGAATGCCACTGGGTGGTGGAGGAGTCCTATGCCGCCATCCCCGCCTGGCACCCGGCGGTGGCGCGGGTGATTCCGGTTGCGCTGCGGCGCTGGCGGCGCGCGCCGCTGGCCGCGTTTCGCAGCCGGCAGGTCCCGGACTTCCTGCGCCAGCTGCGGGCCCAGCGCTACGACTGCGTGCTGGACGCGCAGGGCCTGCTCAAGACCGCCCCGGTGACGCTGCTGGCGCGCGGCCCGCGGGTGGGTTTCGACCGGCGCAGCGCGCGCGAGGGGCTGGCGGCCTTCGTCTACGACCGCGTGGTGCCGGTGGATCGGCGCCAGCATGCGGTGCAGCGGCTGCGGGCCCTGTTCGGCGGCGCGCTCGGCTACCGGCCGGGCCCGGATCAGCCCGCCTATGGCATCGACCGCACGCGCCTGCCCGCTGCGGCGGCGGACGGCGACTACCTGGTGTTCCTGCACGGCAGCACCTGGCCGAGCAAGCTGTGGCCGGATGCCCACTGGCGAGCGCTGATCGAGCGTGCCGGCCAGGCCGGCCGGCGGGTGCTGCTGCCGTGGGGTGATGCGGTGGAGCGCGCCCGGGCCGAGCGACTGGCCGGCGGCCACGCCCATGCCCGGGTGCTGGCGCCGCTTGGCCTGCCGGAACTGGCCGCGACGCTGGCCGGCGCGCGCGGCGTGATCGGCGTCGACAGCGGGCCGACGCATCTGGCGACGGCGCTGGGCGTGCCAACGGTCGCCCTGTATGGCGCCACCGACCCGGAACTGACCGGCACCTGGGGCGCACGACAGCGGCGCGCGCAGGCGGTGTATCCGTGCGCGCCGTGCCTGCGCCGGGTGTGCCGCTTCGCGGCCGAGGATGCCGTGCATCCGCCCTGTTACGGGCAGCTCGGCGCGCAGGCCGTGTGGACGCAGCTGGGCGAGCTGCTGGAGGCGGCATGAGGATCGCCTTTTGCCTGTTCAAGTACTTTCCCTACGGCGGCATGCAGCGCGATGCACTGCGCATCGCGCGCCTGCTGCTGGCGCGCGGGCACGCGGTGGAGTTCTTCACCATCGCCTGGCAGGGCGAGCGCGATCCCGACCTGCCGGTGCACCTGCTGCCGGCGCGGGGTTTGGGCAACCACGCCCGCTACGACGACTTCGCGCGCGCCTTCGCCGCGGCGGCGCGGGACTTCGACGGCCGGGTCGGCTTCAACAAGCTGCCGGGGCTGGATGTCTACTACGCGGCCGACACCTGCTACCGGGCGCGCATGGCGCGGCGGGCGTTCTGGCACCGCCTGTCCGGTCGTTATCGGGCTTTCCTGGCAGCCGAACGGGCCGTGTTCGACCCGGCCGGGGCCACGCAGATACTGGCCATCTCCGCTGCCGAGGCGGCCCGCTACCGGGACGCCTGGCACACGCCGCCGGCGCGCTTTCACCTGCTGCCGCCGGGCATCACCCCGGATCGGCGCGCCGGGCCGGACGCGGCCGAGCTGCGCGCCTCGCTGCGGGCCGAGTTCGGCATCGGCGCGGACGACCTGCTGCTGCTGCAGGTCGGCTCGGGCTTTCGCATGAAGGGTCTGGACCGCAGCCTGCGCGCGCTGGCGGCGCTGCCGGCCAGTCTGCGCGCGCGCTGCCGGCTGATCGCCATCGGCCGCGACAAGCAGGGCCCCTTCGTGCGTCTGGCGCGGCGCCTCCGCATCGGCGGGGCGCTCACCATCCTGCCCGGCCGGGACGACATTCCCCGCTTCCTGCAGGGCGCCGACCTGCTGCTGCACCCGGCCTACTACGAGAACACCGGCGCGGTGCTGATCGAGGCGGTGGTGGCCGGGCTGCCGGTGCTGACCACAGCCGCCTGCGGCTATGCCGAGCACGTGGCGGCCAGCGGCTGCGGGCAGGTGTTGGCGGAGCCGTTCCGACAGGCCGACATGAACGCGACCCTGGCGCGCATGCTCGGTGGCGGCGAGCGCCCCGCCTGGCGGCAGGCCGGCATCGCCTACGGGCGCACGCAGGACCTGTGGCATCTGCACGACCGCGCCGCCGACACGATCGAACAGGTGCTGCGCCGATGAGGCTGGAGCTCGACCCGGCCGTGCGCGGCGCACTCGGCGCCGATCCGTTCGGCGCGCTGATGAGCATGCCCGGCGAGGTTTACCGCCAGACCGGTGGCCGGCAGACGCTGCGCGTGGCGATCGGCGGCCGGGACCATTTTCTGAAGCGTCACCACGGCGTCGGCTGGCGGGAGATCTTCAAGAACCTGCTGCAACTGCGCCTGCCGGTGCTGGGCGCCGGCACCGAAGTGCGCGCCATCCGGCGCCTGGAGGCACTGCGCGTGCCGACAATGCACTGTGCAGGCTGGGGCGAACGGGGCGGAAACCCGGCGCGGCGAGAGTCCTTTGTGCTGACCACGGCCCTGACGGATACAATCAGCCTCGAGGATTTTTGCGCCGGCTGGGGCCAGCGCACGGACTGGACCGCGCAGCAGATTGCCCTGAAGCGCCAGCTGCTGCGCCAGCTGGCGATGACCGCCCGCGTCCTGCACGAGAACGGCGTGAACCATCGCGACTTCTACCTGTGCCACTTCCTGCTCAGGCGGGACAGCCCGGGGCTCGCGCAACCCGGGCAGACGCTCCACCTGCACCTGATCGATCTGCACCGGGTGCAGCTGCGCGCGCGGACGCCGCGGCGCTGGCGGGTCAAGGACATCGCGGGCCTGTACTTCTCTGCGCTCGATGCCGGCCTGACACGGCGCGACTGTTACCGCTTCATATGCGCCTATTGTCCAGGCCCGCTGCGCTTGCACATGCAAAATCCGTTCTGGCGTCAGGTCAGTCGGCAAGCCGTTTTTTTGTACCGCAAGGCGCATCGCCGCCTGCCGCAATTACCGGTGCAGCCATGAGTAGTTCGATCACGGGCCAGCACCCTGCCCTGCCGCTGAGTCTTCAGCTGCCGGAACTGGGCTCCGTGCTGTGCACACGCGCCCTGCGCATCCTGCCGGCGCGACGCTGGACACTGGCCGGCACGACCGAAGGCGGCCAGCGGGAGGTCGTCGTGAAGATATTCCTGCCGAGCCGGCACGCAAGGCGCGATTTTCTGCGCGAGCAGCGGGGTCTGGAAATCCTGCACCGGCGGGCCATTGCCGCGCCGCAGGTTCTTTACGCCGGCGCCCTGACCGAGCCGGCCGGCTGGGCGGTGGTGACGGCCGCCCTGCGCGGCCAAACTGCCGACCCGCTGGGCGCTGCCGCCCTGCCCGCCGTGGTGCGCGCGGTCGCCCTGCAGCACGCAGAGGGCATCGAACAACGCGATACCCACCTGGCCAACTTCATGATCGTCGATGGCATCGCCTGGACGCTGGACGGGGCCGGCATCCACGCCTCAGCTGCTTTGTCGGCCCGTCGGGCGCGGCGCAACCTGGCGCGCTGGCTGGCGCAGTACCCGCCCGGCATCGACCGCCGCACCGGCGAACTGCTGTCGCTTTACCGCACCACCCGCTGGGATCAGGGTCGCGTCGGATCGGCAGACGGCTTTCGCAACCAGGTCGCGCATGAACGTCGGCACCGTGAGCGCCGCCACATTGCCAAGTCCATGCGCAGCTGCTCCGCTTATCTCGCGAGGCGCACGTTTCGCGCATTCAGCGTGATCGACAGGCGGGACGACACGCCAGCCCTGCGCAACTGGCTGGCTGCGCCGGATGAGCCTTTCCGGAATCCGCAGGCAGACTGGCTCAAGCGCGGCAACAGCGCCAGCGTGGTTCGGCTGGAACTGGACGGTCAGGCGCTGGTTGTCAAACGCTATAATTTCAAAGGTTTCGGCCACTGGCTGCGCCGCTTCTGGCGACCGAGCCGGGCCTGGCACAGCTGGCGCAACGCCCACCGTCTGCGCCTGTGGGATCTGCCCACGCCCCGCCCGGTGGCCCTGCTTGAAGAACGTTTCGGCTGGCTGCGCGGCCGGGCGTTCTACCTCAGCGAATACGCGCCCGGGGAAACATTGGCCAAGGTGCTGGCGCTCGCCCGGCCGCACGATCGAACCCTCCTGCTGACCAAGCTGTGCGCGCTGCTGAACACCATGGCGCGTCTGCGGCTCAGTCACGGCGACCTCAAAGCCACCAATCTGCTGGTTGATCAAGAAAACAATCTGATGCTGCTGGACCTCGATGCCCTGCGCCGCTACCGCCGTCGCACTTCCTTGTTTCGGGCCTTCGCCCGCGATCTGGCCCGCTTGCGCGCCAATTGGGCCGATCAGCCGGCGCTGCTGGCCGAACTCGACCAGGCGCTGACCGACGCCGGGCTCGCGCCGTGATCGTGCTCGGTCTGTCCGGGGCCGTCAGCCACGACGCCTCGGCCGCGCTGCTGGTCGATGGCGAACTGGTGGCGGCGGCCGAGGAAGAACGCTTCATCCGCGACAAGCACGCCAAGGGCCGCCAGGCGCTGCATGCGGCGCGCTTCTGTCTGGACCGGGCGGGCATCCGGCCGGAGCAGGTCGACGCCGTGGCCTATCCGTATGCGCCGATCGGCCTTGGCTCGCCGGCACGCTGGCATTACGCGGCCCGCACCTGGTACGCCCCGGACCGGGCGCTGACGGCGCTGTTCGACGGCAACCGGCGCTACCGTCGCAACCGCCGCCAGGCGCTGGCCATGCTGGGCGAGCTCGGTTTCGAGCAGTCCGGTGTGCGCTTCGTGCCGGTCGAGCATCACCTCGCGCATGCGTCGAGCGCGTATCACCTGTCCGGTTTCGACGGCAAGGTGGCGATCCTTGGCATCGACGGCCGCGGCGAGTACGCGACCACCTTCTTCGGCTACGGCGAGGGCGGGCGCATCCACAAGCTGGCCGAGTTCTACGAGCCCGATTCGCTCGGCGGCCTGTACGGGGCGATCACTGAGTATCTGGGCTTCGAGATGCTGGACGGCGAGTTCAAGGTCATGGGCATGGCGCCGTACGGCGACCCGGCCCGTTTCGACCTGTCGCGCCTGCTGCGCTGCGACGGCCGCCGGCTGCGCGTGAACAATCGGCTGGTCAACGTGGTCGGCCTGCGCCGCTACAAGCGCGGCGGCAAGGGCTATTTCTTCAGTCCGAAACTGGTCGACTGGCTGGGCCCGCCGCGCCAGGGCGACGACATCGACCAGCCGTACATCCACTACGCGGCGGCGGTGCAAAAGCTGCTCGAAGACACGGCGCTGAAACTGGTGCAGCACCACTTGGGACCGGTGCTGGCCCACGGCGGCAAGCTGGCCTATGCCGGCGGCGTGGCGCTGAACGTGAAGCTGAACCAGCGCCTGATGGCCCTGCCGCAGGTGCAGCAACTGTTCGTGCAGCCGGCCGCGGGCGACGCCGGCACGGCCATCGGCGCGGCGACCTACGTGGCCGCTGCCGCCGGCGACGCCGTCAAGCCGCTGCAGCACGTGTACCTGGGTCCGGACTACAGCACCGAGGAGTGTCTGGCCGCCTGCGCCGCCCATCCGGCCCGGCCGCAGCACCGGCGCCTGGACGACACCATCGCCACGGCCGCCGACATCCTGGCCGCCGGCAATCCGCTGGCCTGGTTCCAGGGACGCATGGAGTTCGGTCCGCGGGCGCTCGGCAACCGCAGCATCCTGGGCAATCCCGCGCACCCCGGCGTGGCCGAACGCATCAACGCGCAGATCAAGTACCGCGAGCGCTGGCGCCCGTTCTGCCCCTCGGTGTCGGACCGGGTGGCGGCGGACATCATCGGCACCGATCACCCGGCGCCGTACATGACCTTCACCTTCGACGTGGCCCCGCACTGGAAAAGCCGCATCCCGGAAGTGGTGCACGAGGACGGCACCGCCCGCGTGCAGATCGTCAGCGCCGCCAGCAACCCGCGCTACCACGCCCTGCTGGACGCGATGGCGGCGCGCACCGGCAATGCCGTGCTGCTGAACACCTCGCTCAATCGCCGCGGCGAGCCGATGGTGTGTTCTCCGAAGGATGCGCTCGACATGTTCTTCGGCTGCGATCTTGAGTACCTGATCCTGCAGGACGTGCTGGTGACGAAACTCGGCGTGGCGGGCGGCCGGTGACCGGCGTGCTGTTCATCGTCGGCGCCAGCCGCAGCGGCAGCACGCTGCTGGAGCGGCTGCTGAACGAACTGCCGGGCGTGACGTCGGTCGGCGAACTGCAGCGCGTGTGGCGGCGCGGTTTCGTCGAGAACCAGCTGTGCAGCTGCGGGCAGCCGTTTCAGGAGTGCCCGTTCTGGGACCAGGTGCAGCAGCGCCTGCGCGCGGATGGAACGGCCACGGATGCCCGTACCGTGGATGCGCTCAGCCGTCGGGCGTTCAGGCGTGGGCTGCGGCCGTTGCCCACGGGCGAGGCGATCCTCGCGCACTGGAGCCGCCTGTTCGCCGCCATCGCCGATGCGTCCGGTGCCCGCTGGCTGGTGGATTCGTCCAAGGATCCGGTCTACGCGGCACAGCTTGCGCACGTGCCGGGTTTTCAGACCCGCTACCTGCACCTGATCCGCGATCCGCGGGCGGTGGCGTATTCCAAGATGCGGCGGCGCCTGCGCCCGGAAATCCACTGGGCCGAGGCCTACATGGCAACGCGCTCGGCCTGGGGCAGCGCCGGCAGCTGGAACCAGACCCACCGCGTGGCGGAAGTGGCGCGCGGCGCCGTCGGCCGACCGTGGCAGCGCCTGCGCTACGAAGATCTGGCGGCCGACCCGCGTGGCGCGCTGTCGCCGCTGGTCAGCGCGCTCGATCTTCCGGCAATGGACGTCGATCCGCTGGCCTTTCTGGGCGATGGGGTGGCGCGGGTCGGCGTCGGCCACTCCGTGTCGGGCAACCCGATGCGCTTCGGCCACGGCGATCTGCGCGTGGTGCCGGATGAGGAATGGCGCCAAGCCATGCCTCGACGCAGCCGTTTCGAGGTCAGCCTGCGCTCGTATGCCGGGCTGCGTCGTTACGGCTACATCGGGAACAAGCACGACTAGACTGAGGCCCGACAACAGTTCGGGCAGGAGTCGGTCATGTCACCCATCGTTGCTACCGTCATCGGCGATCCGTGCGGCGTCGGTCCGGAAGTCGTGCTCAAGGCACTGGCCACCGGGCAGCCGCAGGCGCTGTCCCGACCGCTCCTGATCGGCAGTCTCGCGGCGCTCGAGAAAACCCGCGCCGCCTGCGGCATCGACCTCGCCCTGCGGGCGGTTGCCGACAGCGCCGATGCGCATTACGAGCCGGGCGTCATCGACGTGCTGGACCAGGCGCCGCTCGATCCGGCGCAGCTGGTGTTTGGTCGCGCATCCGCTGCCTGCGGCGAGGCGGTGCTGCACTGGCTGGACAGCGCCGAGCGCCTCGGTCGCGCGGGCCTCGTGCAGGCCAGCATCATGGCCCCCATCGACAGCACCGCGCTGCGCCTGACCGGCAAGCTGAAGGAACTCGACGACCTGCAGCCGGCCGGCACCTGGCTGCTGCGCGTCAGCGACGGCTTGCGCGTGGTGCCGATCGCCGAGCACGTGCTGATGCGCGACGTGCCGGCGACGGTCACGCAGGCCAACGTGCTGGCCCTGCTGCGGCTGCTCGACGACACCCTGAAACGCTTTGGTCTGGCGCAGCCGCGCATCGCCGTGGCCGGCCTGAACCCGCACGCCATGGGGCCGGAGGAGCGCGAGCAGATCGCCCCGGCGGTGGCGCAGGCGTGCGCCGAGGGCATCGTGGCCAGCGGGCCGGTATCGCCGGACGCGGTGTTTCGCCAGTGCATCGAGGGCCGCCACGACGCGGTCGTGTCCATGTACCACGACCAGGGGCAGATCGCCGTCAAGACCGCCGTGTTCGAGGGCGCCTGCTCCATCTACATCGGCCTGCCCTACGTACACCTGTCCATTCCGCACGGGAGCGCCTACGACATTGCCGGCAAGGGCGTTGCCCAGCACAGGAGCATGTTGTCGGCCATGCTGACGGCGGCAAGGCTGGCCAGCGGCCTGGGCTTTCAATCGCTGCCCAGCCCGGCATAGATCGACCGCGGTTATTCAGCGCCTGCGTCAACCCGACAAGACACCCGCTTTGTCCGCCCGGCCTGACGCGTGAAGAGCCTACGGCGGGAGCGGGCGCACCCGCTGCGCAGCGTCACGTGCGCGCTGACGGGCAAGATCAACGTCACCGGCCCGCGCCAGCGCCACGCCCATGCGGCGGCGGGCATGCGCTTCGGGCTTGCCGAACAGGCGGATGTCGGTGCCGGGAATGTGCAGCGCCTCGTCGACACCGGCGTAGCCGATACCGACAGCTTCCAGCTGGCCGTAGATGACGGCGCTTGCCGCCGGGCTGTTCATCTCGACTTCCACCGGCAGGCCCAGAATGGCGCGGGCGTGCAGATCGAACTGCGACAACCGCTGGCTGGCCAGGGTAACCAGGCCGGTATCGTGCGGGCGTGGGCTGACCTCGCTGAACCACACCGCGTCACCGCGCACGAACAGCTCCACGCCGAAGATGCCGCGCCCACCCAGCGCCTGCGTGATGCGCCCGGCGATGTCCTGCGCCCGGGCAAAGGCGGTCTCGCTCATCGGCTGCGGCTGCCAGCTTTCCACGTAATCGCCGTGCACCTGACGGTGGCCGATCGGGGCGCAGTAGTGCGTTTCGATGTCGCCGTGCAGGCCCAGGCTGCGCACCGTCAATAGAGTGATCTCGTAGTCGAACGCGATCTGCTCCTCGACGATCAGGCGTGCCTGACGCACCCGGCCGGCCTCCTGCGCGTGCTGCCAGGCCCGCTCCAGGTCCGCCGCGTCCTGGACCCGCGACTGGCCCTTGCCGGACGATGACATGACCGGCTTCACGAAACAGGGGAAGCCGATGTCCACCGCCGCAGCGCGCAGTTGCTCCAGGCTGTCGACGAAGGCGTAGCGCGAGGTCGGCAGGCCCAGTTCCTCGGCGGCCAGGCGGCGGATGCCTTCCCGGTTCATCGTCAGCTGCGCGGCGCGGGCGGTGGGGATGACCTGCGCCAGGCCGTCGGCTTCGACCTGCAGCAGCATGTCGGTGGCGATGGCCTCGATCTCCGGCACGATCAGCGCCGGCCGCTCACGCTCGACCAGCGCCCGCAGCGCCGCGCCGTCGGTCATGTCGATGACATGCGCGCGGTGCGCCACCTGCTGACCCGGCGCGTTCGGGTAGCGATCGACGGCGATCGTCTCCACGCCCAGGCGCTGCAGGGCGATGATGACTTCCTTGCCGAGCTCGCCGGCTCCCAGCAGCATGACGCGCGTGGCATTGGCGGCGAGCGGAGTGCCTAACAGCATGACGGCTTCCGGGACAGGGGCGAAGCGGGTCATTGTCGCAGTGCTGCGGGCCCGGCGGCGCAGCGATAAACCATTCAGCTCCCGGTCGGTCCGGTTCCGCCCCCGTCAGCTCCCGAAATACCGAACGGCGCCTAGACGCTGAAACTCTCACCGCAGCCGCAGCTGTCCTTGACGTTGGGATTGTTGAACTTGAAGGCCTCGTTGAGGCCCTCCTTGCGGTAGTCCAGTTCCATGCCGTCGAGGATCGGAATGCTGTCGCGGGACACCACCACACGCACGCCCTGGTCGTCGAACTGGACATCGTCGTCGTTGACCTGCTGGGCCGGCTCCACCACGTAGGCATACCCGGAACAGCCGCTCTTGCGCACGCCGAGGCGCAGCATCGGCGGCTGTTGGCCGGCCAGGATGTGCGCCACGCGCTTGGCGGCCGCTGCAGTCAGTCGAATGTTCATGCTCTAGGCTCCTTACATCATGCCGGTTTGCAGGCGGGCGGCCTCGCTCATCATGTCCGCCGTCCACGGCGGATCGAGCACCACTTCCACGTCGGCTTGTGCCACGCCGGGGATGACCAGCAGTTTTTCCTTGACGTCCTCGGCGATCACATCACCCATGCCGCAGCCGGGCGCGGTCAGGGTCATCTTGACCTCGACCCGGTAGCGGTCCTTGCCGACCACTTCGACATCACACCCGTAGATGAGGCCGAGTTCCACGATATCAACCGGAATCTCGGGGTCGTAGCAGGTGCGAAGGTGCTGCCAGACCAGGTCTTCGACCGCCTGCTGCGACACGGCGCCGTGAAAGCTCTCGGCCGGCAGCGGCACACGCGTCTTGCCGAGCGCGTCGGCATCCTTGGCGTCGATGCGCGCCATCTGGCCTTCCAGCAGCACCGTGTAGCTGCCGCCCAGCTGCTGCAGCAGGGTCACCTCGGTGCCCTTCTTGGCATTCACCTGGATGCCCAGCGGCACGAACAGGGCCTTGCAGTCGCGGCTCAGGACGACGGTTTCGCGTTCGGTCACGGCAGGATTCTCGGGTGGGGGATGGACGCGGCGATCATTCGGTCTTCGCCGGCGTGGCCTCGCCGTGCGCGGCGTTGTGCAGGGTGTGCCAGGCCAGGGTGGCGCATTTCACGCGCGACGGGAACTCGCGCACGCCAGCCAGCACGGCCAGCTTGCCGAGGCGGTCGGCGGCTTCCTCGCGCGGGTCCTCGCCGGTGACCATGGCGTGAAAGTCCTGGAACATGGCTTCCGCCTCGGCCACGGTCTTGCCCTTGATGGCCTGCGTCATCAGGGACGCCGAGGCGGTCGAGATGGCGCAGCCGGCGCCCTCGAAGCGTAGGTCCGTGATGCGATCGCCGTCCAGGTGCAGGTAGACGGTCACCTTGTCGCCGCACAGCGGGTTGTAGCCGTGGGCCTGCCGGTTCGCATCGGCCAGAACCCCGTAGTTGCGCGGGTTCTTGTTGTGATCGACGATCAGTTCCTGATACAGGTCGCGCAAGCTGCTCATCGGACAAACATCTCCACGGCCCGGCGCAGGGCCTGCGCCAGCCGGTCCAGGTCCTCGCGGGTGTTGTACAGAGCCAGCGACGCGCGCGCCGTGGCCGGTACGCCGAAACGGTCCATCACCGGCATGGCACAGTGATGGCCGGCGCGGATGGCGACGCCTTCGGTGTCGAGCACGGTGCCGATATCGTGGGCGTGCAGGCCGTCGATCACGAACGACAGAATGCCGGCCTTGTGGGCGGCCGTGCCGATCATGCGCAGGCCGGGTATCTCCTGCAGCAGTGCGGTGCCGTAGACCAGCAGCTCATGCTCGTAGGCGGCCACGGCCTCCAGGCCGACCTGGCTCAGATACTCGATGGCGGCGCCCAGGCCGATGGCGCCGGCGATGTGCGGCGTGCCGGCCTCGAACTTGTACGGCAGGTCGTTCCAGGTGCTGCCCTCGAAGCTGACGGTGCGGATCATGTCGCCGCCACCCTGCCAGGGCGGCATCGCCTCGAGCAGCGCGCGCCGGCCGTACAGCACGCCAATGCCGGTTGGCGCGTACAGCTTGTGGCCGGAAAAGGCGTAGAAATCGCAGTCCAACGCCTGCACGTCGACCGGCGTGTGGGCCACCGCCTGCGCGCCGTCGAGCAGCACCACGGCGCCGGCTTGATGCGCCAGGTGCGTCATCTCCTGCACCGGATTGATCGTTCCCAGCGCGTTTGACACCTGCACCACGCTCACGACCCGGGTACGCTCGCAAAGCAGGCGCCGGAACTCGTCCATGCGCACGGTGCCGGTGTCGTCGATGTGCGCCACCCTGAGCACGGCGCCGGTCTGCTGGCAGACCATCTGCCACGGCACGATGTTGGAGTGGTGCTCAAGACCCGTGATCAGCACCTCGTCACCGGGTCCCAGATTGGCCCGGCCGTAGCTTTGCGCCACCAGGTTGATGGCCTCGGTGGTGCCGCGCACGAAGATGATCTCAGCCGTCTCGCGGGCGTTCAGAAAACGCCGCACGCGCTCGCGCGCAGCCTCGTGGGCGGCGGTCGCCTGCTCGGACAGCCAGTGCACGCCGCGGTGGATGTTGGCGTTGATTTCGCGGTAGTAGCGCGTTTCGGCGTCGATGACCGCCTGCGGCTTCTGCGTGGTGGCGGCGTTGTCCAGATACGCCAGCGGCTGCCCGCGCACGCTGCGCTGCAGGATGGGGAAATCGGCCCGCAGGCGGGCGGCGGGAAAGTCGCGGCTGTGGGCGCTGTAGCTGGCGATGGTCATGGTTCGCAACCGGTCAGAGCTGGGGCAGGCGGGCGTCGATCAGGGCGGCGACCGCGTCCTGCAGGCGCGCGTCCAGGCCGCCAAGCGCGTCGCGGGCGAACGCCGTCATCAGCAACTCGCGGGCGGCCGCCTCGGCGATGCCGCGGGCGCGAAGATAGAACACCTGCGCCTCGTCGAGCTGGCCGACGGTGGCGCCGTGGCTGCACTTGACGTCGTCGGCGTAGATTTCGAGCTCCGGCTTGGCGTCCACCTCGGCGCGATTCGACAGCAGCAGGTTGGCGCAGGTCATGGCCGAATCGGTCTTGTCGGCGCCCGGATGAACATGTACGCGGCCGTTGAACACCGCCCGGCCGGTGCCGCCGATCAGGCCCTTGTAGGTCTCCTCACTGCGGCAATGCGGGGCGATGTGCTCGATGCGGGTGTGGAAATCGACGTGCTCGCCGGTGCCTGCCGTATACAGACCGCGCAGGCTGCACTCGCCGCCCGGCTCGTCCAGAGCGACGTCGATGTCCTGCCGCAGCAGGCCGCCACCGGCCGCCAGGGCGTGCGACTCGAAGCGCGCATCGCGCCCCACGCGCACCCGAAAATCGCCGATGTGGATGGCTGCCGGGCCGTGCGTGAGCAGCATCACGTGGCGCAGGCGTGCGCCCGGCGCCAGCGTGGCCTGCGCCAGCACGTTGACGTGATAGGCGTCGGCCCCGGCCCCCAAGTGGTGCTCCACGACCAGCGCCTCGCTGTGCTCGCCAAGTTCGATCAGCAGGCGCAGGTGCGCGGACGACTGAGCCACGCCACCCACGTGCACCACGTGCAGGGGTTCGGCAAGACGGGCGCCCGGCGCCAGGCGCAGCCACAGGCCGTCCTCGAACAGCGCCTGATTCAGGGCGGCGAAGGGGCGCTCCGCGTCCGCCAGCCGCAGCCGGGGGCGCAGGGCATCGCCGTCGGCGGCCAGCGCCGCGGCCAGATTCGCTACTTCAACGCCGGGCGCAGCCGGCAGCCGCGACCACTGCGGCACCAGCCGCCCGCCGGCGAACACCAGCAGCGCGCCAGCCGTGGGTGCAATGGTCGGCAGATCGGTCAGCGCCAGCGGCGCCTTGGGCGCGAAGCGTTCCAGGGCCGACAGGCGCGTGTACTTCCAGTCCTCGTCGCGCCGGCCGGGCAGGCCGCGCGCCGCAAAACCGCTCCAGGCCGCCTCACGCAGTTCCCGCAGCCAGGCCGGCTCAGCACCGCTGCTGCGCTGCGCGTACTGCGCCTGCCAGTGCGTCAGCGCGCTCATGCCGACGCCGCCTCCGCACGCAGCCAGCCGTAGCCGCTCTGTTCCAGCTCGCCGGCCAGTTCCGGGCCGCCGGAGCGCACGATCTGGCCCTCCGACAGCACATGGATGCGGTCCGGCGGCACGTAGTCGAGCAGCCGCCGGTAGTGCGTCACCAGCAGCATGGCCCGATCCGGCGCGCGCAGCCGGTTGATGCCGTCGGACACCACCCTGAGCGCGTCGATGTCCAGGCCCGAGTCGATCTCGTCCAGCAGCACCAGCTGCGGCTCCAGCAGTGCCATCTGGAAAATCTCGGCGCGCTTTTTCTCGCCGCCGGAGAAGCCCTCGTTGATGGCCCGCTGCAGGAAGTCCTCGCGGATGCCCAGCTCCTTCATGCGGCCCTTGACCAGACCTAAAAAATCCATGGCGTCGAGCGGTTCCTCGCCACGGTGCGCGCGGCGCGCGTTGACCGCCGCGCGCAGGAACACCGCCGTCGACAGCCCCGGGATCTCCACCGGGTACTGAAAGCCCAGGAACACGCCGCCGCGGGCGCGCTCCTCCGGGCTTTGCGCGAGCAGGTCCTGGCCACGGTAGCGGACGCTGCCGGCCAGGACCTCATAGCCGTCGCGGCCGGCGATGACGTTGGCAAGCGTGCTCTTGCCCGAGCCGTTCGGGCCCATGACGGCGTGCACTTCGCCGGCGTCGATGGACAGGTCCAGGCCGCGCAGGATCTCCTTTCCATCCACCGCGACGCGCAAACCACTGATTTCAAGCATGACTGGCATGAGTTGCCCTGACTGATTCCGTTTAACCGACACTGCCTTCAAGACTCACGCCCAACAGGCGCTGCACCTCGACGGCGAACTCCATCGGCAGTTCCTTGAAGACTTCCTTGCAGAAGCCGTTGACGATCATCGACACCGCCTCTTCCTCGCCGATGCCGCGCTGGCGGCAGTAGAACAGCTGGTCCTCGCCGATCTTCGAGGTGGTAGCCTCGTGCTCGACGGTGGCGGTCGGCTCCTGCACCTCGATGTAGGGGAAGGTGTGCGCGCCGCAGCGGCTGCCGATCAGCAGCGAGTCGCACTGCGTGTAGTTGCGCGCTCCCTGGGCGCCGCGCAGCACCTTGACCAGGCCGCGATAGGCATTGCTGCCGCGGCCGGCCGAGATGCCCTTCGAGATGATGGTGCTGCGCGTGTTCCTGCCGACGTGGATCATCTTGGTGCCGGTGTCGGCCTGCTGGAAATTGTTGGTCAGCGCCACCGAGTAGAACTCGCCGACCGAGCCGTCGCCGGTCAGCACGCAGGACGGGTATTTCCAGGTGATGGCCGAGCCGGTCTCGACCTGGGTCCAGGAAATCTTGGCGTTGCGGCCGCGGCAGTCACCGCGTTTGGTCACGAAGTTGTAGATGCCGCCGCGCCCCTGGGCGTCGCCGGGATACCAATTCTGAACCGTCGAGTACTTGATCTGCGCGTCGTCGAGGGCGACCAGCTCCACCACCGCGGCGTGCAGCTGGTTCTCGTCGCGCATCGGCGCGGTGCAGCCTTCCAGGTACGACACGTGGCTGCCGACGTCGGCGACGATCAGCGTGCGCTCGAACTGACCAGTCTTGGCGGCGTTGATGCGGAAATAGGTGGACAGCTCCATCGGGCAGCGCACGCCGGGCGGGATGTACACGAACGAGCCGTCCGTGAACACGGCCGCATTGAGCGCCGCGTAGAAGTTGTCGGCCGACGGCACGACGCTGCCCAGATACTCCTTCACCAGCTCCGGGTGGTCCTGCACGGCCTCCGAGAAGGAACAGAAGATCACGCCGTGCTCGGCCAGCTTTTTCTTGAAGGTGGTGCCGACCGACACGCTGTCGAACACCGCGTCCACGGCCACGCCGGGCCCGGCTTCGGCCGCCACGCCGGCCAGTGCGGCGCGTTCGTGCAGCGGGATGCCGAGCTTCTCGAAGGTGGCCAGCAGTTCCGGGTCGACCTCGTCCAGGCTCTTGGGGCCGTCCGCGTTTGACTTGGGCGCCGAGTAGTAAACGACGTCCTGAAAATCCACCGGCGGGTAATGCACGTGCGCCCAGGTGGGGGGCGTCATCTTCAGCCAGTGCCGATAGGCTTCCAGGCGCCAGTCCAGCATGAACTGGGGCTCGCCCTTCTTGGCCGAGATCACGCGAATCACATCCTCACTCAGGCCCGGCGGCAGGGTGTCGGCGTCGATGTTCGACACGAAGCCCGCGCTGTAGTCGCGTTCCAGAAAGTGGCCAATGTCGGTCGTGGTGTTCATTCAGGGATTCCCCGCTCAAATCAGGCCCGGCTGCGCAGGCGGTCGCGTCAGCGGACGAATGGGTATTGCTACCGGGCGGATCATGTCGGCCAGGCTCATGGCCTCCAGCGCCGCCAGCACCAGCTGATTGATGCGCTGCCAGTTGCCGCGTATGGAGCAGACGGATTCCTGCACGCACAGCCCCTCGCTGCTGCCGCACTCGGTCAGGCCCACGGGCCCCTCGAAGCTGCGCACGATCTGCGCCACTGAAATCTCCTCCGCCGGGCGCGCCAGGATATAGCCGCCGCCTTGCCCGCGCGCCGAACGCAACAGGCCCGCCCGCACCAGTGCCTTGAGCACCTTGCTGGTGGTGGGCAGTGCGATGCCCGTGCACTGCGCCACTTCGGCGGCCGAGTGGACCCGGTCCGACGCCAACGCCAGATGCCCCATCACCACCGTGGCGTAGTCGGTCAGTTTGCTAACGCGAAGCATGCGTGCCCCCTGCGTTGCCAAGACTCTTGAATCAAATGCGTTGGAACCTGCAATCGCTATTTGTGGACCATTTTAGTCCTGATTGCCGGGGCCGGACAAGCCGTGCCTTGGCCGCCGTTCCGGCCGCATGCGATCATTGCGCGCCCCGCCACCGGACCAAACCCACACATGCCAGCCCGCATCATCGATGGCAAAGGCGTGGCGGCCACGCTGCGCACGGCGCTGGCCGCGCGCAGCGCCGCCTTCACCGCCCGCCACGGTCGCCCGCCGGGCCTGGCCGTGCTGCTGGTCGGCAGCGACGCCGCCTCGCAGGTGTATGTGCGCAACAAGCGGCGGGCCTGCGAGGAGGTCGGCATGGCGTCCTTCGCCCACGACCTGCCGGCCGATACCCGCGAAGCGGAGCTGCTGGCCCTGATCGACCGGCTGAACGCCGACCCGGCGGTGGACGGCATCCTGCTGCAACTGCCCCTGCCGGAGCACATCCGGCCGGAAGTGGTGCTGGAGCGCATCGATCCGGCCAAGGACGTGGACGGCTTTCACCCCTACAACATCGGTCGGCTGGCGCAGCGCCTGCCGGGCCTGCGTCCCTGCACGCCGCGCGGCATCATGCGGTTGCTTGAGCACTACGAAATACCCGTCCGCGGCCAGCACGCGGTGGTGGTGGGCGCCTCGAACATCGTCGGGCGACCGGTGGCGCTGGAGCTGCTGCTGGCCGGCGCCACGGTAACCATCTGCCACCGCTTCACGCGCGACCTGCAGGCGCATGTGCAACGCGCGCAGCTGTTGGTGGTCGCAGTCGGCAAGCCCGGCCTGATCCCCGGCGACTGGATTGCCCCGGATGCGGCCGTCATCGACGTCGGCATCAATCGCCTGCCGGACGGCAGCCTGCGCGGCGACGTGGACTTCGACGCCGCCCGCGAGCGGGCGACCTGGATCACGCCAGTGCCGGGCGGCGTCGGGCCGATGACAATTGCCTTGTTGCTGGAAAATACGCTCGAGGCGGCGTCGGCCGCCTGCGGCTGGTCCGAAACGGCCTAGCCCGGTTAGCAGGCTGTGTCAGGCTAATCAAGGAGTGGCTTGGCGGTTTGAAGACACTGCGCTGCTCCAGCGTGACAGCCTGGCGCGGCAAACACGTACACCCTCGCGCCGAACTTGTGAACTTCGGGCGGACTCCACAAAACGCGACATCGGATGGCCACCTGGGCAATCGGCGACATTCAGGGCTGCTTCGACGAGTTCATGGCGCTGCTGTGCGCCATCGACTTTCGGCCTGACCGCGACCGGCTGTGGCTGGTCGGCGATCTGGTCAACCGTGGCCCGAAGTCGCTCGAAACCCTGCGTTTCGTGCGCTCACTCGGGGACGGCGCGCTCACACTGCTGGGCAATCACGATCTGCACCTGCTGGCGGTCGCCGCCGGGCACGGTCGCCTGCGGCGCGGCGACACGCTCGATGACGTGCTCGGGCCGCCGGACCGAGATTCGCTGCTCGCCTGGCTGCGCACCAGGCCGCTGTTCCATCACGACGCCGATCTGGGCGTGGCCATGGTCCACGCGGCGCTGGCACCGGGCTGGGATCTGGCCGCCGCCGAAGCGCGCGCCGCCGAGGTGCAGTCCGCGCTGGCCGGCGCTGCAGACGGCTATTTCGCGCACATGTACGGTGACACGCCACACCGCTGGGACGATGCCCTGCGCGGCTGGCGGCGCCTGCGGGTAATTACCGATTACTTGACGCGGGTCCGCTTTTGCCGCCCGGATGGCACGTACGATTTGCGCGCCAAGGGGCCGCCCGGCACGCAGGCGGACGGCTACCTGCCGTGGTTCGCCCTGCCCGGCCGGGTCAGCACCGGCACGCCGATCGTATTCGGGCATTGGTCCAGCATTGGCCTGGTCGATGGCCATGGCGTGTACGCGCTCGACACCGGCTGCGTGTGGGGTCGGCAACTGACTGCACTGCATCTGGAGGAACGGCGATGGGTGAGCGTGGATTGCAGTGCCCGCAGCCAGACCGCCGGGGGCTAACATAGCGCCAGGGGCACACGAGCGACCCTTCGCGGCGGGGGCGCCGCTCCCACAAGCACCGGCCCGTGTGGGAGGCCCGCCCCTACGCCGAACGAGTCCGCGCAACCAACCGATAGCTTGAAGAGGAGAACCACCATGAATGCCATCCAGCGCCCACCGATGCCCGTCTTCGATTGGCCCGGCCAGCAGGACAGCGTGACCCGCGTGCCGGGCCGCGTGTTCGTGGACGCGGACATCTACGCGCTCGAACAGGAGCGCATCTTCCGCGGGCCGGTGTGGAACTTCGTCGGCCTGGACGTGGAACTCCCGAACCCCGGCGACTACAAGACCGTGCAGGTCGCCGACACGCCGGTCATCGTCAGCCGCGACACCGACGGCAGCATCCATGCCTGGGTGAACCGCTGCGCGCACCGCAACGCCAAGATTTGCCTGAACAAACTGGGCCACACGGACAGCTTCTACTGCGTCTACCACCAGTGGACCTACGATCTGACCGGCAAGCTGATCGCGGTGCCCTTCCAGCGCGGCATCGGCGGCGAGGGCGGCATGCCGGCCGATTTCGACATGAACGCGGTGCGGCCCAAAAAGCTGCGGGTCGAGAACTTCTCCGGCGTGCTGTTCGTGAGCTTCAGCGACGAGACACCGCCGTTCGAGGAGTACATCGGCCCGCAGGTGGCCAAATTCATGCGCCGCATCTTCAACCGGCCGATCAAGGTGCTGGGCCATCAGCACCAGCACATGCGCGGCAACTGGAAGCTGTACGCCGAGAACCCGCGCGACGGCTACCACGCCAGCCTGCTGCACCTGTTCTTCGCCACCTTCGGCCTGTTCCGGGCCAGCCAGAAAGGCCAGTTGCACATCGACGAAAGCGGCCTGCAAACCTGCTTCTACACCTACGTCGGCAAGGAAGACGAGGCGGCCCGCCAGCAGGGCATGAAGGAAGCCAGCCATACCTACCAGGAAGGCACCTACACACTCGAAGACGGCAGCCTGCTCAAGGGCAAGATGGAGTGGAACGACGGCATCAACCTGGTGATCATCGACGTGTTCCCGATCATGATGCTGCAGCAGATCGCCAACGTGCTGAACATCCGCCAGTTCGAGCCGCACGGCCCGGACGGCGTGACCGTGCACTACACCTTCTTCGGCTATGCCGACGAGGATCAGGAGCTGACCGACATGCGCCTGAAGCAGATCAACCTGATCGGCCCGGCCGGCCTGGTGTCGATGGAGGACGGCTTGGCCATCGAGATCGTGCAGCAGGGCATCGCCAAGGACGGCGGCACCGAAGCGATCATCGAAATGGGCGGCAAGACGGTGGCGCCGGACACCACCTTCATGGCCAGCGAAGACCCGGTACGCGGCTTCTGGAACGGCTACCGGCGGCTGATAGGGCTGTAGGGCGTCACTGCGCCGGCACGGTTTCGGCCGCATCGGCCAGGACCGCGCCGGCCGGCTCCCGCACCCGCAGGTCGGCCAGCACCTGCACCGCGTCCGGCATGGGCAAGCCGCCGGTCGCGTCCGCTCGCAGCAACGGCGCCAGCGTGGTGCGCAGCACCGTAAACAGGCGCGGATTGCTTGCCTCCTGGGCGCCCAGCAGCGCTTTCATCAACTGGCGCTGGCGGGTGGCGGAATCGCAGGTCGGGCAGTTGTCGGGGATTACGGGCAGCGGTGCGCTGTTGGCAAACGCCTCGGTCTGCCGCTCGCGGGCATAGACCAGCGGGCGGATCACGCGCAGATCGCCGTCGTCGTTGGTGTAAGCCGCCGGCATGGCGCGCAGCTTGCCGCCAAAAAAGGCATTCATCAGAAAGGTTTCGGCCACATCGTCCAGATGGTGCGCCAGGGCCAGCGTGCCGTAGCCGTGCTCACGCGCCAGGCCGTACAGCTTGCCGCGGCGCATGCGCGAGCAGAACGCGCACAGCGTGCGCCCCTCGAATGAGCCCTTGGCCGCCCGGGCCAGGCTGTAGCTGGCTTGGTGATACGGCACGCCAAGACTTTCCGCGTAACCGGCCAGCGGGCTCGGGTCGTAGCCGGGCATCTGCGGATCGATATTAGCGGCGCCGATCGCGAAGCGCACCGGCGCGCGCTGCTGCAGGTACAGCAACACGTGCAGCAGCGACAGGCTGTCCTTGCCACCGGACAGGCCGACCAGGATGCGGTCGCCGTCGCGGATCAGGTCGAACTCGCGGATCGCTTCGGCAGCGGCGGCGACCAGGCTGCGCGAGGGCTTGAGGGCAGGATTCATGGCGACATCAGGTGACGGGTGGCGGGCGGCGATTGTCCCACAGCGCCTGGCAGCGGCCTGCGTGGGACAATTCCGCCCACGCCAACCTCAGGAGACGCGCCATGGCCGTCAGCAAAGTGACCAACGTCTATTACGTGGTGCCCGACATGGACGCAGCGCTGGCCTTTTATCGGGACACGCTGGGCCTGGCCGTGAAGTTCCAGGACGGCGACAAGTGGACGCAATTCGACGTCGGCGGCACGCAGGTGGCACTGGCCACGCCGGCACCGGGCCAGGTGGACCCTGGGCAGAACGCCACGGTGGTCCTTCAGGTCGATGATCTGACCGCCATCCGCGCGCAGCTTGCCGCGCAGGGCATCGCCGTGAGCGAAATCATCGGCATGGGCGGCCACGGCAGCTTTTTCACCTGCCCCGACCCGGCCGGCAACGTGGTGCAGTTCTTCGCCCGCAGCTGATCGTTATGCCGGTGCCACTGGCCGGCGGCGGTCAAGGGCCCCGGACGGATTACTTCAGTGCGGCAACTGCCGCCAGCCGGCCACGATGGCAATTGCCCGCGCAATGCCCATGCCCGCACCGACTACCAGCAATACGCCGCCCAGCAGCACGCCAAATGGCCCGAGCGTGAAGATCATGATCACGGCGCACGCCGCGAGTGCCAAAGCAAGTACGAATGCGTCGTCCATGGCAGGCTCCTCCTGTACTTGTGAAGGTGCCCGAAGTGGCGGCGGCCGGTCCGGTCGCCATGCAACCCCGGACTGGCCGAGCATACGCCGGTTTTGCGCGATGAGGCGCCGCCGGTTCGGCTGGCAACGCGGCGCCCGGCCGGTACAATCGGCCATGAGCTAGCCGCGAGTGGTCAGAACCGACGCTCATCGGCATCGTCGCTCCCCTACCGGCCGCTGTGCCAGGGCGCCAGGAACCATCATATGAACAAGCCATCCGAGCCGGCCATGCCGCAGATCGCCGACGTCCAGGGGTCGCCCGACACCCGCCGGCTGGACATCGACCGCGTCGGCATCAAGGGCATTCGCCATCCGGTGCGCATCCTCGCCCGCAGCGGCACCGAGCAGCACACGGTGGCCAACTTCAACATGTACGTGCACCTGCCGCACAACTTCAAAGGCACGCACATGTCCCGTTTCATCGAGATCCTGAACAGCCACGAGCAGGAAATCTCGCTCGGCACCTTCCGCCAGATGCTGCGCGAAATGTGCGAGCGCCTGGAAGCGCGCGCCGGGCACATCGAGATGAGCTTTCCGTTTTTCGTCAACAAGGCGGCGCCGGTCACCGGCGTGACCAGTCTGATGGACTACCAGGTCAGCTACATCGGCGAAATCGTGCACGGCCAGGCCGAGCGCCTGACCGCCAGGCTGGTGATTCCGGTCACCAGTCTTTGCCCCTGCTCGAAGAAGATCTCCGACTACGGCGCCCACAACCAGCGCACGCACGTGACGCTGACCGCGCACCTGCAAACGCCGGTGTGGATCGAGGAGCTGATCGAACTGGTCGAGGCGCAGGCGTCGAGCGAGCTGTACGGCCTGCTGAAGCGCCCGGACGAGAAGTACGTCACCGAACACGCCTACGACAATCCGAAGTTCGTCGAGGATCTGGTGCGCGACATCGCCGGCGCGCTGAACGTCGACGAGCGCCTGGCCGGCTACGTGGTGGAAGCGGAGAACTTCGAGTCCATCCACAACCATTCCGCCTACGCGCTGATCGAAAAACCGGCCCGCGCCGGCTGAGCCTCAATACTTGCGGCGCAGCACCAGCGTGTCCTGCGCATGCTCGATCTGCGTGCGCGACAGGAACGACATGCCCAGCAGCACCCGGCTCGGCTGGGCGCCGCGGATCACCACTGCCTGCACGTTCGGCAGCCGGATGCTGCCGACACCCACCTCGCGCAGCGTGACCCCATAGGCTTCGGTGATGCCGCTGGCGGTTTCCACCAGGCCGCGGCTGCCGGCCCGGTAGTCGATACCCAGCGCGCGGGCGGTGGCATCGTTCATGGCCACGGTGGTCGCGCCGGTATCGACCAGGAACTCGACCGACTGACCGTTGATGGTGCCTGCCGTGTGGTACATGCCGCCGTCGCCACGGGCGATGCGTACGGCGGCGGTCTGCGCGGTCGGCAAGGCGCCACCCGCGCGCCCGCCGAGCGGGACTTCGTGCGTTTGACCGTCCACCTGCAGCCGCGCGCTGGCAGCGCTGAGCGCCAGCAGACGCACGCCGTCGGGGCTGGTCTGCCCGACCCGCAGAGTGCGCCGAACGCCGTCCACCTGCAGCACCGCGCTTTGCCCGAGCACGGCCTGCAATTCGATCAGTGGCGCAGCCGCGGCGCTGCCGCAAAAGGCCGCGCCAAGCACGAGCAGTGAAACAACCATCCGGTGCAGCGGGCGCTTCACCGGCATGCGCCGCGGACTCAGCCGCCCAGGCGCGCCTTCACGCGCCGGCTGACGTCCGACATGTCGGCGCGACCCTGCACCTGCGGGCGCAGCAGTGCCATCACGGCGCCCATGTCGCGGGCGCTTTGCGCGCCGCTGGCGGTGATGGCATCGGCAATCAAGCGGTCGATTTCGGCCGGCGTCAGGGCGGCCGGCAGGAACTCCTGCAGGATGCCCAGTTCAAGACGTTCCTTGTCAGCAAGATCGGTCCGCCCGGCGGCGTCGAACTGGGCGATCGACTCGCGCCGCTGCTTGACCATCTTGTCGAGCACCGCCAGCACCTGCGCGTCGTCGAGCACGATGCGCTCGTCGACCTCGCGCTGCTTGATGGCGGCGGTGATCAGTCGCAGCGTGCCGAGGCGGTCCCGGTCACGGGCCCGCATGGCAGCCTTGACGTCCTCGTCAAGGCGCTGCTTGAGGGACATGGCGCTCAGGACAGGCGTGCACCGCGCACGCGGCGCACGCTGCGGCCGCCGCGGGAGACCTTCTTCTGGTGCCGCTTGACCGCCGCGGCGGCCTTGCGCTTGCGTTCCTGGGTCGGCTTTTCGTAGAACTCGCGCCGTCGCGATTCGGACAACACCCCCGCTTTCTCGCAGGTCCGCTTGAAGCGGCGCAGGGCGACGTCGAAGGGTTCGTTTTCGCGCAGTTGAACGACCGGCATGCAAAGACCTCTAGAAACCAGGAGCCGGCCGGGGACAAAACCCCACAAAGCCGGAACGAAGAAAAGTGCTAGATTCTAGCCGCACTCGCCAGCCGGCGAAAGTCGCACCTCCTCCCACCCCCGTTTTGCGCGCCCCATGCTGGTCCTTGGCCTCGAAACTTCCTGCGACGAAACCGGCCTCGGCCTGTACCACAGCGAGCGCGGCCTGCTCGGCCACACGCTGCACAGCCAGGTCGGCTTGCATGCGCCGCACGGCGGTGTGGTGCCGGAGCTGGCCTCACGCGATCACCTGCGCCGCACCGTGCCGCTGCTGCGTCAGTTGCTGACCGAGACCGGCACCGAGCTGTCGCAGCTCGGCGGCATCGCCTACACCGCGGGCCCCGGCCTGATCGGCGCCCTGCTCGTTGGCAGCAGCATCGGCCGCAGCCTGGCCTACGCGCTCGGCATCCCGGCGGTCGGCGTGCATCACATGGAAGCGCACCTGCTGTCGCCGCTGCTGGATCCCGCCAGCCGGCCGCGATTTCCGTTCCTGGCCCTGCTGGTATCGGGCGGCCATACGCTGCTGGCGCAGGTCGATGGCCTGGGGCAGTACACGATTCTGGGCGAGTCGGTCGACGACGCCGCCGGCGAGGCCTTCGACAAGACCGCCAAGCTGCTCGGCCTGCCCTACCCCGGCGGGCCGTCGCTGGCGAAACTGGCCGAACATGGCCGCAGCGACCGCTTCACCCTGCCGCGGCCGATGACCGCCAAACCCGGCCTCGATTTCAGCTTCAGCGGCCTGAAAACCCAGGTACGGCTGCTGATCGAGGCGCACCCGCAGCCCGAGGATCACGCCGACATCGCCCGCGCCTTCGAGGATGCCGTGGTCGATACGCTGCTGATCAAGTGCCGCCGCGCGCTGGCGCAGACCGGCCTGGGCGCGCTGGTGGTGGCCGGTGGCGTCAGTGCCAATCGCCGCCTGCGCACCGCCCTGGACGCCGCGGCGGCCGGCGACGGCTTTGCCGTGCACTACCCGCCGCCCGAGCTGTGCACCGACAACGGCGCGATGGTGGCCTTCGCCGGCTGCCTGCGTCTGCAAGCCGGTGAGCATGCCGACGCGGACTGCGGCGCGCGCGCCCGCTGGCCGCTGGCTGAACTGACCGCGGCGTCCCGAACAGGCGCTTTGCTATAGTCCGGCAATGAGCACGAGCAGCCCCCCGCCGGCCCTGATCGACCCCTTCCAGCGGCGCATCGAGTACGTGCGCGTGTCGGTCACGGACCGCTGCGACCTGCGCTGCAGCTACTGCATGCCCAAGGGTTTCGACGGCTTTCACGAGCCGGACGAGTGGCTCAGCTTCGACGAAATCGAGCGCGTGGTGGCGGCCTTCACGCGCCTTGGCGTGCAGCGCATCCGCCTGACCGGCGGCGAGCCGTTGGTGCGCCGCGACCTGCCGGACCTGGCCGCGCGCCTGTCGGCCCTGCCCGGCCTTACCGACCTGTCGCTGTCGACCAACGCGGTGCGCCTGGACAAGTACGCCGCGGCGCTCAAGGCGGCCGGCGTGCGGCGCGTCAACGTGAGCCTGGACTCCCTGAACCCCGAGCGCTTCGCGCAGATCACCGGCGGCGGCAAGCTGCACAAGGTGCTGCGGGGTCTGGACGCCGCGCGCGCGGCGGGTCTCGCGCCGGTCAAGATCAACATGGTCGCCATGGGCGGCGTCAACGACGACGAAATCGAGGCCATGGTCGCGTTCTGTGCGGAGCGTGATTTCACCCTGCGCCTGATCGAGACCATGCCGATGGGCGACACCGGCCGCAACGCCAGCGGCCAGTACCTGAACCTGCAAACGGTGCGCCAGCGCCTGGCCGAGCGCTTCGAGCTGATCCCGGACATCCTGCCCGGCGGCGGCCCGGCGCGCTATTACCGCGTGGCCGGCTCGAACACCACCATCGGCTTCATCACGCCGATCTCGCAGCACTTTTGCGAAACCTGCAACCGCGTGCGCCTGGCCGCCGACGGCACGCTGTATATGTGCCTGGGTCAGGACAACCGCTACGAGCTGCGGCCCATGCTGCGCGACGGCGCCAGCGACGCCGACCTGGAGGCCGCCATCCGCACCGCCATCGGCCTCAAGCCGGAGCGGCACGAGTTCCGCGAGAAGCCGGAAAAAGTCATCCGCTTCATGTCGATGACCGGCGGCTGAGCAGCCGCTAACCCTCCCCCGCCGTGCGCAGCACGGCCAGAAACTCCGCCCCATAACGCTCCAGCTTGGCCGCCCCGACACCGCCGATCTGCGCCAGTTCGGCGAGCGTCTGCGGTCGTGCGGCCGCCATCTGCGCCAGCGTCGCATCGTGAAAGATCACGTAGGCGGGCACGCCGTGCTCCCCGGCCAGGCGCCGGCGCTCGGCCCGCAGGGCCTCGAACAGCGCCTGATCGGCCGCCGGCACCGCTGACTGACCGGCGGTGGCGCGTTTCTGGCGGCGCCGCTCGCTGGCGGTCGCCTCCTCGCGCAGACGCAGGGCCTGCTCGCCCCGCAGCAGCGGGCGCGCCTGCTCGGTCAGACGCAGCCCGCCGTGGCCGTCGATATCCACGCTCGCGTAACCGCGCGCCACCAGTTGCCGATAAATGGCCCGCCACTGCGTCGCCGGCCGCTCCCTGCCGCGCCCGAACACCGCCAGCCGGTCGTGACCCAGATTGGCAATGCGCGGATCGTCCCCGCCGCGCAGCACGTCGATCAGATAGCCGACGCCGAAGCGCTGACCGGTGCGGTAAATGCATGACAGGGCGAGCTGCGCCGGCACCGTGGCATCGAAGGTCGCCGGCGGAACCAGGCAGTTGTCGCAATTGCCGCAGGGCTCGGCCATCTGTTCGCCGAAGTAGGCGAGCAGCGCCTGGCGTCGGCACTCGGTGATCTCGGCCAGGCCCAGCAGGGCCTCGAACTTGCCCAGTTCGACCCGGCGCCGCTCATCCGGGACATCGGCGCTGGCCAGCAGCTGGCGCACGCCGACCACGTCCGCCAGGCCGTAGCCCATCCAGGCGTTGGCCGGCAGCCCGTCCCGGCCGGCGCGGCCGGTTTCCTGGTAATAGCTTTCGATATTCTTGGGCAGGCCAAGATGCGCCACGAAGCGCACATCCGGCTTGTCGATCCCCATGCCAAAGGCCACCGTGGCGACCATCACCAGCCCGTCCTCGCGCAGGAAACGCCGCTGGTTGGCGGTCCGCTGCTCGGCCGGCAGGCCGGCGTGGTAGGCAAGCGCCTGGCGGCTGTGCCTGTCCAGCCAGGCGGCGGTTTCCTCGACCCGGCGCCGCGTCGGGCAGTAGACGATGCCGGAGTCGGTGCGGTGGCGGCTGTCCAGGAAGTCCAGCAGCCGGTCGCGCATCTGCTCGCCGTGCTGGATGTGATAGCGGATGTTCGGCCGATCGAAACTGGCGGTGAACACCGCGGCGCCCTGCAGGCCCAGCCGCTGCACGATGTCGCGCTGCGTCGGCCCGTCGGCGGTCGCGGTCAGTGCGAGGCGCGGCACGCCGGGAAAGCGCTCGCCGAGCACACCCAGTCCCAGATACTCGGGCCGGAAATCGTGCCCCCACTGCGACACGCAGTGCGCCTCGTCGATGGCGATCAGCGCCGGACGCGCAGTCTGCAGCAGCTCCAGCGCGCGCTCGCCGAGCAGCCGCTCGGGCGCCAGATAGACCAGGTCCAGGCGGCCGGCAGCCAGCTCCCGCTCCACCTGCGCCGCCTCGCCCGGCGGCAACCCCGAATGCAGCGCCGCCGCGGCGACGCCCAGCTCGCGCAGCGCCGCCACCTGATCGTCCATCAGCGCGATCAGCGGCGACACCACTACGCCCACGCCATCGCGCACCAGCGCCGGCACCTGATAGCACAGCGACTTTCCGCCGCCGGTCGGCATGATGACCAGCGCATCGCCCCCGGCCACCACGCGGTCGATGATGGCCGCCTGCTGGCCCCGAAACGCGTGGTAGCCGAAGACCTTGTTGAGGATTTGGAGCGCGTTTGACATCGGCGGCCGGGATTATGCGGCCCCATCCGCCCCCGGCCAACGCGGCACGCGCAACGCCGCCCGCACACCTGCCAGCCGGCCCGCCGCCGCGCGCGCTACCATGCCGGCGCCGCCCGCACGCGCCCGGATGGCGAAACAGGTAGACGCAAGGGACTTAAAATCCCTCGGCCTCGCGGCCGTGCCGGTTCGATTCCGGCTCCGGGCACCAGCCTTCAACCCGTTACCGGCGGCGGCGCCGGGGCCCGCCTCTGGCAAACTGTCGGTACGCCGGCCCGCCTGCCAAGCCCCATGACCGCCACTGCGCTGCACGATCCCGCCTGTCGCCGCTGCCCGCGTCTGGCCGATTTCCTGGACGGCGTGCGCGCGCAGCGCGCCGACTACTTTGCCGCCCCGGTGCCCAGTTTCGGCGCGCCGCATGCGCGGCTGCTGATCGTCGGTCTGGCGCCTGGCATGCACGGCGCCAACCGCACCGGCCGGCCCTTCACCGGCGACTACGCCGGTTTGCTCCTGTACCGCGGCCTGCATGCGCTCGGCTTCGCCAGCGCGCCGGAATCGCTGGCCTCGAGCGACGGCCTGACGCTGACCGACTGCCGCATCGCCAATGCCGTCAAGTGCCTGCCGCCGGCCAACAAGCCGCTGCCGGAAGAAATCAGCGCCTGCAACGGCTTCCTGCGCGCCGAGCTGGCGCAGTTGCCGCCAGGCGGCGTGGTGCTGGCACTGGGCCATGTCGCCCACCAGGCGGTGCTGCGGGCGGTCGGTGAAAAGCCCAGCCGGTTCCGGTTTGCCCACGACGCCAGCCATCGGCTGCCGGACGGCCGCTGGCTGGTCGACAGCTACCACACCAGCCGCTACAACGTGCAGACCGGCCGCATCGACGCGGCCATGTTCGCCGCCGCGCTGGCCAGTGCCCGCGACCTGATCGAACCGGCACCATGACCGAGCGCCCCGAACCGAAGGCCATCGCCGCCCGCCTGCCGAACCGGCCGGGCGTGTACCGCATGCTGGATGCCGCCGGCAAGGTCATCTACGTCGGCAAGGCCGGCAGCCTGCGCCGACGCGTCGGCAGCTACTTCAGCAAGCGCCATGACTCGCCCAAGGTGGCGCGCATGGTGGCGCAGATCGCCGACATCGAAGTCACCGTCACGGCCTCCGAAGGCGAGGCGCTGATCCTCGAAAACAGCCTCATCAAGTCCCTGCGGCCCCGCTACAACATCATGTTGCGGGACGACAAGAGCTACCCGTACATCTACCTGTCGAAGGGCGAACCGTTCCCGCGCCTGGCCTTTCACCGCGGCGCGCGCAAGGCGCCGGGCCGCTACTTCGGGCCGTATCCGAGCGCCGGCGCGGTGCGCGACAGCCTGGCCCTGATGCAGCGCATCTTTCCGCTGCGCCAGTGCGAGGACACGGTGTTTCGGGCCCGCACGCGGCCGTGCCTGCAGTACCAGATCAAGCGCTGCACCGGACCGTGCGTGGGGCTGATCGGGCCGGACGACTACGCGGTGGACGTGCGCCACGCCGAACTGTTCCTGGACGGCAAGAACGAACTGGTGATCGGCGAGCTGGCGGCGCAGATGTCGCAGGCCGCGGCGCTGCTCGACTTCGAGCGCGCCGCGCGCCTGCGGGACCAGATCGGCGCCCTGCGGCGGGTGCAGGAGCAGCAGGGCATCGAGGGCGTGGATGCGGACGTCGACGTCATCGCCTGCGCCAGCCGGCAGGGCGTGGCCTGCGTGGAGGTGCTGTTCATCCGCGGCGGGCGCAGCGTCGGCACGCGCTCGTTCTTTCCGCGCCTGGCGGACGATGCCGAGCCGGACAGCGTGCTGGCGGCCTTCCTGCCGCAGCACTATCTGGATGGCGAGGTGCCGGCCGAAATCGTGCTCAGCCACGGCGTGCCGGATCAGGAGCTGCTCGAAACCGCCCTGGCGCAGGTCAGCGGCCACAAGGTGCGCCTGACCGCCGCCGTGCGCGGCGACCGTGCCAAATGGCTGCGCCTGGCGCGCACCAACGCGGCGCTGGTGCTCGGCCGGCGCCTGGCCAGCAGCGCCAGCCTGCGCGAGCGCTACGAGGCGCTGCAGGAGGCGCTCGGCCTGGACAGCCTGCCGCAGCGCCTGGAGTGCTTCGACATCAGCCACACCATGGGCGAGGCGCCGGTGGCCTCGTGCGTGGTGTTCGACGAAAACGGCCCGGCCAAGGCCGACTACCGGCGCTTCAACATCGAGGGTGTCACCGGCGGCGACGACTACGGCGCCATGGCGCAGGCCATCGAGCGGCGCTACACCCGGCTGCAAAAGGGCGAGGGCAAGTTCCCGGACCTGCTGCTGATCGACGGCGGCGCCGGGCAGCTGGGGCGCGTCAAGGCGGTGCTGGACGAGCTGCAGGTCAGTGGCCTGGCCGTGCTGGGCGTGGCCAAGGGCGAAACCCGCCGGCCGGGCGCCGAAACCCTGCTGCTGCTGGGGCGCGAGCAGCCGATCTTCCTGCCGCCCGACTCGCCGGCCCTGCACCTGATCCAGCACATCCGCGACGAGGCGCACCGCTTCGCCATCGCCGGCCACCGCGGGCGACGGCAGCGGGCGCGCAACCACTCGCCGCTGGAAGACATCCCGCAGCTTGGCCCCAAGCGGCGGCGTCTGCTGCTGACGCGCTTCGGCGGCCTGCAGGAACTGCGCCGCGCCGGCGTGGATGACCTGGCGCAGGTGCCCGGCATCAGCCACAGTCTGGCGCAAACCGTCTACGACGCCCTGCACGGAGAACTCGCCTGATGAGCCGGCGCCTGCTGAACCTGCCCAACGTGCTCACCCTGGCGCGCATCGGCGCCATCCCGCTGGTGGTGATCTGCTACAACCTGCCGACCGCCTGGGGCCGGCCGGCGGCCGCCGCGCTGTTCCTGGTCAGCTCGCTGACCGACTGGCTGGACGGCTACCTCGCCCGGCGCCTGGGTCAGACCTCGCCGTTCGGGCAGTTTCTGGACCCGGTAGCCGACAAGCTGATCGTCGCCGCGGCGCTGGTGCTGCTGGTGCAGGGCCACCCGCACAGCTACATGGCCGTGCCGGCCATCGTCATCGTCGGGCGCGAGATCACCGTCTCGGCGCTGCGCGAATGGATGGCCGAGATCGGCGAGCGGGCGCAGGTCGCCGTGTCCAGCATCGGCAAGACCAAGACCACCCTGCAGATGATCGCCATCAGCCTGCTCCTGTACGAGCACAAACTGTACGGCCTGCCGGTCTACGAGCTGGGCGTTGCGTGCTTCTACGTGGCGGCGGCGCTGACGCTGTGGTCCATGGTCATGTACCTGAAAGCCGCCTGGCCCAGCCTGCGCAAGGGTTGACAGCGCGCCGCCCCGGCGCCGACAATCCGCGTCCCCATTCGGGCGGGAATAGCTCAGTTGGTAGAGCGCAACCTTGCCAAGGTTGAGGTCGCGAGTTCGAGTCTCGTTTCCCGCTCCAAGTCTTCTACTGGCCGCGCCCCGTGCGCGGCCAGCCGTTTCTGGCCCCGGCTAGGTGGCAGAGTGGTCATGCAGCGGCCTGCAAAGCCGCGTACGTCGGTTCGATTCCGGCCCTAGCCTCCACGATACTGTTCGCCAGCATCCGCAAACGTCCGCAAACCCGCATAAACACTAGCTTTTCTGCCCGTCTAGTGTGCGCTTGCGTCCGCTAGTTACCGTTGACAGCCGGTAAGTCTGTCGGTAGGTTCGTCGGTAACTTGACCTACCGACGCAGGGGCTACCGTCATGCCGCTTACCGACACGGCACTTCGTAACGCGAAGCCTGGCGCCAAGCCGCGCAAGCTAGCCGACGGTGGCGGGCTTTACCTGCTGATCCAGCCCGCTGGCGGTAGATGGTGGCGCCTGGACTACCGTTTTGACGGTAAGCGCAAAACGCTGTCGATGGGCACCTATCCCGACACGCCGCTAACCACCGCCCGTCAGGGCCGTGATGACGCCCGCCGGCTGCTGGCCCAAGGCATCGACCCCGGCGAGCACCGCAAGCTGACGCGCAACAAGGCGCCACAGGACGCCGACAGCTTCGAGGCCGTCGCGCGGGAGTGGCACGCCAAGTTCGCGCCGACCTGGACCGACGCGCACGGCGCGCGAATCATCACGCGGCTTGAACTGAACGTCTTTCCTTGGCTCGGCGCCCGACCTGTTGGCCAAATCACTGCGCCCGAACTGCTGGCCGTGCTGCGCCGGATCGAGGCCCGCGGCAGGCTTGAGACAGCGCACCGGGCGCACCAGAACTGCGGCGCCGTGTTCCGCTATGCCGTGGCGACTGGACGCGCCGAGCGTGACCCGTCCGGCGATCTGCGCGGCGCCCTGCCGCCGGCCACCAAGCGCCACCACGCCGCCATCGTTGAGCCAAAGGCGATAGCCGAACTGCTGCGCGCCCTGGACGGCTACACCGGCGGCTTGGCGACCGCCTGCGCGCTCAAACTCGCACCGCTGGTATTTGTCCGCCCTGGGGAACTGCGCCGCGCCGAGTGGGCCGAGATAGACCTTGATGCCGCCGAGTGGCGGATACCGGCCGCCAAGATGAAGATGCGCGAGGCGCACGTAGTGCCCCTGAGTGGGCAGGCATTGGCGATTCTGCGCGAGCTGCACCCGCTGACCGGGCAAGGGCGGTATGTGTTCCCCGGCGCCCTGAGTGCGGACCGCCCAATGAGCGAGAACACCGTTAACGCAGCCCTGCGCCGTCTGGGATACGAGAAAGAGACCATGACCGGCCACGGCTTCCGGTCGATGGCATCAACGATCCTTCATGAACAAGGCTGGCCGTCCGACATCATCGAGCGCCAGCTTGCCCATGCCGAGCGCAACAAGATCAAGGGCGCCTACAACCGCGCCCAGCACCTGCCGGAACGCCGAAAGATGATGCAAGCCTGGGCCGACTATCTGGACGCGCTGCGTATCGGCGGCAATGTTGTTCCACTGCGGGCTGGTGCTTGACTGTAATGCGGCGAATTTCTTCGTCTAATCCTTAGAAGCATACAAAGAGAGCCGTTTAATCGAGCGCAAAGCATTGAATTAATAGCAATAAAAAGACCACTATGGCTCGGAGCCCTCGGCCCCCCAATTCATGCTTAATAATAGCGTCCGCCTGTTGCCACACTACACGGAGCGGACGCTATGCCTCACCCTGGATTACCAGACTTTCGGCGCTTGCCTGACGAAGCGCTCTTGCCTTTGGATTTGCTGTGCCAACCTATTGGCCCTGTGCCGTACAAGCGCTCGCGGTTCCTGGAAGCCGTGAAGCTGGGCGAAGCCCCGCAGCCCGCACTGAGGGCGCCGCGCTGCACCCGCTGGCGCTGGGGCGATATCCGCCAATGGCTGGATCAACTCGCCAACCGCGAGGCGGCTTGAACCATGCGGACAAAGGAAAACCCCAACTCCAGCAGCGCACCGATTGACCGCCGTCTTTCCCGACTGGATGGCGTCCGGGAAGTCGGGCCAGCGAAATGGATATCGAAATGCCCGGCGCACGATGACAAAAGCCCGAGCCTTTCCATTCGCGAGACGGCCGACGGGCGGCTACTCATTCACGATTTTGGCGGCTGCGGCGCCGCCGACGTAGTGGCCAGCATCGGCCTGAGTCTGCGCGATCTGTTCGAGAGCCCACTCGGCCATCACGCGCTGCAAACCAAGGCGCCATTTCCGGCATTGCCGATCTTGAAAGCGCTCGCCTTCGAGTCGAGCATCGTCTTTCTGTCGGGGGCTGCCCTGCTGGCCGGCGAGCCTTTCGATTCCGAGCGCCTAAGAATCGCAATGGATCGGATTGACGCCGGCCTTCGAGTTGCGGAGGGCCGGCCATGAGCACCGTCTTGAAAGATATTGGAATCGGGCAATCGGCCTTGGACGCCATCGCAGCCGACGTGTGGGCCGCCCGACAAGAGGCCGAAACCCTGGCTGGTGCCAAAAGCACTGGGGCACGTGGGGCAAGTGGGGTAACCCACACCAGCGCTGCGTTTGAGCCTGCCCCATTTGAAGAAACAGAAGTGGGGCAAGTGGGGCAACCCAAGCCGGCAAAAACCAACGGCTTCATCGAGCGCGACGGCTGGATATGGCACAAGGGAGACGGCGAGCCGGAACGGGTTTGTTCAAAGCTGGACGTTATCGGCCGCACCCGCGACGCTGCCGGGCAATCCTGGGGCCGCCTGCTGGAATTCCCCGACCTTGACGGCCGCGTCCACCGTTGGGCTGTTCCTATGCAGGCGCTGGCCGGCGACGGCTTGGAGTTCCGGCAAGCGCTGCTGGACCGTGGCCTGCGGATCGCGCCGTCGGCCAAGGCCCGCCAGCGGCTGGCCATGTACGTGCAGAGCGCACCGGCGGACCGCACGTTCACCTGCACCGAGCGCACCGGCTGGAATGGCGCCGCTTTCGTGCTGCCTGATCGCACGCTGGGCACTGGCGACGTGCTACTTCAAACGCTCGGCGAGCCGCCCAAGCTGGCGCAGGCTGGCGACCTGGACCAGTGGCGCCGCACTGTGGCCGGTCCGTGTGTTGGGAATAGCCGGCTGGTGCTGGCGGTATCGGCCGCCTTCGCGTCGCCGCTGCTGGACCCGACCGGCGACGAAAACGGCGGGCTGCACTTCGTCGGGCCGTCGAGCTGCGGCAAGACTACGGCGCTGCGCGCTGCCGCGAGCGTGTGGGGCGGGCCGGACTACCTGCACCGCTGGCGGGCTACCGCGAACGGGCTTGAGGCCGTAGCGCAGGCGCACAACGACCTGCCGTTGATCCTGGACGAACTGGCGCAGGTAGAGCCGCGCGAAGCCGGCGAGATCGCCTACATGCTTGCGAACGGTTCCGGCAAAAACCGCGCCCGCCGCGATGGCTTGGCGAAGCCTGCCGCACGGTGGCGCCTGCTGTTCCTGTCGGCCGGCGAGATCGGCCTAGCCGACCACATGCGCGAGTCGGGCAAGCGCGCGCGTGCCGGGCAGGAACTGCGCCTGGCGAATGTTCCGGCCGATCTGGAGCACGGCATTTTCGAGCACCTGCACGGCTTCCCACACGGCGCCGCGCTCGCCGACGCCTTGATCGAGGGCACCGGCGCAAGTTATGGCACGGCTGGTCTGGCGTTCCTTGAAGAACTGGTTGGTGTTGACCGCGCCGAACTGCGCGCCCGTGTCGCCAAGCTGCGCGATGACTTCCTGGCCGAGCACCTGCCGGCAGGCTCTACCGGGCAGGCGCAGCGCCTGGGCAGACGCTTCGCGCTGGTGGCCGCTGCCGGCGAACTGGCGACCGCCGGGGGCGTTACCGGCTGGCCCGTCGGCGAGGCTTTCCGGGCGGCTGGCGCCTGTCTGGCCGCGTGCTTGGATTGGCGCGGGGGCGCGGGTGCCGGCGAAGACGCGCAGGCGCTGGCGCAGGTGGCGCACTTCCTTGAACTGCATGGTTCAAGCCGTTTCGCCGACCTGGCCGGCGACCCTGACCGGAGCGTCGTCAACCGGGCTGGCTACCGTAGGAAGGACGCGCAAGGCTTAACCGAATACCTGGTCTTGCCCGAAGTCTTCAAGCGCGAGGTGTGCGCCGGTCTGGATTATCGAGCCGTCGCCAAGCTGCTGCGCGATCGCGGGCTGCTGGCCGCTGAGGGTAACCACATGACCATTAAACGAGCGCCGTTTGGTCGCGTCTACTGCCTACGCGCGGCGGCCGAGCAATGAGAACCGACTACTTCGACGGGCTGTTTGGCCCCACTTGCCCCACTTCGAGAAACACAAGTGGGGCAGCCGCAAACCCGCATGGATACGACGTTACCCCACTTGCCCCACTTACCCCACTTGAAAACGGTGAAGCCGAGAAAAACGGCGACGTACCCTGCCCGACCTGCGGCTGCGGAAGCCTGTGGCGCGACCATGCCGGCGCCTGGTGGTGCGAGCGCTGCAACCCGCCCGGAGCCGAACCCGTCAGAACCTGGCGGAACTTCTCGGGCGGCAAGGCGCCACCGATGCCGCCGCCTGCCGTGGACTGGCCGGCCGATCTGGGCGCCCTGCTGCGCCGTGTAGCCACCGCCTTCGAGTGGAGCGACACCGACCGGCGCGACTTCGTGGCCTGGGCAAGCCGTTCGCCTGAGGGCATGGCCGATGCCCGCTCCTTCCTGTTGGCCGAGTCCGAGAAGCTCAACACCAAGAGGGCAGCGCCATGAGCGAATGCCAATGTCCGCGGCACGAATGGTGCAGCGCGCCGATCTGCCCGGCCGATCCGCAGTGGCGCGAGCGCACCATGCTGAACGGTGAACGTGTCTGCCTGCTGTTCGTGGAAGCATCGAAACACGGCGGACGGCTGCCGCAGACCCCGGCGCTGTCGGTGGAGCTGGTGCGGGCGGTAGTCTCGGCTTACCCCGAAGCCGTCGCCCGCTACGGCCCCCTGCGGCGGCGCTTGCGTGAGACTGCCAGCACGCCAAGCCGACTTGGCCGGCGCGTTCCTGCGGGTGCGTTCAATGACGGGCTGTAAACGTGACTCACGAAGGGCGCGTTACTCACGCCGTTACGAAAATGCCGCGGGTCCTTCCGGGCGGAATCGAGTGCGGCGCGAACCGACCGCACTTTCTCGCTAGACAAAGCGAAAAAAGCCGCCGACGATGAATCAGAGGCATGCTTGCCGAGATGACGATAGAGTGAAGCCGCCTCAACGCCTCACGGTCTGCCGGCTCGGTAGGAGCGTTTCCCCGCGGGCGTAAGGGATAGCTGCGAGCCTCACGCGCGCGATGCGCAACGGCGGCGGCGGATATCGAAACGGCACCGCCTTAGACGGCGGCTTGCAGCCCTAGGCGTCGGGTGCCCTAACGACGGCCCCCGCCTGCCGAAGAACGCCCCCCCCGCCTTCCCCAGCGCTTGAGCATAGAGGGCGACCCGCGGCGGGTATCGTCGCTAACACCTACCGCTGGCGAGGGAATGAGGGGCAGGGACGGCATTTCCCTTCCGTAACCATTGACTGGCAATGGGAATACGCAGTCATCTATCCCCATCGCTAACCCGCGTTGAAGGCCGAAAAATGGGGGGGCGGGTAGTGCGGCCGCTCCCGCCACGCTTGGGGGGGTCCCCTGGCCCGAAGCTTTTTCGGGGCCGGTTATGGCAGGAAGTCGAGCGGGCCGCTCGCATGCTTGAAACGCTAGAGATTCACGCCCCCCCGGCGCCGGCTGCCCCGATGACCTGCTGCCCGCGATGCCTGGGCTTTTCGATTCTCTTTCGGCCGGCCGACCGGAACACGTGGCCCAGCCCAGCGGGCGTTTTTGTCGGTAACTTTGACGGTAACTGCGCAGACCCTTTTCTTTAAAACTGCGCAACCACGCTGCTTTCCGGCCTATGTTCGATTGAGGCCCTACCACAGTGTTGTCCGCAGCGTCCGGCAGAATCCTGAAACGCGCCCGCGCCGCGATCTGTTGCCCTCCTGCAGATTGCCTCGTCACGGTCCAATCCGACCCCGGCCTTCAATGACGGTGCATCCTGGTAATTCGCAGGCCGGTCCATGCCCGACTGGTCTGCAGGTCACTCGGATGGCGGTTCTTGCGGCTCGTCCGCACGGTGGTGACGCAATTCAGGGGCGCGGCGCGAGGGTCCGCCTGGGCGCCGTTCGTAGACGCCGCCCTCGCCGGACATCCGCATCTCTTGCACCACGAGCTGCGTTTCACGATCCGAAACACCAAAACTGCGCAGGGCGTAATCCGCAAGCCCGAAGGCCAATTCGCGCTCGCCCATGATGGCCACACCAACGCCCCGTTGCATCAGCTGGGCGACCTCTGCCTCGCTGTGAGTACGCACCGCGGTGTCGATGTCCGGGTTCAAAGTCCGCACCAGATCGATGACGCGCCGGGTTTGGTAGCCAACGGGCGTGGCGATCACAATCAGGCGCGCCTTGTCGGCGCCCGCCGCCTTGAGCACACCCGGTATGGTGGCGTTTCCGTGAACGGCCTGCACGCCGCGCTCGCGTAGCGCCTCGATCCGTCGGCGGTCCTGGTCGATCACCACGATCGGGATGCCCTGGCCTCGGAGCCCCCGCTCGACCACGCGGCCCACCCGGCCATAACCAACAATAATCACGTGCCCTGACGGGCCCCCGCCGCCATCCGCGGGCAGCGTCGACAGCCGTTCGCCGCCGCGTCGCTCCAGACGTGCCAGCAGCCCACCCTGAGTGCGGGTCCAGATCGAAATCCGGTCGAGCCCCGCAAACACCAGCGGATTGAGGGTGATCGACAGCAGGGCGCCGGCAAGGATCAAGTCCCGACCTTGCGGCGGCAACAGGCCAAGCGCCACGCCGAGCCCGGCCAGGATGAACGAGAACTCGCCGATCTGCGCCAGGCTTGCCGAAACCGTAAATGCAGTCGAGGCGGGATAGCCCAGGGCCATCACGATTCCGAACGCCGCCAGCGATTTGCCAAGCACAATGACAAGCACGACCGCCAGCACGGCCAGCGGCTCGCGAACGACGATGCTCGGGTCAAACAACATGCCGACCGACACGAAGAACAGCACGGCGAAGGCGTCCTGCAGCGGCAGCGAGTCGGCCGCCGCCTGATGGCTGAAGTCGCTTTCGCTCAGCACAACGCCTGCGAAAAACGCCCCCAGGGCAAACGAGACCCCGAACAACTCGGCCGAGCCGTAGGCAATGCCGAGCGCCGTTGCGAGCACGGACAAGGTGAACAGCTCGCGCGAGCCGGTACGCGCCACGTGCGCCAGGAGCCAGGGGATCGCCCGCGCACCCACCACCAGCACCAATGCCAGAAACAGGCCAACTTTGCCCAGCGTCAGCGCGAGTACGGTCAATAGAGGGTGGCCGCCACTGTTGCCGGGATCACCACCCAGCGGGGCAGACAGTGCCGGCAGCAGTACCAGCGCCAGCACCATCGCCAGATCTTCCACGATCAACCAGCCTACGGCGATGCGGCCGTTTGGCGAGTCGAGCATGCCGTGCTCCTCCAGCGCACGCAGCAGGACCACGGTGCTTGCAACCGACAGCGCCAGGCCAAACACCAGGCCAGCCCCGAAAGTCCAGCCCCACAGGTGTGCCATACCGACACCCAGGGCCGTCGCCACCGCGATCTGCCCGATGGCACCGGGAATGGCCACCCGGCGCACGGCGAGCAGATCCTTGATCGAGAAATGCAGCCCGACACCGAACATCAACAGGATGACGCCAATTTCCGCAAGCTCGGCGGCAAGCTTTTCATCGGCCACAAAGCCTGGCGTAAAGGGCCCGACCGCAACGCCGGCCAACAGGTAGCCGACGAGCGGCGGCAGTTTGACCTTGCTGGCAAGGAACCCGCCGACAAAAGCGAGCAGCAACCCCATCACGATGGTGGGGATCAGTGTGGTCTCGTGTGGCATCGATGTCTCGCTGCGGCGCTGGCGCGACCGTCCGTAGATCAGGCCCGCAGCTGATCCTTGCGGCATCGTATCCCGACCTGCACGCTCTGGTCAGGAAGCATCCCGACGCGGGCGGGTTCGGGCCGCGCACCGGCACGGTCGGCCGACGTTGACCACCGTGCAACCGGCGGCGGACCTGCATGCGTACGGCCACTGGTAGGTCGGGATGAGGATGAAGCCCCATCGTGCATACCGCTGCCGGTTATCGGGGTCCTTCCTCACTCCAAAACGGCCCGTCGTCCTGCGTCAGCGCCTTGTCAAGAAAACCGCGGACGGCCGGGCTCAGCGGTGGTACTCGCCCGCCCGCTCCGGCTGATAGAGCACCTCCTCGATGCGCACTTTCAGCATGCCGCCACCCGGGCTAGGCCACTCGATCTGGTCGCCCTGGGCAAGCCCCAGCAGCGCGCTGCCCACCGGGGCGAGGACGGAAATCTTCTCCCCGCTGGCGTCCAATCCCTTCGGGTAGACCAGTGTCAGGCGGAACTCGTCGTCGGAGGAGGACACTCGGAAGCGGACCGTGGAATTCATGGTGACCACATCCGGCGGCACGTCCTTCGGATCAACGATCTGCGCCCGGTCGAGCTCGGCCCGCAGAGCGGCCTTGCCGGGAAAACCATCCGCCGGGAGGGAGTCGAGCAACCGGTCCAGGCGCTCGTAGTCCTGTTCCGAGACGATGATCTTGGGTTTGCTATTCACGTCATTCCTCATATCAGGTCGGTCAGGCCATCCGGCGGGCAATGCAACACACCGGCGCCGGACGGGCGCGCTTTGCTCGTGGCGCAGCTCACGGTAGCGAAACAGGTGGTCTGGTGGCCCTTTACCCGCCCCACGAACTGCACGCAGGCATAGCAGGTGATGGAACTCGCGAAATCGAAGCCGAGCCTGTCCAGGTCATGCGCCAGCCCGCGTCTGGCGCAATCGGCGCAGCGCATTGCACCGCATTGTGCTCGATCCAAGCGGCGTGGGGCACGTAGCGGCCGTTCCGGTCGCGGTCCAGCGGCATTATTCCGGTTGCACCGCCACCGGCCCGCCGGCAAGCCCGCGCTCGGCCGCGAAGTATTCGCGCGTCAGCCCAACGACCACCGGGCTGAGCAGCAGTATCGAGATCAGGTTCGGAATCGCCATCAGGGCGTTCAGGGTGTCGGCCACCAGCCAGGCGAAGTCCAGGGTCATTACCGCCCCGAAGAAGACCATCACGGTCCACAGGACGCGAAACGGCTTCTCGGCCACCGTGCCGACCAGGTACTCCCAACACTTCTCGCCGTAATAGCTCCAGCCGAGGATGGTGGTGAACGCGAACAGGGAAAGCGTCACCGCCAGCAGGTATTTGCCGATGCCGGGCATGCCCGCCTCGAAGGCGGCCGAGCTGAGCACGGCGCCGGTTGCGCCGGAGCTCCACACGCCGCTGACCATGATCGCCAGGCCCGTCATCGTGCACACGATGATGGTGTCGATGAAGGTGCCCATCATGCCGATCAGGCCGGAATAGACCGGGTTGCTGGTGGCGCCCGCGGCCTGCGCGATGCCGGCGGTGCCCAGACCGGCCTCGTTCGAGAAGATGCCGCGCGCCACGCCTTTCTGGATCGCCATCAGAACGGTCGACCCCAGAAAGCCGCCGGTGGCCGCGGTCGGGTTGAAAGCCTGCGTGAAGATCAGCCCCAGCGCCTGCGGGATGCGCTCGGCGAACACGTACAGCACGACCCCCACGCAGCCCAGATAGAGCAGGCACATGAACGGCACCAGGTATTCGGCAACGCGCCCGATGCGCCGGATGCCGCCCAGCAGCACCGCGCCGGTGATCGCTGCCATCACCACGCCGCTCACCCAGGCCGGCACGCCGAAGGCGTTGTGGATGGCGCTCGAGATGCCGTTGGCCTGCACCATGTTGCCGATGCCAAACCCCGCCAGGCCTCCGAAAATCGCAAAGGCCGTGCCCAGCCAGCGCCAGCGCTTGCCGAGCCCGTTCTTGATGGCGTACATGGGGCCGCCGGCGTGCTCGCCGTTGGCGTCCACCTCGCGGTATTTCACCGCCAGCACGACCTCGGCGTACTTGGTGGCCATGCCGACCAGCGCCGTCATCCACATCCAGAACAGCGCCCCCGGCCCGCCGACAGCGATGGCGGTTGCCACGCCGGCTATGTTGCCGGTGCCGATGGTTGCCGACAGGGCCGTCATCAGCGCCGCGTAGGGTGAAATCTCGCCCTCGTCCGCGGCACCCGGCCGGCGGCTTTTCCACACCATGCGAAAGCCGTGGCCGATCCTGAAAATCGGCATGAAGCCGAGCCGCAGTTGCAGATACAGGCCCGTGCCCAGGATCAGCACGATCATCGGCACGCCCCAGACGATGCCGTTCAGGGTGGTGAAGAACTCGTTCAGGTAGTGCATTGGTTTACTCGGCAAGGCCGTGCACGCTGGGTGCCGGCCGGCGCGAAGTGTTCGCGCCTGCTGCGGTAAGAATCGCTGAGCTGTTTGCCTTGATCAAATAATCGCCTGCAAGCCCTTGTCGGCGATGACGTTGAGCAGTTTGAGCGCAGGGCCGGTGGGATGCGTTTCGCCTTGCTCCCACTTGCGCACGGTCGAAGCGGTGGTGTGCAGGTGAAGGGCGAACACTGGCTGGCTGAACTTCAGCGTTTCGCGCAGGCGTTTGATGTCGGCGGCGCTGAACTCCCGCACCGGCGGCGGGCAGATCGCGTCGAACTCGCGCATGGTCACCTTGCTGATCGCTCCCGCTGCGTGGAGCGCCGCCAGGTCGCCACGCAGGGATTCAATGATCTTGCTCACAATGCACCTCCAATAACATACCCGACTGCAATGCCTTCGACAGGTTCTCTGCGGACAGGTCCAGGAACACCTTGCCGGCGAATTGCAGCGCTTTCTTCTCGTCCTGCGTTACGTTCGCCTTGTCGCTCTTGGGAAACCCATGCAGGAATACGTAGCGGTTGCCGATTCGGGCCGACAGCAGCGTGCGGTAGCCGCCACTTTTACCGCTGCCGGAACGCGCCACCCGCTTCTTGTAGAGATGACCGCCCAGATCCGCATCGATCAGCCCGCTTTCCATCTCCTTGACTGCCTTGCACAGGGCGGCGTCAGGCAGCTTCTCGCCCGCTTGCCACCTCGCGAAGTCCTTTCGCTTGAGGATGCGCGTCACCTCGACCTCCGAACTATACCCGTAACGGGCATACTTACCCAACCCTCGGCGCGGTGCCCCAGCAGACGGGTAGGCGCCTGCCTGTCGCTCGGTTCAGGGCCGAGTGGCTTGTTATGGCCGAGGACGGCCAAGCAAACGCAGCGGAGCATGCCGCAGCCGGATGCGTGAGGTGGCGGGCGTTGCAGCGTCGGGAACCGTAGCGCGCCGCCGGCGAGCCGACTGATACCCTCAGAACGCAGGCTCGATCGGCTTGACTGGCCCGCGAAAGCGCTCCTTTGCCGGCTTGCGCTGCAGCGGCGGCAGCTGCATCGGCTCGTCGGGCAGCCGGTAGTCGGGCACGTGGTCGAGCAGGTGGCGGATTAGGGTCAGCCGGCCGGCGCGCTGGTCGTTGAAGTCGACCACCACCCACGGCGCGCCGGGGCGGTGCGTGGCCTCGAACATCGCATCCCGCGCCTTGCCGTAGTCACGGTATTTTTCGCGTGCCACCAGGTCGATCGGCGACAGCTTCCAGCGTTTCAGCGGATCGTTGGCGCGTTCCGCGAAGCGGGCTTCCTGCTCGGCCTGATCCACGGCCAGCCAGTACTTGAACAGCAGGATGCCGCTGTCGACCAGTGAGTGCTCGAAATACGGCGTCTCGCGCAGGAAGGTCTGGTACTCCTCCGGCGAGCAGAAGCCCATCACCTTCTCCACGCCAGCCCGGTTGTACCAACTGCGATCGAACAGCACCAGTTCGCCGGCCGCCGGCAGGTGCGCGATGTAGCGCTGGAAATACCACTGCGTGCGCTCGCGCTCGTCGGGTTTGGGCAGTGCCACCACACGCACCTGGCGCGGGTTCAGCTTGCCGGTGATGGCGGCGATGGTGCCGCCCTTGCCGGCCGTGTCGCGGCCTTCGAGCAGCACCACGATGCGCTTGCCGGTCGCCGCCAGCCAGCGGGCCAGATTGTTCAGCTCCAGCAGCATCGGTTCGAGGTGGCGTTCGTAGGCATCGCGCTTCATGCGGCGGCTCCTGGTCTCGGGAAGGCGCCCTCGCGGGCGGTGGCTCGGAACGTACCACGCCGCATCCGCCCGGCTCTCGCGCCGTGCCTTGCGCTGCCGGCCGGGGGCGCCCTGTCCCTGCCGGCGGCCCTGCGGCATAGTGCGCAGCAGCCGCTCGCCGGACCGTCCGCGCCATGCCCCTAGCCGATTTTCATCCCGCCGTCGCCGCCTGGTTTGCGGGCGCGTTTGCCGCGCCCACGCCGGCCCAGTGCGGCGCCTGGCCGGCCATCCGCGCCGGCGGGCACACGCTGCTGGCGGCGCCCACCGGCAGCGGCAAGACGCTGGCGGCGTTTCTGACCGCCATCGACGAACTGGTCCGCACGGGTCTCGGCGGCCCGCTGCCGGACGCGGTGCAGGTGCTGTACGTGTCGCCGCTGCGGGCGCTGTCGGCGGACATCCAGCGCAATCTGGAAGCGCCGCTCGCCGGCATTCGCGACCAGTTGCTGCTGCATGGTCTGCCGGACGTGCCCATCCGCACCGCCGTGCGCAGCGGCGACACGCCGCAGACCGAGCGGGTACGCCAGCGCCGGCAGGTGCCGCACATCCTGGTCACGACGCCCGAGTCGCTGTACATCCTGCTGACCTCCAAATCCGGCCGCGCCATGCTGGGCGGCGTGCGCACGGTGATCGTGGACGAGATTCACGCGCTGGCTGGCAGCAAGCGCGGCGCGCATCTGATGCTGTCGCTCGAGCGCCTGGCGGAGCTGACCGGCCGGCCGGCGCAGCGCATCGGCCTGTCGGCCACGCAAAAGCCGATCGCGCGGATTGCGGATTACCTGATCGGCGACGGCGGCGCCTGCACGGTGATCGACACCGGCCACGGCCGCGAGCGGGATCTGGCCATCGAGGTCACGGACTCGCCGCTGGCGGCGGTGATGGCAAACGAGGTCTGGACCGAGGTCTACGACCGCCTGGCGGAGCTGATCGCGCAGCACCGCACCACGCTGGTATTCGTCAACACCCGGCGCTTGGCCGAGCGGGCGGCGCGGCACCTGGCCGAGCGCATCGGCGAGGAGCACGTCACCGCCCACCACGGCAGTCTGGCCCGCCGCCATCGGCTGGATGCCGAGCAGCGCCTGAAGGCCGGGCAATTGAAGGCGCTGGTGTGCACGGCCTCGCTGGAGCTGGGCATCGACATCGGCGACGTGGACCTGGTGTGTCAGCTCGGCTCGCCGAAGGCCATCGCCACCTTCCTGCAGCGGGTCGGGCGCTCCGGCCACGCCGTCGGCGGCCTGCCCAAGGGGCGGCTGTTCCCGCTGTCGCGCGACGATCTTGTGGAATGCACGGCGCTGCTGGACGCGGTGCGGCGCCAGGAACTCGACGCAATCGTCATGCCCCGCGCGCCGCTCGACGTGCTGGCGCAGCAGATCGTGGCCGAGGTGGCGGCCCGCGAGTGGGACGAGGACGCCCTCTACGCCTGCCTGACCCGTGCCTACCCGTACCGCCAGCTTGATCGGACTGATTTCACCGCCGTGGTGAAAATGCTGGCCGAAGGCTACACCACCCGCCGTGGCCGGCGCGGCGCCTGGCTGCACCGCGATGGCGTGCACGGCCGGCTGCGCGCCCGGCGCGGCGCGGCGCTGGCGGCGGTGACCTCCGGCGGCGTGATCCCGGACCAGTTCGACTGCGACGTGCTGCTGACACCCGAAGCGCTGCGCATCGGCAGCGTGAACGAGGATTTCGCCTTCGAGAGCCTGCCCGGCGACATCTTTCAGCTGGGCAACACCTCCTACCGTATCCTCAAAGTCGAAACCGGGCGCCTATTCGTCGAGGACGCCCACGGCCAGCCGCCGAACATCCCGTTCTGGTTCGGTGAGGCGCCGGGCCGCACGCTGGAGCTGTCGAGCGCCGTGTCGCGGCTGCGAGCGGACATCTCGGCGTGGCTGGATGATGGCGGCATGCCGCAGGCGCAGGCCCGGCTCGAAGCGCAACTGCCGGTACCGACCGCCGCGGCGCGGCAGCTGGTCGAATATCTGGCCGCCGCGCGGGCGGCGCTGGGCGCGCTGCCGACGCAGGACACGGTGATCTTCGAGCGCTTCTTCGACGAAACGGGCGACCAGCACCTGGTCATCCACGCGCCGTTCGGCTCGCGCATCAACAAGGCCTGGGGGCTGGCGCTGCGCAAGCGCTTTTGCCGGCGCTTCAACTTCGAGCTGCAGGCGGCGGCGCTGGAGGACTGCATCGTCATCTCGCTGGGCAGCGTGCACAGCTTCCCGCTGCACGAGCCGGCCGGGTATCTGCACAGCGCCAGCGCCCGCGAGGTGCTGATCCAGGCCGTGATCGCGGCGCCGCTGTTCGAGGCCCGCTGGCGCTGGGTGGCGACCGCGGCGCTGGCCGTCCTGCGCCAGCGGGCGGGCAAACGCGCGCCGCCGCAGTGGCAGCGGAGCGACGCCCAGGACCTGGTGGCCGCGGTGTTTCCGGACCAGATCGCCTGCGCCGAGAACCTGCACGCCGAGCGCAGCGTGCCGGATCATCCGCTGGTGCGCCAGGCGATCGCCGACTGCCTGACCGAGTCCATGGACGTGGACGGCTTCCTGGCCGTGCTGGCCGGCATCGAAAGCGGCGCCGTCCGCATCCTGACGCGCGACCTGACCGCCCCCTCGCCGCTGGCCGAGGAAATCCTCAATGCCCGGCCGTATGCGTTCCTGGACGACGTGCCGGCCGAGGAACGGCGCACGCTGGCCGTGCGCCCGGCGCCGACCGACCTGGCGAGCGCCGCCACGCTGGGCGTGCTGCAGCAGGACGCCATCGATCGGGTGCGCGCCGAAGCCTGGCCGCAGGCGCGGGGCGTCGATGAACTGCACGACGCGCTGCTGCTGCTCGGTTTCGTGACCCGCGCCGAGGCGGCCCGTGAGATCGACTGGCCGGACGGCCTTGCCGCCCTGGCGGCGGATGGCCGCGCAAGCTGCCTGGACGACAGGCTGTGGGTGGCCGCCGAGCGCCTGGCCGAAGCCTGCGCCGTGTTGCCCGATGGCGAGGTCGATCCGCCGCTCGCCGCGCTTGCCGACGGTCCGCCGCCGGCTGCCGAAGATGCCCTGCGCGAGCTGATGCGCGGCCGGCTGGAAGGGCTGGGGCCGGTCACTGCCGCGCAGCTCGCGGCGCCGCCGGGCCTGCCCCTGACGCGCATCGAAGCGGCGCTGCTGGCACTGGAAGGCGAAGGCTTCGTCCTGCGTGGCCACTACACGCCGGGCGCCCCCGAAGAGGAATGGTGCGAGCGCGGCCTGCTGGCGCGCATCCACCGCTACAGCCTGGACCGCCGCCGACGCGAGATCGCGCCGGTCAGCGAGGCCGATTACGCGCGTTTCCTGCGTCGCTGGCAGGGTCTGGACGAACCGGTCGAGGGCCCCGAGGCGCTGTACGCCGTCATCGAGCAACTGGAAGGCCTGTCGCATCCGGCGGCGGCCTGGGAAGGCCAGATCCTGCCCGCGCGCATGGCCGGCTACCTGCCGTTCTGGCTGGACCAGCTGTGCGCCGAGGGTCGCGTGGCCTGGCTGCGCCTGCTGCCGCCGCGCCTGGCCAAGGACCGCCCGCGCGCCGTGACGCCGGTGCGCAGCACGCCCATCGTGCTGCTGCCGCGCGAGCACCTGGCGTTCTGGCGCGTGCTGGCGCCGACGCCGCCGGTGGCGGCCGAGCTGTCCTCGCCGGCCGGGGGCGTGCGCGATGCCCTGGCGGAACTGGGCGCGTCTTTCTTTGCCGAGCTGGTCGGGGCGACCGGGCTGCTGCGCACGCAGGTCGAAGCGGCGCTGGCCGAGCTGGTGGCGCTCGGCCTGGTCACGTCCGACAGTTTCTCGGGCCTGCGCACGCTGATCGCCCCGGCCAGCCAGCGGCCGAGCTTCGCGCCGCGCCGCTACCGCAGCCCGCGGCCGCGCGTCAGCGGCGTGGGCGCCGCCGGGCGCTGGTCGCTGCTGCCGACACTCGCCGAGGTCGATCCCAAGACCCGCGATGCCGCCATCGAGCACGTCGCCCACAGCCTGCTGCTGCGCCACGGCATCGTGTTTCGCGCCGCGCTGGAGGCCGAGAACTGCGCGCCGCCGTGGCGGGAACTGTTGTACGTCTACCGCCGGCTGGAGGCGCGCGGCGAGCTGCGCGGCGGGCGCTTCGTGGAACGCTTCGCGGGCGAGCAGTACGCGGCGCCGCAGGCGCTGGACCTGCTGCGCAGCGCACGGACCAGCACCCGCGCCACCGGCACGGCACTGGACGCGCAGCACGCCTGAGAGCTGTGGCGTTCAAGCTCAGGCCTGCCGGGGATGGCCGGAGCTTGCGCGACCCCTCACACTGCCAGGCGCCTGACTGCGCCGGTGCCCGGTGCCTCCCCTGACCACCGGCCCGCAATCATGAATGGCGTGCCTTCAGGGCTACGGGGCGGATGGCGTCATCCGCCACAGGGTCACGGTGCCGGTGATCTCATTGGCGACGACCAGCATGGGGCTGCCCGTGGGGCTGTCGTTGGCGGCGATGAAGCGCACCACCTCCGGCCCGCTGTCCGGACCGACCGCGTCGCCATCGAAGCTGCGGGGATTGACGTACTGCACGAAGTCCGGCGCCGCCGGGTCGGTGACGTCGTAGACCATCACGCCGCCGATGCGCTCGAGACCCACAAAGGCGTAGCTGCGGCCGGCCACCGTGCCCACCGCCACGCCTTCCGGCTCCGGCCCCTTGTTGTCGGACCGGTTGTCGAAGACGTTCTCATCGTTGTTGCTGTTGAAGTTGCGCGGGAAGGCCGCCGCGGTGTGCGCCTCGATCTGCGCGCCGGAATCCCACACCTGGGCCCCGGTAACGGCATCCCAGATGGAGAACGAGCGCGCGCCGAACACGTAGGGCCGCGACCAGTCGCCACCCGGCGGCGCATTAGTGACGGTCAGTCGCCCAAGCTGCAGGTTGTCGTTCAGCACCGGCTGAATGGCCGCCGGATAGCTGCTGCGCGCGCTGCGGGCGCGCACTTCCTCGGCGAAGCCGTCGTAGTCGCGGGCATCGCCCTCGTTGGCAGTAATCAGGTAGGTCCGGTGACCGGCCGTGAAACTGGCGACGGCATCCGGCTGGTACATGCCGTACACCGGCCAGTTGCGGATGTTGACCAGATTGTCGCGATCGGACGCGTCCAGGCCGGATGTGGTGACGATGCCCAGCAGCGTTGGCTCCGGCTGGTAACCGGGCAACAGCGTAAAGGTGCCGGCTTCGTTGTCGATGCTGATGCCGGCGACGCCGAAATCGTTGTCGTTGATCACCGCCAGCGTGTTGGCATCGATGTACGCAAGCCCTTCGATTTTCTGCACCTTGTCGTAGCCGGCGGCGGCCAGGTCCACGTGCAGCACCTTGGCCAGCGGAGCCACGCCAACAGCGGCCAACTCGCCGGTGCTCATCTGGTCCAGCGACTTGCCGCCGTAGATGACGTCCTTGCCGGTAATGTCGGTGGCATCGGTCAGGTTGAAGGCATAGATCTTCTTGGTGATCTGCGCCGCCGCATCGGCCGGCGCCGCATCATCGTCCCGCTCGAGCACCAGGAAGCCGCCGCCGGGTATGGCCACCGCATCGCCGATCTTGTCGGCACGGCTGTCATCGGCATTCAGCGCCGTCGGGTTATCCATCACGTAGATGAACTGGCGCGTCGCCTGCGTGACCGGGTCGAACTCGACCACGCGGATGTTGCGCATGGCGTTGAGAGCCGAGTTGCCGAGCGTGGCCGGATTGCGCAGCGGGCTCTGCACAAAGGCGTAGACCTTGCCGTCCTGCAGGGCAATGGCCTCGAAGCCGCGGTTCTGGCGGCGCTGGGCAAGCACCGCAGGCAGCACTTCGGTGCCGAAGCTGCCGGCCGGGGCCCCGGCCGCCGCGGCCGTGCCGATCGGCACCAGGCGTTCGATCAGCAAACCGGCCGAATCGAAGTGGTAGATCGCCGGGCGGTACTCGTCGGCCATCCAGAAATGGCCATTGGTATCGACCGCGACGCCTTCCAGGTCCCCGCCCCGCGGATCGGTCGACAGCACGTTGCCGTGCAGATCGACCGGCACTTCGTCGTTGTAGGGCGTATTCGCATCGGCACCGGCAATGGCCGTGTTGGGCAGACCGGTGAGCGGACTGCCGTCCGGCAGGCGCAGCGCAATCTGTCCGGTGACCGTTACCTGCCCGGTGGCCCTGTCCAGCTCCAGCCGCACGATCCGCGGGCTGAAATCGGGCAGCAGGAACGGGCGCAGGGCGCCGGTCGGCTCGCCGTTGGGGCCGCGGTCGGTGTGGGTGACGAACTTGAGCTTGCCGTCGTCGGTCTCGCCCTCGTAGAACAAGCCCGAGAAGCCGCCCAGCGACAAGGCCTGGCCGGCGGCGGTAGCCCCGATACCGGGCAGGCCGGTCACCTCGAAGCTGGCCGCCGCGGGGACCGGGTCGAAGTCCTTGAAGCCGAGCGCACGAACGCGCGTGACCCTGGCAGCGTGAATGTCGATCTCGGCAATGGCGTTGTTCTCCTGCAGGGTCACGAAGGCCCTGGCGCCGGTCGGGTCGATAGTAATGTATTCGGGCTCGATGTCCTGCGCCGGCGTCGCGCCGGGGCCGAAAATGCGCACACCGTCGGGCATGGGAACGGCGCCGAAGCGCACCGTCTGCACCGGCAGCCTCGGCAGCATCGGCACGACGCGGATGATGCTCACCGTACCCTCGGGATCCGTGCAGCCGGCGCCGTAGCAGTCCGGCTCGCCTTCGTTGGCTACCAGCACCTTCTTTCCGTCCGGCGTGAAGGTCACCATGTCCGGCAGCGCGCCGACAGTGGCGCTGCGGATGACCCGCCCGGCCGGGGTCAGAAACACCACGCTGCCCGGATCGGTTTTCGCGGCCGCCGCGAGCGCCACGGCGATCAGATTCTTGGATGACACCGCGACGCTGGTAACGCTGCCGCCGTACGCGGCCAGCGACACCCGGCGCAGCAGGGACGGCTCGGCCGGGTTCGACACGTCCACGATGTCCAGCGACACGTCGTCGGCGTTGGTCACGTACAGGCGGTCGCCGCGCAGCGCGGCGGTTTCGCCGGCGGTGTCCTGGCCGGCCTGAATCAGGCCGGTGTCATAGCGACCCAGCGGCTCCAGCGACAGCGTCTGCGCACCCGCTGCGGCGGCCAGCAAAGGCATGCAGATGCCAAAAAGGGAACGCTTTCGAAATGTCACACTCATGACTCCCAGGGTTCGTCCGCACGCACGATCGCGCAGGGGCAGCGCACCCTAGAAAGACAATATTTCGCTGACGTGACACCTGCCGGCTGCAAGGCTGCAGGCGCAGACTGCAAACCGGCGGTAGTCCACCGCGATGCTGCGTTACGCTGGCAGCGCCGGTCGGGCGGTGCTGATCCGACCGCTGCAGAACGCACGGTCCGGCGGTCCGCCGAAACGACGGATTGTTGCCGCACAAATCACGACCACGAGGAGCGACACCATGCACCCATGCCTTTCCCCCGGCGGCAGCGCCGTCTACGACTCCCCCGCCGCATCCGGCCACCTGCTGGTCGGCACCCAGGACGGCGTGGTTACGCTAGAACAAACCGCCGCCGGCTGGCGCGAGGCCCATCACGGCCTGGCCGGCCACCACGTGTGCGCCCTGATCGGCGAGCCGGTCAGCGGCAACTACTACGCCGGCACGCACGACGCAGGCGTGTTCGTGAGCCCCGACGGCCGCCATTGGCAACCGGCCAGCCAGGGCCTGGAACACCACAACGTGTTCAGCCTGGCCAGCGTGCGCCGCCCGGACGGCGCGGTGCGCCTGTATGCCGGCACCGAACCGGCGGCGCTGTTCGAGAGCCGCGATTTTGGCCGGTCATGGCAGCGCCTGAGCGGCCTTGACCACACCACCGGCCGCGACGGCTGGATGTTCCCGGCGCCGCCGTTCATCGCGCACATCAAGCAGATCGCCATCCACCCGCAGGATGCCGACCTCATCTACGTGTGCGTGGAGCAGGGCGGCCTGTACAGCAGCGCCGATGCCGGAGCGACCTGGACCGAGCACACCGCCGGCATGCCCAACGACGCCCACCGCGTGCTGCTGCACCCGACCCGGCCGGGGCGGCTGTTCCTGGCCAATGGGTTTTTCTTCAACCGCAGCGACGACGGCGGCCGGACCTGGTTCGAGATGAGGGAGCAAACCCGGAAAATCGGCTACGCCGACCCGCTGGTCTACCACCCGCGGCGGCCGGAAACGATGCTCGTCAGTGGCGCCTTTGCGACCCCGGACACCTGGGTCAAGGGCAGCGCCAATGTCAGCATCGCCCGCAGCGACGACGGCGGCGATACTTGGCACTACGCGCGCGGCGGCCTGCCGGACGAGTTCAAGCCCTCAGTGGAGGCCATGTGCATCGAGGCGGTCGGCGACGCCTGCCGGGTGTTCATCGGCAACACCGACGGCGAGGTCTGGCTGACTGAGGACGAAGGCCGGCAGTGGCGACAGATCGCCGCCGGCCTGCCGCCGGTCAGCAAGTGCTTCCACGCCGACCTCATCCACGGCAAGCTCGACCTGACCGAAGTACGCATCCCGGAGCCGATCCGCGCGCTGATGGAGCAGATGGCGCAGCGGCAAGCGTAGTCAGGCATAGCGAGCAACAAAAGGAAGCCTGCGCCGCGTCCGGCTTCCCGCCACCTTACACAGGAGCAGCCCCATGCTGGCACCCACCCGCAACCGCATCGACTACGCCGACCTGGTACGCGACGACCGCGTGCACGGCAGCGTCTATTACGATCCGGACATCTTCGCCGACGAGCTTGAAAAGATCTGGTACCGGCAGTGGGTGTTCATCGGCCACGAGAGTGAGTTTCCGAACCCCGGCGACTACCGCACCGAGCGCATCGGCCGCCAGCCGATCATCATCGCGCGCGACAGCCAGCGCCGCATCCGCGCCTACTTCAACCGCTGCCGCCACCGGGCCAACACGGTGTGCGAGAAGCGTCGCGGCCACGCCATGACGCTCATGTGCTGTTACCACGGCTGGACCTACTCCATCGACGGCCACCTGCAGGGCGTGCCGTTTCTGGACGACTACGGCCCGCAGTTTCGCAAACAGGATCACGGCCTGATCGAGGTGCCGCGCCTGGACAGCTACCGCGGCTTCCTGTTCGCGAGCCTGGCGGCGCAAGGCCCAACCTTGCGCGAACACCTGGGCCTGGCCACCACGCTGATCGACCGCTATTGCGATATTTCGCCCAGCGGCGAGGTCGCGATGAACGTCGGCGTCTTCCGCATGAAGGTAAAGACCAACTGGAAGATGTGGATCGAGAACTCGGTGGACGGTTACCACGTGCCCTCGACTCATGCGTCGAATTTCTACATGGCCCAGATGACCGAAAACGAAAGCCTCAAGCGCAAGACCGCCGCCGCCGGCAAAGGCGTGTTCAGCGTCATCAAGATGCGCGATCTTGGCGGCGGTCACTCGGAACTGGACATGCGCCCGCAGCGACGCATTACCGGCATGACCTACTCGTCGGACTGGTCGCGGGGCGTGCCCGAGGCCGCGCAGCGCGCCTACGTGGAAGGCGTCGAAGCGCGTCTTGGCAAGGAGCGGGCGGCGCAGATGCTGGTCGACGGCCCGGCCCATGCAGTGATCTTTCCGAACCTGTTCCTGATTTTTCAGGACATTCGCTGGTGCGTGCCGGTCAGCGTCGACGAAACCTACCTGTACTACGCCGGCACCGTGCTGCCCGGCGCGCCGGACCAGATCAACCAGCTGCGCCTGCGGCGCGAGGAAGGCGCCTACGGACCGGCCGGATTTCAGCTGGCCGACGATCTGGAAGTGTGGGAGCGCAATTTTCGCGGTCTGGCGGCCCGCGCCGACGAATGGATCGACATGTCACGCGGCACCAGCCGGCCCGTGGAGCGTGACGAGGAAGGCGTGCGCGCGCAGGCGGACTTGTCCGAACTGACCATCCGCGCCCAATGGCAGCATTACCGTCAACTGATGCTGGACGACGCCAAATGAATACCCAAACCTACCGCCCGGCAAGCCTTTACGAACAGGTTCAGCAGTTCCTGTTCCATGAAGCCCGTCTGGCGGATCAGTGGCAGCTGGACGAGTGGCTGACCCTGTGGGCACCGCAGGCGCTGTACTGGGTGCCCGTGAACCACGACGATGTGGACCCGCAACGGGAACTGTCCCTGATCTACGATGATCGCCAGCGCCTGGAGATGCGCATCGCCCGCATCAAAAGCGGCATGGCCTGGACACAGGAGCCGCGCTCGCGGATGCGCCGGGTGTTGTCGAACGTGGAACTGGCGGTTGTGCCCGACGGGATGCTGGAAGTGCATTCCAATTTCCACCTGAACGAACTGCGGCCCAGCACCAGCACGCAGGTCGTGTGGACCGGCCACACCCTTCACCACCTGCTGCCGGCCGGCGACGGTTTTCAGATCGCGCTCAAGAAAGTCCTGCTGCTGAACAACGACGAAGAACTGCCGCAGTTGTCGATCTTCCTGTAGGCCCTGGTCAGGAGGTCGCCAGCCGCGGTGCTTGATCATCGTCGCAGTCCCAGGCTGCGTGCACGGTTGATCGAGCGCTACCCACTCACCATCGAGCTTGGTGAGTGGGTCATCGACATCGCACGGTGGGAAATCGAACGCGGGCCGATAACGCCCATCGCTCGGCCCACGCGGTCCGGCTTGGGGGTTCAAGAACTCGACCCACTGTCCGAAACTGTGTCAGTGTCATTACTCCGTCCGCTGGCCCCATGTCTGTTTCCATGACGCGTCGCCTCTTCCTTGGCCTTCGACTGGCACTGGCGATACTGCCCGCCTTGCTTGCAGCCTGTGCCCCACAGGAGTCGCCCCTGCGCATCGCCACCCATGCCTGGGTCGGCTACGAATCGCTGTGTCTGGCGCACGCGCTGGGCGAGTTGCCGTCAGGCGTCGCGCTGCAGCATGGCCTGCGGGCGGCCGACACGATGGCCGCGCTGCGCGCCGGGACCGTGGACGCCGGCACGCTGACGCTGGACGAAATGCTCCAGGTACGGGCCGCCGGCACGCCGCTGACGGCGGTGCTGATCTTCGACAGCTCGAGCGGCGCCGACGTGCTGCTGGCGCGCCCCGGCATCGGGCGGCTGCAGGACTTGGCCGGTCGGCGGATCGGCTATGAGCCCTCTGCGGTCGGCGCCCTGGTGCTGGCCGAAGCGCTCGCCCAGGCGGGACTGTCCGAGCACGCGATCACGCCGGTCGAGCTGCCGCTGACCGAGCAGGCGGCGGCCTGGAAGGCAGGCCGTGTCGACGCAGTGGTCACCTATGAGCCGACGGCCGCGCAGCTGCAGGCGCAGGGTGCCGTGCGCCTGTTCGACAGCCGCCAGATGCCGGACACGATTTTCGACGTGCTGGCGGTGCGCAGCGACCGGATCGAGAATCGCGCGGCGGCGCTGCGCAAGACCGTCGAGACGCACTTTCGCATGCGCGCCTACCTGAACCGCAACCGCGACGATGCCGTGTATCGGATGGCCGAGCACCAGGGCGTCACGGCTGAGGACATGCGCCGGGCACTGGCGGGCGTGACCCTGCCGGAGCTGACCGGCAACCGCTACGCGCTGCAGCCGGGCTCGCGCTTCGAGGTCGCCGCCCAGCGGGTACATCGCCTGATGGTCGAGCGCGGCATGCTGGTCAAACCGGACACGCTCGTCGGCTTGTTCACCGCCGACTACCTGCCCGCTGCTGCGATGAACCCCCGTTGAAAGCGCGCTGGGGAATAACGCTGGCGCTGCTGCTTGCCCCCGGGCTGGCGGGCGCGGCGCAAGCAATCAACTTCGGCGTGCTGGCCGAACCGTCACCCGACGCGGTGGCGGCGCAGTACCAGTCCTTGATGGATTACCTGTCGGCCCACCTGAGCGGCACCCCGGTCCAGCTGCAGGTGCTGGGCGCCGATGAGCTGGCCGAGGCAGTAGCGCACAACCGGCTCGATCTGGTGCTGACCACGCCTGCGCAGTACGTGGCGCTGCGCACCATGAACAGCCTCACCGGAGCGCTGGCGACGCTGGCCCGTCAGCAAAACGGGCACATCACGCGGTCAATCGGCGGCGTGATCGTGGTCGCCGATCGGCGTGACGACCTGCAGCGCCTCGCCGACCTTCGCGGGCGGCGCATCGGCGTGCCGATTCTGGCGGCGCTGGGCGGCTTCCAGGCACCGGCCCTGGAACTGCGCAACGCCGGCGTCGACATCCGTCCGGCAGGCGCCGCGACCACCGGCAGTACCGCCAAGACGCCCTCCCGCGTCGAGCTGCACGTGCTCGATACCGACCAGGCGATCGTCCAGGCCGTGCTGGCCGGCACGATCGATGCCGGTTTTCTGCGCACCGGCATTCTCGAAGCACTGGCCCACGCCGGCACACTCGACCCGTCGCGCCTGCGGGTGCTGAACCGCCAGCGCCTGGGCGATTTTCCGTGGGTCGCGTCGACCCGGCTGTACCCGGATTGGCCGCTCGCCGCGCTGCCGACGCTCGATGCGGACCAGACCCGGCGCGTCACGGCGGCACTGCTGGCGCTGGAACCGGATCATCCGGCGGCGCGCGCGGCCGGCCTGGCCGGCTTCGGCCCGCCGGCCGATTATTCGTCCGTGGAAGAACTGGCCAGAACCCTGCGCCTGCCGCCTTACGACACCGCCCCGACGCTGACGTGGCGCGACTTCTGGGCCCAATATCGGCCCCTGGTCGTGACCGGGGCGCTCGGCGTCGCCGTGCTGGCCGGTCTGCTGGTCCTGCTGGCGGCCCGCAACCGCCGACTCGCCCAGGGCACAGCCGCGCTCTCGCAGGCACTGGCCCGCCAGCAGGCAATCCTTTCGGCAACGCCGTATCCGGTTTTCGAGGTCGATGCCGAGGGCCTCATCCTGGACACCTGGGCACCCAGCGTGCGCACCACCGCGATCCAGCCGGAGAAGCTGGTCGGTCATCGAGTGGCCGAGGCACTGCCCGAGGCGGCTGCCGAAATCGTCATGCGCGCGCTGGGCGAGGCCGGCCAGCACGGGCATGCCCAAAGCGGCGAATTTGCACTGCCGACCGCCGAGGGCGACCGCTGGTTCACACTGTCGGCAGGGCTTATCCGCGGCAGCGCCCATCCCCAGCGCTTCGCCGTGCTGGTGCGCCACATCACCCAGGAGCGCGAATCCAAGCGCTGGCTGGACATCGCCGCCAGCGTGTTCACCCATGCCGGCGAGGGCGTGCTGATCTCCGGGCCGGACAGTCGAATTGTGGCGGCCAACGTGGCTTTCGCGCGCATCCTGGGCTACCCGGACGACCGGACACTGATCGGCCGATACACGAATGAGCTGCGGCTGGACTACCTGGGCGGGGAATCTTTTGACACCCTGCGCCAGCGCCTGAAGCGCAACGGAACCTGGCAAGGCGAAATTCGCGGCCAGCGCGAATCCGGCGAGCCGTGGTCGGCCACCCTGAACGTGAACGTGGCGCGCGACGCGGCCGGCAATGTCACACACCACATCGCGATCCTGACCGATATCACGCAGCTGAAAGCCCAGCAGCATCAACTTGAACACATCGCCCAGCACGACCCCCTGACCGGCCTGCCCAACCGCACGCTGCTGGCCGACCGGCTGCAGCAGGCCATGGCGCAAGCCCGGCGGCACAACGAGCGCCTGGCGGTGATCTACCTGGACCTGGACGGCTTCAAGACGGTCAACGATGTCCAGGGTCACGGGCAGGGCGATGCCCTGCTGGTCGCCCTCGCCCGGCGCATGGGCGGCGTGCTGCGCCAGACCGACACCCTGGCCCGCATCGGCGGGGACGAATTCGTGGCCGTCCTGACCGACCTGGCTGCCGATCAGGACGCTCAACCGTGGCTCGAGCGCCTGCTGCGCGCGGCCAACGAGCCGGTGCGCCTCGCAGCGGGGGACGCGCGCGTGTCGGCGAGTCTTGGCGTGACCTTCTATCCGCAGGCGGAGCCAGTGGACGCCGACCAGCTGCTGCGCCAGGCCGATCACGCCCTGTACCAGGCCAAGCTGGCCGGCAAGAACCGGCACCACGTTTACGACGCGGAGCGCGCGGTGGCCACGCGCAGCCGTCACGAGGCCGTGCAGGAAATTCGCAGCGCCCTGCAGGAGGGGCAGTTCGTGCTGCATTACCAGCCCAAAGTAAGCCTCAGGACCGGCCAGGTCATGGGGGCCGAGGCGCTGATCCGCTGGCAACACCCGCAGCGCGGCCTGCTGGCACCGGGGCTGTTCCTGCCGGCAATCGAGGATCATCCCCTCGCGGTCGAAGTTGGCGAATGGGTGATCGATTCCGCCCTGGATCAACTGGAACAGTGGCGCCAGGCCGGGCTGGACCTGACCGTCAGCGTCAACGTGAGCGCCTACCAACTGCAACAGCCGGATTTCCTGGCGCGCCTGCGCGCAGCGCTGCAGGCGCGCCCGACGGTTGAGCGCGGCGCACTGGAAATCGAGGTGCTGGAAACCACCGCGCTGGCCGATCTGGAGCACATCGCCGGGCTCATTCGCGCCGGCGCCCGGATGGGCATCGGCTTTGCGCTCGACGATTTCGGCACCGGCTACTCGTCCCTGCTGTACCTGAAACACCTGCCGGCCAGCACGCTCAAGATCGACCAGAGCTTCGTGCGCCAACTGCTCGACGACGCCGACAATCTGGCCATCCTCGAGGGCATCCTGACCCTGGCGCACAACTTCGGTCGCACGACCATCGCCGAAGGCGTGGAAACCGTCGAGCAGGGCACCCTCCTGGTGCAACTGGGCTGCGAGATGGGCCAGGGCTACGGCATTGCCCGGCCCATGCCGGCGGCCGAACTGCCCGGCTGGATGGCCACCTGGCAGGTGCCGGACGCCTGGCATGGAGCCGCCCGCATGGCACGCGACCGCCTGCCGCTGCTGATGGGCGATATCGAGCATCGTGCCTGGATCTGCGGCATCGACGACTGGCTGCACGGCAGGCGGACAGCCCCGCTGCAGATCGACGCCGACACCGGTCGCTTCGGCACCTGGCTGCACGAGCAGGGCCGCCGCCTGTACGGCAGCACACCGGCGTTTCGGGCCATCGATGCCCTGCACCGGCAAATGCATGATCTGGTTGACGATGTGCACAATCTGCACGCCGCCGGTCGCACGCACGAGGCGATCGAGCGTCTGCCCGAACTGTGGGGACTGCAGGAGCGCATGCGCGGTCAGTACGGCGGCATGATCACGATCCCGGATCCGGGTGAAGACGAGCTCGACGCCCACCCCGATCTGAGGCACCCGCTCGACGCTCGTTCTTCAAAGAAGCGCTGAATAGATCCATCGCGGATTTCCCAGCGCCCGCCGCGCAGCGTCAGCGGCCTTTCGAGAAGCGACACAGGCAACGTCGGCCAGGCTTGACAGCCGTCAACCCGGGCCGCGGCGGGGGCACAACAATGCTGCCCACCGCTTGCCGGGCAAGCCACGTCGAGAGTTCCGTCATGAGCATCCTGCGTATCGGCAAAGTCGCCATCAACGTGCTCGATCTGGCCGAGGCGCGCCGCCATTACGGCGATTTCCTGGGCCTGACAGAGACCGCCAGCGCGCCGGGAACGGCCTATTTCAAGGGCTGGGACGAGTACGACCACCACAGCGTCATCCTGCGGGAATCCGACCGCGCCGGTCTGGATCACCTGGCCTTCAAGGTGCGCTTCCCGGACGATCTGGCGCGCATCGAGAACACCTGCGAGCGCTTTGGCTTTCCGGTGCAGCGCGTATCCGCCGGCAGCCGCATCGGCGAAGGCGAGGCGCTCGCCACCACCCTGCCCACCGGCCACCGCATCGAGTTCTACCAGCAGATGGAGCGGGTCGGCGTCGCAGTCGGCAACACCAACCCGGAGCCCTGGCCGGACGATCGCCGCGGCATCGGCGTCAACCGTTTCGACCACGTGCTGCTGACCGGCGAGGATCTGGAAGGCGTGACGCGCTTTTTCGTGGAAGGGCTCGACTTTCACCAGAGCGAGCGCCTGATCAACAAGGAAGGCGGCCTGCTGGCGACCTTCATGCACGTCACCAACAAGGCGCACGACATCGCCTTCATCAAGGGCCCCAACGGCAAGCTGCACCACGTCGGCTTCTACGTGGAGACCTGGGACGACGTGCTGCGCGCGGCGGACCTGCAATCCCGCCACCGGGTGCGCACGGAACTCACCCCGTCCCGGCACGGCCTGACGCGCGGCCTGACTACGTACTTCTTCGACCCCTCCGGCAACCGCAACGAGACCTACGCCGGCGGCACCTTCCCGTATTACGACAACGACGTGGTCACCTGGACCGAGGACGAGGCGGCGCGCGCCATCTTCTTCCACGGCCGCGAGATGATCCCGAGCTTCGGCCAGGCGCTGACCTGAGCGGCCTCCCTGATCGGGCGTTGACCTGGGTCAAGTCGGCCGTGGGATGGGCGTGAAACGATGGCTGCGCATCGGGTGTCGGCAATCTGCCGGCACCCTGGCGCCACCGCAACGGTGGCGATAACGGTTATCCCGATCGGCCGCGCCGCGGTCCAGGGATGGGGTGGCGCCCTCTATCTGTGGGGGAGCGGGGGCGCCACCTTTTTTATCGCCGGATAGTTACCGGCCCGCCCTTGCGGCAAGCCGGTGTCCCGCGCCTGCATCAAGCTGCCGGTGCCTGGGCAACGGGGCCCATGCAGTGCAGCGCGCACCGCCGGCTCCGCTCAGCCGCACACCTCTCGACCGTTGATCTTCTTGCAGCCCGGATGCGCCTCGTCACCCAGACGCGGATCACGGGCCGGCGGCCGCACGCCCTGTGGGTGCCGGTGACCGACGTAGACCCCGTCTGGAGTGCGAATCACCGTCGTGCCGTCCGACCCGACCATAGCCCCGCCCTGGTAGGTATAGCTGGTGCCGTCGTTGCAGTTGGCGTAATGCCCGGTCGTCACACAGTCGTGCGCCCACAGCGGCGTCGAAGACAGGCAGATCAGCGCCAGGCTCACCCCATAGATGCCACGCATAAGCCAAGTCCTCCAGTACGCTCGCCAGGCAATTCCGGCGCGCCGATGGTAGCGCGAACCCCCGCTTGCCACGGCGCTGGCGTGGCAATATCCCGCACGGTCCGCTGACGGGCCCGCGCCCGGTCAAGGACGACCCCCACCACCAATCGAGCCGGGCCAACCCGGCCGAACCCAGGAGGAAAACGTCCATGCCCGAGTCCCGCGGCCCGAACCTGCGAGAGGCCCTGCACCGCACCGCCCGCCACCACGCGCACGACGAAGCGCTAGTCGACAGCCAGCACCGCTACACCTACCGGCAGATGCTCGGGCGCGCGCAGCAGACCGCCGCGCTGCTGTTTCGCCTCGGCGTGCGCAAGGGCGACCGGGTGGCGCTGATGATGCTGCCGTCCACCATCCACCCGATCGCGCTGTACGGCTGCTGGGAGCTGGGCGCCGTGCCGGTGGCGCTGCACGTGCGCGAGAAACTGCCGGTGCTGGTCAAGACCATCGAGCGCATCTCGCCGCGGGCCATGATCTACGACGGCGCCTTCGCCGGGCAGGTGACGCAGATTCGCGCCCAGGTGCCGCTGATCACCGGCTACGTGCGCGCCCGCAGCGAGGCCACGCCGCCCGAGCACCTGCGCCACGGCGACGAGCCGCTGATCCCGGACGACCTGGACCGCTACCCGCTCGACTTCGAGCCGATGGCCCTGGCCGGGCATGATCTGGCCGCCATCGTGCTCACGTCGGGCACCACCGGCCTTCCCAAGGGCGTGCTGCACACCCACGCCAAGCTGGTGGAAAGCTGCCGCGCCGCGGTGTACCCGTTCGGGCTGACGCCGCACAGCAGCACGCTGAACATGTTCACCACGTCCTTCATGGGCTGGGCCAATCTGGCCCTGCCCTACTTCAACATCGGCGCCCGGCAGGTGTTCCACGACCACTGGGATCCGAAGCGCGTGCTGCGCACCGTGGCCGAGGAGCGCCTGAGCAACCTGCTGCTGGTGCCGACCATGTGGCGTCTGCTGCTGCGCGAGGACGTGGAAAGTTACGACCTGTCCTCGCTGCGCCAGGTCGGCTTCGCCGGCGAGGTGATGGACCTGCCCACACTGGAGGCCATCCGCCGGCGCATCTGCCCGCACATCATCAACTGCTACTCCACCACCGAGACGGCCGTGTCCGGCGGCACCGCCATGTTCCCGGAAGACCTGCAACAGCCCGACAAGATCGAGAGCGTCGGCAAGCCGCTGCTGAATTCCGAGGTGCGTGTGGTGGCTCCCGGCGGCAGCCCGGACGAGGAACTGCCCCCCGGCGAGGAAGGCGAAATCCTCATCGCCGGGCCGTCGGTGGCGCAGGAATTCTGGTGCGACCCGCCGCTGTCGCGCGAGAAATTCGTCGGCCCGTGGTGGCGCTCCGGCGATCTGGGCACCTTCGACGCCGACGGCTACCTGTACGTGCGCGGCCGGGTCGACGACATGATCATCTCCGGCGGCATCAACGTCATGCCCGGCCCGGTCGAGAACGTGCTGCTGGCGCACCCGGACGTGGCCGAGGCGGCCGTGGTCGGCCTGCCCGACCCGCAATGGGGCCAGCGCATCGTCGCCTTCGTGGTGCCCAAGCATCCCGCCCTCGACGATGCCGCCCTGGACGCCGTAGTGCAGCAATCCGACCTGCCCGGCTACCAGCGCCCGCGCGAATACCGCTTTCTGGACGAACTGCCCCGCGGCAACAGCGGCAAGACCAACCGGCGGGCGTTGCGGCAACTGGCCGAGGGCGGCTGACGCCGCCTTGCGTCCTGTGGGTTGGCCAGCTCCATCCGGTGCAATGCGGCTTGGCCTTATTGCACCCTACGCGCTCAGGTGGCGCCCGGCCGGGTGGCGCACGCCGTGAGAGTAGGTGTATCTTTTTACCCAATGAACATACGCATGCCCGGTACACAGCCTGTGGTGCATCAGCCGGATATGATCGCGAAGCTGATCGAGCAGGCTGGGCGGCCGGGGCGCCGAAGGATCGGCGGGAGAGGTGTCATGTGCAGACCCAGCTTATCGGACATGGTGAACGTTATGAATCATGAGGTTGGCACATGACGCCCAAGTTACCGGACATGTCTGATAACACATTTATTCCGAAAAATGTCGGATAACTCACGTTAGCCATCAAAGGAACCTGACTTGGAAAATTGGATAAGCATAGGAATCTCACTATTGGCTCTTTCTGTTTCAGTAGCTACAGCTTGGCTGACCCTACTTAAAACGGGAAAGCTATTAATGACTCAGCCAACGAGCATTTTCTTTGGGCCGGATGGCGGTTTCTTTGAAAGTACAAGAAATAAGGTCTATTTGCGTACATTGCTGTATAGCAGTTCCAGGAAAGGCCAGGTTATAGAAAGCATGCACGTTACGCTTGAGCGTGGCGAAACAAAACAAAACTTTTCTATATGGGTTTACGGTGGCCAAAAAGGTGATTTATATAGAGGCAGTGGATTATTTGTAACTCATGAAGGTATAACCTTAAATCACCATTTTCTACTACCACCAGATGGTTCCGATTTCAAATTTCTTGCCGGTAATTACACGCTTAAGGTATTTGCAAAACTGGTCAATGAATCTAGACCAACCCAATTGTTTTCAATACCGTTGGTGGTATCTGAATCACAGGCAGATGACTTAAAACAAAAACAAGCCGGGTTGTTTTTTGATTGGGGGCCGGATCAAGGGAATTACTATTCCCATATCGACACAAAAACCGAGCCCGCGTAGTATTGTTTTTGATCCGAGGGGCGTGGACATGGCGAGGGTTCGATTGCAGTTCGGCAGGTTAGGCGAAGCCGTAACCCGCCCTACGTGGACTACGTGGACTGGCGCATTATGCCAGATTGGCCGACAGGGCCGGGGACGCTAGAGTGAGGGGTAAGGCATGAATCGAACTGATCTCATCAGGCTTCTGATAAAGTTTCGAATGACGGGCGCAGGCGTGGCTTCAGGCATGTCTAAGCAAGCCGCCGCTGCGATGGCTGAGGAAACAGTCCGGCAGCAGGCAACAAATCCTATCAAGGCAATAGGCACGCCAGACGGGGCGATTGTAGTCATGGTGGAAAAATATCTCGCTCGCGTTGGGCCGATCGCCGGAGGCGTCTTCGACGTCGAGAACCCGCCAAACAGCCCAGAATTCAGTGCGGAAAGTAGCAAAGCCATCAAAGAAATAGAGACTCATCGGAGTAAGATGTGGAGAGGCGAAAGATCAGTGCCGGACAAGTTTCCGGAATACGTTTATTATCGTACTCGTCTAGAGGTCAAGAATCAGTTTGGAATCACTCCAGAGGAGATGGGTCTAGACAAGAAGACTGTCACCGAGATGGTCAAGATTTGTATTGCCGCTCTTGCGCCGAAATATGCAGAGAAGCAGCCCCAGAAGTCTGACTGCTTTGTCGCAACAGTCTGCTTCGGATCACCGGATCAGCCGGTTGTAACTACTCTGCGAGATCTTCGTGACCGCCATCTGACGAGAACATCGCTCGGGAGAGCGTTTATACGGTGGTATTACATTAACGGGCCCGTACTCGCGTCGTGGATTGCGTCAAGGCCAGCCGCTCGTCTAATCGTTAGGTTTTTGCTGCGCATCGTCGCAAGAATCATCCGATCTGTGGCGGACAGACCCTGACGCTATCCCGAAATAGCCAGCGTAGGGTGGGCAAAGCGCAGCGTGCCCACGCGGACACGGCGCCAGCAAGCCGTTGGGCTGACGCAGGAAGCCCAACAATTCGTCCCTCCCCGCCAGCGAAATACGTCACCGCTCGCCGTAGCCCCCCACGTCATCGCCAACGGTGCCGCCCCAATCCGGGCTCGCCATGCCCCTTTCGATGTAGCCATGCAACGTGGAGTGGGGCCAATCCACAGGGCGACTCACCCAACCATGTTTTACCGGGTTGTAGTGCACGTAATCCACGTGCCGCGCCAGGTCCGCATCATCGCGGATTTGATGCTCCCAGTAGCGCCGTTGCCGGATGCCGCGTTCGCGTTTTGCCACCCGGCTTGGCCGGCGGTGCTCGCCCGTGTCCAGGCGCCTTGAAAACCCCGCCTTGATCAGCGACCGGCGCGTTGGATAATCCGCATCGCCCGGCGGCAGGCGCCAGATGGCATGCAGGTGCTCCGGCAACGCCACCATCGCCACGAGGGAAAAAGGGTGCGCCGCCTTTACCGTATTGATCACCGCCCGCAGGTCATCGATGCGGCGCACCAGCGTGTCCGCGCTCCGCTCGGCCAGATTCACGGTGAAGAAATACGTGCCGCCCTCGGTATCGGCGCGCCGGTAGCGCATGGGGTGCTATTCCGTGTGAGTCGTTGGGCTTCCTGCGTCAGCCCAACCTACCACTGGTTGATCAGGACTTGGCTCATGGGCGTGGAGGTTATGCCAGCCCTGTCGCCGGGCGCGGCGTGCAGGCAGTCGATGCCGGACGCGGCGATTTCATCGTCGTGCGATCAAACAGGCCTGTTTGTGGCTCATCATCCGCTCTGCGAGCTGGCCGGTCGCGTGCGCACGACGCAAAGCCGCGCCGGGTCCATAACGACAGCGACACAGGAGAAACGCCATGCGCTATCTGATCACCGGCGGCACCGGCTTCATCGGCGCCGAAGTCGTGCGCCAGCTGGTCGCCGAGGGCGGGCACCAGATCGCCGTGTTCCACGTCAGCGGCGGGCAGCGGCGCCTGGCGGACATCGCCGACCGGGTGACGCTGATCCGCGGCGACGTGGGCAACTTCAGTCATGTGCTGGACGCGGTGAAGGCGTCCCGCGCCGAGGCCATCTTTCACCTGGGCGCCGTTCTGTCGACGGCCTCGGATCTGGATCCGTCGACCGCCATGCACGCCAACGTCAACGGCACCTTCAACGTGCTGGAAGCCGCGCGCATCCTGGAGGTGCCGCAGGTGCTGTTCGCCAGCACCATCGGCACCTACGGGCTGGACATGACCGGCGAGCACATCGACGACCTGACCCTGCAACGGCCGCTGTCGTTCTACGGCACCGCCAAGCTGTTCGGCGAGGGCGCCGGCAACTTCTACCGCCACCGCTACGGCCTCGACTTTCGCGGCATCCGCTTTCCGGGCGTTTGCGGTCCCGGCGTGCGCACGCCGGGCGCGGCGCAGTTCCACTCCTGGGTGGTGGAGGAGTGCGCCAAGGGCCGGCCGTACACGATCGAGGTCGCGCCCCACACCCGCGTGCCCATCGTGTACGTGAAGGATGCCGCTGCCGGCGTGCTGCAACTGTCCCGCGCGCCACGGGAACGGCTCAGGCAGTTCAACTACCTGATCAACGGCGTGCCGCCGACGCCGAGCGCGGAGCAGATCGCCGATGCCGTTCGCGCCCGGGTGCCGGGCGCGAGGATCGATTTTCGGGTCGATGCCAAGCGCCAGGCCTTCGTGGACCGCCTCATGAAGCCGGTCGACGACCGCTTCGCGCGCGAGGAATGGGGCTGGAATCCGGCCTACGACACGGGCGCCATGCTGGACGATTTTCTGGCCGATCTGGCCGCCCACCCACAGCGCTATCCGGACTGAGCCGGTGTCTGGGTGCGGCTTGTTTCGGGAAGGGCTTCCCGCAGCGCTGGGACATGCTTCATTCGCGGCTGAAGCCGCTCCTACGGATCACGGCGGGGGGCATGCCGGTTGTAGGAGCGCCTTCAGGCGCGAATGCTTTTTTGACGCCGATCGCAACGGCCGAAGATTCGCGGCTGAAGCCGCTCCTACGGCGATTGGCGCTTCCTGCGGCGCAAGGACGGGCTTCATTCGCGGCTGAAGCCGCTCCTACGGCGGCTTGCGCGTTTCGTACCCTATCGGCAGTCGGGGAGACGTTGAAAAACGCCGTCCATGACGCGTTCAGCCCGCCGCGACGCGGCGCACTGCGTCAAGCCAGACCAGCCCCGTCCAGGCGCTCCAGCTTGACCACCTCGCCGACCGGCTTGCGGTGGCCGCGCGGCGTAGCCGGCGGTTGGCCGTGGCCCATCACGATCAGCATGGCCGGGACGTAGTTGTCGGTCAGGCCGATCACCTCGGCCACCGCCTGCGGGTTGAAGCCGATCATGGCGCCGGTATCCAGACCGCGCGCCTTGGCGGCGTACATCAACGTCATCGACGCCAGCGAGGCGCCACGGATGGCCTCGTCGCGCGCGAACTGCGCGTTACCGCCATACATCTGCGCGGTCATGCCGATCATGCGCCCGCGCATCGGTTCCGGCGCCTGGGCAAAGATGGTCGGCGCGTCGACGTGGGCGTCCAGCTTGGCGCACACCACGATCGCCGCGCCGCAGTTCTCGACCTGCGCCTGGTCCATGGCCGCGGCGCGCAGGCGCTTTTTCTGCTCCGCCTCGCGCACCACCACGAAGGCCCACTGCTGCAGGTTGAAGGCGCTCGGGGACAGGATCACGTCGTCGAAGATGGCCTTCAGGTCGGCGTCCGTGACCGGCTTGGAGAGGTCGTAATCACGCACGCTGCGCCGGGCCTGGACCAGTTCGGAAAAGTTCATCGTCAGCTCCTTGCGAGTGGTTTCAAGACAATCGGGCCTACGCCGCGCCCGCGGTTGCCTCCGTCGGCGGGGACGGCGGACGCGCCAGCAGATACAGGCCGGCCGAACCGATGTAGCCGGCAGCGATCAGGCCGTAAATGGCGGCGTAGGACTGCGAAACATCGTACACGGCGGACGCGATCACCGGCCCCAGGCCCAGCCCCACCAGTTGGAAGCTCGCCATCAGCCCGGCGATGCGCCCGAACGCGAAGCGGCCGAAGTAGTTCGACAGGATGAGCCCGGTCAGTGAACCCTCGCCGCGCACCAGCAGGCCGAGCACGGCGGATAGCACCAGCGCGCCGGTGGCGGTGTCCACCGTCAGCATCAGCAGGATGCCGCCGGCCGCCAGCAGCTGCGAGACGATGGCCAGGCGCCGCTCGGAAAAGAACTCCGACAGATAGCCCCAGACCACGTTGGCCAGCGCGCCGGTAAGCGCCAGGATGCTGACCGCGGTCACCGCCTGCACCTGCGACACGCCGCGGCTGACCAGGTAGGTGACGTGATAGAACACCACCGTGCCGTTGGCTGCGATGGCCGTCACCGCCGCGGCCATCAGCAGGCGCAGCGTCCAGGTGCGCAGCGCCTGCGGCAGGGTCCACGGGTATTCGTCGCCGCTTGGCCGCGCGCGGCGCCGGCCGGTGGCGATGCGCGGCGCCACCGGCCCGCCGTCCGGCACCAGGCCGAGCGCCTCCGGGCTGCGGCGCAGCAGCACCAGCGCCGGCGGCACGACCGCCAGCACGCTCAGTCCGGCCATGGCCAGGAACAGCTCGCGCCAGTCCCAGCCGTGCCGCTGCGCGTAGGCACCGGCAAAGGCCATGGCGGCCCCGCCCAGCGGCACCGACATGGAGGCGATGCCCAGCGCCCGGCCGCGGTAATGCAGGAACCAGTGCACGGCGATGGCCCGCTGCGCCGCACCGCCAAGCGCGCCTTGCGCGGCGCCACGGGCCAGCATGTAGCCGAGATAAAACACCAGCAGACTCGGGCTCCAGCCCATCAAGGCGAAGCCGCCGGCCATCACCACGGCCGCCACGCTCATCAGGGCCCGCGGTCCGTGGCGATCCACCCAGGCGCCGGCCAGTGGCGAAATCAGCCCGCCGGTGAGGGTGCCGGCCAGCAGCGCCCCAGAGATGGCGGTGTGCGTCCAGCCGGTGCCCTGCGTGATGGCCAGCAGTACCGAGCCGATGTACATCTGACTGCTGCCGGCGGAGATGAAGCCGCCCAACGCGGCCACCGCCAGCATCACCCAGCCGTAGTAGAAGCGCGCCCCCAGGCGGGCCACGAGACGATCGGACACGGTTTTCCCTGTTGCGTGCCAGCGCAGGCCGGCCTCAGAACCCGTCTGCCGCGGGCGGCGATTCCGGGGCCGACAGTTCCGCCTGCGCCTGGTCCAGCAGCGCCGCCGGCAGGGACTTGGAGGCCTCGACGCCGAGCGCCTTCAGGTCCTCGGCCCGCTTGACCAGATTGCCGCGGCCGCTGACCAGCTTGTTGCGCGCCGCATCGAACGCGGTGCGCGTGCTGCTCAGGCGGCTGTCGACGGTGTCCAGGTCCTGCACGAAGCCGACGAACTTGTCGTAAAGCTCGCCGGCGCGACGGGCGATTTCCTGCGCGTTGCGGCTCTGGTGCTCGAAGCGCCACACGTTCTGCACCATGCGCAGCGTGGTCAGCAGCGTGGTCGGGTTCACCAGGCCGATGTTGCGCTCCAGCGCCTCGGTGAACAGCGCCGGCTCGGCGCGCAGGGCCTCCATGTAGGCCGGCTCGATCGGCACGAACAGCAGCACGAAGTCGAGCGAGCGCACGCCCGGCAGCAGCTGGTAGTTGCGCTCGCCTAGGCCGCGGATGTGCGCGCGCAGCGAGGCCACGTGCTCGCGCAGCGCCAGGCCGCGGGCGATGTCATCGGCGGCGCTGGCGTAGCGCTCGTAGGCGGTCAGCGACACCTTGGCGTCGATCACCACATCCCGGCCGTCCGGCAGGTGCACGATGGCGTCCGGCCGCTGGCGGCCGCTCTCGCCGTCGATGCTGACCTGCAGCTCGTACTCGCGGCCCTTGTTCAGGCCGGACTGCTCCAGCACGCGCTCGAGCACCAGCTCGCCCCACACGCCCTGGGTGCGGGTCTGGCCCTTGAGGGCATTGGTCAGGTTCACGGCGTCCACGGCGATGGCCTGGTTCAGGTCGCGCAGGGTGTGGATTTCCTTCAAAAGCGACACCCGGTCGCGCGATTCCTTGTCGTAGACGTCCTCGACGCGCTTCTGGAAGCCGCCGATCTGCTCGCGCAGGGGGTTCAGCAGCGCTTCCAGATTGGTCTTGTTCTGGTCGGTGAAGCGGCGGCTTTTGTCTTCCAGGATTTCCTGCGCCAGGTTCTTGAACTGCTCGGTCAGCTGGCCGCGCGCTTCCTGCAGCACGGCCAGCTTGTCCTCGCTGCGGCGGCGCTCCTCCGTCAGCTCGGTCATCGCGCGCTCCAGGCGCACGGCCAGCGTCTGCGCCTGGTCGGTCTTCTCGCGCAGCTGCGCCTCCAGCGGCGCCAGCCGGGCGCAGTCGGCCTGCAGGCGGGCGCGCTCCTCGGCCAGCGACTGGCGTTGCGCACGCAGGCTATTGAGCTCGGTCACGAGCTGCGCGGCCTGCTGCTGGCTCGCAGCGAGACGGCCACGCGCCTGGATCAGAAAAATCGCCAGCACGACGGCCAGCAGCCCGGCCGCCACGGCGACCGCGGCAAGGACGGAAAACCCCATGCCCGGAAACAGTCCAAGAGTCTGGTACAAGGTTTGCACGATAACCCATCGGCAACCCATCGGATGGCCGGATCGCGCCTGCTGCGCGGTCATGGCGCCATCCCCACGCGGAGCTCCAGGCATGGACATAGGCATCCCGACCGAGGTCAAGGACAACGAGAGCCGCGTGGCGCTGACGCCGGCCGGTGCGGCGGCCCTGACCGGCGCCGGCCACGTGGTGCGCGTGCAGCGCGGCGCGGGAGTCGGCTCCGGCTTTGCCGATGCCGAGTACGCGGCCGCCGGGGCGGTGCTGTGCGACACCGCCCGGGCCTGGGACTGCGAGCTGGTGGTCAAGGTCAAGGAACCGCTGCCGGCCGAGTACGGGTACCTCAAGGGCCAGATGCTGTTCACCTACCTGCACCTGGCCGGCGTCGACCCGGCCCTGACCGAGGCCCTGCTGGCCAGCCGCACTACCGGCATCGGCTACGAGACCGTGCGCGATGCCGCCGGCCACCTGCCGCTGCTGGCGCCGATGAGCGCCATCGCCGGCAACATGGCGGTGGCGGTCGGCGCCTGGTATTTGGCCAAACCGCACGGCGGCATCGGCGTGCAGCTCGGCCGCGTGCTGGGCGAGCCGCACGGCCGCGTGCTGGTGATCGGCGATGGCGTGGTCGGCTCGCATGCTGCTGCCAGCGCGGCGGCGCTCGGTGCCGACGTGATCGTCTACGGCATAGACGCCGACCACGGCGCGGCGCTGCTGAAGCAACTGCCCGCCAACGTGAGCTGGCGCATGTCATCACAGGAGGCAGTTGCCGACGAGCTGCCGCAGGCGGATCTGCTGATCGGCGCCGTGCTGCTGCCCGGCGCCCGCGCGCCGCACGTCGTGACTGCGGACATGGTCCGGCGCATGCGCCCGGGCACGGTGATCGTGGACGTCAGCATCGACCAGGGCGGCTGCGTGGAAACCGCCCATCCGACGAGCCACTCCGACCCGGTGTACCCGGTGCACGGCGTCATCCACTACTGCGTCACCAACATGCCGGGCGCCTACCCGCGCACCGCCACCGTGGCGCTGACGCAGGCGACGCTGCCGTATCTGAAAACGCTGGCCGCCGGTGGCCGCACGTCGCTGCTGGAAAACCCCGACTTGGCGTGCGGCGTGAACACTCTGGACGGCTACCTGACGTGCGAAGCCTCGGCTCGCGGCCTGGGCCTGATGAACCGCTATCGGCCGCTCGCCCAGCTGCGCCCCAGCCCGAAACCCGTCCCGGATCGGTAACCAATTCGGATGTAAATTAGACCGGATTGCTCAACAACCCTGTCGCAGTGAGGGATACCAAAATGAAAATGGCCGTCGTGGAGCGGGATGACGAGGTCGTCCAGATCAGCCTGATCGGGCGTATGGATGCCCTTGGCGTTGAGGACATTGCCATCCCTTTCACGGCCGCGACCGCTACGCGCAATGCGCTGGTGGCGATCGATCTGGCACAACTGGATTTCCTCGCGTCCGTGGGCCTGCGGCTGTTCTTTGCCAACGCGCGCACTCTCCAGCAACGGGGCGGCAAGATGGCACTGGCCGGGGCTCGGCCAGACGTACAGGCGGTTCTGGATGCGACCGGCGTGGGGCAAATCATCTCGCTGTACCCCACCGTGGATGCGGCCTGCGCGGCGCTGCAAAACGGGGCCTGACACTTACCCGGAACGCGACCCATGTCGAACTCGCCGCTGCCGCCGCAGGCTGAGGGAACCGAACGCTGCCTATTGCGCGGCGAGTACCCGGCGCTGGCGCAACTGGCCGCCTGGTGCGAACACCTGGCCGGCAGCCATTCACTGAGCCCAAGCTGCGCCCACGCCGTCGACCTGTGCCTGTCCGAGCTGGTTACCAACGTGATCGATTACGCGTATCCGGCTGCTGGGTCGGCATCGATCGTGGTTGATGCCGATGGCTCCGACGGCACGCTCACCATCACCCTGTGGGACGCCGGGCCGGCGTTCAATCCGCTCCAAACCACCCCGCCGCCGGCTCCGACCGATCTGTCCACGGTCCGCATCGGCGGCCTGGGAGTCGAGTTGGTGCGCAGGTTCTCCCGCGTGGTGAGCTACTCCCGGGAGGGCAACTGGAACCGCCTGTGCTTCACGCCGGCCGGCCAGTGACGGCATGAATTCCTCTGTCGGGACAACGCCGCCTACGTTGGGGCTGTCCCGCCAGCGCGTGCTGGTGGTCGACGACAACCCGGTCAACTGTGACCTGCTGCTGCGCCGCCTGCGGCGCATGGGACTTGAGCTGATCGATTGTGCCGGCGACGGCGCGGAAGCATTGCAGTTGCTGCGCGCCACCGCGTACGACCTGGTGCTGCTGGACCTGATGATGCCGCAGCTGGACGGATACGGCGTGCTGTCGGCCCTGCGCGACGAAGGCCAGCTGCCCACTCTGCCGGTGCTGATGGTCTCCGCCGCGGATGAAATGCCGGGCGTGATCCGCTGTATCGAACTGGGGGCGCAGGACTACCTGACCAAGCCCATCAACGCACCGCTCCTGGAAGCTCGCGTGCGGGCCACTCTGGAGCGCAAGCGGTTGCGGGACCTGACCGAGGCGCAGCTTGCGCGCACCCAGCGCGACCTGCTGGCCGCGCGACGCCTGCAACTGGCGATGGTGCCGCCCGACCAGCACGCGGCAGGGCTACACGGGCCCTTGTGCGTCGCCGCCCGCCTGACCCCGGCGCGGGAAATCGGTGGCGACCTGATCGATCATTTTCCGCTCGCGGATGGCCACTACCTGCTGGCGTTGGGCGATGTCTCCGGCAAGGGAGCCGAGGCCGCCCTGTGCATGGCCCGCACGGTGAGCCTGCTGCGCTCGACGGCCCGCCAGCACTGGCGTGCGGGGCACGACCCGAAGCAGGCCGTGGCGTGCATCCTGGCGGAAACGAACGAGGCGCTGGCCGAATCCAATGACAGTGCCCTGTTCGTCACCCTGTTTCTGGCCATTGCGGACCTGCGTGGTGACCGCTTGAGCTACGCCTGCGCCGGGCATCCGGCGCCGTACCTTTGCACGCCGGGCACGGCACGGATGCTCGATATTTCGCCCGGCCTGCCGCTGGGGGTGATGCCGGCCTACCGCGCCGCCGTGGAAACGGTGACCGTACCGCCCCAGGCTCGTCTGCTGGCCTATTCGGACGGCGTCACCGAGGCGCTGGACGCCGCCGGCAGCCTGTTTGGCGACGCGCGCCTGGCGCAGCTGCTCAGCGGCTGCGGGGATGCACAGCCCCATCACATGGTCGCGACCGTCGCCGACGGCATCAACGACTTCGCCATGGGAGCCGAGCAATCAGACGACATCGCGCTGCTGGCCTGGATGCGCTCATAGGAAAGCGCTGAAGCATTCTGGGGCACGTGGCACGAATCGGCGGCTGTCGGAAAGCCGGCTTTTTCGATGGCCTCGCTCAAGAAATCCGGGCCAGCCCCCGTGCAGACGCGGCACGAATCATTCAGCGTCTCCATTGGGGTCGATAATGCGGCCCCCACGCCGCCCCGGACTGCCGACCTTGACCCTTCCCCTGCTGCGCCTGAAACGCAACGAAGAACGCCGCCTGCGGGCCGGTCACCTGTGGGTGTTCAGCAACGAGGTGGACATCGCCGCCACGCCGCTGACGGCCTTCGCACCCGGACAGTTGGCGATCGTCGAGAGCGCCCGCGGCGGGCCGCTGGGCACCGCCTACGTCAACCCGCGTTCGCTGATTTGCGCGCGCCTGCTGTCGCGCCGCGTGCTGGACGGCGCCGGCGCCGTGACCGCCCTGCTGCATCGGCGCCTGGCCGACGCCCTGGCCCTGCGCCAGCACCTGTACAAAACGCCGCATTACCGGCTGGTGCACGCCGAGGGCGACGCCCTGCCGGGCCTGGTGGTGGACCGCTATGGCGAGTATCTGGTGGTGCAACTGAGCACCGCCGGCATGGAAGCCCTGCGGGATGACATCGTCGCCGCCCTGGTCGAGTTGCTGCGCCCGGCCGGCATCCTGGCCCGCAACGACGGCTTCGGGCGCGAGCTGGAGGGCCTCCCGACCGGCGATCCGCAGCTGCTGTACGGCAACGTGCCGCAGTACGGCCAGGTGATCGAAGGCGGGCTCGAGTTCACCGTGCCGCTGCACGGCGGGCAAAAATCCGGGTGGTACTTCGACCAGCGGCCCAACCGCGAGCGCCTGCGCGCCTACGTCGGCGGCGGACGGGTGCTGGACGGGTTCTGTTACGTCGGGGCGTGGGGCTTGCAGGCCGCGGCCGCCGGCGCCTCGCAGGTTCTGTGCGTGGATGCCTCCGCGCCGGCCCTGGCGCTGCTGCACGACAACGCGGCGCGCAGCGGCCTCACGAGCACCGTGGAAACCCGCCAGGGTGATGCCTTCGAAGTGCTGGCCGACCTGCTGGGCGCGGGCGAACGCTTCGACGTGGTCGCCGTCGATCCACCGGCGTTCATCAAGCGCAAGCGCGACGCCGAGGCCGGCACCGAGGCCTATCAGCGCCTCAACCGCCTGGCCATGCAGCTGGTCGTGCCGGGCGGCTACCTGGTCAGCGCGTCCTGCTCGCACCATCTGGCGGAAGCGGATTTCCGCGACCTGCTGCGCCGGGCGGTGCAGCCGCTGAACCGCCGCCTGCAAATGCTCGAGCGCGGCCATCAGGGCGCGGATCACCCGCAGACCCCGGGCATGCCGGAGGCCGATTACCTGAAGGTGGCGTTCTGCCGGGTGCTGTAGGGAAACACCTTGCGTCTTGACGCGTTCCCCAGGGATCGTTCTTCGGTTGATCCCCGGCGAGATCGCTGGACAGGCACAGCGCGGCACCTCAGAACACCTTGCTGTGCCCCTCGGGCGGCAGATCGCGAGCCTGGTAGGACACCTGGTCGACGATGCGGTCCTGCGCGTCGAGCACAGTGATCGTGTCGCGCGTATTGCTCAGTCGCACGGCACCGGCGAGCGCGACGCGCAGAGCCTCGCCGCTGCCAAGGGTGCCGCTCAGCGCTTGCCGCCCGCTGCCGTCGGCGAGGAACCACCCGCTCATGTCGATGGCTGCGGGCGTGGTGTTGAGCAGGGTCACGGTCTCGTGGCCGCGTTCGGTGCCGATGACATTGACCAGCGCGGCCAGGATGCGGATGTCGCCGGCGCCGACGCGGGCGGGCGGCAGCGGCGCCTCGGGCTGCGGCAGCACATAGTCGTCCGGCACGATCACCACGTCCTCGGGCGCGTAAGCCAGCCGGATGCTCTGGCCGTCTTCGACGATCAGGTCGTGCATGTTGCCCAGTTCCAGATTCGGCAGCAGCAGGCGGTCGTCGCGATTGAGCGGGTCTGCGCGCAGCCAGGCGTCCAGAGCGGCGAAGTCGCCATGGCCCTGCTGCAAATAGGGCACGAGTCGGCGGAACAGCTTGGGCCAGATCACCGCCTGCTGCAGAGCGTCCAGACCATCGATGACAGCGGCCTGGCCGGGTGTGGCCGTGGCCTGCGCCCACAGGCCAACGCCGGCGGCGCGCGCAGCGCTCGCGGTGCCGCGCAGGTGCTCACGCAGTTGCGCCGGCAGCGTGAGATAGAACGCTGCATAGGCCTGCCCGGCCTGCAGCATGTAGGCGTTGAGGCTCTGGTCCAGCATCGCCGGCGTGACGAAGATCAGCGAGCCGTCGATCGCCGAATGCTCGCCTGCGAACACAAAGGCGATGGTGCGGCCGTAGGTGTCGAGCCCGTTGGACAGGATGTATCCCTCCACCGGGTGGTGCTGCACCGTTTCGACCTTGAACGGAGCTTGCGCAAAGTACTGCACCGCGCCGAAACCCATGCGCTCGAGCAGGGCGTCGCGCGCGGCCAGCGCCAGGTCCAGCTTCTGGTGAAATTCTTCGCCCTCCACCGAAAAGTGCGTCTCCAGCGCATCGATCCCCTCGAAGCGGATGCTGGTGATGCCCGCCTGGTTGAACGAGGCGGCCTGGTTCGGTCGCGGCAGATTCGTGATCAGTTCCCGGTTGCGCGGCTGGAACTTGATCGTGTCGCCATCGGGTTCCGGCCCGTTCAGCGGCGTTGCCGGGTAGTGGATGTGGAAGCTTCCCTTGATCAGCGTGTAAGCCATGGCGCTGTCTCCGGGCAGGAGGTCGGTGATGAATCTTCAGCTGTGTATAACGACCGTGTGACCGGGGAATGACGCCCCTGACGGTCGTCCGGGCGATAGTCCAAGTTGGGCAAGAGCCCTTCAAGCTCGCGTCATCCGGTTGTCGTCGTTCCTTCATGTCGCATCGCTACGTCTCCCTGCGACAAAATCGGCCTCACGAGCGGGCAGACTGCGCAGCTGCACGAGGCATCCGTCATTTGAGACGGTCCGGGCCGCCTGTTCACGCCACCACCCAGAACCACGAGGTAGCGATGCCAGACGATCCCGCGCCGGCACGGCGCGCAGCTGGCGGGAGACGTTTCATCCCGCCTGCTCCGGAGGCGAATCGGTGCAGTTCGAGCTGAGACTTGGCGCGGCGCCCGCCAGGGAGGTGGCGCGCCTGCTGAACGGCCAGATCGCCGGCGCCCTCGATGAGCTGAAAGGCGCGCCTGACGAGACCGCCATTCACGACGCGCGGCGGCACATCAAAAAGGCCCGCGCGGTGCTGCGCCTGGTCGATGAGACCCTGCACGGACCGCTGACCCGCGGCGACCGCGCGCTGCGCGCCGCCGGCCGCCACCTGTCGGCCAGCCGTGACGAGGCCGTGCTGCGCAGCACGATCGATGCGCTCATCACGTCCGGCCCGGCGGCGGGAACGGTCAATGCCTTGCGCGCGCTGCGCGAAACCCTGCCGACGTCGCTGGGTTGCGCGGCCGACCCGCCGGCCGTGCGCGCGGCGCGCGAGGCGCTGCTGGAAGCCCGTCTGACGCTGGCCGGGACAGTGCCGGATGGCTACGCCTTCGACTCGCTGATCGCGGCTTTCGCGGCCAGCTATCGGGCCGGCCGGCACGCGCTGCGCCGGGCGCTGGCGGAGCCGAGCGCGGACCGGCTGCACGGGCTGCGCAAGGCGCTCAAGCACCACGTCTATCAACTGCGGGTGCTGCAGCCGCTGTGGCCGCAGCTGTTGGACGCCTCGCACGCGGCGGGCGATCACGCTGCGGAGCTGCTGGGCCTGCACCATGACTGCGCCGTGCTGCGCGAGCGGCTTGCCGACAGCCCCCTGAGCCGTACCCGAAGCGCCCGTATCGATGCCGTCGCCGCCAAGCGCCAGGAGGCCCTGGCCGCCGCGGCGCTGGGTCTTTGCCGGCGCCTTTATGCCGAACCGGCTCGCTGCTACGCCCGGCGCCTGCGCGCGTACTGGCAGCACCCGCAGCCGGCGCCGGATGGCGCACCCGGGAAGCGCTGAATAAACCCATTCCGGATCCATTCAGCCCAGCCTAGCGCGGCCTGGCCCGCCAGTCGGCCAGCAGCGCGATGACCTGCTCATCTTCCACGGCGTCGAAGTCGGCGTAGAACTGCCCCACCGCCTGAAAATCGCTCGCCACTTCGAGGCACACGACTTCGTCGGCGTGGGCCTGCAGCCGTGCCATGGCTTGCGGCGGCGCCACGCCGACGGCCGCGATCAGGCGCGCCGGCCGGCGCTGGCGCAGGGTGTCCAGCGCAGCGAGCACGGTGGCACCGGTGGCGACGCCGTCGTCCACCACCACCACGATGCGCCCGGCCACATCGACCCGCGGCGTAGCGTACTGCGCCCGCCGGCGGGCCAGAACCTCGCCCTGGCGCGCCGCCTCGGCAGCCACGTAGGCGGCATCCACGTAGGCCTGCGTGTCCGGGTTCAAGCTCACATGGCCGGCCTCGTCGACGGCGCCGATGGCGTATTCGGGATTGCCCGGAGCGCCCAGCTTGCGCACCAGCACCACGTCCAGATCGCCATCCAGGGCCTGCGCCAGGATCACCCCCATCGGCACGGCCCCGCGCGGCACCGCCAGAATCACCGGGTGGCTGCCGCGCAAATAAGCCAGGCGACCGGCCAACTGCCGGGCGGCATCCGCACGATCGTCGAACATGAGCACCTCCGGGCGGTTGCGGCCCCCGCAGTGTCCCAGCACCGCCGCCGCGTACAGGGGCCATGTTCTGCCCGGCGACCGACGCCGCAATGACCCCGATCAGGCGCCCGTCGTTTGCCGAGCACGCCGCGTTGGCGGCTTTTCCGGGTGGCATCCCGGCGCATGGCCGCGCGCCTTCGAGCAACACGCCCGCCGAACGGGCGAGAATGGGCCATGTCGTCGCAGACCCCGCCCCCGCCGCCACCCGCCGACCCGCCTCGGGGCTGGCCCATGGCGCGGGCGCTGCGGCACCGCAACTTTCGCCTGTTCTTCTTCGGCCAACTGCTGTCGCTGCCGGGCACGTGGATTCAGGCCGTCGCCCAGTCCTGGCTGATCTACCGGCTGACCGACTCGGCCGCCCTGCTCGGCCTGGCCGGCTTTGCGAGCCAGTTCCCGGTGTTCCTGATGGCCCCGCTGGGCGGCGTCCTGGCCGATCGTTTCAGCCGTCACCGGCTGCTGATCGGCACCCAGCTTGCCAGCGCGATTCTGGCGCTGGTGCTTGCCGCGCTGACGCTCAGCGGCGCGGTCCAGGTGTGGCAGGTGTTCGGGCTTGCGACCTTGCTGGGCGTTGTCAACGGCTTTGATTTGCCGGCTCGCCAGGCGTTCACGGTGCAGCTGGTCGGGCGCGCGGATCTGCCCAACGCCATTGCCCTGAACTCGTCGGCCTTCAACGCGGCGCGGCTGATCGGCCCGGCCGTGGCCGGTGTTCTGGTAGCCGCTGCCGGCGAGGGCTGGTGCTTCCTGCTCAACGGGATGAGCTTTGCGACCGTGCTGGTGGCCCTGCTGGCAATGCGCCTGGAGCCGGTCGGTCGCACCGTGCAGACCGGTTCGATGCTCGCGCAGATTCTCGACGGGGTCAGGTATGTGCGCGGGCACCTGCCGATCCGCAGCCTGTTGCTGCTGCTGGGCATGGTGAGCCTGGCCGGGATGCCGTATGCGGTGCTGATGCCGGTGTTTGCGCAGCGCATCCTGGGCGGCGGGGCGCAGAGCCTGGGGATTCTCATGAGCTGCGCGGGGGGTGGCGCGCTGGTCGGGGCGCTGCTGCTGGCGGCACGGCGCAGCCACGGCGGCCTGGGCGGCTGGGTGCCATGGGCGGCGTTCGGCTTCGGTCTGGGGCTGATCGCCTTTTCGCAATCGCGCAGCTTCTGGCTGTCGGCGGCGCTGCTGGTACCCACCGGCTTTGCGATGATGGTGCAAATGGCCGCTTCCAACACGCTGCTGCAGATGATGGTTCCCGACGCCCTGCGCGGGCGGGTCATGTCGCTCTATTCGATGATGTTCATGGGCATGGCGCCGATCGGCGCGCTGCTGGCCGGCGGCGCCGCGGATGTGATCGGCGCGCCCATGACGGTCGCCGCCGGCGGCGCGCTGTGCATCCTGGCGGCGTTCTGGTTTCGGCGTCGTCTGCCGAGGATCCGTGGCGCCGCGCGCAGCCTGAACCTCGGCGCGCAGGCGCCCGACGACCGCGAAAGGTCCTGAGCGCTACCAGGGCGCCTGACGCCTGCGCGCTCAGGCGGCCTTGCTGGCGATCGCCAGCAGCTGGCGCAGCTCCGGCACGCAGGAGCCGCAGTTGGTGCCGGCCTTGAGCACGGCGCCGATGGCTTCCGGGGTGCTCAAACCCTGCTCGGCGATGGCCTGGCGCAGGGTGTTGATGCCGACCTGAAAACAGGCGCACACGGTGCGCCCGGCTGTGGCGCCGCCCTGCCCCGGCACGCCGGCCAGCAGGTGGCGGCGCTCATCCGCGGCCAGTTCGCCGCCAAAGCGCGATACCAGCCAGTCGCCGGCCAGCCAGTCCAGATCCTGCCCGCTGAACAGGGCCAGCATCAGCCGGCCCTCGTGCAGGGCCGCGGCGCGGTAGGCGCCGGCGCTGTCGTGGTATTCGAGCCACTGCCAGGCCGCATCGACGCCCGGCAGCGCGCGCAGCCAGGCGGCGCGATCGGCCGGCGCGCTGACGGCGGCCAGTTCGTGTCGCCAGCAGTCGGCGGCGCGGGCGCTCGCCCAGTAGTCGACGCCGCTCGGCGTCAACGCCGAGCGGGTCAGCAGCAGCGCCCGCCACGGCAGGGACGCCGCCTGCACGCGCACCGGCGTGTGCTTGAACTCCGGCTGGCCGGAGATCGGGTCCAGATGGGCGCCGACCAGCGCGTCGGCCGGGCCGGTGCTGGCAAAGCTGCGGCTCCAGTGCATCGGCAGGAACACGCTGCCGGGGCGCTGACCCGGATCGACCGCGGCGCGCACCAGGCATTGCCCGTGGCGGCTCGTGACGCGGGCAAAGCCGCCCGCCGCGATGCTCAGCCGGGCGGCGTCGTCCGGGTGCAGGTCCAGCCGCGGCTCCGGCGAATGGGCCGACAGCCGCGCCGATTTGCCGGTGCGGGTCAGCGTGTGCCAGTGGTCGCGCACGCGCCCGGTGTTCAGCAGCAGCGGGTAGTCGGCGTCGGGCTGGTCGACCGCGGCGCGCCCGGTCACGGCCACCATGCGCGCGCGCCGGTTGGCGGTGAAAAACCGCCCATCGCCGAGCAGGCGCGGCGTGCCGGCCGGCGCGCCGGCGCTCACCGGCCACTGCACGGGCTCCAGGGCGTCGAAGCCGGCCCGGCCCAGACCGGCCAGGGCGCTGATGTCGAAGTCCCGCCCGGCCCGGCCGGCCAGTGCCGACAGGCGCGCGTACTCGTCGAAGATTTCCGCCTCGTCGGCAAAGTCGAAACCGGCGTGGCCAAGCCGCCTGGCCACTTCGCACAGCGCCCACCAGTCCGCCCGCGCCTGCCCCGGCGGCGCCAGAAAGGCCCGCTGGCGCGACAGGCGCCGCTCGCTGTTGCTCACCGTGCCGCTTTTCTCGCCCCAGGCCAGCGCCGGCAGCAGCACGTGCGCCAGCGCCGTGGTGTCCGTATGGCGCACGCAGTCGCTGACGACCACCAGCTCGCAGCCGGCGAGTGCGGCCCGGAAGCGGTCCGCTTCCGGCAGGCTGACCAGCGGATTGGTGCCCATGATCCACACCGCCCGCACCTGCCCGGCCTCGATGGCGCGAAACAGGTCGACGGCCTTGAGGCCCGGCCGCTCGCCAATCGGCCCGCTGCCCCAGAACTGCGCCACCTGCGCGCGGTGCTCGGCGTTGGCAAGATCGAGATGACAGGCCAGAGCATTGGCCAGACCGCCCACCTCGCGCCCGCCCATGGCGTTCGGCTGGCCAGTGAACGACAGCGGCCCCATGCCGGGCCGGCCGATGCGGCCGGTGGCCAGGTGGCAGTTGATGATGGCGTTGACCTTGTCGGTGCCGGCCGTGGACTGGTTGACGCCCTGCGAGTAGACGGTGACGACCCGGTCGGTCGCCGCGAACCAGTGAAACAGCGTCCGCACGTCGGCCGGATCGAGCCCGCAGGCGGCAGCGACCGCCGCCGCATCCGGCGCATCCGCGCGCGCCGCGGCGAGCGTCGCGTCGAAGCCGTCCACGTGGGCCGCCACATAGTCCCGGTCCACGGCGCCGGCGTCGGCCAGCGCCGTGAGCAGGCCGTTGAACAGCGCCACGTCGCTGCCCGGCGCCAACGGCAGGTGCAGGTCGGCGATGTCGCAGGTCGGCGTGCGGCGCGGATCGATCACCACCACGCGCAGGTCAGGGCGCGCCGCCCTGGCCGCCCGAATGCGCTGGTAGAGCACCGGATGGCACCAGGCGGTGTTGCTGCCGACCAGCAGCAGCAGCTCACACTGTTCCAGATCCTCGTAGCAGCCGGGCACGGTGTCGGCACCGAAGGCCCGCTGGTGCCCGGCCACGCTGGAGGCCATGCACAGGCGCGAGTTGGTGTCGATGTTGTTGGCGCCGATGAAGCCCTTCATCAGCTTGTTGGCGACGTAGTAGTCCTCGTTCAGCAACTGGCCGGAGACGTAGAACGCCACCGCCTGCGGCCCGTGCCGGGCGATGACGGAGGCGAAACCGCCCGCCACCGCATCGAGCGCCCGCTCCCACGACACCGCCTGCCCGTGCAACAGCGGCTCCAGCAGGCGCCCGTCCAGGTCCAGCGTCTCGCCCAGCGCCGCGCCCTTGGAGCACAGGCGTCCAAAGTTGGCCGGGTGCTGCGGATCACCGGCGATGGCCGCCCCGCCCTGCCCGTCCGGGCTCGCCAGCACGCCGCAGCCGACCCCGCAGTAGGGGCAGGTGGTGCGTACCGGGCCGTTCACGGGGCCGCGTCCGGCATGGCGATCAACACGCGGTCACCTTCCAGGCGCGCCGCATAGGCCGCCACGCGCACGGCCGGGTCCTCCAGACACTGGCCGTCTACGAGCCGGAAGTGCTGCTTGTACAGCGGCGAGGCCACCACCGGCTGGCCGCCCAGATCGCCGACGATGCCGCGCGCCAGCACGGCGGCCTGGCCGATCGGGTCCCAGTTGTCGAGCGCATAGACCGGCGGGGTCTCGGCCGGCAGGTAGAAGATCGCCACCTGCCGGCCGGCGAGGCGCGCCGCCACGCCGGCGTTGCGGGGCAGGTCCTGCACGGCGCATACGTCGATCCACATCGGTTCCATGCTCGGGTTGCGTTTGAGGGCGGCGGCGTCAGCCATGATCGGCGGCCTCGGTGGCGCGTTCTTCGGCCCGCGCCGGGCGCACCTGCCCGCGCTCGCGCACGAAGTGGATGGTCTCGTCCGGCGCGTCGTCGTTGACGAAGGGCCGGAAGCGGCGCAGCCGCTCGGGATCGTCGAGGGTGGTTTTCCACTCGCACTGATAGGTATTGATGACGTGGCCCATCTGCGCCTCCAGTTCGGCGCCCAGGCCCAGGCGATCGTCGACGATCACCTCGCGCAGGTAGTCGATGCCGCGCTCCAGGTTGTCTAGCCACACCGAGGTGCGCTGCAGGCGGTCGGCGCTCTTGATGTAGAACATCAGGAAACGATCGATGTAGCGGATCAGGGTCGATTTATCGAGCGCGGTGGCGAGCAGCTCGGCGTGGCGCGGCTTCATGCCGCCGTTGCCGCACACGTACAGGTTCCAGCCGTGCTCAGTGGCGATCACGCCGACGTCCTTGCCCTGCGCCTCCGCGCATTCGCGCGTGCAGCCGGACACGCCGAACTTGAGCTTGTGCGGCGAGCGCAGGCCCTTGTAGCGCTCCTCCAGCTCGATCGCCAGGCCCACGCTGTCGTCCACGCCGTAGCGGCACCAGGTGCTGCCGACGCAGGATTTGACCGTGCGCAGCGCCTTGGCGTAGGCGTGGCCGGACTCGAAGCCGGCGTCGACCAGCCGGCGCCAGATGGCCGGCAGCTGCTCCAGGCGCGCGCCGAAAAGATCGATGCGCTGGCCGCCGGTGATCTTGGTGTAGAGGTCGAATTCCTTGGCCACCGCGCCCAGCACGATCAGCTTGTCGGGCGTGATCTCGCCGCCCGGCACGCGCGGCACCACCGAGTAGGTGCCGTCCTTCTGGATGTTGCCCAGGAAGCGGTCGTTGCTGTCCTGCAGGCCCTCGTGGGCGGGCGCCAGCACGTAGTCGTTCCAGCAGGCGGCCAGGATGGAGGCCACCGCCGGCTTGCAGATGTCGCAGCCGCGGCCGCGGCCGTGTTTTGCGAGCAGTTCGTCGAAGGTCTCGATCCGCCCCACGCGCACCAGCTGGTACAGGTCCTGACGCGTGTACGCAAAGTGCTCGCACAGGTCCGTGTTGACTTCCAGGCCGCGCTTTTTGAGCTCCACTTCCAGCAGCGACTTGACCAGCGGCACACAGCCGCCGCAGCCGGTGCCGGCCTTGGTGCAGCTCTTGAGGTCGCCCAGCGTGGTGCAGCCGCCGTCGATGGCGGCCACCAGGGCGCCCTTGCTGACGTCGTGGCACGAGCAGATCTGCGCCGTGGCCGGCAGCTTGTCCGGGCCAAGCGCCGGTTTGCCGCCGGCGCTGTCGGGCAGGATCAGCGCCTGCGGCTGCGCCGGCAGCTCGATGGCGTTCAGGCAGTACTGCAGCAGGCTGCCGTAGTCGGCCGCGTCGCCGACCAGCACCGCGCCCAGCAGGCGCTTCCCGTCGCCGTCGACCACGATCTTCTTGTATACGCCGGCCAGGTCGTCCTGGTAGGTGTAGCACAGCGCGCCGGGCGTTCTGGCGTGGGCGTCGCCGATGCTGCCGACGTCCACGCCCAGCAACTTCAGCTTGGTGCTCATGTCGGCGCCGGTGAAGGCGGCCTCGCCGCCGCACAGGTCGGCGCCCGCGGTCTTGGCCATCTGGTAGCCGGGCGCCACCAGGCCGAAGATGCGCCCGCTCCACAACGCGCACTCGCCGATGGCGTAGATGTCCGGATCGGTGGTGCGGCACTGGTCGTCGACCACGATGCCGCCGCGCTCGCCGACTTCGAGCCCGCAGGCCCGCGCCAGCTCGTCGCGCGGGCGGATGCCGGCCGAGAACACGATCAGGTCCGTTTCCAGATGCTCGCCGTCGGTGAACTGCATGCGGTGGCGGCAGGTCTCCCCGTCCACGATTTCGCGCGTGTTGCGCCCGGTGTGGACCTTGACGCCGAGCGCCTCGATCTTGCGCCGCAGCAGCCCGCCGCCGCCGGCGTCCAGCTGCACCGCCATCAGCTGCGGGGCGAACTCGACCACGTGCGCTTCGAGGCCCAAGGCCTTCAGCGCATTGGCAGCTTCGAGGCCCAGCAGCCCGCCGCCGACCACCACGCCGACGCGGGCGCCCTGCGCCGCGGTGCGGATGGCATCCAGGTCATCCAGCGTGCGGTACACGAAGCAGCCCGGCCGCTCGCGCCCCGGCACCGGCGGCACGAACGGGTACGAGCCGCTGGCGATCACCAGCTTGTCGTAGGGCAATTCCTCGCCGGCCGCGGTGGTCACCGTTCTGGCCGCCCGGTCGATGGCCGTGACCGGCGTGGCCGTGCGCAGGCGAAAGCCATGCCGGGCGTAGAAATCCGGCGTGGTCAGGGCCAGCTCGTCGGCGGTTTTCTCGCCGAAGTACTCGGACAGGTGCACGCGGTCGTAGGCCGGGCGGGCTTCCTCGCCGCACACGGTGAGCTCGAATCGATCGGCGGCCGTCTCGGCCAGGGTATCGACCAGATGCTGGCCGACCATGCCGTTGCCGATCACAACCAGTCGTGTCCTTTGCATGAGCTTGTCCTCGCAGGCAGATGGGGAAACGCCGGCCGCCAGCCGCGGCTCGGCCAGCGCCCGACCGAACAGCAGCACCTCGCGGGCGGCCGAAATGTCGGTGCGGGAAGCGATGAGGTGCTGAAACCAGGGGCCGTCCGACGCGTCGCCGACCAGCACCGCCCCGACCACCCGCGGGCCGGCCAGCAGCAGGCGCCGGTACACGCCGGCCGCCGGGTCGCGCAGCACCAGATCGTCGGCGTCGGGCGCGTCGAACTCGCCGCTGCTGAACAGGTCGATGCCGCTGACCTTCAGCTGCGTGGACACCACCGAGCCGCCGTAGAGCGCGCTGTCGTCGCCGGCCCTGCGCCGCGCCCACACGGCCGCCTGCTCGTGGACCGGCGCCACCACGCCGTAGGTGACGCCGCGGTGCTCGGCGCACTCGCCGATGGCATCGATGTGCGGATCGGAGGTGGCCAGCGTGTCGTCGACCAGCACGCCGCGGTTGCAGGCCAGGCCGGCCTCGCGGGCCAGTTCGGCGCGCGGGCTGATGCCGACCGCGAACACCACCAGCCGGGCCGGCAGGTCGAAGCCGTCGGCCAGCCGGACGGCTTCGACGTGCTGCTCGCCCAGCAGCGCCTCGGCGCGGGCGTTCAGTTCGAAGCGGATGCCGCGGGCTTCGAGCTGCGTTTGCAGGATGGCGGCGGCGACCGGGTCGAGCTGGCGGTTCAGCAGATGGCCGGCCGCATGCAGCACCGTGACGGCCATGCCCTGCCCGGCCAGCCCGGCGGCGGTTTCCAGGCCCAGCAGCCCGCCGCCGACCACCACCGCCTGGCCGCCGGCCGCGCAGGCATCCTGCAGGCGCTGCAGGTGGCTCAGGGTGCGAAAGGCGATCACGCCCGGCAGGCCGCTGCCCGGCAGCGGCGGGCGCGTGGCACGGGCACCGGTAGCCAGCAGCAGGCGGTCGTAGGCGAGCGATTCGCCGTCCGCCAGCTGCACGCGGCGCGCCTGCGGCTCGATGCCGGCGACGTGCCGGCCGGTCAACAGGCGCACGCCGTGCGCCTGCGGGTCGATCTTGGGCTGCAAGGGCAGCTGCCCGGCGGCTACCTCGCCCGCCAGCACGGCCGACAGCAGCACGCGGTTGTAGGCCGGCACCGGTTCGGCGCCGAGCACGGTGATGCGGTAAGCGTGCGGCGCACGGGCCAGCAGCTCGTCCACGGCGCGGTTGGCGGCCATGCCGTTGCCGATCACGATCAGATGGGGGCGTTCGTCCATGAAGGTCGGCTCAAGCGCGCAACACCGCCCTGGCGCAAACCAGGGTCCAGTTCGGCTCACCGCCTTTGGCGAACACGGGCCGCCCCGTCGTTGGGGCGGTTTCGAATCAGTTTGTGAAGAAATGCAGCCTCAGACCAAGCTGCACCGCCGATTCGGACTACGTCAAATCAATATGCAAGCTTCGCGCCAATGTCTGCGGGGTCGAACACCGCTCCGTCGATGAACCGGTCGGGGCCGAGCGTGACCGTGGCGCTGCCCTCACCGAGTTTCCAGGCGCCTCGATGGCCGCCCTCGGCCTTCATGTCCGCGGCCGGCAGCGCCGCGCCCAGACGGGCCGCGGCCAGCCGGTAGATGTCCGGCCGGTAGACAGCATGGGCCGCGGCCAGCAGGTCGGCATCGGCCGGCAGCTGTCCCCAGCGCACCATCTGCTGCAGCATCCACAGCGCGTGCGAGCGCCAGGGGAAGTTGGCGGCATAGCGGTAGAAGACGTGAAAGTCCGCCAGTTCGCGCTGCGCGCCGCGCGGATCGAGCCGCAGGTGGCCGGTGAGCGAGGCCGCAATCACCTCCACCGGCAGGTTCAGGTAAGTCTCGCCGGCCAGCAGCTGCGCGGCCTGCAGGCGATGTTCCGGGCGCTCGTCGAGCCAGCGGGCGGCCTCGACGATGGCGCCGATCAGCGCCAAATGGGTGGCCGGGTAGCGCTGCGCCCAGGCGGCGCCCACGGCCAGCACTTTTTCCGGCGCGTTGTTCCACACGTCGTGCCCGGCGGCGACGATGCAGCCAACGCCCTCGTGCACCGCCAGCGTGTTCCAGGGCTCGCCGACGCAGTAACCGTAGATGTCGCCCTGCTTCAGGCGCTGCACCATCTGCGGCGGCGGCACCACGATCAGGCGCAGGTCGCGGTCCGGGTCGATGCCGGCCGCGGCCAGCCAGTAACGCAGCAGATAGGTGTGGTTGGAAGTCGGGTACACGGTCGCGAAGGTCAGCGGATCGGCGCCTGCCGCGCGGCGCCGGGCGATGACGCTGGCCAGGGCCTGCGCGGTGACCGGCTGACCGTCCGCCGCCGCCTGCATGTCCCGGTACAGGTTGTCGGCCACGGTGATGGCGTTGCCGCCCAGACCCAGACTGAGTGCCGTCACCAGCCGCTGCGGCACGCCTTCCACACCGAGTGAACAGGCCAGGGCCATCGGCGCCAGCAGGTGTGCGCCGTCCAAATGACCGACGCTGAGCTTGTCGCGCAGCGTGGCCCAGGAGGGTTGCCGCGACAGGCTCACATCCAGGCCATAGCGCGCGAAGTGACCGTTCTCGAGCGCCACCACCAGCGGCGCGGCGTCGGTGAGCGGGATGTAGCCCAGGCGCAGTCGGGGCAGTTCCGGAGTGGGCAGGTTGGAACTCATTTGAACAACTCGGCGGTGTCGATCACGCCCTGGGCGATGTCGGCGATGGTCTTGTTCTGGTCCATGGCCAGCTTGCGCAGGGCGTGGTAGGCCTCGCTTTCGCTACGCCGGCCGCGCTCCATGAGGATGCCCTTGGCGCGATCGATGAGCTTTCGCTGCGCCAGACTGGTGCGCGCCTCGGCCAGTTCGCGCTGAAGCGATGCGTACTGGCGAAAACGGGCGACGGCCACCTCCACCACCGAGCGCACCCGGCCCGGACTGAGCCCGTCGACCACGTAGGCGCTGACGCCGGCCTCGATGGCCTCGCGAATGGCGTCGCTGTCGGACGAGGTGGCGAACATCACCACCGGATGCGGGTTGTCGCGCGACAGGCAGCGCATGTTCTCCAGGATGTCCCGGTCCGGCGATTCCAGGTCGATGATCACCACGTCCGGCGTGCAGCCGGCCACGGCCCGCAACAGCCCGTCGGCCGTGCCCAGCTCGGCCACCACCGCAAGGCCGGCGCCGTGCAGGGCCCCAGCCACCAGCGCGCGGCGTTCGAGGTCGTCGTCGACCAGCATCACGCGCAGTGGGGCAGCATTCATCCGGGCCAGGCGATGTCGGGGGGGTGTGCAGATCGTGTTAGCAGCGGCCGTGCCAGGCACGACTGGGCGGGCCTCGCGCCGGTATCAATCAACCCGTGGCGGTCAATAGGTATCCATCGGGTCCACGTCCAGCGACCAGCGTACCTGCCGCGCCGCCGGCAGCTGCGCCAGCGCCGGCAGCCAGCGGCGCAGCAGCGCGTGCAGCGGCGCCCGCCGACGCGCCTGCAACAGGAGCTGCGCGCGGTAACGCCCGGCGCGCTTGGGCATCGGCGCCGGCACCGGACCCAGCAGCTCGACCCCGGCGTGGCCCAGTTCCGCCGCCAGCGACAGCGTCTCGCCCAGGAACCACAGCGCGTCCTCATGCCGCGTCGATTCGGCCCGCAGCAGGGCCAGGTGGCTGGACGGCGGCCAGCCGGCGGCCTCGCGCTCGGCCAGCAGCTCGCCGGCAAACGTGCCGTAGCCGCCGTGCAGCAGCGCGCGCAGCACCGGATGCTGCGGCTGGTGGGTCTGGATCAGCACGCGGCCGGGCTGATCACCGCGCCCGCAGCGGCCGGAGACCTGATGGATGGTCTGCGCCAGGCGCTCGGTGGCCCGAAAGTCGGCCGCGAACAGGCCCTGGTCGGCATCGAGAATGCCGACCAGGGTCACGGCCGGAAAGTGATGACCCTTGGCCAGCATCTGTGTGCCGACCAGGATGTCGGCACGGCCGTCGCGCGCGGCAGCCAGGTGCGCGTCGAGCGCCCCGCGCCGGCGCGTGCTGTCGCGGTCCACGCGCAGCACCGCGTGGTCCGGGAACAGCGCCGCGATGTCGGTCTCGATGCGCTCGGTGCCGGCGCCCAGCGGCAGCAGATCGTGCGCGCCGCAGCTCTCGCAGCGGGTCGGCGGCGGCCGCTCGCGCCCGCAGTGGTGGCACACCAGCAGGCGGCGCCCGCGATGCAGGGTGTAGTGCGCATCGCAGCGGTCGCACTTGGGCACCCAGCCGCAGGCATGGCACAGCAGCACCGGCGCATAGCCGCGGCGGTTCAGGAACAGCATCACCTGCCGGCCGGCAGCCAGTTCCTCGCGCACCGCGCCGGCCAGCGCGGGCGACACCAGGCCGGCCATGCGCTGGTGGCGCACGTCCAGCAGTTCAAGCTGCGGCAGGCGGGCGCTGCCGGCCCGCTCGCGCAGATGCAGCGTCCGGTACTGGCCGCTCCTGCCGTGGGCCAGGCTCTCCAGGCACGGCGTGGCGCTGCCCAGCAGCACCGGCACGTCCTCGATGCGCGCGCGCAGCACCGCCATGTCGCGGGCGTGGTAGCGAAAGCCGTCCTGCTGCTTGTAGGAGCCGTCGTGTTCCTCGTCGACCACGATCAGGCCCGGGCGGGCCAGCGGCGCGAACACCGCCGAGCGGGTGCCGATCAGCACGCCGGCCTGGCCGCTGCGGGCCGCCAGCCAGGCGGCCAGGCGCTCGCTGTCGGAAAGGCCCGAGTGCAGCACTGCCACGGTGGCGCCAAAGCGCGCCCGAAAGCGCGCCTCGGTCTGTGGCGTGAGGCTGATTTCCGGCACCAGCACCAGCGCCTGGCGACCGGCCGCCAGCACCCGCTCGATGGCGGCGAGATAAACCTCGGTCTTGCCACTGCCGGTGACGCCATCCAGCAGAAAGGCGCCAAAGCCGGCGCTGGCGGCCACCGCATCGACCGCCGCGCGCTGCGCCGTGGTGAGCGCGTGGCCGTGCTCGGGTGTCCAGTCGGCGGCGGCATCGGCGCCGACCGGCGCGCGCGCGATCCAGCCCTTGCTCGCCAGCGTCCGGGCAGCGACGCGCCAGTTCGGCAGCGCGGCGTCGAGCTGCGGTTCTGCAAGCGGACCCTGCGCCAGGGCACCGAGCAGGGCCGCCTGGCGGGGCGCCCGGGAGAGGCTCTGCGGCTGCGGCGCCGTGTCAGTCAGCACCCATTGCCAGACCTGCGCCTGCTGCGCCGGCCGGCCGGCCCGCAGCAGGCCCGGCAGGGTACCGACCAGCACTTCGCCGGGCGGCGCGTGGTAGTAGTCGGCGGCCCGGCGCAGCAGTTCCAGCACGCTGGCCGGCAGCAGCGGCTCGACATCCAGCGGCTCATGGATGTGCCGCAACTGTGCCTCGGCCACCTCGGCGTGGCGGGCATGCGCGACCACCAGACCGACCTGGCTGCGCCGCCCGAACGGCACCCGCACGCGGCAGCCGACCGCCGGCGGCGGCGCATTGAACAAGGGCAGGTAATCGAACAGGTGCCGCAGCGGCGCGTCGATGGCGACCTTCAGGATCAGCCGCGGCATCGGGCTCGCTCAGGCGTGATACGGCGCGCTCAGCTCGTGGACGGCATCCACCAGCACCGCCACGTGCTCCGGATCGGTCTGCTGCAGCACGCCGTGACCCAGGTTGAACACATGCCCGGCGCCGGGGCCGTAACTTTGCAGAATGCGGGCCACCTCGGCGCGGATGCGTTCCGGCGGACCGAACAGCGCGATCGGGTCCAGATTGCCCTGCAGCGCGACCCGGCCGCCGGTCAGGGCGCGCACCTCGCCGAGTTCCTGCGTCCAGTCGACGCCCAGCGCCGCGCAGCCGATCTGCGCCTGTTCGGCCAGCCAGCGGCCGGCACCCTTGGTGAACACGATCAGCGGCAGCGCGCGCGTCGCCGGCCGGGCATTGAGCCGTTCGGTCACGCGCGCCTGGTAGGCCAGCGAGAACTCGCGGTAGCCGGGCGTGCTCAGCACACCGCCCCAGGTATCGAACAACATCAACGCCTGCGCGCCGGCCGCCGCCTGGGCCTCCAGATAGTCGGCAACGGCCTCGGCCAGCAGCGCCAGCAGCCGGTGCAGGGCGGCCGGATCCGTGTAGGACAGGCCCTTGATCAGCCGAAAGTCGTCGCTGCCGCCGCCCTCGACCATGTAGCAGGCGAGCGTCCACGGGCTGCCGGCAAAGCCGATCAGCGGCACCCGGCCGGCCAGCTCGCGGCGCAGCAGGCGCACGGTGTCGAACACGTAGGGCAGCGCGCGTTCGACGTCCGGCGGGCGCAGCGCGTCGATATCGGCAGCACTTCGCAGCGGCCGCTCGAAGCGCGGCCCCTCGCCTTCCACGAAATGCAGGCCAAGACCCAGCGCGTCGGGGATGGTCAGGATGTCCGAGAACAGGATGGCGGCATCCAGATCGAAGCGCGCCAGTGGCTGCAGCGTGACCTCGGCGGCCAGTTCCGGACTGCGCATCAGGTTCAGGAAACTGCCGGCCCGCGCGCGCGTGGCGCGGTACTCGGGCAGGTAGCGCCCGGCCTGGCGCATGATCCACACCGGCGTGCGGTCCACCGGCTCGCGGCGCAGGGCGCGCAGCAGGCGGTCGTTGCGCAGCGGCGGGCTGCCCACCGCCTAGACGCCGAGGTACTGCAGGATGCCCTCGGCGGCCTGGCGGCCGTCGTAAACCGCCGTCACCACCAGATCGGCCCCGCGCACCATGTCGCCACCGGCGAACACTTTCGGATTGGCGGTCTGATATGCGATCGGCGCCTTGGCCGGCGCATGCACGCGGCCGCCGTTGTCGGTGGCGATGCCGAACTGGTCGAACCAGGCCGGCGGGTTCGGCCGAAAGCCGAAGGCGATGATCACGGCGTCGGCCGGGATCACCTCCTCGCTGCCGGGGATGGGCTGCGGCTGGCGCCGGCCCTTGGCGTCCGGCGGGCCAAGCTCCGTGGTGACCATCTTCACGCCGCAGGCGCGCCCGTCCGCACCGGCCAGGATTTCCAGCGGCTGGCGGTTCCACAGGAACTGCACGCCCTCGTCCTTGGCATTGCCGACCTCGTTGCGCGAGCCGGGCATGTTGCGCTCGTCGCGCCGGTAGGCACACACGACCTGTGCCGCGCCCTGGCGGATGGCGGTGCGGTTGCAGTCCATGGCGGTGTCGCCGCCGCCCAGCACCACCACGCGCTTGCCGGCCAGGTCGACGAAATCGGCCGGATCGCGCTCGAAGCCGAGCTGACGATTGGCGTTGGCGACCAGGTACGGCAGCGCTGCGGTGACGCCCGGCAGGTCCTCCCCCGGGAATTCGCCCCGCACGAAAGTGTAGGTGCCCATGCCCAGGAACACGGCGTCGTAGTCCTCCAGCAGGCTGGCGAACTCGATGTCGCGGCCGATCTCGACACCCAGGCGGAACTCGATGCCCATGCCCTCGAAAATGGCCCGCCGGCGCTGCACGACGTGTTTTTCCAGCTTGAAGCCGGGAATGCCAAACGTGAGCAGGCCGCCGATTTCCGGGTAGCGGTCGAACACCACGGCCTGCACGCCGGCTCGGGCCAGGATGTCGGCGCAGCCCAGGCCGGCCGGGCCGGCGCCGACCACGGCCACCTTCTTGCCGGTGGGCACCACCCGCGACAGGTCAGGCTTCCAGCCGAGCTTGAAGGCTTCCTCGGTGATGTATTTCTCGATCGAGCCGATGGTGACCGCGCCCAGGCCGTCATTCATGGTGCAGGCGCCCTCGCACAGGCGGTCCTGCGGGCAGATGCGGCCGCAGATTTCGGGCAGCGTGTTGGTCTGGTTGGACAGCTCGGCGGCTTCCAGAATCTTGCCGTCCTGGATCAGCTTCAGCCAGTCCGGGATGAAGTTGTGCACCGGGCACTGCCACTCGCAGTACGGGTTGCCGCAGTCCACGCAGCGGCCGGCCTGGCGGGCGGCGGCGGCCGGATCGAAGGGCACGTAAATCTCGTTGAAATGCTTGATGCGCTGCTGCGCCGGCTGCTTTTCGAGCTGGCGCGGCACATCCAGGAACTGCAGCGGATTCTTGCGGGGCTTGGGGGCGGCAGCCATGAGTCGGTATTCGCTTGACATCGGGGCGGGGGGCGACGACGGCGCGGCCGCTCAGCGCGGCGCGCGCACGGCGTCGAGCAGGCCGGCCAGCTCGCTGGCCTGAGGCTTGATCAGCCAAAATTTGCCGCGCAGGTCCGGCAGGTTATCGAGAATGTGGCGACCCCAGTCGCTCTGCGTCTCCTCGGCGAACTCGCGCAGCAGCCCGCGCAGGAAACCGACGCAAATGGCCGTGTCCTCGGTGTTGATGCGGTGCAGTTCCACCAGCTCCGGGTTGTAGCGCTCCGGCAGGCGGTTGTCCGGGTCGTACACGAAGGCCATGCCGCCGGTCATGCCGGCGCCAAAGTTGACCCCGGTCGGGCCCAGTACTGCCACCACGCCACCGGTCATGTACTCGCAAGCGTGATCACCCACGCCTTCGACCACCGCAATGGCGCCCGAGTTGCGCACCGCGAAGCGCTCGCCGGCCTGACCGGCGGCCAGCAGCTTGCCGCCGGTGGCGCCGTACAGGCAGGTGTTGCCGATGATCGGCGTCAGGTGCGACTGCAGGCGGCTGGCACGCGGCAGGCTGAGGACGATCTTGCCGCCGGCCATGCCCTTGCCGACGTAGTCGTTGGCATCGCCCTCCAGCAGCAGGTTCAGGCCACCGGCATTCCATACGCCCAGGCTCTGCCCGGCATGGCCGCGCAGGCGCAGCGTAATCGGCGCGTGCTCCATGCCGTGGTTGCCCCAGCGACGCGCGATCTCGCCCGACAGCCGGGCACCGATCGAGCGGTGCGTGTTGCGGATGTCGTAATGGAAGATGCCGCCGCGGGCGTGCTCGATGGCATCCAGCGTATCGGCCACCATCTGTTCGGCCAGCTCGCCCTTGTCGTAGGGCTCGTTGCAGGCAGCGGTACAGAACTGCTTGCCGGCCACGGCCAGACCGTTGCCGGTCAGCAGGGGCTTCAGGTCCAGATGCTGCTGCTTGGCGGTACTGCCGGCGCGCGGCTGCAGCAGATCGGTGCGGCCGATCAGGTCTTCCAGGCTGCGCAGGCCCAGCGCCGCCAGCAGCTCGCGCGTTTCCTGCGCCACGAAACGCAGGTAGTTCTCGACCATTTCCGGCAGGCCGACGAAGTGCTTGGCGCGCAGTTCTTCGTTCTGGGTGGCGATGCCGGTGGCGCAGTTGTTCAGGTGGCAGATGCGCAGGTACTTGCAGCCCAGCGCGATCATCGGCGCGGTGCCGAAACCGAAGCTCTCGGCACCCAGCATGGCCGCCTTGATGACGTCGAGGCCGGTCTTGAGGCCGCCGTCGGCCTGCACGCGCACCTTCTCGCGCAGCTTGTTGGCCAGCAGCGCCTGGTGGGTTTCCGCCAGGCCGATCTCGAACGGGATGCCGGCGTACTTGACGGAGGTCAGCGGGCTGGCGCCGGTGCCGCCGTCGTAGCCGGAGATGGTGATCAGGTCCGCGTAGGCCTTGGCAACCCCGGCCGCGACCGTGCCGACACCGGCCTGCGCCACCAGCTTGACCGACACCAGCGCCTGCGGGTTGACCTGCTTCAGGTCGAAGATCAGCTGCGCCAGGTCCTCGATCGAATAGATGTCGTGATGCGGCGGCGGCGAGATCAGCGGCACGCCGGGCATGGTGCAGCGCAGGCGGGCGATCAGCTCGTCCACCTTGTTGGCCGGCAACTGGCCGCCTTCGCCGGGCTTCGCGCCCTGCGCGATCTTGATCTGCAGCACCTCGGCGTTGACGAGGTAATGCGGCGTCACGCCAAAGCGCCCGGAGGCCACCTGCTTGATCTTGGAGGTGCGCTCGGTGCCGAAGCGGGCCGGATCCTCGCCGCCTTCGCCGGAGTTCGAGCGCCCGCCGAGGCGGTTCATGGCGATCGCCAGCGCTTCGTGCGCCTCCGGCCCCAAGGCGCCCAGCGACATGCCGGCACAGTCGAAGCGGGCCGTGATGGCCTCGATCGGCTCCACCTGATCGATTGGTATGGGCTCGCCGGGGCACAGGTCGAGCAGGTCGCGCAGCGTCGCCACCGGGCGCTCGTTGACCAGTCGCGCGAAGGTCTTGTAATCCGCGTAATCGCCGGTGCGGGCGCAGGTGATCAGCGCGGTGACCACATCCGGGTTGAAGGCGTGGTACTCGCCGCCGTGGACATAGTTGAGCAAGCCGCCCTGAAACAGCGGCTTGCGCACGCTGGCGGCGGCATCGGCCAAGGACTGAAGGTCGGCTTCCAGATCATCGAAGGTCGCGCCCTGCAGGCGGCTGACCACGCCCTCGAAGCACAGGCTGATGACCTCGTCGTGCAGGCCGATGGCCTCGAACAGCTGCGCACCGCGGTAGCTGGGCAGGATCGAGATGCCCATCTTGGACATGATCTTGAGCAGGCCCTTGTTGATGCCGGCCACAAAACTGGCGCAGCCGCGCTCGGCGCCGTCCACGCCCAACATGTCCGCGATGCTGGCGTAGGCCAGGTACGGATAGATCGCCGTCGCACCCAGGCCCAGCAGCACCGCGAAGTGATGCGGATCGCGCACGGTGGCGGTCTCGATCACCAGGTTGGCATCCGAGCGCAGCTCAAGCCGCGTCAGGTGGTGGTGCACGGCGCCGGTGGCCATCGCCGCCGGCACCGGCAGGCGCTGGGGTGAGGCCGCGCGGTCGCTGAGCACGATGATGACCTTGCCATCGCGCACGGCCGCCTCGGCCTCGGCGCAGATGCGCTCGATGGCCATTTTCAGGCCCGTATGGCCAGACTGCGGACGCGGGTAGGACAGGTCGATCACCACGTTCGGGTAATCCGCATCGGCCACCGCCAGCAGCCGCTCGAAAGCGTCGCGGCTGAGCACCGGACTGGCCGTGACCAGGCGCCGGGCGTGATCCGGGGTTTCCTCGAACACGTTGTGGTTGCGCCCGAAGCCGGTGCTCAGGGACATCACGATCGTCTCGCGCAGCGGGTCGATCGGCGGATTCGTGACCTGCGCAAAGGACTGGCGGAAATAGTCGTAAATGGCGCGCGGCTGCTCGGACAGCACGGCCATCGGCGCGTCGTCGCCCATAGAGCCGACCGCTTCCTGGCCGTCCACGGCCAGCACGCGCAAAACCCGCTCCCGCTCCTCGTAGCTGAGGCCGAACAGTTTCTGCCGGGCCTTGAGGTCGTCGCCGGTCAGCGCCTCGGCCTGAAAGCCGCCGTTTTCCATATCGTCCAGACGCCGCACGTGCCGCTGCAGCCAACGCCGGTAGGGCTGGCGACGCTTGAGGCGCTCGTCGATGTCGGACGGCAGCAGCAGTTCGCCGGTCTCGGTGTCGGCGGCGATCATCTGGCCGGGCATCAGACGCCCGCTGGCCACCACGTCCTCGGGAGCGTAGTCGCGCACGCCGATCTCGGAGGCCAGCGTGATGATCCGGTCACGCGTCACCACCCAGCGCGCCGGGCGCAGGCCGTTGCGGTCCATGGTGCAGGCGGCGTAGCGACCGTCGGTCAGCACGATGCCGGCCGGGCCGTCCCACGGCTCCATGATCATGCCGTGGTATTCGTAAAAGGCCCGCAGGTCCGGGTCCATGCCCGGCACGTGCAGCCAGGCCGGCGGGATCATCAGGCGCATGGCACGGAACACGTCCATGCCGCCCGACAGCAGCGCGTCGAGCATGTTGTCCAGGCTCATCGAGTCCGAACCCCAAGTCGACACCAGCGGCAGGACGTCCTCGACGTCCGGAAACAGGGGGCTGGCGAATTTGTGTCCGCGCGCCATGGCCCAGTAGCGGTTGCCCTGCACGGTGTTGATCTCGCCGTTGTGGGCCAGATAACGGAACGGCTGGGCCAGCTGCCAGCGCGGCCAGGTGTTGGTCGAAAAACGCTGGTGGTAGACGCACACCGACGAGGCGAAACGCGGATCGCCCAGGTCCGGGTAGAACTGCGGCAACCGGTCGGGCATCACCAGGCCCTTGTACACGATGACGTGGCAGGACAGGCTGGTGACGTAGAACTCCGGATCGCCCGGTTCGATGCGCTTCTCGGCGCGCCGGCGGGCAAAGTACAGGCGCCGGTTGAAGTCCTCGTCGGTCAGCGTGCGTGGCGCCGTCACGAACACGTGCTCGATGCCCGGCAGCATGGCCAGCGCCTGCTCGCCGCAGGCCTCCGGGTTGACCGGCACCTGGCGCCAGCCGGCGATGCCGAGGCCCTCGCAGGCCAGTTCCGCCGCCAGCACCTGGCGCGCTTCCTGCGCCAGCGCCGGATCACGGTTCAGGAACACCGACCCGACGGCGTAGTTCTCGCCGATGCCCATACCGGCAACCGCTGCCACGGCGCGCAAAAACTGGTCCGGTTTGCGTATCAGCAGCCCGCAGCCGTCACCGGTCTTGCCGTCCGCCGCGATCGCGCCGCGGTGCGTCATGCGCGCCAGCGACTGAATGGCGGTCGTCACCAGCCCGTGCGACGCTTCCCCGTCCATGTGGGCGATCAGGCCGAAACCGCAGTTGTCGCGCTCGAAGCGCTCGCGGTACAGCGTGTCGGAAAGATCGGGTTTGATGCTCACTGAGTTTCCAAAACGTCATCGATAACGGCGTCGGGATGGCGACCGGCGCGCCAGACCGACCGTGGGCCGACCGCGAGCCGACCACCGGGCGGCCGGGGACGAACCGGCGATTTTATCCGTCCACAGCGTGCCCCACAAATGTGCAAACCGTCAGCGCCTGCACCGTGGGGACGGATCGGGCAGGCGCCATTCATCCAAAGCGAGTCCGTGCAACGTCTCGGAACCGCCCATGGCCGGCGTAACTGGCAGAACTGCCGCGGCAACCTGCTAGACTGAATTCGTCTTGCAATTACGTCTTTGCAAAGGCCGTGCCGGCCCGCGGCCGGCCGGATACCTTATCCCGGACTGGCGGTTGCCAGGCCCCCATTTCCAGCCACGAGGAGCCCCCATGACCCACGAACTGCCCCCCTTGCCCTACGCCATCGACGCTCTGGCGCCGCACATCTCGGCTGAAACCCTGGAGTTTCACCACGGCAAGCACCACAAGACCTACGTCGACAACCTGAACAAGCTGATTCCGGGCACCGAATTCGAGAACATGTCCCTGGAAGACATCGTGCGCAAGTCCAGCGGCGGCATCTTCAACAACGCGGCGCAGATCTGGAACCACACCTTCTATTGGAATTGCCTGGCGCCCCAGGGCGGCGGCACCCCCTCCGGCGCGCTTGCCTCGGCCATCGACAAGGCCTTCGGCTCGTTTGACGGTTTCAAGGAGAAATTCAGCCAGACGGCGATCACCACCTTCGGCTCCGGCTGGGGCTGGCTGGTGAAAAATGCCGCCGGCGGCCTGGAACTGGTCTCCACCAGCAATGCCGGCTGCCCGCTGACCGCCGGGCAGACGCCAGTGCTGACCTGCGACGTGTGGGAGCACGCCTACTACATCGACTACCGCAACGCGCGACCGAAGTATGTGGAGTCGTTCTGGAACCTGGTGAACTGGGACTTCGTGGCGCGCAACTTCGGTTGAGGCCAGCGTCACGGTCAGGCACGGGGCGCTGCGGCGCCCCGTGCCTTGTCTGACACCCTAATCGACTCGGACACAGCCTTGCCCCTCCCCAGTCCCCGCCAGTGCTTCGCGCTCGCTGCGGCGGCCTGCGCCGGCCTGCTCGGCTTCGGCTACTACCTGCAGTTCGCGCAGAACCTGGAACCGTGCCCGCTGTGCATCCTGCAGCGGCTGGCCTTCATGGCGCTCGGGCTGACGTTCCTGCTTGGCGCCGTGGTCGGCCCCGGTCGCACCGGCACGCGCATCGCGGCGGGGCTGGGGCTGCTGTTCGCGGCGCTCGGTGCCGGCGTCGCCGGACGCCAGGTGTGGCTGCAATCCCTGCCGGCGGATCAGGTGCCGGCCTGCGGGCCGGGCCTGGATTACATGCTCGGCAACTTTCCGCTCCTGAAGACCCTGTCGATGGTGCTGCGCGGCTCCGGCGAGTGCGCCGAGAACGCCTGGCAGTTCCTGGGGCTTGGCATCGCCGCCTGGGCGCTGGTGTGGTTCGTGATCCTGGGCGCGCTGTCGATTTACCTGCTGCTGCGGCCCGGCCGCCGGGCGGCCTGAGCACGGTTATTTTCAATCGGCGTTGTCGATCGGCAAGCCGCCCTCCTACACTGGCCCGTCACAACAACCAGAGGAGGAGCCTTCATGAAGATCGACTGTTTCACGCACGTCATGCCCAAGCCCTACATCGAGCGCTTCAGCGCGGCGGTAAAGGACTTCTACCTGGGCGACCTGCCGGCCAAGATTCCGGAAATGGTGGACCTGGCGCCGCGCATCGCCATGATGGATCGCCTCGGCATCGACCAGCAGGTGCTGACCATCGCCACGCCACCGATCGAGGAAGTGGTCAGCGACCCCAAACTCGCCGCCGAACTGGCCACGGTGGCCAACGACGCCATTGCCGAGATGGCCGCCAAGCGACCGGATCGCTTCATGGCCGTCGGCACGATTGCCATGAACAACATGGACGCCGCCGTGCGCGAGGCCGAGCGGGCCGTCACCCAGCTCGGCATGAAGGGCATCCTGATCTACAGCAACTGCCAGGGCCGCGCCATCGACGCGCCCGAGTTCATGCCGTTTTATGAACTGATGGCCAAGCTCGACCTGCCGATCTGGCTGCACCCGGCGCGCACGCCGATGCGCCCGGACTACGTGGACGAGGACCGCTCGCAGTACGCCATGTGGCAGATCTTCGGCTGGCCGTTCGAGACCAGCATGGCGATGACGCGGCTGATCTTCGCCGGCGTGCTGGACCGCCACCCGAACCTGAAGATCATCACCCACCACGCCGGGGCGATGATTCCCTACTTCGACAAGCGCATCGAGTACGTGTACCCGCTGTTCGGGGCGCTCGGCCAGATGGGCGACGCGCTGGAGCGCCTGCAAAAACCGCTGATCGAGTACTACCGCATGTTCTACAACGACACCGCCGTCATGGGTTCGGTCGGCGGCATGCACGCGGCGTATGCGTTCTTCGGCGCCGACAAGCTGCTGTTTGGCACCGACACGCCCTTCGATACCCAGGGCGGGGCGCTGTTCACCCGCGAGACGGTGTTCAGCATCGAGGCGCTGGCCATCCCGCCGGCCGAGAAAGCCGCCATCTACGCCGGCAACCTCAAGCGCTTGCTCAAGCTTTAACCACCGCAAGAGCCCGGCAGGCGGCTACCTGCCGGGCCGATCCTCAGGCCGCGATCGGGAACCCGAACACCCGCGCCACGTTCTCGTAGACGATCTTGCGCGTCTGATCGGCCGGGCAGTCGGCGAAGTCGCGCCCCACCTGGCGGCGCGAGAACGGCCATACGCCCTCGGTGTGCGGGTAGTCCGAGCCCCACATGATGTTGTCGATGCCGATGATGTCGCGCGTGCGCACGCCGGCCCGGTCGTCCTCGAAGGTCGCATAGAAATTGCGGTGAAAGTACGTGCTGGGCGTCTCCTCCAGGCGCGGCTTCATCCAGCCCTTGTGGTCGTTCCACCAGTGGTCCATCAGGTCGAGTACGGCCGCGATCCAGCCGATGCCGCCCTCGACCAGCGACCACTTCATGTTCGGGAAGCGCATCGGGGCACCGCCCCAGATGACCAGGTTCAGCGGTTCCGCCAACTGCTGGAACTTGCCGCCGCAGATCAGCGAACCGCTGGCGCCGGGGCCGCGGATGTGCGCCGGAAAGCTCGTTCCGCCCAGGTGAAACGTGGCCACCACACGCATTTCTTCCAGCCGCGCCCACAGCGCATCCCACACCGGCTGGTTGTAAGGCTGGGCGGTGTTGGTGGCCGGCAGCATTACTGCCGCCAGGCCCAGTTTGCCGATGGCCCGTTCGGCCTCGGCGACGGCCCACTCGGTCGGACCCTTGCCGGGCAACATGGCAGCGCCCTTCAGGCGGGTCGGATGCGCCGCGCAGAACTCGGCCAGCCAGTCGTTGTAGGTGCGGCAGACGGCGTATTCGTACTCGGCGTCCGGCGTCTCGCACACGAACAGGCCGACGCCCGGGTAGATCACCTCGCCGCTGACGCCGTCCACGTCCTGGTCCTGCAGGCGGGCGTCCGGATCCCAGCCGCCGGGACGGGTGTCCTCGTAGCGAAAATCGGTGATCTTGGGAATCTCCACGCCGCGCGCCTTGAACTCGATCATCGGCCCTTCGAAGGCCAGCGGGCGGGGCTTGAGGCCGTCGACCATCATGCAGTCGCCAAGCCCTTCGAGGGCTTCGATGCGCGGCGCGCGGTCGCGCCACTTGCTGTCCATGCGCTTGACCCACAGGTCACGCGGCTCCACCACGTGCGAGTCGGCCGACAGCAAGGGACCCTGGTAATTGGTTTCGGACATGACGCGGTTTCTCCTTTGACAAATGCTCGGTGTTAAAAAAGCTTGAAGTGGTCCGGGCGCGGCATGAGCCATGTCTCGCCCCACAGTTGCCCGCCGCCGTCCACGACCAGCGTCTCGCCGGTCACGAACTTGGCCGCCGGGCTTGCCAGGTAGGCGCAGGCCTCGGCCACGTCGTACACGTCGCCCAGCGCCCGCATCGGGTTGGCGTTGTAGAACTCGTTCAGCCGCTCCGCGGGGTACTGCGCGAAGCCGCTGCTCTCGATGGCGCCGGGCGCCACGCAGTTGACGCGGATGCGGTGCGGCGCCCACTCCACCGCCAGCGTGCGCGCCAGGTTCATCACCGCCGCGCGGGCGGCGCTGGAATGTGCGATCGACGGCATGCCGCGGAAGTTGTCGAGCACGATGCTCACCACGTTGCCGGGATGCGCATGCTCGCGCCAGGCGCGCGCCGCCGCCTGCGTCACGTACCAGGTGCCGTTCAGGTTGGTATCCACGACCGCGTTCCAACCGCGCGGGCTCAGGTCCAGCGCCGGCTGCGCGAACTGGCCGCCGGCGTTGTTGATCAGCACGTCCAGCCGCCCGAAGCGCTGCCAGGTGTGTTCGATCAGCGCCTGCACCTGCTCCGGATCGCGGATGGTCATGGCCTGTGCATCGGCATCGGCGCCGAGCCCGCGCAGCAGATGCAGCGCTTCCTGCAGCGGCTCCGGGCGCCGGCCACAGATCATCACCGACGCGCCCAGGCGGGCAAACAGCACGGCAATCGCCTTGCCGATGCCGCTGCCGCCACCGGTGACCAGCACGGCCTGACCGGCAAAAAGATCGTCGCGAAACGCCGTGGGGCGGGTCCGCAGCGCCTCATCGTCAAGGCCAAACGACGTGCGCACGGACAGGTCGTCGAACACGGAGGTCTCCTCAGCGTTGCACCTGGCCATCCGTGGCCGCGCCCGAACTACACGGGCGTTTAGTTATTTTATGCGCGAAAGGTGTCGCTGGTGTCGGAACCGGGTCAGGCCTGCGCGCTGGGCCGTGCCGAAACCGCCGCGTGCCAGCGCGCCAGGTGCGGCCGCCCGCCGATCCGGATGCCGCTGATGCGGCCAAAATCGATGCCGCACAGGGCCGTGATGTCGGCAATCGTGTACCTGTCACCGGCGATGAACGGGCGCCCATCGGCCAATTCTTCATCCAGCCAGTCCAGGCGACGCAGCGCGTGCGCGCGGCACACCTCGCCGTACTCGGGCAGCTGCGGGTGCTTGCCCTTGAAGAACGGGTGGATGTGACGGAACACGTTGGCGATCGGCCAGAACACCTCGAATTCCATGCGCCGGTTCCACATTTCCACCCGCGCCGCATCGAGGCCAGGCTCGCCAAACAGCATGGGTGTTGGCTGGAGATACTCGAAGTAGCGGCAGATTGCGACCGATTCGGTCAAGCAGCTGCCGTCGTCGAGTTCCAGGACCGGCACCTGGGCCAGCGGATTGCGGCGCAGGAACTCGGGCGTCAGGATGCCGCCCTCGCCGATGCTGACGGCGACGAATTCGACCTCCGTGATCCCCTTCTCGGCCAGGAACACCCGCACCCGGCGCGGGTTCGGGGCCACGCGGTCTTCGTAAATCTTCATGTCGTCGCGGCCGGTATCACGAGCACCGCGCAGGGCGCGTGATGCACCACCTTGGCCGATACCGACGGGACGAACACCCGCTCCAGCAAAGAGCGCGGCCGGGTCTCCAGCACGATCAGGTCCACGCCGTGCTCGCGCGCCAGGGCCACGATCCCGTCGCCCGGGTCGTCTACCCGCGCCACCGCCTGGTGCGGCAGGTCGCCGATTTCTTCATCAATGATGGCGCCGAGCGCGCCTTCCAGCCGATCCCGAATCTGGTCCAGACTCTCCAGACGAAAGCCGACCTGACCCATCTGGCCCGGCTCCGGCGACACGTAGGCCAGGATCAGCTGGCTGTCCAGTTCGCGGGTCATCTGAGCGGCCGCGCGCAGGGCGAGCCGTGCCGGCCGGTCCTTCGTTAGCGGGACCATGATCGTTTTCGGCGCCAGTGAGTTGTGCATGGACGCGTCCTCGTGTTGAGTCTGATCAGTCAGCCGGCCATCGAATAACCGCCGCTGACCGACAGCACCTGACCGGTGATGTGTCCGGCCACCCGGTCGGAACCCAGAAACAGTACCGCGTTGGCGATATCCCGCGGCTTGCCGATTTTCTTCAGTGGCAAGGCCTTGGCAACCTTCTCGAGCTGCTCGTCGGTGAACATGGCGCCCCTGTCGGCCCACATGCTGTTGGCGCCAACTTCGCTTTGTTCGTCCGGAATGGTGACGCCCGGACAGACCACATTGCAGCGCACGCCAAAGCGGCCGTTTTCCTTGGCGATCGTCTTCATGAAGCTGTTGATGGCCGCCTTGACGCCGCCGTACACCGCTTCACGTGGCTCGCCCTGGCGACTGGCATCCGAACTGATCGACACGATCGACCCGCCGCCGGATTTGAGCATGCCGTCCAGCGCCGTCCTGGTGCAGTTCAGGACACCGATGTAGTTGATGCGGATGATCTTGTCCCAGAACTCGGGCGTGGTTTCGGTGAAATACATCAGCCGGTCCCAGCCGACCGCATTGACCAGCACCTTGACCGGCCCGTGCGCCGACTCGGCCGCGGCGAACAAACGCTGCGCCTGCGAAAACTCGGTCACGTCGGTCGTCACCGCCTGTGCCTGCCCGCCCAGTGCCCGCGCCTCGCCGGCCACGCGGCCGGCCTGCTCGGCATCGATGTCGCCGATGGTCACCCGCGCCCCCTCGGCGGCGAAACCAAGCGCAATCGCCCGGCCGATGTTTGACGCCGCGCCGGTAACCACGACGCTGGTTTGCGAATAGCCCAAATCCACGTTGCCCCTCCGCTGCTGTTGGCGTTTTTGCAGTGTCGTGCAACGCGTCGGCGACGGCAAGACAAACGTCCAAGGGGGCCTGACTTTCTGAGGAAGCGCCGTTCGCACCGCCGCGGGCCGGGCGGCAGCTGTGGGACTAAAGAGCCCACCGCAGGAAAAAGGGAGTCGGATCGCCCCCAAATACGCCGTTGTCACCGGCCGCAGCGCCGCGCGCACGGGCGGCATGGGCCGTTGCGAGTTCACAAATGCCTGGCCAATGCGCCATCCCGGACATGAGCCGGAGTGAATCCATCAACCCGCCAGCCGGTATCCAGAACAATGGTTCACGCGCGGCGCCGTCGATCACACAACGAGCCTGCAGTGGGTCAGGACCCATGTCAGGACCCATGTAGCGTCAATCTTGCAGAAGGCCGGCTCGAACGATCACCACCGGCCGGTTGGGGCCTCGGGCACCTCGTAGCCATCGAACTAGCCGGTGCCCGGGCCGTCAAAGCATCGCGGGGCCTCTCGCCCGATTGGCCACTCCTGGGCGAACCCTAGTCTTCCACGCCTCATTACCAACGAGCGAAACGCGCATGACGTTTCATGGAGGGGCCAAGGCCTGGCTCAAGTTGCTGCAAGCGGTTTTGCTGTGCGCGTTGGCGGGCGAGCCGGCGGCGCGTGCGCTGGACGCAGCTGCCCTTGAAGACCGCTACGCGGCGTTGCGGGAGCCATTGGCTCACAGTCCGTTCGAACGGCCCCTTCACCTTGAATCATTCGAAGCTGACGGGCAGTTGAGGGGCGAAATCTATGCGCAGATCGAACAACCGTACCGCCTCATAGCACCACCCCTGCGGGACGTGAAGCATTGGTGCGACATCCTGATACTGCACCTGAATGTGAAGGGCTGCCGCGCGTCCTCTGAACCAACCGGCGACAGGTTGAGCTTAAGCATTGGACGCAAGTTCGATCAACCCTTGGCGGACGCGCACCAGATCGATTTTCTTTATGAAGTGATGGCTGTCGAGCCTGATTATCTGGCCATTCAATTGACCGCGCCGGAAGGCCCGTTGGGCACTACCGGGTACCTTATCGCGCTCCAGGCGGCACCAATCGATGCCGAGCGCAGCTTCATTCATCTGTCATACGCATACGAATACGGCACGGCGGCGCGGCTAGCCATGCAAGGCTATCTGGCAACCGCCGGGCGAAATAAGGTGGGCTTCACCATTACCGGGCGCACCGACGACGGGCGTCCCATCCACATCGGTGGCATGCGCGGCGTGGTGGAACGAAACGTGATGCGCTACTACCTGGCGATCGAAGCGTACCTTGGCGCCCTGTCGACGCCACCGGCGCAACGGGCCGAGCAACGCCTGAATGCGTGGTACACCGCTGTCGCGGCTTATCCGGCGCAGCTGCATGAGCTGGAGCGCGCCGACTACTTGAACATGAAACGCAAGGAGATACGACGCCAGCAACAGTCCAACGCTACGGCCACGGAAGACTAACGACATTGGGACGCTGCCGCACGCGACGAGCCGCCTTTCAAGTCGGCCGCATTTCGCGCACGGCCCTTGCCATTGCCCGGAGGAGATGGATGACGCATTCTGCCTTGCGATTCAAAAGAACAATTGGGGCGCTGGCGGTGTTGGCGCCGCGAGCCCATATTCAAAACGCTTGGCATTCCGATTCCGTCGCGCCCACTCGCACTCGGCGCCGGATCAGGGCGGCTGATGTAGCAACAGGACGGGCTATCGCCGTCGTATTGTTTCTGTACGCGGTCGGCGCCTGTGCCACCCTTCCGGACACTACGCACGTAACGGCAGCGCGGCCCGCTGGACAAGTCGAGTTCAAGGGCGCGCGAGGCGCTGTGTCGGCCAGCCGCAGCGATGCAATCCTGGACCGGCTTGAAGGCAAGGATCCTGATTCCGACATATTGGAAAAACATCTTGCGTACGAGCAAGCCGTCAATTCGGAAAACCCGCTGGTTCTGGGCAACAAGGTGCGTCTCTTGGAGAACGGGCCGGCCACTTATGAGGCCATGCTTGACGCCATCCGCGCTGCCAGGGATCACGTCAATCTCGAAACCTACATTTTTTCCGGTGATGAAGTCGGCCACCAGTTCGCGGACGCATTGCTCGAGCGCCAGGCCGCGGGCGTCCAGGTCAATGTCATCTACGACAGTGTCGGCAGTTTGGCGACGCCAAAAGAGTTCTTCGACCGCCTGCGGGCCGGCGGCGTCAATGTGCTCGAATTCAATCCGGTAAACCCGCTGGCCAACGACAACAAAGACTGGCAACTCAACAACCGCGACCATCGTAAATTGTTGTTGATTGACGGTCGGGTCGCTTTCGTTGGTGGAATCAACATCAGCGACACGTATTCCAGCTCTCCGCCTAGTGGAGAAAAGGAGGACGATCCCGGTCAGGACGCCAGTGCCGGCTGGCGCGACACGCATGTCCAGATCGAAGGTCCGGTGGTCGCCGATTTCCAGCGATTGTTCCTCGACACATGGAAGCGGCAAAAAGGCCAGCCGCTGCCGGCCAGGAATTACTTCCCTGCTCTTGCTCCTCAGGGTGACGAAATCGTGCGCGCCGTTGGCAGTACGCCCAACGACCATACCAAAAGCACTATTTATCTGACGTTGATATCCGCAATCAGCCATGCCGAACAGCACGTGCATCTGACAATCGCCTACTTCGCGCCTGACCCGCAGTTGCGAAAGGCGTTGATGGGCGCAGCGCGCCGGGGCGTGGATGTCAAGCTGGTGCTTCCCAGCTACACTGACTCTTCCACCGCTCTACATCTTGGCCGTTCGTACTACACCGAGTTGCTCCGCGCGGGTGTGCAGATTTTCGAGCGGCGAGGTTCGGTTATGCACTCCAAAACGGTCAGTATCGATGGCGTCTGGTCCACTATCGGATCGACCAATCTGGATTGGCGCAGCTTTCTGCACAACGACGAGATCAATGCCATCATTCTGAGCCGTCCATTCGCCCGCGAAATGGAGGCCATGTTTCTCGAAGACCTGGCCGAATCGGACCGCATCACTCTCGATCAATGGAAAAAGCGGCCCCTGCTGGATCGGCTAAAGGAAAAGATGGCCCGCCTGGTCGAATATTGGTTATAACGGGCGGGCAGCAGAAAAACTGGGCAAAAAATAGCCTGCCCGGCTAACGCCGACCAGGCTTTTCTCTTACAGGCTGCCTGAGTCACTCAGACGTTAAAAATATCCATCTGCCGCGGAATGATATCGTTGCAGACCACGATGTACTTCTCGCGGATCTGCAGCGCATCCCCGGCTCGCGCCAGGCGGTAGCGGTAGTGGCCGAAGAACATGTCGGTACGCTGCTCCTCGTGCTTGTAGGTGTTGACCTGAAAGTTGGCGGTGGCGATGACTTCGTCGGCCGTCGCCTCGCGCAGGCGGATGTTGGTTACGAAATGCCGCGTGCGCGGCAGGCGCAGCAGCGACGAGGACAGCCCGGACTCGATTCGCCACACGCGGTCGCCCATGCGCTCGCGGTTGCCGCAGTAGATCAGCGAGATCTCGCCCTTGGGGTTGTCGATCAGCACATCGTCGTCGTCCCAGGACGGCGCCCAGTAGACGGCATCGTCCTGGTACAGGGCCAGCCAGTCGTGCCAGCGCCGCTCGTCCAGGCAGTCGGCTTCTTCGAGCAACAGTTCGGTGACCGCTTCCTTGAGCACCGGATCAGGCCGCATGACGCTTGGCCTCCTCGCGGCGCAGGCCTTCGGTCATCAGCTTCAGCCACTGCCGGTACTCGCCGTGGTAGAGCGTCTCGTCGGCAAAGCGGCTGGCGCTGACCTGTGGATTGAAGCCCAGCTCGCGCGCCAGTTCGTCCGCGCCAACGATGCGCCGCTTCATGCCGCGGTCGAAGTCCTGCCACTGCGCATTGCGCCCGGCATAGCCGGACTGGCAGGCGTCGAACTCGGTCAGGTCATCCGGCGTGGCGATGCCGCTGGCGCCGTAGAAATCCTCGTACTGGCGCACGCGCCGCTCGCGGGCCTCGAGCGACTCGCCCTTCGGGGCGACGCAGTAGGCGTGCACCTCGGTCTGGTCCGGCGCGATCGGCCGCCACGAGCGCAGCTGCGTGGAAATGCCGTCGAACAGGATCACGTTCGGGTAGATCAGCACCTGACGCAGGCGCCCGGCCATCCACTTGGCCTGCAGCGGGCCGACGCGGGCTTCCAGCGTGTCGTACTGCATGCCCAGCGCCCGGTCGCGGAAGTTCGGCACGTCGGTCCAGATCATCACGTGGCCGTTGCCCAGGTCATAGTTGCCGCTTTGCGTGTTGGCCATGTCGATCTTGATGGCCTTGACGTTGTCGGTGCCGCCGGCCGCCGCCGCCTGCTTGGCGCGCTCCTGCGCCAGGCGGAAGTAGGACGCGTGCACGATGTCGACGTGGTAGCCGTCGACACCGTTCTCGGCCTGCATCTTCCAATTGCCGCGGTGGGTATAGACCGAGTGCCCGCGCAGAACCTCCAAGCCGTCCACCGATTGATTGGCGAACAGTTCCAGGAACGGCGCCGCCGCCGCCAGGTGCGTCTTGATGTCCGGCACGTCCGCATTCAGGCTGGCGAAGATGAAGCCGTGATAGCTGGCCACGTGCGGCACCGGCGTGAGGCCATAGTCGGCCTTGCTCCAGCCGTCCGGGTAGGCGCCGCCGGCCTCGTCCTTCACATCCAGCAGCGTGCCCTGGGTGTCGTACACCCAGCCGTGATACGGACAGGCCCAGCGCTTGGCGTTGCCGCGCGCCTTGCGGCAGACCATGGCGCCGCGGTGCGAGCAGGCGTTGATGAAGCCGCGCAGCTGCCCATCGGCGCCACGACTGATGATGACGGGCTGGCGGCCGATAACGGTGGTCAGGTAATCGTGGGGGTTCGGAATCTGGCTGTCATGGCCGATGTAGATCCAGGTCGCCTCCCAGACGTGCTTGATTTCCAGCTCGAACAGGTCCGGGTCCGTGTACAGCGAGCGGTGGACCTTGAAGGTCTCGCCGGGCTTGTCGACGATGCGCCAGCTGATGTCTTGGATGCGCATGGGGGCCTCCTGCGTGGGAACGTGACAGGTGCTGACCAGTCGGTCGGCATGGCCGTGATGATAAGGGATCGGCACAGCGGGACAGCAATGCGTCCGTAATTGGGAGACAGCGGGCCGCGCCTATCCCGCGACTGGCACCGGTACTCAGCAGCGCCCCGCTCAATTGGCGCGGCTTCCATCCAGCACGCCTTCGGGGATGTCCCCTCTGGCCGCTGCCAGAAGATGTCCGATCCGGTCGTTGCCCCAGAACAGGCGCCCGTCGAGCTGGAAGGTAGGCACGCCGAACACGCCGCTGTCGGCGGTCCGCTCGGTGGTGTCGATGAGCGCCTGCTTGATGCCAGGGTCGGCGAGCTGGGCCTGGGCCCAGGCTTGCGGCAGCCCGCAGGCGGCGGCGACGTCCAGCACCACGTCGGCATTTTGCAGGTCGCGGCCCTGTGCCCAGGCGGCGTCGGCCAGCGCCCGCGCCAGACGCGCCCGTGACGCCGGCTCGGCGACCGCCAGGCACAGGCGCAGGCCGTGCAGCGGATTGAACGGATGCACCGGCGGGCCGGTGAACGGCAGGCCGCGCTCGGCGGCGCGCGCCAGCGGATGTCGTCCAGGATGTGGGCGCGCTTGCCGGGGATGTCCACCGGCGCCCGCTGGCCGTGGCGCTTGAGGATGGCGCCGAAGGCGACCGGGGTGACGATCACCTCGCGGCCGGTGGTCTGCTCGATGGCATCCACGGCGTGCAGCGCCAGCCAGGCGTAGGGGCTGATCAGGTCGAAGTACAAGGTGATTGGCGTGGCCATGATTTCCTCCGGGTGATGCGGCGTCAGTCCGCGGTGCCGTCCGCGCGGGTGAAGTGCCAGCCAGCGTCGGTGAGTTCGGCGGCGAGGTCGTCGTCCGGGTAGGCCACCCGGTCGCCGGGCGTGCGGTCGCCGATTTCGAGATACAGCACCTCGGCATCGCTTCGGTTGATCAGGTGATGCGCATCGCCGCTGCCGGCCGCAAAGCCGGCGCACACGCCGGGCTCCAGAACCGTCTCGCCCGCATCGGTGATCAGCGTCGGGGTGCCCGCCAGCACGTAGATGAACTCGTCCTGCCGGGCGTGGGCGTGGCGCAGGGCCGAGATGGCGCCCGGCGCCAGACGGGTCAGGTTGACGCCAAAGCGGGTCAGGCCGAAACGCTCCCCGAGTGCGCGCTTCTCGCGCCCGGCCAGCGCGGCCTCGTAGCGGGCGAGTACTCCAGGCGGATAGACCGAGGGGCGTTGGCGCGGCGGGCAGTCGGCGGCGCGCAGGGCGATCGGCGGTTTGGCATCGGGCATGGGATTTCTCCGGTCAGGCGGCGTAATGGGCGGCGGCGCGGATAACCCTGCCATCGTCACCGAACTCGAACCACTCCGCCGCCGGGCCGCGTGCACCTTGGTAATGCAGCAACAGGCTGTCGACGCCAACAAGGACGTCGAGCAGCGTGAACCGCAGATCCGGCATGCGCTGCAGGGCGGTGGCCCAGTAGGCACCCACCGCGGGCTTGCCGCTTAGCCGGCCGGACGGCTCGCCGGCGAACTGCGCGATCAGGGGCGAGCGCATCTGGAAGTCGTCGGCGTAGTGGGCGAGGATGGCGTCCAGGTCGTGCCGGTTCCAGGCGCCGATCCATTCGGCGGCGAAGCGGCGGGCGAAGGCGGGGTCGATCATGGCAGGCTCCTTTTCAATATCGGTGTCAGACACCGGGCGGCAACAGGGCCATCAGCGACACCAGGGCGCGGCCGCACAGGGTCTCGGTGTCGTCCGCGGGTTGGGTGTGAACGGCGATGGCGCTCACCCGGCCGTCCGGCCGAAAGCGGAACACCTGGGCGCTCGGCCGGCCACCGCGCAGCAGCAGGACCAGGCTGTCGGTGCCGGGCAGGGCGGCGGCGGCGGCCAGGTGCACGCGTGGCGCCACGGTGAGCGACGGCGCCGTCAGCGCCCGCGCCCACCAGGCGGCGACTTTGGTCTTGCCGCGCAGGCGGCCGGCCGGTGCTGGCAGGCGCGGCATGCTCAGTTCCAGCTCGTCCGCGCACAGCGCCAGCACGGCGTCCAGATCGTGCCGGTTCCAGGCGCCGATCCAGTCGGCGGCGAAGCGCTGCGCAAAGGCGGGCGCGATCATGGGCCGGTGCCCTGCGGCAGGCCGTCGGTCGCCGCGGCCTCGCCGGCCGTCGCCACGCCCGGCATCCACACCAGATCGATATCCCCGTAGTCCACCCCCAGACGGGTGAGCAGCGCCGTCAGCTGCCCGCGGTGATGGATCTGGTGATTGAACAGATGCATCCAGGCCGTCCACAGCGGCAGCGTCATCGGCTGGCCGGTCAGGATGCTGACGTAGCGCAGCGGCCGGTCGAGATCGGCCAGCGCCAGCTTGCGCACGCCGTCGGCGATGGCCTGGTCCGTCGCCAGGCGCTGCGCGCGCAGTCCCTGCAGGTCGGCGCAGATCTCGGTATCCAGGCGGGTGAATTGCGCAGCACGGCCCTGGGTGCGCCCCAGCCACAGCCGGTCGCCCAGCAGCAGGTGGTTCAGCGTGCCGTGCACGGAGCGGAAGAACGTGCCCTGATCGGCCCGGTAGTCGGCCGGGCTCAGGCTGGCGCAGGCGTCGTACAGGCGCGTGTTGACCCAGGCGTTGTAGTCCGCGGCAAGGCGCAGTGCTGCCAGGTGGTCCATGAGGTTTTCTCCGGGTTGGTGAAGCGATGTGGGGCGGGCGGATCGGCTCATACATGCAGCACGCCCGAGTGGACAGTGACGGCCTGTCCGGACAGGCGCACCCGCTCTCCCGCCAGCTCCACTCCGACCACGCCACCGCGCCGCGAGGCCTGAAAGCCGGTCAGGCGCGCGCGGCCCAGGCGCTCGCACCAATACGGCGCCAGCGCGCAATGGGCGGCGCCGGTCACCGGGTCCTCGGCAATCCCCAGCCGCGGGGCGAAGAAGCGCGAAATGAAATCGTATTCAGGCTGGTCGCTCGGGGCGGTCACGATCACGCTATCGGCGTCGAGTCCGGCCAGGGCGTGCAGATCCGGGGCCAGTTCGCGCACCTGCCCGGCGTCCGCCAGAACCGCGAAATAGCCGATTCGGCAACGGCCGGTCCAGGCCGGGATCGCGCCCAGCGCGGCGGCCAGCGCCGGCGGCGTTTCGAACTGCTGCGGTGGATCGGCCGGCAGTTCAAGACGGATACCGCGGACATCGCGCTCCGCCGTGAGCATGCCGCTGCGGGTGTGGAAGCGCAGCTCGCCGGCCGCGGCGTGGCGCTCGCGCCACAGCACATGGGCGCTGGCCAGGGTGGCATGGCCGCACAGGTCCACCTCTACGGCCGGGGTGAACCAGCGCAGCTCCCAGTCGCCGTCGGCGCGGGGGTGCAGGAAGGCGGTCTCGGACAGATTGAGTTCGGTGGCCACTGCCTGCATCCAGGCGGCATCGCGCGGCCCGTCGAGCAGGCAGACGGCGGCCGGGTTGCCGGTGAAGGGGCGGTCGGTGAAGGCGTCGACCAGATACAGCGGCGTGCTCATTCCGGGAACTCCGGTGCGGAATGAGCGCAGGGTAGGCGCGCGCGGGAGATCGGTACAGATTAAAATCTGCGCTATTGTTGCGGTACAGATTTGAAGAATTCCCATCTGTGCCGGCCGCCCACCCGGACAGCTGTACCGGAGGCTCCATGGAAACCCTGTACCACCGCCTGGCCGGCGAATTGCGCGAGCAGATCACTGAGGGTGTCTACGCCGCCGGGGAGCGGCTGCCCGGAGTGCGGGCGCTCGGCCGCGCGCGCGGCATGAGCGTGGCCACCGTGCTCGCCGCCTACCGGCGTCTGGAGGACGATGCGCTGATCGAGGCGCGGCCGCGCTCGGGCTACTACGTGCGCCCGCGCCCGGGCGCACGGGTGCCGCTGCCGGCCGCGTCCGCCCCCGCCGCACAGCCGAGCCCCGTGACCGGCCAGGAACTGGTGCTGAGCCTGGTCAAGGCGACCAACGTCGAGGGGCTGGTGCAACTGGGCGCGGCGGTGCCGGATGCGAGCTTTCTGCCCACCCGCGCGGTGGAACGGGCGCTGCTGCAGGCGGCGCGGCGGCATCGCAGCCGTGCGGCGGCCTACGAGTTTCCGCCCGGCCTGCCGGAACTGCGGCGGCAGATCGCCCGGCGCCTGGCCCAGGCCGGCTGCGCTGTCGGTCCGGACGAGATCGTCATCACCAACGGCTGCCAGGAGGCGCTGGTGCTGGCGCTGCAGGCGCTGACCCGGCCAGGGGATGTGGTCGCCATCGAATCGCCCACGTTTTATGGCCTGTTGCAGGCGCTCGAATCCCTGCAACTGGAGGCGCTGGAGATTCCCACCGACCCGGTGGACGGCCTGTCGCTGGAGGCCCTGCAACTGGCGCTCGAACGCTGGCCGGTGAAGGTCTGCGTCGCCACGCCAAGTTTCAGCAATCCGCTCGGCTACTGCATGCCCGAGGCGCGCAAGCGGGCCCTGCTGGCGCTGCTCGGCGCGCACGGCGTGCCGCTGATCGAGGATGACCTCTACGGGGATCTCGGCTTCGCCGCGCAGCGGCCGCCGCCCTGTCTGGCGCTGGTTCCGGGCAGCGGCGCGGAGGTGATCTACTGCTCCTCGTTCTCCAAGACGCTCGCGCCGGGGCTGCGGGTGGGCTGGATCGTGCCGGGCCGCCATCAGGGCCGCGTCGAGTACCTCAAGTACGTGCTCAATCTGGCCACGTCCACGGTGTCGCAGCTGGCGCTGGCCGAGCTGCTGGGCGGCGGCGGTTACGAGCGCCACCTGCGCGCGGTGCGCGGCGACTACGCGCGCGCCGTGGCGCGCATGATCGATGCCGTGGGGCGGCATTTCCCGGCCGGCACGCGCATCACCCGGCCGGCCGGCGGCTTCGTGATCTGGGTGGAACTGGCGCCGCAGGTGGACAGCCTGAGGCTGGCGCAGCTGGCCCGCGCCGAGGGCATCAGCATTGCCCCGGGCCCGATCTTCTCGGCCACGCAGAAGTACCGCAACTTCATGCGCCTGTCCTGCGCCTGCGCCTGGGATGGCCGCATCGAGGCCGCGCTGGGGCGCCTTGCCGGCCTGCTGGATGCCGCCGCCGGCTAGCGCCGCATGCAAGCGCCCGCGGCGGCGGCCTTGAGCCGGACGCCAAGGCGCCTTCCCGTGCCACTGCTTCGAAGCCGGCAGTGCGCCAGCCACTTTGATCAGTGACCGTGCCTCGATTCGACGTAAAGCCGTCTGTGCAGCAAGGAGCCGATTCTCGAGGATGCTGCCATTCGGGCTCAAAGCCCCCGCAGCGAGCCGGCCTCAAACACAGCCGCAACCCGGCCACCAGACCAGGTTGCCAGTGTCCTCCCCTTCCGCGCGGGCGAAGTCGGCGCTGTCGCCGAGTTTCTTGACCCACCCGACGCCCACGGAGGGCGCGAGCTCCCGGCGGATCTCATAGCGCAGGCGCAAGCCCGGTTGCACATCGTTCAGGCCCGCCGCCGACGCCGCAGCTTTTGACCTGCTGCGCGGCGGCGCTGCGCCAGCCGGTCGGCCGCTACACGCTGAACACGTCCAGCTGGCGCGGAATGATGTCGTTGTTGATCACCACCTTCTTGTGCACGATGCCGAAGCCCTCGCCCCGTCGGCGCAGCGCGTACTGGTAGGTGCCAAAGAAGAAATCGACACGCTTTTCGTCGTGCTTGAAAGCGTCGGTCTGGAAGTTGGCGCTGACAAGCTGACAGCCGTCGCGCACGCCGGCCAGGCGCACGTTGGTGATCAAGTGCGTCACGCGCGGCATGCGCAGCAGCGACGAGGACAACCCCGAGCGGATGCGCCAGACGCGTTCTTCCAGCCGTTCGCGGCCCTCCAGGTAGATCAGCGACAGCTGCGTGTTCGGGTCCTCGTTGAGCACGTCGTCGTCGTCCCAGGCGGGCAGCCAGAACACGCAGTCGTCCTCGTACAACGCCAGCCAGTCGTCCCAGCGGCGCTGATCCAGGCAGGCCGCCTCTTCGAGCAGGCAGTCGGTGACCTGCGCCAGCAGTTGGATGTCGATTGCCATCTCAGGCCACCTCGCGCTTGCCGGCTTCGCGCGCCAGACCCTTGCACAGGGTGTTCAGCCAGTGCCGGTATTCGCCGTGATACAGCGTCTCGTCGGCGGCATCGGGAGCGCTCATCCGCGCCTTGATGCCCACCTCCTGCGCGTACGAATCCGGCCCCGTCACGCGCCGTGCCATGCCGCGGTCGAAGTCCTGCCACTGGGCGTTGCGCCCGTAGTAGCCGGACTGGCAGGCGTCGAACTCGGTCAGGTCGTCCGGCGTAGCCAGGCCGCTGGCGCTGTAGAAATCCTCGTACTGGCGCAGGCGCCGGCGCCGCTGCTCGGGCGACTCGCCCTTCATGGCGATGCACTTGACGGTGACCTCGGTCTCGTCCGGCGACAGCGGCCGCCAGGTGCGGATCTGCGTCGAAATGCCGTCGAACAGGATCAGGTTCGGGTACAGCAGCACCTGGCGCAGGCGCGCCGCCATCCAGCGCGCGCGCGGCTCGCCGTGGCGCTCGACCAGGCTCTCGAACTGCATGCCGGCGGCGCGGTCGCGGAAATTCATCACGTCGAACCAGATCAGCACGTGGCCGTTGCCCAGGTCGTAATTGCCGCTGTGCGCCTGCGGGTTCAGCACGTCGATGGCCTTGACCTGATCCTTGCCGGCGGCCTCGGCGGCCTTCTTGGCGCGCAGCGCGGCCAGCCGGAAGTACGAGGTGTGCACCGGGTCGACGTGATATCCGTCGACGCCGTTTTCGGCCTGCATCTTCCAGTTGCCGTGGTGGGTGTACACGGACAGCCCCGGCAGCACTTCCAGGCCCTGCTCGGACTGGTCGGCAAACATGTCCAGGAAGATCGCCGCCCCGGCCAGGTGTTCCTTCAGCGGCAGAACGTCGGCGTTCAGGCTGGCGAAGATGAAGCCGCGGTACGACTCCACATGCGGCACCGGCGTCAGGCCATGGTCGGCCTTGTCGAAATGCGCCGGATAGGCGCCGCCGGCCTCGTTCTTGACGTCCAGCAGCGTGCCGCGGTTGTCGAACACCCAGCCGTGGTACGGACAGGTCCACAACTTGGCGTTGCCCTTGCGCTTGCGGCACACGTTGGCGCCGCGGTGGCTGCACGCGTTCACGAAGCCGCGCAATTGCCCGTCGCTGTCGCGGTTGATGATCACCGGCTGGCGGCCCATCACGGTGGTGATGTAGTCGTTCGGGCGGGGCAACTCGTTGTCGTGGGCGATGTAGATCCAGTTGCCCTCGTAGATGTGCCTGAGCTCCGCCTCGAAAATCTCGGGGTCGGTGTAGATCGAGCGGTGAACCTTGAAGGTCTCACCCGGCTTGTCGACAACACGCCAACGCAGGTCTTCCGGTCGCATGGGGCACTCCTGATCGGGCAGCGCGCGGGCGGTGCGCACCGCGACGTGAAACAGGTGCCCAGCATGACAAGCGCGAGCGCGGCGCCATTGACAGGCGTCAAGCAACCGGCGCCGGGCAAACTTGCGCAGTACGGCGGCTCGCAACCGATTCGCTGCGTAAGATGGATTGCCGCGCGGGCCTGAAACACGGAGCCCGTGGCGGGAAGGAATCTTCCAGCGTTGCCCCAGAATTCATGGGCACAAGCCCCCTGATAAAGAGCAAGGAGGACACTTGTGGAACCGCTTACCGTGATCGTCGGCGCCTTGGTCGCCGGGGCTTCCTCTGCGCTCAAGTCCACTGCCGAACAGGCGGTCAAGGACGCCTATGCAGGGTTAAAGCGCCTGGTCCTGGACCGCTGCGGCCATAAGGCGGACGTTGCCCAAGCCGTCGCTGAGTTGGAAAGCAAGCCTGATTCGGCGGGCCGCAAGGCCACACTGCAAGAGGAATTGGCCGCCGCGGGAGTGGACAAGGACCAGGAGGTGCTCGACTGCGCCGTGGCCTTGCTGAAGGAAGCGGAAAACCAAAATCCCGGCATCACCGGCGGCTTGGTCGGGCAAATCAACGCGGCCGGGGGCAAAGTCGTCGTGGTCGGCGGCAATGTCCAGAACATCACCCTGTAAACGCGCCTGACACGGCCAGCGCACAGGCAGACGCAGACAATGAACGGCACCAGCCCCGTGGTCGGTCAGGTAAACGCACCCGGCGGCAAGGTCGTCGTCGCGGGTTCCATCGCCACAGTCATCCTGAACAATGGCCAGACGGAATCCCGGCTGTTCGCAGGAGTCCCTCCCCTGCCCAAGGCTTTCGTCGGTGGGGACGAGCGCGTTGCAGAATTACGCGGCCGCATCATGGGCGGTGGTGTCTTGGCGCTGGAGGGCACAGGGGGTGTCGGCAAGACCGCCCTGGCGACGGCCCTGGCCTGGGATGCCGACGTGCTGGCGCATTTCTCGGGTGGCGTGCTCTGGGCCAGCCTGGGTCCCTCACCGAATGCCGATGAACTGCTGAACCGCTGGGCGGAGGCCCTCGGCATCGACGTCACCCAGGAACGCACGACCAAGCAGCGCGCCGCCCATATCCAGTCGAAGCTGGCGGAACGCAAATTCTTGTTCGTCCTGGACGACGCCTGGCAGGAGACGCCCGCCGATCTGCTGTGCCGGATTGCCGCGCCGGGTTGTGCGCATCTCCTGACGACCCGCGACCACACGATCGCCTCCCGCCTGGCGTCCGAAAAGCCGCAGCCCGTCAAAGAACTCCCCGAGTCGCATGCCATCACGCTGCTGGCAACCCTGTGCCCCATCGCCGCCCAAGCGGACGAAGAGGCGCTGCGCCGCCTGGCGCGCGCCGCAGGCGGGCTGCCGCTGGCGCTGACTCTGATCGGCGGCTATCTGGCGGACAACATCACCTTTAGCGCCGAAGTGCCCCAGGTTCTCCAGGACCTCGCGCAGGCCGAAGCCTGGCTGGGTCTCGAACACCGGGAGCGCCGCCTCACGCTCGCGCAGATCGTCGAGTTGAGCATCGCTGCGCTGCCCGACGATGTCCGGCAGGTCTTCACCCGCCTGGCGCCGTTCGCCGCCAAGCCGGCGAGCTTCTCGCTGGAGGCGGCGCAAGCCGTGAGTGGAGGGGATCTGGCCGCGCTCGGCATGCTAGTCCGCCGCAATCTTCTGGAAAAGTCGACCGAGGAACGCGTCGCCATGCACGCAGTGGTGGCGGCCTGTGCCCAGCAGCACTCGGGCGGGGACGGCGCCCTTGCCGACCGGCACGCCCGCTATTACCTCGATTGGGCCAATCAGGACCGATCCGCCTGGCGGCGCATCGAAGCCGAATGGGCGCAGATTCAGCAGGGGTGGCGCTGGGTGGTCGGGAATCGGGACGAGGAGACGCTGGCATACACCGAGGCGCTGCGCAGGTTCCTGCGACTGCGCGGCCTGTGGCGGGATGCCCTCTCCTGGAACGAGGAGGCCTTGGCCGCCGCGCGCCGCCTGGACCAGCGAGGCACCGAAGCCATGCTGCTCAACAACATCGGCACGATCTATGACAGGCTCGGCGAGCGGCAGCGGGCGCTGGAGTTCTACCAGCAGGCCCTGCCGATTCGCCGCGAGGTCGGCGACCGGGCGGGCGAGGCCGTGACGCTGTTCAATATGGCGAGGGTTTATGAGGCGGCAGGGGACCTGGAACGCGCCACGCAACTGCTCGAACAAACCGTGGCGATTGACGAAGCGATCGCCCGTCCCGATTTGGAAAGCGATCGGGCGGCATTGGATGCGCTGCGCCGAAAGCTCCACGGCAGCAAGCCGTAGGTTGCGGCTGACGCAGGAAGCCCAACATCCCACCGCTCGCCATAGCCGCCGCCGTCAGCCGCTGCACTGGCCCCACAGTCCGGCGTTACCGCGCCTCGGACGAAGCTACCGGTGGATGTTGGAATACGCCCTTACGGGCTGAAGCCCGCGGGTGGCCGTGCCGCAACCAACCTTGCGCGCCACTCAGAACCACAACCGCAACCCGGCCACCAGGCCCAGGTTGCCGGTGTCCTCCCCTTCCGTGCGGGCGAAGTCGGCGGTGTCGCCGAGTTTCTTGACCCACTCGACGCCCACGTAGGGCGCGAACTCGCGGCGGATTTCGTAGCGCAGGCGCAGGCCCAGTTGCACATCGTTCAGGCCGCTGCCGACGCCCCAGCTTTTGACCTGCTGCGCGGCGGCGTTGATCTCCACCCGCGGCTGCAGGACCAGGCGCTGCGTGAGCAGCAGCTCGTACTCGAGCTCGGCGCTCGCGCTCAGGTCGCCGTCCTCGCTCACGAACAGGGCCAGATCGGTCTCGAAGCGGTACGGCGCCAGGCCCTGCACACCCAGCACGCCGAAGGCGCGGTCGCGGTCCGGCCCGCTGCCGAAGGTGCGGTCGTAGCGCAGGCCGGCCTGCAGGTCCCAGTACGGCGCCACCAGGCGGCCGTACAGCGCCTGCGCTTCGAACTCGCCGTTGCTGTCCGAGACCGGGCTTTCGCCTTCGGTTTTCACCCACAGGCGGTTGTAGTCGCCGCCGTACCAGCCCTGCGCGTCCCACAGCAGGTGGTTCGGTCCCTCGTCGTCGCGGTATTCGAGGCGGTCGATCAGGGCCAGCCCGAAGGGATGATCATCCTCGTGCACGTGCGGGAAATCCGGCGGTGCGCCGGCGCCGGGTTCCGCCCCGTGAGCCGCCGCGCCGACCAGACCCAGCAGCGCCGCGCCGATGCTTCCAATAAAGGGCTTCACGACACCACCTCCATGACGCGGAACATGCCCATGTGCATGTGATAGAGCAGATGGCAGTGCCACGCCCAGCGGCCCGGCTCGTCTGCGGTGAGCAGCAGTGTCATGCGCTCGGCCGGGCGCACGTTCAGCGTGTGCTTGCGCGGGCGGAACTCGCCCTGGCCGTTGTCGAGCTCGACGAACATGCCGTGCAGGTGAATGGGGTGCTCCATCATGGTGTCGTTGACCAGCACGATGCGAAGCCGTTCGCCGTAGCGCACCTCGATCGGCGCCTTCACCTCCGAGAACTTCTTGCCATCGAAGGACCACATGAAGCGCTCCATGTGGCCGGTGAGGTGCAGCTCGAGCGTGCGCTCGGGCGGCCGCGGATCGGCCCCCGGGCGGCGGCTGCGCAGGTCGGCATAGACCAGCACGCGATGCTCTGCCTCGCCAAGGCCTGTGCCCGCTTCGGCCGTGCGGTCGCGCTGCACCATCGCCACCGCCTGGTTGCCGACGCCGTGGGTGTCGGCGTCGTGCTGGCCGACCACCGGCCCCGGCGCGGCACGCTCGCGGCCCGTGCGCGCGCTGCGCACGCGTCCGGGCGTGAGGTCGATAGGCGCAGCGTGCGCGCCATGCGGCGCGTGGTCGCTGGGGCCAGTCACGGCGGGGGGCGGCGCGGCCGGCTCGTGGACGGCATGACCGGCGTGGTCAGCACCTCCGCCCGGCGGGCCGTGCCCCATGGCGGCGTGATCGGCCGCGCCGGCCGGAGGCGGCATGGCATGACCCATCGCCGCGTGGTCCATGCCGGGCATGGACGCCGCGGCCGACCCGCCATCGCCGTGGCCCGCGTGCCCGCCGGCGCCGTGGTCCATGCCCATGTCCACCATCGTGCGGCGCACCGGCGCCCGCAGCGCCGGCACGGGCGCCGTCATGCCGGCACGCGGGGCGAGCGTGCCGCGGGCATAGCCGCTGCGGTCCATGGCCTCGGCGTATACCGTGTAGGCGCGGTCCTCAGCGGGCGCGACGATCACGTCGTAGGTCTCGGCGACAGCGATCTGCAGCTCGTCGGTCTCGACCGGCTCCACGTCCAGTCCGTCCGCCTGCACCACGGTCATCGGCAGGCCGGGGATGCGCAGGTTGAAATAGGTCATGGCCGCAGCATTGATGAAGCGCAGGCGCACGCGCTCACCGGGGCGGAACAGGCCGGTCCAGTTGCCGTCCGGGTGCAGGCCGTTCAGGAGGTAGGTGTACGTGTAGCCGGTGATGTCGGCGATATCCGCCGGGCTCATGCGCATCGCGCCCCAGGCGAGCCAGTCGCGCCAGCCCGCCGCGCCGCCGGCGATCGCCTCGGGCAGCGTCACCTGCTGGAAGTTGTAGTAGTCGCTCTGCTTTTTGAGCTTCTTCATCACCGCCCACGGGTCCTCGAAGGTCCAGTCGGACAGTATCACCACGTAGTCGCGGTCGAAGGCTTCGGCGTAGCCGCCGGCCGGGTGGATCACCAGCGGGCCGTACACGCCGGACTGTTCCTGGAAGCCGGAGTGGCTGTGGTACCAGTAGGTGCCGGCCTGGCGCACCGGGAAACGCGCCTCGAAGGTTTCGCCGGGCCGGATGCCGGGAAAGGTCACGCCCGGCACGCCATCCATCTGGAACGGCAGCAGGAGGCCGTGCCAGTGGATGGACGTATCCTCGTCGAGGGCGTTGTGCACGCGAAGACGCGCCTCGTGGCCCTCGTGCAGCTCGATCAGCGGCCCCGGCACGGTGCCGTTCAGGGTGTGGGCGAAGGCGCTGGCGCCGGCGATGTCGATGCGCTGGCGCGCCACGGCCAGATCGAACTGCACCGCCCCGGCGGTTGGCGGACGGACGGTGCCGGCCGGGCCGGTCGGCGAGCGCGCCCACACCGGCAGCAGTGCGTCCAGGCCGCCCAGCAGGCCGCCGGCGGCCAGGCCGCGCAGCAGGTGCCGGCGTGTCAGGTGACCGAAGGGTGAGGATTCAGTGCGCATGGGCGTCGTCTCCTTCGTGGTGGTCGTGGCCGCCGGGCGCCGGTGCGGCGGCGGGCGCCCGCTCGGGCGGATCAGCGCCGTCCGGGCCGTGGCGGTGGGCGTGGCCGTCGCCGACGGGCAGGCGGCGGGCGCGTGAAAGCAGCGCGTCATAGCCAGCGCCGTCGAGTCCCCGGGCCCGCCACAGAAAGGTCACGAGCTGCCACAGCTCGGCGTCCGTGTGGGTCGGACCGAAGGCCGGCATGGCGGTCATGCGCACGCCGTTTTGGATCACCCAGAACGCCTCCTCGGGCGTGCGCCGTGCGGTGAGCTCGGTGAGCGCCGGCGGCGGCGGGTTCAGGCCCGCGCTCTGCACCGTCGGCTCCCTACCGGACGGGGTGTGGCAGATGGCGCACATCTCGTCGAAGGCGCGGGCGCCGGCCAGCACCTGACCCGGATCGGTGGTGGACGGCACCTCGATGCCGGCGGCGCGCCGGGCCACCGAGCGCTCGTAGGTGGTGTGCAGCAGCCAGGCCAGGATGGGCGGATCGCGCCAGCCGGCAGCGACGTTCGGCAGCCCGCCCAGGACCATGGCAAGCCCGCCCGCCAGCACCAGCAGCAGGCCCAGGACAACGCCCATCAGAAGCTTCTTGATCACGATTCACCTCCGCCTCGTGCGGCCGGGCGCCTGGGCCCGACCCGTCCATACGGCACATGCGGTCATGCTAGAACCTGGTTGCATGACACAGGTCAAGCGGCCAGTGCCGAGGTGCCGGGCGGCTCTCAGCGCCCGGCCGACGGGTACTCGGCGAAGGTCCGCGCCGCACCCGCGCCCCACAGCAGCACCCGGTAGGGTTCCTGCCGATCGCCGTGCTCCATGCCGGGCGAGCCCAGCGGCATGCCCGGCACCGCCAGCCCCTTTGCCGCCGGCCGCTGCGCGAGCAGGCGGGCGATGTCGGTCGCCGGCACATGGCCTTCGATGACATAGCCGCCGACCGTGGCCGTGTGGCAGGAGCCGAGCGACTGCGGCACCCCCAGGCGCGTCTTGACCGCCTGCAGGTCCGCCACGTCGTGCACCTCGGTGACGAAACCCGCCGCCTGCAGGTGCGCGACCCAGGCGCCGCAGCAGCCGCAGCTGGCGGTCTTGTACACGGTCACCGCCGGCGCCGGCGCGCCCGCTCCGCGCAGCAGCCACCCACCCGCCCCCATCAGCACGGCGCCCAGCGCCAGCACGCCGAGCGTTCGGCCCAGCGGCCGCGCACCAAGCTTCCAAAATGCCCTCATGTCGTGTCCCCCATGACAGTGCGTGATGCGGTGTTCAGGCGTCGCCGACGCCGTTCAGAGCATCGACCGGAACGCTGTCGAGCAGCGGGCACAGCCGCTGCGGATCCGGGTGGCCGTCCGGTGCGGCCTGCCAGCGCATCCGAAGTGCCTTCAGTCGGGCCTGCTTGCGTGCCAGCGCGCGACGCTGCGCAGCGATATCGGCCAGCCGCCGGTCGAGCAGCTCGCGCACGCCCGGACAAGGCGAACGGCCGGCGTCGGCCTCGTGCAGCAAGCGGGCGATGTCGCGCAGCGTAAAGCCCAGCGCCCGGGCGGCGACGATGAAGCGCAGGCGCACTAGCGCCGCCCGACCGAAACAGCGGTAGCCGTTGTCCGCATCGCGGCCGGCCGGCAGCAGGCCGGCGCGGGCGTAAAAGCGCACCTTGGCCGCCGGCACGCCGGCGGTGCGGGCCAGTTCGTTCACGGTCATGGCGATTCCTCCACGGCGGATAGTCCGGGTGACGTTGAAGGGCGGCGATCACGGCGCCGCAGCAGCCGGTACGCGGCCGGGATCACGAACAGGGACAGCAACGGCGCCGTCAGCATGCCGCCCACCATCGGCGCGGCGATGCGGCGCATGATCTCGCTGCCGGCGCCATCGCCCCAGAAGATCGGCAGCAGGCCGGCGACGATCACCGCCACGGTCATGGCCTTGGGCCGCACGCGCAGCACGGCGCCCTCGCGGATGGCATCGCACAGGTCCGCTTCGCTCGATTGGCCCCGCTCCAGGCGCTCGCGCCAGGCGTTTTTCAGGTACAGCAGCATGATCACGCCAAACTCCGCAGCAACCCCGGCCAAAGCGATGAAGCCGACGCCGGTGGCCACCGACAGGTTGTAGCCGAGCAGGTACAGAAACCACACGCCACCGGCGAGTGCGAACGGCAGGGTGGCCATGATCAGCAGCGCCTCGCCGAAGCGGCCAAAGCTCAGGTACAGCAGCACGAAGATGACCAGCAATGTCGCCGGCACCAGCAGCCGGAGGCGGGCGTTGGCGCGTTCCAGGAACTCGAACTGCCCCGCATAGACCAGGCTCATGCCCGGTTCGAGCCGCACCTGCGCCCCGATGGCGCGCCGCAGATCGCCGACCACCGCGGCCAGGTCGCGGCCATGGGCATCGATGTAGACCCAGCCGCCGGGGCGCGCGTTCTCGCTCCTGAGCATGGCTGGCCCGTCGCCGATGTCGATGCGGGCGACCATCCCCAGGGTGATCTGGCTGCCGGCCGGCGTGACGAAGGGCAGTTCTTGCAGGCCCTGCACGGTGCCCCGCCACTCGCGCGGGTAGCGCAGGTTGATCGGGTAGCGCGCGCGGCCGTCGACGACCTCGCCGATAGTCTCGCCGCCGATCAGGCCGGCCACCACCGACTGCACGTCGGCGATGTTCAGCCCGTAACGCGCGGCGGCGGCACGGTCGATGTCGATGTCCACGTAGCGCCCGCCGGTGAGGCGCTCGGCCAGCGCGGAAGTCACGCCCGGCACGGTCTTGGCGGCGCGCTCGACCTGCTGCGCCACCCGGTCGATGGCGGCCAGGTCGTTGCCGGCGATCTTGACGCCGATCGGGCTTTTGATGCCGGTGGCCAGCATGTCCAGACGGTTGCGGATGGGCGGGATCCAGATATTGGCCAGGCCCGGCACGCGCACCACGCGGTCCAGTTCGGCCCGCAATGTTTCCGGCGTCATACCGGGGCGCCACTGCTCGCGCGGCTTGAACTGCACGGTGGTCTCGAACATCTCCAGCGGCGCCGGGTCGGTGGCGGTATCGGCGCGGCCGGCCTTGCCCAGCACGCGCGCCACCTCCGGCACGGTCCTGATCAGGCGGTCGGTCTGCTGCAAAAGCTCACCCGCCTTCTGCGCCGACAGTCCGGGCAAGGCGCTTGGCATGTAGAGCAGGTCGCCCTCGTCCAGCGGCGGCAGGAACTCGCCGCCCAGGCGCGCCAGCGGCCACAGCGCGGTCAGGAACACCAGCCCCGCCACCGCCAGGGTGAGCTTCGGCCAGGCCAGGACCGCTTCGAGCAGCGGCTGATAGAGCCTTATCAGCGCGCGGTTCAGGGGATTGCGGGTTTCGTCCGGCAGCCGGCCGCGAATCCAGTAGCCCATCAGCACCGGCACCAGCGTCACCGACAGTCCGGCTGCGGCCGCCATGGCCCAGGTCTTGGTAAAGGCCAGCGGCCCGAACAGCCGGCCCTCCTGCGCCTGCAGCAGGAACACCGGCAGAAAGGACACGGTGATGATCAGCAGCGAGAAAAACAGCGCCGGGCCGACCTCGGCGGCGGCCTCGGTCATCACCTGCCAGCGGGCCTCGCCGGCGAGCGTCCGCCCCGGATGCGCGTGCTGCCAGGCCTCGATCTTCTTGTGCGCGTTCTCGATCATCACGATGGCGGCATCGACCATGGCACCGATGGCGATCGCGATGCCACCCAGCGACATGATGTTGGCGCTCAGGCCTTGCTGGCGCATGACGCCAAACGCAATCAGCACGCCCAGCGGCAGCGCCACGATGGCCACGCCTGCCGAGCGCAGGTGCCACAGGAACACCCCGCACACCAGCGCCACGACGACGAACTCCTCGATCAACTTGCGCGCGAGGTTGTCCACCGCCCGGTCGATCAGGCCGCTGCGGTCGTAGGCGGTGACGATCTGAACCCCCGGCGGCAGGCCGGCGCGCAGTTCGGCGATCTTCGCGTGCACGGCGGCCAGCGTGCTGCGCACGTCCTTGCCCGAGCGCAGGATCACCACGCCGCCGACGGCTTCGCCCTCGCCGTCGAGTTCCGCGATACCGCGGCGCATTTCCGGGCCAAGCTGCGCCTGCGCCACATCGCCCAGGGTGACCGGCACGCCGCCGACCAGCCCCAGCGGAATGGCGCGAAAGTCCTCCAGCGTCTTCAGGTAGCCGCTGGCGCGCACCATGAATTCGGCCTCGGCGAGCGTCAGCACGGCGCCGCCGGTTTCCTGGTTGGCGCCCTCGACGGCCGCCCGCAGCGCCTGGTGGGTGATGCCCAAGGCTGCCAGCCTCACCGGGTCCGGCACGATCTGGTACTGCTTGACCATGCCGCCCAGGGTTGCCACCTCGGCCACGTTGGGCAGGGTTTTCAGCTCGAAGCGCAGGAACCAGTCCTGCAGGGCGCGCAGTTGCGACAGGTCGTGCCGGCCGCTTTTGTCGACCAGCGCGTACTGGTAGATCCAGCCGACGCCGGTGGCATCCGGCCCCAGCGCCGGACGCACGCCGGCCGGCAGGCGCGACTGCGCCTGGCTCAGGTACTCCAGCACCCGCGAGCGCGCCCAGTACAGATCGGTGCCGTCCTCGAACAGCACGTAGACGTAGCTGTCACCAAAGAACGAATAGCCACGCACCGTCTTCGCCCCCGGCACGGACAGCAGCGTGGTGGTCAGCGGATAGGTGACCTGATCCTCCACCAGCCGCGGCGCCTGCCCCGGATACGGGGTGCGCACGATGACCTGCACGTCCGACAGGTCGGGCAGGGCGTCGATCGGCGTGCTGCGCAGGGCCCAGATGCCCCAGACGGCGACCAGCAGGGTGGCCAGCAGCACCAGCAGGCGGTTGGCCACCGACCAGCGAATGACGCGGGCGATCATGGCGCGGCCCCCGCCCCGTCACCCTGGGCATGCCCGCCGTGCGGCGCAGCCACTGGCCGGTCCGCAGCCGGGCCGGCACCGATGCCCAGCAGGCTGGCTTCCGAATCGAGCAGGAACTGGCCGCTGGCGACGACTTGCTGGCCTTCGTCCAGGCCGGCGCGGATCACCGTCTTGTCGCCCAGCTCCGGGCCAAGGGTGACTTCCTGCGGGCGGTAACGTCCGCCGTCGCCCGCCACCATCACCAGCGCCCGCCGGCCGGTGCGGATGACCGCCTCGGTCGGCACCGCCAGTGCCGTGTCGGCGTCGTCGCCGAGCAGCCGCACCTGCGCCGACTGGCCGGGACGCAGCCTGCCATCCGCGTTGGGCAGCTCGACCCGCACCCGCAGGCTGCGCGTGGCCTCGTTCAGGGTCGGCAGCAGCGCGCTCACGCGCCCGACGATCGGCTGCCCCGGTGTGGCGGCAAGCTCGGCCTCGGCGCGGGCACCGACCGTCACCTGCCCCGCCCGCGCCTGCGGAACCGCCACTTCCAGCCACACCGGGTCGAGCCCGTTGATGCGCGCTAGCGTCTGGCCGGCGGTCAGGGTCATGCCGGCGCGCACGTCGAGCGATTCCAGCACTCCGCCGGTGGGCGCGCGCACCGTATGGCGCGCCTGTACGACACCGCCCCGCTCCAGTGCGCGCACCTCGGCCGGCGTCATGCCGAGCGACAGCAGCCGCTCGCGCGCCGCCGCCAGCAGGCCGGCATCACCCGCGCCGCGCACGGCGATGAACTCATGCTGCGCCGCCGTCCATTCGGGCACCCGCAGTTGCGCCAGCGCTTGCCCGGCCGCGATCACATCGCCCGGCGCCAGTAGCCACACCCGCTCCACGAAGCCCGCGGCGCGGCTTTGCACCACCGCCACCGCGCGCGCGTTCAGACCGACGACGCCGCTTGCTTCGATGTGTGCGCGCAGCGCAATGCGCTGCACCGTGGCCAGCCGCATCCCCAGGTTCTGGGTGAGGGCCGGATCGATCTTCACGCCGCCTTGCCCGGCGGCCGGGTCCGCGCCTTCGTCGGCGTAGCGCGGCACCAGCGCCATGTCCATGAACGGCGACTTGCCGGGCCGGTCGAAACGCTGCTGGGGGTACATGGGGTCGTACCAGTACAGCACCTCGCGCCGGGCGCCCGCGGCATCGCCCGGCGGGCCGGCAGGGGTGGCCGGTTCGGCGCTGCGCAGCGTCCACCAGCGCCCGGCCAGCGCTCCGGCGCCGCTACCGACAACCGCCACCGCGAGCAGCAACAAAACACTTCGGAACGCTTTCATGGCAGCTCCCCGGAGGCGGCATCGGCGTAGGCGTAATGCAGCCGGGCCGCCATCTGCTGGCGCTCGCCTTGCAGGGCAATCGCTTCGAGTTCAGCCTCGATCCGCTCGCGACGGGCGCCGATCAGCTCGGCCAGGCTGGCCTGGCCGCCGCGCCAGGCGGCCTCGACCAGCGCGACCTTTTCCGCCGCCAGCGGCAGCAGTTGCCGGTTCTGGCGTGTCAGCGCCCGGCTCAAGCGACGGTGCTCGGCAAGGTCCGTGTCCAGCTCGGCGGCGTGTTCGCGCAGCGTGGCCTCGCGCTGTGCATCAAGCGCGTCGCGCTGCGCGCGGCGGGCGGCAATGGTCGGGTCCTGACGGCGGGCGGTGAACAGCGGCAGGTCGAAGGTCAGCTCCAGCGTAGCCATGTCGCTGAACTGCCGGCCGCGCTGCTGATACGCCAGCGCCAGCGCCCAGTCGGACTTCTTGGCCGCCTGCGCCTGGGCGATGGCGGCCTGGGCCACGCTCGCCCTGGCGTCGAAAGCCGCCAGGTCCGGATGCGCGTGCAGGCGCCGCAGCAGCGCATCCCGGTCGATGGGCCAGTCGGGCGCGGCGCCGGTGAGCGGCTCGCGCGCCGACTCGCCGACCCAGCGTGCGAGGCGGGCGATGGCCTGCTCGCGCCGGGCTTCGAGTCGATCCTGCAAGGCGTCGATCGCGGCCGCTTCCTGGCGCGGCGCCACGGCGTCCGCCGCCGTACCGCCGCCACCGGCGATCCGTGCCCGCACACCGGCATCCAGCAGCCGATTTTCGGCGCGCAGGGCGTCGATGCGCGCCAGTTGCCGCTCCACCGTGTGGCGGGCGATCCAGGCCAGGGCCGCCTGCTGGCGCACCTCCCGGCGGGTGATCGCGACCTGCGCTGCGGCAACCGCGGCCTCACCCTGCGCCACTGCCACGCGCGCCTGGCGCTTGGCCCGGTTGGGAAACTCCTGCGTCAGCCCGACCCGGCGCATGGTCATGAAATCCTCGCCGACCCGGTACCGGTCAGGACCGTTTATCGGCAGGTTGTCCAGGCCCAGGACGAGCTTCGGATCGGGCAACTGCCCGGCCGGCAACACGTCGTGGCGGGCGGCGTCGAACTGCGCCGCGTCGGCGCGCAGCGCCGGTGTTTCGCCAACTGCCAGGTCCAGCGCGCGGGCGAATGACAAGGGCTCGGCGCCCGCCAGGCCGGCGCATCCGGCCAGCAGCGCAAGCGCCGCCGCGCGGCCGAACCGGCCGGCAGGTGAAATAGGCAACGTCATGCTCCAACTCCAATCGAATCCGGTCGATTCGGGCGAGCGGTGTGCACAGTTCAAGCGTGCCCACCGACCGCACGATTGCCGCTGCACGGGCAGCGGCGACACGCGAGATCGTCAGGAAGTCAGATCAGAGTCGGGGGTCGCCAGACGGCGGAGGGATGGCAGGCAGTCACCAGCAAGCGCGCGGGCAGCGGCTGCAGCGCGGGCCGCGGGCCATGAACGGCGGCAGCGGAGCTCACCGGAATGCCAGGCCCGCCGCAATGGCAGCCCTGCCCGGCCTTGCACGCGGTACCGGCCCCGCCGGCCTGGTCGCCATGCTCACAGCAGGCATCCATGCTGGCGATATCGGCGGCGGCATCGGTGGCCGGCGCCATCGCCTGCGACTGCGACTGCGACTGCGACTGCGACTGCGAGTGCGACATCGGGCACGGCGCCGGAACGTCGAGCACCCCCGCGCCAGCCCGCAAGGGCAGCGCGGCACACAGCACACACAGCAGGAAGCGTTGCAGGCGGCGCATGACGCGCCCTGTATGCCGCAAGTGCCGGCGCATGTCCAGCGCCACGGCGAATCCTCGCCGGCCACGGTTATGCTCGCCATTCCGCCTTGCCCAGGAGCCGGTCATGACACTCGCCACCGATACGGTTGCCACGCTCGCCGCCCGGTTACGGCAGGCGGCAAGCCGGACCCAGGCCACCGCGCCGCTGAGCGACGCTTACCCGGAACTGACTGAGGCCGACGCTTACGCCATCCAGGCCGAGCTGCTGCGCCTGCACGGCGGCGCGCGCGCGGGCTACAAGCTCGGCTTTACCAGCGCCGCCATGCGCCAGCAGATGGGCGTGGAGCATCCCAACAGCGGCGTGCTGCTGGCGAACATGCGTCTGGCCGAGCCGCGCCTGCCGGCCGGCGCGCTGATCCAGCCGCGCATCGAGCCGGAAATCGCCATCCTGCTCGGGCGCGATCTGCACGGCGAGGCGGTGACGCCCGAACAGGTGGCGGCCGCCACCGCCGCCGTGCTGCCGGCCATCGAGGTGGTCGACAGCCGCTACCGCGACTATCGGTTCAAATCGGTCGACAACATCGCCGACAACAGCTCGGCGGCGCGTTACCTGCTGGGCGCGCCGCGGGCGCTGTCCGATTGCGGCGACCTGCGCCTGGTCGGCGTGCTGCTGAGCATCGACGGCGTTGCCGTGGATCAGGGCCTGGGCGCCGCGGCGCTGGGTTCGCCGCTGGCCGCGGTGGCCTGGCTGGTCCGGCATCTATCGATTCAGGGCGAAGGTCTGCGGGCCGGCGAGATTGTCCTGACCGGCGGCCTGACGCGTGCCTACGCGCTGCCTCCCGGGCAAACGGCGAGCGCCGAGTTTGGCGCCGGCCTGGGCAGCGTGCTGCTGCACCACGCGGCGGGGCCGGCCTGAAAACGCGCCGGAACCACCCGTTGCCGGATGGTCATTCCGCGGCCCGCAGCCGGTCGCGCCCGTCGCGTTTGGCCTGATACAGCGCCCCGTCGGCGCGGCGTGCCAGCGCCTCGCCGTCGTCATCCGGCCCGAGCAGGGCGTAGCCGCCCGAGCAGGTGAGTGGGTCGTCCCCCAGCATCGGCAAATGCAGACCGCACAGCCGCTCGAACAGCGGCTCGACCAGACGCACCACTTGCGCGGCGTCGTTCACGAACAGCAGCACCGCGAACTCCTCCCCGCCGTAGCGGGCGACGAAATCGTCGGCGCGCAGGAACGCGCGACCGAGCAGGTCCGCAAACGCCGTCAGCACGCTGTCCCCGACCGGATGGCCGAAGCGGTCGTTGACCGCCTTGAAGTGATCCAGGTCCAGCAACACCAGCGCCAGCGGCTGCCCACTGGCATGGCCAAGTTCGACATAGCGGCGCAGGGCGGCGTCGAAGGCGCCGCGGTTGTAGACCTGTGTCAGCGGGTCGATCTGCATCTGCTGGCGGGCATCCTCGAGCGCCTGACGCAACTCGGTCGCCGTGCGCCCCAGTTCATGGGCGCGGCCTTCGGACTCGGCCCTCGCCTGTTCGGCGGCCTGCAGGCGCTCGCGCAGATCACCGACCTGACGCTCCAGCGTCACCCGCTGGCCGGCCAGCGCCTCGCGCAGTTGGCCCGCCATGCCTGCGAACTCGGCGCGCAGCCGGTCCACATCGCTGCTGGCCAGCAGCGCCTGGACGCGCTGCAGGCCGGCTTCGAGCGCCCCCTCCAGCTTGCCCGAAGCCGCGCTGGCATCGCGCAACGCGCCGAGCAGATCCTGCGCCAGAGCGCTGTATTCGCGTTCGCGGTGGCGCACGCGCACCTGCTCGGCAGCCCGATGTTCACGAAAGAAAAGCTGTGCCTGGCCCCACTGCCGGTGCGGTGCCTGGGCCGGCGGCAGGCCGGGCGGCGGCGTGCCGGTCAGCAGGTGCAGCGCCCAACCCTCATAGTCGCCGTAGAGCGCGGCGGCCGACGGCTCCGCCAGCAGGGGGTAGTGCGGCATGGTGCGAAACACTGCTGCCAGGGTTTCCAACGCCGCTTCGGGCAAGACTGTCTGCATGGTGATTCGGGCAAGGGCCGGTGATACGGTGTTCTCGGCCGGACCGCGGCCTTGCTTGAGGAAAAATCCACCATGGCACTCGAATCTCTCGACCACCGCGCCATCCGCCCCTCGCGCCAGGAAGAAACCCGCCGTTTCCATAGCGAGGCGCTGCAGATCAGAGCGCTGGTCGACAGCCCGCTGCTGGATCGGGCTGCGCCTTCACTGCCGAAAGGGAGCGCAGCGTTCACTTCATGAGGCGTGCCATGGGCCGGCTGGCCCTGTGTCTGATGGTTGTGCTCTTGCTGCCGGGCGCGCACGCCGCCACCGTGCAGGTGGCGATCGACGGCCTGCCGCCAACGCTGACCGAAAGCGTGCTGGCCACGCTGGATATCGGCGCCGAGGCGCAGCGCGAGCGGGTGACGCCGGCGCGCATTCGCCGCGCCCACAACGCCGCCCCGCGCCAGATTCGCGCCGCGCTGGAGGCCAGCGGCTATTACCGGGCGACGGTCGACGCGAGTCTGCGTCAAGCCCCGGACGTCTGGCAGGCGAGCTACCGGGTCGAGCGCGGCGAGCCGCTGCGCGTGACCACCCTGGACCTGAATATCACCGGTCCGGCCGCGAGCGATCCGGCGCTGCAGGCGGCGCTGCCGCCGTTTCCGCTACAGGTCGGCGATCGCCTGCGCCACGCCCGCTACGAGGACGGCAAGCGGGCACTGCTGGAAACCCTGCGCGAGCACGGTTACCTCGATGTCGCCTTCACGGTGCACCGGGTGGATGTGAACCTGGACGCCTATGTCGCGGACATCAGGCTGGTGCTCGACAGCGGTGCCCGGTATCGCTTCGGCGATGTGTCGCTACCGGACACCGTCGTTCGCAAGTCGTTGCTGAGTCGCCATGGCGCCCCGCAGCCGGGTGAGCCGTACAGCGCCGCGCGCCTGCTGGATTACCAAAGCGCGCTGGTCGACAGCGGTTACTTCGCCAGCGTGGAAGTGCAGGCGGGCAGCCGCGATCGCGCCGCGCACACCGTGCCGGTCACGGTCACGCTGACGCCCCGCCCGCGCAGCGCCTACAGCGCCGGCGTCGGTTTTGCCACCGACAGCGGGCCGCGCCTGCGGGCCGGCCAGCAGCGCCGCTACGTGAACCGGCGCGGACACACTCTGGACAACGCGCTGCTGCTGTCGCCGCGCGACAGCGAGCTGAGCACCCGCTACCGCGTGCCGCTGGCCGATCCGCGCACCGAGCAGCTGAGCTTCGGCGCCCTCGCCCGCCGCGAAGATACCGTCAGCGCCCGCTCCGACAGCCTGACCCTGCAAACCGCGGTCACGCGCCGCCGGGGCGTTGGGCGGCGCACCGTCGGCCTGGACTACCTGGTCGAGCGTTTCGATACCGGCGGCGACGAGGCCACCTCGCGGCTGCTGATTCCCTCGCTCGGCTGGCAGGGCACCCGCAGCGACAACCCGCTGTGGCCGCGCCGCGGCTGGCGCCTGGACCTGACCCTGCGTGGCGCCCTGGCGGGCCTGCTGTCGGACCTTTCCTTCGTACAGGCGCGGGCGGCCGGCAAGTACGTGTACGGCGTCGGTCGCGACCAGCGCCTGATCGGACGGCTGGATGTGGGCTCCACCTGGGTCGATGGCTTTGGTGAGCTGCCGGCCTCGCTGCGTTTTTTTGCCGGCGGCGACCAGAGCGTGCGCGGTTATGACTACGAGAAGCTCGGCCCGCGCGATGGCGACGGCGACGTGGTCGGGGGCCGGCACCTGCTGGTGGCCAGCGTGGAGTACGAATGGATGTTTGCCGGCAACTTCGGCGGCGCGCTGTTCCTGGACGCCGGCAACGCCTTCACCGGCACGCAGCTGAACCTGGCGCGTGGTGCCGGCATCGGCTTTCGCTGGCGCTCGCCAATCGGCGCCGTGCGCCTTGACCTGGCCAGCGCCATCTCCGAACCGGGTGCGCCGCTGCGCCTGCACATCACCGTGGGGCCGGACCTGTGAGGCGCCTGAGCCGGGTGGTGCCCACGGCGTTGCTGGTGGTGTTGCTGGTCGGCCTGGCCGGCTACGTGGCGCTGCGCAGCGACAGCGCGCTGCGCGTGTTGGCGCGGGGCGCCGTGGCGCTGACCGGCGACCGCCTGAGCATCGGCCAGGTGCATGGCAACCTGCGCCAGGGCATCCATCTGCGGCAGGTAGAACTGCGTCTGGACGGCTTACAAGCGCAGGCGGCAGCCATCGACTGGCAACCCGGCGATAGCAGCCTGCGGCGCCGCCAGCTGGCGCTCGGCCGCATCACGCTCGACGACCTGCGCGTGACACTGACCGGTGACGGCGCGCCGGCGACCGAGCCGCTGCAGCTGCCGGCGCTGGCCGTGCCGGTCCAGATCACGCTGCGCGCGCTCGATGTACGGGGCCTGACGCTGACGCCGGCCGGCGGTGCGCCGCTGCGGCTGGAAAGCGTGCATCTGGCCGGCAGTCTGGACGGCAGCCGCCTGCACCTCGAACGGCTGTCGGCGCGCGCCGAACACGGATCGTTGGACGCCGCCCTGCGCGTGGACTTCGCCGACGCGGGCAGCCTGGATGGGCTGGTGCAGGCCACCGTGCAGCCGCCGGACGGTCCGCCGCTGCACCTGACCGGCACCGTCGGTGGCAGCCTTGCGCACGGCATGCAGGCGGCGCTGCACAGCCACGCGCCGGCCGCCGCGCGGCTGGTGGCCAGTATGGACACGCCGCTGGCGGGTGGCCCCTGGCAGGCACATCTGTGGCTGGAGCGCGAATCGCTGTCGGCCTGGCGGGCGGGACTGCCGCCCTGGCTGCTGGCACTCGATGGCCGTGCCCGCGGCCGTGGCGCCGAGCTCGCGCTCACGCTCGGCTACCGGCTGGAGCAGACGCCGGCCGGCACCGTGCACGGCCGGCTGGCGGCGCAGGGCGCCGGTGCGGCGTGGCAGGTGAGCGCGGATGCCCAGGCCGGGCCGGCGCGCATGGACCTCACCGGCCGGCTGGACCTGACCACAGCCAGCGCGCAGGGGCAGATCGACTGGCAGGCCCTGCAGTGGCCGCTCGGTACCGAGGCGCCGCAGCTGCGCTCGCCGAGCGGCAGCGCCCGGCTCAGCGGCCGCCTCGACGACTGGGCACTGACGCTGCAGGCCGCATTGGCGGCGCGGGGCCAGACCGGTGAAATCACGGCGCGCGCGCGCGGCGACACCGGCCAGGCGCGGCTGGAAAGCTTCGCTGCGCGCCTGCTCGGAGGCAGTCTCGAAGGTCAGGGCGAGCTGCGCTGGGGGCCCGAACTGCGCTACGCCCTGAGCGCCCGGGCGCGGGATTTCGATCCCGGCCTGCTGTGGTCGCAATGGCCGGGGCAGGTGAATGCCGAGATCACTGCCGACGGGTCTGGCGGCGCCCTCGACCTGCGGATTGCCGGCCTCGGCGGCCGCCTGCGCGGCCAGCCGCTCGGTGGCCAGGGCGCACTGGCCTGGCAGCCGCCGGGGCTGCGCCTGTCCGACGTCGATGTGCGCCTGGGGCGGGCCCGCCTGCGCGCCACTGGCGCCGTGCTGGGGCCCGGCCCGCCGCTGGTCGGCACGCTGAACGTGCCGGCCGCCGGCGAGCTGCTGCCCGGCGCACGCGGTCGGCTCGGCGCGCAGGTACGCATCGGCGGGCCCGGCTGGGCGCAGGCCAACGTGCAGCTGCAGGCCGCCGATCTGGCCTATGGCGATCAGGCCGCGGACACGCTGCGCGCGCAGCTGGATCTGGACCGCGCGGGCGATCGCCTGTCGCTGCAGCTGGACGCGGCCGGCGTGCGGCTGGGTGAGCGGCGTCTCGCGCTGCGGCTTGCTGCCGATGGCGCCGCGGCCGATCACACCGTGAACCTGAGCCTTGCCCATAACAGCCAACGGCTCACGCTGCAGGGCCGCGGCGGATTGCTGGACGACGGCTGGCGCGGACGCATGAGCGAGGGTGCGGTGGATGGCCTGCCGCCACAGGCGTGGACCCTGGCCGGGCCGCTGCAACTGGAGCTGCGCCGGGCGCAGCAGTCGGTCAGCCGCCACTGCTGGCAGGCCGGCACGGCGCGGCTGTGCGCCGATGGCCAGCGCGCCGCCGGAGTGGTCGAGTTGGCCGCGCAGGTCGAGGCCCTGCCGCTGGCGTCGCTGATCGCCCTGGCCGACGCCGACGTGGCGGTGGACGGCCAGCTCGACGGGCGGCTGCGCCTGCGTCGCGATGGCGGGCCGCTGCTGGGCGAACTGCACCTGATCGTGCCTCCCGGCGAGTTGCGTCTGCCAACGCCCGACGGCGGCCAGCGCAGCTTTGCCCACGGCGGCGCGCGCGTGGATGGCCGGCTGCACCCCAGCGGCGGGGAGGGATCGGTGCGGGTGGCATCGGCGCTGCCGGATGAGCTGGACTTGCTGTTCGCCACGCTGCGCCTGCCCCCGCTTCCCGCGGCCGCCGACGCGCCCCTGCGCGGCACGGTGGCGGCCCGGCTGCCTGACATTGGCCTGTTCGAGCCGTGGCTGCCGCAGCTGGTGGGGCTGGCCGGGCGCATCGAGGCCGGCTTGCAGATCGAAGGCACGCTCGGCACGCCGCGGCTGACCGGCGAGGCCAACCTGAGCGAAGGCCGCGCCGCCGTGCCGGCGCTCGGCATCGAGCTGCGCGAGGCGCAGGCACGCCTGATTGCCGACGGCAGCGACACGCTGCGTCTGACCGGCAGCCTGCGTTCCGGCGACGGCACCGTGCGCCTGCAGGGCGAGGGCAGTCGCTCGCCTGGCGGCCTGCGGGCGCACCTGGCACTCCATGGCGAGCAGGTGCAGGTGTTCGACACCGCGCAATTGCAGGCCCGTGTCAGTCCCGATCTGGAGATCGCGCTGGCCGACGGGCGCCTCGCGGTGACGGGCGAAGTCGCAGTGCCGCAGGCGCGCATCCGCGCCCAGGACCGGCCGCCGGCGGTGCAGACATCGCCAGACGTGGTGGTGCGGGGCCGCGAGGCGCCCGACGGGCCGCCATTGGCGGCGCAGGCCGACGTGCGCGTGGTGCTGGGTGACGACGTGCGGGTGGACGCCTACGGCTTTCAGGGTCGCCTCGGCGGCGCCGTGCGCCTGCAGCAGCGGCCGGACGGCACGGCGGCGGTCAACGGCGAGGTGACGGTAACCGAAGGCCAGTACGCCTTCTATGGCCAACGCCTGCCGGTGACCCAGGGCGAACTGCGCTATGCCGGCGGCCCGCCCGACAATCCGGCGCTGCGCATCACCGCCGCGCGCCGGGTGGGCAACGTGACCGCCGGTGTGCGCCTGCGCGGCACCGCCCGGGCGCCGACCACGCAGCTGTACTCCAGCCCGGCCATGCCGCAGGCGGACATCCTGTCCTACCTGGTGCTCGGCCGCCCGGTGCAGCAGGCCAAGGGCAGCGAGAGTGATCTGCTGATGCAGGCCGCCGCTTCGGTGGGCCTGCGCGGCGGCGGCACGCTGGTCAAACGCCTGGGGCAGACCCTCGGTTTCGACGAGGCGAGACTGGGCGGCGACGGCAGTGGCAGCGCCAACCTGGCGCTTGGCCGCTATCTGACGCCACGCCTGTTCGTAGGCTACGGCCTGGCGCTGGCCGAGCAGACCAACGCCGTCACGCTGCGCTACACGCTGACCGAACACTGGTTGCTGGAAGTGGTGTCCGGCCTCACGCAGACGGCAGATCTGCTTTATCAGGTGGAGCGCTGAGCCCGCCCTTACCTGGATCTGTGCACCAAACGGCGCTTCCAGCCGATTCGGCCCTGCGTCGCCAATGAAGCCGTCGCCGCAATTTTGGGCGAACGATTTTTTGGACCGACTCACTCGCTGGCTGCTAGCGGCCCTGATCGCCAAACTCGGTCGGGGCGTCCTGGCGCAGCAAATCGTCATCACCCGCCGCACGGCGATCCTGGTCGACCTTCTTCTCCAGGGCGCGGTCCACACTTGTATTTTCCGGTTCGGCGGGGGCAGCGGGCCGGGGCTGCCGGGCCGGCAACGGCTCCGGCACAGCGGCTGTCCCGCTTACAGAACTCCCAAGCAAGCCGCGCGGCAACTGGTCCACACGCAGCCGGTAGATCGGCTCGGGCAGACTGAAACCGGCCTGCTCCAGTGCGATCTTCACCGCCCGAATCCCAGCCGAGCGACCCTTGAGGAAATCCGTGACCGTCTGGTCGATCCAGGGCGCAAACGTCAGCACGATGTTGCTGTCGCCGACCTGCTCGATCCAGGCCACCGGCTGCGGATCGGCCAGAACGAACGCCAGGCTGCGCAGCGTCGCGAGCCCCGTGTCCATGGCGGCACGCGGGTCATCCGCCGCGTCGATGCCAAGCGAGAAGGTGAAACGGCGCTCCGGGTTGCGTGTGTAGTTGGTGATGACTGCCTTGAAGACCTGCGCGTTCGGAAGGCGCAGATGGTTGCCATCATGCGACATCAGAATGGTTGCGCGGGACGTTAGGCGGACGACAATGCCCTCACGACCGTCGATATCCACCAGGTCCTTCGGACGAAACGGCTGACGCACGGAGAGCATCACTGAGGCGATGAAATTCTCGATCGTGTCGCGAACCGCGAAGCCGACCGCCAGCCCGAGCACGCCCGCCGCGCCGAGTACGGCCGACAGAACGGCCACCGCATCCAGGATGTTCAGCGCAATGACCAGACCAAGGATGACGAAGACGAGCGGCACCACCGTGCCCAGCAAATTCGCAATCAGCTCGTTGCGTCCCAGGCGTCGCCAGATCTGGCGCTGACGTCCCAGCAGCGTGCCGAGCAACCAGAACAGCAGCACGATCACCGCGGCCACCATGAGTAGCGGCAGGTAGGCGATGGCTTGTCGCCACAGCTCCCGGGCACGCTCGATGGCGGGCGCAAGGCGGCCCTGCACGGACACGTCGGTTTTCAGCCGGTTCTCGACCGCGACCACTCCCTCGGTCTTTGCCGCCAGGACCTCGGCGCGCGCGCCGGCAGCCGCATCGGGCACTGTGCCCGACAGGATGACCACGCCGCCGGCCACCTGGACACCAACTCCACGCAGGGACGTGAGGGCACCGAAAACGTCCTCGAGGCGCGCCGCGATGCGATCATCGGGCACTACGGCGTCCGGCGCTGCGGCAATATCGCCGGCCGGCAACGTCAGCTCGCCGTTGCCGGCGTCCGCGGCGTGCGTCTGCCGTCCATGCAAGGCTGGCGCCGCCATGGCCGCGAGAAAGACGAACAACGCGACGGCGAGACCGACGTCGATCAACCTCTTTCGCATCCAGGCAGCCCAGAACTCCGTCACGTCGCCCCCGCAGTACGGTGTCGTGATGATCGTACGGCGGTCAGCACGCCGTCTTTATTAAGCACCTGCGCCGGCCCGAGGCGCCAGAGCGCCCAGAGCCCAGGGGAATCAGTCCAGCGCCCCCTCGAGCAGCGAACTTCGCTGTGCCCAGTGGATCCACAGGTCCGTCTCGCCCCAAAAATCCAGGCGGTTGTAGCGTGGCTTGAGGGCTGATCCCCAACCCGCGAGGGGATATGGAGCGTCCTGGAGCTCGGCAATCCGGCGCAGCAAGCTGCACATCCGAGCGAGGCCACCACCCCATCTGGGACACGGCGACGGCTGCTGGGGTCCGGCAGGGTTGGCGTTGCGTCGTTAGCCGCGCGCCGACCACAGGCAGGCCCGCAGCCCGCATGGACAGGTCCGGTCGACTGTCTGATCATGGCCCGCAGCCCCGCTGCCTGCGGTTGGCCGCGTCGTGGGCGTCTGCAGTATCGCCAAGGCTGGAACCTTTCACGTGAACAAAACGCTGGGCTTTTTGATTGGTCATTTCCACAGCCTGCTCGACGAATTGCGCGGTAGCTATTGGCCGATCCCGGTATTCATGACACTTGGTGCCGGAACACTGGCTCTGGCGATGATCCAGGTCGAGGATATCTTCAGCCCGCAGTATCAGGGGTTGTTTGCCTGGATGGTGCTGGGCGATCAGGAGGGGGCGCTGGCGGTGATGTCGGTCATTGCCGGCTCCATGGCCACCATCGCCGGGGTGGTTTTTTCGATCAACCTGGTCGCCCTGACGCTTGCCTCCGCCCAGTTTGGTCCGCGTTTGCTGCGCAACTTCATGCGCGATCGGGTTAACCAGATCGCTTTTGGCGCATTTACGGGGGTCTTTCTCTACAGCCTGATCGTGCTTATGGCAATCGCCCCGGACCGAGTGCCGAAGCTGGCATGTGCAATCGCGGTATTGCTGGCAGTAATGGCGCTATTCATGCTGATCTACTTCATCCACCACACGGTCACTTCCATTCAGGTATCCGGTCTCACGGAAGGAATTTCCAGGGAGATCGGCATTCAGTTGAAGTGCCTGTTTCCGGAAGCCATTGGGGAAGCGCCGCCCGAAGCGGCGCCGGCGGACGTCATCGTGCTGCAGGAGACCTTGCGAGCGGAGGGCGTCGATCTGACCTCGCGGGCGCGAGGCTTTCTGCGCGTTATCGACCACAAAGCGCTCATGGCTACCATGGAGCGCCTTGATTCGCAGATCGAACTGCTCGTCGCCCCTGGCACCTTCGTGGGCGTCGGCTACACGCTGGCCCGCGTCGCCCCCCGTGGCCGGATGTCGCAGGAGAACCTTGATGAGCTGCGCAGCCTCTTTGTGGTCGGAGCGCAACGCAGTGCGGTACAGGACTTGGGCTTCCTCATCGATCAGCTTACAGAGATTGCGGTCAAGGCCTTGTCGCCGGGTATCAACGACCCCGAGACGGCGGTCACCTGTGCCCAACATCTGGGCGCGCTGATCGCTGCCGCGGCCAGTCGGGACATGCCAACGGGAGCTCGCGTCGATGACGCGGGCAGGGTGCGCGTCTTGGCGCCGACGATGACCTTCGACGACCTGGTGGCGACCTGTCTGGATCCCATTCGCCGCTACGGCTGCGGGCACGCGGCGGTGGTATTGGCGCTGTGTGACGTGCTGACGCGCTGTGCGCCATCCTGTGCGGCGGCGCATCGGCGTCATACGCTGTTTACTCATTTGCGCCACCTGCGGAGCGCTTGGAAAAGAGTCGGCGCGGACCGTGATCGCGATGATGACCTGGTGGACAGTGCGTTCGCTCACGCCGAAGCGGCGCTGGCCTGACGATCCGCCCACTCGGACAGGTCCAAGGGGCCAACTGTCTTTTCGTCTGATCGGGTTGCCTTTCAAAGAATAAAGAATGGGTTGTGAGAGCGGGTTCGCACGGCACAACGCCGTCCCGCCCGAGTGTTGATGTCCATCGCTCGAATCGAGGCGGGGTGATTCGGGCAGGGGCCGGTGATACGGTGTTCCCGGCCGGACAGCGGCCTTACTGAGGAGAGACGCACCATGGCACTCGAATCTCTCGACCACTGCGCCATCCGCACCACGCGTCTGGAAGAAACCCGCCGCTTCTACGTCGAGGCGCTGGGTCTTGAGGTCGGCCCCAGGCCGCCGCTGGCCCTGCCCGGCTACTGGCTGTATGCCGGCGGGCGGCCGATCGTGCACCTGATGGAAATCGGCGAGCACTACGGCGCCGATGTGTTCGACCAGCCCATGCACGCGCAGCGTGGGCCGGAGGGGCCGGGCGTCGACCATCTGGCCTTTCGGGTCAGCGGCCTGGCGGCGCTGCGCGAGCGCCTGCAGCGCCTGGGCATTGCCTATCGCGAGCTGTCGATGCGGGCGGCGGACCTGCACCAGGTGTTCGCGGTCGATCCGAACGGCGTGATCGCGGAGCTGAATTTCCAGGCCAGCGCAGAGGGCATCTGACGCCGCGCCTGGAAAGGCCGGGCCTACACCACCAGGTGCCGCTGCACCAGGTCTTCGCTCAGATCGGCGATGCCGCCGTCGGCCACCACGCTGCCGCGTTCCAGCAGATAGAAGCGATCCGCCACGCGGCGGGCGAAGGGCAGCTTCTGTTCCACCAGCAGCACGGCCAGGCCCGTTTCCTGGCGCAGGCGGGTCAGCACGTCGCCGATGTCGCGCACGATGTTCGGCTGAATGCCCTCGCAGGGCTCGTCCAGGATCAGCAGCTTCGGCTCCAGCACCAGCGCGCGGGCAATGGCCAGCTGCTGCTGCTGGCCGCCGGACAGGTCGCCGCCGCGCCGGTGCAGCATCTCGCGCAGCACCGGGAACAGTTCGTAGATGCGCTGCGGAAGCGCCTTGGCGCGGCGGATGCCCAGGCTCACGCGCAGGTTCTCTTCCACCGTCAGGCGGGCGAAGATCTCGCGCCCCTGCGGCACGTAGCCGATGCCAAGGCGCGCCCGCTCGCGGGTATCGGCGCGGCTCAGGTCCTGGCCGGCGAAGCGGATGCTGCCGGCGCGGGCCGGCAGCAGGCCCATGATGACCTTCAGCAGCGTGGTCTTGCCGACGCCGTTCCTGCCCATCAGGCAGGTGCACGAGCCGGCCGGCACCTGCACGCTGACCTCGCGCAGGATGTGGCTGCCGCCGTAGTACTGCTGGATGCCGGTCAGTTCGAGCAGGGCTTCACTCACCGAGGTACACCTCGATCACGCGCGGGTCGGACTGCACCTGCGCCATGGTGCCCTCGGCCAGCACGTGGCCCTGGTGCAACACCGTGACGCGCCGGGCGATGGCGCGCACGAATTCCATGTCGTGCTCCACCACCAGCACCGAGCGCTCGCCGGCCAGCGCCTGCAGCAGCTGCGCGGTGCGTTCGATCTCGCCGCGCGTCATGCCGGCGACCGGTTCGTCGATCAACATCAGGTGCGGCTCCTGCAGCAGCAGCATGCCGATCTCGAGCCACTGTTTCTGGCCGTGCGAGAGCGTGCCGGCCAGGCGCTGCTGCTGCTCGGCCAGGCCGATCAGGACCGCGGCCTCGTCCATGCGGTCGCGCTCCGAGCCGGTCAGTCTGGCGCGCAGCGTGGCGCGCACGCGCCGGTCCTGCTTGAGCGCCAGCGCCAGGTTCTCGCGCACCGACAACTGTTCGAACACGGTCGGTTTCTGAAACTTGCGCCCGATGCCGACCTCGGCGATCTGCGCCTCGCTCAGGTGCAGCAGGTCGATGCGGTCCCCGAAGAACACCTCGCCGGTGTCCGGCCGGGTCTTGCCGGTGATGACGTCCATAAGCGTGGTCTTGCCGGCGCCGTTGGGGCCGATCAGGCAGCGCAGCTCGCCCGGGTCCATGTACAGCGTGAGCGCGTTCAGCGCCTTGAAGCCGTCGAAGGACACGCTGACGTTTTCCACGAACAGCGCGCCGCGGTGGTGGTCCAGGGACGGATGCGGCTCGACAGGGGTGTTCATGCCGCACTCCGGCGCCGCGCGCGCAGGCCGACCAGTCCCCGCGGCAGGGCCACCGTCACCAGCATGAACAAGCCGCCCAGGAAAAACAGCCACACCTCCGGCAGCGCGCCGGTGAGCACGGTTTTCAGATAATTGACCACGCCGGCACCGAGCGCCGCGCCGTACAGCGTGCCGCGCCCGCCAAGCGCCACCCACACCACCATCTCGATGGAGTTCAGCGGCGCGAATTCGCCCGGATTGATGATGCCCACCTGCGGCACGTAGAGCGCCCCGGCGATGCCGGTCAGCACCGCCGACAGCACGAACACGGCCAGCTTGTAGTGCTCCACCCGGTAGCCGAGAAAGCGCGTGCGGCTCTCGGCATCGCGCACCGCGATCAGCACATGCCCGGCGCGCGAGCGCACCACGGCCCGCGCCAGCAGATAACCGCCGGCCAGCGCCAGCGCCGAGATCACGAACAGGCCGGCCCGCGTGGCCGGCGCCTGCAGGTCGAAGCCAAGCAGTTCCTTGAAGTCGGTCAGGCCGTTGTTGCCGCCAAAGCCCATGTCGTTGCGAAAGAACGCCAGCATCAGGGCGAAGGTCAGCGCCTGGGTGATGATTGACAGATAGACGCCGGACACCCGAGAGCGAAAGGCCAGATAGCCGAAGGCGAACGCCAGTGCGCCGGGCACCAGCACCACCATCAGCAGCGCGAACGCAAAGTGGTCGAAGCCGTGCCAGTACCAGGGCAGCTCCTGCCAGTTCAGGAACACCATGAAGTCTGGCAGCAGGGCGTTGCCGTACACGCCCCGCTCGCCGATCTGGCGCATCAGGTACATGCCCATGGCATAGCCGCCGAGCGCGAAGAACGCACCGTGGCCCAGGCTCAGAATGCCGCAGTAACCCCACACCAGGTCCAGCGCGACGGCGGCCAGCGCGTAGCACAGGTATTTGCCAAGCAGCGTCACCGTGTAGTCGGGCACGTGCAGGACGGAACCGGGCGGCACCGCCAGATTCAGCAGCGGCACCAGCACGGCCGCCGCGGCCAGCACGGCCAGCAGCGTGAAGCCGCCGCGTTCGTGGCGCCAGGTGGGCAAGCCCATGTCAGGCCTCCACGCTGCGGCCGCGCTGCGGGAACAGGCCCCGCGGACGGCGCTGGATGAACAGGATGATGAATACCAGCACCAGGATCTTGGCCAGCACGGCGCCCACCAGCGGCTCCATCAGCTTGTTGGCCACGCCCAGCGACAGCGAGGCCGTGAGCGTGCCCCACAGGTTGCCCACGCCGCCGAACACCACCACCAGGAAGGCATCCACGATGTAGGCCTGACCCAGGTTCGGCCCGACGTTGGTCAGTTGCGACAGCGCCACCCCGCCCACGCCGGCAATGCCGGCACCCAGGCCGAAGGTCAACGCGTCGACCCGAGCGCTGCGCACGCCAAGTGCCCGCGCCATGGCGCGGTTTTGCGACACCGCGCGCAGTTCCAGGCCAAAGCGCGTGAACCGCAGCAGCGCTTGCAATGCGGCGAACACCACGACGCTGAAGATGACGATGTAGAGGCGATTGAGCGTCAGCGACAGGGCCGGGTTCAGCTCGATGGAACCGCTCATCCAGGAGGGGGTCGCCACCTGCCGATTCAGCGGCGAGAACACGCTGCGCACTACCTGCTGCAGGATCAGGCTGACGCCGAAGGTGGCCAGCAGCGTCTCCAGCGGCCGGCCGTACAGAAAGCGGATCAGGCTCATTTCCAGCAGCACGCCCACGGCGCCTGCGACCAGAAAAGCCAGCGGAATCGCCACTGGCAGCGACCAGTCCACCGGCACCCACTGCTGCACCATGAAGGTGGTGTAGGCGCCCAGCATGAGGAACTCGCCGTGCGCCATGTTGATCACGCCCATGACGCCGAAGGTGATGGCAAGCCCGATCGCCGCCAGCAGCAGCACGGAACCGAGCGACAGGCCGAAAAAGGCCATCTCCGCGGAACGGTAAAGCCCGACGCGCGCCTCGCTGCTGGCCAGCGCCCGGCGGGCTGCATCGCGCACGTCCTGCGGCTGGGCGTCATCGTCGGCGACGGCGCCCAGGCGCACCCGCACCGCCGGCTCGACGCTGCCGGCAAGCTGGCTCGCGGCCGCGATGCGCGCGCCGGCCTGCCCGCTGGCCAGATCGGCCAGCGCGAGGGCGACGTCGATGGCGTCGCGCACGCCGTCGTCGGTTTCCACGGCGCGGCGCTCGCGCAGCACGGCCGCGCTGTCCGCATCCAGCGTGTCGTAAAGGGACCGCACCGCGGCGCGGCGCTGACGCGGATCCGGATCGGCCAGGCTCAGCCGCGCGATCAGCCCGTTCAGCTGCGTGCGCAGGGTGTTGTTGATCGGGATGCGCTTCAGGTCCCGGCGCTCGCCCGCACCCAGCGCTGCGCCGCTCACCGGATCGACCAGCTCAAAGGCGTCCGCGGCCGGCCGCGCCAGCACCACCCGCTGATCGGCCTTGCGCAGTTGCAGCGTGCCGTCCAGCAGGCCTTGCAGCACGGCGCGCGCCCAGGGTTCGCCACTGCCCGCTATCTGCTGAAGCAAGGCCGGCTTGGCCAGGAATCCGGCCGTGCCGAGCGCCTGGACGGCGGCGGCGGCATCCGGGGGCGGATCGAGCGCCGGTGCGGCCACCGCCGGCACCAGCAGCGCGCACAGCATCAGGGCCAGCCCCGCCAGGGCGGCCGGCAATCGTCGGATCGGGTTCAAACGCTTCCCCGCCTTACACAGCATCGCAAGGAAACCCCGGGCGCATGGGCCGCCCGGGGTGCGGGCATCACTCGTAGTTCTGGCCGGAGCACTTCTTGGTGACGGTGTTGTAGTTGCCGCACTTCAAGGTCACCCAGTCGGCCTCGATGTCCTTGGAGCCGGGCAGGAAGTCCGACCAGGCATCGCCCGGCACCAGACCGTCGGTCTGCCACACGGTCTCGAACTGGCCGTCGGCCTGGATCTCGCCGATCAGCACCGGCTTGGTCAGGTGGTGGTTGGGCAGCATCTTGGCCGTGCCGCCGGTCATGTTCGGCACCTCGATGCCGATGATGGCGTCGCTGACCTTGTCCACGTCCGTGGTGCCGGCCTTCTCGACCGCCTTCACCCACATGTCGAAACCGATCACGTGTGCTTCCATCGGGTCGTTGGTGACGCGCTTGGGGTTCTTGATGAACGCGTGCCATTTCTCGATGAACGCGGCGTTCTCGGGCGTGTCCACGCTCATGAAGTAGTTCCAGGCGGCCAGGTGGCCGACCAGCGGGGCGGTATCCAGGCCGGACAGTTCTTCCTCGCCCACCGAGAAGGCCACCACCGGGATGTCCTCGGCCTTGATGCCCTGGGCGGCCAGCTCCTTGTAGAAGGGCACGTTGGCGTCGCCGTTGATGGTCGACACGACGCCGGTCTTCTTGCCGGCAGCGCCGAACTTCTTGATGTCGGCGACGATGGACTGCCAGTCCGAATGTCCGAACGGCGTGTAGTTGATCAGGATGTCCTCGTCCTTGACGCCCTTGGACTTCAGGTAGGCCTCCAGAATCTTGTTGGTGGTGCGCGGGTAGACATAGTCGGTGCCGGCCAGCACCCAGCGCTTCACGCCCATCTCGTTCATGAAGTAATCGACCGCCGGGATCGCCTGCTGGTTGGGCGCGGCGCCGGTGTAGAAGACGTTCTTGGACGATTCCTCGCCCTCGTACTGCACCGGGTAGAACAGCAGGCCGTTCAGTTCCTCGAACACCGGCAGCACGGACTTGCGCGATACCGAGGTCCAGCAGCCGAACACCACGTCAACCTTGTCCTTGGCCAGCAGCTCGCGGGCTTTCTCGGCGAACAGCGGCCAGTTCGAGGCCGGGTCCACCACCACCGCTTCGAGCTTCTTGCCCAGCAGGCCGCCCTTCTTGTTCTGCTCGTCCACCAGCATCAACACGGTGTCCTTGAGCGTGGTCTCGGAAATGGCCATCGTGCCGGACAGGGAATGCAGCACGCCGACCTTGATGGTGTCGGCGGCCTGCGCCAGGCCGCCGAGCAGCGCCGCGACGGCGGCCAGCGCCAGGCGTCCGGCGAATCGGTTCTTGCGATCAGTCATGTGAGGTTCTCCTTTGCGGGTTCTTCGGGCGCGGGCTAGATCTGCAGCTGCACGCCCAGGATGAAGAAGTCGGTGGTCTCGCCACCGTCGAAATCGTCGGCGCCGTAAGTGCCAATGACCTTGGCTTTCTGGCCGTCGATGATGTAGCCCAGACCCAGCTCCCAGCGGTCGTGGTCGGGCGCGTTGTCGTCGCCCACGGCCTGGTAGCGCACGTGCGGCTGCAGCTTGCCGATGCCGTATTTTTGCGGCGTCAGGAAGCTCGCCAGCACGTAGTAGCCGTTGCCCTGGTAGCCGAAGGCCGGCATTTCGTCGTCGTGGTCGTAGTCGTAATAGGCGCCTTCCAGGCTCACCGCGCCGCCGTTGCCGACCTTCTTCTCCAGCAGGGCGTCCACGTTCCAGCCGAAGAAATCACCCGGCGACGCCATCGTGCCGGTGCCGTCGGACTGGTACTGCGCCGCGGCGCCGAAGGTCAGGATGTCCTTCTCGCCGAAGTAGGAGCTGGTGGTGTAGAAGCCCGGTTCCGGATCCCACAGCGCCCACTGCAGGCGGCCGGCGAACAGCAGGTTGTCGTCCTGGTTGGGGTTGTTCAGGTCGGTGATGCCGGAGTACGAGGTGTCCATGCCGTCGTAGACGCCAAGGGCGTAACCGAACACGCCGCCGTCGATCGAGCCGTTCACCGACACGCCCTCGTCGCGGCCGGCGAAGATGGCCGGATAGGCCTGCGCGATCGGGAAGGTCCAGGCGTTCAGGTAATACGGGCCGTCCAGGTTGGCGCGGTCCGACGGCGGCAGGTGACGGCCGGCCCAGATGTTGAACTCCGGCGCGAACGCGAACTTGGCGATCGCGTCCAGCACCCGCAGGTCGTCGTCGTCGCCGGTGTCGTAGCGCTCGGTGTTGAACTCGAGCAGGACGTACTGGTGAATCTGGGCGTTCAGGTACAGCCGTACGCTGTCGACCGTGAAATCGTTGGAACGCCCGTCGTCGGGCGCCGCATCCTCCACGGAACTGAAGCTGGTGCGCAGGCCGGCGCCCACGGAAACCCAGTGCGTGTCGTCAATGGCGAGCTTCGCCCCGGCGCTGGCGGCGCTTGCGGCGAGCAGTCCCGCGCCGGCCGTGGCGGCCAGCAGCGTCTTTCGTGCAGTTTTCTCCAAAGGCATGCCCGTACTCCCTGATGGCTTTTAGTCATGCCATCCCCGGGATGGCGCCTGCGACCCCGCAACTGCCATGCCAACTGCTGTGCATGCTTGTATTCACCGAGCCGCACATCACGCCGCGTGCCGCCGCCGCTGATCCAGGCCCCAGAACAGTGCGCCCGAGCCCGAACCGGCCCTAAAAAAGGGCAGATCAGGCGGCGGCCAGCCCACCCTCGCGCACGATGAACGCGATCACCGTATCCAGTCCGGCGCCGGTCTTGAGGCACGTGAACACGAACGGGCGCTCGCCGCGCATGCGCAGCGAGTCGCGCTCCATCACTTCGAGTGACGCCCCGACATGGGGCGCCAGATCGGTCTTGTTGATGATCAGCAGGTCCGAGCGGGTGATGCCCGGCCCGCCCTTGCGCGGAATCTTGTCGCCCGCCGCCACGTCGATCACGTACAGCGTCAAATCCGACAGCTCGGGGCTGAAGGTGGCAGCCAGGTTGTCGCCGCCGGATTCCACGAACACCACGTCGAGCGGCGCAAAGCGGCGCGACAGCTCGGCCACCGCCGCCAGGTTCAGCGAGGCATCCTCGCGGATCGCCGTGTGCGGACAGCCGCCGGTCTCCACGCCGACGATGCGCTCCGGCGCCAGCGCCCCGGCGCGGGTCAGGAACTCGGCGTCCTCGCGGGTGTAGATGTCGTTGGTGACCACGGCGATCCGGTAGCGCTCGCGCAGCGCCTTGCACAGCGCCTCGGTCAGCGCGGTCTTGCCGGAGCCGACCGGCCCGCCGATGCCCACCCGCAGCGGGCCGGATTCAGAAAACTGCGTCATCGTCACTCCCGTTGTGCATCAGGACCGAAACAGCCGGCTGTACTGGGTCTCGTGCCGGCAGCTGGCGATGGCCAGCGCCGGGGCGCCCGCGCCGATTTCCTCGTCCGCCAGCGCCAGGCCGTGCGCCACGGCCGACACGATGCGCGGCGCGAGCGCATGCAGCAGGCGCTGCGCCGCCGCGTGGCCAAGCGGCACTGCTCGCACGGCGGCACTGACCTGACTCTCCAGCCAGGCCCACAGATAAGCCTGCGCCGCCGCGCCCAGGGCAATGCCGAAATGCGTCGCGCCCAGGGCGAACAACGCCAGCGCCGTACGCTGCGGCCGGTGCGCCCAGGCAGCCGCGGCGGCCACGTCCAGATCGACCAGCAAGGTCGCCCAGGCCGCGCCCAGCGTGCGCTCTTGCGCCCGCAGCTCGGCGCTGTCGCGCATGGCAAGCAGCAGACCGGACCAGCGCAGCGCCGCCGTTTCGTCGCGGGCCGCAAAGGCCGCCATCAGGCGCGCCAGCACCGGCATCTCCAGCCGGGTCACGGCGTGCTCCATCAGGCCGCCGATCCAGTCGCCGGCCTGCGCTGCGTTGCTGACCCAGCCCAGTTCGACCGCGCTTTCCAGACCCTGCGAATAGGCGAACGCCCCGACCGGCAGCGCGGCGCTGGTCAGCTGACGCAGGCGCAGATCGGCCAGTGCCTCAGACGTGGTCATGCCCGGTGCCGCGCTCGTGAGTGTGGCTGCCGGCCGGTCCGTAGGCGCCGGCCTCCGGTTCGAAAGGCAGCTGCTCGAAGCGCACGTCCAGTCCCAGGCCGCGCAGCATGTCGTCCAGCACATGGTCGTGCAGATAGCGCAGCCATCCGGGCCCGACCTGAACCGCCACGTGGCGGTTGCCGAGGTGATAGGCGCCCCGCAGCAGCGTCGCCGGGTCGGCGCTCGCAGCGGTCGATACCGGCTCCGCGGCGGCGCAAATGCGCACCGTGTCACCGTCCGCGCCCGCCACGACGTCGTCCCCGCGCAGCACCGTGCCGCGCGGCAACACCAGCAACGCCTCGCTGCCATCGTCGAGCGCCACCCGTTGCCGCGAGCGGGCGCGACGCTCAAAGCTCAGGGTCAGCGTCGTGGCTGCGGGGCCGGCAGGCAAAACCTTGTCGAATTGGCGCATGAGCTCCGCTCAGCAAGCATCGGGCCAGCAGCAGCCGCTGCAGCAGCGTTGCAGGTCCATGGGCGCGGCTATCGACCAGCGCGCGCTGTCGTTCAACTGTGTCGCGAGCCCTTGAGCGGCGTTGGTGCCAAGCCCGGCCGCTGCCAGATCGGTGTCCGGCTTCTCAACGGAGGCCAGCAACTTCGCCGCCGGCAAACATCTGAAGCTCGTGTCCGGCGATGAGCTGCTGCGGCAACTGTTGATGCTCGCCGAGTCCGAGCGGACGGCGCTGCTGAGCCACGTGACGCGCGGGGACTTCAGCACGCCCAGTCGTCCGAAGTGCGAGATCAAGATGACGCGCAAGGCAGGACGTGCCGGGCGAAGTGATTTCTGGTCCTGCCCGAGGTTCGGTTCGGCTGATGCCGAACGCGGCCGATCCCGGTCCGCGGCGCGGCTTGGCCAGCGCGGTCCGCGTAGCGGGACGGCGGGAACAGGCCACTGCACCGCTTCGCTCGTCCAATGAGGGAAGAGCTGAATAAATCCATCTTGGATTCATCCCGTCGCGTCTGAGCTGGCGGCCGCCCCGGGCTCATGCCCGGTCAGGTTGAACTTCCCCCGGATGAAATTCATGAATTCTTCGCCATAACATGCTTGGGCGTGGTGGGTCCGCCAGAACTGCACATAGTTTTGGTTTTGTGAATAGATTTCGATCCACTCTTCCCATGTCTCCCATTCCCGGTGTCGCCAGAAAAGCCACTTATTGATGCCGTCATTGAGGAAATAGAATGCCCGCTCCAGGAGCGAAGACAGGTAATCGAATATGATCGTTTGTCTGGCAAGCTGTTCGGGCGTCAGATCTTTCAACTCCCGGTCGGAGGTATTGGTTCCGAGCATCGGGTACTCCACTTGCATTTCCAAGAAACGCATGAAGTGGTCGTTCAGGCGTTCGTACGAACTCTCGAATTGCGACTGTGGATACAGGACAAGCGCAAACAAGATGCCGCCGATGACAAGAACGTGTTCCGTGATGCGCAGACAGGTTTCCCATTCGCAGATCGGCATTGCGCACATCCTGTGAAGCGTAGAGCGCCGCGTTTCGGGCAATCAGGACCGATCGTGGGATGCCCCCCGAGGCGCCTTGCGGGCGGACATCCACATGAGCAAAGTAACACCTGCGACTTCAAACCCACAATCCGGCCAAGCGGAAAATCGGGAGACCCGGGCAGTTCGTGACTGGATTCGATCGGACGCAGCGCCAGTCGAGCACCGCCAGCGGGCGGCCCCTGACCACCCGCTGCCGGCTCGAACGCCCGCGGCGCCGGTCAGACGTCCTTGGTCAGTGCGTAGGTCTGCAGGCCGGGCTTGAACTCGCGCTTCTTGAACGACGCCAGCGCGGTGCGGATCCAGTCGTCGTTGGTCTCGCGCGACAGCTCCCACATCTTGGCCATTTCCCATTCCATGGACTCGGCGAAGGTCAGCCGCAGCGATTTCTCGTACACCTCCTTGGTCTTGCGCAGCACCGTGCGGCCCTTGGCGGCGAGGTTCTTGACCCACTTGTCGACCTCGGCGTCGAGATCCCGCAGCGGCACGGCGATGTTGGCCATGCCCAGCGCGACGGCCTCCTTGCCGGTAAAGGTGGCGCCGGTGAGCGCATAGAACAGCGCCTGCTTGCGCAGCATGTTGTGCGCGTAGGACCAGGTGGCACCGCCGCCCGGGAAGATGCCGAAGTTGATCTCCGACAGTCCCCACACCGACTCCTCGGCGGCGATGACGATGTCGCAGATGCCGGCAACCTCGAAGCCGCCGCCGAACGCCCAGCCGTTGACCTTGGCCACGGTCACCGCCGGGAAGCTCTTGAGGTGCTGGAACCACTCGAAGCACGGCGCGTTGATGGCGTTGAACTTGTCCGGGTCGTCGAACGGCTCCAGAAAGCACTGTTCCAGGTCCATGCCGGCGCTGAAGGAATCGCCGCTGCCGGTGACCACCATCACCTTGCAGTGGGCGCGCGCCACTTCGTTCAGCGCGTCCACCATGTTGCGGTGCAGGGTCGGGCTCAGACAGTTGCGCTTCTCGGGGCGGTTCAGTTGCACGGTGGCAACGTCGTCGTCGATGCTCAGGTTCACGCATTCGTATTGCTTGTGCATGGGACGGTTTCTCCTGGTCGGGCGCATCGCCCGTAGTTGTTTGAGGTTTCGTATCGAACGCCGGTGCGCCGTCCCTGCGCGCACCGACATCGCCACCGCGCCGAACCGGCGCGGCGGTTGCCGGTCGGCTGGTCCAGTCAGCCGACCCGGCCGGGCCGGCCATCCGGGCCTGCCCTCGGAAGAATCCGAAAATGCCGTCCGTGGCGTTTTAGGCTTGCCGCGTCGCGGTTCGCCCGCCTCCCGAGGCGCTGCTAACCGCGCCCGCCGCGGCGCAGCTTGGTCTTTTGCGAGGCGGTCAGTTCGGCCCAGCGCTGGCGCACCCGCTCGGCCATTTCCGGCCGCGGGCGGGACATGGCCGGATAGCCCTTCAGCGGCGCCGTGGCGTCGATGCCCAGCTTGCTGCCGACGGTGTCCCCGTACTTGTTGGTGGCCGGGCCGATGGTGCCGAAACCGTCGCCCATGATCACGTCGCGCGGCGCGTGGCTGCGGTTGGCGATGGCCCAGTAGACCTCCTCCTGGTTGCGCGGGTCGATGTCGTCGTCGACCACGATTACGGTCTTGGCGCTGCGCGTGGCCCACAGGGCGTAGATGACGTGCTTGGCCTGCTCCTCGTAGGTCTTTTTCAGCGACACGACCACGGTGTGCATGTCCAGCGCGCAGTACACCTCCTTCACCGTCGGCGCCACGTCGTTGCGCAGCTTGGCGGTCAGGCCGGCCTCGCCCATCATCTGGCCGAGCGCGTGGGTATCCGACGGCGGCACGCCGATGTAGGTGTGCACGTACACCGGCTGGCGCCGGCGCGTGGCGTAGTGGAACTGGATCACCGGCTGGTCGCCGATGGGCCCGTAGTAGCCGGGGTACTCGCCGTACGGACCCTCGGCCTCGCGCTCGCCATACAGGATGCGGCCCTCGAGCACGATCTCGGCATCGGCCGGCACTTCCAGGTCCACGGTGTCGCACTTGACCAGGTCCACCGGCTCGGCGCGCAGGGAGGACGCCAGTTCCAGCTCGTCGTCGCCCAGGTTCAGGCCCTGCACCTGCGAGGCCATGTACAGCAGCGGATCGCCGCCGATGGCCACCGCGATCTCGGTGGGCCGGCCGCGGATGTCGTTCTTGGCGCGGATGGTGCCGGCGTGCGAGGTGGGGCTCGACCAGATGCCGGTGCGGTTGCCGGGCCGGACCTGCAGGCGGTAGATGCCCATGTTGCGCCGGCCGCTGTCGGGGTCTTTCATCACCACCAGGCCGTAGTTCAGGAAGGCCCCGCCGTCGCCGGGATTGTTGACGGCCGCCGGCACCAGGTCTTCCAGGCGCAGCTCGCCTTCCGGGATCACCACTTCCTTGCACGGCGCGGTGTCGCGCAGCACCGGCTGCAACCACGGGCGGGTGCGCGAGCGCTGCAAAAAGGTCTGCCCCATGTCCTGCAGTGCCACGTCCATGGCCAGCGCGATGCGCGACTGTGTGCCCAGCATGTTGGTGAACACCGGGTACGGGTAGCCCTTAACGTTGTTGAACAGCAGCGCCGGACCGCCCTCGTCGAGCACCTTGCGGCAGATGGCACCCAGTTCCTCGTTCGGATCGACTTCGGCGTCGATTTCGAGCAGGTCGCCGGCGGCGTCCAGGCGGGCGATGAACTGGCGGATGTCGCGATAGGCCATGGCGGTTTCCCCTTCTGTGGATCTTTATCGAGTGCCGGGACGGCGCCCGGCTCGTGGCAAGCGCCCCGATTCTGTACGCTCCGGCAGACCCCGGCAAGGCAGGGTGCAGGCACAATCGCCGCATGAATCCACCCTGCCCCCTCTGTAGCCCAGGCCCCGAGACCGTGCTGTGGCAGGACCACGCCGCGCGCGTGGTGCTTGTCGATGAGCCGCTTTACCCGGGCTTTTGCCGGGTGATCTGGCAGGCGCACGTTGCCGAAATGACGGACCTTTCAGCGTCAGAGCGCCGCTGCCTGATGGAGCGGGTGTTTGGCGTCGAAACGGCGCTGCGCCGGGTACTGCGGCCCGCCAAGGTGAACCTGGCGAGCCTGGGCAATCAGGTGCCGCACCTGCACTGGCACGTAATTCCACGCTTTGCGGATGACGCCACGTTTCCGGATGCCGTGTGGGCCCCAGCGCGGCGGGCAGGCGCCTTGCGCGCCGTGGATCCGGCGGTGCTGCAGGATGCGATCGGGCAGGCGCTCGCCGCCGGCGGATAGTTACAAACGCAGGTATTCGCGGGCATTGCCGCGCAGGATGGCGTCGCGCTGCGCGGGCGGCAGGTCCAGTCCGACGATGCGCCGGCCGGGCGCCTTCTCGCGGATGGCGAACGGGTAGTCCGAGCCCACCAGCAGCCGGTCCGCGCCGTAAAGATCGATCAGGTAGCGCAGCGCCAGATCGTCGTAGACCAGCGCGTCGTAGTACATGCGCCGGGCGTATTCGAGCGGCGGGCGCGGCAGAAAAGGTTCCGCCTCGCGCATGGTCTGCCAGCCCGACTGCAGGCGCGGCAGCACCATCCCGAAGCTGCCGCCGCCATGACTGAAACCGATGCGCAGCTGCGGGAAGCGCTCCAGCAGGCCGCCGGTGATCATGGACGCCACGGCAAACGCGTTCTCGTTCGGAAACGCGATCAGCGCCTGCAGCAGCGGCGGACCGATCACCCGATCCGCCCCGGCCGGGTGCAGCGCGTGCACGAACACGGCCAGGTCGTTTTCAACTGCCGCGGCGAAAAACGGCGCGTGGTCGGGATGGCCGATCGGCTTGCCGTTGATGTTGCTGCCGACCTCCACGCCGACCAGGCCGTAGTCCCGGCGCAGCGTCTGCATGTGCTGCGCGGCCAGCTCGGGATCCTGCAGCGGCACCATCCCGAGGCCGGCGAATCGCGCCGGATCGGCGGCCACCATGCCGGCAATGGTGCCGTTGATGTGGCGCGCCATGGCCAGCGCGTCGTCGGCGTCGAACCAGTAGGACAACAGCTCCGGCATCGGCGACAGAACCTGCATCTGCACGTCCTCGGCCTGCATCTGCTCCAGGCGGCGGCTGACGTCCCAGCTATGGTCGCTGACCGTCCGAAACGGCTTGTCGCCAATGACAACGGTCCGGTGGCCAGGATGATCGCAGGCGTGCATCTGCGGCCAGCGCTGGCTGCCGGCCCGCCCCGCATAGGCGGGAAAATCGGCCGGCACGATATGGGTGTGGACGTCGATGGCCATGCGGTCTCCTCGGGGTCATGCCAGGGTGGCCATGGTACGTCGCCGGATGACCGCAAGCGTGCCGATGAGGCGCGCCAGGGCGGCACGCCTGCGCAGACCCGGTCAGAGCCGGTTGCGGGCACAAAAAAACCGCGCCCCGAATCCGGAGCGCGGCTTTTTGTCGATGCCGCAGCGCGCTTACTTGAAGCCGGGCATCACCTGAGTGCCGAACAGTTCCTGCGTGCGGCGATGCTGCTCCAGCGTGAGGCCGCCCTGTGGGCCGCGCGGCAGCACCTGGATCGCGAACTCGTCCAGCTCTTCCTTGGCCAGGAAGTCGCTTACGCGGTTGGCGATCTGCGCCGGCGTGCCCACCCACACCATGTCCTGCGCCAGCAGGTCATCGTAGGTCAGGGTCAGCATCTGGTTCATGGCGTCGCTGGCGTAGAAGCCATAGCCGGAAGCCAGCAGGCGGTCGCGGTCGCCCTTCTGGTCCAGCGACAGGATCGGCTTGGCGATCTGGTGGTAGAAGTACGGCGCCGCCAGGCGCGCCTGCTCGTGCGCTTCATTCTCGGTCGGCGCGATGTGCACCGGCTGAATCCAGCTGACGATGGGTTTGGTGCCGGCCTTGATGCAGGCATCGCGGTATTCGGCTATCGGCTTGGCGAACAGCGGATACGGCGCCGGGCCGCCCACGGAAATGCCCCAGCCGCGCTCGGCGGCGAAGCGGAACGAGCGCCCGCTGGTGCCGGTCAGGTACACCGGCATCGGCTTTTGCACCGGCCGCGGATAGACCGTGACGTTATCGACCGTGTACAGCGCGCCGTGGTGCGAGAACCGCTCCTCGGTCAGCGCCTTCATGATGATGTCCTGCGCTTCCTCATAGCGCGGCTGGCTTTCCTCGTAGGGAATGCCGGCCATCTTGTACAGCCAGGCGTGGCCACGCCCGAAGCCCAGGTCCAGCCGCCCGCCGGTCAGCACGTCGGCGGTGGCGATCTCGCCCGCCAGCACGGTCGGCGTGTGCAGCGGCAGGGTGTGGCACAGGGTGCGGAAACGGATGTTCTGGGTGCGCTGGGCAGCGGCCGAGAACAAGGCCAGCGGGTTCGACGACTGACCGAAGGTCGGGAAGAAATGGTGTTCGATGGCCATGTAAACGTCGTAGCCGAGCCGGTCGCACTGCTCGATGTGGCCGATCACGTCCCATACCGCGTCGCCGGTGTCGACACCCGGCATGCAATTCATTTCGGTATAGACGCCGAATTTCAGCTTGCTCTTTGCCACGAACGGTTACTCCTCGTACGGATGATCAATCGGCGGCGCGGCCCAGCCCACACGCCGGGCCATGCCCGCGCGTCCAGCCCGCACCTGCATGAGGTGCGCCACTATAAACGCCGCCACCGCCGGCCGAATGATGCCTGTCAAGCCACTCCGGTGCGGCGTGCCTGCAGCCAATGCACGGCCACCGGCAGCAGCGACACGGCGACGATGCCCAGCGCGATCAGCGTCAGGTTGTTCTTGACCAGCGGCAGCTGACCGAATACCACCCCGGCGGTCATGAACAGCAGCACCCATACCGCCGCGCCGAACACGTTGTAGGCCAGAAAACGCCGGTAATGCATGCTGCCGACGCCGGCCACGAACGGTGCGAAGGTGCGCACGATGGGCACGAAGCGCGCCAGCACGATGGTCTTGCCGCCGTGGCGCTCGAAAAACGCCCGCGTGCGCGCCAGGTGCTCCTGACGCAGCCAGCGCGAATCCGGGCGCGCATAGACCCGCGGGCCGACGGCGTGGCCGATGGCGTAATTGACGCTGTCGCCGACCACCGCGGCGACGAACAGCACTGCCGCCGCGGTGCCGAAATCCAGCATGCCGCCGGCCGCCAGCGTGCCGACCACGAACAGCAGCGAGTCCCCCGGCAGGAACGGCGTCACCACCAGCCCGGTTTCGCAGAACACCACCAGCGCCAGCAGCGCGTACACCCACACCCCGTGTTGGGTAGTGAACTCGGCCAGGTGAGTATCCAGGTGCAGGAAAAGATCGAGCACCGTCTTGAGCAAGTCCATGCCGGGTCATCCGAAAACGAGGGGCATGCCAGTATCGTGGCGCCGCGTGACCCGAACAAGGCGCAGGCGCGCGAGACAGCGCCGGGAGCCCCGCCGACGGTGAGGCCGTGCCGAACGAGGGAGGCGCTGAATGAATCCATCCTGGATTTCTCAGCGGGCGAATCAAGGTCGTGGGATCTGCCCCGGCGCGGGGGCCGGGGCAGGCCCCAGCCGAGAATCTTCGGCGGCTTCGGGCGGCCTCAACAAAGGCATTCGCGCCTGAAGGCGCTCCTACGGCGGATATGCCCCGCCGCCGTGACGGGTAGGAGCGGCTTCAGCCGCGAAACAAGCGCATCCCTGCGCTGCGGCAACCGCTGAACACTTCAGCGTTCCCTAACGCCCGCGCATGAACAGCCGGTCCAGCTCCGCCAGTGGCAGCTCCACCCAGGTCGGCCGGCCATGGCTGCACTGGCCGCTGCGCTCGGTGCGTTCCATGTCGCGCAGCAGGGCGTCCATTTCGGCCAGCGACAGCTGCCGGCCGGCACGCACCGAGCCGTGGCAGGCCATGCCCGACAGCAGGGCGTCGATGTGCTCCTGCACGCGCGTGCTGCGACCGTGCTCGCGCAGCTCGGCCAGCACGTCGCGCAGCAGCGCGGCCGCATCTGCGCCGGCCAGCAGCGCCGGCACCTCGCGCACGGCCAGCGTGTCCGGCCCCAGCACGGCCAGCTCCAGGCCAAGCTGCGGCCACAGATCGGCGTGTTGCTCGACCATCGCCAGCTCGGCCGCGCTCAGGTGCACCGTGAGCGGCACCAGCAGCGGCTGACTGACGATGCGCCCGCCGGCGTGGGCGGCGCGCAGGCGCTCGTAGGTGATGCGCTCGTGCGCGGCGTGCATGTCGACCAGCACCAGCCCGCGCGCGCTCTGCGCCAGGATGTAGATGCCCATCAGCTGCGCCAGCGGGCGGCCGAGCGGCTGATCCATGTCCGCGGGCGGCGGTGCCGGCAGGTCGTGTGACTCCCGCGCCGCGCCACGCGCAAGCTGCGTGTAGACCGCGAGCTGTTCGGCGACCTGGCCGGTGGACAGGCGCGGTGCGGCGGCCTCCCAAAGCGGCGATGCGGTGCCTGCGCCCGGCGCGGCCGGCGCCGGCCCGGCGCCAGGCGTGGCATCCGTGACCTGCGCCCCGGCCCGGCTGCCGCTGGCAATCACCTCGCGCAGGGCGCGGCGCACCAGGTCGTGCACCGAGCGGCTGTCGCGAAACCGCACCTCGGCCTTGGCCGGGTGCACGTTCACGTCCACCAGCTCGGGCGGCAGATCCAGGTACAGCACGTAGGCCGGCTGGCGGCCGTGGTAGAGCACGTCCTGATAGGCCTGGCGCGCGGCATGGGTGAGCAGCTTGTCGCGCACCAGCCGGCCGTTGACGTACCAGTACTGCAAGTCGGCTGCGGCGCGCGAGAAGGTCGGCAGCGCCGCCCAGCCGGACAGGCGCAGCTCGCCGGCCGGAAAGTCCAGCCGCAGCGCGGCATCCACGAAGCCCTGCCCGCACAGGCGTGCCAGGCGCTGCTCGCGGGCCGGCAGGTCCGGCGCCGGCGCCAGCTGCTGCACCGGCTTGCCGTTGTGCGACCAGGCAAGGCCCACGTCGAAGCGCGCCAGCGCCACGCGGCGCAGCAGCTCATCGGCGTGCTGGAACTCGGTCTTCTCGGCGCGCAGGAATTTGCGCCGCGCCGGCAGGTTGTAGAACAGGTCGCGCACGGTCACGGTGGTGCCGGGCGGGTGCGCCGCCGGCGACGGCTCGGGCTGGCCATGCAGCAGCTGCGCGGCCGGCGCGCCGGCCGGCGCCGATGCGATGTCCAGCCGCGCCACGGAAGCGATGCTGGGCAGCGCCTCGCCGCGAAAACCCAGCGTGCGGATGCGCATCAGCTCGTCGCTGCTGGCCAGCTTGCTGGTGGCGTGGCGGCGCAGCGCCAGCGGCAGTTCAGGCGCCGGAATGCCGGCGCCGTCGTCGCGCACGCGGATCACGCCGACGCCGCCCTGCTCCAGCGTAACCTCGATGCGCCGGGCGCCGGCATCGAGCGCGTTCTCCAGCAGCTCCTTGACGATCGAGGCCGGCCGCTCGACCACCTCGCCGGCGGCGATCTGGTTGGCAAGCTGCGCCGGCAGTTCGCGGATCGGCCGGCGCGTTGGCTCAGCCGCCGTCATCCGCGCGGCGCAGGGCCGGCGTGCGACCGGTCTGGGCATCGGCCAGCGCCTGGCGCAGGCGCGGCTCGGTTTGCAGGTAATCGCGAATGCCGGCCGCCAGCGCGGCGGCCATGCGGCGGCGGAACTGCGGATCGGCCAGCTTGCGCGCTTCGTCGGGCGTGGAAATGAACGCGGTTTCGACCAGCACCGAGGGCACCTGCGGCGATTTGAGCACCATGAAGCCGGCCTGCTGGACGTCCGAGCGGTGCAGTTTGTTCACATCCGCCATGCGGTCCAGCAGGCGGTCGGCCAGGCGAAGGCTACTCTCCGTGGTCGCGTTCTGCGACAGGTCCAGCAACACCGAGCGCAGCACCTTGTCCTGGCCCACATTGGCCAGGCCAGGCGCCAGGCCGGCCGCGTTCTCGCGCGCCGCCAGCAGGCGCGCCGCCTCGCTGGTGGCGCCATGCTCAGACAGTGCGTAGACGCTCGACCCGCGCGCCGTGCCCTTGGCCACCGCGTCGGCGTGGATCGACACGAACAGGTCGGCCTTGTGCTTGTGCGCCACGGCCGTGCGCTGGCGCAGTTCCAGGAACCGGTCATCGCCGCGTGTGAGCACGGCGCGCATGCCCGGCATGGCGTTGATCTGCGCGGCCAGCTCGCGGGCAATGGCCAGCGTCACGGTCTTCTCGTACAGGCGCCCGGGACCGACCGCGCCCACATCGTGGCCGCCGTGGCCGGCGTCGATCACCACCGTCACGGCGCCAGCCGACTTGGCCCGCAGGACGGGCGAGCCGGCCGCGATCGGGGCAGCCGGCGCGGGGGCTGGGGCAACCCGCGCAGCGGGCGGTTTCCTGACCTCGGGAACGGCTTTGGCAACGGCGGCCGGTTTGCTTGCCCTGGCGGCGACCGGCGTCACCGGCGGCCGGGACGCCTTCACCGGCGCGCGCGCCACCACCGGAGCCGGCGCGGCCTTGCCGCCCAGCACGTCGATCTGCACGCGCGGCCCGTGGCCACCTCCGGCCGGCAGCGCGACATAGCGCCACTGCACCGAGGCGGTCAGGTCGAACGCCACCCGCAGCGTGCCGTCGGCCTGCGGTCCCCAACGCACGGCGCTCAGCGTGCCGCCGGGCGGCGCGGCCAGGGCGCCGCGCAGCGTGGTGGCCGGCAGGTCGACCACCAATCGGTCCGGCGCCTTCAGGCTGAATACCCGCGCCGCCGTCGGCGCGCTCAGATTCAGCGTCAGGCGCGTGCCGCCAGCCAGCGGCGCGTACTGCACGCCGCGCAGCTCGCCCGCGAAACCGGCCAGCGGCAGCAACGCCAGCAGACAGCCAAGAAATTTTTTCATTTCACAGATTCCAGGGTTCGCTCGCCCGCGGGGCTGTAGGCACGGGCCTGCACCCGGCGGCCGCTGCCGGCGATGTCGATGTCCAGCTCCAGATCGGCCTGCGGCAGCCAGCCGGCGCCGCGCTCGGGCCACTCCACGAAGCAGATGTGCCGCCCGTCGAACAGCTCGCGGGCGCCGATGTCTTCCAGCTCCTCGGCGCTGCCGAGGCGGTACAGGTCCAGATGACAGACCTCGCCGCCGGCCAGGGCATAGGTTTCGAGGATCGTGTAGGTCGGGCTGCGCACCGCGCCGGCGTGGCCGAGCGCCCGCAGCGCGCCGCGCACCAGCGTGGTCTTGCCGGCGCCCAGCGGGCCGCGCAGATAGACGCACAACGATTCGGGCAGCTCCCGCGCCAGACGGGCCCCGAAAGCCAGCTGCGCCGCTTCGTCCTCAAGCACCCAGGTGCGCTCCATCGTGCGTTCCGTTGAGCAATGTCGGCAGGGCGTCCAACAAATCGCCGGCCAGCAGGCCGCGCTCGCCGCGCCGCGCCGCCACGGCATCGGCCGCCGCCGCGTGCAGGCAGGCGCCCAGGGCCGCCGCGGCCGGCGCCGGCAGGCCCTGCGCCCACAGCGCCGCGATCAGGCCGGTCAGCACGTCGCCCATGCCGCCGCTGGCCATGCCCGGATTGCCATAGGGCACCACGCCGACCGGCGCCCGGCCGTCGCACACCAGCGTGCCGGCGCCCTTGAGCAGCACCACGCCGCCGAAGCGGGCCTGCAGGGCGCGCACCGCGGCGTAGCGGTCGGCCTCCACCTGCGCCGCGCTGATGCCCAACAGCCGCGCCGCCTCGCCGGGGTGCGGCGTCAGAATCCAGTCCTCACGCCGGCCTGGCGCCGCGGCCAGCAGGTTCAGCGCGTCGGCGTCCACCACCAGCGGCAGGCCGCTGCCCAGTGCCGCGCCGAACAGCCCGCGGCCAAAGTCGCCCTGCCCCAGGCCCGGGCCGATCGCCAGCACGCTCGCCCGCGCCAGCAGCGGCGCCAGCTCGGCGGCGGTGTCGACGCCGCGCGCCATCAGCTCGGGTCGGCCGGCGATCAGCGCCGGCACATGCGCCGTGCGCGTCGCCACGCTGGTCAGGCCGGCGCCGCCGCGGGCCGCCGCCTCGCCGGCCAGCCGCACCGCGCCGCCGTAGCCGTGATCGCCGCCGACCACCAGCACGTGACCGAAGTCGCCCTTGTGCGCGCCGCGGCGGCGCGGCGGCAGCAGGGCGGCGCGCAGGCGCGGCAGGTCCAGCAGCACCGCCGGCGCCTCGCCGGCCTGTTCCACGGCGGCGTCCGGCACGCCCAGATCGTCGAACAGCACCTGCCCGCAGCAGTCGCGCGCGAGACCGGTGTACAGCCCCTGCTTGCGGGCCACGAAGCTGACCGTGAGGTCGGCCCGCACCACCGCGCCCGGCGCCTGGCCGGTGTCGGCGTTCAGCCCGCTTGGCACGTCCAGTGCCAGCACCGGCCGGCCGCAGGCGTTGATCGCAGCGATGGCATCCGCGACCGCGCCGGCAGGCGGTCGATCCAGACCCGTGCCCAGCAGCGCATCGATTACCACATCGGCCTGCGTCAACGGAGCCGGCGAGAATGCCTCCTCGGCGCCGCCGCCGGCGATGAAACCCTGCCGCGCCGTATCGGCTTCGCTGCCGGGGCGCGGCAAGCCGGCCACGGCGGCCAGGCGCACCGGCAACCCCGCCAGCCGCGCCAGCCGCGCCAGCACGTAGCCATCGCCGCCGTTGTTGCCGGCGCCGCACAGCACGGCCAGCTGCCGCGCGGCCGGCCAGCGCGCACGCAGCCGACCGAACGCCGCCGCCCCGGCGCGCTCCATCAGCGCATTGCCGCTGCATGCCGGCTGCTGCGCCGCGACGCCATCGATGTGCCGCGCTTGCGCAACCGAATATAATTTTTCGAGCGAAGACAACACGTTAAGAACGTCGCTTGATGCCTAGCCTGAAAAAGTCGACGCAAGCATACGCTTTTTTACCCACGCAATAGCGACCAGCGCGTTTAATCCACAGCATTTGCGGCCGGTCGGATGGGCGGCGGCAATATGAAGGCCCGCGCCCACCCCTCCCAGGTGCTGAAGGCTGCCCAACGCCCCCAGGATTCAGCGGCAAGAAAGCTCTGCCGGCGGTTCGGCCCAGACGGGCGGTTCGGCGACCACCTCCTGAACCCACAAAATCTGAAAGACTGCAGCCATGAGCAGAGTTCTTCCCGTTGCCCGATATCGCAAGTCGCGCGCCCTTGCAGCGCGGGTTTTCGCCGCGACTCGAATGTCGCCGGAGCGTCGTCGGGCGGGAGCCGCAGCCGTCTGGGCGCGACGGTGACCGGCGCCGATCCACCCGACCTTGCCGCCACCATTCGCACGCTGGGCGGCAAACTGGGTTTCAGCGGCCTCGGCATCGGCGGCGTCGATCTGACCGTGGCCGAGCAGCGCCTGGCGGGCTGGCTGGCGCGCGGCTATCACGGCGAGATGGCGTGGATGGCCCGGCACGGCGCAAAGCGCTCGCGGCCGGCCGAGCTGGTGCCCGGCACGCTGCGGGTGATCTCGGTGCGCATGGATTACTGGCCAGAGGCCGCCGCCGCGCCCTGGCCGGTGCTGGAATCGCCGACGCTGGGCTACGTGTCGCGCTACGCGCTCGGCCGGGACTACCACAAGCGGGTGCGCCAGCGCCTGCAGAAACTGGCGGACGGCATCGCGGAGTTGATCGGCCCGTTCGGCTACCGCGTGTTCTGCGACAGCGCGCCGGTGCTGGAGAAGCCGCTGGCCGAGCAGGCGGGCCTGGGCTGGATCGGCAAGCACACCTGTTTGATCGACTCGCGCGGCGGGTCATGGTTCTTTCTGGGCGAGCTGTATACCGACCTGCCGCTGCCGGTGGACGCGCCCGCCGGCGGCCACTGCGGCACCTGCCGCGCCTGCATCGACGTGTGCCCGACCGGCGCCATCGTGGCGCCCTACGTGCTCGACGCCCGGCGCTGCATCTCGTACCTGACCATCGAGCATCCGGGGCCGATCCCCGAGCCGCTGCGCCCGCTGCTGGGCAACCGCATCTACGGCTGTGACGACTGCCAGCTGGTGTGCCCGTGGAACAAGTTCGCGCGGCCGAGCGGCGAGGCGGACTTCGCGCCCCGCCAGGGCCTCGACGCGCCGCGGCTGATCGATCTTATGGACTGGAGCGCGCAGGAATTCGACGCCCGGCTGGCCGGCTCGGCCATCCGCCGCATCGGCCACGAGCGCTGGCAGCGCAACATCGCCGTGGCGCTGGGCAACGCGCCGGCCGGGGATGCCGAGACTGTGGCCTGCCTGCGGCGGCACAGCGGCAGCGCCTCGCCCCTGGTCGCCGAGCACGTCGGCTGGGCGCTGCAGCGGCATGGTGCCGGCTGAGGCTGGCGTACGGTGCCAACGTAACCGGCGCGCTGCGCGAGCACACATAGGCTCCCCCGATCAGTCGGCATCTGAAAGGTAGAGCGTCTGGCATGTTCACACCCGCCGGTACGACGCCTGCACTTGGCCGTTGCCCATGCGCAGGTCGCGGACGGAGCCCAGGTGATCGGTCTCCAGGTACAGCACGGCGCGGCTCGGCTGGTGCTCGATCTGCGCCACCACCCCGTCGTCCCGCCACACGTAGCTGCGGATCGGTGCGCCGGTACTCGGCTTGGTTTCTGCAATCAGGTGGCCGTCGCGGTCGTAATGGTAGATCACCGACGCTCCATATTTGCTCTTGTGGGCTCTGATGATCAGAGCGAATCTTGGCCGCTCCGTTGCCGCGAGAGGAGGAGCCCCAGTGTTGTTCCCACCGAGGCTGCGATAGCGCCAAGAAAAAAGTAAATTTTTAATACAATGAGCGAACCCCTGAGCCCTGCAAAGTCGATTGGGGCTCCAAGCTGACCACTCACGTAGTGCGCAGTCGCTCCGAGTATCGGCAGCACGATGGCATACGAAAGCCCGGAGAGCAGTTTGTATCTCGTCGAGAAATATGAAGCGATAAAGGCTGCACCCGCTGGAAGTATCCACAACACGAACAGAAAAACGTTCCTATTGACGCCTACTCTGTAAAAGACATAGTCATGGAAAGTTGCTGACAGCTCTCCGATCAGCACAAACAGAAGAATTACCAAGAATCCCAGCTGCCATGGTGTGGTCAGGCGCACATTCATCAGCTACTCCCCAAGTCCCTTGTCATAAATTGGAAACGGGTCGTAACCAGGCTCGCCAGGTTGTGGACCGGGATTGATTGGCCAATTTGGCCACCCAGATCGTGGTATAGCGGCACCACACTCCTTCATCGCCTGCTCTGCACAATGGCAGCAATTGAATTTTGTGAAGTCGTAGTTCTCGCCCTCGCACTGCTGCATCGCCTTCTTAATGCAGTCATCCTTTTCCGGCTGTTGCGGTTCAGTGCAGACCGTACCTTTCTGATCCTTATCGGGGTCAGGACCTACCCCGTTCGGGGCATAACTCGTAGTTGAACCATCGTCATACTTCATGTAACAGTGGCGGCCCGGGATCGGTCCTTGGACGTTCCTATGGCACATCTCGTAAAGTCCAAAGGGATCAATTCGAGTGAGCGGACGCCCCCCCGCATACGCATACGTATTGATGCCCCCAGCAAGCCCAATCGGATCACTGCTGACATACCGCCCACTGGTCGGATCGTAATACCGGTGCCAGTTATACACCGCCGGGTGGAAGCTGTCGGCGATCTGGCCGGGGAAGCGCAGGTCAACCGTGGTGAATTGCCCATCGCCATCCGGGTCCCGGTTGGGCGCACGGGCGCCAAAGGCGTCGCTCTCCCAGCGCCAGATGACCTGGCCGGTGCTGCTGCGCGCCGCCCGCACGGCGCCCAGGTGATCGGTCTCCAGGTACAGCATGGTGCGGCTCGGCTGGTGCTCGATCTGCGCCACCACCACGTCGTCCCGCCACACGTAGCTGCGGATCGGTGCGCCGGTACTCGGCTTGGTTTCTGCAATCAGGTGGCCGTCGCGGTCGTAATGGTAGATCACCGACGCTCCATATTTGCTCTTGTGGGCAAATCGGCTCGCGCGTTGGTTCTGGTAGTTATACCCGTAGCTGATGGCCGCCGTCCCTGCGTCGGTCGCATTGGCGAGCCGGCCCACGGCATCGTAGGTGTAACGGTAGACGCTACTTGCCGCCCGGTTGACGTTGCCGGCGGCATCCACCGACACCGCCCCGCTGGGTATGCCGCTCAGGCGGTTGGAGGCCGACGCGTAGCTGTAGCCACCACTGGCGTCGCTCAGGCGATTGCCGTTGGCGTCGTAGGTGAAGCTCTGGCTCTTGACCGGCCCCGATTCACCGCTGATTCGGTCCAGCGGGTCGTAGGTGTAGGCGCTGGTACCGGCCGGCCCGGTGCGGGTGACGAGGTTGCCGTTGGCGTCGTAGCTGAGGCTCGCATCGACGGCGCCGGTGCCACCGATGCTGTGCGCCGTGCGCTGGCCATCCGCGTCAACAGTGACGGTTTCGACGAGTCCATTGCCCAAGGTCTGGCTGCGCAGCGCGCCGGCGGCGTCGTAAGTCAGCGATTGGACGATGGCACTTCCGTCCGCCGTGACGCTGGTGATGCGCCCCGCGCTGTCCCGGGCGTAGGCCACCACCACACCGGTAGGCAGGGTGACGGTTTGTGGCCGGCCGGCCGCGTCGTAGGCGTAACGGGTGATATAGCTGATCCCGGATTGCACACGAGTCTGGGTGATTAGCCAACCGTGGGGGTCGTAGGCGAAGCGGGTTTGCCCCTTAGTGTCGGTCACCTGGCACAGCCGACCGATGCCCTGGGCACATCCGGTAGCAGTATCGTAGACGTAAGTCACGCTACCCCCGCTGCTATAAGCCTCGCTTTTGAGGCGGTTCAGTGCGTCGTGGGTGTAACTCAACGTGACACCCCGCGCATCGACGCGGGTCTTCAGATTGCCGGCCGCATCGAAGATCATGCCAGTGGTGCCCCGGTCCAGGCTTTGCTCGCTCAAAAGATCACCCAGGCCGGTATAGGTATAGGTTGTGGTCGCCCCATTGGGCGCCACCACGATGCCGGGACGATCCTGGCTGTCGTAGCTCGTGCTGGTGATGCCACTGAGGGGGTCTATCATCTGCGCCAGCCGGTTGAGGCCGTCGTAGACATAGGCGGTGGTTTGTCCCCTGGGGTCGATACGCGAGGTCAGATTGCCTTGCGCATCGTAGGCATATTGGGTGGTCTGGCCGGCGGACCCAATGTCTTGCTGCAAGCGGCTCAGGGCATCAAACACGCGCGTATGGCTGCGCGCCAGGCTGCCATCCGGGTTGCTCCAAGTCTCGCTCAGGCGATTGCCGGCGGCGTCCAGGGTGTAGGTCACCCGATTCCCAAGCGTATCGGCAATGGCGGTGAGACGGTGCGCAGGGTCATAGCTGTACGTGGCATGGCTGGCGTCCGGCCATGTGACCCGGGTCAGATTGCCGGCCGGGTCGTAGTCAAAGGCGGTGACGGCCCCAGCTTGGGTGCGAGTCCTGAGCCGACCACGGGCGTCATAGGTAAAGCTTTGGACCGCGCCGTTGGGGTCCACCGCCTCCATCAGCCGGCCGCTGGGATCGTACCGGGTGTATTGCGTCACTTGGCCGAGGGCGTTGCTCGTTTGTTGCAGATCGCCCCGCGTGTGGCCGGCGCCGGTGTCAGGGTAATAGACGTACGTCGTCACATCTGACGCGTCGGTGCGGGGCCCGTCTTCGGTGAGTAGCTGGCCGTCGGCGTTGTAGGTGTAAGCCCGCATGCGAGGCGTGCCGGTCAGCGTTGCAGCGAAACCCTGGCTACCGCCGGCGTCGGTGGTGGCCTGCTCGGTGCGGGCCAGGACGTTGCCGTTGGAGTCGTAGGTATACGTAATCCTGCGCAGTGGTTCGGCGATGCGCTGTGGCAATCGGAAATCCGGATGCCATTCGGTGCTGACGGTTCGGCTAACGCCGGCTACTGCGGTCCCTGGACAACTCGCCCCAGTGAGCCCTTCGACACGCTGCGTTTCAAGGTTGCGGGCAAGGTCATGGGTGTAGCAGGTCAGGTTGCCGTTGAAGTCGCGCCGCGAGGAAACGTTGCCGCTGGCGTCGTAGGTCTTGCTGAATGAGTCTGAGCCACCACATGCGCCGCACGGCTGCGATACCGCCGTGTTCTTGACCACGCCCAGCACCGTGGCGAACTTATGCACGCTAGTCGTACCCAGTGCGTCGGTAATTGCGCGCGAACCGTCGGCGTTGTAGACCACCTGGGTGCGACCCGCTCCGCCTGCGTGTTCGGTGGAAACGGCACGCCCCTGCGTGTCGTATTGGTAGGTGGCGAACCGCACGCCGTTTTCGTCCACAATGCCGGTGAGGGCATTGGGCAGATTGGCACCTTGGGTGTGGGCAGGTTCGTTGTACAGGTACGTGCGTTGGCCCCCATCCGGGTAAGTCACGCCAACTAGATTGCCAGACGCATCATAGGCGTAGTTGAACACCCCGCCCTCGGGGTTGGTCACACTGGTAATGTGATTACTGGCGTCATACGAGAAGACGAGCGCCCGGCCGAAGCTATCTGTCACGCTTATCAGCAGTCCAGCAGAGTCATAAGCCAGCGTTTGAACCCGGGCGGCGCGATCGGTGATGGCGAGTAGCCGGCCCGTAGTGTCATAAGTCTCCCGTTCATCGTCCCGGTTTCGGATTTGCCAGCCGATGGACGTGCCACCCGAATCAATTAGCTGAGTCAGGGTTTCAGGAATGTCCGCATCAGTCGCCCAGACACCACCTGCCAGTGCAAAAGTGAACTGCTTCCCATCTGCACGTCTCGCTTTAATACGCTCGCTCCCTACAGTCAAGTTTATGGCCACATCAAGAGCATAGAAATGGCGCCAATGAGCACCAAACGAGGCGCCTTGCGCTGTACCACTACTGTCGTAATATCTTTCGATTTTGAGCGAACTCGCCGCTACGCTTGAATAATCTTTTTCAACCTGGAATTTGCTGCCTATTGCCAGGTTGATGGGATTGCCAGCACAGGAGTCAGGCCTGCCAATGTTTTTGGCACCATCGTAAGACTGGCAGACCCCCGTAGTAACATCCATACCTCCATCGCAGGGCGAGACTGCAGTCACCGGATAAACATAAGCGCTCGTCAGAAAACAAACAAAAGCCGTACAATCGCGCGTGTAACCCAAGCAGCCGTTCCATCCCGCTGGTACTGGCGCTACATTCGTGCATGATGCAACACCACGGCAACTGCCGCCGGATGGCACATTGTCAGTTTGGCAACCCAGGAGTGCCGCAGGCTGAGAATTATAATAATGGGTACTATAGTGTGCGAAAGCATAATTGCAAAAGTTAGAATATAAAAGCAGAGACAAAACGACCTTTATAGGGAACCGACCTACCTGATAATTTAGCGTCCTATACTCCGAGACTTTCATATTCGCTGCCCCCCAACGTCTTTGCCTATAATTTTCCTGATTAGTTGCCAGACCCAGCACGGCCAGCCCGATCCGGGCCAACCGGCCAATGCGTCGCGTAATGGGCACCGAAGCCAGCATGGTTGTTTTCCCTTGGCGCAACCCGACCGCTCGTCCTCGCAGTCGGGATTGCACCCAGCCTACGCAGGTGGCGCCATCTGGCATGTGAACTGTTACATAGAGTGATGCAGGCCCGACTCCCGTCGGTCGGGCACGTCGAACAGATCCTTTTGGGAAATGCTGAAAAAATGCCTTCCATGGCATTTTTCAGCTCGCCCCGGCGCGGTACACGCCGGGCCTCAGTTCAAGCCCAACCTGAGCATCCGGTAGCGCAGCTGACGCAGCGTCAGGCCCAGCCGCACGGCGGCGGCGGTGCGGTTGTAGCGGGTGGCTTCCAGCGCCGCCACGATGCGGTCCCGCTCGACGCCGTCCAGTTCGGCGTCCAGGTCGTCGCCAGCGGCGCCCCCCTTCGGCGGGTACTCGCAGGCGGCCGGCAGGTGCAGGTCGGCACGATCGATCTGCGGCCCCTCGCACAGCGCGGCGGCGCGCTCCAGGATGTTTTCCAGCTCGCGCACGTTACCGGGGAAGGCATAGCCCTGCAGGGCCGTCAACGCCGCGGGCGTCAGTTCCAGCCGCTCGCCACCGGCCATGCGCGCCAGCAGGTCGGCCGCCAGGGCCGGGATGTCCTGCGCGCGGTCACGCAGCGCCGGCACGGTGACTTCGATGACGTTGATGCGGTAATAGAAATCCTGGCGTATGCGCCCGTCGCGCACCAGGGCGGCCAGATCCTCGTGCGTGGCGCTGAGCACGCGCGTGTCGACCGGTATTTCCTGACGCGCACCGACCGGGCGCACGGCCCGCTCCTGCAGCGCCCGCAGCAGCTTGACCTGCATGGCCGGCGGCACGGCGCCGATCTCGTCCAGGAACAGCGTGCCGCCGGCGGCGGTCTGGAACAGGCCTTCGCGGTCCTGAGAAGCGCCGGTGAAGCTGCCCTTGACGTGCCCGAACAGTTCGCTTTCGAGCAGATGTTCCGGGATGGCGCCGCAGTTGACCGGCACGAACGGCCCACCGGCGCGCGGGCCCTGGGCGTGAATCAGGCGCGCCACGCGCTCCTTGCCGACGCCGGATTCGCCGCGGATGAACACCGGCGCCTGGCTGCGCGCGAGCTTGGCGACCATGACCCGCAGCGCCTGCATGGCCGGCGAGTCGCCGATCAGGGTCGGCACCGTGCCCGGCTCGGCGCGCACCCGCGACAGGCGCAGCGCCTGATCGATCAGGCCCCGCAGGGCCTGCACGTTGACCGGCTTGTTGACGAAATCGAACGCGCCGGCCTTCATCGCCGCCACCGCCGCGCCAACGTCGCCGTGGGCGGTGATCATGGCCACCGGCAGCTGCGGCTGTGTCCGCTGGATGTGCTCGATCAGCTCCAGACCGCTGCCGTCCGGCAGACGCAGGTCGCACAGGCACAGGCGGTAGCTGGTGTCGCTCAGGGCCTGCTTGGCGGCGCCCAGCGTGCCGGCGCTGTCGCTTGGCAGGCCCATGCCGCGCAGGGTGATGGCCACCAGCTCGCACAGGTCGGGCTCGTCGTCGACGATCAGCACGCGCGGCGCGTCTTGCGGAAGCGTATTCATGTCAGCTGCCTGCGCCGGCGGTCCGCCAGCACGATGCGAAAGCCCGCCCCGCCGCTGGCGGGCGTGTAGTACTCGATGCGCGCCTGGTTGGCGGCGCACAACTCGCGCGCCATGAACAGGCCAAGCCCGGTGCCTTCGGCGCGGCTGGTGTGGAACGGTTCGAACAGCTGCTCGCGCTCGGCCGGCGGCACGCCGGGGCCGCGGTCTTCGACTTCGATCAGCGGCCGGTCGCGCGATGCCGACTGGCGGGCCCGCACCGCGACCTTGGGCGCAGCTGCCGCGGCCGCATGACGCAGCGCATTGTCGAGCAGATTATCGATGACCTGCTGCAACTGGCCCGGCACGCCGCGCGTCGCCAGGTCCGCCCCGACGCTCAGGCTGATGGTGGCGCGGGCTACGCCGCGGTTGGCGCAATGGGCGTCGATGACGTGCTCCAGCCAGGGTTTGAGCATCAGCACTTCAGTCTCCATCGGCTGGGGCCGACCGAGCGCCAGCACCTCCTCGATGATGCGATTCACCCGCTCGCTCTGGCGCAACAGGATCGACACGAGCCGCTGCTGATCGGCGTTCAGGCGGGCGTCCTCGGCCAGCAACTGGGCCGCGTGGCTGATGCCGCCGAGCGGATTTCTGACCTGATGCGCGATACCGGCCACCAGGCGGCCGAGCGCCGCCAGCTTCAGCAACTGCGCCTGCTGGTTCAGGGCGGCCGTGTCGTCCAGAAAAATCAGCACGTCGGCCGCGGCATCGCTGCCCAGCGGCGCGAAACGGGGCACCCAGGAATCGGCCTGCTCGGCCGGTGGCGGCTCCCGACCTGCGCGCCAACGGGCGAGAGCCCGATCCAGCACCGGGGCTACTTCGGACAAGCTGCCCGACGGGCCTATGCGCCGTCCCAACAGGCGCCCGGCGGAGCTGTTGGCAAGCCGAATGCGCTGCAGCGCATCAATGACCAGCACGCCGGTCTGCATGCGCTGGATGATCTCGTTGTTCAGGCGCACCAGCGCCAGCGCCTCGTTGCGCTGGGCGCTGGCGAGTGAGGCGCTGCGCCGCACGCGGCGCGCCATTTCGAAGGCAATGGCGGCGGTGGCAAAACAGGCCGTGCCCAGCAGGCCGGCCTGGGTGTAGGTAGGCGCCTGGCCGCCGAAATTGATCCGAAAAAGACTTTCGCCCAGAACCGCGAGGGCGGCCATCGCCGCATACAGAAAGGCCAGGCGGCCGGACACCAACAGGCTGGCCCCGGCCACCACCACCACCAGCAGAATGCCAAGACCGCTCTCCAGACCGCCGCTGGCGTATGCGAGCACCGTAATGGCGAGCACATCGGCCGCCACCACCAGCGTCGTTTGCAGGTTGAACCGTGGCCAGCGCAGCGCCAGCAGCACCAGGCCCGCCGCGGCGCTCAGCACGTACGCCACCGCCGCCAGGTGGTAGAGCTGCGGCGCCGTGGCCCCGAGCGGCTTCAGGGGCGGGTCGAGCAAGCTCAGGCCAAGCAGCAACCCGGCGCTGCCGATGCGCAGCAGGTTGAACCAGAACAGCGGACGCCAAGTCAGCCGGTCGCTCGGGTCGTCCGGCAGCAGGCCGCCCAGGGCCTCCGCGGCCGTAGGCTCAGCCACCGTCGACAGAGGCTCGCCAGCGCCCGATGAGCCAGTCGCGCATCAGCCAGCGCAGGCCGTCGTGGGCCGCAAAGGTGCGCACCCACTCGCGCCCGCGCACGAACTGGCGGTGGCGGGCGGCGGTGCCGTGGGCGTCCGCCCGGCCCAGCCAGACGGTGCCGACCGGCTTCTGGTCGGTGCCGCCGTCCGGGCCGGCAATGCCGGTGATCGCCAGGCCGATATCGGCGCCGAAGCGCTCGCGCACGCCGCGCGCCATCTGCTGGGCGACCGGCTCACTGACCGCGCCGTGCTCGGCCAGCGTGGCCGCGTCCACGCCCAGCAGGTCGTGCTTGGCGCTGTTGGCGTAGCTGACCACGCCGCCCAGAAAATAGGCCGACGCGCCCGGCAGGTCGGTGATGATCTTGCCGACCAGGCCGCCGGTGCAGGACTCGGCCACGGCGAAGGTCTGGCCGGTTTCGGTCAGGTAGCGCGCGAACAGCTCGGGCGTGCTCAAGGCGCTGAAATCGAGCAGGTAGTCGGCAAAATTTTCCAGCGCGAAGGCGCGCAGGCTTTGGATCTGCGCCGCGCTGGCGTCGTAGAGCTTCAGTTCCAGTTCCGGGAAGATGGCCCGGTAGCCCAGTTCGATGTTCTGGTCGGCCCACGGCCGCATGGCCTCGGCCAGGCTCGACTCGCCGATGCCCAAAAAACGCATGAAGCTGTGCGATGCCTTGCGCGCCTGCGGCAGGCTGGCCAGGAACGCGCGCAGCATGGGCTGCATCTCGCGCGGCGGCCCGGGCAGCGCCACGATGCGCCGCGCCTCGCCGGCCAGGGTCAGGCTGGCGACAAAACCGGGCGCCGTGCCGTTGGGATTGGCCAGAATCTGCGCCCCGGCCGGGAACATCGCCTGCTTGCGGTTGTTCTCGGTCAGCGGGATGCCGAACTCGGCAAAGCGCCGCTCGACGTGCTGCCAGCTCGGCAGGTCGAATTGCAGCGGCGCCTGCGCCAGCTGCGCCACCACCTCGGCGGTCAGGTCGTCCTCGGTCGGCCCCAGGCCGCCGGTCATGAACACCCAACCGGCCCGCTCCAGCGCCGTGCGCAGGACAAAATCCAGATCCGCCCGCCGGTCGCCGGCCGTGAGCATGAGCTGAATCTCGAAACCGGCCTCGCCGAGCTGGCGCGCCAGTTCGGCGCTGTTGCTGTCGATCAGTTCACCCCGCAGCACTTCCTCGCCGGTACTGACGATGCAAGCGGTCAGTCTGGGAATACTCACGCTGGACGCTCGCGGGTGAAGGGCCGGACAACGCCGGGCAGTATGCCGTGCGCCTTCGCGCGCCGTAAACTTCGCGCCCCGCCGCCCGTTGCCATGCCATGCCCGCCGTTTTCCTGCTCGGTCCGACCGCCGCCGGCAAGTCGGCGCTGGCGCTGGCCATTGCCCGGCGCCTGCCGTGCGAAATCGTCAGCGTGGACTCCGGCCAGGTGTACCGGGGCATGGACATCGGCACAGCAAAACCGGACGCCGCCACGCGCGCCGCCGTGCCGCACCACCTGCTCGACATTCGCGATCCGGACCAGCCGTACTCGGCCGGCGAATTTCGCGCCGATGCGCTGCGCCTGATCGCGCAGATCGAGGCCCGCGGCCGCGTACCGCTGCTGGTCGGCGGCACGTTCCTGTACTTTCGCGCGCTGGACCGGGGCCTGGCATCGCTGCCGGCGGCCGATCCGCAGCTCAGACTGGCGATCGAACAAGAAGCCGCCGCCCGCGGCTGGCCGGCCCTGCACGCCGAGTTGGCCGGCGTCGATCCCACGGCGGCGGCGCGCATCGCAACCGCCGATCGCCAGCGCATCAGCCGCGGCCTGGAGGTGTACCGCCTCACCGGCCGGCCGCTCAGCGCCTGGCAGGCGCAGGCCGCGCAAGCCGCCCACCCGCCTGCCGTGCGGCTGATCCTTGTGCCGCCGGCCCGCGACACGCTGTACGCGGCCGTCGATGCGCGCTTTGAGACGATGGTGGCCGCCGGCCTGATGCACGAGGCAGCCACCTTGCAGGCCGCCGGCTACAGCCGCGATCTGCCGGCCCTGCGGGCGGTCGGCTACCGGCAGGTTCTGTCCCATCTGGCGGGCGAAATCGATTACCCGACCATGACCGAAATGGGCAAGACCGCCAGCCGCCACTATGCCAAGCGTCAGCTGACCTGGCTGCGCGGCGATCCGGCCGGCCATGTGCTGGACCCAGCGGCGCCTGACCTGCTCGACACGGCGTGCCGGCTGATTGAAAACAGCGTGCGCTGAAGTGCGAACCACGGCCAAGCGGCGGGGTCGAACAGCCCGCGCGAGCATGCCTTCCAAGGATCAGCACCCGGCACTCTTATTGCTACACTGAACAGGCCGGCCAACCGCCATAGCCGGCACATACGCGAGGACTACACAATGAAAAAATCCCAGGGTCTGCAGGATCCGTTCCTGAACCAGCTGCGCAAGGAGCACGTTCCGGTATCCATCTTTTTGGTCAACGGCATCAAGCTGCAGGGCCACGTCGAGGCCTTCGACCAGTACGTCGTGGTGCTCAAGAACGCGGTATCGCAGATGATCTACAAGCACGCCATCTCGACCGTGGTGCCAGGCCGCCCGGTGCGCATTCCGACCGTGGTCGAAGGCGAGGAAGGCGAGGCCACGGAGGCAAGCGATTCTTAAGCTGAACACCGATCCGGCCCCGTCCGCGCCGTTCGTCCCGGCCGGCACGGACGGGGCAACGGCGACACCCGCGCAGCGGGTCATCGTGGTAGCCGTCGAGCTGCCCGGCGCCGACATCCCGCTCGAAGACGACCTCGCCGAGGCGCTGGAGCTGACCCGCGCCGCCGGCGGTCAGGTTGTGGGCACCCTCACCTGCCGCCGCGCGCAAGTCGACCCGGCGCTGTTCATCGGCAGCGGCAAGGCCGCCGAACTGGCGCAGCAGGTGGCCGACACCTGCGCCGAGCTGGTCGTCTTCAATCACCCGCTGAGCCCGTCCCAGGAGCGCAACCTGGAGCGGATCCTCAAGTGCCAGGTGGTGGACCGCATCGGCCTGATCCTGGACATCTTCGCCCGGCGCGCGCGCTCGCACGAGGGCAAGCTGCAGGTGGAATTGGCGCAGCTGCGCCATCTGTCCACGCGCCTGGTGCGCGGCTGGACCCACCTTGAACGCCAGAAGGGCGGCATTGGCCTGCGCGGTCCGGGCGAGAGCCAGCTCGAAACCGACCGCCGCCTGCTGCGCGCCCGCCTGCGCCAGCTCGAAACGCGTCTTGAGCGTCTGGTCGGCCAGCGCATCAACAGCCGCCGTCAGCGCACGCGCACCGAAACGCCCACCGTGGCCCTGGTCGGCTATACCAACAGCGGCAAGTCGACGCTGTTCAACGCTTTGACCTCAGCCGACGTGTTCGCCGCCGACCTGCTTTTCGCCACGCTTGACTCCACCCTGCGCCGCCTGGACCTGCCGGACTGCGAACCGCTGGTGCTGGTCGACACGGTCGGCTTCGTGCGCCGCCTGCCGCACGACCTGGTGGCGGCGTTTCGCTCCACCCTGGAGGAGGTCCGCAGCGCCAGCCTGTTGCTGCACGTGGTGGACGCCTCGCGCGACGATCAGCGCCAGCTGATGCTGCAGCAGGTCAACGGCGTGTTGCAGGACATCGGCGCCGGCGACATCCCGCAGATCGAGGTCATGAACAAGATCGACCTGACCGCCCGTGCGCCGCTGCGCAGCGGCGGCGAGCTGGGCGGCCCCGAGCGGGTGTGGCTGTCGGCCCGCAGCGGCGCGGGTCTGGACCTGCTGCGGGACGCCGTCGGCGAGCGCTTTGCGGACGGCATCTCGCACCAGAGCCTGCGCCTGCCACGCTGCGACGGGCGTCTGCGCGCGCAGGTGTTTCGCCTGGCACAGGTGCGCCACGAGCAATTCGATGCCGACGGTGGCTGGCAGGTCGAGTTCGACATCGGCCGCCGCGAACTCGGGCAGCTGACGCCGCTCCTGGTCGCCGCCCAGGCCCTGCCGGCCAGCGCGCGACCTGTGGAACAATAAGCGCCCCCAACGCCGGTCCTCCGGCACTCAGGAGAAATTGATGGCCTGGAACGAACCGGGCGGGTCCGGCAATCGCGACCCGTGGGGTCGGCGTGCCGACGCTGGACCGCCGGACCTGGACGAGGTATTTCGCCGCCTGCGCAAGCGTTTCGGCGGCAACTCCGGCTCCGGAAACAACACCGCCGGCGGACCGCCACCGGCCCTGTGGGGTGGACTGCTGGGCCTGTTGGTGGCCCTGTGGCTGGCCTCCGGTTTCTACATGGTCCGAGAGGGCGAGCGCGGCGTCGTGCTGCGCTTCGGCAAGCTCGCCAGCACGTCCACACCGGGCCTGCGCTGGCATCTGCCGTATCCGGTCGAGAGCGTAATCCGGGTCAACATCGGCGAGATCCGCACCGCCGAGGTCGGCTACCGCAGTCAGGCGCGCAGCCGCGCCGAAGCCGACGTGACCCAGGAATCGCAGATGCTGACCGCCGACGAGAACATCGTCGACGTGAAGCTGGCGGTGCAGTACCGGGTCAAGGACGCCGCCGACTATGTGTTCAACGTGCGCGATCCGGACCTTACCGTGCAGCAGGTCGCCGAGTCGGCCATTCGCGAGGTGGTCGGCAAGAGCCGCATGGAGTTCATCCTGACCGAGGGGCGCGACACGGTCACCCAGCAGGCCGCCCTGCTGTTGCAGGACACCCTCGACCGCTACCGCACCGGTATCGAAGTGACCTCCGCCAACATGCAGGACGCGCAGCCGCCGGAGCCGGTACAGGCGGCCTTCTTCGACGCCGTCAAGGCACGCGAGGACGAGCAGCGCCTGATCAACGAGGCGCAGGCCTACCGCAACGAGGTCGTGCCGCGGGCACGCGGCGAGGCGGCGCGCATCCTGGCCGACGCCGAAGCCTATCAGGGCCAGATCATCGCCCGCGCCGAGGGTGACACCTCGCGCTTCGCCCAGATTGCCGAGGAGCACCGGGCGGCACCGGTAGTGACCCGCCAGCGCCTGTACCTGGAAACCATGGAACAGGTGCTGTCGCGCACGCCGAAGGTGCTGATGAGCGGCGATGCCGGCAAGCTCACCGTGCTGCCGCTGGATCGGCTGCTGTCGTCCGCCACCACCGAGCCGGCCGCGACCGCCGAGCCGGTACCGCCGCCGCCCATCAGCCTGCCGATACGGCCGTCACGCGAACGCACCGATTACGTGCGCGGCCGGGAGCCCCGCCCATGAGTAACCGTCTGCCAATCATCGGTGGCCTTCTGCTGCTGGCGCTGGTCCTGATCAACGCCACGTTCTACACCGTCGACCAGCGCGAGCGGGTGCTGCTGTTCCGCCTGGGCGAAGTCATTGCCGCCGACCTGCCGCCGGGCCTGAAGGTGAAGACGCCCTTCATCAACAGCGTGGTCAAGTACGACGGTCGCATCCAGACCCTCGATCGCGGCCCGGTGCGCTATCAGACCAGCGAGCTGAAGAACGTGGTGGTCGATTCCTTCGTCAAGTGGCGCATTGCCGATACCAAGCGGTTTTTCGTGTCGGTCGGTGCCGGCGACGTCAACACGCGCCTGTCGCAGATCGTCAACGACCTGTCGCGCAACGAATTCGGCAAGCGCACGGTGCAGGAGGCGGTCAGCGGCGACCGTGGCGAGATCATGGGCATCCTGCGTCAGCAGGCCAGCAAGCGGGCGGCCGAGTTCGGCGTCGAGGTGATCGACGTGCGTCTCAAGCGCGTGGACCTGCCGCCCGAGGTCAGCAGCTCGGTCTTTACCCGCATGGAGGCCGAACGCAAGCGTGTGGCCGCCGAGCTGCGCGCCAAGGGCGCCGAGGAAGGCGAGCGCATCCGTGCCCAGACCGACAAGGAGCGCACGCTGCTGCTGGCGCAGGCCGAGCGCGACGGCCTGCGCATCCGCGGTGAGGGCGACGCTACCGCCGCCGCCCGCTACGCGGCCGTGATCGGCAGCGATACGGATTTCTACGACTTCTACCGCAGCCTGGAAGCCTACCGGCGCAGCATCGGCAACAGCCGCGACCTGCTGGTGCTGGACCCGGACAGCGCGTTTTTCCGGCATTTCGACAACCCCCGCGCGGGCACGCGCTGAGCCCGCTCGTGCACGATCTGGCGGCAGCCTTCTGCCTGGTGCTGGTGTTGGAAGGCGTGGTGCCGTTTCTGAGCCCGGCCATGCTGCGCCGCACGGCGGCCCTGACCAGCCAGATGCCGGACCGGGCGCTGCGCCTGGCCGGCCTTGGCAGCATGTTGGTCGGCCTGCTGCTGCTGCAGCTGGTGCGCTGAAGGCCGCCGATGCGCTGGTTCTTGCCGCCCGGCATCGAGGATTTGCTGCCGCCGCAGGCGCAGGCGCTGGAAGGCGCACGGCGGCGCCTGCTGGACCTGTTCGCTGCCTGGGGCTACCGGCTGGTGATGCCACCGCTGGTGGAATACGCCGACGCGCTGCTGACCGGTACCGGGGCGGACCTGGCGCAGCAGACCTTTCAGGTCACCGACCCGCTGTCCGGACGGCTGCTGGCAATCCGCGCCGACATCACGCCGCAGGTGGCGCGTATCGATGCCCGCGATAGCGACCCGGCGCCGTCGCGGCTGTGTTACCTGGGTTCGGTGCTGACGGCGCAGGAGGCCGCCCCCGGCGCCTGCCGTAACCCGATGCAGGTTGGCGCCGAGCTTTACGGTCACGGCGGACCGGAAAGCGACGTCGAGGTGCTGCGCCTGCTGCTGGCCACGCTGCGGGCGGCCGGTCACGACAGCGTGCACGTGGACCTGGGCCACGTCGGCATCTTCCGGGGCCTTAGCCGCGCCGCCGGGCTGGACACCGACGCCGAGCACACGCTGTTCGAGCTGCTGCAGCGCAAGGCGCGGGCCGACATTGCCGACTTCGTGTCGGGCCTTGGCCTGGCAGCCGTGATGCGGGACTGGTTCGTGCACCTGCCGCAGTGCTTTGGGCCCATCGAGCGGCTGCCGGCGCTGCGCGCCATGCTGCCCGGCGTGCCGGCGCCGGTGCTTGCCGCGCTGGACGAGCTCGAAACCATCAGCCACGCCCTGCTGCGCTTCGAGCCGCAGCTGCCGCTGTTCGTGGACCTGGCCGAGCTGCGCGGCTACCACTACCACACCGGCATCGTGTTCGCCGCCTACGGCGCCGGCTACGGCCAGGCCATGGCCTGGGGCGGCCGCTACGACGGCGTGGGCGCAGTATTCGGCCGCGCCCGCCCGGCCACCGGCTTCAGCGCCGACCTGAAACGACTGCTGGCCGCGCCGGCACCCCAGCCCCTGCCGGTGCTGGCGCCCTGGTCCAGCGACCCCACACTCACGGAACTGGTCGAACGCCTGCGGGCGGACGGTCGGACCGTGGTTTATGAACTCCCCGGCAGCGACCCCGGCCCGGTCGGCGCACGCATCGTGGCGTGCGACGGCGGCTGGGCGCTGCACGACGCAGGATAGGCAGATGGCGAAGAACGTTGTGGTGATCGGCACCCAGTGGGGTGACGAGGGCAAGGGCAAGGTGGTCGACCTGCTGACCGAGCAGGCCGCCGCCGTGGTGCGCTTCCAGGGCGGCCACAACGCCGGCCACACGGTGGTGGTCGGCGGCGTCAAGACGGTGCTGCATCTGCTGCCGTCGGGCATCCTGCGCCCCGGCGTGCTGTGCCTGATCGGCAACGGCGTGGTGCTGGCGCCCGATGCCCTGCTCAAGGAAATCGCCGAGGTGGAAACGGCCGGCGTCGACGTGCGCTCGCGCCTTCGCATCAGCCCGGCCTGCCCGCTGATCCTGCCCTGCCACGTGGCGCTCGACCAGGCGCGCGAGCTGGCGCTGGGCGCCGGCAAGATCGGCACCACCGGCCGCGGCATCGGCCCGGCCTACGAGGACAAGGCGGCCCGCCGCGCGCTGCGCATGGGCGATCTGCTGCAGCCGGCGCGCTGCGAGGCCAAGCTGCGCGAGCTGCTGGACCTGTACAACTTCCTGCTCACGCAGCGCTTCGGCCAGCCGGCGCTGGAGCTCGCGCCCATGCTCAAGCAAGCCCTGGCCTGGGGCGAGGCGCTGCGCCCGCTGGTGGACGACGTTCCTGGCCTGCTGCACGAGCTGATGGCCGCCGGCAGGCCGGTCATGTTCGAGGGCGCGCAGGGCACGCTGCTGGACGTCGACCACGGCACCTACCCGTTCGTCACCTCGTCCAACACCATCGCCGGCGCGGCCGCGGTCGGCGCCGGCGTTGGCCCGACCGCCCTCGGCTACGTGCTTGGCATTACCAAGGCCTACACCACGCGCGTGGGCTCCGGCCCGTTCCCGACCGAACTGTTCGACGCGGTCGGGCGGCATCTGGCGGACGTTGGCGCCGAGCGGGGCGCCACCACCGGCCGGCCGCGCCGCTGCGGCTGGTTCGATGCCGTGGCCATGCGCCGCAGCGTGCAGCTGAACGGCATCAGCGGCCTGTGCATCACCAAGCTCGACGTGATGGACGGCCTGGACACGGTCAAGATCTGCACCGACTACCGCGGCGGTTCCGGGCAGTTCGGCCTGTACGACGCCGACGCGCTGGCCGCCTGCGAGCCGGTCTACGAGGAACTGCCCGGCTGGCAGGGCGTCAGCGCCGCCGGCGGCTTCGAGCAACTGCCGGCCAACGCGGTGCGCTACCTGCGCCGGCTGGAAGAACTGCTCGGCGTGCCGGTCGACATGGTGTCGACGGGCGCCGAGCGTTCGCGCACCATCGTGCTGCGCCATCCGTTCGATTGAGAGCGTGTGACGTTCAGGCTCTCGGGAGCCAGTCCGGGCGTGTACCGGACTCGCGACAGAAGAAATGCACAGGACGTGCATTTCTTCTCAAACAGCGCCGCGCCGGCGCCAGAAACGCAAAACCCGCCGAACGGCGGGTTTGTGGTGCGGGCCTGATCAGGTCCGGCCGGCGTGCACCATCAAGGATGGTGCCGAGAAGAGGACTTGAACCTCCACGGGGTTTCCCCCACTAGCACCTGAAGCTAGCGCGTCTACCAATTTCGCCATCTCGGCCGACCTGCCCCGACCCTGCGGGCCGAAGCGAGCGCGGCATTCTACCGGCCAACAGCCGACTGTCAACGAATCATCACCCATGACAAAACGAAGCTCACCCAAAGACCCCCACGGCAAACGCGAAGCGGCCCGCTACGAGCGCCCGATCGCCAGCCGCGAACTGATCCTGGACACGCTGGCCCGGGCCGGCAAACCCTTGCCGGCCGCGGCCATCGCAGACCAGCTCGCCATCACCGACGACTGGGCCTTCGAGGCCCTGGCCAAGCGCCTGGGCGCCATGGTGCGCGACGGCCAGCTGCTGCTGGACCGGCGCGGCCGCTACGGCCCCGTGCAGCGGATGGACCTGCTGCGCGGCCGGGTCAGTGCACACAAGGACGGCTACGGCTTTTTCATCGCCGACGGCGAGCACGCCGACCTGTACCTGTCGCCGCGCGAAATGCGCGCCGTCATGGACGGCGACCGGGTGGTCGCCAGCGTCACCGGCATCGACGCCCGCGGCCGCCACGAGGGCAGCATCGTCGAGGTGCTGGAGCGCCGCCACCGGCGCGTGGTCGGGCATTACCGGCGCGACGGCAAACTGGCCTGGCTGGTGCCGGACGACCGGCGTCTGGGCGGCGAGATCCTGGTCACGGACAGCGCCATCGGCAAGAAGGTGCGCGACGGCCAGATCGCGGTGGTCGAGATCACCCACTACGCCGACCGCCAGCAGCCGGCGCGCGGCCTGCTGGTCGAAGTGCTGGGCGAACACATGGCGCCCGGCATGGAAATCGACATCGCGCTGCGCAAGCACGACCTGCCGTGGCAGTGGCCGCCCGAAATCGAGGCCCAGGCGGCCGGTTTTGCCACCCGCGTCACCGCCGCCGACGCGCGCGGCCGCGAGGATTTCACTGCCCTGCCGCTGATCACCATCGACGGCGAGGACGCGCGCGATTTCGACGACGCCGTGTACGCCGAGCGCGCCGGCCGCGGCTGGCGGCTGCTGGTGGCGATCGCCGACGTGAGCCACTACGTGCGCCCGGGCAGCGCCATCGACACAGAGGCCCGCCTGCGCGGAACGTCCGTCTACTTCCCGCAGCGGGTGATCCCGATGCTGCCGGAGGCGCTTTCCAACGAGCTGTGCTCGCTCAAGCCCGAGGTGCAGCGCCTGGCGCTGGTGTGCGAGATGCAGATCAGCGCCCGCGGCGTGGTGCGCGAGTACCGCTTCGCGCGCGGCGTGATCCGCTCGCAGGCCCGCACCACGTACACCGAGATCGCCGCCGTCATTGCCGGCGACGCAACCCAGCGCGCGCGCTACCAGGCGCTGCTGCCGCAGATCGAGACCCTGCACCGGCTGTACCAGGCCCTGGATGGCGAGCGGCAACGGCGCGGCGCGGTGGAGTTCGAATCTTCCGAGGCGCGCATCGTGTACGGCCCGGACCGCAAGATCGACCGCATCGAGCCGGTCACGCGCAACGTCGCGCACTGCATGATCGAGGAGTGCATGATCGCCGCCAACCGCTGCGCGGCGCAGTTCCTGAACGAGCGCGCACTGCCGGCCCTGTACCGCGTACACGACCGCCCGAACGCCGAGAAAGTCACGGCGCTGCGAAGCTTCCTGGCCGAGTTCGGCCTGCAGCTGGGCGGCGGCGACGAGCCCACGCCCGCCGACTACCGCGCCCTGACCGAGATCATCGCCGACCGACCGGACCGCTACCTGCTGCAAATCCCGGTCCTGCGCAGCTTCAAGCAGGCCATCTACGACGCCGAATGCCGCGGCCACTTCGGCCTGTCGCTGGAGGCCTATGCGCACTTCACCTCGCCCATCCGCCGTTACCCGGATCTGCTGGTGCACCGCGCCATCGGGCATGCGCTGCGCGGGCGCAAGGCCAGCTCCTACACCTACACCGCCGAACAGATGGCCGAGCTGGGCGCGCATTGCTCGCTGACCGAGCGGCGCGCCGACGACGCCACGCGCGAGGTCATCGCCTGGCTCAAGTGCGAGTTCCTGCAGGACCGCGTCGGCGAGGTCATGGGCGGCCTGGTCAGCGGCGTGGCGGCCTTCGGGCTGTTCGTGACCCTGGACGGGGCCTACACCGAGGGCCTGGTGCACATCACCGCCCTGCCGGAGGACTACTACCACTTCGATCCGCTGCACCACCACCTGACCGGCGAGCGGCGCCGGCGCGTGTTTCGCCTGGGCGATCGCCTGCAGGTGCGGGTCATGCGGGTCGATCTGGACGAGCGCAAGATCGACCTGGATTACCTGGGCCGCGAGGGCGAGCCGGTCGCCGCGCCGGCCGCTGTACGCGACACGCCCCGCCGCGCGCGCAAACGCCGATGAACGATCGTCACCTCGCTTACGGCCTGCATCCGGTGCGGGCTTTGCTGGAACGCGAACCGGCCGCCATCGACCGATTGCTGGTCACGGACCGTGGCCGCAGCGCCCTGGCCGAGCTGGCGGCCATCGCCGGGACGCACGGCATCCCGGTCGAGCAGCGCCCGGGGACGACGCTGGACCGCCTGACCCGCAACGCCACCCACCAGGGCGTGCTGGCGCTGCTGGCCACCCCGCCGCAGGCGCGGGACGAGAACGCGCTCGAAGGCATTCTCGAACAGGCCGAGCGGCCCTTGCTGCTGGTGCTGGACGAGGTGCAGGACCCGCGCAATCTGGGTGCGTGCCTGCGCAGCGCCGACGCCGCCGGTGCGCACGCCGTGATCGCACCGCGGCGCAACGCGGCGGGGCTTACTGCCGCCGCCATCAAGACCGCCGCCGGCGCCGCCAGCACCGTGCCGTTCGTGCAGGTGGGCAACCTCGCCCGTACGCTGCGCTTCCTGAAAGGCGCCGGACTGAGCCTGTACGGGGCCGACGCGCGCGCCGACACCACGCTGTACGACACCGATCTTGGGCCGCCCTGCGCGCTGCTGCTCGGTGGCGAGGGTCAGGGCCTGCGCCGGCTGACGCGCGAGCTGTGCGACGGGCTGGTCACCATCCCCATGACCGGCGCGGTCGGCAGCCTCAACGTGTCGGTGGCTGCCGCCGTGTGCCTGTTCGAGGCCGTGCGCCAGCGGCGGCCTTGTCCCGGCGAGGCGCGCTGAGTAGAATTGCGCCCCTTTTCTCGGCCGCAACAACAATCATCAAGCGGCATCCTTGCCCGGACCGTGTCGGCCCGGGCTGTCAGCCACAAGGAGTGTTCATGCGTCATTACGAAATCGTGCTCCTGGTCCACCCGGACCAGAGCGAGCAGGTGCCTGCCATGCTGGAGCGCTACCGCAGCGTGGTCGAGACCCGCGGCGGCGTGATTCACCGCCAGGAAGACTGGGGCCGCCGCCAGCTGGCCTACCCGATCGCCAAGGTGCACAAGGCGCACTACCTGCTGCTGAACATCGAGGCCAACGACGAGGCCATGCGCGAGCTGGCCAGTGCGTTTCGTTTCAGCGACGCGGTGCTGCGCAACCTGGTCATCAAGCGTGACGAGGCGGTCACCGAGCCGTCGGCCATCGCCGTGGCGCGCGAGAGCGAGGAACGTCGCGACCGCCGTCCGCGCCGCGACGAGCGCGACGGCGAAGCCGTCCCCGCCGAGGGTGATGCCGAGGGCGACGATTCCGTCGCCGGCGACACCGACGCCTGACCCAAGCCCGCACCAGGAATCCGAACATGGCTCGCTATCTGCGCCGCAAGAAATTCTGCCGCTTCACTGCCGATCAGGTGAAAGAGATCGACTACAAGGATCTGGAGACCCTGAAGCAGTACATCTCCGAGACCGGCAAGATCATCCCGACCCGCATCACCGGCACCAGCGCGCGCTACCAGCGCCAGCTCACGCGCGCCATCAAGCGCGCCCGTTTCCTGTCGCTGCTGCCCTACAGCGACGCGCACTAGACCGGTGACCGGGGCGCCCGCCGCCGGCGATCGCCTGGCGACGCTGGCGGCCTGGCTGGCCGGCGGCGGGTGGTCCGCTGCGGCCGTGCTGGCCGCGCTGGCGGTCGCTCTGCTGGCCGCGCTGCTGCTGCCCGGTGCGGTGCTGTTGCTGCCGCTGGCCCTGGCCTGCAATGTCGCCGCCATCAGCCTGCTGGCACTCGAGGCCGGTGCCCAGGCGGCCTTGCGCAGCCTGCTGCTGATGATCCTGCTGCTGGCGCCGCTGGTGCTTGTGGGCGGCGCCGGGCTGCTCGGGCCGGCGCTGCTGTTTGCCTGGTTGCCGGGGCTGGCCGCGGGCTTTGCGCTGCGATCCACGCGCAGCCTGCCGCTGGCGCTGATCGTACTGACGGCACTGGCGGTGGCGGTGGTGCTGGTTGTGAACCAGACCGGCCTGCCGACCGGCGAGCCGGAAGACCGCCAGGCCCTGGTCGATGCGCTGCGGCGGCTGAACCCGAAGCTGCCGGCGCAGGATCTCGGCGCGGCGCTGGATGTGATGCTGCAGCTGGCCGGCGGGCTGCTGGCGCTGGTGCTGCTGGGCGCGTGGACCGGCGGCCTCGCCCTGGCGCGCAGCCTGCAGGCGCGCCTGCGGCGGCCCGGCGCCTTTGCGCAGGAGTTTCGCGCGCTGCGCTTCGGGCGCGCGTACAGCCTGCTGGCAGTGGTGGCGCTTGCGGCGGCGTTCATGCTGCGTCTGGCCAGCGGCGGCCTGGCGGTGGAGCTGGCGATGGTGCTGGCGCTGCCGCTGTTGCTGCAGGGGCTGGCTCTGGTGCATGCGGAAACGGCGCGGCGCGGCTGGTGGCGCCGCCTGCCGTGGGCGGTGTACCTGATGCTGGTGCTGGCCACGCCGCAGATCGGCTCGCTGCTGGTGATGCTGGGGCTGGTGGATAATTGGCTCGATTTCAGAAACCGCCCGCTGCGCTGAGCGCGGGCACCCGGGCAACGCCAAACCACGCGGCGGTGCCCGCGGGCCAGGGATGGCCCGCCGCGAATCGGTCACGCAGGTGACCGATTCGGCGAAGGCGCGGCCGGTCCAGGACCGGCCGCGGCGTACGCTGGGAAATCCAGGATGGATTTATCCAGCGCTTAACCTAGCAACAGCCTGGAGGCTGCGGTCATGCAAGTGATTTTGATGGAAAAGATTCGTCACCTGGGCAACGTCGGTGACCGCGTCGAGGTCAAGGGCGGCTACGGCCGCAACTACCTGCTGCCGACCGGCAAGGCCGTGTTCGCCTCGCGCGACAACATCGCGCGCTTCGAGGAACAGCGCGCCGCCATCGAGAAGTCCGCCGCCGAAACCCTGGCCAAGGCGCAGGCGCGCGCCGCCGCCCTGCAGGACGTGACCGTGACCATCGCCCACAAGGCCGGTGACGGCGGCCGCCTGTTCGGGTCGGTCACCACGCGCGAGATCGCCACGGCGCTCACCACCGCCGGTCACGCGGTGGACAAGCAGGAGCTGAACCTGCCCGAGGGCGCCATCCGCAACCTGGGCAGCTTCCCGCTGGACGTGAATCTGCACGCCGACCTGGTGGCGCGCATCACCGTCGAGGTGGTGGCGGAGTAATCCCCCACCCCGCTCGCCCCATGGCCGACCCGGCCGCGCTCAAGGTTCCGCCGCACTCCATCGAGGCCGAGCAGTCGGTACTCGGTGGCCTGCTGCTGGAAGGCACCGCCTGGGATCTGGTCTCTGACCGGCTGGTCGACGAGGACTTCTACCGCCAGGACCATCGCCTGATCTACCAGGCGATCCGGCGCGTCTACGACCAGGGCCGGCCGTGCGACCTGATCACGGTCGCCGAATGCCTTGAGCAGGCCGAGGAACTGGACCGCGCCGGCGGCATGGCCTATCTGGGCCTGCTGGCCGGCGGCGTGGCCAGCGCCGTCAACATCGCCGCCTATGCGGACATCGTACGCGAGCGGGCCATCGCCCGGCATCTGATCAGCGTCGGCAGCAACATCGCCGACAGCGGCTTTCATCCGCAAGGCCGGCCGATCGCCGAGCTGCTCGACGCGGCCGAAAGCCAGGTATTCGAGATCGCCGAACGCGGCGCCCGCGCCCGCTCGGGCTTTTCCGCCATCAAGGATCTGCTGCCGACGGTGGTGGAGCGCCTGGACGCGCTGTACCGCTCCGGCGTCGCCATGACCGGCGTGTCCACCGGCTTCACGGACCTGGACCGCATGACTTCCGGCATGCACCCGGCAGAGATGATCATCGTCGCCGGCCGACCGTCCATGGGCAAGACCTCGTTCGCCATGAACATGGTCGAGAGCGTGGCCATCCGCGCCCGCCAGCCGGTGGCCGTGTTCAGCATGGAAATGCCGGCCGAACAACTGGCACTGCGCATGATCTCGTCACTCGGCCGGGTCGACGCGCACCGCGTGCGCACCGGCCAGCTGCACGACGACGACTGGCCGCGCGTGACCTCGGCCGTGACCCTGCTGGGCGAGGCCAGCATCTTCATCGACGACACGCCCTCGCTGTCGCCGATGGACCTGCGTGCCCGCGCCCGGCGCCTGAAGCGCCAGCACGGGCTGGGCCTGATCGTGGTCGATTACCTGCAGCTGATGCAGGTGCCGGGCGCCAAGGACAACCGCGTACTCGAAATCTCCGAGATCTCGCGCTCGCTCAAGGCCCTGGCCAAGGAGCTGTCGGTGCCGGTGATCGCGCTGTCGCAGCTGAACCGCTCGCTCGAAACGCGGCCCAACAAGCGCCCGGTGATGTCGGACCTGCGCGAGTCGGGCGCCATCGAGCAGGATGCCGACGTGATCCTGTTCATCTACCGCGACGAGGTCTACAACGAGGACAGCGCCGACAAGGGCAAGGCCGAGATCATCATCGCCAAGCAGCGCAACGGCCCGATCGGGCATTTGTTCCTGGCCTTCCTGGGCGCCTACACGCGCTTCGAGGATCTGGCGCAGGACTACGGCGGCTATGACTGAGCCGGCCCCGCGCTGACGCCCATGGCGCGCGACCGCAGCCAGTACCGCTGCGCCGAGTGCGGCGCCGTGTTCGCCCAGTGGGCCGGGCAGTGCTCCACCTGCGGCGCCTGGAACAGCCTGTCTGAACACGCGCCGCCACCGGCCGTGCGCGGCGGCGCCAGGCAACCCACCACCGGCTGGAGCGGCGAGCGCACCGTCGTACGTCTGCACGAAGCCGCCGCCGGCGCGCAAGCACGCCTGGGCACCGGCTCATCGGAACTCGACCGCGTGCTCGGCGGCGGCCTGGTGCCCGGCTCGGTGGTGCTGCTGGGCGGCGATCCGGGCATCGGCAAGTCCACCCTGCTGCTGCAGACGCTGGCGCGCCTGGCCGGCACCGTGCCGGTGCTGTACGCCAGCGGCGAGGAATCGGCCGCCCAGATCGCCGCCCGCGCGCAGCGCCTGCAACTGGGCGAGGCCGACCTGCCGCTGCTGATCGATGCCCGCCTGGAGGCGATCATGGACGCTGCCGCCGACGCCAGGGTCCTGGTGGTGGACTCCATCCAGACGCTGCTGTCGGAAACCGTCGCCTCGGCCGCCGGCTCCGTATCGCAGGTGCGCGAATGCACCGCGCGCCTGACGCGCATGGCCAAGACCCACGGCATCAGCGTGCTGATCGCCGGCCACGTCACCAAGGAAGGCTCCCTGGCCGGGCCGCGCGTGCTGGAGCACATCGTCGACACGGTGCTCTATTTCGAAGGCGACAGCACCAGCCCCTACCGCATCGTGCGCGCCTTCAAGAACCGCTTCGGCTCGGTCAACGAGCTGGGCGTGTTCGCCATGACCGAAACCGGCCTCAAGGAGGTCAGCAACCCGTCGGCCATCTTCCTGACCCGCCACCCGCGCCCGGTGGCCGGCAGCGTGGTGATGGCGACGCTCGAAGGCACCCGCCCGCTGCTGCTGGAAGTGCAGGCGCTGGTCGAGTCGAGCCCGCTGGGCACCCCGCGCCGGCTGACGCTGGGCATGGACGGCAGCCGCCTGGCCATGCTGCTGGCGGTGCTGCACCGCCACGCCGGCGTGGCGCTGTTCGACCAGGACGTGTACGTGAACCTGGTCGGCGGCATCAAGGTGACCGAGACCGCCACCGACCTGCCGGTGCTGCTGGCGGCGCTGTCCAGCCTGCGCAACCGGCCGCTGCCGGCGGACCTGATCGGCTTCGGCGAAGTGGGCCTGGCCGGCGAGGTGCGGCCCGTGCGCGGCGGCCAGGAGCGGCTGGGCGAAGCGGCCAAGCTCGGCTTCAAGCGCGCGGTGGTCGGCAAGCTGAACGCCCCGCGCAAAGCCATCCCGGGTCTCGAAGTGCTGGCCCTGGAGCACCTGGGCGAGATCGGCGACGTGTTCGCGCAGCTGGTCGATTAGCGGACTGCCGACGGAGCGCGGTTTGAGCGGGTTGATGTCTGCGTTCAGTTCATGGACGCCGACGCCGCTCCGTGCTCGCGCATCATCCCCGCTGGGGGCTTTCAGATCAGAACGTCCCTGGTCGCAGCTCGGCCGGTAGAACGGGCTTTGATGCTGCCAGCACAGCTTCGCCCATCGGCTCGCTGTGCGCTGCGCGCTGGGCATGACGCGTGATCACGTCGTCCACCCCGGCCGGTTCCCCCTTGACCACATCCCAGCACCACAGGCCGAAGCCGCCACGGTCATTGACCGCCCGCACCCAGGTGTCCAGCGCCATCCGTTTGCATCGGTTCTGGTCGGAGTCCTCGCCCTTGATTTCCAATACCAGATGCTTGCCGTTGGCGAGCCGGATCAGGTAGTCCGGGACGAATCTGCGCCGACTGCCGCGCCACATGTAGTGCACCTGAAAGCCCAAGTGATCGTTCTTGGCGTAGGACGCCACCTCGCCGCGCCGCTCCAGCACCTGGGTGGTGTAATGCTCCCAGGTGCTGTCGGCCACCGCGTGGCTGATCTGTGACTTGGCCGTCGCCTGGCACGGCTTGGTCGAATACCAGGTCCGCATCAGGCGCGTCGAACCGATCGGAAATTCGGCATCGAACACCGGCTCCAGGCGCTCGCGGTTCTGTTGTTCGATCTGGGCCACCACATGGCCGACCAGGGTGTCGATGCAGAGCGCCAGCAGGATGCGCTTGCGCAACGGATCCTGGTGGTACAGCGACGGAATCTCCAGCCGGTCGGACCGGAAGAACTGTTCCACCAGCCGCACCAGTTGCTGGATGAGCAGTTCGCGGGCGCCGGTAAAGCCGTGCCCCAGCGCATCCAGCGCCTTGCGCGCGGCCAGAAAGAGGAGCCGCTGCAGGCGGAATTCCTCGTCCAGGTGCTCAAGGTCGATGAACACGGCCTTGGTGAGATCCGCCGCGCCGCCCAGCGCCGGGGCCAACTCGGCGCTCACGTGCACCTGCGCCGGATCGATCCTGAACGCCGGCATCTTCGACCAATTCACGGTCAACTCCGGGCGCACCACCACCTCGACCCGCAGCACATTGGGCCAGCAGATTTCCAGCTCAGCGCGCTCGGCGAGCGCTTCGATCTGCGTGCTCGGTCGGGGCGGCGGGGGTGGTTCTCCATCGCCCTCGGCTTCCTGAAAGATCGACAGCGGCACGCCGAACACGTTGACGAATTCGGGCTTGAACAACTCGCGCACGACGCCGTCGGGACAAAGCACAGGCTCGGTTTCGTAGCTGACCCGCCGCAGGCCGCGCCCGATGACCTGCTCGCACAGGAGCTGGCTGGTGAAGGCGCGCAGGCCCATGATGTGGGTCACGTTCTTGGCGTCCCAACCTTCCGAGAGCATTGCCACCGAGATCACCGCCTGCAGATCCTGGCCAGCGGCGCCGCGCTTGCCGACGCTGTCGACAATGGCGCGCAGCAGCTCCTCCTTGCGGTGGCCGCGCAGCCGTTCCCGGTTCGCGTCGGGAATGCGCGCCGCTTCCACAATGCCGTGCAGCACCGCCTCGTAGGCCCTGTCGGCCGCGGCGCTCTCGCCGATCTCGGCCTTCTCCAACACCTTGGAATCCACCCGCAGGGTGCGTTCGCGCGCCTTCAGTTCAGGCCAGAACACGTCGTGGTTCAGGTAATGCTCGATGCGCGCCGCGGTTTCCGTACGGTTGCACACCGTGAGCAGCACCGGCGGCGAGATGTGGCCGGCATCCGTCCAGGCGCGCAGCGTCTCCCGCCAGTCGGCGCCGAGCAGGGTGTAGGCCTCCTGCACGATCTGCGGCAGCGCCTCATGCGGCTCGGCGCCGCGGCGGTTCAGGTCTTCCGCCACCTCCGGCTCGCGGTACAGGTGATAAAGCCTGCTGCGGTAGGTCTGCGCGTTCGGCAACGCGTTGTCGCGGATCACCACCCGTGGAGTTTTCACCAACCCGGCCTCGATGGCGTCGTTCAGGCCGAAGTCCGACACCACCCAGGCAAACAGCGCCGCCTCAGTGCTGGTCTTGCCGGTCGGCGCGAAGGGTGTCGCCGACAGATCGAAGCAGCGCGCAATCCGCCGCACCCTGTGGATGCGGTCCAGCCCCTCGATCCAGCGGGTGGCCTCCTCCAGGTCGATGCCGAGCGCCTCGGCCTCCCTGCGGCTCACCTTCACCTCCGCCGGCTTGCGGTAGGCGTGGTGGGCCTCGTCATTGATGACGACCAGGTCGCGGCAGCCGGCCAGCCTGCCCAGCACCCGACGGGCGAAGGCCTCGTCGCTCTCGGCCCCCTTCTTCACCACCGAGCGATCGGGTTCCTTGAGCGGCATCAGGCCGTGCCAGTTGTCGACCAGCAGTTCCGCCTGATTGAGCTTCTGCCGCAAGGCCTCGTTGGGACACAGCGAGAACTGGTCGAAGTAGTTTTCCGGATGACCGGGCAGCAGCACCTGAAGGCGTTCCTTCACCGTCAAGCCCGGCGCCACGACGAAGATGGCGCGGGAAAAATCCCGGTTGCGCTTCGGGTAGGTCAGGGCATTGAGCACCTGCCAGGTGATGATCATCGCCATCACCGCGGTCTTGCCGGTGCCGGTGGCCATCTTGCTGCACAGGCGTTCCCAGGCGCCGCCATCGCCCGGAATCGCAACGCCCTGCTTGAACTCGGGCGCGGCCTCCACCTGCCAGATCAGGGTTTCGATGGCCTCGATCTGACAGAAGTAGAAGGCATACAGACGACCCGCCTGTTGGTCCTGCCAGTGCGCCAGCAACTGGCGGGTGACGGCGGTCACGCCCGGATAGTCGGCGGCGCGCCAGGCATCCACCCGCTCGCGAATGCGGTTGACCAGTTCGAGTTCGACGCCGCGCACCGTGTTGTTGCGGGTGTCGAAAATCTCGTAGCCGGCCGGGCGGCGGCCGTCGACCAACTCCAGCCGGTGGTCTCCGGCGCGGCGCCAGTGGTGGGTGGGGCACGCGAAGGGCGAGTTGATGATGAGCGATTGGGAGGCGCGGTGCTCAGGCATTTCGGCCTCCCAGTTCGCGCAGGCGATCGAGCGCCCGGTCCAGACTGGGAGAAGTCTGGCGCGCGCGTCCGGCATTCCAATGCGAACGCACGAAAGCGGTGAGGTGCACGTTATAGCCCGTGCCCGGCCTGCCGGGGTCGCGTGGCGAGACCAGCTCCTCCCGGAACAACCTTTTCCGGGACCTGGCCGCCAGTTGCAACAGGAGCCGCTTTGGGTCGTCGATGTCGTCGGTCCAGTGAGGCAGCCTGTTTGCGGGCACTTGCAGCGCCGCAGCGAAGCCCTGTCTGTCGGCCAGCAGCCAACTCTCGGCTTCGGTCACCGCAAAACGCAGCAGAAGGGTTTCTGGAGCGCGGTGGGGAAGGTTGGATGTGGCCAGTTCCACGGCACATCGCCCGTCCGTATCCGCAACGCACAACACCGGTTGAACATATTTCGCCTGCTCCGCGTACCGGTCCAGGCTTGGCAACAACCGGGTGATTCCCCCGGTGTCGATCGAAGGTCCGGCAAGCTGCCAGTTCGGCAACGCAGCGGCAATCAATCGCTCGCCCAGCGCGCAACACAGCGCATCTTCGCCCACCACCAGTATCCGCCTCATTCCCAAAGGCCCAACTGCTCGGCCAGCGGCGGGCGGGTCTTGGGCAACAACACCTCGGCCGGGTTGAGGCCGTGGCGGAGCTGCTGGTCTTCCTCTGCGGTCGGTGAACGTATCGTCGAGCCGTTGTCGCCCGGTTCGATCAGCAACAGGGCATCGCCCTCGGCGTTTTCGAGCAAGGTTTCGCTGTGTGTGCTGATCAGCACCTGCCGCGAGGACGCGCGTTTCTTGCGGTCGCGCAGCACGCGGTCGATCAACAGCGGCACATGCGAAACGATACCGTCGTTCAGGGATTGCTCCGGCTCCTCCAGCAACAGCAGGCCGCCACCCTCCAGCAATGCCCACAGCAGCCCAATCAGACGCAGCGTGCCATCGGAAAACTGGTTCTCCCGCTGCCAGGCACCATAGCCCCGCCAATGCGTGAAGTTCGCCTCCAGGTGCCAGAGCCCCGTGATCGGGTCCTGCTCGAAGCGCAACTCGGAGAACAGCGGCACGGCCTTGGCCAGGGATTGCTGGATGCGGCGCAGCCGGGCGTCGCGGGTCTTCTTGGGGGTCTTGGCGATGCGTTGCATCAGCCCCTGGCCAAAGGGATCGTGCTCGGCTATGCGTGCGCCGATTTCATCGCCATGCTTGAGCAGTTGCGGCACCAGGTGCAGATAGGTGGTCGCGGCGAAATGATCGGCCAGCGCACGAAAGCCCTGATTGCTCCCGATTTGTTCCAGATGGGTCTGGGTCAGGCGCTCGACGTCGGCCTTGTCGGCTTTGTCTGGCCGATCGATCAGGGTCTCGCCGTTGCGTTCGACACGCTCCTCGGTCACCAGCACCCGCTGCTGGCCCTTGCCCTCGGTCTTGAGGGCGAGCACATACCGCCACTGGCTCCCCGCATCCTGCTCGGCGTCACGCAGCTCCACCTCGATGCGTACTTCCGGATCCTTGCGCGCGTGCAGGCTGCGCAGCCGGGTGAGACCGCCGCGATCCTTCAGCGCCTTCTGCAGGCCGCCGCCTTCCGTTTGCGCCAGTGTGCGCAGGAACCGGAACACGTCGAGCAGGTTGGACTTGCCCGACGCGTTGGCGCCGATTACATAGGTTCTTGGCCCAAGCGGAACGTCGACGTCGCGGAAGTTGCGCCAGTTCTTCAGCTTCAGGCGGGTGATCTGCATGCTCAGGGCTCCAGCTTCATGACCTTCAGCGACTCGATCCCCCGGTCATCGACGATCTTCACCGCGATCTTGCGGTTCTCTCCCGCCTCGAAGGGCAGACTCAGCGTGCCGTGGAATGCGTCGAGACGGGTTTCGTCCAGCTCGGCGCGGATGTTGCGCTTCAGCTTCTCCCAGCCCTCGCCCCTGCCCGCCATGGGAAAGAACACCTGGCGCGGAAACAGGCTGCGCTCGTCGTAGTCGGTGTCGAGCGACCACATGGCGATCCTGCTTTTCCCCCCGGAGACCAGCTCGCCGCGGACGGTATCGAAGTAGTCGAAGCCGTGTACCTCCACCTCGAACAGGCCGTCGGCGCGGCGGCGCACCTCGACTTCCGGCTGGCCCATCAGCCAGAAGCTCTGGTTGCTGGCGCGCGCCTTTTTCAGGTCTTCGGTCAGCAGGTCGGTGTTCATCTGCGCCTTGAGCGCGGTGATGCCCCGGATGGCGTCGATATCCTTGGCGGCCTCGGGGTCGAAGGCGAAGGCGCAGAACAGGATCATCTTCGGCAGCGGGAACAGATGCCCGGCTTCCTCCAGTGCATTGGTCACCTGGCGTTGTTCGAGCGCTGCATGTTCCGGGCCGAAGCTCACCACCACGCGCTCGCCGGAATCCAGATGTCCGCTGGCGTGCAGGTTGGCGCAGTCGGAGAGGGTTTCCAGATCGGCGAACTTCAGCATCTGGCCGCCCTTGCCGCGGATGCCGGTTTTCAGCAGTTCGTCGCGCCACTGGTGCTGGCGGCCGCTTTCGCCGGTGCGGGCGATGCTGGCGTCGGCCTCCTGTGGGCCGGCCGCCTCGTCCAGCGAGCGGACGCTGGGGAACGGCACCGCCTCTACGGTGAACGGGCCGGCAATGCGCAGTTTGTTCTTCGCCACCGCCGGCTGGTCGTAAAGCGTTTCCTGGTCGGCATGGGCGGCGATGGAGTCGTCCATCCTTTTCTGCATCGCCTGGCGCGCGGCGTGGCAGGCGTCGAAGGCTGTGCGCGCGGTTTGCGGCCAGTCTGCCGGGAAATCGAATGGCACTTCCCATGCTTGCAATGCATTTGTTGGTTGGGCTGAGGAACGAAGCCCAACAGTTTTTTCGGCCGTTTTGTTGGGCTTCCTGTCGTCAGCCCAACCTACCAAAGCCTTGTTGAGGCCGGCCAGCGCCGCCTCGATGGCCGGATGCATGCGCTCGTAAATGCTGTCGATCTCGGGGTTGTTGGCGATGGACTTGAGCGTGACATGCGGCACGGTCTTGTAGATGAACCCGCTCTTCAGGCCCTCGTGCGGATACTTGAGCTCGTAGTAGTCGTAGCCCCCGGTCATCAGCCGCTGCTTGGCAAGCGTCACCGCCACGCGCGAGGTGTCGCAGGTGATCCAGCGCCGGCCCCATTTCTCGGCGACGAAGGCGGTGGTGCCGGAACCGCAGGTCGGGTCCAGCACCAGGTCACCGGGGTCGGTGGTCATAAGGAGGCAGCGTTCGATGACTTTTTGCGTGGTCTGAACCACATAAGTCTTTTCGTCACCAAATCCACCGGAGCGCGTGTCGTCCCAAATGTTATTGCGTGGCTTAAACGCAAAGTCGTCGAGATATCGGATAAATGTCAGGTAGGTACCCACGGGCAACAACCGCCTAACCGATGCGAGCCGCCTCAATCCATTCTCATCGCTGCGAAACGTTCCAGCCCCAGGTGTAAATGTTTTTCCTTCGAATATGAACTCTCGAAGGTCGTTTCCCTGTGCAGGACGCTGATTCGTTAATGGGTTAGGCCGGTAAACACGCGACTGCGGTGGAAGTGGTGTTAGCCCTGAGACTTCAGCGTCAGTCATTCTCCGGCGTCTGCCATCCGGCGTTTGCACAAATCGAAGATTGTCCTCGTCCGCAATTGTTCGCGGTTCGAAGGTCGGACGGTACTTCAACTTACCAACATCTCTCGCATACCAAACCAAATAGTCGTTGGTCGTATCAAGAAGCTGACTGCCTTTCCCAGTAGTTTTTCGAAAAATAATTTCTGCAACAAAATTACTGGCACCAAATATCTCATCCATCACCTCCCGGACGTGATGCACGTTCTCATCCGAAATCTGCACAAACACGCTCCCCGACTCGTGCAGCAATTCCCTCGCCAGCAGCAGCCGGTCGCGCAGATAGGTCAGGTAGGAGTGGATGCCCAGCTCCCAGGTGTCGCGGAAGGCCTTGATCATCTCCGGTTCCTGGGTCAGGTCTTCGTCCCTGCGGTCCTTGACGTCGCGCCTGCCCACAAAGGGCTGGAAGTTGGAGCCGTATCTGATGCCGTAGGGCGGGTCGATGTAGATCATCTGCACGCGCCCGGCCAGGCTCTCTTTCTGCAGCAGGCTGTTCATCACCAGCAGCGAATCGCCGGCGATCAGCCGGTTGGCCCAGCCGCGCTCGTGGCGGTAGAAGTCGATGGCCTCGCGCAGCGGCAGCGGCTTTTCGAACCAGGCCTGGAAGAAGTCGCTCTGAAAGGCCCCCTCACCGCCAACCCCTCGCCCGCGAGCGGGAGAGGGGGACGACTTGCGCAGTGCGGCCAGAATGGTCGCCGGGTCGATGTGCTCGTGCACGTGCAGGCTGACGGTGTCCACCGCAAAGCTGGTGCGCTCGGCCTTGCCGGCCCAGTTCAGGTAGGGCGATTGCAGGCGCTTGAGTTCTTCGAGCGCGGCGCGCATCCGGTCGGGGTCGCCGCTTTCCAGGGCGTCGTCGATCAGCGCCTCCAGCCGGGCGCGCTGGGGGTCGAACTGCAGGGCCGGGTCCAGATGGGGGTCGTAGGCCCAGCGGGTCTTGCCGGCGTCCGGGTCGGTGGCTGGGGTGACCATGCCGACCTCGGGGTTGTTCAGACGCCGGTCGGCATGGCGGTAGCTGATGAGCTGCGCGGCCTCGCCGGCGGTGCCGCGCGGCGGCGCCGGGATCGTGGTCCGCGAGCTTCTGGTCAGCACGGCGGTCGCGGCCGGCGCCGCCTGGCTGTGTAGCGCAAAGCCGTCGTCGCCGTCGGCGAGATCCCCCGCGGCAGTTGCCGGCGAGGCGGCCACCTGCGCCCGTCGCACCGAGCCACCGCGGCCCTGCCCCCTGACCAGCAGACCGGCAGCGATCAGCTCGCCATGCGCCTGCCAGTAGTCGGCCTCGGACGGACTCAGCCCCGCTTCGGCGAGGCGGGCTTCAAACGCGCGGCGCAGCGCGGCGTTGCCGATGCTGGAGCCATCGGACGGCACCAGCGCCAGCAGCGCCTCGGCCAGGCGCGAATACGGAGAGCCGGTGGCGGCGGTCGGGTCGGAGGTGGCGGGCACCGGATTCTCCCTGTTCCTGACATAAGGTGTTTGGCCTTGCGAACGAGTCCGGGCCAGTGCGCATTATTCTTGCTTGTATCAGGTTTTTTACGAAGTCACGCCACGGTTGGCCATCCCGAACATCATCAAGACGGAATAGGTGGGTTCGGGATCGCAGCCCCTGAACAGGCGCCATGACCGCGCTTTCCTTTGCCCGGCAAGTCCTGAATCATAGGCCGCCGGCCAACATCACCCAGGGAGCAAAACGATGACGCGGGGCCTGATGCGCAGAAAACCCATCGCCGCGGCGCTCGCCAACGGCGATCAGGGCCTCTCGCGCAGCCTGTCGGGGCTGGACCTGACGCTGCTGGGTATCGGCGCCATCATCGGCGCCGGCATTTTCGTGCTTACCGGCGTGGCGGCCGCCACCAAGGCCGGGCCGGCGCTGTCGCTGTCGTTCGTCGTGGGCGCCTTCGCCTGCGGCTTCGCGGCGCTGGTGTACGCCGAGTTCGCCTCCACCGTGCCGCTGTCCGGCAGCGCCTACACGTACACCTACGTCACGCTCGGCGAACTGCCGGCGTGGATCATCGGCTGGGATCTGATCCTCGAATACGCGCTGGCCTGCGCCACCGTGGCCATCGGCTGGTCGGGCTATTTCCTGCGCCTGCTGGCAGGGCTTGGCATCACCCTGCCGCCGGCGCTGACCCAGGCCCCCACCGACGGCGGGCTGATCAACTTGCCGGCGTTCGCCATCATGCTGCTGATCAGCGGCCTGCTGGCGCTGGGTGTGCGCCAGACCAGTCTGGCCAACGGCCTGATCGTGGTGCTCAAGCTGGCCGTGATCGGCGTTTTCCTGTACGCCGCCGTGCCGCATGTCGAGCCGGCCAACTGGCAGCCGTTCATGCCGTTTGGCTGGGAGGGCGTCATGGCCGGCGCCGGCTTGATCTTTTTCGCCTACATCGGCTTCGATGCCGTCTCCACCGCCGCCGAGGAAGCCAAGAACCCGCAGCGGGACATGCCGATCGGCATCATCGCCTCGCTGGTCCTGTGCACGCTGATCTACATCGCCGTTACCGTGGTGCTGACCGGCATCGCGCCCTATACGACGCTGAACGTGTCCGACCCGATTGCCTTTGCCCTGTCGCAGGTCGGCGAGCGCTTCGCCGCCGGCACCACCGCCATCGGTGCCGTAGCCGGCCTGACCTCGGTGCTGCTGGTGATGATGTACGGCCAGACGCGCGTGTTCTACGCCATGTCCCGCGACGGCCTGCTGCCCAAGGCCTTCTCCACCGTGCACCCGCGCACGCGCACACCGGCCCGCACCATCATGGCCACGGGGCTGGTGGTCGCCATCGCCGCCGGCGTGTTGCCCATTCACGAAGTGGCCTCGCTGGTCAACGTCGGCACGCTGGCGGCCTTCGTGATGGTGTCGCTGGCGGTCCTGTACCTGCGCCGTGCCCAGCCGGACCTGCACCGGCCCTTTCGCACGCCGTTCATGCCGTGGGTGCCGATCCTGGCAATCCTGTCCTGCGGTTATCTGATCGCGAGTCTGGAAGCGGTCACGCTGTGGCGCTTCGTGGTCTGGATGCTGATCGGCGTGGCGCTGTATTTCATCTACGCGCGCCCGCGCAGCGTGCTCGGGCGCGCCTGACGCGAACGTTGGGTCCTGACACCGTGCCGCGCCGCTCACAATCCGCAACGCTGCTGCTGTTGGCAACGGCGCTGACCGGCTGTGCACTCGCGCCACGCGAAGCGCCGCCGGCAATCGCCCTGCCTGCCGGCTGGAACGATCCGGCCATCGGCCAGGACGCCGCCGCGCCAATGGCCGACTGGTGGCGAAGGTTCGGCGACCCGACTCTCGACGGGCTGGTCGCGCAGGCGCTCGAGCACAATCTTGATCTGGCGCTGGCCGCCGCGCGCATCGAGGAGGCGCGGGCGCAGCTTGGCGCCAGCCGCGCCGAGCAGTGGCCAACGCTCGACGCGCAGGCCGATGCGTCCCGCCAGCGCAGCGCCAGCGGCAGCCTCGGCAGCACCAGCGGCAGCTTCGGCGGCGCCGGCGTGCGCGAGTTCTACAGCGTGGCCGGCGTGCTCGGCTACGAAGTGGACCTGTTCGGCCGCCTGCGCAGCGCCACCGACGCCGCCCGCGCGCGCCTGCTCGAATCCACCTACACCGCCGACGCGCTGCGCCTGACGGTGGTGACCGATGTGGTCAGCGCCTACCTCGACCTGCGGGCGACCGAACGCCAGCTGGCGATCACCGACGCTACCGTGCTGGCCCGCCAGGAGGCGCTGCGCCTGCAGCGCGCCCGGCTGCGCCTGGGGGCCGGCACGGAACTGACGCTGCGCCAGGCCGAAGCAGCGCTGGCCGCCGCCCGGGCCCAGGCCGCCAGCCTGCGCGACAGCCTCGGCCGGACGCAGGTGGCGCTGGCGGTGCTCAGCGGCGCGTCGCCGCAGGCGCTGTTCGAACGGCAGCCGCCGCCCGGTGAGTTCGCGACCCTGGACCTGCCCGGCCAGGTGCCCGGCATGCTGCCGGCGCAGCTGCTCGAGCGCCGGCCCGACATCCGCGCCGCGCAGGCCGCGCTGCGGGCCGCCGATGCCGACGTGGGCGCCGCACGGGCGCTGTGGTTCCCGCGCATCAACCTGACCGCCTTGATCGGCAGCGATGCGGCGCGCGTGAGCGACCTTTTCAGCGGGCCGGCGGCCGGCTGGTCACTCGGCAGCTCCCTGGTGGCGCCGCTGCTCGACTTTGGCCGTGTCGAGGCGCAGGTGGCCGGTGCGCAGGCGCGGCGCGCGCAGGCGCAGGCGCTGTACCGGCAGACCGTACAGACGGCGTTTCGTGAAGTGCGCGACGCACTGACCACCCTGCGCGAGGCACAGGCCCGCCAGCAGGCGCAGACCGAGGCCGTGGCGGCGCTGACCCGGGCTCGCGAGCTGGCCAGCTTGCAATATCTGGGCGGTCGCGGACTTTATCTGGATGTGCTGGACGCCGACCGCAGCCTGCTGGCGGCGCAGCTGGACCAGACGGCCGCCGCGCGCGATGCGCGCGTGGCCGCCGCGACGCTGCACAAGGCGCTTGGTGGCGGCTGGTCCGGCTGATGATGGCTCACGGGCAGGGAAACAGGCTGCCGCCGTTGGCCTCATGCCAGCGCTGGATGCTGTCCCAGATGTCCTGCGCGGTTTCGGCGTACCAGAACAGCTCCCGGTCTTCGGGATCGATGACGCCCTCGTCGACCAGAAAGTCGATATCGACCGCCCGTCGCCAGTAGCTCTCCCCGACCAGTACCACCGGCACCGGATGGATCTTGCGCGTCTGGATCAGCGTCAGGGTCTCGAACAGCTCGTCAAAGGTGCCGTAGCCGCCCGGAAAAGCCACCAGCGCCCGCGCCCGCTGCATGAAATGCAGCTTGCGCAGCGCAAAGTAGTGGAAGCGGAAACACAGCTGCGGCGTGATGTACGGGTTCGGATACTGCTCGCGCGGCAGGCTGATGTTCAGACCCACCGACTTGGCGCCCACGTCGAAGGTGCCGCGGTTGGCCGCCTCCATGATGCCCGGCCCGCCGCCGGTCATCACCACCACCCGGCAGTCCTGCGGTCCGCCGCCGGCGCAGCCGACCAGGCGCCCCAGTTCGCGCGCCACGTCGTAGTACTGACTCTTGGCGGCACGCCGCTTGGCCACCGCCAGTTGCCCGGCCAGTGCCGTGTTGCCCGGATCGGCCGCCAGCGCGGCCTGGCAGGTCTCGACCTCGCGCTCGGCCACCACCGGTTCGCTGATGCGCGTGCCGCCGAACACCACGATGGTGTGGCGAATGCCGTGCTCGCGCAGCAGCAGTTCCGGCTTCAGGTAATCGACGTGCAGGCGCAGGCCGCGGGTGTCCTCCTGGCTCAGGAAGTCCGGATCCTGGTCGGCAATGCGGTAACTGGGGCTTTCCAGAATGGTCTGCACGCGCTGCGGCGCGGCCGGGTCCTCGGAGGCCGGCTTCGGATGCTGCTCCGGCAGCGGCCTTTCCCGCTGCTCGGTCGCCGGGGGCGGCGGCCTGCGGCTCATGCCGCGGCGGGATGACGCGCCGCCCGACGCGCGCGCAGACGCAGCACGCCGTTCTCGACCAGCGAGTACACCACCGGCACCACCACCAGCGTGAGCAAGGTCGACGACACCATGCCGCCGATCACCGCCACCGCCAGCGGACCGTTGGTGTCCGAGCCGGCACCGACGCCAAACGCCGCCGGCAGCATGGCCAGGATCACCGTCAGGGAGGTCATCAGCACCGGGCGCAGGCGCACCGGACAGGCCTCACGCAGGGCGATCTCGATGCTCTTGCCCTCATCGCGCAGCTGATTGGTCAGGTCCACCAGCAGGATCGAGTTCTTGGCCACCAGACCCACCAGCAGCACCAGGCCGATCATCGAATAGATGTTCAGCGTATGGCCGGCCAGCCACAGTGCCGCCAGGCCGCCAACCATCGCCAGCGGCTGGGCCACCATGATGATCAGCGGTTGCAGGAAGGAATCGAACTGGCTGGCCAGCACCATGTACAGCATCACCAGCGCCAGCACGAAGGCGGTGGCGACATAACCCATGGTCTGGCTGAACTCGCGCGCCGAGCCCAGCAGCTTGATCGAATAGCCCAGCGGCAGCACCTCGGCGGCGACGGCCTGCACCTGCTCGACCGCCACGTTGAGGGGCATTTCCGGGTTGTTGTAGAAGCGCGCCGCGTACTGCAGGTCGAAGCGGTCGATGCGCGCCGGGCCGGGCGTCTCTATGAAGCGGGCTACCGTGTCCAGCCGCACCAGCTCGCCGTTGCCGGCGCGCAGGAAAATCTTGCGCAGGTCGTCCGGCGTCTCGAAGGTTCCGTCGGGCGCCTTCAGGCGCACGTCGTAACGCTCGCCGTCGCCCGGATCGTCGTTCCACTTGGCGATGTCCATGCCCCCGGCCAGCACGTTGGCGGCCATCGCCACGTCGCGACTGGACAGGCCCAGCGCGGCAGTGCGCGTGCGGTCGATTTCAAGGCGCAGCTGCGGCATGTCCAGCAGCAGGTCCAGGTCGATGAAGCCGAAGCCGGGCATCCGCATCAGGCGCTCGCGCATCTGCACCGCGTACTCGCCGACCCGCATCAGGTTCGGTCCGCGCACCGCGAACTGCAGGGTCTCGCCCCGCTGGCCGCCAATGGCCGGCGTTGGCACGGCAAAAGCCCGCACGCCGGGCAGGCCGGCCAGCTGCGGGCGCAGGCGGGCAATGACATCGTGCTGGCTGATGTCGCGCTCCTCGCGCGGTTTGATGGTGACGAACACCATGCCCTCATTGGCCTGCGCGGTCGTGAACAGGCCGATGGCGCCGAAGGCGTACAGCACCGTCGGGTCGGCCTCCAGCACCTGCTCGATCATCTGCATGCGCGAGTTGGTGTACTCGACACTCGACCCGAGCGGGGTCTTGAAGATCACCATGAAGCGGCTTTCGTCCTCCACCGGCACGAACTCCTTGCCGATGGCGCCAAAAAACCAGCCGCTGCTGGCCACCACCACCAGCGTGGCCGCCACCACGCCCCACCGCCAGCGCAAACCGGCATTCAGCACACGCCGGTAGAAACGGTCCATGGCCTCGAAGAAGCGGCCGAATGCACCATAAAGACGGCCGTGCCGCTGGCTGACGTCGAGGTAGCGCGAACACAGCATGGGCGTCAGCGTCAGCGACACGAACCAGGACACCAGCACGCCGAACACCACCACCACCGAGAACGAGCTGAAAAAGCG